>VOFH01001265.1_pt1 | contig 406000 bp, 412 predicted proteins | sample 5384091 | NCBI WGS metagenome assembly VOFH01 (sample SAMN12384727, study PRJNA508395) | human gut metagenome | isolation source: healthy gut G | host: Homo sapiens
TTGTCCGAGTGAATAAAAAAATATCCAACCAATAGTTGGAGAAATAAAAAACATCTTCGGCAAAATATTTGTTATGTTTTTTCAGGTGATTACATAATATACTATCTTTGCTTCATAGAAACAAAGTACATAAATATGGCTTCATTCAGGAAAGAGATACTTGGGCAGATTGAACGGATAGATACCGGGCGTATATTCACGTTCCGGGATTTGTCGTTTGAAACGGAAAAGACCGCCAATGTTGCGGTGCTACTTTCCGAACAGAGCCGCAAAGGGGTACTGGTACGGGTTGAAAAGGGGGCGTACTATCGTCCCAAGAAATCAGTGCTGGGACTGGGAAAGCTGCCTGTCTATCAGGATGAACAGTTCCGCTATCTGACTGAAAAACTGAACGGCTATATCACGGGTGCTTACGTCTATAACAAAATGGGGCTGACCGAACAGGTAGCCACAACCATAACGATAGCCACTCCTAACCCGGTTCGCCGTTTCCGTTTCAAGAACTTGGATATAGAGTGCGTGAAAGCCTACTGCATGGACTACCCGGATGAAAGCCTTGTCCCGTACTTGCGGCTGCTCGATGCGATAAAGGACATGAAGCGCATACCCGGAACAACCGGGCAGGACATCTACAACCGGGTCAAGAGCCAATATTTCAACGGGTATAGCCTGCTGGAACTGGAAAAAATCGTATCTTTGGCGAAAAGTTACCCGCCACGTGTCAGAAAGGTGGTGGCGGACATACTGGGCGACATCAGACAAACCGTATTGCAAACAGAAATGGCAAAGACCATTCTTCCCACGACACGGTTCAACTTGGATTATAAAACAAGAAAAACGCAATTAAGATAAAATATTCAACCAATGGTTGCGAAATTAAGCATAAAAAAGAGAGTGAAATCAATCACTCTCTTTCGATGAACCCTTTGTGAACCCTTTTAATGGTTTTCAAATGCTTGTTAAACAGGAAGTTCAGCATTTCATAAAAGCAAAAACATTCAATTATGAACCCTTTGTGAACCCTTTAAGTGTATAATGAGTGCCTTTTCCTGTTGTTCCTTGTATTTCCAGCCAGTTATCCAGTTGCGACAAAATTCGATAAGCAGTAGTTTTACTGGTATTTAACAAATTCTGCACATCTGAATTATTTATACTCCCATTTTGGGCGGCATACTCAATAATGGGTATATACCTTTCATCCACTCGCTGCGCCAATAGCTGCGAACGTATATCGGTATAATAGGTAATCATCAGACCGCTTAACATTTCAAGTTTGGGTGGCAACAACTTGTATGCGCTGACAGCTTCCCAAGATACGCTTGTAGCCACGTCCCCAGCTTTCAATATCCCCGCTTCTGAAAAAGGCGTTGGCGATTAGCGGGTTATAGGGAGAGGACGGGTGGCTTTCAAAAAGTTTTTCGGTCGTCCAGCTTTCCGGTAACTGTCCGGCGTTCCAAAAGGTGATATGGTCGGGGAACACGCTAATCTGAATGGGTACGGCACTGGCATAGTCTTTATGTGCCACACAATTCATCAGTGACTCCCTGATAGCTTCCACCGGGAACTGCGGTGTTTCACGCCGGGAAATTCCCTCGTATGATATATGATAAATCAGGTATTTGGTCTTTATCAAATCCATTGCCTTATCCACCTGCTCCATTAAAGAGCCGTGAACCTCGTCCTGAAACTCCAAGTTACCCTTATCATCCCGGAAGAAACCTATCTTGATATAAGCCCCGGTTACAAAGCGTTCCGGGTCGGGGTGGAACAACAGCAAGGCGGCACGGGTCGGACGGTTGGTTTGGGTGTCAATCAGCCGCAAATCGTGCAGCAAATTTTCGGTAGTATCTTTCAACACATCTTCGTCCACACGCCCGCTTCTCGCCGCTTCCTTGCGGAAACGGTTCAATGCGCCGGGGGAAAGTTCCTCTATGCCTGCCCACTCTATGGGAAACTCGTCCCAATGCCTGCCAGTACGTTGCAGGATAAAACGGTTCAACGCCGCACCTTTCAACTCCTGTTTCGTGCTGCCGCTGCGATAGTGGTACTGACCTTTGTAATTGATAGGATTGGAATAAGGCGGTACGTCAATCTCGATATATTTCAGCCCGTTTTCTTCCAGCAGGTTCACGTCCACGATGATACCCAGCACGTCACGCACTTTGTTCGGTATATCCTCCAGCAGTTTGTCGGCATCGGCAACGCCGACTACCTTACCGTTGTCATTCATACCTATATATATCTTGCCGCCTGTGGCGTTGGCAAAGCCGCATATCCATTTCAGATACTCGTCACGCCAGCTTTCTTTCCATTCCGTATTTTGGTTTTCATTCATAATCATTTCTTTGTCTGCAAAATTAGTAAAAATACTGTCTGTCAGGAAAGAATATCGGTTATTCTTCCTCTTTTATAAGGTGGCATAGCTCCGGGTCGTTCTTAATCCGGGTTATCTCGTCCTCGACAATCTGCCGGACTTCCTGACGGATGCGGTCATAGTTGGCTTGTATCTCCTCCTGCATCCGGTCGTTGCCGTCCTTGTCGGTGAAGTCGATTATCTGCGGCAACTTCACGTAACGGGCGGTTTCCCGCTTCACCTTTTCATTGTCCACCACGATTTCACAGTGGAAAATCTTCTGCTCTATCCGTTCATCGAAGTTGTCCGCCACAGCACCCACGAACATACCTTGCGTGAGGTTGGATATTTTGCTGGCGGGTATCAGGCTGTCCATTTGGGTGCTTATCGAGGTGGATTTTTCCCGCTGGTTGATGGTCATGCTCTGCCGTTTCTGCAACACCTTTCCGAAACGCTCGGACAGTATTTTTGCCGTTTCACCGACTACCTGACCGCTGAACACGTTGCCCACCGTATTTTGTATCACCCGGCTTTCCTTGTCCCCGTAGTCACGGGTTAGCTGGCTGTAATCCTGAAAGCCCAGCAGAACCGCTACCTTGTTGCTTCGGGCGGTGGCAATCAAATTATCAAGCCCACGAAAATATATAGTCGGTAATTCATCTATTATCACCGAACTTTTAAGCTGCCCTTTCTTGTTTATCAGCTTCACGATACGGGAATTATACAGCCCCAGTGCCGCCGAATAGATGTTCTGACGGTCGGGGTTGTTACCGACAACCAAGATTTTAGGCTCTTTCGGGTTGTTGATGTCAAGTGAAAAATCATCGCCCGTCATTACCCAGTAAAGGGCGGGTGAAATCATCCTTGAAAGCGGGATTTTCGCACTGGCAATCTGCCCCTGCAACTGTTCAACTGCCGAACTTTCCCAAGCATCCACGAACGGGGAAAGATAGTTTTCCAGTTCGGGATAACTGCGCAAAATCGTGAAAACATCGGCGTATTTCTTGTTCAACAACTCTATGGCGTGCGGGAACGTGCAATACCTGCCGCCCTGATAAATGCGCAAGTACCAAATAATGGCTGCAAGCAGGATAATCGGGCTTTCCACGAAGAAGTCGCCCTGCTTGCTTATCCAACTTCGATTGAGGTTAAGCATTATCGTGTAGCTTGCTTCGTAGGCATCCGCAATGTCCGACATGAAACTGGCGTTTATCGGGTTGCATCGGTGGCTCTTGCGTGGGTCGTCAAAATTGATAATGTAGAATTTGGGCTTTACCTTATACCCGTCCAAGTGGTTAAGCAAATGATTATAAGTGATTTCCGATAAATCGGGAAACTTATAATCATAGCAGTAGAGCGCAAAACCTTTCTCGATTTGCTGTTTTATGTAACTATTTACCACTGCATACGATTTGCCGCTGCCCGGCGTACCCAACACAAGGCTGGCACGGAACGGGTTCACAACATTTATCCAGCCGTTATTCCATTTCTTCTTATAGTAGAACCGGGTAGGCAGATTTACCGAATACTCGTTCTCGATAAGCCTTGTTTCCTGCATGAAACTCTCGTTCTCTGTATTAAAGACATCATCCATTAGGTTGTTCTTCAACAACCGGGACATCCATGTACCCGCCATGAGCATACAGATATAGCCCGCCGATAGCGTGGCGATATAAAACACAGTGTCCGCCGTATGTGGCAGCGGAAGTTCCAGCAGCCACCAGTTCAGGAAAAACAACACGACACCCGCCACAAGGCTGCAATGTATCTTCGCCCACGTTATCTTTTCCTCTTTCACGCCCTTAGTGCCGATGCACGACAGGGCGAGGAACACCACCGCAAAAAGTTTCGTCCAAAGGACGGACGAGAACAGCCCGGTGGTGCGCTGGAAGTTCCACAGTATCTTGTCTATCACTTCAAACGTCACTCCCCATTCTTTCAGGGTGGAGTAACAGAACCAGTACACGTTTATTCCCACGAATAGAATACTGACAGCCCGCATAAAGTCCATGACCCTTGCAAGCCCTCTCAAATCATCCTCTTGCTGCATAATTGTATGTTTTTAAGTTAGTCAATGCGCCTTGTGCGCTTCTTTTCTTCTTTCTCTTTTGGCGGGCGGTGTCCTGCGGCTCGTCACCGCCAGATGCACCGCCGCCCAGCAAACCGCCGAAAGCACCCAGCACGGAAGCCATGCCCGAAACGATGTCGGATTTCGGCGTGAAGCCCGGCTGTTCCTGATGCGTGGGCTGGTCTTGCTGCGGTGCTGCCACTTCGGACTGGTGTATCTTTCCGGTTTCGCCCGAAAAACGTTCGTTGAACACGTTCGCCGAATACTCCTTGCCCAAGCGTGAACCGTTCAGCACCACCCGGCTGTCGTGGTCGATGAACGTAACGCCATAGATGCGCCCGCTGTCGTTCTGACGGAATACCACGTCAATGCCCCGCTTCCTTAGCTGCTGTTCCAGTTCCTTGCGGCTGCGGGCGGTCTGCATGGCAGTGGCTACAATCTTCCGGGTGCGCTCTTTCAGTTTCCCGTTCCTGATTGCTTCGCCCGATTTCTCCATTCTGCGCTGCACCGCTTCATAACCTACCGACTTGCCGATGCGGGAAGCCTTTACCGGGTTGCCTGTCTTTTCGCCCTTGTCATTGGTGGCGGAATAAACTATGCCCTGATAGGGCTTGCCGTTTATCTCGCCCTTGACTTCCTCGGCGCACACGTTGTAAGCGGCAAGCAAAGCCTTGTACTCCCCGAACGACTGGAAGCGGTAGCCATAGCAAGCCGCTTTCACGGTGTTGCCGACTTGGTGCTTCACGTCCCCGGCGGCATAGTCCACCTTTTTCAGTTCGGGGCGTTCGGCACGTTCCTTCCGCTCTGCCGGGTGCAGCCCGTATTTCTTTTCCAGTTCACGGGTGATTTGCTTGCTGCGCCGATGCTCGAACCTGTCATTCAGCGGTCTGCCGTTCTCGTCCACCCGCAACCCCACGATGTGGATATGGTGGCGGTCGATGTCGGTATGCTTGTACACCAGATAAGGCTGGTCGCCATAGCCCAACTTCCGCATATACTCTTTGGCGATGTCGGAAAGCTGCTGGTCGGTCAGCACGTCTTCCGGGTGCGGGTTTATGGAAATATGAAGTATCGGCTTCTTGGTGGATAGCTGGACGGGCATCTGCATTTCAAAGCTGCGCATACACTCGCCGATAGAGAAATTCCCGTCCTCGCCCAACAGCATCCGGTTGGAGAAAAGCACCTTTGCTTCCCCGCTGTCCACCTTGTTTTGGTTGTAAGCCAGTGCGCCGAACATATTGCCGCCCGTGCTTATTTTGGCAACCATAGTTCCCTGCACTCGTTTGTCAGGTCGATAACCTGACGGTTCAACATCGCCAGTTCGGTGGTCGCTTTCTCCAGTTTATAGAGAAAAGCCAGTGCCTTTTTCTCCGAAAAGTTGCTGTGCAACGCCTTTACGACTTGGTTGTAATTGACTGCAACCGCCCGGAACTGGGCGTAAAATTCGGTCAGCCGGGCGCAATATTCTACTGCCGATTTGTCCACTTTCACCACCCGGAACGGCTCGCCGAACAGCCGGGCGGCGATGAAACGGGACTTGCTCGTAACGCCCGACTGCTCCCATTGCGAGAGGAAGCGGGCATTCTCCCGGTCGTTCAGGTAAAGGACATGGCGATGCTTCGCCGGGTCTGCGAGGGCGGGGCGACCGCCCTTGTTAGGTTTTCTTGTTTCCATGCTTCTTTCAATTAAAAAATTACGACTTCGGAGTGATTTTTACCCCCGCAAGGGGCAAGGCGTTTTCAGGCACGGAAAACGGTTTTGTAGCATACAAAACACACCTTGCTATTTTCTGACGAAAATCGAAATCCGTCACGGACGGATTGGGGTTAGCGTGGAACGGCAAGCCCTGCCGTTCACCAGCCCGGTTTTACACCTTTGCCCCCTGCGGTTCGTTACTCCGCTGCAAAGTAACGGTGATTTATAATGCTGTAAAATAGGCGGTTGGTGGACAAATCGGGACAGCGCAGGACAAATCGGGACACATCTAAAAACGAACGTTTTTTCTCCTTTTATTTGCAGAAGATTTCAAGGTTGAAAGCCATATTTCAAGCAAGAAAGCAGGATAGAAAGCAGGATTTCAAGAAAACGTGATTGCAGGATTTCAATATTTCAAGAAAGAATGAAAGCTGGAAAACAAGATTGAAATAAAACAGTCTTTCAATATTTCAAGATTGCAATATGGAAACAAAGAAAGCTATATGGCTGGATTGATTGAAAGCAATAAATAAATCTATCAACCAATAATGAACGAAAGCAATATGGAAAACGAGAAAACACCCCTTTATGTCGCCTTTTCCACCCAAAAGGGCGGAGTCGGCAAAACCACCTTTACCGTGCTGGCGGCGAGTTACCTCTACTACCTCAAAGGCTACGATGTGGCGGTGGTCGATTGCGACTACCCGCAACACTCCATTGCCGGGATGCGAAAGCGGGATGCCGAGCAGGTCGGGGCGGATGAAGATTACAAGCGAATGGCGTATGAACAGTTTACCCGACTGGGGAAGAAAGCCTACCCGGTATTGTGCAGTTCACCCGAAAAGGCGATTGCAACGGCTGACGAACATATAGCCGCCGGACACGTGCCGGATATTGTGTTTTTCGACCTGCCCGGCACGGTGAACAGCGAGGGCGTGATAAACTCCCTTGCAGGCATGGACTACATTTTCACCCCCATTTCAGCCGACAAGGTGGTGCTGGAAAGCAGCCTGTCGTTTGCAATGGCTATCCAAAAGCTATTGGTGAGGAATGAAGCCTGCCGACTTGCCGGGCTGTACCTCTTTTGGAACATGGTGGACGGTAGGGAGAAAACAGACCTTTACACCGCCTACGACAAGACCATTAAGGAACTGGAACTGCCGCTGATGAAAACCTTTATCCCCGATACCAAACGCTACAAAAAGGAACTGGTGGCGGATAAAAAGGCAGTGTTCCGCTCCACGCTCTTTCCCGCCAGCCGCTCGCTGGTAAGGGGAAGCAACTTGGAAGAACTGATAACCGAAATAGTGTACTACATCAAATTACAATGATATGGCAAAGCAAAGCAGCGGGATGCCGAAGATAGACGAGGATTTCATGAAAGAGCTTATCTCGCAGGGTGTTCCCAGTAAACAAGATAATAATAAGACGAATGATGTACCGCAAGAAACACAAACAGAAACGGTGCAAGTAGAGAAACCGACACCCCGCAGGCGCAAGGGCGGTTCGGGCGACTACCAGGAAACTTACTTTCAGAAAGTGGAACTGGCAGACCGACAGCCCTTGTACGTGAGCCGTACCACGCACGAGAAGCTGATGCGTATCGTGACGGTGATAGGCGGGCGCAAGGTGACGGTAAGCAGCTACGTGGAAAACATTCTGCTGCGCCACTTCGAGCAGTACCAAGACGAGATAAACACCCTGTACGAAAGCCACTTCCAAAAGCCTGTCTGATTATGGTAATCTATTGCATACTTACCGGGCTTTTGGTGTACTATATCGCCCTATGGCTGTGGTATCGCTACACGGACAGCCGGACATCAACGGGCAGAACGGATGATGCGCCACTCCCACGAAACGGGGTTTCAGGCTACACGCTGATAGGTGAAAGCCGATACAAGGGCGGACTAATCGGGACAGCGCAGGACAAATCGGGACACCTCCCGCAAGCGGCTGAAAATGATACTATTTTTGCGCCGCAGGCTGACGGACAGCCGGAAGAAAACATTCCGGAAACAGCAGCCGAAGCGGAAGAAACGCCCGGTTACGAGAATGACGAACCCGACTACGAGGACGAGGAAATAGCCGGGTACATGGACGGTGACGATGATACCGGGCGGGCTACGGGCGTGAGCTTTGACGAACTGGGCGAAGCGGTACGCACGGCGAACGCCGACAACCCCACCGAAACGGAGAAACGGCAAGCAGCCGGGACACTGGCAAGCATTGAGGGGACGAACCTCTACGATGCGGTGGTGGAGAACATCAACGGCGGGCTGGCAAAGGTGGCGGAACTGCTGGGACGCAACGAAGCGGAACTGGCTACGGCTGCTGTCCCTGCCGAAGCTGGCAATACAAGCAAGGAACACGAAGCGTTCGACATGAACGATTTCCTATAATATAATAACGTGTAACAATATGAAGCAACGTGACTACGGTTGATTGGCAACCTGAAAACCAAACAGACAAACGGGACTATCCCCGACCACTAAAATTTCAAATTATTCACCAGCCGGGAAAGGCGGACTTCCCACCCGCCGCCCGGCATTAAAAACAAATCACAATGAGAAAGAAAATCTTTTTGTCGGCGGCTATCCTTGCCGCTGCGGTAAGTGCCTACGCACAGGGCAACGGGCAAGCGGGCATCACCGAAGCCACGAACCTAATCACCGGGTATTTCGACCCCGGAACAAAACTGGTGTACGCAATCGGGGCGGTCTGCGGCTTGATTGGCGGGGTAAAAGTATATAACAAATTTTCGAGCGGCGACCCCGACACCTCAAAGACCGCCGCCAGTTGGTTCGGGGCGTGCATTTTTTTAATTGTTGCCGCCACTATCCTGCGGTCGTTCTTCCTCTAAACCAGCGGCTATGTCTGAATATCCGGTAAACAGGGGTATCGGGAAGCCAGTGGAGTTCAAGGGGCTGGAAAGCCAGTACCTCTTCATCTTCTGCGGCGGTCTGCTCGCCGTGTTCGTGGTGTTCGTCATCCTGTACATGGCGGGCGTGAACCAGTGGCTATGTATCGGTTTCATCGTGTCGGCTTCGCTGCTGCTCGTGTGGCAGACGTTCCGGCTCAACGCCAAGTACGGCACGCACGGGCTGATGAAAGCAGCCGCACGCAAAAGACACCCACGCTTCATTATCAGCCGAAAGGCGATACCCCGGCTGTTCAACTACAAAAGAAGAAAGGAAGAAAGAACATGAGGAATACATTAAAGGCTACCACGCTGGAAAGAAAATTTCCACTTTTGGCGGTGGAGAACGGCTGCATCATTTCAAAAGATGCAGACATAACGGTGGCTTTCAGGGTGGAACTGCCCGAACTGTTCACCGTCACCAGTGCCGAGTACGAAGCCATACATTCGGCATGGTACAAGGCAATCAAGGTGCTGCCCGACTACTCCATAGTACACAAGCAGGACTTCTTCATCGAGGAGAACTACCAGCCCGACACCGAAAGGGACGAACTTAGTTTTTTAAGCCGCTCCTTTGAACGGCACTTCAATGAACGCCCGTTCCTGAACCATTACTGCCACCTGTTCCTGACGAAAACGACAAGGGAGAGAAGCCGCCGACAGAGCGACTTCTCCACCCTCTGCCGGGGCAGGATTGTTCCGCAGGAGATAGCCGACAAGGAAGCGGCGGCAAAGTTCATCGAAGCGGTCGGGCAGTTCGAGAGCATCATGAACGACAGCGGTTTTGTCACCCTTACCCGGCTGGCGGCATCGGAAATCACCGGGCAGGACGGCAAGGCGGGCATCATCGAGAAATACTTCTCGCTCTCGCAAACCGACACTACTTGCCTGAAAGACATCGGGCTGTACCCGGAAGAAATGCGGGTCGGGGACGATATACTGTGCCTGCACACGCTTTCGGACGTGGAAGATTTGCCCGGAAAGGTCGGGACGGACTGCCGATTTGAGAAGCTGTCCACAGACAGAAGCGATTGCAGGTTAAGTTTTGCCGCCCCGGTGGGCGTGCTGTTGTCGTGTAACCACGTCTATAACCAGTTCATCTTCATAGACGACCACGCCGAAAACCTGAAGAACTTCGAGCAGACCGCCCGGAACATGCAATCGCTCTCCCGTTACTCCCGTGCCAACCAAGTGAACAAGGAGTGGATAGACGAGTACCTGAACGAAGCGCACAGCAAGGGGCTTATCTCGGTACGCTGCCACTGCAACGTCATGGCATGGAGTGACGATAGGGACGAACTCAAACGCATACGCAACGATGTGGGAAGCCAGCTTGCCCTGATGGAGTGCAAGCCACGCCACAACACCACCGACACGCCCACGCTCTTTTGGGCGGGCATACCCGGCAACGAAGCCGATTTCCCCGCAGAGGAAAGTTTCTACACGTTCTTGGGGCAGGCTCTATGCCTGTTCGTGGAAGAAACGAACTACAAGAGTTCGCTTTCGCCGTTCGGTATTAAAATGGTGGACAGGGTAAGCGGTCGCCCGCTGCACATCGATATATCAGACCTGCCCATGAAGAAAGGCATCACTACCAACCGCAACAAGTTCATACTTGGGCCGAGCGGGTCGGGAAAGTCTTTCTTCACCAACCACATGGTGCGCCAGTGTTACGAGCAGGGTGCGCACGTGCTGCTGGTCGATACGGGTAACAGTTACTTGGGGCTGTCCCAGCTTATCCACAACCGCACGCACGGCGAGGACGGGATTTATTTCACGTATACCAACGAGAACCCGATAGCGTTCAACCCTTTCTATGTCGAGGACGGGGTATTTGACATCGAGAAGAAAGAGAGCATCAAGACCCTGATACTCACCCTGTGGAAGCGGGACGATGAAGCCCCGAAACGGTCAGAAGAAGTGGCGTTGTCAAATGCGGTAAGTGCCTATATTGAACGGATAGGTAAAGACAGTTCGGTAACGCCCTGTTTCAACACATTCTACGAGTTTGTCCGGGATGATTATCGCCGACAGCTTGAACAGAAGAACGTCAGGGAAAAGGATTTTGACATCGACAACTTCCTGAACGTGCTTGAACCCTACTATCGTGGCGGCGAATACGACTACCTGCTGAACTCCGACAAAGAACTGGATTTATTGCATAAACGCTTCATTGTCTTTGAATTGGATAACATCAAAGACCACAAGATTTTATTCCCAATAACGACTATCATCATCATGGAAGCCTTCATCAACAAGATGCGCAAGTTAAAGGGAATAAGGAAGTTAATACTAATTGAGGAAGCGTGGAAAGCGATTGCATCGGCGAACATGGCGGATTACATAAAATATTTGTATAAAACCGTCCGAAAATATTTCGGGGAAGCGATTGTAGTAACGCAGGAAGTGGAAGATATTATTTCCTCGCCCATAGTGAAAGAGAGTATTATCAACAACTCCGATTGCAAAATCCTGTTAGACCAGCGAAAATACCTGAACAAGTTCGACAGCATACAGAACCTGCTCGGACTGACCGACAAGGAGCGTTCGCAGATATTGTCTATCAACATGGCGAATCATCCCGGACGGAAGTACAAGGAAGTGTTCTTCTCACTGGGCGGCACACAGTCGGCGGTGTACGCAACCGAAGTTTCATTGGAAGAATATTACACGTACACGACTGAGGAAAGCGAAAAAATGGAACTGTTCGCTCTTGCCGAGAAGCTGGACGGCAACCTTGAACTGGCTATCAAGCGGCTTGCGGAAAGCAAACGTAATCCCCAATCATCAACAACTTAAAATTCAGGAACATGAAATGGATTGACAATCTGATATACACGCTATTGTCCGCCTGCCTGCTGGCGGGCTGCGAGGACAGCGGAAGCAAGGAGCTGGAAAGGATGCAGGGCTATTGGGTACACGTCAGGGGACACCCGGCTTTCACACTCTCGGAAACGGGCGGCAGATACACCGTCACCCGGAAAGCGAATGTCAGGGGCAGAATACTGGAAACGGCTTACCCGGTAACAGAACGGAACGGCTGCCTGTTCATCGAAACGGGCTTCCGCATACAGTTCACCTATGACAAAAAGACCGACCGGATAACGCTCATGCCCGGCGGCGAATACAAACGAGTTACAAACCCTGAAAACAAAAGATAATGAAAAGAACAATTCTCCTTATGGCGGTGTGCCTTTGCTTCATCGGCAAGGCATCCGCACAGTGGGTGGTGTCAGACCCCGGCAACTTGGCGCAGGGCATCATCAACACCACCAAGCAGATAGTGCAGATCTCGACCACAGCCAAAAACACGTTGGACGGCTTCATGGAAGCGCAGAAGATTTTCCAGCAGGGTAAAATCTATTACGATGCGCTCAAAGCGGTGCACGATGTGGTCAAGGGCGGCGTGAAGGTGAAGAAGTCCATCGAGATGGTGGCGGACATCTCGGAAATCTACGTGCGCAACTACCAGAAGATGCTCGGCGACCCGAACTACACGCCGGATGAACTCACCGCCATTTCAGCCGGGTACGCCAAGCTGCTCTCCGAAAGTGCGGACGTGTTGCAGGACTTGAAAAATGTGGTGAACATCACGGGCATGTCGCTGACGGACGCCGAACGGCTGGCAATCATTGATAACGCCTATAAAAGCCTGCTCAACTACCGCAACCTCGTGAACTACTATACCCGCAAGAACATTTCCGTGTCCTACCTGCGGGCAAAGAAGAAAAAGGACGCCGACCGGGTGGTGGCACTTTACGGCTCGGCGGATGAACGCTATTGGTAACATATAATATGGTATGCCTATGTTATTAGCAGCAGTGGATTTTGACAACCTGCACCAAGTGTTGCGGGTGCTGTACGATGAAATGATGCCCTTGTGCAGCAACATGACGGGGGTAGCCAAGGGAATAGCCGGGCTGGGTGCGCTGTTCTATGTAGCCGCCAAAGTGTGGCAGTCGCTCGCACGTGCCGAACCCATAGACGTGTACCCGCTCCTGCGTCCCTTTGCGCTGGGGCTGTGTATCATGTTCTTTCCCACGTTCGTGCTGGGGACTATCAACACGGTGCTGTCGCCAGTAGTGAAAGGCTGCAACCAGCTTATGGAAACGCAGACTTTCAATATGAACGAGTACCGGGCGCAGAAAGACCGACTTGAATATGAAGCCCTGATGCGAAGCCCCGAAACGGCTTACCTCGCTTCGGACGAGGAATTTAACAGACAACTGGAGGAACTGGGCTGGTCGCCCTCCGACTTGGTAACTATGACGGGCATGTACATGGACAGGGCGGCTTATAACATCAAGAAGTCCGTCCGGGACTGGTTCAGGGAGTTGCTGGAAATGCTCTTTCAGGCGGCGGGACTGATTATCGACACGCTACGCACGTTCTTCCTGATTGTGCTTTCGATACTGGGTCCGCTGGCGTTTGCGATTTCCGTCTATGACGGTTTCCAAAGCACTCTGACCCAGTGGATTTCACGCTATATATCTATTTACCTGTGGCTGCCTGTCTCGGATTTGTTCAGCAGCGTGCTGGCACGCATACAAACGCTGATGCTACAAAAGACATCGAGCAGCTTTCAGACCCGAATTTCATTCCTGACGGGAGCAGCACCGTGTATGTAATCTTTATGATTATCGGCATCGTGGGCTACTTCACCATTCCAACGGTGGCAAGCTGGATAGTGTCGGCTGGCGGTACGTCTGCCTATAACCGCAACGTGGCACGAGCTGGGTCAATCGCCGGGGCTGCGGTCGGTGCGGCAAGCGGGAAAGTAACCGGGAAACTACTCAAATAACAACATCAATTTTTTTAGTATATGGAATTTAAGTCATTGAACAACATCGAAACGAGTTTCCGGCAAATCCGGCTGTTCGCGCTGGTATTCATCTGCCTGTGCGCACTGGTGACGGGTTTTGCCGTGTGGAACTCGTACAGCTTCGCCGAAAAGCAGCGGCAGAAGATATACGTCCTCGACAACGGCAAGAGCCTGATGCTGGCACTCTCGCAGGACATGGCGCAGAACAGACCTGTGGAAGCGAAGTCGCACGTGCGGCGTTTCCACGAACTTTTCTTCACCTTATCACCCGAAAAGGGGGCTATCGAAAGCAACATCAAACGCTCGCTGTTCCTCGCCGACAAGACCGCTTTCAACTATTACAAGGACTTGGCGGAAAAGGGCTACTACAACCGGGTGATTTCGGGGAACGTCACGCAGACGGTGGAGATTGACAGCGTGAAGTGCGACTTCGACCAGTACCCCTACAAGGTGAACACGTATGCCCGCCAGTTGATTGTCCGGGAAAGCAGCCTGACGGTGCGCAGCCTTGTGACCTCGTGCCGCCTGCTCAACGCCACACGGAGCGACAACAACCCGCACGGCTTCATCATCGAAGCGTTCACCATTACCGAAAACAAGGATTTACAAACCGTCAAAAGATAGCCGTATGGAAAGAAAACGAAATTACATCGAAAAGGTGCAGGACTGGGCAGACGACTGCCTGCGCCGAATGTGCGGACGGATTACGCCGGGCAAAAGGCTGGCGGTTATCCTCGTGATGTTCTTCTTTTTCGGCGGCTTGTCTATCTACATCACCGTTTCATCAATCTACAATATCGGGAAACGGGACGGCAGGCGGCTGCAAATAGAACACATCAGACAACTGCCGTTGCACGGCAATGACACAACCAAAAGTATCAACCCGTTAAACAGACCGCAATATGGAAGACGTACAGAAGAATGAGAACGGCACGACCGCACAGCAGGCGGACGGGAAGCCGAAAAAGGAAAATAAGCCCAAACGGGAACTTACCCCGCAGCAGGTGCAGCAGCGCAGGAAAATGATAGTCTTCCCGCTGATGTTCCTTGCCTTTGCAGGGTGCATGTACCTGATATTCGCACCCTCCGGCAAAGAGGACGTGAATGTGGAAAGCGTGGGCGGCTTCAACGCCGACATACCCCTGCCCGCAGAGGACGGGATTATAGCCGACAAGCAAAAGGCATACGAACAAGCAATGCTGAACCGCAAACAGCAGGACAAGATACAATCCTTGCAGGACTTCGGTTTCACGGGGGACGATGAAACGGAAGAACCGCAAGCGGAAATCGACCTGATGCCGGAAGATGATGCGAAGCCCCAAAGGGGCGGCGGTGCTTCTTCACGGGCGGCTTACCGGGACATCAACCGCCAGTTAAGCACGTTCTACGAAACCCCGGCGGTGGACGAGGAAAAAGAGGACTTGAAGCGGCAGGTGGCGGAACTGACCGACCGACTGCAACAGCAGCAGAACGCCACGCCTACGGCTGACGACCAAATGGCACTCTTGGAAAAGTCCTACGAGCTGGCGGCAAGGTATATGAACGGGCAGGACGGACAAAGGGGACAGATTGCCCAAATACCGACAGCCGGGCAGAACGGCGGCGGTATCGGCACTCCGGCTATTCCGGTGCAGGCTATCCGGGAAACGACCGTATCGGGATTGCAGCAGCCCATGAACGATGCCGACTTCATCCGTGCTTACAGCCAGCCACGAAACTACGGCTTCAACACGGCGGTGGGCAGCGGGTACACCCTCGGGAAGAACACGATAGCCGCCTGCATCCACCAAGACCAAACGCTGACGGACGGGCAGGCGGTGAAACTCCGGCTGCTCGAACCTATGCAGGCAGGGAACATAGTCGTGCCGAAAAATACCCTTGTAGCGGGTACGGCAAAGGTGCAGGGCGAACGGCTCGACATACTGGTGTCTTCGATTGAGTACGCTGGCAACATCATCCCGGTGGAGCTTGCCGTGTTCGACACGGACGGGCAAAAGGGGCTGTCCGTCCCGTCCTCAATGGAACAGGAAGCGTTCAACGAAGCAATGGCGAACATCGGTAGCGGGCTGGGTACAAGCATATCCTTTGCCCAAAGTGCCGGGCAGCAGGTGGCTATGGACGTGACAAGGGGCTTGCTGCAAGGAACGTCCGGCTACCTCGCCAAGAAGTTCCGAACCGTGAAAGTGAAGCTGAAAGCCGGGTACAAGGTGATGCTTTACGCCAAACAACAATAATTATTAACCACTAAAATTTCAATCAACAATGAAACAGATTTTTGTAATGTTCGCCCTCTTGCTGGGCGTGTGTGCGGCAAACGCACAGGAAACCGACACCGTGAAGTATGCGGCTGGCAACGACTTGTACCGGGGGCATTACCCGGAAGCTACCCTACCGGCAGATGGTAACGCCCCACGGGGTGCAGGTGACGTTCGCCAAGACGGTGCATATCATCTTCCCCGCCGCCGTCCGCTATGTCGATTTGGGAAGCAACCACATCATAGCGGGCAAGGCGGACGGTGCGGAGAACGTGATCCGGGTGAAGGCGGCAACCGAGGGGTTTCCGGGGGAAACGAACTTTTCCGTCATCTGCGAGGACGGGAGTTTCTTTTCGTTCAACGCCAAATACGCCCGTGAACCGGAAATGCTCAATATCGAAATGAAAGACTTCTTGGAAAATGAAGATACGTCTGACTTTTCGCATACCCGCATGAACATCTATTTCCGTGAGCTGGCAGGCGAAAGCCCGCTCTTGGTGAAGCTGATCATGCAGAGCATCTACAAGAACAACGACCGCAAAGTGCGCCACTTGGGTAGCAAGCGTTTCGGCATACAGTTCTTAATCAAGGGGATTTACACCTATAACGGGATGCTCTATGTACACACGCAGACGAAGAACAGTTCCAACGTGCCTTTCGATACCGACTTCATCAAGTTTAAGATAGTCGATAAGAAAGTACCCAAACGCACGGCTATTCAGGAAACGGTGCTGGATGCGGTACGCAGTTACAACGAGGTGATAGAGATTGCCGGGAAATCGACCGTGCGCACGGTGTACGCCCTGCCGAAGTTCACCATACCGGACGATAAGCTACTGTTGGTGGAACTCTACGAGAAAAACGGCGGGCGGCATCAGGTTATCCGGGTAGAGAACGCCGACATCGTGAACGCAGAAGTGATTAACGAACTCAAAATCAAATAGGGAATGAAGAAACACATCTTTATAATGATGCTCTTTGCGCTGTGCCTGACCTCGTTTCAGGTACACGCACAAAGATACCTGCCGGGTATGAAAGGCTTGCAGGTCACGGCGGGCATGACGGACGGGGTGCATTGGAATGACAACACGGATTTCGCCTACCACATCGGGGCGGCATACAGCGTTTACACCAAGAACGCAAACCGCTGGGTGATTGGTGGGGAATACCTGCACAAGAAGTATGACTACAAGGATATGCAGATACCAGTCGAACAGTTCACCGCAGAGGGCGGCTATTACCTGAAATTCCTTTCGGACAGGCGAAAGACTTTTTTCCTCTCGCTGGGATTGTCGGCACTCGCCGGGTACGAAACAAGCAACCGAAGCGAAAAACTGCTGCCGGACGGTTCTACCTTGCTGGATAAGGACTGCTTCATTTACGGCGGTGCGCTGACGCTGGAACTGGAAGCCTACCTGACCGACCGGGTGGCTCTGCTGCTGAACGCAAGGGAACGGGCGTTGTTCGGCTCGGACATAGGCAAGTTCCACACGCAGGTATCTTTGGGAGTAAAATTCATTATCAACTGACCGCTATATAATAATGTATATGAAGAATGTAATGTATAAAATCATCATGGGCTGCTACATCGTGGCCGCCCTTGTGCTGGTCACAGCCTGTAATGACAGTTTGGATATTCAGCAGGCGTACCCGTTCAGCATCGAAACGCTGCCAGTACCCAAAAGGCTGAAAGTCGGGGAAACCGCTGAAATACGCTGCCAGCTGGTGCGTGGCGGCTATTACCAGCCGACTACCTATCGGATAAGGTACTTCCAGCCGGACGGCAAAGGGAAGCTGGAAATGGACAACGGCACGGTGTTCCTGCCCAATGACCTTTACCCGCTGGAGAAAGAAACATTCAGGCTCTACTACACCTCGGCATCGACAGACCAGCAGACGATTGACATTTATATTATCGACAGCTTCGGGCAGATGCAACAACTTTCGTTCTCGTTTAACAATGACAGCAGCGAGGAAGAATAAATCTTTTGGAATTAGTATGTTGATAAACACCCAGTGTTTTATTGCTGGGTGTTTATTTTGTGATTACCTTTGTTCCTTGTAAATAACTTATAAAAAAATAACTGCACATTATGAGAATAAAGGATATTTCCGTTGAAAATTATCGAAACTTAAATTCTGCAACAATTACATTTGACGAATCGTGCAATTTTATTGTTGGAGAAAATAATTTAGGAAAATCAAATATATTAAACCTGTTAAATATCATTTTCACACGAAGAGGATTTGTTTATGATGATTTTAATGATGCAAATTTACCTATAACAGTTAATATACGAATAAAACTCACAAATGATGAAATAGGGCATTTTGAAGACTTGTTTGATATAGATGATTACACCTATATCAATATTATCTGTAAACAAGTATCACCTGATGATAATATGGAATTTTATCATTTAGAAACAGAAACATACATATCTCCAACCCTTATTAAATGCTTAAACTTTATATACTATGATTCCTTGAGAAATCCCATTTCTGAAATTAATTTTGACAGCAGTAAAGGCGTAGGGCGTTTTTTATCAAGAATGATTAAGGATTACGTATCGAATACAGATATAAATACTAATAATTTAGTTGATATTGAATTTACAAATGATTTATTAACTAATGTAAATACTAAATTAGAAAAAATAAAATCTTTTAAAGACCACGCAATTAAAGCTGTTTTGGAGGGGGATGTTTCATTGTTATTCCCAAAGTTAATCTCTTTACAAGATGCCAGAGGAGGGGCATTGTCAAAATGTGGATATGGAATTCAATTTTTATTACTAGTTACTTTATCTATTTTGAATAAACTTCAAACAATTTCCGACCAACGTGGAGAAACAGGGGTATTTGTTAATGAGGATACAGGAGAAAGGTCTATTTCTGTTGTATTAGGACTTGACGAGCCAGAGATACATTTACATCCTTATATGCAACGTTCTCTTATTAAATATCTCAATAAAGTTATCAATAATGAAGATTCTGACTTAAAGTTATTAATAAAAGAATTATTTGGAATTGATAAATTAGATGGTCAAATCATCATCGCAACACATTCACCAAGTATTATTCTTAATGATTTTAAGCAGATTATTCGACTTTATAAAGAAGGAACAAGCACTAAAATAGTTTCAGGAACAAATCTATCTCTCGGCGAACAACTTGAAAAACATCTTTTACTTCATTTTCCTTTTATCAAAGAAGCATTCTTTGCTCGCTGTGCTATTTTTGTCGAAGGGGATTCTGAATATGGAAGTTTTCCCTTGTTTGCAAAAAAATGTGATATAGATTTAGATGATTGCGGGATATGTGTTATTCAAGCAGGTGGAGATTCCGTTCTACAACTGATACAGTTAGCAGAAAAATTTGGTATACCTTGTATTGGGATTAGAGATAGTGATGGAGATAATACCCCAACAAGTATTCCTAATTTATGGAAAACAACAGAACGGGATTTTGAGGCTGAATTAATGAAATTGATTGATATAGGAAGAGAGGAAGTATTATGCGATATACTTTGTGAATATGATTCGGAAAAACAAGAACGAATTCTGAATGCACAAGCATTAAATAAACGAGCATATAAAAAATATGGCTATTTAACAGCACCTATCAGTACAGACCTCAAATTATCAGATATAGACAAAACAAATATCACAAACCTAAAAGCCTATTATTCTACATGGTTTGGAATCAATAAGTCTCAACCATTGGGACTTTTAATAGGAATGAAACTATCTAAAAGCGAAATCCCTCAAATATATGTCAATCTAATTGAACAAGCTAAAAGTTTATGCTGATGTATCAAAACGAAATAGAAATTATAAAATCTCGGATTGAGAACAAACACCAAGGGGATGAAAAACAATTAGAAATTATTTTTTCTCCTAACAAACGATTATTAGTTGAAGCACCTGCTGGCTATGGTAAAACACATACAATGGTAAGCCGGATAGCCTATTTAATATCTATCGGCAAGCTACCTGTTCCAAAAAAACTTTTAGCATTAACTTTTAGCGTAAATGCTGCATATAAAATTAAAAAGATGTAAGTAAGAATATTCCAGAACTATTGCAGGATTTAGGCAAGCAAATTAATATTAAAGAAAAAATATATGTATCTAATTATCATGGTTTCTGTCGAAGCATTTTAAAAAAATACGGTCATAGACTACATCCTGCATTGTCGAATTTAGATACTCTACAATCCGTTGATGATAGTCGAAGTGATAGTATAATGCGAGTATTTAATAATATTTCAATAGATGAAGCGAATGTTTTGTCAGAATTCAACACCGGAGTTAAAAACATAAAAGGAAAGTATTTAAAAGAAAATATTGATAAATATAATTCTATTGTCATCTCCAAACTATTAATAAAGAATGCCATTCCATATAATGCAATTATTACTTTAACAATTAAATTGTTTAAAGAACAAATTGGAATATTAGAATTTTACCGAAATTATTATACATCAATTCTCGTAGATGAATTTCAAGATACCAATCTACTAAGTTATTGGCTATTGAATTTCTTAATTACAGATAAAACAAATATATTGCTATTAGGAGATTCTTTACAGCGAATTTATGGATTTATAGGAGCCGTACCCAATTTACTTTCACATGCACAAAATACATTCAATTTACAACTTATTTCATTGGAGAAGAATTATCGTTTTGCATCCAATGAGAATATGCTTCAATTGGATAAAATAATACGGCAAAATGCTATTACTCCTTTTGATAACCCTAATAGCTTAAAATCCAAGGTGGAATTTAATATCTATGATAACCAAGAAGAAGAAGCTTTACAAGTTGTAATTAAGTCACAAAAATATTACAAAACGATTCCTTTGCTAAAGTTGCCATACTTGCAAAGCAAAGAGGACCTAATATTGAGCATATTATAAAAACTTTCAATCACAATAAGATACCATTCTTTTATGGATTATTTACAGATGAAGACTCTGAATATATAACATTCAACAGAAAATGTCTGTATGAATTTATTGAATTACTAAAATCAAATTCAAAGATTACTAAAAAGATAGGGAAAAAACATATTGATAAAATACGAGAAATATATATTAACAATGATTCCGTACTTGTTAAAGCTCTTTTAGAATTACTCGAAATTTTTTGGGTTCAGCTTTTTGTCGATTATTCGTTTTTATCTAATGAAGATAAAATTAATCTGATTAAAGATACCTTTGAACATAATGGTATAAAACAATATATGGAATTCTTAAATACGTCTATAATAATCTCTACGGTACATGCAGCAAAAGGTTTAGAATGGGATTATGTAATACTTCCTGATATGGAAAAAGATTCATTTCCTAACTGGTATGGATTATGCGGTAGATGTAAAAATGGAAATGACTGTAATTTTGTGATGACTAAAGATATAGAAAAATCATTCTTTGAGGAATTAAGTGTATTTTATGTAGCAGTTACTCGGGCTAAAAAGCAAGTTTTTTTTACGGCAAGTCATAAACAACTCACAAATAGGGGCATTTTTGAAAAAAATTATAGTTGTTTTATGAAATTGCCAGGTATTGAATATATACAAACAGTATAGAGAGACAGAAAGTATTATTGGCTAACCAACAGCTAGTCAGAAGGCATTGGTTGCTAATAATTTTTGGGGAATATAGGCGGGTTTCTTTGCTACTTTATTTCCCGGCACTCACGAAAAAAGAAAGTAACGGCGGCAAACAGCCGCCGTTCTCTATCAACTGGTTTTAAGGCTCCTTATGGACGTGTATTTCTCTAACCACACCTTTACCTGTTCCATGTTGTATTCGCCCGTTATGACCGCCGTATGGTCGTTTATGGCTACAAACCGGACACTTTCATAGCTGTTTACCCAGCCTTGCAGGGAACAGACACCCCACGTTGCAACATCTTCAAAAACACTGCGGTCTATTTGGCTGATTGGCTCACCGAAAACTACCGTCATTGTCTGAAAGTCCGGCTTGTCCTCCAACAGTTGCAAATGGCGCAACGTGCCGAACTCGTCAATTTTACGCCCCCACGCCCACACATCATTATATAAATCATCGCCCCACTGGTGCGGGCGGTCGAAACGAACTTTTACCTCTATGGTGTGTTCGTTTTCTTCTGTGTCCTCGATAACGCCCGTTACCATTAAGCCCGTAAAAATACACTCGCAACGCTTGCCGATAAGCTCCTTGTTTACTTCTGTCGTTTTCATATCCCTAAAATTTACTTATTACTCTGTTCTTTTTTCGCTATCCACCCGTCACGCCTGCGGCGGCACTCGTCCAGCGTTTTGGCTACCGTGCTGAAAAGTTCGCCGTCCGTGTGGCGGTAGTCATATTGAAAATAAATCTGTCCCCTGAATGCGCCTAAGCAACATTTCACGTATTTTTCTTCTCCCGGTGTTTGGGTGATGCTTACCCCGTTTTTGTTAAGTGACTGCATGATGTCTTATTTTTTTACGGTTATAAACTTGGTTGTTTTTAACGGGCAGGGCTTTGACACCCCGCCCGGATTGGTTGTTATGCCGCACGGAACACAAAGCCGTCATCAAACCAGTAATCGCACATGAACAGGTCACGGGCAAACTTTTCATAATCGAAATAGGTCTTTGCGAACTCCGGCAGGTCGTAACATTCTTCTATAATTTCATAGGCGAAATCTTCTTCATCGTCATATTCCCCTTGATATTCATCCCGGAAATCACGTACAAGGTCGTCCGCATCTTCCTCGCCTAAATCATGGCTTTTATAGTTGCACCACACGAAAAAGGCTTCCTGCTCGGTGTCGCTCAAATCCTCCACCGCATCACGCAGGGAAAAGAAATTTTCAGAAATCCAGCTTTCGCCGATTAAGCCCTCCGGCACGTTCTCCCAGTCCTGAAACATATATTCCACATCTTCCTCGTCCTTGTGAAGTTCCCGGCAGGCTTCGTAAAATTCTTCCTTGTCCGAATAATCCGAAAGGTTGAGCCATGCGCCGGACAATGAACCGTTGTTGTACTTGGCATAAGTGCCTACATAAACGCTTGCTGCTGATAATGTCGTTGCTTCCATATTGCTGTAATTTTTTAAGTTTTTAATTTTATGCGGATTTGAGAGGTGAGGGAGTTGAAGTTTCACTGAACTTTTTTCCTGTTTCCCGTAAATCCGACTTTTTTTTTATGCGTCTTCCGGTCGGGTCGGTCGTTTTCGTTTCACATAGGCGTAAAAGGGTAGTGTTTAGAGTTTGCAAGGTTTTGGGCAAAAAATACCTCGCAAGGCAGGGAAGATTTTTTCGCCAAACCGGAACGGCTCGACCTTGCAAAATCGTGAAGAACACGTAACTACCTTTGCCTATTGAAATGATTAAAACGACTGTCCCGGCTGGGGGACTGCGTAAGAGGAAGATTTACAGATAGGGAAACCGGGGAAAAGTGCCTGTTCTCTTTCATCTTTTAGGGAACACTCCATGCGGGCGGGAAAGGCAAGGGTATGGCAAGTTTACCTTGCGGTACGCTTGTGCTGGTTTCCAACGGCTCTTTTCACGAAATACAGTCATCCATGCCACGCACGGCTGGCGTTTCGGGGAATGTGCCAGTGGGAAAAGGATATAAAAAATGCGGGTAGTCGGTGGACTGCCCGCAAGGTGAAAGAATGTACTTTATTGGGATATAGTTTGTTAGGCGGAATTTCGTTACCGAAATCGTTACCTATTCGTTTTTGTCACGGTTATAGGTAACGAAACCTACCGGACGGCGTTCTTTCTGTTGTTTCGACTGGCTTAGAAGCTGGGTAAGGGCTTGGTACAGTTCGTTGAACTGCGCATCGGTGCTTACCTCCAGTTCCTCGATGCGCCTTGACAGTTCCTCGTAACCGATTGCCATTTGGCGCATGAGGACGAAAGCCCGCATGATTGAAATGTTTACTTCTATGGCTACTTTGGAGCGGAGAACCGAAGAAAGCATGGCTACGCCCTGCTCGGTGAAAGCCATAGGCATAGCAACGCCGAAGTTGTAATCAGGGGGTATCACATTTTGTGATACCCCTATGGATAACAGCAAGTTAGCTTCCTCTTGAGTGAGAACAAACATAAAATCACTTGGAAAACGCTCGATATTGCGCTTGACCGCCTGCTTCAAGGCTCGTGTTTCCACTTGGTAGAGTTCTGCCAAATGATAATCGAGCATCACCCGGCAACCTCTGACCTCAAAAATATTGTTTTGGATAATCTGCAAATCCATAATCGTATATTTTAGGAAATTTAGCAATGTTGGAATAATAGTAAGGACTGGTCACAAATTGTGACCAGTTCCCAATAATCAAGATTACATGGCGACTTCCTTGTAAATCTTCTCGATGCCGACAAACTTCTTGTCAAGTCCCTGCATATCGTTACTTATCTTACTGTTGGTAATTCGGGCGTATATCTGTGTAGTTTCTATATTTGTGTGTCCCAGCATCTTGGACACCGTTTCAATGGGTACGCCCTTTGACAGCGTGGTGGTCGTGGCGAACGTGTGGCGGGCAAGGTGGAATGTCAGGTTCTTTTTAATACCGCAAATATCGGCAATCTCTTTCAAGTAGGCGTTTAGCTTCTGATTGCTGATTACGGGAAGTATCTTGCCGTCCGGCAACTTGCCCTTGTACTTCTTCAAAATCATCTTAGGAATATCCAGCAGGGGAACATTTACGTCCGTGTTGGTCTTTACCCGCTTGGTGATTATCCAAAGGTTGCCGTCAAAGGACTTTTGGATATTCTCCTGCCGCAAGTTGGCAACATCGCTGTAAGCCAAACCGCAGAAACAGGAAAAGACGAACAAGTCCCTGACGTGTTCCAGCCGTTCGGAAACCATTTTCTTTTTAAGGATGATTTTTATCTCGTCCTCCGTCAAGTAGCCCCTATCCACTTTTTCCAGCCGAATTTTATAGCTGGCGAACGGGTCACCCACCAGTATGCCGTTGTTGCGGGCAATAATGATGATACGCTTGAAGAACTGCATGAACTTGGCGGTGGTGTTGTAGCCGCACTTGCAGGCGGTACGCAAATACAACTCAAAATCGGTAATGAACATCGGGCTTATCTCCTTTATGGATATGTCCGATACGTTGTACTTGCTTTGGATAAATTCAGCGAGGTGGCGGCGGGTCACTTCATACTTGCGGTAGGTCGCTATCGTCTTGGATATGCCCACAAGCTGCTTCACATCGTCATTGTGCTTTTGGAACAATGAAAGGATTGTTTCGTGGCTCTCGCTGTGTCCCAAGAACTCGTTCTTCACTTTCTCGGCGGTCACGTAGTTGTCACGCCGCTGCATTTCGTGGTAAATGGTATTCAGGGAAGAACGTATGTCGTCCAAAAGGGCGTTTATCCTCCCGGCATCCCTGCCTTTGGCTTTGCCCGCGGCAATGCTCCAGTTATCGGGCTGGATGCTCTGTTTCGTACTGAACTGGCACTGTTTGCCGTCAATGGTGATACGTGCCATAATCATTACCTCGCCGTTTTTCTTTTCAGAACCTTTCTTCAAATAAAAAAGAACCTTGAATGTCGATTTCATAACTCACTTTTTTTAGTTGCAAAATTACTTTTTACCTCTCGTTTCTGAGTTATGCAGACTATGGACTAATCAAGTCATTATCAGGTCATTTATGGACAAATCGTTACCGTTTTTGTCCGGTGGGGAATAGGTAACGATTTAGTAACGAAACTTTGTCTTTTACCGTACTTTTGAAGTCTTGGAAGCAGGACTTTCGGGCAATAAAAAAAGCCACAAATCATTGATTTGTAGCTTTTTGTCCGTTTACTGTCCATTTCTGTCCAGTAAGTTCAGCGGAGAGACAGGGATTCGAACCCCGGGTACCTCGCAGTACAACGGTTTTCAAGACCGCCGCAATCGACCACTCTGCCACCTCTCCAAAACTTCCTTTCAGAAGTGCTTTTTGTTGAAAGCGGTGCAAAGGTACGACTTTATTTTAAACATGCAAGAGTTTTCACAAAGAAAAAAACAATCGAAGGTTTCCAAAAGATAGCAATATCCAGGTATTTTATGTTGAAAAGCATAAAATAGGGCATATTTATGCCGATTATATGAAAAATGATTGTAACTTTGTGCGCTCTAAAGAAAAGGATAACTACAACCTCTAATTTTATCATTTATGGAATTAAACAAGATCTTTAAAGACGGTCTTTGGAGCAACGAAATCAACGTCAGAGATTTCGTAAGTCATAACATCACTCCGTACTACGGAGACGCTTCTTTCCTTGAAGGACCTACCGAACGTACAAAAGCCGTATGGAACCGTTGCCTTGAAGCACTGGCAGAAGAAAGAAAAAACAACGGTGTCCGCTCGCTTGATAACGCTACTGTATCTACCATTTCATCACACAAGGCCGGATATATCGACAAAGAAAACGAACTAATCGTCGGTCTGCAAACAGACGAGCTTCTGAAACGTGCTATCAAGCCTTTCGGAGGTATCAACGTAGTAAGCAAGGCTTGCCACGAAAACGGCGTGGAAGTGGACGACCGTGTGAAAGATATCTTCACCCACTACCGCAAGACACACAACGATGGAGTGTTCGACGTATATACCGAAGAAATCCGTTCGTTCCGTTCTCTGGGATTCCTCACCGGACTTCCTGATAACTATGCCCGCGGACGTATCATCGGCGACTACCGCCGTATGGCTCTCTACGGTATCGACCGACTGATTGAAGCTAAAAAAGAAGATCTGCGCAACCTCACCGGTCCGATGACTGACGCCCGTATCCGCTTGCGCGAAGAGGTGGCAGAACAAATCAAAGCCTTGAAAGAGATGAAAGTAATGGGGGAATACTATGGACTCGATTTGAGCCGTCCCGCATATACCGCCCAAGAAGCTGTTCAATGGGTATACATGGCTTATCTTGCTGCCGTAAAAGAGCAAGACGGTGCTGCAATGTCACTGGGTAACGTTTCTTCTTTCCTTGACATCTACATGGAATATGAATTGAGCAAGGGAACGATCACCGGATCTTTCGCACAGGAACTAATTGACCAGTTTGTTATCAAACTACGCATGGTACGCCATCTGCGTATGCAATCATACAACGATATCTTTGCCGGTGATCCTACTTGGGTAACCGAATCTCTGGGCGGACGCTTCAACGACGGACGTACCAAAGTGACAAAGACTTCTTTCCGTTTCCTGCAAACCTTGTACAACCTCGGCCCTTCACCAGAACCAAACTTGACCGTACTGTGGAGTCCCGAACTGCCGGAAGGATTCAAAGAGTTCTGTGCTAAAGTATCCATCGACACTTCTTCTATTCAGTACGAAAATGATGATCTGATGCGTGAAGTACGTCAATCTGACGACTACGGAATCGCCTGCTGTGTATCTTACCAAGAGATAGGCAAGCAAATCCAGTTCTTCGGTGCACGCTGTAATCTGGCAAAAGCTCTGTTGCTTGCTATCAACGGTGGACGTTGCGAAAACACAGGTACAGTCATGGTGAAGAATATTCCCGTACTGACCAGCGACACACTGAAATTTGAAGAAGTAATGGACAACTACAAGAAGGTTCTGATCGAAATTGCCCGTGTTTATAACGAAGCGATGAACATCATCCACTATATGCACGATAAGTATTACTACGAAAAGGCTCAAATGGCACTCGTAGATACTAACCCGCGCATTAACCTTGCCTACGGCGTAGCCGGACTTTCTATTGCGCTCGATTCATTGTCAGCTATCAAATACGCAAAGGTTACTGCCCGCCGCAACGATATAGGTCTGACAGAAGGTTTCGACATTGAAGGCGAATTCCCTTGTTTCGGAAACGATAACGACAAGGTAGACCACCTTGGCGTTGACCTGGTATACTTCTTCAGCGAAGAATTGAAGAAATTGCCTGTTTACAAGAATGCCCGTCCTACCCTCTCCTTGCTGACTATCACTTCCAATGTGATGTACGGCAAAAAGACCGGTGCTACTCCCGACGGACGTGCCAAAGGTGTTGCCTTCGCTCCGGGTGCTAACCCGATGCACGGACGAGATAAGAACGGTGCTATCGCTTCTTTGAGTTCCGTAGCAAAACTTCGTTACCGCGACTCACAGGACGGTATCAGCAACACCTTCTCTATCGTTCCGAAATCACTGGGTGCTACCGAAGAAGACCGCGTCGAGAACCTCGTAACGATGATGGACGGTTACTTCACCAAAGGCGCCCACCACCTGAACGTAAATGTTCTGAACCGCGAGATGCTTTATGATGCGATGGAACATCCCGAGAAATATCCGCAGCTTACAATCCGTGTTTCCGGCTATGCTGTAAACTTCGTGAAGTTGAGTCGTGAACACCAACTGGAAGTAATCAGCCGTAGCTTCCACGAACGTATGTAATCTTATCTACTCTTATATGACAATAAACGTACATTCATACGAAAGTATGGGAACATTCGACGGGCCGGGTTTACGGCTCGTCGTTTTTCTTCAAGGTTGCAATTTCCGCTGCCTGTATTGCGCCAATCCCGACACGATAGCCGGAAAAGGAGGTACACCTACTCCACCGGAAGAAATCATCCGCATGGCAATGAGTCAACGTCCCTTTTTCGGAAAACGCGGCGGTATCACTTTCTCCGGTGGAGAACCTACGTTCCAAGCAAAAGCGCTTGTTCCGTTGGTTCGCGAACTGAAAGAGAAAGGGATTCATGTATGTATAGACAGCAACGGCGGTCTTTGGAATGAAGACGTAGAGAAACTTTTCCAACTAACAGACCTCGTATTGCTGGATATTAAGGAATTCAATCCTGCCCGCCACCAAATGCTGACCGGAAGAAGCAACGAGCAGACAATCCGCACGGCAACCTGGTTGGAAGAGAACGGAAAACCTTTCTGGCTCCGCTATGTGCTAGTACCCGGATACAGCGATTTTGAAGAAGACATCCGACAATTGGGAGAAGCTCTCGGAAAGTATAAGATGATTCAACGGGTGGAGATCCTTCCTTATCATACTCTGGGCGTACACAAGTACGAAGCAATGGAACAGGAATACAAGCTGAAAGACGTAAAAGAAAATACCCCCGAACAACTTGAAAAAGCTACGGAGGTATTCAAAAAGTATTTCACTACGGTAGTAGTCAATTAATACGCTTTTTCATCCATTCAATAGATTTACGGTTGGTTTCCTCAAAACGCCAATGAGCGGAAACAGGAGTTACCACAATCGTTTTCGGGGCTGTAATTACATTCAACGCGGCCGTCACCGTGGTAGGTGGACAAGTGTTGTCATTATAGCCATACGAATAAAATGCCAGTACTTTAATCTTTTGAGCCAAATTAGCCACATCATAATAAGCCAGTGTCCGACAGGCAATGTCAATAGATACTGGCATTTTTTTCGTCCGGAAGCAGACAAAAGTCTCGGCCACCCTCTGGCACGTCCATGAAGAAATCCCGTCATATCACATAATGCGGGATAGAATGAATGCAGAAAGAAATGTAATACGTTCGTCAAAAGCAACAGTCACAAAACTCAGCGTCCCATCTTAACTTCCGCCCGAACTACGCTTATCTTTCGACTGGTCGGACCCACCCGAATAATAAAGACGACTTAGCGAGAGTAACCCAAGCAATATCCACCAATGTCGATAAGTTTATAGAAAAGTTTTTCATTAATATGTAAATCGGATACCTGCCTGTATATTGAAATTAAACGGATTTTCCTTGCGGATAGTCTGTACGCTCGAACCATCATCAAAGAAATAAGCAACACCGGGTTCCATGTAGATACCTATACGTTTCGTCGCATTTAACTGTACGCCGACTGCACCAGATACGGAGAATTGTAAAGGTTTAACAGTTTCCTTCTCGGAGCCTAGTTTTCCATACACACATTTTTCTATCATACCGCCCCCGGAAACGTAGAGAGTGACCAGTTTTTTATCCAAAAAGTTCCAGTTGGCACGCAACGGAATGCCGACATAATGTAGTTTCTGCTCCACTTCCTGATTGCCATCCGCCAGTTTTACATCCGAAGAAAGCAGTGTATAGGTCAATCCACTTTCAACAGAAAACCCTTTACCCAAGCTTTTACGAACAGACACTCCCACAGAAATAGGCTGATGATGCTTAATGTCAATCACCTGCTTTGCCTGGCGCAGATAAGGTATACCGTCTTCAAACACCAATGTCTTATCTTCCGGTATATTCATCAAGCCGTTAGAAACAGCAGCCATACTTACTCGAGACAGATATTGGGTACCTCCCCCTACCTCCGTCGAAGCACCTCCGGAATTTCCGACGGCAAACCCCATTGACCAAGTTCCCTTTTGAGAAGATTTCTTTTCTGTCGGGATATGATATTTATCTCTGCTCGAAGGACGGCGGGGTCTGTTGTTTCTAGGTTCTTCCGTTTCCAACGCTTGCTTTTTTTGACCAGCATTCGCGTCTTTCACTAGCTTTGTCTCCTCTTTTTCTCCATTATCAATCTTATCATCTGTTGCCGGAAACTCATCTTCATTCTGAATAACAGGTTGATCAGTATACGTATTTTGTTCGGAAATATTGTGTTCTGTTTTCGCCAGTCTATCTGTCTTTAGCATAGGACGCGACACAGGATCTGCCGTTGCACCTTGCGCATCCGGCTGTTGCACCGCAGGCAATGCGTCCGGTACGGAAGCCAATGCAGGGGTTTGCGTATGACGTATTTCGTCAGCGGCAGGCGTACCCAGAAAATACAGGCTTACAGAAGAAACCAAAGCCAGTAATATAACAGCCGCAGCCGCCATCATCCATTTCCGATAAGGATATATCTTCCTCTCCACAGGAGGCATAAGCTCTTTCTCCAGTTGTTCCCAACCGGAAGCCGGTATCGGCTCCGAATAATCTTCGAGCTTCTCCTTCAACTTATTCATCCATAATTCTTTCTCTTCCATATCTATCCATTATTCATTATCCATTCTTTTACTCTTTTTGCTAACACGCTTTTCGCACGAAACAGTTGCGAAGCCGACGATTTTTCATTAATGCCTAATACCTGAGCGATTTCTTTGTGTGATTTATCTTCAAACGTATAAAGGTTAAACACTGTACGATATCCTGCGGGAAGTTCTTCGATAAACTGCATCAATACTCTTTGTGGTATCGCTTCTACATCCGAAACATCTGGTTCTTCGTACTTCTCGGGCAATTCTTCCAAAGGCGCCGACTGATTCATTACATCATTTTTCCGAAGATATTGCAAAGCCGTATTGACTATTACCCGCTCCATCCAGGCTCGTAAGGAGCCTTCACCTCGCCAGGTGAACTTGTCGAAAGAATCGAATATCTTTATAAAGCCGTCGTGAAGCAGATCCTGGGCCGTATCACGGTCGCCGGTATAACGAAGACAGATGCCAAGCATGCGCCCCGCATACTGCTCATACAGTTCCTTGCGGGCCTGATTGTTTCCCAGCCTGCATTGTTCCGACAACTCTAATTCTTCCATTCTCTTATACACGTGTTTATCTTATAAATGCAGCAAAGATAGAAATACTGCATAGAGAGAACAACTCTTTTAGTACTTTTGTTTCTTTAACAGATTCGAATGCAATATTTTCTGCCTCCCCGCATTTTCAAAATAAAAAGCAATTATATTATTAAAATCCATAACCTATTATGTATATGAAGAAATTAAAATTCATTACCTTAACTTTAGCTATCATAATCACCTTACCGATGCTGCAATCGTGCCTGGACGACAATGATCATCAATCGCGTTCATTGGTTATCAGCACTATCAACCAAATCAGTGAGGATAGCAAAGAATTTTATTTCACTTTGGATAATGGAAAGACGATGTTCCCGAGTAATTCGCAGGCATGGGGAGGCGAGAAATTTGAAAACGGACAACGTGCCTTTGTTATATTCAACGAGCTGGAGCAACCCGTAAACGGATATGACTACAATATCCAAGTGAGGGATATTACGAAAGTGTTAACAAAAAGAGATCGTCACCATGGACGATGAAGAAAATACAGAAGAAAAGATCGGGGATGATAAAATAAACGCTACTTATATGTGGATTAGTAAAGATAAGAAGTATCTGACTATCGAATTCCAGTACTATGGTACCCATAGTGAAGACAAGAAGCATTTCCTGAATCTGGTTATCAACAATAAGGAAGCTGATTCCGCTGCCGAAAACGAAGATAATACCGATGACGAATATATCAATCTGGAATTCCGTCACAACAGTGAAAGAGATTCTCCCGACCATTTAGGCGAGGGATATGTATCTTTCAAACTGGATAAGATAGAAGAACAGATAGAGGGAAAGAAGGGACTGGATATCCGTGTCAGAACTTTATATGACGGAATAAAGAATTATAAAGTACAATTTCCCTGATTTATTAATTCTGCGTGAAAAACACTCTTTTTAATATAATATATTAATTACGCAAAAAAGAGGGCGGTAGTTGTGAAACTGTCGCCCTCTTACTTTTTATTATATAAACAAGTTATTTCTTATCTCCAAAATAATTCCACACCACCGCACTCAAAGCAGCTCCCACAAAAGGTGCAATGATAAACAACCACAACTGTGACAACGCTTCGCCGCCTTGGAACAATGCCGGAGCAATGCTACGTGCCGGATTTACAGAGGTTCCTGTGATAGGAATACATACGATATGTACCAATACGAGAGACAAACCAATAGCCAGTCCGGCTAAATTGCCTGCCCCCTTCTTAGGATCGGTAGAACCCAGTACCACCAATACAAAAATAAAAGTAAACACAGCTTCTGCTATGAATGCCTGCAACATCTCTCCTTCGCCAAAGCCGTTTCGAACCCGTAGCCGTAGGTCCATCATGCGCACCGGTAGACACCAAAGCAAAAAAAGAACAGCCGAACCGATAATGGCTCCAATCACCTGGAAAATCATATACATTCCTGCATCTTTTCCGTTCATACGCCCGGTAAGGAACACTCCCAATGTGATGGCAGGATTGATGTGACATCCCGAAATTCCTCCGATAGCATACGCCATCGCCACTACTGAAAGTCCAAATGCCAAAGCAACGCCGACCGTTCCCACGCCGGCTCCTACTGTACCTGCTACACTGCCGGCAAAAACAGCACTTCCGCATCCCATAAGAACGAGTACCATCGTTCCAATCATTTCTGCAATGTACTTTTTCATAACTATTATATAAATGGTTGATTTGCCAAATATAAAGAATTATCCCAAAGAAACAAAACGCATCTACCTAATTATTTGTATCTTTGCAGCATTTTTGAATAAAAGACTAGCAAATAAAATGAAGAAAGGACTTTTTTACGCCATATTGGCTTCTATCCTATGGGCTATTGTAAACCCGTTTATCAAACAAGGATTGAGCTATGACTTCACCCCTATGAACTTCGCCGGTATCCGCTTTACCACTGTTGGGATTATTCTTTTCGCTTATACCTGGCACAAGGGTATGTGGCGGAAATCCGTCAACACAGTAAACTGTTCCTGAATCTGATTCTTATCAATATGTTTATGGGATATACTGCTTTTTACTTCGGTGTAGACTTTGTAAGCGGAGCTATATCGTCCATTATTATGGGAATGACACCTTTGATTAATGTCCTGTTAGCGCACTTGCTCGCAAGTAATGACAAACTGAACACTCATAAGATTATCAGTCTTATTGTCAGCCTCATCGGCCTGTTCCTGATTATCGGAATGGGAAGCAACGGTGCACCACTCGACTGGAAAGGAATTACGGGAATCGTACTTTTACTGTTAAGTATTATCTTTCAAGGGTATTCTGCTATCTCCGTTTCAGAAGACAAAGGAAAGGTGAATCCTATTTTCCTGAATGCGGTGCAGATGTTCTTCGGAGGTCTGCTTATATATATGGTGGGCTTGGGCACGGAAGGTTATCATTCTTTTATCGGAAAACCCGGCGGATTTTATGCCAGCCTTGCGATACTGGTATTCATATCTGTATTCGCCTTCAGCTTCTGGTTTATCGCCTTACAAAGCAAAGGCGCCAAAGTCAGCGACATCAATATGTGCCGTTTGATCAATCCGATTCTGGGTGCAGTCCTTAGCTGGATCATGCTCCCTGACGAATATCCGACTTTTAGTACCGTTGCAGGAATGGTCGTGATCGTCAGCTCCTTGATTATCTATTTCAAAGGGACCGAAATAAGTGAATGGTTCAAGAAAACAAAAGCCGGAGCATAGAACAAACTCCGGCAAACATAATAGTCCGACAAATATCAGTATCAGCTCACAACAAACATTGAATAGATTGTAATGACAACATTTCTTTAGGAACTGCCGCCTTTATTTCTTCTTTCAAAACAGATAAAAGGCTGTGGCGAATAAAATCTTTATTTGTAGCCAGCACCACTTGCCTCGTAGGCCGAGGAATGGCAAACGGACGGACGAGTTGCCGTTGTTCCTCTGTCAACTGTGTCACTGCCAGTTCGGGAATAAAGGTAATCCCCTTCCCGCTTTCCACCATTCGCATAAACGTTTCCATACTTCCCAGCCGATAAGCCATTTGGCTGACTTTCACCGCTTCCATTTGGCAAAAACGAACAAGCTGGTCACGGAAACAATGCCCTTCATCCAAAAGCCAGAGACGTTCGCCCGTTATATCGGAAGTACGGATTACTTCATGCTTGAACGACGGTTCTTTGCGGGATACATAAGCATAGAATTGCTCATAAAAAAGAGTTTCTTCGGTCAGAAATGAGTCTTCCAATTTGCTGGCTATAATTCCCGCATCCAGATCTCCGGCATGTAATGCCTGCTGAATATCCTGCGTTTTCATCTCTGTGACGCGAATATCCAGTTCGGGATATTTCTCCATTAATTGAGGAAAGAAACGCGGAAGTAGGTATGGAGCAATAGTAGGTAATACCCCCAAACGAAAGACACCTGACAACGACTGCTTATCTTCACTGATAATATCTTTCACTTGGGCCGCCTGCGCCAGAATCACACGAGCCTGGTCTATTACTTTCTGTCCGATAGTTGTCGGGCAAACAGGTTGCACTGTCCGGTCGAATAGCTTTACGCCCAGTTCATCTTCCAGCTTCTGAATCATTGCACTCAAAGTCGGTTGTGTCACACGGCAATATTCGGCTGCCCGTGCAAAATGTCTGAACTGATCAACAGCCAATATATACTCCAATTGTTGTATTGTCATCTATCAAATCATATTAAGTCATAGATTTCTTCTATGCAAAGATAGAAATTTTCAGTTTGACAACAAGCATTTTCCGCCTTATCTTTGCAATACAGAAAAAAGGAAACAAGTATAAATCATTAAAAATAAAAAGAATATGAAAACTTTAGAACTTATCAAATTGAATGAATCAGGAGCAAACAACGTAGTAGCATCTTTGCAACAACTCTTAGCTGACTTCCAAGTGTATTACACTAATCTCCGTGGTTTCCACTGGAACATCAAAGGACACGACTTCTTTGTTCTCCACAGCCAATTCGAAAAAATGTATGATGACACTGCTGAAAAAGTAGATGAAATAGCAGAACGTATCCTCATGCTGGGTGGCACTCCTGCCAATAAGTTCAGCGACTACCTGAAGGTTGCCAACATCAACGAAGTAGATAAAATAAGTAACGGCGAACAGGCACTAAACAACATCCTTCAGTCTATCAGCTATCTGATCGGTGAAGAACGAAAAATTCTTTCTATTGCATCACAATCCGGAGACGAAGTTACCGTTTCGATGATGAGCGATTATCTGAAAGAACAGGAAAAATTAGTTTGGATGTTGACGGCTTATAATAGCAAGTAACTTGATAATAAGGATTTAAGTTTTAGGTAAGAAAGAGAGAAAACCTCCATAACAAGAGGCATTCTCCCTTTCTTTATTATAAGAAATATTCAAATAAAAACACACGCAGAGATCGCAGAAGGTATAAATCTCAGCGTGAAATCTATCAACCGGTACAAACAAAAAACTATGGAACTTTTGCGAAATGAACTGAAAGACTACTTACCGTTGTTCCTCCTGTTGTTATTACGTGCATGATTTCTCCTCACTCCAGATATATGCTTATCTTCTGAGAAACACCCGCATCTGATATGTATTATCCCTATTGTTTATACGACTTTGCCTAACAGTTAGCAAAGGCTCACTAATGTAAGCAAATAGGCTAACATCTATGAATAAATTAATTCACGGCTGTAAACAGTCTTATTCACTAATGTGAGCCTTTACAAAACAAGAAGTACTTGCCTAAGAATCCCTAAGTATTTGCATATTATATACAAAGGGAAACAGGGCAATCCCACCGGAATCTGGACGAAGTACTATGAGGGTAAATATATACTCTCAGGCAGCTATCAGCAGTTACCCTCATAGCTACAAGTAGGATGAATAAAGAGATTGTGCCAATTAGTGAGGGTATGAGGGTAAAAACGTCACTAACTTTTTTCTGGCTAAGTCGGAACATTCCGCGCGATTGACCTTTCCGTTTCCCGTTTGCGGTATGCAATCCGTTGTCAGAATATACTTGGGACGATAATAGGGTGTCAATATTGTCTGTAACCTGTTTTCTATTTCTTCAGTATCCGCCCGTCCTTCTATCAATAAGGTCACAGCCTGTCCCAATCGTTGGTCGGGCACTGAAGTAATGACAAACGGTACGGAAATAAAAGGACGGAGCAGCTTCTCTACTTCTTCCGCCTGGATTTTTATTCCGCCACTATTGATAACATTATCCTTGCGCCCCAGGATAATGAAACCTTTATCGGGATAGATTCGTGCGATATCATTCGTCTGTAATACTCCGTCACAAACTAAAGGGGCGTCAATCACCAACGTGTTTTCAGGAGATAAAGACAGATTTACCGAAGAAAACGGGTAATAACGTTCGGAAGCAGCTGTTCCGTTGAGACGACGGAGGGCGATATGAGACAAGGTTTCGGTCATGCCATAAGTAGAATAGACAGCCCCCGGAAGTGACTTTATTTCTGTTTCCAAAGCCTCATCGATCGCTCCGCCACCTATGATCAGAATCTCCGTTTGCTTGAGTCGTTCTTTTTCTTCAGGAGTCCGAAGGGTATTATAAACTTGCAAGGGAACCATTGCTGCAAATCTCAAAGGCTGTTTCACATCCGACAGCGGATGACCGGAAGCGGGACGCACAATGAGATCCAGTCCCGCAACCAAAGCACGCACCACCAACATCATCGCGCCGATATACCGGAGATTCATACATAACAATGCCGATTCTCCTTGCTTTAAGTTCAGAAATTCACAAGTCAAGCGTGCACTTTGCATCATTTGGTCTTTACGTACAATCAGTTCTTTGGGCGTACCTGTGGAACCGGAAGTATGAACTGTTATGACCGGAGAATCATTAAACCACTCATTCAGGAAAAGGTATAAATCCCATAAAGCAGAAGGAGTATTTTCTGCTCCTTCTGCTATAAACCGGGCTATATCTTCAGGAGTATATTCTTTTCCCTCCAATAGCAAATGTTGTTGTTGTCGGTCGAATATCATCGGATACCTTTAAATATCATCATTACAAAACCACAGGCAATCTTTTTTTCTTATTTCAAGAGGCATTTCTACATTATCCGTAAAAAGCAATCCTGTTCCCAAGCCCTGCGGTAACGGATTATCGAAGGTGGCACACCATTGGGCTATTGCATTCAGGCCGATATTCGACTCCAGAGCCGAAGTAATCCACCAGCCGATATGCCGTTTTTCCGCCTCGGATATCCATTCGTTTCCTCCGCATACTCCTCCATGAAGGGAAGGTTTGAGGATAATGTATTGCGGACGAATTGCTGAAAGCAGTTTTTGTTTTCCTTCCAGTGTATTGCATCCTATGAGTTCCTCGTCCAAAGCAATCGGTAAGGGAGATTCGGAAGTGAGGCGTGCCATTTCTTCCCATTGCCCGGCACGGATAGGTTGTTCGATAGAATGTAAGTCAAGTTCGGACAGGCGTTTCAGTTTCTCCATCGCATCAGCCGGAGAGAAAGCGCCGTTGGCATCCACACGCAGTTCGATTTCTTTAGAGGAAAAGCGGGTACGGATATGACGAAGCAATGCCAATTCTTCTTCAAAGTTGATAGCGCCGATTTTCAGTTTGATGCAACGGAAACCGGCTGCCATTTTCTCCTCTATCCGGGAGAGCATCGTGTCGAAGTTGCCCATCCAGATAAGCCCGTTTATCGGAATCCCTGCCTCACCACGTGAGAAAGCCGTATCGCATAATGCCCAACTTCCTGCAAAGAAGTGCCGGATAGCCGTTTCCAATCCGAACAGGATAGACGGATAATCACACAAAGAGTCTACATCCAGCCTTCCCTGCCGTTCTTCCAACCGACGACAGGCTTTAGCCAGGATAACTTCATAATCGGGAAGGTCGTCACAGCTCAATGCAGGCAACGGGGCACACTCTCCTATTCCCGTCCTGCCCGGATAGTCGGGAGAGGTCAGATGAAGATACCACACTTTCCGGGTCGTATATATGCCTCTGGAAGTTCCTGCCGGTTGCCTGAAATGAAGCAACCGGGGGATAATCTCTATCTTGCAGTCCATTACGGGTGTCAGGGGAATTTGGGATACTGCTTGAAGTTAGGCTTGCGTTTTCTCCAGAAATGCGTTCTTGCCTTCCTGGGCTTCATCCGTCAGATAATAGAGCAAGGTAGCGTCGCCTGCCAGTTCCTGAATGCCCGACTGTCCGTCCAGCTCCGCATTCAGCCCCGCCTTAATCATGCGCAAAGCCAGCGGACTGAGCTGCATCATCTCTTCCGCCCACTGCACATACTCGTCTTCCAGTTGCTCCAAAGGCACTACCTTATTGACCAGTCCCATATCCAGAGCCTCCTGTGCAGTATACTTCCGGCAAAGGAACCAGATCTCACGCGCTTTTTTCTGTCCTACCACCCGCGCCAGGTAAGAGGCTCCGAATCCTGCGTCAAAGCTGCCTACACGGGGACCGGTCTGTCCGAAGATGGCATTTTCCGAAGCAATGGACAAGTCGCAAACCACGTGAAGCACATGGCCACCACCGATAGCAAATCCGTTTACGGCGGCAATCACCGGTTTCGGGATGCTGCGGATTTGCTTCTGCACGTCCAATACGCTCAGACGGGGAATACCGTCTTTACCAATGTACCCGCCACGTCCTTTCACATTCTGGTCGCCTCCCGAACAAAATGCTTTATCTCCGGCTCCGGTAATTACAATCACATCAATGTCCGCTTCTTCCCGACAGATACGCAGTGCGTCGCTCATTTCAGCAGTTGTGGTCGGAGTGAAAGCGTTCCGATAACGTTCACGGTTGATAGTGATACGTGCAATCCCATTATAGTAATCAAAAAGAATATCCTCGTATTCTCTAATGGTAGTCCATTTTCTTGGTGTAGACATAATCTATTTTTGTTTTAGTTGATGATAATAATTTTTCAGCATGCGGGCATCTTTGTTTTTGTTGGTAAACACTTCCAGCAGCAGAGGACGTTCCTTTTCTTCCGGTTGGGTGAAGATTTGCATGGTTTCTGCCAGTTCCACCTCATTCTCTGCTTGCAGATAAAGAAATCCGCGTTCTTCCGCCCAGCCTTTGGCAGAGGTTTTATGAACAGCAGCAATGAATTTATGGGATGTCCCCGACATATCCAATCCCCGCAACGTATGGAAGATTTCCCCTCCTCCGTTATTCAGCAAAAGGATGCGCAGATTGGGACGGACATTCACATTCCACAAAGCATTCATGTCATAGAAGAAGCTCAAATCCCCGATAGCTATAAAATTCAGCTTGTCGGAAGCAGCCGCATAACCGACAGCAGTAGAAAGCGATCCTTCGATACCACTCGTCCCCCGGTTACAACAGATTTCGACAGTGGAAGGAACGGAATACAACTGTGCATAGCGGATCACGGAACTGTTCGCCAGATGAAGCGCACATAATTCCGGCAGGCCTTTTATCAATGCACCAACAGCCGCCATTTCCGAATACGCAAAATCGGGTTCGGGGATAATCTTACAATAGTTTTCCCACACACGGGGATATTCCGGTGTACGGTTGTCCATCAAGCTTGCTATTTTCTCCAAAAACTCAAACGGGTCCATTTCAATGACTGTTGTCAATGCTCCGTAGAGGTCGACTATCTCACCGTCAGGAGAGATGTGCCAATGTTCTTTGGGCGGATGTTGACGAAGGAACTTCTTCAGTCGTTTGGAAACAACGTGCCCGCCATAGGTAATCAGTAGTTCGGGAGTCATCTGGTCTATCTTCTCCTCAGGCATTGCGTAAATCGCCGCATCGAAGTTTTTTCACCGGAATGCCGGGTACGGTTTGATTACCGATATGTTCCGTCAACCAGGCAAAGTGTTTATATAATAATTTGGTATGTTTCTTCTCGAACAGATAGATAAGATTCATCTGACCGACAATAATCATTCGTTTCTGATATTTATTCATCCGGTCAATGAGGTCATTATAATCGCGGTCATACACGTTCAACCCCTGATAACGGGTGATTACACGCACTTCCGGCAATGTGTCCGACGTAAACTGAAACAGAGGTTCGGAAATAGGAACGTTGATATGTACCGGTCCTTTCCCATGATGTTTCGTTTCCAACAGGGCTTCGTTCACCAGACGATTGCAATACCATTCATCTTCTTCCGTATGAATCTCCGGGAGGTTGACCGACTTCTTGACCAGATTCTGAAAAACACCGGGTTGCGGCAAGGTCTGTCCATCCATTTGTCCGATCCAGGCAGCAGGACGGTCGGCAGAAATAACCACCAGAGGAACATTCTGATAAAATGCTTCCGCCACAGCCGGATGAAGATTGAGCAACGCCGTGCCGGAAGTACAACAGACGGCAGCAGGTTTGCCGCCATTCAAAGCCAGCCCAATGGCAAAATAGCCCGCACTCCGTTCATCCGTCACCGGATAACAGGTAAAGTTCGGATGATTGGACAAGGTATGCACGAGAGGGATATTACGACTACCCGGACATAACACGACTTTCGTTATTCCATGTGCTTCGAGAAGCGCTACCAGTTGGAGTATGTTCTTTTTGTCTGTATACATAGTGCAGTGATAAGTTGTAAAGTTATATATTATGAGGTGATAGGCTGTGGGTCGTGCAGAGAGGCAGGTACAATAATCCGTCTCATGGTTTGCAACTTCTTTTCCGTTTCCAGCCACTCATCGTTCAGCTCCGAGGAGGCCAACAGTCCGCCACCGGCATAGAGAGTGAGTTGTTCTTCTTCGATGTGCATACAACGAAGATTGACGTATAAGTCCGTACGCCCATCCGGGTCGAGCCACCCGATGAAACCGGAATAATAACGGCGGTCGTAGCCCTCATTTTCCAGAATAAACCGATAGGCTGTATCCTTCGGCAGTCCGCATACGGCGGGCGTAGGATGCAACACTTTCAGGAGGTCACCCAAACCTTTATTGTCTTGCAGAGAGAATCGGAAATCCGTTTTCAGATGCGACAAGGCGCCGGCATAAGCAGGATAGGGGCCGTTCTCCGTCGAATGAATCCCTAATGAAAGGAGTTGGCCACGGATGTAAGAGGAGACGTATTCCTGTTCTTTCCGATTCTTCTCATCCCAGACTTGCGGCAGTTTGCCGTCTTGCAGAGGTTGGGTTCCGGCCAATGCTACCGTATGCCAGTCGTCCTTTTCGCCCGACAAGATGATTTCGGGCGTACTTCCCAACCAGATACCTGTTTGGGGAGTATAACATAAGTATATATAGGAATGAATATAGCGTTGGCAAGCCGCGCGAAAGGCTAATGAAGGAGAAAATGCCGATGGTTTTCCGATAGTAAGTTTACGGGAAAGTACCAGCTTTTCAAAAGTCTTATCACGTAAGGCACTGATAAATGTACGAAAACACTCCGCATATTCCTCGGAACAGGAGGGATAGTCGGTTGACGGAATATCCCGCGGAACGGCGTCCGCATCATCTGCAAGAAGCAAAGGTTGCCCCGGCCCATTCGATTGAATCAGCAAAATGGGGCAAGTCTCGTTAGGTCGGAACGGAGCAATCACAAATCCTCTCTGCCCGTTTAGTTCCTGCAAATCGTATATCAGACGGACTGCCCCCTCCTCCTGTGTCACCAGGCACGGAATTTTCTCCCCGGGAATACGATAAACGGCAAACGGTTGCTTCCGTTCTATAAATGCATCAATAGTTGTCAAGTTACTTATTTCTTCGTCGGTTATCTTTTCTTTATCACACTATTCACTACCCGTATAGAGGAAACCAGTTTATTGGTGGAAGTAAATACGTCCACATTCCATACATGGGACGAACGTCCCTTATGCACGATTGTTGCTACCGCACGCACCGTGTCTCCTTCGTGTGCAGAAGAAATATGATTTCCGCTGACTTGCATTCCCACGACAATCTCATCAGGTTCGCAGAGAATCATCGAGCCGAGCCCGGCAACGGTTTCCGCCAATGCAAGACTGGCTCCGCCATGCAGAATGCCGAAGGGTTGGCGGGTACGGTGATCTACCGGCATCGTCGCTTCCACACGATCTTCAGCGGCATACGTATATTGGATTCCTAAATTTCCCATTAAAGCGTGACGCGCCTGTGCATTCAGTTGGTCGAGAGGTATCTCCGCCGCACGCACTTCAGCTATAATTGCCTTTTCAACGGCAATTGCCACTCCGTCTTCTTCATTGGAAGCAGTCACATAGTCAGCACAAATCTTCACGGAATCCTGCGAGTGTCCCATAGCTACGCCGAGTCCGGCCAGTTGGATCATTGTCACATCACATACTCCGTCGCCGATAGCAATCACTTCTTCCCGCTTCACGTCCAGTTCTTCCAACAAAGCTCCCAAAGAGTTGGCCTTATCTATGGCACAAGGAACGACTTCCAGAAAATATGGCTCGGAACGGAAAACATCCAATGCTCCGTTCAGTCTTCTTTTCCAATGATCTTCCAGACCGATCAACGCTTCTTCATTATCGCTGACCAACATACACTTACAGGGTGCAAAATCAACAGCGGCAGAAAATTCCGTTTCCTCGATTATCCGCAGATTATTCAGCCGGGCTTCATTTTGAATATGTTCATTTTCAGGAGAGTCCGTAATAATCGTATCATCATGATAAGTGAATAAGGCAAAACCGTTTTTCCGAGCTTTCTTTTCCAGATACGGCAACATCTCCGGATTAATCCGCCGTTCGAACAGGATTTCCCCGTTCTGCGCATTTATAATCTGGCAACCATTATATGAAAGAATAAAGCCTCCATAGTTTCCAAGTTCGAGTGATTTGGCCAGTGGCATTAATCCATAGGTAGGTCTGCCGGATGCCAATACAATACGCACTCCCATTTGCTGAACTTTCAACAAAGCCGCTAATGTACGCTTACTAATTTCTTTCGCGTCATTAAGGAGTGTTCCGTCTACATCAAGAACCAATAATTTATACTTCATGATTACACGATTTTGATTTAGATTACAAAGGTAGGAAATTGAGTGAACGACAGAAAGAGTAAACAGATAAAAATTACTTTAATTTCACTCTTTCAGATGCATTTCCAGATAATCCCGAAGTATCCGGGCATGATTATAGACAGGTTCTTTAGACGCATACAGCAGTGTGACCACCGGATGAGGTTTGATAAGAATCAGAAAATCAGCCATTGCGGGAGATGCGACCAGTTCTTTTTGATATTGCATGACAAAGTCGTTCCAATGCCCGGGAATATCTTCGTGAAACCATTTGCGCAAACTAGCGGAAGGTGCTATATCTTTCGCCCAGTAATCGTATTTCAGCCATTCTTTCTTCATTCCTCGCGGCCATAGTTTATCTACCAGCACCCGATATCCATCTGTTTCTGAAAAATCTTCGTAAACTCGTTTTATCCTAACCTGTATCATTCTTAGTTTATTTAGTTACTCATAATAATAAACCGAGAAAGACGAAAATTGTTTAACCGAAGGATGTCGATAAAGTTTTTTAAAGCGACTCTTGCGCTTTTTAAATTCATAAGGAGTCATTCCCGTTTTCTTCTTAAAAAGACTGTATAATATCGGAGCACTATTAAACCCAGCTTCATCTGCTATCGCGCGTATCGTATAGTGCGGATGTGTTTTTAGCAGTTGAATAGCATAATCAATACGCAACTCGTTGATATATCCGTTAAAATTAGTTCCGGTACATTCTTTTTATCATCCGGGCAAAACGCGCATTGTTCAAATGAACGATTTGCGCCAAGTCTTCTCGCGACAGTTCAGGAGAAAGATACAAACGATCTTGAACAACGATGCGATTCAATTCTTTAAAAATCTGTCTATTCTCGTCTTTTTCCCCGCTTGCTACTTCTGTGTCATCTTCGTCCGAAGATTCACACTGTTCTTCTTGTTCCTTCTCGAGCAATCTGTCTTCCAGTTCTATTTCTGATGATATAGCGAATTGCTCATATTCCTCCGACTGCTGATCCCTTTTTTCCTTATCGGCAAGTTTCTCATTGATCAACTTAGCCAACATTCTGTTTTTATATTTAATCGTTTTATTGAAACGCCACAGACGCCATAAGATAAACAAGGTCAGCAGAACGATACAGACCATGAAAGCAAGTGAGATATTCTTTATTCTTAATTGGAAAGCTTGTTGGGCAATGTATTCTTCTTTCTCAGAAGCACCGTACATCGCGTTCAACTCCAATGCCGCATTGTTTCTATCTCTACGATTAATGCTGTCTGTTATAGCTAAGATAGTCCCACGGGTCGCTGCAGCCTCTTTATAGTGGTGCATACCCAGATAAGCTTTCACCTCATGTTGAAGAACAGTCAGATATTGTTCATTCAAAGTATCTTGTTGAGTTCTCATCCATTCCTTGAAACCCTTACATTTCTCAAGAGCTTTCTCATACTGTTTGGAAATCATTAAATAAGGAACAGAGTACATTTTCCCATCCGGGGTATGAGATTCTTTCTTCGACAAGTATTTTTGATAATATTGTTCCGCCTGTGCATTCTTTTTTTCTACATAATAAATATAGGCAAGTTTTGCATACAAATAACTATATTGTCCGTCCACATAACCTTCGGGTATTTGAGGTAATGCCTCCAGCCGCTTTATAAGCTTTTCACGCTCAAAAGCAAGTTCCAAAGCCTCTTTAACACGTGAATCGTTCATTAAAAAGCTCATTTCTGCTCCATAATAGTAAGAAAGCAACATCATCTCCCGCATTTTATTTGAACCGCGCAATAATTTAATAGTACGGTCAAAATAATCATATGCTTTATCTTTAAAAGACAATCTCCAGTTATTCTCACCTATGCAGAAAAATAATCTGGCTTTGGCTTCTCGATCTTCCAACTCCTGTGCCAGCTTAATCCCGCTGTATGCATAACGCATACTTTCATTATACTTGCTCATCATAGCCGAAAATTCCGCTAGATGAACTGTCATTTTCAACAGATGCTTCGGATCTTTTTGAGATATAGAATCAAGCAAATAAGCTTTTCTTGCATACATAAACGCCAATTTATTCATATACATATTGCTATATGACAAACTACGCAACTCATTGATAATCCGCAAAGGAATTGTTTTTCTATTTTCTGCCTCATCCAATAATTGCAAAGCACGTTCAGGCTGTGCAATATAGATACTATTTATATACCCGGCGGTATATAGTGAATCGTCACTTACTGTTTCGTCAGCTCTCAGAATTTGGTTATGCACAAATAAAAATATGCAGATACATACCCCTAAATGTATATATTTCATATTATGTCTAATCATTTACAATTCAAAGGTAAATGATAATTTCATAAAATACAAAAGTGGATTCTATTTTAAGAAATAAAAATAAGAAACATTAGCATTATGCATCCGCCAAAGGCAGATAAACCGAAAAACAACTACCTTCCCCGACTTCCGAACTTACTCCCAAACGTCCCGACAATTTTTCAACAATGATCTTGCAGATAGGAAATCCCACTCCCCTGTTCAAACTCATCACTCTTGTAAAACCGATCAAATATAGGTTCTATTCTCTGCTTCCTGAACTCCTGTTTTATCAGTTCTTCGAATTTTCCATGACCTATTTCGTCTTCAGAGAATGAGTAGACAAGAGAAATATATTTTTTGTCTATGATTTGAGCCGTACAATTGTTTTAGGTGATAGCCACTAAAAAAGGCAACTAACAAGCAAAGAGATGCAAAAATATACTTATATTTCAGGTTAACAGCTTTCATGTTTTATTTGTATGTCATGCAAAAAAACATTATTTCCATAAAACAAACTCATTTTGTTAATAATATATTCAACTAATTTTCATTACCTAAAACTTCCAAACCAATATCCTACTACTTTTCGTCCCCTGATGCATCCGTATAACCTTGTACTCCGACACCTCGACAGCTTTCAACTTGGCATATAGCTTATCCAGATTCTTCTCTTTGGAAACCAAACTAGTGAACCACCCGCAATTTTTCCGGTATTTCCGGCTTTCGACAATCATATTCAGCAGGAAACGCAATTCGCCACCTTCACACCAAAGTTCATTCGCATTCCTCCAAAGTTTAGCTTCGCCTTTTTTACTATCTCCCCTTTCAAACTACTCAATTTGCGCAACGTTCCCTCTTCCGCTTCCTCTTTCGAACGATGAAACGGAGGGTTACAAATTGTCCCATCAAAATATTCATCGGGAGCAATGATGCCTTCAAAAATCTTTCTGCTATCTTTCTGAAGCCGTAACTCTATTTTATGAGCCAGCACCGGATTACAAGTAACTATCTTTCGTGCATTTTCTATTGATATGGGGTCAATATCTGAACCTACAAACATCCAACCATATTCTACATGCCCAATAATCGGATAAATGCAGTTTGCACCTACTCCAATATCCAGACATCTGTATGCAGATTTCGGTATCTCTCCGTTTTCCACTTTCACATCTTTGCTTACAGCTTCCGAACCAATCAAATCTGCGATGTAATGAATATAATCCGCTCGTCCGGGAATAGGCGGACACAAATAGTTCTTCGGAATATCCCAATATCGAATGCCGTAGTAGCTTATCAACAACGCTTTATTCAACGCCTTCACCGCTTGCGGATTGAAGAAGTTAATTGTTTGCGTACCATAGGGATTGAGTTGTACAAACTTCTTTAAAGGCGGATAATTCTCCGTCAATAGAGAAAAGTCGTATTGCCCGTTGTGTTTATTTCTTGTATGTAGTTCGCTTCTTTCTGACATGGCGGCAAAGATACAGAGAATCTTCCTGTCTGCAAATTCTTCCCTATATCTTTTCCCGCACTATAAGTTATATTGTTTACAGTAACCATTTTAATATAGGCCGGCTGACCGAATCACAATCTTTTCCAACAACTGCTGTGTCTTTCCAATGCTATAAAAGCTGATAAATAATCAGATACGAGGTGAAAGAGTGAAAGGATTTTTATTCCATATTAAAGCATCTTAGAGGGACCTCTCTGATTTATTTTTGTTAATCTATGACTTGTTATGTAGCTTGTATGAGAATAAAATACTATTTTCGGGATTGAAAAATATAAAAGACTATCACAAAATGAAAATTACCCGTGATGAATTGCTGATAGCAGCGTTCAAGCTGTTTATGTCCGTAAACTATGAAAAAGCCAGTTTTGCAGAACTTGGAAAGATGCTCGGAATGTCGAAAGCCGGAATATTCAAATACTACAAGAACAAACAGGAATTATTCATTGCCGTAGTGGATAAGTTTTGTTTTAGCGCGCAAAACCCACGAAACAAATTCACTGAAACGAACGGTACGTTTGCCGAATTTATAGATGAATACGTGAAAGGCGTACAACGAACAATGGATATGCTGAGTAATCTGATAGGCCCAGGTAGTGATAAGGTGGTACAAGGAAAGTTTTCATATCATGCCCAATATTTTCATTTTCTGTTTCAACTTCTCCAATATGACCCTAACGCCAAAGAAAAACTCCATAATCTTATAGTCGGTGATTATGCCTATTGGCGTACCGCCATACAGCGCGCGATAAATACCGGAGAATTGAGAAAAGATGTGGATGTAGAAGATGCAGTAGTTATGTTCCGACAAGTTTACATGGGGCTGTCCTTTGAAATGTCTTTTCTCGGTGGACTGGATACGGAACGTCTTGCCAAACATTTACGCGCCGTTTACTCCTTATTGAAATGTTAGATAGTGCCGTCCGGCATATATTCCCTACCTACTTGTCTGTTGGTGCAAAAAAAGATAAAAAAGCGTACGTTTACTTTTTCGGAATAGTTTTAAAAAGATACAGTTATTAAATATGGAGAATGAAATATATAAAATACATCCGATTTTACATTTAAAATGTAAAATCGGATGTATTTTATCACTTACAAATATTTTGCGGAGAGACAGGATTATGAACCTTTCTCCCCAAAATCATTATGAATCAACGTTTTAATTCAGTTCATTTTTTAAGTGTAACGATTTAGTAACTGAAAACTGTCTTTTTGTGTCACTCATAGACTTTCGCTTGTCTACGCTTTATCATTACATTACAAAGGTACATTTTTTTACTCATAGTTCCAAATCATAGTCTCATCTTATGTTTTACTTTATTCTATAATCACTTCTGAAAACCGCTTCTTCATTACTTTTTAGAAGAAGCCATAAGTAACTGTTCGTATATCCACATTAACAACTATTTCTAGGAATTAGGGTATAAAAAAACGCTACTGGTGGAACTGATAATGCAGATCATCTACAAGAACAATGACCGTAAAGTGCGCTACTTGGACAGCAAGTGTTTCGGCATATTTTTCTTAATAAAGGGTATTAAAACCTATAACGGAATGCTTTATGTGCATACGCAGACTAAGAAACGTTCCGGCTCTACTACACATCGGTATCAACCAACGAGCAGACTATTGGCACCAATTTCATCAACAGCTTCTGCAGATGCACCGTGTTTCGTTCTCATTTGATAATGACAATAATGAAAAAGAGAAAATATAATATTTATCTTATTTGTTTTTGTTCTTCTTATAATATTTATATTTGTAAATGATAAATTATTAAATTGAAAAGGATATGCGTCAGAAAGGATATTGTATAATTTGTCATCAAGATAATCAAGAATTATCAGATGAACATGTGATACCAGAAGCCATAGGTGGATATTATCATATTTATAATGTTTGTAAGGATTGTAATTCAAAACTTGGTGACCATGTTGATAAGTTGCTTCTAAACCATTGGTTTATCAAGGCTGCTCGTGACGAAAAAGGTTTTAAGGGATATAAAGGTTATATTCCCAATCCTCTTGTAGGCGAAGGAAGTCTGTCAACTGGAGAAAAAGTAAGGGTAGAGCAGGATAATGATGGTAAAATGTCAATTAGGTTTATTCCAACTTCTCCGGAAGTTTCAGACGATGGTAAATTTTTTAAGATACAAGTCGATGCTAAGGATGAAAAGACTATACCAAATATCAAAACTAAAATACTGAAAAGACATAATATTGATGAAACGAAGGTACAAATTGTTTCCGATTGTCAAGTTGTAAAAATTGAGCATCCTGAAGTGAGGATGCAATTCACTATTGATATAAAAAACTATAAAATAGGTCTTTTGAAGATTGCATACGAATTTGCTGCAGATAAAATTGAAGGATATATAGATGATCCTATTGCAAAATTATATGCTAGTATCTTGCATGAAGGTAATCCTGATAGACTTGATGAAGTATTTTTCGAAGGCGATACAATAAATAATGCCAGTTTGAATATTATGGAGTCGATTATTGACAACTCGAATACAAATCGTCACATTCTATTACTAGTAAATATACATGATAAGTTATATTGTATAGTTAAACTATTCGATAAGTTTTGCCAAATGATAAGAATGTCAGATAGCAGCTATGGAAAAGACGGTCTTGTTTTGTTGGCTATTAATGATTTTGTAAATCATAAGTGTGATTTTTATAGTCCAACAGAGCTGATAAAAGTTACAAATTATTGTGAATTCACAACATTCAAGCTGAATGATGAAGACCAGGCTTATTTTGATTCGCAACTAAATATGAATAAAGAAGGTATTGGCTTTGCTTGTACCGAAGACCATGATAATATTTTATTTGATTGCAATGGTATTCCAGTCTGTACAGAAAGTATATTGTTGCTGACTCTTGAAAGGTTGAATTTAATAAAAGACGAGAGCTATACATCAGGTAAAATATCTGCTACATACATAATACCTTTTGGATATCATTATCTCTGTATGCCTGATATGAAGCTACTTATGGTAAAGGAGATAACCAAAGTGAATGAGTTCATCAAAATTTAAAGGTATGGTCTCTCATGTAACACTTTTAAATAGGGGGACATAGGCGGGGCTTTGCTACTTTATTTCCAAACACTCACGAATAAATTGGCGGTGGTAATCGCCGCCTTCCTTTCTCTATTGGTTTTAAACCATCCCAAGCCAGTGTGAACAGTCGCATAAATACTTAGGAAGAAAATGATAAAATGTCTACACTACCACCATTAAAGCTATTAAAATTTTAATTATAAACACAATAAAGGCCTTCGCAATCTTTCTGCTTCAATATAATAGTACAAGCATTGCAGATTATTGGATTTTCACCTGTCAATTTTACTTTATGACTTTCAGCATATACATAATATCCCTTTTCTTTTAATTCGTTTATTATGCGAGTTAAGTTTTGACCTTCTTTTATTAAATCAGAAACTTCCAAATCACTATAAATATCTATAATGTCGGTAAAACACTGAAAAACATCAGCAATGTCTATACATTCCTCTTCATCAGCAGGTTCATCATAATCTCTATAAATAAATGCAATATGATGAAAAATATTTAATAATTCCTTGCCTGAAGTGATACGTTTTATAAAACGAGGTTTACGTATAATGGACTTCCCTGACATACTGCTATCTAAAGTCTCTTTCACCCAGTTTTCGTGTGACGTCTTGATATAATGCAAAAGCTCCTCTGTGTATGAGGTACAGTTTTCATCAATTTCACGATGGTGGTTCTTGCACAATAACAGCAAATTATCATATGAATCATAATCCTCTATCCCTGGTTTATATCGAGGTCCGTCTATACTACTACTTATAATATGACATTCATCACCAATGATAAAACTACCATCTTCTTGTGAAATTTGATGTACTAATTCTTTCTTACATATAGCACATCTATTTCCTGATTTAGCCCATAATTCTTTTCGTGTTTTGCTTGTAATAGCCATATCATATTGAATTTCTTTGTTTTGAATAATGCTCCTCCAAATGATGCAATTGCTGCATAAACAAATTTGTCTGTTTGGTATTTTCGACTTTGTTGTACAAACTGAGCATAATATATTCCTGTAATAAATCCTTGTTCTCTATATAGTGGTGCACACAATCAATTACGGGAATATTCGGATTCAGTTTTGTCGTTTCCATAACATCAATACGATCTGGGAAATATCCGTAAACATTTGTATAAAATGAACTTCTGACCCAATGCCACTTATACATATAAGAACCTCCAAATGAATCTGACGTGTATGTTTTAATGTAATATAGAATCTTTATCCGTTTCCAGAAATAATGGAAAAGAATAATTATTCCTACAACTAATACAATTATCCACAATGATATTTGATAAGTTAAATATGATGATGGGATGCTAAACAGTATCTCTACTAAGCCTATTAATGATAATGCACCTCCAATAACCGGTTTTGTAAAAAATAATAAAAAACTTCTCATATATAATAGCTTTTTTTGTGCAATTCGGCACAAAGTTAATTATAAAATTCTCTAGTATTTCATTCTCAGTGTAATATTGATATCTTTGTAGTAAAGATAAATATTATACCTCTATGCAAATTATAATAGACGATCACACAGAAATAAAGTATTACAGACAGTGCTTAGAACAAATAAACAACAAATATTCGCAAAATATAGTAGTCGACAAATGTACTGTTATCGACATATGTGATTTATGTATTAAAAATGTAGTTTATCCAATACCAGACTATCAATCTCCACTTCACTTGTTCCAGCATTTTTGTCGGTGACGTTTGGATGGCCTCCAAATGAAAACAGTAGTGAGATTCATGTCAATGATTACAATGCCGGAGATTCTCCCCTTTTTGCCATCTTGGCATAACCTGACTAAAAGTATCCAAGGTAGAAGAGACATTTGCCCAACTTACTGATATAGTTCAGGGCAAAAGCTATGGCAATCCAATTATCGATATGCGAGACTGCTAGGTTGGCATTGAGTTTACACCTAAACAGCTGTTTATAAGAATATTAGCAAAAGCTTCTGTAATATTCCAACTAGAGAAAATTAATCCGTTCGAGAATTATCAGATATAAAAGTAGCACCTCAAGCATAAATTTCTCATACCATTTGTTTATCTTTACCATCGATTTAAGCAATACGATGTTTATCATCGCAATATATTAGTCTAGTTCGTTTCTATTCATCAGCATTAAAAATGTAAGAAACCCTTAATATAATGAATTGAAAGGACTTGACCTGCTTTTTGTTTATTGAAAGTTTAACGAACAATTGATTATGGAAACATCATATTTTTATTCAGATAATCTTAACTTGGGAGATATTGAGAATGTGTTATCACGGTTCGCTAGTGAAAAAAACAATCTATATATTTGTTGCGTACACCTAAAGGAGATACAGAAAACACTACTTATCAGAGTGTTATGATTTTGTCTCCTGGATACAAAATAGTTCTAGTTAATTTAGAAACAGACCCTCAAATATTTGATGATTATATATATGATATAGAGATGTCTGTGTCACATTTGTATAAAACGTATGAATATGAAAAGGTATTAGGACGTTTTAAAGCTATCTGGAGTCATGTCGTAGATTCCTCCATGACCAAACGGAATTTATCTGATATCTCTGACTTGTTCTACAGACTTAGAATCACGGATCCTAAATATAATAAATGGGCAACAATAATAATTTCTTTATGCACAGGAAGTATCAATGACATAGAAAGGGTTAAGGCAGAAGTGCCTACAACCCTGCTTGATAAAGTGAAACAGAAAATACAATTGTTTGATGCAGACCAAACTCGCTTTATTTATCAAAATAAAGGCGAAGGCAAGAGGGTGAAAATTCAGGGACTTTCAGGTACAGGAAAGACAGAATTGCTACTTCACAAACTAAAAGAATTATATACAAACAATAGCAAACCTAAGATTTTTGTAACATGCCACAATAAAATATTAGCAGATTCTTTATCAAAGAAAATTCCAACTTTCTTTAATTTGAAGAGGGTCTCAGAACAGATTGCCTGGAACGAACGATTATGGTGTACTAATGCTTGGGGTAGGTACGGAGATGAAAATTCTGGTTTATATAGATACATTTGTGATTTCTATGGTATCGTATATTATAGCTATGGAAAATATACATCATTTGATGATGTATGCCAAAATGCGTTATCCCAAATCCGCGGAATAACAGATAAGAAGTATGCATTAGACTACATATTAGTTGATGAATGTCAAGATTTTCCTGAAAGTTTCTTCAAATTATGCGAAGAAGTTACGTCTCAGAAGTTATATATAGCTGGCGATATTTTCCAAAGTATTTTTGAAGAACATGTCATTTCAGATTATTCTGCAGATTATTTCCTCACAAAATGTTATCGAACAGATCCAAGAACTCTTATGTTTGCACATGCTCTAGGCTTAGGACTATTTGAAAAGCGAAAGCTAAGGTGGCTTAGAAAGGAAGATTGGGAAGCTTGCGGATATATATATACAGAAGATAATGACAAAATATCATTAACACGTGAACCAGTCAGGAGATTTTCTGATGTGGAAGATGATTACAAAAGTGTTGAAATCAAAACTTTTAAGGAGGAAGATGTTGCTTCCGCAACATTGGAAGTTATAAATAATATACAAAGCGAAAATTCAGATATATCAATCAATGATTTGTGCATTATCCTTTTGGATGATGATAATTATATTTACAACTGGGCTAATCAAATAGAACATGAAATCAGTGTTCGTCTGGGATGGGAAGTCAATAAGGCTTATGAAACAAAAACAGTCATTAAAGACCAGTTACTATTAAGTAATAGAAATAACGTGAAGGGATTGGAATTCCCCTTTGTTATATGTATCACGAATGGACTTGTTGCACGTGAATCTTATAGAAATTCATTGTATACAATGCTCACTCGTTCTTTCATAAAATCTTATCTTATCATATCAGAAGAGCAAGCTGAAAATGCAACAAAATTGAGACATAATTATGATTTAATAAATGCTTTAAAAGCTTTAAAGTTTGACAAATTATCAGTTGAACAACAAAAACAGGTGGAAACTCGTTTTAAAAAATTAAAAAATAGACGACCGTTGGCAGATGAAATACGTGATTATCTTAAGAATAAGGGTGTAGAAGAAAAACTAATTGACAAAATGGTAGAAACAGCACTTGGTATGGGCTGGCAGGATCTTGATGAAGATGAATTACAAAAGAAACTTGATTCTTTCATACTAATATATGGAGAATGAACAATGTCAAAGCATGATTTCTATATTAACTTAACAGACGCAAAAGGGCGTGAAAAAATGTTTTCGGAAGTTACTGACATCTATGATTTCATTAAATTGAAACTTACAGCCTTAGAACTTCTAATTACACAATGGAACGGATGTCATGAACAGAATAAGTGCAAATTTCCATATATGTGTGTAGAAGATTATGAACTGCATCGGATATTTGTTGAAAGTAACAATAAAATAATAAGTTTTGGGTTCAGCCTTAAAATACAAGCAAAGTCAGATAAGATAGATGCCTTTATATTGATAAAAAGGACGATAGTGAGAAAACAAAAAAATTAAAATCAGTGCTAAACACATATCTGATGCCATTGCTATATTAAATCAAGTAGTAAAAGAAAAAGGATTATACAATGATATAACATTTGATGATTGGGAGAATATTCCAAGTGAAGAAGGAAAGTATTTGTTTGAATATTTATTATTTGAGGAACCTGCATATATCAGATACGACTACGACAAACAAGCCGCTAAAGGGAAACGATCCATTGTACATCCGCAATATCATTTTGATATTAATTTCACTAAAAATCATTCTTATAAGTTAGGATTGCCAAAATCTATTAATGAAAATGAATTAAGAAATATTTTTCTCAGTAAAGATTTTTGCAGAATGATTTCTCTAAAAAAGAATAGGATTAATCGTGGTACTAAAAGCTCACGTAACAACAATTTAAAATTTTTAAAAAATCAAGAGGACAATATTAAATGACATCTTTGTGTACTATATTCATTTAGATACTTAGCATAATTTTGTCCACTCTTTCAAATTCCCACAAACCTCTTCTGGAAATCGTTACCACTTGATTTGCGGAAACCTATTTCAGAAATGGCACAAGCCCACATAAAAGAGTCTCTACCTAACACTGATTCACATAAAATGAACCAACATTAAGTAGAAACTTTTTTTTTATGCGTGCTTGTGCTGAATCTTATACAAAATCAGTAAACCACGTATTTTCTGCAACTTCTTTAATCAGTAACTTTGTTATTAGTAGATGTACATTGAATCATGAGTAATATAAGCCTTGACCAGCTATAAAATTACACATTTTCAAGTACATCTACATTTTTTATAGCTTTAATTCACTTGATATTCAATAATATAACAAAGAAAAACAAACTAAGATTTAGACAATATTGACCCTAAAGTAACAAAGAACCTGTTATTCTATTCTCCTGCATGTTACGAAGCTTTCAAAGCTCTTCTCATGTAAAAGCAGCACAGTTCTGACATTGGAAAGCCTACATGACAGTAAGGTTTACAGACTTCATATGAAAGTGAATAATGGCGAGGCGCTAAACAGAGAGGAAAAGAATTGGATAACCGAAAGGGGAAACGACAATATCTATTTCAAAAATGCGATACCATTACAAGGATGGCGGTTTGACTTATATGACATACTACGAACATTCCTTGTAAACTAGTACGGACAATGAAGAGAATACAAGGCAATGGACAAGACGGCACTCCGTAAGATATTGTACGACAGAATTGTTGAACTTGACAAATGCAAAATGACAGCAGCAATGAACATAAGACAGACAGCACAATCCATAGGACTTGCAGTATTCACATTTCTGCTGCACTGTTTCCTTCGGATAATCAATATCCTTTGGTACATCATCAGGGAATAGTCTGTGGAGTATTCCGAATGGCTATCAATGTAATGGTATTTATAATATTCTTTATTACCCTTTTCGGCTTTCTTCTTTGGCTACTGACACTCTGAAATTTAAAATTTATCATCTTCTAAAAGCATGGCATCATGAAGCGGTACAGTAACTGTATATACTAATTGAAAAGTGGCGCACTGTGACATCTCACGTATCACTGTACGATCCAGCACACGTGCATAATGACGGGTCATCTGGACATTGGTATGCCCTAGCATCTTAGCAACGCTCTCTATCGAGACACCATTGGCCAGGGCAAAAGTGGCAAAAGTATGACGCCCAACATGGGTGGTCAATGTTTTTTTAATACCACAAATATCAGCCAGTTCCTTGAGGTATGCATTCATTTTTTGATTACAAAGCACCGGAAAAAGCACACCATGTTTCCTACAATATTCATTGGTGGAATACTTCTCCAATATCTTTAACGGTACTTCCATCAATGGGATGTTACACATGATTTTGGTCTTCTGCCTTCCCTTGCGTATCCATCTGACACCGTTCGAGTCCTCCACGATATGTTCCTTTCTCAAACCATGAATATCCGAGAAAGCCAAACCGGTGAAGCAGGAAAAGATAAACAAGTCCCTGACGTTTTCCAACCGTTCGGAAACCATCTTCTTTTTAAGGATGATTTTTATTTCGTCCTCTGTCAAAAAGTACCCTCTATCCACTTTCTCCAAACGGATTTTATAATTGGCGAACGGGTCGCCAATCAAGATGCCGTTATTACGGGCTATCAAGATAATGCGTTTGAAAAACTGCATCAAAATTTGGCAGTCGTATTATAACTGCTTATTTGCAGGTAGTACGCAAATACAACTCGAAGTCTGTTATAAACATCGGAGGATTTCATTGATGGCAATATCCGATATATTGTATTTGCTTTGATAAACTCGGCAAGGTGGCGGCGGGTCAGGCTTCGTATTTACGATAGGTAGCAATCGTTTTAGATATGCCGACCAACTGCTTAACATCATCATTGTGCTTTTTGAAAAGGTCTAAAATGGTTTCGTGTTTCTCACTGTGTCCCAAAAATTCGATTCTTCACACTTTTCGGCTGTCACGGATAGTTATCACGCCGTTGCTGTTCGTGGTAGATATTATTCAAAAGGATGCTTTTATATCCTCCAATAAGGCATTTATTCTGCCTGCATCCTTACCTTTGGCTTTACCTGCTGCTATATTCCAGTTTTCGGGCAGGATGCTTTGTTTTGTACTGAACTGGCACAACTTACCGTCAATGGTAATTCTTGCCATAATCATAACCTCGCCGTTCTTCTTTTCAGAACCTTTCTTTAAATAGAAAAGGACTTTAAATGTTGTACTCTTCATAACCTCACTTGATTTTTAAGTTGCAAAAACTAATAACTTATTAAATGTGAGATATTTCAAGATGGAAAAATTGACTAAACAATGGTCATTTCGGGACAAACGTTACCGTTTTTGTCCGGTAGGGAATAGGTAACGATTTAGTAACGAAACTATGTCTTTTCAAGTCCTTTTGTTGTCTTGGAAACAAGACTTATAGGCAATAAAAAAACCTACAAATCGCTGATTTGTAGGTTTTTGTCCACTTACTGTCTTGTTTTGTCCAGTAGGTTCTGCGGAGAGACAGGGATTCGAACCCCGGGTACCTCGCGGTACAACGGTTTTCAAGACCGCCGCAATCGACCACTCTGCCACCTCTCCAAAACTCCTTTATCAGAAGTGCTTTCCGTTGAAAGCGGTGCAAAGGTACGAATCATTTTTAAATCTGCAAACAATTTGACACTTTTTTCGTGAATTAATCGTATTTTTTGTGCCCAGTTATAAGGAATAAAGATATGATATATCCTCAAAATTTTGAGCAAAAGATAGGATTCGACCAAATAAGGCAGTTACTGAAAGACAAGTGTCTCAGCACTTTAGGCGAAGAACGGGTTTCAGACATGAGCTTTTCCGAGCAATATGAAGAAGTAGAAGAGAATTTAAACCAGGTAACCGAGTTTGTTCGCATCATTCAAGAAGAGGACGGATTTCCCGACCAATTTTTCTTCGATGTCCGTCCATCATTAAAACGGATACGGATAGAAGGAATGTATATGGACGAACAGGAACTTTTCGACTTACGCCGTTCACTAGAGACCATTCGTGATATCGTACGTTTCCTGCATCGGAACAATGAAGACGAAGAAGAAAGTGATAGCCCCTACCCCAGTCTGAAACGACTGGCGGGAGACATTGCCGTATTCCCCCAATTGATTGGAAAAATAGACGGTATCCTCAATAAATATGGAAAGATAAAAGATAATGCTTCTACAGAACTGGCTCGTATCCGCAGGGAATTAGCCAATACAATGGGAAGTATTTCCCGCTCGTTGAACAGCATTCTGCGCAGCGCGCAATCCGAAGGATATGTAGATAAGGACGTAGCCCCTACCATGCGCGACGGTCGCCTGGTTATCCCTGTCGCTCCGGGACTCAAACGTAAGATTAAAGGAATCGTCCACGATGAATCGGCAAGCGGAAAAACCGTATTTATCGAACCGGCGGAGGTTGTAGAAGCAAACAACCGCGTCCGCGAACTCGAAGGAGACGAAAGACGGGAAATTATCCGTATCCTGACGGAATTCTCCAATGTGTTGCGCCCGTCTATTCCGGAGATACTCCAGTCGTATGAATTTTTGGCAGAAATTGATTTTATCCGTGCGAAAAGTTATTTCGCCATACAGACCAACAGTCTGAAACCCGCCATAGAAAATGAACAGTTACTGGACTGGACTATGGCCGTACATCCCTTGTTACAACTGTCGCTAGCCAAGCATGGGAAAAAGGTCGTACCTTTGGACATAGAATTAAACAAGAAACAGCGTATTCTCATTATCTCCGGTCCGAATGCCGGAGGTAAATCAGTCTGTCTGAAAACGGTAGGCTTATTGCAATATATGTTACAATGCGGCATGTTGATTCCGATGCACGAACGCAGTCATGCAGGTATATTCAGCAGCATTTTCATAGATATCGGTGATGAACAGTCTATCGAAGACGATTTGAGTACCTACTCCTCTCACCTCACCAATATGAAGATAATGATGAAAAGTTGCAATGAACGTAGCCTCATCCTGATTGACGAGTTCGGAGGAGGTACGGAGCCGCAGATTGGAGGTGCCATTGCCGAAGCTGTACTGAAACGTTTCAACCAGAAAAGGACTTTCGGAGTGATTACCACCCACTACCAGAATCTGAAGCATTTTGCAGAAGACCATGAAGGCGTAGTCAACGGCGCCATGCTTTACGACCGCCATTTAATGCAGGCACTCTTCCAATTGCAGATCGGTAACCCGGGAAGCTCCTTTGCTGTAGAGATCGCACGGAAAATCGGATTGCCGGAAGATGTAATCGCTGACGCCTCGGAAATTGTAGGGAGCGAGTACATCAATGCCGACAAATATCTTCAGGATATCGTGCGCGACAAACGTTACTGGGAAGGGAAACGCCAAACGATCCGCCAACGGGAGAAGCACATGGAAGAAACGATCGCCCGCTATCAGACGGAAATGGAAGAGTTGCAAAAATCACGGAAAGAGATTATCCGGCAGGCTAAAGAGGAAGCGGAACGAATGTTGCAGGAATCGAACGCCCGCATTGAAAATACCATCCGTACGATTAAAGAGGCACAGGCCGAAAAAGAAAAGACCCGCATGGCCCGTCAGGAGCTAACTGACTTCCGTACTTCTTTGGATGCATTGGCTTCCAAGGAACAAGAAGAAAAAAATGGCTCGGAAAATGGAGAAACTGAAAGAGAAACAGGAACGGAAGAAGAATAAAAAGAACGAGCAGAAAGCGGCAAGTTCCTCAACAACCGCTACTCCTAAAGTGGCTCCTATCTCCGTTGGCGAAAATGTAAAAATTAAAGGTCAGACCAGCGTCGGGCAGGTAATGGAAATCAGTGGCAAGAATGCAATCATCGCCTTCGGAAGTATCAAGACAACCGTTAAGTTGGACCGTCTCGAACGCTCCAACGCGGCCCCCAAGACGGAAAGCATGGCCAAAAGTACCTTTGTCAGCAGCCAGACACATGACCAGATGTACGAAAAGAAACTTAGTTTCAAACAAGATATCGATGTGCGCGGGATGCGCGGAGACGAAGCGTTGCAGGCAGTCACTTATTTTATTGACGATGCTATATTGGTCGGCATGGACCGCGTACGTATTCTTCACGGAACAGGAACCGGAATACTCCGTACACTCATCCGCCAATACCTGTCCACCGTACCGAGTATCCGCCATTATGCCGACGAGCATGTGCAGTTCGGAGGTGCCGGAATCACAGTAGTAGATTTTGATTGACCCGGATATAAGACATATTGTAAACAAAACATCGCAAGAACTTGTTCTCATTTAGAAAACCACTACCTTTGTTGCGGTGGTTTTCTAAAACGAGAATAAAGCATGAAAAATAACCTATTAAGCGAAAAGCTCATTTACACAGGGGACAGCCTTACTCCTACCCACATTCATCTCTGCACCTACAATGCCACTGAGATGCAGGAAAGCTCCGGCGACACCTTCCAATCCGTCAAAGCAACATTAGACAGTGCGCGAATCAACTGGTTGCAAGTGCACGGCTTAAAAGATACGGAAACAATCCGCGAGATTTGCGCTCATTTTGAAATAGACTTCCTTGTTTTGCAGGATATCCTGAACGCAGACCACCCGACTAAAATCGAAGAACATGATAAATATATCGTTCTCATCCTGAAATTATTCTATCCCAACACCCATAAGGAGGAAAACGAACTGGACGAACTGCTCCAACAGCAAGTCTGTGTCATTCTGGGAAGCAACTATGTGCTGACCTTTCTCGAACAGGAAACCGACTTCTTCGATGATATTAACGCTGCCTTACGCAATGATGTACTGAAAATACGTAGCCGTCAGACGGATTATTTGCTCAGTGTACTGCTGAACAGTATAATGACCAATTACATCTCAACAATTTCTTCTATCGACGATGCCCTCGAAGATCTTGAAGAGGAGTTGCTGACTATCACCGACGAAAATGATATAGGTATCCAGATCCAGGCACTCCGCCGCCAATATATGCTGATGAAGAAAGCAATACTCCCGCTAAAAGAACAATATGTAAAACTGTTACGTGCAGAAAACCTGCTTATCCATAAAGTCAACCGTGCCTTCTACAATGATGTGAACGACCATTTACAATTTGTATTACAAACGATTGAAATCTGCCGTGAAACACTGTCTTCATTAGTCGACCTGTATATCTCGAACAATGATTTACGCATGAACGACATTATGAAACGCCTGACTATCGTATCCACTATTTTTATTCCCCTAACTTTTCTGGCCGGGGTATGGGGAATGAATTATAAATGGATGCCGGAGCTGGAATGGCAATACGGGTATTTATTTGCCTGGATTGTAATGGCAATTATCGGTATTATTGTATATTTGTACTTCAGAAAAAAGAAATGGTATTAATTAAGCACACATAACTCATGAAATCAATTAAAGAGCTATATCGAATCGGTACTGGTCCTTCCAGCAGTCACACAATGGGTCCACGCAAAGCTGCAGAAATGTTCGTAGAACGTCATCCGGATGCAGCCTCTTTCAAAGTAACACTCTATGGAAGTCTCGCCGCTACCGGAAAAGGGCACATGACGGATGTAGCCATTATAGACACACTCAAAACTACCGCCCCGGTAGAAATCATCTGGCAACCGAAAGTCTTTCTTCCTTTCCACCCGAACGGAATGACATTTGCCGCTTTCGACGCTAACAACAAGATTCAGGAGAATTGGACAGTTTATAGTATCGGCGGAGGCGCACTAGCTGAAAACAACAGCAATCCGACAATTGAAAGTCCTGAAGTATATGGGATGAACAGTATGACGGAAATTCTGGAATGGTGCGAACGTACCGGAAAGAGTTACTGGGAATATGTGAAAGAGTGCGAGAATGAAGATATCTGGGATTACCTCGCTGAAGTATGGGATACAATGAAAGAAGCCATCCACCGCGGACTGGAAGCGGAAGGAGTGCTCCCCGGCCCATTGAACCTGCGACGGAAAGCTTCTACCTATTATATACGTGCTACCGGATACAAACAGTCCCTTCAATCGAGAGGACTCGTATTCTCTTATGCACTGGCGGTAAGCGAGGAGAACGCTTCGGGGGGAAAGATAGTAACTGCCCCCACCTGTGGTTCCTGCGGTGTCATGCCTGCCGTACTTTATCACCTGCAAAAGAGCCGTGATTTTAGCGATATGCGTATTTTGCGTGCATTGGCTACTGCCGGACTGATCGGAAACATCGTCAAATTCAATGCGTCTATCTCCGGTGCGGAAGTAGGTTGCCAAGGTGAAGTAGGCGTTGCCTGTGCCATGGCATCGGCAGCAGCCAACCAATTATTCGGAGGTAGTCCGGCACAAATAGAATATGCAGCAGAAATGGGATTGGAACATCACTTGGGTATGACTTGCGACCCTGTATGCGGATTGGTACAGATTCCCTGCATCGAACGGAATGCCTACGCTGCCGCCCGCGCACTCGACGCAAATCTTTATTCCGCCTTTACGGACGGTATGCATCGTGTATCTTTCGACAAGGTAGTGCAAGTGATGAAACAAACCGGACATGACCTTCCCTCACTCTACAAAGAGACGAGTGAAGGAGGATTGGCCAAAGATTACCAGCAAATGTAAACCTACAATTATAGTGACGCTATCTTATCGGAAGACCGTCACTATACTAACAAAAGAGTGACGCTATCCTGACAAGATACCGTCACTCTTTCCATTTCAGTTAAATGGATAAGAAATTATTCTGCCGGAGGCCAAATCGTATCATCCCCGTTACTGATATCCTTTTCGTGCAACAATCCACCATCCTGCGAGAAAACCAGTGAATAGCGCCGGCTTCCCTGCTTCACCTGAATGACAGATTCCGTAGGATTCTGCGGATAAACGAGTACATAGACATCGGTCACCACCCAAGAACTGTATTTGGTATTATTGAAAGCAGTATATACAGCCGGAACTAAACTATCTATACTTTCCAGTTCGTTTTCTGTCATCAGCCAATTCGCATTCCCGTCAAACCAGACTTCCAGTTCGTCATCGGCCACCCAGCAATCGGCCACATAATACACATCTTTCATTTCCCATTCTATATTCTGAGCTGCCGGATATAATTGTTTCAAGGCTTCCGTAATATTGGAAGGCGGATTGAAAGCCGGATCATCATCTTCATCGGAACAGGCGCCGAATGAAAGGGCAGCCAACATCAGAACCACCGCCCAGGCGCCAAACTTAAATCTCAACATAGTTACTTTTTTGGTTCAGGTTTATTATTATACTATCACTTATACTTAATCGTCCGCTTTAACAAACTTCCCTTTCTTGTCAAACTTGAAAGAGACGCCTGTGGACAATTCAACTTCATATCCCTTACGGTCACGCTCCACTTTCGTCACTCCTTCAGCAGCAAAATTATGTGCTTTCAGATAATCAACGGCAAAGTTCGGAACAATACTTGCAGGAATCACCTGTCCTTTTCGGGCACTTACTTCTTCCCAGTTTCCCTTGCTGTCGAATTCTATTTCCGTACCGTCTGTCAGTAACACCTCATATTTGGTAGCCTCCAGCATTTCCTTATCAATCTTGATATGAGCCACCTGAGGTTTGGTAAAATGACGGTTGATAAAGTTGCGTGCCGGAAGCGGTAACTGATTCATGTCTTTAGTTATCACATCAGCAGCCCATGAAAACTGTACGGCAACAATAGCCAACACGAGTAAAGATAGAATTTTCTTCATAATCATTATTTTTTTAACGTTAATACTATATCTGATTTTATACTGCAAATAACGATACAGATTTAGGAAAGATTTGGGAATAACCGGAGAACAGTCTTTTTTTTGTGTTCTTTAACTTTCAGTCCTCGGTATACAAATAAAAACAGGACAACAAATTTATCAACGGTACAAAAATATGAAAGGCAACCTTTTTCGGTTGCCTTTCGTTTGTCTCAAATGCTTTCACATTTGTGCTATTCTACTAAAAAGCCTGTTCACAGGCTTAATCGGGTGTTTCTTCTTCATACGCGTCTTCCAGCATATCAACTTTCTGAATACTCATCTTTCCGTCGGCGGTTATCGTTATGGAAAGCGGGACATACAAATCCGTCTGCGGATAGCAGACACTCGCTGCATATACAATGCCTTGCGGAGTTGTTTTATCATATACGATTCCTTCGAGCACGGACTTTGCCAGGAAGTCGGCATCCACTACCGAAGAAAAATCATTCTTGGTGAAGGTCTTGTTGAACACTGATTCACCACCGCGCGTCAGACGCAGCACGATTTTATTATCCATATACGTATCCCCCATTTCATTGGTAACATGAGGCAGGCTCTCGTCCGGTGTACGGGAAACGAAAGAACGATAATCCTTCCCTTTGAATTTGATGTCTATTTCACTTTTAGAAGTCTGCATCCGTTGTATTCCACGGGCGTCTACGCTATCCTGCGTTGCCAATACCGACTCCTTTTTCGAGTTTACTTTACCGCCACAAGCAGTCACAGCCACAACCAGCGGCAACAAAAGCAGATAAATAAGCTTTTTCATCCTGAAGTTTTCTGTTTATAAATAGACGACAAAGGAACAAAAGACGGTGAGATTTACAAGAGTAACCGGCATTTTTCCTACATTTGCAATAAAGAACAAAGTTATTTGCAATAATTACTGATTTAAAAACCTGCAAACCTGACAATATGTGCCAACGAATGATAACGATTCTTTTTTCTTGTCTGTGCATTCTGTATAGGCGGCAGTGCATACGGGCAGAAAGTGAATTATCAACAATTCGAGAATATCTACCTCGGTGCCGAAGCATCGGTCATCAGTTGCTTCCTGCAAGACAGCGAAGGGTTGATATGGATAGGTTCCAACAAAGGGTTATTCAGTTACGACGGATATTCCACACAGCAGCACTTCACTTATGGAGAACGCAATAACACGCGCATTTACTGCGGAATAATAGCAGACAATACTTATTTATATTTAGGGACAGATAATGGAATCCTCGTCTACAACTACCGGACGGACAAATACGAACAACCGGAAACGGATTTCCCGACAGATGTACGGACAATGGCGCTTCAAGGAGACACCTTATGGATAGGTTCGTTGAACGGTCTGTATACGTATCAACTCAACACAAAGAAACTGGCTTCACTCGACAGTAAGAGCAACGGACTTCCCCATCACACTATTTATTCTATCATCCGCACAACGGACAATCAGATATATGTAGGCACCTACAATGGTTTATGCCGATATATAGAGGAAAGCGGAAAGTTTGAAAATATCCCGTTGCCCGTCAACCGGAGCGTGAGCAATCTCTTTGTCAACTCTTTGTTGGAAGATACGTCCCGCCAATGTATCTGGATCGGAATGGAAGGATCTCTTTTCCAATATACTCCGGCCACGGGACTAATGAAACCGATAGATGCCTTCCACAACAATTCCATTAAATCACTGGCTTTGGACGGGGATGGAAATTTATTAGCGGGTACCGATAACGGACTTTATGTTTACCAGAACGATAATGGGACACTGCAACACATCGTACACGACTCCCGCAATATCCAGTCGCTAACCAACAATATTATCTGGAATATATTCGCCGATCAGGAACAGAACATCTGGCTGGGAACGGATTACGGCATCTCCCTTTCACGCTACAACAGTGCATTGCAATTCATTCCTATCTCGCAAATCACGGGTACAGGAGACGGAAACCAGTTTTATTCCCTGTTCCGGGATTCCAAAGGGTTCTACTGGTTCGGAGGAACTAACGGAGTCATCCGTTTTACCAACCCCACCGGTAACAAGCACGACGCTGTCTGGTACAGAATGGGAGATAAGCACCATCCGTTGTCCCACAACCGTATCCGACACATCTACGAAGACAGAGAACAACAACTCTGGATAGCCACGGACGGCAGTATTAACCGTTACGACTACAAGACTCACCAATTTGTACACTACAACATCGTAGACAGCACAGGAACAAACAACACCAACTGGGCTTATTACCTGTTTGAAGACACCGACGGAAAACTCTGGATAGCAACCTGCCTCGGAGGTATTTTTGTAGTAGACAAACAAAAACTGGTACAATCTTCCGGCGGAACCTACATAGCCGAGCAGAACTATTCCACTCGCAACGGCCTGTCAGGAATGTTCATCAACCAAATTGTTCCCGATGCGGAAGGTAATGTATGGGTATTGCTCTACAACAGCAAAGGAATAGACAAAATCAATCCGCGCACGCAGCAAGTAACCAAATTGTTTGCCGAAGAGTTGAGCGGTGAAAAGAGCCCGAATTATCTCCTACGAGATGAGGACGGTATGCTCTGGGTAGGATTTCACGGTGGGGTCATGCGCATCAATCCCCAAGATTCCGGTCAGCAAAGTATTACCTTCGGCAGCTTCAGTAACAATGAAATTCTGTCTATGACTTCCGTAAAAGAGCATATCTGGATTTCTACAACCAACGGGCTTTGGATTGTCGACCGGAAAACAATGGATGCACGCCAACAGAACATGACAGACAAGCGTTTCACAAGTCTTTTCTTTGACCCGAAAGACGAAAACATCTATTTGGGAGGTGCGGACGGATTCGGTATTTCCCGACCGGACATACAAGCTATGAATCAACCGGAACGCCCGATCCTGCTGACTGCTTTATATATCAACAACCAGTTGATGTCTCCGCACACCGGAGAAAGCATACCTAATATCCGTTATACGAACTCTATCGAACTGGCATATAACCAGAATAATCTGGCTTTCGAGCTTTCCGACCTCCCTATTCGCTAGAGGAAAAGCATGAATTTGTCTATCGGCTGGAGGGAATGGACAAAGAATGGAATTTCCTGAAATCAAATACAAACCGCATTACATACAGCAACCTCAACTACGGAGATTATCAATTAATTATCAGTAAGGTGGAAAAGAGTGGCCACCCGTCCGAACATCCTTATATTTTGAATATCAAGATCCTGCCTCCGTGGTATTATACGGTTTGGGCAAAGGTGATTTATGTTCTTTTGTTCCTCAGCCTCATCATCTGGACAATCAATTTCTTCCGCGTCAAGAACCGGTTGAAAATGGAACGTATGGAGAAAGAGAAGATTCTGGAACAGTCACGCCAGAAAATGGCTTTCTTCAGCAACCTGTCCAATGAGCTAAAGACACCGCTTAGCCGGATTATTGCACCCGTGAGCCAGCTGCTCCCTGCGACGGAGGAAGCGCACGAGAAACAGACATTGGAAGAAGTGCAACGCAATGCGATGAAGATTAATTCGCTGATTCATCAGGTGCTCAACTTCAACCGGATTGAAGACAATAAAGATTCACTACTAATACTGTCACGTATCGAACTTGTGTCATTCAGCCACAGTCTGTTCTCCGTCTACGAAGAAGACAAGCGGCTGACTTTCCTTTTCGAGACAAACAAAGCGAAGATTTATGCCGATATGGACGCTATCAAACTGGGAGTGATACTAGACAGTCTGCTTTCAAATGCAGTGAAATTCACTCCGGACGGCGGCAGTATCCGGTTGTCTCTTTTCTATCGCGAAGAAACCGGCTTAGTGGATATCTGTGTATCGGACACAGGATCGGGAATCCCGCCGCGGGACATTCCTTACATCTTCCAACGTTTTTTCCAATCCCCCCACTCCGGCAATAAGGAAGGTACGGGTATCGGGCTTTATCTGGTAAAAACTTACACAGAACTGCACGGCGGACACATCACCGGCGTCACCTCCGAAGAAGGAAAAGGGACTTCCGTCGGATTGAATATTCCCGTCATAGCAGTGGAGGAAGAGGAAATCCCCGCGACACAGGAGAAGAAGCGACTGGAATCGTTGCCTGTACTCAAACCGATTGAAGCGGAATCGCAGGACGAGAAGTTCCTGTCGAATATAATTCGCCTGATTGAAGATCATCTTTCGGAGTCGGAACTGAATGTGAATGCTCTTTGTGAATTATCCGGTATCAGTAACAAACAGATTTACCGGAAAATTAAGCAATTGACCGGAATGTCTCCCGTAGAATACATCAAGTCAATCCGGATGAAAAAGGCTGCCATGTTATTGCAGCAAAAGAAGTTCACCGTTGCCGAAGTAATGTATATGGTGGGCTTCTCCAACCATTCTTATTTTTCCAAATGTTTTCAGGCTGAGTTCGGAAAAACGCCGAAACAATATATGCAGCCTGCTGTTGACGAAGAAAATCACAATAAATAAAGCACTTGCGGGTGAGGATGAGGCATTAATTGCTGTGTTTTTACCTTTCATCATGTAGCGCTTTGTCCATTGCAACCTATTATCTTTCTTCCGGTCTATTGTTAGATAAATCCTGTTGCATTAGAAGTTAACTTTTTCCGGTCTAACGGTTAAGTTGTTTTTGATAGTATATAAACTATAAACGTAAGCTCTAATTATATAAACGCAAGCTTCATTTTTATAAATGCAAGTTGCGTTTATAAAAATGAAGCTTACGTTTATAGTTTGCAGCAGACGGAAAGAAAATTTGCCGTTAGACCGGAGAAAATTTGCAAAGGAGGGAAAGAAATTTATCTATAAGTAGATTGCATGGAAGAACGGTAGCAACCTGTTCATATCCTACGGTTATTCTGTGCAAGAGGTGAAATAGACGAACCTCATAAAAGCACATATTGGAACTAATTATGGCCTAATCGCGGCTGAAAAGCACCTTTCGTCCTATTTTTATCCTTATATGTCCAATCTGTGCTTTCATCAAATCAGCACCTATCTTATCTTTGCCGGTATAAATAACCCGCCAAATTTGATAGCATGAAAAGACAGTTTATTCTTACCTTTATTTGTCTGTTGTTTACCTTCACCGGTATGCAGGGGAAAGTAACTACACCTATAATATATATAGATGGAAACGGAGTGATGCGCTGGAGCGACACCCACGAAGAGGCCTCTTTCTTCGGGGTAAACTACACCCTGCCTTTTGCCCATGCCTACCGCGCACTCGGCTATTTGGGAGTCGACCGCAAAGCTGCCATAGATAAAGATGTATATCATCTCTCCCGCTTGGGACTGAATGCTTACCGTATTCATCTATGGGACGTGGAGCTGACCGACGGGCAAGGTAATCTCCTTGAAAACGAGCATATTGACCTCATGGATTATCTAATTGCCAAACTTAAGGAGCGCAATATCCATATTGTCATCACCGCACAGACTAACTTCGGAAACGGATACCCCGAACGGAATATACAAACCGGCGGTTTCTCTTATAAATATGATAAATGCGATATGCATTCTAATCCGGAAGCGATTGCCGCACAGGAAACTTATCTCCGCGACTTGGTGAAACATACTAATCCTTATACAGGACTGGCTTATAAAGACGATCCTTCTATCGTAGGTTTTGAGAACAATAACGAACCCTGCCATTCCGGTACGAAAGAAGAAGTAAAAGCCTACATCAACCGTATGCTGAAATCAATGAGCAAGGCGGGAAACCGTAAACCAGTATTTTATAATGTAAGTCACAACGGATATGTGGCAGAAGCCTATTATGAAACGACTGTTCAGGGAACTACCTATCAATGGTATCCTATCGGGCTCGTATCCGGACAAACACAACAAGGGAATTTCCTTCCTTACGTAGACCGTTATGACATTCCTTTCGCCGGAAAAGTGAAAGAATTCAATAAGAAAGCACGGATGATTTATGAATTCGATCCAGCGGATATTATGTACTCTTATATGTATCCGGCCATGGTAAGGACTTTCCGCACGGCCGGTTTCCAGTGGATTACGCAGTTTGCTTATGACCCGATAGACCTTGCGTTCGCCAATACGGAGTATCAGACTCATTTTCTGAATCTTGCCTATACCCCGAATAAGGCTATCAGCATGAAAATTGCCGCCGAAGCTGCACGGAGTTTGAAAAGAGGAGAATCATATGGGAGTTATCCTCAGGATACCATATTCGGTAATGGCTTTCGCGTCAGCTATGCGGAAGATTTAAGCGAGTTGAATAATGGAGAGAAGTTTTATTACTCCAATCAGACAAATACACCACCCAAAGATGCATCAAAGCTGGTTTCAATCGCCGGATGCGGAAGCTCGCCGATAGTGGACTATGAAGGTACGGGAGCTTATTTCATTGATTGCCTTGAATCAGGAGTATGGCGACTCGAAGTAATGCCGGATGCGGTAGTAGTCAATGACCCTTTTGCCAAGCCGTCACTCAAAAAAAAAGAAGTAGTCAGCATTATCTACGGTACTTGGGATATGGCATTACGAATTCCGGATTTGGGCAAAGCGTTTACTCTCACAGCTCTCGACAAGAAGAACGACCGGAAAGAAGAAACAGTGACGAATGGAGTGATTTGCGACCTTCGTCCGGGGGTTTACCTGTTGAAACGAAACGGTTGTACCCCGCAACAGAACTGGAAAGCTGATTCACGTTGGAATTCGATTCGTATCGGAGAGTTTGTAGCTCCCACTCCCCGTACTATGGATTATAAGGTCACTCATACTCCGGCAAGCATTGCCGAAGCAGGCAAAGCATTGACTATTAATGCGCAAGTAGCAGGAAGCGTTTTTCCGGATTCTGTCATTATATACACGGATAAGGTGTCTTTTTGGAACGAGCATAACCCGTATATAAAGATGAAACGTACAAGCGGCTATACATATCAGGCTATCCTGCCCGCTGCAGATATAAAGGAAGATTGTTTCAAGTATAACATCATCGTCTGCCGGGGCGACAGCACCCATACTTATCCGCCGGAAATTCCGTCACCGGAAGTTCCTCGGGAATCCAAGGAAATCCATTGGACTGGAACTATACTTCCGATTTCTACTGGACTACACGTGTTGTCGCTTCTGGTAGTGCGATACAACTACTGAAAGTAACGGATACAGATAGCCGGATAGAAGCATATACACTTCCTGAATGGAACGACCTGCAACGTACCTTACTTGATTCTTCTCCGATTGAGAAGCCGTTGCTCCGGTTCTGTTTCACACCGAAAGGAAAAAATCCGCAACACTTCCTCCGCGCATTCGTAAAAGATGAAATCGAAGGAAGAAAAGATAAAGTGAAAAGTTGCACTACGCTCTGTATTCGTGTAAATAGAAACAAACCTCTTCCGCAAGGACTCAGCGCAGGTTTTGTCACTTCGGACGGATATACCTACAAAAGTCTCTGCCCTGCTCCGTCAGCAGAAGGCATTGTACGGATTCCTCTGAAAGAACTGCGTCTAACGGATACCGCATTGTTGCCCATAGCTTATCCGACATTCCTGAAACAGTATTTCCACCCGGAGACGGTAATTCCTTTCCGACCGGAGAAGATAGAGAAACTGGAACTGTCAATGCCTGGAACCGGCAAACCAACCGTAGAGATTGAACTTGGAGACGTGTGGCTGGAATAGCCGGATATGTTCACCCAGCGTCCCAAACAATAATAATACAATAAATCTATTATCAATAACACATTAATTATGAACAGGAATATCTTAAATCTACGCCAACTGACTGTACTCCTTATATTGTGTACAGCCTTTTTAGGAGGTATCATTCCTGCCTTCGCCCAACAAGGAGGCAAGAAAATCACCGGACAAGTGATTGACGAGAACAAGGAACCGATGATCGGAGTAAGTATCCTCATTGTCGGTACTTCTACCGGAACAGTGACCGATTTTGACGGTAATTATACATTGAACGTACCACAGGGCAACAAAGAGTTGCAATTCTCTTATGTGGGATATGAGACTAAAATAGTTGCCCTTCCTACAAGCGGCTCTGTACTGAACGTACAGATGAAAAGTGATTCACAGGTATTGAGTGATGTAGTTGTTATCGGATATGGAACGCAACGAAAAAGCGACCTGACCGGTTCGGTAACAAACGTCAGCAGCAAAGACTTCAATATGGGACTGGTCAGCTCTCCCGAGCAACTGATTAACGGAAAAATCTCCGGCGTGCAGATTATGTCCAATAGTGGTTCGCCTACGGCGGGAAGTACCATCCGTGTGCGTGGCGGTGCCTCACTGAATGCCAGCAACGACCCGTTGATTGTTTTGGACGGTGTTCCTTTGGAACAGGGTGGTATCAGCGGGAACGACGGAAACTTTCTGAGCCTCATCAACCCGAACGACATTGAAAGTATGACCATTCTGAAAGATGCTTCTTCCACCGCTATCTACGGTTCGCGTGCATCCAACGGGGTAATCCTTATCACTACCAAGAAAGGGACTTCGGACAAACTGCAAATCACATTCAGCACTACCAACTCCATTCAGACACGCACCAAACTGGCGGATATGTTAAGCTACGACCAATTTGTCAACACGATTCGGACACAAGGAACTTCTGCCCAGCAAGCTCTGTTGGGAACAGCCCGCACGAACTGGAACGATGAGATCTATCAGAATGCTTTCGGTACGGATAATAATCTGAGCGTCTCCGGAAAGATTGCCAAGAACTGGCCGTTCCGTGTGTCGGTAGGTTATTATAACCAAAGCGGTCTGCTACGCACTGATAATGCGGAACGCTATACGGTAAGCATTATGCTGACTCCCTCTTTCTTCAAAGACCACCTGAAGCTGAATATTAACGCCAAGGGTTCTATCAACAACAATACATTCGGCAATACAGACGCTATCTGGGCAGCCGCTACCATGAACCCGACCATTCCCGTTTATTCAGGACTGGATACCTTCGGCGGATACACGGAAGCGACAGACAACACAGGCGCCCCTGTCAACGGCGCCGTAATGAATCCCGTAGGACTTATCAAGATGAATGATTCTCAAAGTAACGTAAGGCGTTTTATCGGAAATGTCGATGCGGATTACCGTGTTCACTTCTTCCCCGATCTGAAACTGCACGCTACACTAGGCTATGACTACGCACAAGGTAAAGGTAGCGTATATGTTCCGGCAGAAGCGGCACAGAACTACAATACTTCCGGTCTGGATTACAGCTACGGCCCCGAAAAGAAAGAGAACCGTCTGCTTACCTTATATGCCAATTACAACAAGCTCGTCGAATCTATCAAGAGTAGCTTTGACGTGACAGCCGGTTACGACTATCAGTACTGGAAATCGACTACACCGCTTTATAGCGAAATGAACACGTTGGGAGAGATACAAAAGACATCCAAAGCGAAGGATGAGCGCCACGTGTTGCTCTCCTACTACGGCCGTCTGAATTATTCTTTCGATTCACGCTATATGCTGACTACGACTATCCGCCGGGACGCCACTTCCCGTTTCGCCAAGAATGTACGTTGGGGTACTTTCCCTTCGGTAGCTTTAGGCTGGAGAGTGACAGAAGAATCTTTCCTGAAAGACAATAAAGTATTGAGTAACTTGAAACTCCGTGCCAGTTATGGTGTGACCGGACAGCAAGACGGTATCGGCAATTATAATTACCTGCCTATTTACACTCAAAGCCAAAACGGTGCGGAAGCCAGCATGGGTAACGGATACATTCATACCTACCGTCCCAGTTCCTATGTGCCCGATTTGAAATGGGAAACAACTACTTCCTGGAACGTCGGATTCGACTTCGGCTTCCTGAAAGACCGCATTACAGGTAGCTTCGACTACTACACCCGCCAAACAAAGGACTTGATTGCCACGGTTCCCGCCGCAGCCGGGACGACCTTCGATCGTAATATCACTACAAACGTAGGAAATGTAGACAGTCAGGGTATCGAATTCAGCATAAACGCAACCCCTGTTCAAACTAAAGACTGGAACTGGGATATCAGTTTCAATATGACATGGCAAAAGATGAAAGTAAAGAACCTGTCTCTCGTAGCCGGTGCTGCCGCAACTAATACTTCGGTCGGCCCTTATATTGACAGCTATCAGGTACAGACGTTGACCGAAGGATATGCCCCCTATATGTTCTACGTCTATCACCAGCTCTATGACGAAAAAACTGGGAAGCCCGTAGAAGGCGCTTATGTAGACCTTAACGGAGACGGAGAAATCAATACGGAAGATTTATACCGTTACCACTCTCCCGCTCCTGACTATATCCTCGGTTTCAGCACTTCCCTACGCTGGAAGAAATGGACGTTGAGCACCAGCCTGCGTGCCAATATCGGTAACTATGTCTATAATGCGATGGCTATGAATGCCGGAGCCTGGGAAACAGTGAGCTACAACTCTTATCAGTTGAACAACCTGTCGAGCAGTTATCTGAAAACCGGCTTCAAGTCCCGCCAATACTTGTCCGATTACTATGTGGAGAATGCTTCTTTCCTGAAAATGGATAATCTGTCATTGAACTATAACTTCGGGCAGATTTGTAAAGGATGCAGCTTGAATGTCAGTGCAATGGTTCAGAATGTATTCTGTATCACGAAATACAGTGGTGTAGACCCGGAAGTCCCCAACGGAGTGGATAATTCCTTCTACCCCCGCCAACGTACATTCTCACTTAACGTAGGTTTCAACTTCTAATTACTTTTTAAAAACAAGCGAATCATGAAAAAGATATTATATACAGCCCTTTATTTTTGCAGCGCATTGCTGTTGAGTTCCTGCATAGGCGATTTGGACCAATATCCGCATGAAGACGAAACATCTTCCACGATCTACACAAGTGCCGATAACTATAAAGCCGTTTTAGGGAAAATATACGCTGCTATGGTAACCACCGGTCAGGAAAAGGGCGGTGATCCGGATTTGAGCAGTAACAGCGGTCAGGATTATATGCGTTGCTTCTTCAATCTACAAGAATGTGGAACAGATGAAGTAGCTTCTACCTGGCTGTCGGGTGATAACGTTACCGGTCTGACTTACTTGAGCTGGGACGCCAATGACCCTTGGGTATCGGATATGTACTATCGTATTTATTACAACATTGCATTATGTAACGAATTTCTTCGTAATGCTACGGATGAGAGCATTGCCCGGTTTACGGAACAGGAACAGACTGAAATTCGCCATTACCGTGCCGAAGCCCGTTTCATGCGTGCCTTGTTCTATTATCATGCAATGGATTTGTTCCGCAACATCCCGTTTGTAACAGAGAACGACCCGACTGTCGGCTATCTGCCACCACGCTACACGGCTGCACAAGTTTTCAGCTATATTGAATCGGAACTGACAAGTATCACAAGCGATATGCTCGACAGAACCAACTGTCCTTACGGACGGGCTTCCCGGGGAGCTGCTTATACCTTTTGGCCAAGCTGTATCTGAACGCGGAAGTTTACATCAATACACCGAAATATACCGAATGTATCAGTGCTTGTAAAGAGGTTATCAAGCAAGGGTATTCATTGGAAGATGATTACAGCAAGTTATTCAACGCTGATAACGATAAACGTACTGCTAACGAAATCATCTTCACTTTGCCGGTAGACGCTACGCATACCGTTTCGTGGGGCTCTTCCACTTATATTGTCTGTGGTGCGGTTAGTAATACTTCGGATTTGCAGAAGCCGGAAGATTACGGAGTGAAAAGCGGTTGGGGTATGTTCCGTGTACGCGGAGAAATCCCTCCCTGTTTACCGGAGAAGAAGATAAACGGGCTATGTTCTTCACTAATGGGCAAACACTGAACCTGGATAAGATTGACGACCAAAGTAACGGTTACTTTGTAGAGAAATGGACGAACCTGACGGATGCAGGAGAAACAGCTTCCAATACCGCAGACGGTGGCGTAAACACGGATTATCCTTTGTTCCGCCTGGCAGATGTATATCTGATGATAGCAGAAGCCTTTGTACGAGGTGGAAGCGGAACAACAGCAACGGAAGTTGTCGGTTATATCAACCAAATCCAAGAAAGAGCATACGGTGACGACAGCAATAATAAAAACGCAAGCCAAATCAATCTATCGTTTATTTTGGACGAACGCGCCCGCGAACTTTATTGGGAAGGACATCGCCGTACCGATTTAATCCGCTACGGAGTATTCACTACCAATGGTTACTTATGGCAATGGAAAGGCGGAGTAAAAGAAGGAACAGCGGTAAACAGCCGGTACAATATTTACCCGATACCGACTACCGAGTTAACCGCCAACCCGAACCTATACAATGAAAACTATTAATCACGCTTATTCGATACAACAATATGAAAAAAATAAACACCCTATTGGCTTTACTCTCCGCACTCCTTTTATTAGGAGCGTGTGAGAAAGACGGAGAGAAATTCTATCTCTCCAGCCTGGTGGAGAGTGACTTAATCGCTTCTACCAATGCCGTTGTACTGACGGAAGCTACTGCCAAGCTTTACGCATTATCCCTTGCCTGGAGCGACCAGACATTGCAAATCAGCGACCCGAGATATCAAGCGACCAGCGGCATTCAAACTACCGTACAAGTATCCCGGTCTGAAGATTTTTCAGGCAGCATTATCGAATCTACGGAAAACGGAGTATCCAAAAGTTATACAGTCGCCGCTCTGAACATTATTGCTTACAAACTAAATGCACCGGCTGAAGAAGCCGCTCCTCTTTATTTCCGACTGGCAGGAAGCAATGGCAGCAACATCGCTCCTGTATATAGCAATACAGTGGCAGTCACAGTGACTCCTTATCCTATTGATATGCATTACGCCAGCATTATCAACAAGGGTAGCGGTCAAGATTCCGGTCAGGATTTCTATTCGGCAAATGCTGACGGACAATATAGCGGATTCTTCGGGGCAGCGGCTTGGGAAGGCATTTACGTACAGGAAGCAGACGGAACAACCTGGCATACAGCCCAATCCGGTGGAGTAGGAACTCCATTCTTGTTGACAACAGACGCAGCGGAAGGAACATGGGATATGTGGTTCCCCGGTCAGTCGGGATGTTATTTCGTGAATGTAAATACCGCTCAGAAACAATGGAACGCCTTACTGATACCCGAACTGAATGTAAGCGGCATAGAAGGTATCAATATGCAATACAGCCGTACAGATAACCAATGGAAAGGTGTATTTACGGGTACGGAAGGTACGAATATCAACATTCAACTTCAAGGAACAGGTAAGTTTTACAACAATACCAGTGTCAGCGGTTCCGATAATGCCATTGACGATACAAAAGCCAAAGATACCCCATTTGCTTTCGGTGGAACTGCCGGACAACTGACATTCAGTACAGGTGAGACTGCAACAGCCGGAAATATAACGGTAAGTGTTCCGGCTACGGGAGAATGTACGCTGGTTATTGACCTTAATAATCCCGAACAATGGACTGTTAGCGTTACGGAAGGTGGAAGTAGTGAACCTACTTATCCTTCTTATCTGGAAATGCAGGGTGTAGGAAACATGGATGGAAAGGGCTGGTTAGCTACATTAAACCCTGTTTACGACAATAGCGGCGAACATCACGGAAGTTATCAAGGTGTTTACCAAATGACTAATGGTTGGGATAATTTTAAGATTGTAGACCAAACAGCCGGTATCTGGTATGGATGCGACTCCAACGATGAATACAAACTGGCGGACGGCGGACAGAATATCTGGTTCCACCAGGAAGAATGTCGTACTTTCATCGTCACAGCCAGTCTGGCCGACATGACTTGGGGAGCAACAGAAATAACCCAAATCAATGTCTGTGGTGAGTTTAACAATTGGGATTTAAACAAAGATTTGATGACATACGATGAAACAAACAAGGTTTGGAAAGCCACCGTTGTCATTGATAATCTGGGCAATAACTACGGTTTCTACTTCCTGCTTAATAATGCAGAAAACGGTTTGGTATGGAACTGGGCATTAAAGGGAAATAAAGAGAAACTATACTTGACCGACAGTAATGGAAGCGGAAGTATTGTTCCTGCTGAAACCGGTACTTATGCAATTACCCTTGACATTGCTTCCCTAACATTTACTATGGATAAACAATAATCAACAGAACATTATGAAACGATTTAAACAGATTCTATTCATAGCTTCCGCCCTACTTGGCGGAAGCCTTTTCACCGCTTGCAGCGATGACAATGACACACCGGTCTTCCCGGAAAAGGAAGAAGCAACTTATGATATGTCAGGTTTCGCCAGAGGAGCCGATGTCAGCTGGTTAACGGAAATGGAAAGTTCCGGATATAAGTTCTATACTGCCGAAGAAAAAGAACAGGAATGTATGTCCCTATTGCGTGATTTAGGTATGAATGCCATTCGCCTGCGTGTATGGGTAAATCCGGAGAATGACACTGATGATGTGAGAGGTTGGTGTAACAAAGGAGATGTATTGCTCAAAGCATGGAGAGCCCATAACTTGGGCTACCGTATCATGATTGACTTTCATTACAGCGACCGTTGGGCTGATCCTTCACAGCAAGCTAAACCCCAAGCATGGGCAGATTACTCGGTAGAGCAATTGAAGCAAGCTATCGCCGACCATACGAAAGATGTACTCAGTGCATTGAAAGAGAAAGGTATTGACGTGGAATGGGTACAAGTGGGTAACGAAACACATCAAGGAATGTTGTTCCCTACCGGACAAACTACAAGTGAAGAAGGAAGGGTTAATTTCGCATCATTTGTCACAGCGGGTTACGATGCTGTAAAAGAAGTCTATCCGAAAGCCAAAGTTATTGTTCATCTTGACCAAGGAAATAATGCCAGCCTGTACAATAGGATCTTCGGCTACTTACACGAAAACAATGCCAAATGGGACATCATCGGTATGTCACTTTATCCGGACATATCAACCGAAAACGCACACACACCGGACGACTGGGAAGCGATGAATAATGATTGTATCGCCAATATGAAAGCGTTAATAGCCAAATACAATACTCCGGTAATGATGTGTGAAATCGGTATTAGTTGGGATTACGAAGAAGCGGAAGCCTTCTATACAGACTTCGTTACCAAAGCCAAACAAGTAGACCAATGTCTGGGAGTATTCACCTGGGAACCTCAATGTTACGGTAACTGGAAAGGTTATAGTAAAGGGATGTTCGATGACAGTGGCAAACCCACCAATTCATTTAATGCTTTTAAGAGATAAATGAACATGAAACACCAAAAACAGTTAGCAACTGCACTTTTGTTGGCAGCTGCTTGCAGCCTGCAAGCACAGCGTAGCGAGACATTGCTCGAAAAGAACTGGAAATTCAGCAAAGGAGATATCAAAGAGGCCAGTCAGCCGGAGTTTAATGACACCCAATGGGAATCAGTCGTCCTTCCACATGACTGGGCTATCTTTGGTCCTTTCGATATGAACAATGATCTTCAGAATGTGGCCATCACACAAAATTTTGAGGAAAAGGCGTCTTTGAAAACAGGACGCACAGGGGGACTGCCTTATGTAGGTTCCGGCTGGTACCGTACTAGTTTTGATACTCCCGCCGACAAAGAAGTGACTCTGCTCTTTGACGGTGCTATGAGTGAAGCCCGCGTTTATGTGAATGGTAAGGAGGCTTGTTTCTGGCCCTTCGGTTACAATTCTTTCCATTGCAATGTCACTCCTTTCCTGAATAAAGACGGAAAGAAGAATACACTGGCGGTACGTCTGGAAAACCGCCCGCAGTCTTCACGCTGGTATCCGGGAGCGGGCTTGTACCGCAATGTACACCTGATTGTTACTGATAAAATCCACGTGCCTGTATGGGGAACACAGATTACGACTCCTCATGTCAGTAAAGAATTTGCCGCCGTACGCCTGCAAACCAAGATAGAGAACGCCGGCGAAAAGACAGAAATCCGCATGGAGACGGAAATTCTTTCCCCAGACGGAAAAGTGGTTACCCGCAAAGAAAATACCGGCCGTATCAATCACGGACAGCCGTTTGAACAGAACTTCATCGTAAATGCACCTGAACTCTGGTCGCCGGAAAACCCGTCGCTCTACAAAGCGGTTTCTAAAATCTATGCAAATAATAAGTTGGTAGATACCTATACGACCCGCTTCGGTATCCGCAGTATTGAATTTATCGCCGATAAAGGTTTCTACCTGAACGGAGAACACCGGAAATTCCAGGGTGTATGTAATCATCATGATTTAGGTCCGTTGGGAGCAGCTATCAATGTAGCGGCACTCCGCCATCAACTTACTCTTTTGAAGGATATGGGTTGTGATGCTATCCGTACATCGCATAATATGCCGGCTCCGGAACTCGTTGAATTATGTGATGAAATGGGATTTATGATGATGATTGAACCGTTTGACGAATGGGATATTGCCAAATGCGACAACGGTTATCACCGTTATTTCAACGAATGGGCAGAACGCGATATGATAAATATGCTTCATAATTACCGCAACAATCCTTGTGTAGTGATGTGGAGTATCGGTAATGAAGTACCTACTCAATGCAGTCCTGTCGGTTATAAATGGCCAAGTTCTTGCAGGATATCTGCCACCGTGAAGACCCTACCCGTCCCGTGACTTGCGGTATGGATCAAGTGTCTTGTGTGCTTGCCAACGGCTTTGCAGCCATGATTGACATTCCGGGACTTAATTATCGCACACAGCGTTATAAAGAATCTTACGACCAGCTTCCGCAGAACTTGATTCTTGGTAGCGAGACGGCTTCCACTGTCAGTTCACGCGGAGTCTACAAATTTCCGGTAGAAGAAAAGAAAGGTGCCAAATATGAAGACCACCAATGTTCTTCGTATGACGTGGAAGCATGTCCGTGGTCGAATATCCCAGATGAAGATTTCGCCTTAGCCGATGATAACCACTGGACTATCGGACAATTCGTATGGACAGGATTCGATTATTTGGGCGAACCTTCACCATATGATGTCAATTCATGGCCGAATCATAGTTCTATGTTTGGTATTATCGACCTTGCCAGTATCCCTAAGGACCGCTATTATCTCTACCGTAGCGTATGGAACAAAAATGCAGAAACGCTACATATCCTTCCTCATTGGACTTGGCCGGGACGCGAAGGTGAAGTAACTCCGGTATTTGTTTATACCAACTATCCTACTGCCGAACTGTTTATCAACGGAAAAAGCTACGGTAAACAAAGCAAGAACAACAGTTCACTGAAAAGCCGTTACCGCTTAATGTGGATGGATGCCGTATACGAACCGGGCGAAGTAAAAGTTGTAGCCTACAATAAGGACGGAAAAGCAGTAGCGGAAAAGACAGTACGCACTGCCGGAAAACCTCATCATATCGAACTGGTCAGCAACCGCAACGAACTGACAGCCGATGGAAAAGACCTCGCCTACGTCACTGTGAAAGTGGTAGACAAAGATGGTAACCTCTGTCCTACCGATAGCCGCCTGATTCACTTCTCCGTAAAAGGAGCCGGTAAGTTCCGGGCTGTTGCTAACGGCGACCCTACCAATCTGGAACAATTCCACCTTCCGAAGATGCACGCTTTCCATGGAATGTTGACAGCGATTGTACAGGCAGGAGAGATTGCCGGAGATCTTGTACTGACTGCCAAGGCAAGTGGAGTGAAAACCGGAACAGTCCATCTTCAGGCAAAATAAAAGGGTAGAATTATAAGAAATAGAGAAATCCATCCTACCCTATACTATTATTTAGGCACAGATTACCCTGTTGCTTTATGCAATCATAGTTCTAAAACCGTGTAATCTGTGCCTAAAATATTAAAGTCGATTATTTACAGATAAATGTCACTAGCAATCCCTTATGGTCTGTCGGCCACACATCAAGCGGTACTATGAATTCATCTTTTGATGTTTCCTCTACACGTTGAGAGCGGACAATAGATTCTTTCGGACCAAACAAAACGGCTTTCTTTGCTTTCAATCCTTTTCCTTTATAGAAGATAAAATCAATACGATCCCGTTCGTCCGCTTTAGGAGCCCATGTTATCTTTTCCGGAGTTTTTGCCAGGTTATCCGAAGGATAGGTAAATCCCGGATGCGTCAGAGGATTGGGATAAATCTTACGGTAGCTGTCAATAAAGCCAGCTTCTTCCAACAAAGTGGTAACTGTCCAGGGTACAACAAAGCCGTTGTGGTCGTACAAGTTCTTATTTTTCTCAATCCAATCGCGATGAGAAGGTTCGTTGAAGTCTCCTCCCACGATCACCCGATAGCCGTTTGCAAGGTCTTTCTCAGCCTGGGCGATAAACATACGAATCGCATCATCCCGCTGAGAGGCTACATTGACTTTCATAATTTCATCTACTGACGCCGGCAGTGGAATTTCTTTCCAGGTAGAGCCGTCATAGCCACGGGCGTTATAATATGCACAGTCCAGATAATCCAGGTGGGCAGTATAAACCGCTACCTTCTTTCCGTTCACGGAACTTGTTAGACGATAAATACTTCCATGGTCATTCTTTTCCGGAAAAACCGTCAAAGAGTCCGTGATAGGATGCTTGCTTAGTAAACCGGTATCATAAGTATAAAAAGAATAATACTTCAGTCCCTTTTCCTGAAGTGAAGCGCACACACGTGCCGTGAAATTCGTTTTATTGTAATTCCTCACCTCACTGAAAGTCACAAAGTCAGGCTTCAGACGGACTATCTCATTGATAATAGCATCATATCCGCCTGGTATCATGGTACCTTCCTGCCATACATTCCATTGCAACACTGTAAATTCATTACTCTTTTGTGCCTTCACAAAAACAGAAACCAGCAACAAAATAGCCGGTAATAGTAGTCTTTTTAATCGCATTTTTTTATATTTAAAGATGAATAATAATCAAATAGCTTTCCAAAAGGATTGGAAGTCACGATATTTACCGTAGCACACCAATTCATCCCCTTCTTCTACTTTCTCGTCCCCCGGAAGTTCATTCTTCACATGAAGCTCCATTAAAGAAATACCCAGACAATTAGTTACTTTATCCGCCCGCTTCAATCCGATTAGTTTTAAGTGAAATTCTTCGTCCAGATTCAACTCATTGACAAAGTATCCTACAAACTTTTTCGGGACTGTAAACTTGACGACATAATATTCCGAATCGACACGGAAAGCTTCCACGCTTGTTCCAAAATCCAGCAGTTGCACCAGACTGCGGGCCGCATCTTCTTCCGGTGTCAATATCTTCTCCAAGCTGAATGCTTCAAGCACGGCTTTATGCACCATATCAATGGCACGGGCATAGATATGAGCAACCTTCTTTTGTTTCAGCAAAGCAACCACACGCACCGATGCGCCGAAATTCTCACCTATGGCGACAATCACTATATCGACACTGTTCAGAGGAAGCACGGACAAAGCCTGTTCATCCGTTGCATCAATCACAAATGCAGTAGCAACCTTATCTTTTATACTATCTACGCGGCTTTCACTAATATCCGCACCAATAATCTCGTGTCCCAGTGCCGATAACTCTTCAGCCAACACACGACCGTAGTTTCCTAAACCGATAATAATGTACTTCATATCTTTAGTTTATGATAATGTTATCACTCGGATAACGGTATTTTGTATTCTTTTTCTGTTTGATAATTCCCAGCATTAACGTTATCAAGCCCACACGCCCGATAAACATCAACAACGCCACTAACAATTTACTTGCATCACATAAATTAGGTGTCAGATTCAGACTAGAACCTACCGTACTAAGCGCCGACACACATTCGAAAGTCAATGCCATTAGAGAGGCTTGCGGTTCCAGTATACTTAATATAAAGATAAAAAGAAACAGTACGCCCAACGACATAACCACTGTCGCATTAGAACGACGGATAGAATCATGAGAAAGTTCCCTTCCGAATACCTCCACCCGTTCCGAGCCACGCAACACGGCCACAAGATTCAGGACAACCACTGCAAAAGCATTCACTTTCACCCCACCGGCAGTAGATTGAGCACCACCACCAATCCACATCAGCACTAAATAGACCAACAAAGTCTGTACACTCAAAGAAGCTAAATCAACACTGCTGAAACCAGCCGTCCTCGGACAAGTAGCATTGAAGAAAGCCTGCGTCCACTTATCTGCAACAGGCATACCGGCAAACGAAGCATTCCACTCAAAAGCGGCAATCGCCAATGTACCGGTTACCAAAAGCAGAAATGTCATAATCAACACAATCCTCGTATTCAGATTATACAAATGCGACACCTTATGCCTTTCTAACTTGCGCGTACGTACAAACTTCCAGAAATGACGCAAATGATACAGTACAATATCTTTGAAATTAACCAGAATAGGAAAACCGATACCTCCCAGAATAATCAGAAAAGAGACGGAAATAAACAGCCAGTTATGGTTGGTCATTACCATAGAGTTTCCCAAATTACCGGAAAGTGTAGAGAAACCTGCATTACAAAAAGCGGAAATAGAATGGAAAGCAGCAAAAGCCAGTTCGCCTTCCAAAGTCATTCCAAGTGTTCCGTGGATGCTGAACCAGATAGAAATCATGCCGATACCTTCAATCACCAATGTAAATCCCAAGATATATAATAACGTGGACAATAAGGAGCCCAGCGAATTGGAGCTAACCATATCACGTACCACTAACTGATTGTAAAGAGAAGTATTTCCCATAAAGAACATAGCGAAGAAGCTGGTCAATGTCATTACACCTAATCCTCCTACCTGGATCAGCAGGATGATAACAACAAGTCCGCCGGTAGTAAATGTAGTCGATACATCAACGGGCACCAGCCCCGTCACACATACCGCACTGGTAGCCGTGAACAATGAATCCACCCAGGTAATGCCATTCACCGTGCATCGTGGCAACATCAATAACCCCGTACCAATCAGAATGATAGCCAAAAAGCTGACTGCCAATATCAGAGAAGGATTAGTGCGACGCCCCAACAAACGGACCAGTCCGTTGGACAAATTCAGAAAAGAAAAAATTAGTAATAAGACAAGATGATAAAACTTCCCGTCCAGAAACTCCCAAAATTGCAGGATCGCCCCTTCTTCTTCCGGACGATGGAAAATGACCGGTATCAAAGTCAGATACAGCAAACCGCTCAAAATCCAGGCCAACCGCCGGTATTGTTTCTTTTGTACTTCTATATTCAAGTGAGATATGAAGAGTCACATCAACCAGAAAAATAATCCATACAGCCTTATACAGGACCTGAATTTTCGCCACTTCATCAACCGATAGCGGAAAGCCATGTTCGTAAATCACTCCGACGATCAACAACAAAGACGCCAGATAAGTAAGTGCTTCTACTAAACCCAATAAGATACGTACATAAGGTTTCAGTAGTTTGTTCTGATACAACAAAAACTTATGATAAATCTTCATATCGCATTTTTTATATAATGCCGTGCAAACTTAACTAAAATAACAATCGAATTCGATTCTTTGTTGACAAAAACATCCGAATATTAAAAATTTTGTCTACATTTGGCAGCGGAAAACTAAAAAACCACAATATTATGAGTGACAAAAAGAAAACGGTATATCCTGCCGGAAGAAGAAATCCCACACTACTGGTACAATATTCAGGCTGACATGGTCAATAAGCCAATGCCTCCTTTGCACCCGGGAACAAAACAGCCGCTGAAAGCGGAAGATCTGTATCCAATCTTTGCCAAAGAACTGTGTCATCAGGAGCTTAACCAGACTGACGCATGGATTGAAATCCCGGAAGATGTCCGTGAAATGTACAAATACTACCGCAGTACTCCGCTTGTGCGTGCTTACGGACTGGAAAAAGCGCTCGGTACTCCGGCACATATTTATTTTAAGAATGAAAGTGTAAGCCCTATCGGCTCTCATAAGTTGAACTCCGCTTTGGCACAGGCTTATTACTGTAAAGAAGAAGGCGTTACCAACGTGACTACCGAAACCGGTGCCGGACAATGGGGAGCCGCTCTTTCTTATGCAGCCAAAGTTTTCGGACTCGAAGCTGCCGTTTATCAGGTGAAAATCAGCTACGAACAGAAGCCTTACCGCCGTAGTATCATGCAGACTTTCGGAGCACAGGTTACTCCTTCTCCGTCCATGTCTACCCGCGCCGGAAAAGATATCCTGACTGCACACCCTACTTATCAGGGTTCACTCGGAACAGCTATTTCCGAAGCCATCGAACTTGCTCAAATGACTCCTAACTGCAAATATACACTCGGTTCCGTACTTAGCCATGTTACCCTTCATCAGACAATTATCGGTCTGGAAGCGGAAAAACAGATGGAAATGGCCGGTGAATACCCGGATGTAGTAATCGGATGTTTCGGAGGCGGTTCCAACTTTGGTGGTATTTCCTTCCCTTTCATGCGTCATAACATACTGGAAGGCAAGAAAACCCGTTTCGTTGCCGCCGAGCCCGCTTCTTGCCCGAAATTGACACGCGGCAAGTTCCAGTATGATTTTGGTGATGAAGCCGGATACACCCCATTACTCCCGATGTTTACATTAGGACACAACTTTGCTCCGGCTCATATCCATGCAGGCGGCCTTCGTTATCATGGTGCAGGTGTCATCGTTTCACAATTACTCAAAGATAATCTCATGGAAGCGGTAGATATCCAGCAACTGGAATCGTTCGAAGCCGGTTGCCTGTTTGCACAAATGGAAGGTATTATCCCTGCTCCGGAGTCCTGCCATGCTATCGCAGCAGCCGTTCGCGAAGCCAATAAGTGCAAAGAAACAAGAGAAGAAAAAGTAATCCTGTTCAACCTTTCTGGGCATGGGTTGATTGACATGGCTTTTACGACAAATATCTGGCAGGTGATTTGGTGAACTACTCATTAACCGACGAAGATATTCAAAAGAACTTGGATGAGATAGGCGATTTAGCTAAATAGTCTTCTGATTTCAACATCCGAACAATAAAATAAGCCCGGTATCTTATGCCGGGCTTATTTACTTTTCATTACCATATCTCTGAAAAAGAAAGTTGTCCAAATAAGATTTCATGCTAAAAAATGATTTATCGGCTAAAAGATGTCCTTTTCTAAAGATTTTCGCCAATATCGGAAGGATTTCATCTGAATTAATTTCCTATTCTTAACAGAAATCCGTACTTTTGCGCAGCATTCAATCAAACAAAAGCCATACAAATATGACACGCTACTTAAAAAACATGGAAAAAGAAATTATCATTGATAATCAGTTGGATGAAGTTGCAAGAATTGCTCTATTTATCGAAGAATTACGAATGTCATTACAATTACCGGCAGGTATCACAATGAGCCTCAACCTCGCTATTGAAGAAGCGGTTACCAATATTATCCGTTACGGCTACCCTTCCAATAAAGAAAGTGAAATCATCCTTCGAACATCTGTTGCTCCCGGAATGCTGGTTACACAAATTATAGACGACGGAATTTCCTTTGATCCTACTGCCAAAGAAACATCTGACAATGTACAATCTCTCGACCAGCAACTGACACAAGGCCTGGGACTTTTCCTGATCCGGCGTACAATGGACAAAGTAGAATATCATTCCACAGATAATCATAACGAATTAATTCTTACCAAGAATATAGATATGGACTTCAAGCCTGAAGCTACTTTGAAAACCAATCTATGCCAAATAGAAGAAGTGACGATTCTCACTATTGAAGGGCGTTTGGATACAGCAAATGCCAATACATTCAATACAGTATTACAACCTCTTTTAGATAGTAAAACTCCAAATATAATTGTGAATTGCGAAGGCTTATCATACATTAGCAGTTCCGGTTTGCGAAGCCTGATTACACTGCAAAAGAGTGTCATGCAACATGGAGGTCAACTTGTCCTGGAGGCGATGAAACCAGAAATACGTAAAATATTCGATATGACCGGATGCTCCGGACTTTTTACAGTACGCTAACTCATACTGTATGAAAGTAATCCGCATCATAGCCTACATCCTGCTACTATCTGTATTTTCATTAATAAACGTAGTTCATGCACAGTCTGTTACACTTATCCCCAAATGGACGGCACAGGCACAATTTGCAGGCTACTATGTAGCGGAGAAAATGGGCTTCTACAAAGAAGAAGGACTTGATGTACACGTGAAACATCCGTCTCATTCGGAAAACTCATTCCAGTATCTTAAAGAAGGAGAGCCGCAGGCAGTTATCACCAATCTATCACAAGCGTTAATGGAATACTTTGCAGGAAAACGAATTGTAAACATCCTGCAAACTTCACAGGAAAACAGTTTGATGCTAGTCAGCCACTCACCATTAAAAGGAATTCCGTCATTACAACACAGAGAAATTGCAGTATGGAATCATCTTACTCAGGAACTACTCGACCGAATCGCGAACAAATACCAAATTGAAGTAGAATGGATACGGTTTAACAGTGGTATCAATCTATTTCTATCAAAAGCAGTAGATATTTGTATGGTAGGAAGTTATAACGAGTTTCCACAACTTGCCGAATGTGGAATGCAGATAGATTCTACTCATATCATGCGTTTTGCCGATTATGGATATAACTTGCCCGAAGATGGACTTTACGTTACTGAAGAATTTTATCAAAAGCATCCCGAAACGATACAGAAACTAGTCAGAGCCTGTATCCGTGGCTGGAACTGGGCGAACGAGCACCCGGAAGAGACTCTTGACATTGTAATGGAGCAGGTACATCATTACAATATAGGAACCAACCGATATCACCAGCGTAAAATGCTGGAAGAAATACTGCGATTGCAAACAGACAAAACAGGGCAACGCCCTTATCGGCTAAGTCGTGAAGGTTTCGATCTGGCAATTGATATTTTACTGCCACCAGACATCCCAAAAAGAAAAAAAGTATTCGTTACGAAGACTTTGTAAAATAACCAATTCACGACATGAAACACATATTTTCCCATTCTTTTGCAACCCGGTTAAGTATCTACGTTTTCTCATTCACGTTGATCGTCTTTGCTACTATCATGGCATTGTTCTACAATTATAACCATGAAAAGGTAACGAGTTACGCCATTGAACGTACTCACGGATTATTGAGTAACATAGCAACAGAAATCAGCAGCCAGCTAATGTCGGTAGAAACAACTATCAATCAATCTACATGGGTATTGGAAAGAAACATAAACCTGCCGGATTCATTGCATCTTATCATCGAATCAGTCGTAAAGAATAATCCACTTATTGTCAAAAGCGGCATAGCTTTCACCCCAAACTACTATAAAGAAAAAGGCAAGTATTTTATGCCTTATGCTTCGCTCAATAACAAAACAAATCATGTAACCTATCAGGTATTAGGCAGTCAGAATTATGATTATCCTTGTATGGACTGGTATCTTATCCCTAAAATGCAGAAACAAGCCTACTGGAGTGAACCTTATTATGACGACGGAGGCGGAAATATCATTATGAGTACTTACTCAAAGCCTTTGTATGACAACCGTGGCGAACTGTTCGCTGTCTTTATCGCCAGTATATCCCTGACGCAATTCACCGATACGATCAGTCTCCTGAAACCATATCCCTCCAGTTATACTTACTTAATCAGCCGCAACGGAAGTTTTCTGACTCATGCAGACCGGGATAAAATAATGAATGAGACCATATTTTCCGAAGCCTTTGCCACAGAAAATCATTCACAGGAACAGATAGGACGTGAAATGCTGGCCGGTCATACAGGTACTATACGCTTCGACAACCAAGGAAATGATTCATACGCATTCTATACTACTATTCCCCAAATCGGTTGGTCAGTATGCACGGTATGTCCGAGCCGTATTATTCTTCAGGAGCTGGACAATACTTCCCGAAAAATCATTTATACTTTTCTGGGCGGTATACTGATACTACTACTTATTGTATACAGTATTATCCGGCGTTTAGTCCGTCCATTAGAGAAATTCTCGGAATCCGCTCGTGAAATTGCCACAGGGCGGTTTGACGTGACACTACCCCTAGTCCGCTCGAATGATGAAATCAAAGACTTATATGATTCATTAGTCTACATGCAAAAATCATTGTCGACTTACGTGAATGAACTGAAAGAGACTACTGCAAGCAAAGAACGTATTGAAAGCGAGCTTTCCATAGCACGGGAAATACAAATGGGCATGCTCCCTAAAATATTTCCTCCTTATCCAGATCGTAATGATGTGGATTTGCATGCCATACTGCATCCCGCCAAAGAGGTGGGTGGCGACCTTTATGATTTCTATATGGACGGCAATCATCTCTATTTCCTGATTGGGGATGTATCGGGAAAGGGAGTACCCGCCTCACTATTTATGGCTATCACCCGTAGCTTATTCCGGACGTTATCCCAGCATGTACTTTCACCTGCCAAAATAGTTACGGAAATGAACAATTCTATTTCCGACAATAATGAATCCAATATGTTTGTCACCCTCATTGTCGGCATACTCGATCTGGAAACAGGCATACTGAAACTTTGCAATGCCGGTCACAATCCTCCCATACTCATTTATCCTGATGGACAGGTTTCATATTTGGAATTCAAAACTCAAATATTTGTAGGAGTCGTCGAAGATTTTAAATACAGTGATGAAGAAGTTGTATTGGAAAAAGAAAGCAAATTATTCCTTTACACCGATGGAGTGACAGAAGCTGAAAATACAGAGAAAGAACTATATGGAGAAGAAAAGTTATTGGAAATGTTATCAGATAATGCCTCGTCGGATGTGCGTACTACAGTCAACGTTGTTGTAGACTCCATTGCAAGCCATGTCAAAGAAGCCGAAGCAAGTGATGACCTCACCATCTTACTAATTCAATATGAACCCGGAACAGCAAACAGTTAAGTTATTATCAGTATGGAAAAAGAAATTAGAATCTCAAACAATTTGAACGAGATAGTAGTTTTAGCCAGTTTTATAGAAGAACTGGGCGAGGAACTTTCCCTGCCGGCAGAAACGGTTATGAATATCAATTTGGCACTGGAAGAAGCTGTAGCCAATATTATCATGTACGCTTACCCTCCCAAAGAGCAACATATTATCTTACTGAAAGTTACTTCAACCGAAAAACAACTGATTTTCCTTCTCACAGATAAAGGAGCTTCTTTCGATCCCACGCAAGTAGAGGAAGTAGATATCACACTTCCGATTGAGGAACGTCCTATCGGTGGGCTTGGCATTTTCCTGATTCGCAGCATCATGAATGAAATATCCTATCAACGCATCGATAACGAAAATCGACTAATAATGAAAAAAGACATTTAACATAAGGACGAGAAGATATTCCAAACGTGGGAACTCCGGTTCCAAGGCTGGAAACTGGAGTTTCTAACTAAGGAAACCTCAAGAAACTCATGGCTTGCTTTTGAAGAAGAACAATCTTAATTGTTCATTCAAACATTCGTTCCTCTAAAAATGTTATATTTGCAGATTATAATCAAAAAAGAACAAAATATGAAATATATCGGAGCACACGTAAGTGCATCCGGCGGCGTAGAATTCGCCCCCATAAATGCGCATGAAATAGGAGCAAATGCTTTTGCACTGTTCACTAAAAATCAACGCCAATGGATTAGCAAACCATTGAGCGAAGAAAGTATCCGGCTTTTCAAAGAGAATTGTGATAAGTACGGTTTTCAGCCTGAGTATATCCTACCTCACGATAGTTATCTTATTAATTTAGGGCATCCTGAGGAAGAAGGACTGAATAAAAGCCGTGCCGCTTTCTTGGACGAAATGCAACGCTGCGAGCAACTGGGCTTGAGACTTCTGAATTTTCACCCCGGCAGCTCTCTTAATAAAATAGCAACAGAAGATTGCCTGTCACTTATTGCAGAAAGCATTAATATCACTCTGGAAAAGACTAAAGGAGTAACGGCCGTTATTGAAAATACTGCGGGGCAAGGCAGTAATTTAGGAAGTGAATTCTGGCAATTAAAATATATTATTGACCGGGTAGATGATAAAAGCCGGGTAGGTGTTTGCCTTGATACTTGCCATACATATACAGCAGGATACGACATAGTGAACGATTACGATAAAGTCTTTGACGAATTCGACAAGGAAGTAGGATTCAATTATCTGCGTGGTATGCACTTGAATGATTCGAAGAAAGCACTGGGTACCCACGTCGACCGTCACGACAGTATCGGCGAGGGACTAATTGGAAAAGCATTCTTTGAAAGATTAATGAAAGATTCAAGATTCGATAATATACCTTTGGTACTCGAAACTCCTGATGAAAGTAAGTGGGCAGAAGAAATAGCCTGGTTAAGAAGTGTTGAGTAAAAGACAGATAACAAAAGACATTGATATACAAGAATAGCTGGCAGACAGGATCTATCAGCTATTTATATATAACGAACAGCTAATAAATATTCGCCATACTGACTAAAGGTTCATACAGTTTTTCTATATCCTGTGAATCCATTTCGATTTGTACCTGATCGCCGGGCATTAGTTTCTGCCCTTTAGGAGTCCAGTCCTTCCGGTCGCGATGAACATTAATAATAATACAACGCTCCGGCAGACGAAGCTCATCCACAATCTTTCCGTCCAGATAAGAACCGCTCATGACCTCAACCGATAATGTGTAGCGTGCTTCTTCTTTGAATGCAGGTGAATGAATCATGTCTTCGTATAAAGTCACATTGAGAGGTTTTATTTGAAGCATTTCAGTGAAATAATAAGTTAATCCCCCAACTACGATCGAAGGATAGAATACCTCTAAATGTCCCGTTATCTCGGTTATCAGCACGATAGCCGTTAATGGAGTGCGAACTACTGCCACAAGAAAAGCGGACATACAAATCAACATGATATAACTGATATTCTCGTATGCAATAAGTCCCTGTCGCACCATAATCAATGCTACGATTTGTCCGAGAAGCCCTCCTGTCACCAATGTAGGAATAAAATTTCCACCCGGCAAGCCCGAGGAAAAAGAAAATATGCTAAAAACCAAATGTAATAGCATCATACCGACAATCCAAAGAATATGTGTATCCGGATGCATGGCCTGGGAAAGCAAGAATTGCTCTCCTCCACCGGTCAAATTGAACTCCGCCATAGAGATAAGAAAAGCAATAAAGAGCAGGTACAGCATTTTCACGTATTCCGGATGTTTAATGGCAGGATAGATACGTTTGACCTGAAGTGTGGTAATAGAAAAGAGTTTTCCGAAAATGGAAATTACGGCGGCCAATAGAAGAAACAGTTTCACCTGCCCCCCAAAAGTCATTCCCGGCACAATGGCATCTATATGAAAATAAGGATTCATAGGGAAAATCCAACTGGCGACCCCACCGGCAACCACTCCCGCCAGCAGCGTAGTAATAGCCGTTTTAGGCGCATCGAACCGTTCAATGGATTCTATAACCAGCAACGACGAAGCCAATGGCGCAGCAAAAGCAGCCGCTAATCCGGCACCTGCACCGGCAGCTAATAACTGCTTCCGTTCGCCGCTAAGCACCCGCCCCCATTTGGATACCAAGTATCCCACATATGAACCTATCTGTACGGAAGGTCCTTCACGTCCCAAAGACAGTCCGGTACTTAATGCGAGTATTCCACCTACAAACTTAGCCATCAATTCCCGAAAAGGATGTTTGTAATCAACCCGTCCGTTAATGACTCCACGTGTCTGTGGAATCCCTCCACCCGTAATGAGAGGCATTTTTTTTACGAGCCAGGAAACAAATAGGAGAATTCCCCACATCAGCAGAAAAAGAGGAATATACCAATACCATTTTAAATGGGCATCAAAGAAATCGTGACGAAGATTGAAGAAAAACTGCAATAGATAATGGTAGGGCACTGCAACAAGCCCCGTCAGCAGCCCCACAAAGATACTAACAAAGTAAAGCCGCGCGTCAATCAACTTCAGTTTAAAGATTCGCCAACGGCCCTTATCCTTCAATTTATTGACAAAATCAAACATTCGGCAAGGTTTTCATTGTTTTCACGTACGACAACAACAATCAAAACCCTGCTGTGGTTTTCGGATAAATAGAAATTTAATTCTCAATTATCGCCCCATCATATTCAAACGAAGAATAGCATGCACCATGAAATAGGAACCCAGCGCATTGTAATCAGTATCACGAATAGCAGTGGCAGTAATCGTACGTATCATCGAAACGTCCTGATGAAGCATATCATATATCTTGAAACGGAGCAACAATTGTTTCCGCTTCAAGAAGGCTTTCGACAACTGACAATTCCACATCAGGTTTTCGCGGGCATTGCCACTATATCCATAGCCGGAACGTTGAAAACAGGTAAGGTCGCTGAACAGTTCTATCCCCCATGGGAAATAATATTGTACTTCCGTGCCAAAGCGGTAATCGTAAGTTTCGGTACGTGTCTCTTTCACATTATTATGGGAATTGTTGTACAGCAATTCTGCACGGGCACTGATTTCCATTTGCTTCGTGCGGTATGTTAATTGCAGACGTTGACGGGCAGTAAGATGTTTCACAGTACTTTTCACGGGAGCTTCTTTATTTATAGTGGTATGCCCGTTCTGGTTTCTGTATTGCAGATATGAATATGTACGGAATCGCCAACTACGATTCTTGAAAGGAGTATTGAGAGAAAAAGAGCCCATAGCACGCCAGTTACCGTTCAGATTAAGAGGAGTGGTAGTTCGCACACCGGATTCGCTATCATAGGTCACTTGGTTGGTTATACTATTAATGGTATTCTCCGCCAAGACGGAAGCAACCATATTCCGTTGGTGTTTGGCATTATAGGAGTTGAAATTTAATGTGAAAGTATTCGTATACGAAGGCTTCAGCGAAGGATTACCGACACGGATATTCAACGGGTTGGTGCGGTCCGTCACCGGTTGAAGGTCGCGTATATTCGGCTGACGGCTTTTTCCCCGATATACAATCTGCAAACGGGTACGTTTGGAGAACTTATAACGGAAATTGACGGTAGGAGAAATATTAAAAACAGACTTTCGCAACGGTTCTTCTGCCGGAGTTGCCTTTTCCAGAAGAGAACGGCTGACAGACTTTTGAGGTTCAAAGTCAGCACCGATATTATAATTATATTTCTTACGAGAAGTACGGACCGCAAGATTAAACAGGTGATTACTATACTGATTCTCAAAACAATTGCTTGCGTCCTCGTCATAATCAGGAGCAAATTCTTCCAGTTCCTTGTTCCAGTTGTAGACAAAACGGTCGGAGTTGTTCACCCGATACTGGTAACTGTAACGGAACTGAAGAAAATGAAACCAGGGCAAAGGTTCTACATAAACTAATTGTAACCGGTAGTTATACCCCTCCATTCTATCTTCAATCTTTTGATTCTTTACATTCTTAGCATTGTTTTTGAAGTAATGGGTAGTGGAAAGGCTGGTTCTGTCGGTGGAAGATTCATTTGTACCATAATCAACTTTCAAGGCTATATTTCTTCCCATTCGGCTAAGTTTCCGACTAAGTTGCAGCATCATGCTCAGATTATAGGATGAGCTATGAGTTGTTCCTGATGATTCCCGCTCATTCAGTAGCACATCATTGCCCCACCCTTGCTGAAAACCGTTACTACTTCTATCATTGGCAGCTGTACGGTATTGAGGGCGAAAAATCAATGTTGTAACAGAATCCATTTTCCACTCCAAGAAAGCATTCGCTACCAAGTTATCGTTTCCCTGTCGATTGTGTCCGGTACTTTCGGTGATAGATTTGTCTTTACGAAGATAATTGTCTATCGTAGTACGACTGTCCTCCAGACGGTCAGTGCCCATATATTGAATGTTCGACCGAAATTTGACGCGCTTCCAGTCATGAGTGGCATTCACTCCCAAAGAACGGGAAGTAGTCAGCCCTTTTTGAGTACGAAGATTACCGGAAGAACTGGCAGACTCCCCTGCATTTCAGAAAAGCCTTGGTTGTTGGTGTTATTCAGATTCCCGATAACAGTCAATTGGGAGTTATCCCGGAAACGGTTTAAAGTATTGGCCAGTTCATAACGGTCTTTACTTCCATAACCACCCATAAAATTTTCCATCCACCCTCGTTTCATATTCTTCTTGACCGACAGGTCGAGAATCATTTCTTCTTCACCATCGTCAATACCGGTAAGACGGGCAAGATCGGACTGGCGTTCGTATGCTTTCAGCTTTTCTATCATCTCTACCGGAAGATTTTTAAGAGCAGCTTTCGGGTCGTCGGAAAAGAATTCTTTTCCGTCCACCAAAATCTTTTTCACTTCCTTTCCATGAATCAGCAGTTTGCCGTCCTCATCTATTTCTCCACCGGGAAGTTGTTTCACCAGTTCTTCCAGCATCGAACCTTCGGGAGTACGAAAAGCAGACGCATTAAAGACGGTTGTATCTTCTTCGGTCACCGCCATAGGTGCTTGTCCCACAACAACGGTTTCGTTTAATGAAATACTCTCCGGACTCAAAGATATATTACCCAAAGTGGGTGTCTTATTATTTGCTGAAACAGATATAGTCCGATAAACAGAGGTATATCCGATATAAGAGATATGCAATAGAATAGACTTGCGTTTCGGAATAGTAACAGCTAACTGAAATTTACCTTGTATATCCGTAGCTCCTCCCACTAATAAGATGCTATCCGGTAAAGCCAAAAGCCGGACCGTAGCAAACGGTACCGGCTGATTGGTTTCAGTATCAACAACACGCCCGACAAAACGCTCTTTGCCGGACTGTGCATAAACAGCCAAACTTATCAGTAACAGGACATAACAACTGATCAAACGGTACTGAAAAGAATAAATACGTCTGTCTATGCTCAAGTTGTGTTGATTTAGTAAAACAGAAACTTATAATATAACCTAATCCCTATTGTTATCCTTGGCGCGGAGCACGAGGTCTTTGTCCCTGATGATGTCCCTGTCCCGGTTTCTGACCTTTTCTGCGGTCAAACTCTTTCCTGAATTTATTCATATTACTCTTTTCCTGCTGATAGATTTTCATAATCTGCTTTTGAGAAAGTATCTTGCTGAATTCATTATAATACTTCTCACGAATATCAAGCATCTTACGGCTTTGAGCAAACTGGTTTCTCAACATGGTAGCAATCTGTTCGTCAGTCATTACCGGTCGCGGAGCATCCTTTTTTATCGGTAGCCGATGTTCCTTGAGCTTTTTCGGCTCTTGGTTTATGGTTCATCATGCGGCACTCGCGCAGTTCTTTCAGATATTTCTCGTAAACCGGTGTAAACTTGGCGGCTGTCGCATCATCCAGCATCAAGGTTTTAACAATCTGATTCGTCTGCATCTGCATCATCTGCTCTTGTGTGGGACGTTGTTTCTTCTCCTTATTATCTCTATTTTGAGCTGAAAGGGTCATCTGACTCCCCAACAGGAGAGCACCCAAAAGTACATAAATAAATTTCATCTTCATAATCTTTACGTTTTAAATAATTGATTGAGTTACTTAATTTAAAAATATATCGTTTTCAGAGAAGCTGACGAGCTCTTCCAACTCCTCATCCGACAATTCTTTAATCCACTTATCTACCGCGTCCGTGCCATTACTTCTATCGACAGCCAATGTGATCGAAGAAGACGATTTGACCTCATCCATTTGACGCAAGGACGGAACGAATAAGAATCCGGCTAATACTGCCGCTATGGCAACTACCGTAGAAATAATCAGCTTCATGTGAGACTTCCGCTGTTGTTTCACCCCGGTACGTTCCATTACCTTTCGTTGCACATCCTCGAAGAATCCGTCGGGGGGAGTGTAAGGGGTACGTTTTCCAAGATCGTCATAATCAAAATCCTTTTTCATTCTTCTATCTGTTTAATATGTATTCCTTTATTTTCTCTTTAGCATAATGGTAGTTTACTTTAAGCGTATCCACCTTACTATCCAGCACCCGCGCAATCTCTTCATACTCAAGTTCATCGTAATAACGTAAGTTGAATACAAGCCGTTGCTTCTCCGGCAAACTCAAAATGGCTTCTTGAAACTTCACCGCCAGTTCGTTCTCATAATCTATATAATCAGAAGCCTTCAGTTTGCTCATCAATTCTTCCTGTACATCCTCCGCTGATATGACTCCTTCCTCTTTACGACTATTCAATAAGCGTAAACTTTCATTCGTCGCAATCCGGTAAATCCAGGTTGACAGTGAACTTTCTTCGCGAAATTGATCGATATGTCGGAATATCCGGATAAAGACCTCCTGAAGCACATCTTCCGCATCTTCGTGAGACACGACCAGCCTACGGATATAATTATATATCGGTACCTGAAAAGAGTTCATCAGCATCTTGAATCCCCGTTCACGATCCGAGGAACAAGCTTCACGAATTTTATTCTCGTTTATCATCAATTCTATATCTGAGCTTTATTAGTTAGAACGCAGAAGGGTGTGGAAGTTAAATACAAGAATTCGTATTTTGCTTTTATTAACAAGAAAGAGGAGAAAAGAAGTAGAATACAAGGAAAAGAAATTGCCTCCAAGACCTTTACAGAGGCTTTAGAGGCAATTCGAATACTTTATCTATAAATTGTAAATAAGAAGTCTGTTACCAGAACTTATTGTGTTCCGCACTATATTCAAAACCGACAGCTTTCAACTGATTCACTAATTCATCCTTATCTACATCCATATCTTCACAAAGTTCATCAAGCGAAGAATAGCAATCCCGCAATTTCATATTGATAACGCTAAACAGCATCATCGGATCTTTGGGTAATTCCATAACATACAATCTTTTTTAAACCGGACGCAAAGTTACAGCAATCTCATTGAATGGCAAAACAAATCAATCTTAAAGGAAGCAGAAATTCGGGTATATCTTTTATAATATCCATTTGAGAACAAGGAAAATTGCAAAATAATAAATAAACAGTTATCCAACCAAGTGCTTTTCTACATTTCTCATACTGATGCTTCTTAAAGGTTAATAAATTACATTTCTACTAATAAGAGTGCTCAGACAGAAAAATGACTGTCCATTCATCCACATACGCCATTCATTTAGGATTTAAAAGATGAATGAGAAGCAATGTACTAACGGGATAACATATACTCCAATGAGATTTATGAGAGTAAATGCAGAAAACAGTTCCCGACAGCCGTAGATATAATTGTTAATTATACTTGTGAATATGTATTTCATATAAAAATAGTTTCTACATTTGTGGCCGTTATGATGAAGTACATATTCTGTATATTATTAGGTATATTTCTAAGTTGGGGATTCCAGTTGATTTCCGACGAAAGGCAAGAAGCATATCGGCCAGAAACCGGTAGTACCTATATACAAACTTGTGTTAATGCTTTTCATCCCGAAACTAAAACTATGATAAAACAACTAGGGAAAGAAAAGAAACTCGTCAAAGCAAAAGAAAATACAGGAAAGCAGGACTACAATGACAGTGACGGTGTCTTAAATCCATCCTCCTTCCGTTATTTCTCTCCTTCAAAGTTACTTAGATTCAATATTCATTCCGTTACTATCCGGATATTAAGTTCTTTAAAGATTCAACTTCCTAAGAATCAATGGACAGGTTTCTCATTCTATACTAATTTTATCAAATATTCCGATAGATATCACATCTATACATTAGGTCATATACTCATTTAGCCATTTTATACCTTTTTATAGGCATAGAAAATTCATATTTTCTATGCCTTATTTGTTGTTCCTATCTTTTCCTTTTAATAACAATCAAAGTATATAAAATGGATTTTTTACTCAATTTTATACTCCATATTGACCAATATATGGCCATGATTGTGCGTGATTATCATGCATGGACCTATGCTATCTTATTCATCATAATCTTCTGTGAAACCGGATTAGTAGTCACTCCTTTCCTCCCGGGTGACTCTTTACTTTTCGTTGCCGGAGCGATCTCTGCGTTACCCGATATGCCTATCAGCATACACATACTCGTTATCATATTATTTGCTGCTGCCATATTAGGTGATTCATGCAATTATATGATTGGGCATTTCTTTGGTCGAAGGCTATTCAACAATCCTAAATCCAAGATATTCAAGCAAAGTCACTTGGAGAAAACACACGAATTTTATAAGAAGTATGGTGGCAAAACCATTATCCTGGCACGCTTTATCCCCATAGTACGTACATTTGCCCCCTTCGTTGCAGGAATGGGGAAAATGAATTACTACTATTTTATGGTATATAATTTGGTTGGTGGAGCTGTCTGGGTAACTATATTCTGTTATGCAGGATATTTCTTCGGCGATCTCCCGTTTGTGCAGGAAAACCTAAAACTACTCATTGTAGCCATTATATTCATATCCATATTGCCTGCTGTAATTGAGGTCATACGCGCCAAGTTGAAATTTTAAACTGCCCAAACCATAGTCTGTATTCATTTGTTACTAATATAAATAAAGTAGAAAAAAACAATTTAAAGTTTTTACACTTATGAAAAATTCTTTTTTTAATCGGTTTACCCCAAAGGAACCGAAGTTTTTCCCGTTACTGAAACAATTATCAGAAGTACTTTCTGCCTCATCTGTTGCTTTAGTAGAAAGTCTGCAACATGACCAACCGACAGAACGCTCGGAGTACTACAAAAAGATCAAAGACCTCGAACGGGAAGGAGACAGACTGACACATCTGATTTTTGATGAATTAGGAACTACATTCATCACTCCCTTTGACCGTGAAGATATTCATGACTTAGCTTCTTGTATGGATGATGTCATCGACGGAATAAACAGTTGTGCCAAAAGGATTTCCATTTATAATCCTCGTCCTATTTCTGAAAGCGGAAAAGAACTGAGCCGTTTGATCCAAGAAGAAGCTATATATATTTGTAAAGCTATGGATGAACTCGAAACATTCCGCAAAAAGCCGACACTCCTCCGAGAATATTGCTCCAAACTGCATGAAATCGAAAACCAAGCGGATGATGTATATGAGTTCTTCATCACCAAACTCTTTGAAGAAGAAAAAGATTGTATCGAACTTATCAAGATTAAAGAAATCATGCACGAACTGGAAAAGACAACCGATGCTGCAGAGCATGTAGGTAAAATTCTGAAAAGCCTGATTGTAAAGTACGCATAAAAGAAGCCTGAACACATGGAATTATTAGTGACTATCATTATCCTAGCTCTGATATTCGACTATATCAACGGCTTTCACGATGCTGCAAACTCCATTGCCACTATCGTATCTACGAGAGTTCTTACCCCCTTCCAAGCTGTATTATGGGCTGCCTTCTTTAATTTCGTTGCTTTCTTTATCGCTAAATATATAATAGGCGGATTCGGAATTGCCAACACTGTATCCAAAACCGTAGTAGAGCAATATATTACTTTACCGATTATATTAGCAGGAGTTATTGCCGCTATCACTTGGAATCTGATTACTTGGTGGAAAGGTATCCCCTCCTCTTCTTCTCATACCCTTATCGGAGGATTTGCAGGAGCAGCTATCATGGCAAACGGATTTGAAGCTATTCAACTTAATATCATCCTAAAAATTGCAGCATTTATTTTTTTGGCTCCTTTTATTGGCATGGTCATTGCATTCGGATTCACTTTGTTCGTACTTTATATCTGCCGGCGAGCTCATCCTCATACCGCAGAGCAATGGTTCAAGAGATTACAACTTGTATCCTCCGCCCTTTTCAGTGTCGGACATGGTCTGAATGACTCTCAGAAAGTAATGGGTATCATAGCTGCCGCCATGATAGCCGCACATTCCATGGGATTGGGGATGGGCATAAATAGTATCAATGATCTGCCCGACTGGGTTGCCTTCTCCTGTTTTACGGCCATTTCACTCGGAACCATGTCCGGAGGTTGGAAGATAGTAAAAACAATGGGAACCAGAATCACCAAAGTAACTCCACTGGAAGGAGTGATTGCCGAAACAGCAGGTGCTTTCACTCTCTACATCACGGAAATGTTGAAAATTCCTGTAAGTACGACACATACTATCACAGGAGCAATCATCGGAGTAGGCGCAACAAAACGCCTTTCTGCTGTTCGTTGGGGAGTTACCAAAAGCCTGATGACGGCTTGGATTCTTACAATTCCGGTCAGCGGACTTTTAGCAGCCGGTGTTTATTTTATTGTTTCTTTATTTATATAATAAAACATATTCCAGCCATATAAAATAGCGTTTAGAAACACTTGATTCCCAAACGCTGTTTTATATCTATTTTTAGTCCTAAATATTTATATAAATCGCTTTAAGAAAAAACATCTATTCTTCTAACCTTCCTAATCAGTAAGTACATCATAACAAGCATATATTCTCAAATAGAAAAAGAGCTGAAAGTCAATGACCTTCAGCTCTTTTTCTATATATTAAGCGTTTAGCAAATTCTTATTTGACTTCCTCAAATATAATCACAATTGTATATCAGTTTATTACATTATGCTTGGTACAAATATGACTATTTTATACTCAAAACATAGTTTTATAGAGTGTTTTGTATGCCCAATAAACGCAAAATAAAACTTTAACTTTATTTAAGTGTTTTCTTTTGTTTGCAGATGCTTTCATTTCGCCTTGGATATTTGCATTTGTTTGGATTTTCTTTTCATAAACAATTGATTTGCAAAAGCATACCTATTTTTGTCTTTCGTTTTCTATGAAAATGTATTGTATCTTTGCATTGCGAAATAAACAACAATAAGCATGAAGCAAAAACAAGATATACTTCACTCTATGATAATCGAGGTTACTATGGTGCTATTAGCTTCGATGGTAGCGTTTCAAGTATGCAATATGCTTGGAATACGAATGAGTTTGATTCCATTAGTTATGGTCATCGGATATGTCATACAAAAACTACTATACCATCTTTGCTTATCTCAGCAAGGTATATTGTTGATGCAATTCCTCCATCACTTCTAATATCTGTCAAAAAGTGTGTGAGTAAAAAGATACAGCCTTTAGCATATTCACCTACCTCAAACTGTGAAGAAGTCCAGAAAGAAGCGAATGGAGTTATTTCATTATGAATACCAACGTGAGCAGCAACAATACCAATGGCAAAAAGAAAGAGAAGAAGATGAAAAGTTGAATGCTATCCTAAGATACACACGAGATACATTTAAACGTTTTGACTTGGATGAAACAGAGATTTACCAAATTTGCGAATCTGTCCGCTATTTTGTAACTAACCGTCGGGTGCTATCCGCAACTGAAATTCATATCAAGAAGCGTACTTCTCTCACTCAAATCTCACTAAAGAACTTTGCCTGGAATATAGCTTTCCAATATAACATAGGTAGAGATATGACTACATCATTTGTAATGGCTACATTCGCAGAGTGGTTTGCCAACTCTACATTTGACACTGTCAGGAAGAATCTGCGCACAACCACAGGACGGCACAAGATTGAAATTGACGAGAATATCTTATCGAAATACCTTAACTAAGCCAAATTCCTACTTCCTGATAATAATTATTATAGGAAGTAGCGTCCATGTCGGATAAATTATATAATTTTGCTCTGTGATTGAAATATTTTACCCTATGGCTAATTTCAACAGACTTAAAAGTAGTACTCGCAGAGCAGCAGAAAACAGGAAAATGGCTTGCAGAGCAGATTGGAAGTCCAATTGTACTGTAAGTAAATGGTGCAGTAATTCGGTTCAGCCAGACCTTAAAACGCTTAATGATATAGCCAATGCCCTTAATATTGATGTGAAAGACCTGATTGTCAGCAGCACTAACCATAAATGAGTTATTGCCATGGAAGTAAACAAGAAAGAACTCAAAGAACAAGAGATACGCACTCTGTTCATTACTCCTGCACTCCAGCAAAAGGGGTGGGCAGTAAGTGTAAATATGCGTGAAGAGTACTATTTTACAGATGGTCGAGTGCTTGTTGTTGGCAACCAGCATTCAGTAGCAGAGGGTAAAAAAGCTGATTACCTATTATATCATAAAGGTAAGCCCATTGCGGTAGTTGAAGCTAAAGATAATAAACATGCGGTTGGGGAGGTGGCATTCAACAAGCTATGGAATATGCCCAAATCCTTGACTTGAAATTCGCCTACTCCAGTAATGGTGATGCGTTCTTGGAACATGACTTTATTACCGGGAAAGAAACAGAAATCAAGTTAGAGGACTTTCCGACTGAGGAAGAACTATACAACCGTTATCTGGCATCCAAGAGCTATACATCGGAGGAGCTCAACATAATAGAAACTCCTTTCTACTATGATGCCCATAGCCATGAACCAAGATATTATCAACGTATAGCAGTTGACCGTACAATAGAAGCTATCGCAAGAGGACTACAACGTGTACTTGTGGTAATGGCAACTGGTACAGGCAAGACTTTTACTGCCTTTCAGATAATCCATCGGCTTCATAAGAGTGGAGCAAAGAAAGAAGATACTTTATCTTGCAGACCGCAATATCCTCATTGACCAAACGATGGTGCAAGACTTCAAGCCTTTCAAGAAGCAGGGTATAATAACTAAAATAATCTCACCTAAAGAAGGAGAAGCTAAGATTAATTCTGCGTTTGAGGTGTATATGGCTTTATACCACCAATTAGTCGGGAAAGAGGGTAAACCAGACCCATTCTTGGAGGTGCAGCCAAACTTCTTTGATTTGATTATCGTCGATGAGTGTCATCGAGGAAGTGCAAAAGACGATTCCGCGTGGCGCAAGGTATTGGAATATTTCAGTGCGGCTACTCAAATTGGTATGACTGCCACACCGAAAGCCGATGAGGGAGCAAATAACTTGGATTATTTCGGAGAACCAGTATACACATATTCACTGCTTCAAGGCATTCAAGATGGTTTCTTAGCTCCATACAGAGTTACAGCAGACTTTATTAATATTGATTTACAAGGATGGGCTCCAGAAGAAGGTGAAATAGATTTATTAGGCAAGGAGATTGAACAGAAATTATATCAAAGACAAAATATAGGTCGTGACCTTGCCATCAAGTTAAGGCGTAAGGTCGTAGCGAACAGAATTACCAAATGTTGCACGACATAGGTCGTATGACAAAGACAATAGTTTTCTGTTCTGATATTGAAGAAGCTGCCGAAATGCGTACCTTGCTTATCAATATGAATAGTGATTTATGTAGAAATCCCCCTATTATGTTACACGCATTGTAGGCGAGGATAAAGAGGGTAAGAAACAACTGGACAATTTCATTAGTGTAGATGAGCCTTATCCTGTAATTGTTACCACTTCCGAACTCTTTCTACAGGAGTGGATTGTAAAACGTGCGGCTTAATTGTCATAGACAAAGAAATTGGCTCTATGACAGAATTTAAGCAGATTATCGGACGTGGTACACGCCTTAGAAAAGACAAGGCAAATGGCATCTGGAAATCCTTGACTTCCGTAACGCTACCGCAAAATTCAAAGACCCGGCATTTGATGGCGACCCAGAACCGCCCAAAGGAGGTGGAAAAAAGCCTAAGCCTTATAAAATCATAGATGCCCAGAAATTCCCCAATAGTATCTAATAGTATCAGAGCCTCGTGAGAAATATCTCATAAATGGTAAGGACATTCGTATTGCCCATGAAATAGTATCTGTATTGGGCGAAGATGGCAAGACAATGAGAACGGAAAGTGTTCAGTCATTTGCTAAAAAACAATTATTGCGTCATTATCAAACCTTGGATGATTTCATACAGACTTGGACGGAGGCAGAACGCAAACAAGCCATTATGGATGAGTTAAAGGAATATGCTATTTTGATAGATGCTGTACGTGAAGCGAATCCTGCATTGAAAGATGCCGACATCTTTGATGTGATATGTCACGTTGCGTTTGACCAACCACCTTTAACAAGGAAAGAAGGGCGAACAATGTGAAGAAGCGCAACTACTTTGGAAAGTATGAAGGTAAAGCCCGTGAAGTATTGGAGGCTCTTCTTGACAAATATGCAGAAAATGGTATTCTTGACTTTGAAAAGGCAAACATTTTGGAAATACCGCCATTCAACAGCATAGGAAAACCAACTAAAATTATAAAGCTATTCGGTGGCAAAGTCGCTTTTGAACAAGCCATCAGAGAACTTGAATATCAAATATATAAATCAGCTTAAAAATGGCAGTAAACAACATCATAAAGCGAATCCAAAATATCATGCGTCAAGATGCCGGTATCAATGGTGACGCACAGAGAATAGAACAAATGACTTGGATGTTTTTCTTGAAAGTCTATGACACTCAGGAAGAAACTTGGGAATACAAAGATGAGAACTACAAGTCTATCATTCCCGAAGATTTGCGTTGGCGTAAGTGGGCAGTAGACAAGAAAGACGGTGAAGCATTGACTGGCGATGCACTACTCTCTTTCGTCAATGAAAAATTGTTTCCTGCCTTGAAGAATCTTCCGATAGACGCCAATACACCAAGAGCCAAAAGCATTGTTCTAGAAACATTTGCCGACTTGAACCAGTATATGAAGAATGGAACGCTTCTGCGTCAAGTGGTCAATATCGTAAATGAAATCGAATTTGACGATGCAGACGACCGTCACACATTCGGAGATATTTACGAAGGTATCTTGAAAGACCTACAGTCAGCAGGGAATGCCGGAGAGTTTTATACTCCTCGTGCATTGACTGATTTTATCGTCATGATGCTTGACCCGAAATTGGGTGAAACCTTTGGCGACTTCACCAGTGGCACAGGAGGATTCCTTACCTCTGCTCTCAATTATATGGTTAAAAGCGTCCGTTCTGCCGAAGATGGAGAAAAGTTGCAAAATGCAGTTGTCGGTCAAGAATGGAAACCGTTACCTTATCTTTTAAGTATCACAAACCTATTGCTCCATGATATTGAGGCTCCCAATATTGCAAATTGTGATTCGCTTGGAACAAATATCACAGATTTCAAGGAAAGCGACAAGGTGGATGTTATCGGCATGAATCCTCCGTATGGCGGAAGTACGGAAGATAGCGTAAAAAGCAACTTTCCGGTGCAATACCGTTCAAGTGAAACAGCGGATTTGTTCATCGCACTTATCATGTACCGTCTTAAGGCAGGCGGTAGATGCGGTGTGATTATCCCTGACGGCTTCTTGTTTGGCACGGATGGAGCCAAACTTGCACTTAAAGAAAATTTACTCCGCAAGTTCAATCTGCATACCATCATCCGTTTACCGGGCTCGATATTCTCCCCATATACCTCTATTGCAACCAACATTCTTTTCTTTAATAATGAAGAAGCAGAGGGCTGCGAAGAAGGATTCAAGACTAAAGAGACATGGTTCTACCGCTTGGATATGCCAGAAGGCTACAAACATTTTTCAAAAACCAAACCGATGAAGGTAGAGCACACTCTACCTATTCAAGAATGGTGGAAGGACAGAAAGAAATCATCAATGACGAAGTAGGAGAAAAGAGCCGTGTGTTTACCGCCCAACAGTTGATAGACTTGGATTGCAATTTTGACCAATGTAAGTTCCCGAAAGAGGAAGAAGAAATACTTCCTCCGGCAGAACTGCTCAAACAGTATTTTGAGAAACGTGCTGCACTCGACCATGAAATAGACAAAACGCTTTCTGAGGTTCAAAGGATTCTCGGTATAGATATAAAATCGTGTAACTGATAATTGTGAAGTGATATGAAAGATTTGACCATTTCAAACATTGAAAGGCAGAATGTACTCAACAACCGTTTTGCTGTTAGCAAAGTACAGGAACATCTTGACATTGAAGGAATACTCTTTGAGGGAGAGTATCGCTTTACAAAAAAAATGGTTGCCGACTTTTATCAAGTTGACACATCTACAATAGATCGTTACCTGCAATCAAATTCTGATGAATTGAAGCATAACGGATATATTTTATGTAAGGGTAAACACCTGAAAGAGTTGAAGTTGCAATTTGCTCCCGTCATAAATGTCGGGAGCAAAACAACCCAGCTCGGACTGTTTAACTTCCGCTCATTCTTAGATATGGGTATGCTACTTACAGAGAGTGAGAAAGCTAAAAAAGTCCGTAGTCTTATATTGGATTTTGTGATTACCACCATCAACGAAAAGACCGGAGGAGGAACAAAATATATTAATCGCAGGGATGTGCATTATCTTCCTGCTGCAATCACAGAAGAAAACTATCGGAAAAATCTTACCTCTGCCATCAATCAATATGTCGATGGGCATCATACATACAAGTATTCTCAGATTACGGATTTTATCTATAAGGCTGTTTTTCAAGGAGAATGCCAAAGAGTATCGGGAAGTATTGAAATTGGATTCAAAAGACAATGTTCGGCACACGCTGTATTCAGAAGTTCTATTGGTTATATCCTCTTTTGAAAACGGAGTGGGTGCAGCAATCAGTGAACGATTCAAAGAAAATGGTGGAAGGTTGCTTACCGTTGACGAAGTGGAACATATTGTAAACGAACTTGCCGAACACCCCATGCAGAAACCTTATCTGAATGATGCTAGAACCAAAATGGCTTCAAGGGATTTCAGTTTCCGGGATGCGTATCATGGTAATATAGCAGATTACCTGCAAGCTGTTACTCCTGAAGAGTTTGAACGATTCATCGGTGACCAGTCTATTGATTTTGACCGTATCTTAGCTGATAACAAAGATGTGCTTAAACGCTTAAAGCAGGCAGAAGATGAGTAAGGAAATTATTTACATAGATTACGATGAAGCCTTAAACATCTATGGCAAAATGATTGATGCCAGCGATGGTGGTTTTGAAGGAGTGCGTGATGAAGGTGGTATTCGTGCAACATTGGATTTTGTGCAAAATGATTTATACTATCCAACCTTTGCCGACAAACTAACCTATCTGATGTATAGATTCTGTTCCGGGCATTTCTTCAATGATGGGAATAAGCGTATTGCATTGACTTTAGGCACATACTTCTTACACAAGAATAACTACTACTGGCACGCTTGCATCTGTATGCGTACATTGGAATCTATCATTTATCATGTAGCGGCATCAAACATTGACCAAGATTTGCTGCTGCGTATCGTCAATAGTTTTTTGATAAGTAAAGACTATGACGAGGAACTGAAAATAGATATTGCCAATGCCATGAGTAAGGGTGAATTAGGAATACAAGGCGAAGATTACGAATAAATGAATATAATTATGGCGAATGTACTTGAAATCATAAAAAACGAAATTACGCAAGATTATTATAAAAATAATTTTCCAAATGATGGTCAACGTTTCATTGCGTGGTATATGCGGAATATACATCTTCTGGATCAAAGACAAGCTAAAGATGCCATCACAGACGGAGCCAATGATAAACAAATTGATGCCGTATATATTGATGAAGACGAGCAAAAAATATATATTGTACAAGGGAAATACTACCTTGGTGAATCTGTTGATGCAACTCCTGTGAGAGAAGTTATATCTGCTTGGAGCCAGTTTAGTAACTTAGCTCAATTACAGGAAAATGCTAATTCTAAATTAAAGACTAAAATATCAGAAATAGCAACAGCATTAGAAGATGACTCTTACTGCGTATGTTTTGAATTAATAACAACATCTATCTTTACGGATGCGGCTATGGATGATATACATTCATTCCAAACCAAATTATCAGAGGAAGATGATGCTGAATTGAATTATAGTACACAATTCTCCGTAGTTGATAAACAAGGTTTGGAAGATGCTTATAGTTGTGTTATTGAACAAACGAATCCAACTTTAAACCATACTATCAAGCTTGAAGCTGGTAAATATATGACGACAGAATTAGGGGCGACAAGCGTAATAGTTGCAGCCATGCCTCTGAAAGAATGTATAAAACTCCCTGGCATTAAAGATGGGTCTTTGTTCCAGAAAAATGTACGACAGAGTTTAGGCATTAACAATACCGTAAATAAAAAAGATCAAGAAAACCATAAACGATCCGAATAAATGTGGTGACTTCTTCTTTTTTCATAATGGAATCACTGCCATTTGTAACAAAATTGAAGAATGTGGCAATGGTGAGTTTAAACTTTATGGATTGAATGTTGTAAATGGATGTCAATCATTGAATACTATTTTAAGTTGTAGTGAGAATGTACGAAAGCGTGATGATGCTTATGTTCTATTCAGATTTTATGAAATTCCACAAAGAGACAGGGCTGATTCTATTAGCATTAACACAAACACGCAAAGTGCTGTAAAGGCAAGAGATTTACGCAGTAACAGTAAGCAGATATTAAAACTCAAAAAGGCATACGAAGCAAAATATTCTAATGGATTCTTTGCAACCAAAAAGAGGTGAAATTATTCCAGCCGACAAGGACAAACAGTACTGCATAGAGTTATCATATTTAGGAAAGAATCTTACAGCTTGGTACATGCAAAGACCTAATTTATCTTATGGTGAAACTAAGATTTTTGACAAGTATTTCAATACATTGTTCAAGAACGACTATTTGCCTGAAGATGCTTATGCTCTATCGTTTTGGATGAGAAAAATAATGGATGCATGGACTCAGGAAAACCCATTAGGACTGGAAGAGGAACTACTAACAATGAAGGCTTATGCTCCATACCATCTTCTTTTGCCATATCAATGGTTTTTGCTAAATGTAACAATCAAACAAATGTACCATCACCGAGTGAGTGCTTAAAAGTTGCTTCTGAAAACAATCTTGTTGACAGCATAATTAATATTGCGGCAAACTGTTTAAACAGTGCTATTTCGGCAGAAAAAAACAATTGCGAGCAGAATAATAAAAGTTTCATTCCTCAAAATTGGGTAAAAAACAAGAGTTGCAATGCAGGTATTATGTCTGCTATTCAGAATTATTTTTCTTTCCTCCCAACAATGAATAAGGAGATGGATTCCAAACTTAAAAATGGAGTAAAAATAGACTCAAAGTATTTCTCATATAGAGTACAAGCAGAGGATTAAAAAATGAACGGTAAACAATTAAAAAACAGCATACTCCAGTGGGCGATACAGGGGAAACTTGTACCGCAAGACCCTAATGACGAACCTGCATCTATGCTTCTTGAACGCATCAGGGCAGAAAAAGCAAAACTAATTAAGGAGAAGAAAATCAAGAAAGACAAAAACGAATCAATCATTTACCGTGGTGACGATAATTCCTATTATGAGAAGTTTCTCGCTACCGGGGAGGTTAAGTGCATTGATGACGAGATTCCGTTTGAGATACCGCAGGGCTGGGAATGGGAACGAATAGGCAATGTTTTTTTCGTTACAAAGTTAGCTGGATTTGAATACACTAAGTTTTTTACCAAAGAAGCACTATCAGCATCTAATCCAATTCCAATAGTACGTGCTCAAAATGTTCGTATGGGATTTTTTTGAAGAAAACAAAAATGAAGCTATTTCTGAAATATTGTCAAATCAGTTAGAAAGAAGTGCTTTGAACAAAAAATGTTTGTTAATGACATTTATTGGTGCAGGTATAGGTGACACTTGCATTTTTCCTGCTGAAAGAAAAAACCACTTAGCTCCTAATGTTGCAAAAATAGAACCACTTGATGATAGCATTTCTTTAGATTATGCAGTTTTTGCGCTAATGAGTCCTTGTGGACAAAGAGGAGTAAATGCAATCAAGAAATCCACAGCTCAACCGAGCCTATCAATGGAGACTATTAGAAAATTGTTGATACCTATTCCACCTTTAAAGGAACAAAAATGTATTTCGTTAAAGTTGTCCGAAGCCTTACCATTGGTAGAAAAGTATTCAAAAGTACAAGAAGAACAAAATCAATTAAATGTCGAAACATCAATACTTATTAAAAAAATCCATATTGCAGGAGGCTATTCAAGGCAAGTTGGTTCCACAGATTGCAGAGGAAGGTACAGCCCAAGAATTGCTTGAACAGATTAAAACCGAGAAAGAAAAACTTGTCAAAGATGGCAAATTAAAAAAGTCAGCTTTAACAGATTCAGTTATCTTTAAAGGTGACGATAACAAGTATTATGAGAGGATAAATGGGCAAATTATTGAAATAGAGCTTCCTTTTGAATATCCTAACAATTGGTCTGTGCTACGTTTGAAAGATATTTGCCAACTAATAGACGGTGAAAAGAGAACCGGAAAGGGCATTTGTCTAGATGCAAAATACTTGCGTGGTAAATCATCTGCAACCATTATTGAGAAAGGAAAATTTGTCTATTCTGGTGATAACATCATTCTTGTAGATGGTGAAAATTCAGGAGAAGTTTTCACTGTTCCGCAAGATGGATATGTGGGAAGTACATTCAAACAGTTATGGCTTTCTTCTGGGCTATGTGGAGACCTTATATTTTGGCTTTCATCCTGTTCTATAAAGAGGAGTTGAGAAATTCAAAAAGAGGTGCAGCTATTCCGCACCTCAATAAAGAGTTGTTCTACAATTTACCCATTGGTATTCCACCTTTTGCTGAGCAGCAACGTATTGCAGAACGAATATATGAATTATCGCAGTTGCTCAAATAGTTTTTCTATTTGAGCAACAATGCGATGTTGCTCATTGCCAAGGATGGAATTGGCAATAATGCCGTTGATAAACGTTCTTTGCCAATGTTATAAAATGCCTGCCCTGATTTATTCGTTATAGATTTCATAAAATCAATCATAAAAGGAGAACTTAAAAGATAGAGAATATACTTTGAGAGCCATTGATTTTTCAGATACAAGCGAATGATAAATACGAACCCACCGACAGTTGTGTTTGGCATATCACTATTTACTCTTACCATTTTACCAATATTTTCCAAACTTGTAACCGCAGGTGTTAATATGTCATTCTCTTTCAATATAATATCCTCTTTAACTTTATCTTTTGTAAGAAATATATCATCATCTTTGATTCTCAATTCAAAAGGAGATATATTACCTCCACGCAGAATGCGGACACCCTCTTTTGTTGTAACGGTTTCTTCTTTTTTGAATGTTGCTCCTGTAAAGATTGAGCATATATCTTTTAGCCTACACCAACTCCATCCATTAGGCAAATCAAAGGCTATTTCCTCAGTAATTTCTTTGTCACTCTTTCCTACCTGCTCATAATACTTGCTAATTGCTCAATCTGCGATATAATTCGGCTTTGCTCCATTAGAGGCGGAATCGGTACTAAATAAGTTTTTACAGTAGAAGTTGCAAGCTCCTTTTGTTTTGTGCTACCATCCGATTTATCTTCTATTACAGATTGTACCGTATTGCTTGTGAAATAGTAATAAAGGTATTGTGGCAGAACAAACTTTTTCATTGCTCTTATAACGGTAACATGACTATCTGCCACAGCCAATTCATACGGGTTTAAGCTACTCCAATAAATTGCCATTCGTCCTAATGTTCCCAATCCTGTAGAGTTCCACATTAAATCCCCGTCCTGCAAAATACGTTCTTCACCATACGATGATAAAGTATCTGGATCTATGAATTGGGCTTTATCTATTGAGAATCCACTCCATTGATTACACTTTTGTGCTACAACAGGGTATTTCTTTATTAGAGAGTACTTGGGAGACTTACCTCTTTGGATATAAGAACATATATCATTAAGTCTTACCCAACTCCAGCTATCAGGTATTTCAAATGGAATCTCGTCAGTAATATCCATTTCTGTATTTCCAATCTTCTCGAAGTACTTGTTATCGTCACCTTTATAGATAACAGAATCAGTCAAGGCAGACTTCTTTAACTTGCCATCTTTGACGAGCTTTTGTTTCTCCTGCCGTATCTGCTCAAGTAATTCTTGTGCAGTTCTTTCTTCCGGAATCTGAGGGACGAGTTTGCCTTGGATTGCTTCTTGAAGAATGGATTTTCTAAGCCTATTATGAATGCTATCGTTTAGTTGATTTAATTCTTCTTGAGATTTTTCGTATTTGACAGCGATTGGCATAATTGCTTCTATTTGAGAAATAATACGCTTTTGCTCGTTAATTGAAGGAGTAGGGATAAGAATATTGTGCAATGCCCCAGATGATAATCCTTGGATTCCAATTCCTTTGCCACCGATATAACCTATGCCCTTGTATAAATACATTACATAGTAGAAAAATCGTGTACACAATGGGATGTAAGACCGCAGTTTATGAATATGATTTTGAATCCTAATGTTATAGTCATAATTCCATATTGCACTTCTTCCAATATCTCCACCCTCGCATACCAATAAGTCGCCTTTAGTAGCTGTACATTTTCCCAATTCCTCTTCAGTAAAATACATTTCTTTTAAGGAAGATAATTCAAATCTATCCCAATAGAGATTCGATGTAGTAATATATGTGTATAAATTTCCTTTTCTATTAGTGCCGTTCAAAGCCTTTCCTGTGCAATGTGAGAAAATATATCCTAATCTACACCATTCCCAAGTAGCAGGTATTTCAAACGGAATCTCCTCGTCAATGCACTTCACCTCCCCGGTAGCGAGAAACTTCTCATAATAGGAACTCAATGAATTTGTGGATGCTATACATTATTAATGATAGCGAATTGTTTAACCAATAATGTATCAGATATGAACATTGAAAATTTTGAAACGTATCTTCGTCAAGGGAATATGGCAGAGAATACGATCGCGGCTTACCTCTATGCCGTAAGAAGAGTACTATTCCCGTCACAAGGAACTGAACAAGCGCAATCTGCTTGTGTATAAAACTTATCTCATTGAGAAGTTCAAGCCTAAAACTGTAAATCTACGTATTCAGGCAATGAACAAGTATCTTGATTGCATGGGGAAATCTCGTCTTAGATTAAAATCCGTTAAGGTACAACAGCGTAGCTACTTGGAAAATGTAATCAGCAATGCCGACTACGCTTTCCTGAAGAACAAACTTAAAAAAGAAGAAAATCAAGAGTGGTATTTCGTAGTTCGTTTCCTCGCTGCCACTGGAGCAAGAGTCAGCGAACTAATACAAATGAAAGTGGAGCACGTACAGATAGGCTATTTCGACATCTACACCAAAGGTGGCAAGATACGCCGTATCTACATTCCGAAGGCACTACGCAAGAAGCTACGGAGTGGCTCAATGTTAATCGTACCACAGGTTATCTTTTTCTTAACCGCTTTGGCGAGCGTATCACTACAGAGGTATTGCGCAACAATTGAAGAACTATGCTACCAAATATGGATTGAATGAGAAAGTGGTTTACCCTCACTCGTTCCGCCATCGCTTTGCCAAGAATTTCTTGGAGAAGTTTAACGATATTTCTTTGCTTGCTGACCTGATGGGGCATGAGAGCATAGAAACTACTCGCATTTATTTGAGGCGCAGTAGTGCCGAGCAACAAGAAATTGTTGATAAGGTCATAACATGGTGATGTATTTGGAAGGTTGGTCAGCCCATCCTTCCAAATTCGCTAAAAGAACTTCATATAGATTATTAATCCTCCTAATGTCAAACAGAAATATGCATACAATATCCAGAATCCTATAACGGCACTCTTTGCCAACCAACCATTAAGAGAAAACGAGGTATCAGACTTCACATATTTCTGAATTTCTTTCCAGTGATTCGCATGAAGTGTCTTCAATTCTGTTATCTGCTTCTCAAATCAAGATCTTCTCTTCCTCAATTAATCTATGTCGATACTCTGCAAGAATGGATTTATCCTCTTCGCTAAGTTTGACAGTTATAACTGTATTCTCCGTCTGAATAATTGCATGGCAAATAGCATCAGAGATATTATTAGATGTTTTCACAGCAGCTTTGAGAGCCTGTGCAGATTCTTCAAAAGTTGATACTGAACTATCTACAAATGCTTTTATCTGTCTCAATTCTTGGATAATGGCTTTGATGTCCTCTATCTGATTCGTGAGATTTACAAGCTCGGTATCAAAATCAACACGATTTTCTATTTTGCTAATGTTGTTATCTTTATCTATGTCCTTGCTATTCTGCACAGGTAAAGAAGATTGGTCATATTTACTTTTACGCATTGTTCTATGTGATTATAAATGAAATACTATCTACCCCTGTTACGCTTAATCGGCTTGCAGAGCCATTTTGCCATTTTTGCGCAACGAATTGCCCACTTGCGCTCATCATCGTCCTTGTCTTTACCCCATCCATCACCGGGGCTGCCACCGCCTCCGCTTGAAGCAGACATGGAAGTGGCTGCATCCAAATATCCGGCGAAAAGTAAGGCGGCGACTTTAAGCACATCGGTCTGTTTGGCTTCTTCATCAAGGCTTCCAAACTCTTATCAAAAGACTGACTTAACCATATCGGGTATATCAACCTCGAATTGCTCTCCATCTACAGATATAGAATGGTGATGAGTTATAGGATTTGACAGAATAACCACTTCTTTATTATTATGTGCCTTTGTTTGTGCTTCTGTTTCTGTTGGTTGAATGGAATTTGTTCCTCAGAAGCATGTAATCCAGCCCAAGTCGCTTCAATTTTTGACGGCATCAATTTTCGGCTTTTACCAAATATCGAAGATTTATAAATGGAGTTTCCCTTTCGTATGGCATAACCTTTAACAACTCCTTTTTCATCTTTGGTCAGTTTTATGTCATACCCCTTTGCGCTCAACATCTGACAATAAGTTGTCCAATCGAATTTAGACATGGCTTTAAGGATGGAGAAACAGTCTTCGCTGATTTGCTGGATGTTCTCGTTGCGACGTTGTTCAGATTGCACCCAGCCTCGTTTATCATTGATGATGTTGGCTGCACGAACAGCACGTTCACCGATGTAGTGTGCATCGTTTGTATTACCCATATTGTCTATACGGTTAGCCACAATATGCAGGTGAGGAATGCCACTTTTGCTGTCGGTGTGTAATGAAACGACATACTGGCTGTTTTTGATATTGGTTGGTTTGAGCTGACAATCTGATTTGCCTGTTCTTCTGTCAATACCATCAAGTACAGTGATAAACTCATCTGCCAAATTCTGCCAATCATCCATCGACCATCCTGTCGTTTCTTCTTTGGCTGGAGAAATCTCAAAGCGTAGTGCGTTCAGCGTTATGGGCTTCGGGTTATACCTGTCTTTCATACATTGGTGCTGATGTTGCATCATCCGTGACCACATAGCCAATGGTTCTATATTTTCCGGCAAACCATTCACCTTAACAAGTCGTGCTTTGTCTTTTTCCATTGAATACTCAATGGCTCTCGCTCCGTGAGAAATTGCATTTCCTTGCGCTATCATAACTTCAAATTTGATTTATACTGTCTCGTATCTGTCCCCATCGGACGATAAGTCTGTTGACTGCTTCTATCCAAGCACGCATATAATTCTCATCTCGGAAGTATCTCGTTTTTTAATCTCATCCGGTTTACCTTTGAGAACGTTCTGAATGCGGATAAGGTCAGCTCTTGCATCCGACAAAGAGTTCAAACCTTGCACTTCCTCATCGGAAAGTCGTTTGCTTGGATGGTGATTTTGGAGCAATTTTCGTCCATAGTTACTAAGTGTCAAACCACATTCAGCTGCTTTTTCAACAACCGCTTCATACTCTTCCTCGGTCAAACGAATGTCTATATGACGGTTACGAATATTCTGTTTTTCGTTATCTTGTTGTATATCCATAAGCGTTTATAACTGGAATTTATTTATAAAAGTGTTCAATTCATTGCGAGCCTGCGAGTAATGCAAGAAGCCTCCAAGACGACAAATGAGTGAAACTATTTTGTCGGACGGTGGTACTTCTTGCATAGGATACCCATTAAAAATGGAGCATTACATATCTTAAATGCAAGCATTGTCTTTGTCCGAACTATGCCATTTGTCTGTCAACTTTAAGAGTGGCTATTGTCACCTATATCTATTTGGATAATCAATAGTTTTACTTTCCCCTTAGTTTGGCTTCTCCAAAAACACATCACTAACCGGAATCCACCAATTCCAAATGCAAGTAGTCAATCAAAGTCTGTAAGTTAGGATTTCGCTTTATCATCTTTTGAAGTATCATCGCAGGTGTCTCAGTCATCAACAAGAAATCCGCAATATCCAATCCGTTCTTGCGCTGTTCGTCTGTGGCGCATTGTTCCAAGCTATCACTTAATACAACTTTAGAACATACGGAATGAGTAAAGCCAACTTGCTTTTCCAAACCTCTCTTGCTCCCAAATCAGGACACAGCATAACTGACCGACCTTTCAATGCGCTTACCACGTCAGAATTGAAGCACCCGTGCATTCCACCTGTTGCCAGCCATGTAAACTCCGGCATATAATGGGTAGCTATTAAAGCAGATTTTTCGCTTTCCACAATCGCTACCGATTTAGTTGGGTTATCTGACAACAGATGCTCTCCAAACAAACATTGCTTCAAATTGTAGTCTTGAGATTCAGCTCTGTATGTACCCAACTAACATAACTTCTTGGCTCTTTTATCCGATGTCCTGTCGTGGAATCATACAACATTATCTTCCCGGTTCGCACATTACCTTGCCAATCTATTTGCCAATAGACTGTAGAACCGCCCCATTTCTTTGATGTGCCAATATGATATAGTTGGAATATCCGAGAAGTCTCATCTTTGCCCAATATCCCTGACAGGTAAATGTACAATGGATTCATACCGTAATTAGTCAGAGAACGCTCCATTAGTTCTTTATCAATAAAAGAAATGGGAGGTGGCAAGTATGGTTGGGATTTGCGAACTTCAACAAAACTATTCTTATTGCTGTCCGCCAACATTGGATTATCATGGAAATAATCTGATGGAGTGTAATGGTATTTGCAAGATTGTTCATGGTCACATCTACCTACATAATTGGGAAAGGTAATCTCTCCTTGATTGTCTATGTATCTGACAAAGCACTGCTTCTTTCCACACTTAGGGCATGAGAGCTTTGTACCTCGCTTGTATTTTTGAAGGGAAAATCTATATTCGCTCATACTTCATTGTTTTATTATTGCAGTCCGTGCAGTTTGCACTTATTGCAGTTTTGCAGAAACTTATATGGGACAATAGTGCAAACTGCAACAACTGCAAAGTGCAAATGAGGTTGTCTATTGCAGTTTCTCATATTCACCTCGCTTTACTTTCTTGATAATCTTATTTGTAGCAAGATTGACCAACGAATACATTACTGACCTTTCTGATAGTCCCACTTCTTTCCCGGCTTGAATGGCATCGGAAGTAGTAAAAGTTGCAGAAAGACAGTCGAGCAATTCTCTCTTTTGAGGTTCAATGCTCTCTTGCAACATATATTTTGGATGTTGACGTAACAGTTCTCAAAGTATTCACTTAAAGCAATAGCCGATTTTGTTGAATCTATATCCACAAAATCCTTATGCACTTCGCCACAAGCCCAACGAAAGATTTGCAAGACTAATGCCAAACGAGCCGTTATCATAGGGGCTTTAATCACTCTGCTATCTACCAGTCCATCATCTTGAATTTGATTGACAGCTCGAATCGCCTCGTTACGCCAGTTTGTAAAAAAGGCTTTGGCTTCCGAAGAAAAGTCCAATATTTTTTGTGTTAATCCATTATCCTCTGTCTCTGTAAAAGGTAAGCTAATTACTTTGTTAATGATAGATTCCCACATAGCAGAGTATTTATCAAAAATGCGGAGGATGAATCTTCATCCAATTGCCAATCAGAAATTTCTTGTGAGGATGGATATACAAAATTATGCTATCTATCAACCCATTGTCTTTATAACCTTTTCTCTATCAGTTCGTGCATACGAGTTGTTTGCATCGTACCGACAATATTTATAAAGGGGTATTCTATATGAATCGGGATAGGCATACTGCATCTTGAAATATCCAGCGGTTTTCCGCTGAAGGCGGTCAATAGTTGCTCAATAAGTTGCCCTTTACTATATTGATTCACGGCATTAAACATTCCCATGATTTCATCTACATATACCACAATACCTCGCTGATTATCATCAAGCGCACGCATTAACGCTTCTGGAGTAAAGTCCGATATAATAGTTCTCCGTAAGACAGGTTTGTCTGGTAGTGGAGAGGAGTTGTCTTTTTTAGCTTTGCCGTTTTCAACCAAGCCTATTATAATGCTCCATATCCAATTTGAATTGTTTGATAGCTTTGGCATCATGCTTGCGAATGGGACGGAAAGCAAAATCCAAAGGTGGAGTTTTGCCCATTCCTGGACGACCTACCAATATCATATAAAGGGCAGGGGCACTAATCCATCCGCCACGAATACGAATATTGACAGCATTACCAATAGCGGTTGAGACTGTTATCAAAAGAGAAGCCATCATGTATTCTATGGAATAATTCTCTTGCCGGGATAAAGCCAATATCATATCTTGGATTTTTACCGGAAAAGCATCTAAGGGAATCTTGTTTTCAAAGACTCCTTCAAATTCCATTCTGAGTGCATTGCATAAATTGGTTGCATCCATTAGAATCGGGTATTTCTTTTTGACCTTATAAATTGGGCATGCTTCATTTTCCAGATCCTTCTCAGATTTTATCTTACCGGCATGAAGCCACTCGTCTATTTCTGATTTAAGAAACATAATACGCTTTCCTCTTTTATGAAATGGAATTTGATGGCAACTCGTCCATCCATATACTGTTTGTTCTGCCGGATGGCTGGGAATATACTCACACAACTCTTTCAGGTTCATCCATTGCTCGGTTGGAACATTGGAACTTGGATTGTTCAGACCGTCAATCTTGGAATCCAATTCATTCAACTTATCCATCATCCACGACATTGCCTTGGGCAAATCTTCAAATGTAATGTTCTTCTCGCTCATATTATTACTTGTTTACTGTTTGATTTTTCGGCAAAGTAACAGCGATTTCAAATACTGATTTTATGGTGTAATACATCACATAAAAAAGACAGCAGCGAAACATAACTGTCATAAGGATTACTTGTTGATTATCAATACCAATAATGGAGAATATCAGTAGTAGATTTCTATTATAGTGCTTCTTATCATAAAGGAATCATAAGACAGTCACAAGAAATGACCATAAATAAAAGCCACTTACGTAGAAAATACGCAGATGACTTATAATATTTAATGGACATAATATATATTTCTATCAAAAAAACAATCATAAAATTTTGAAATAATTTTAAAATAAGTATTTCATGTGATTTCCTTTTTATTATCACCCAAATTCGCTGCAATTTCTTCAGCCTTTTGTATCTTATCTATGTTGAATGATGAAATAATGAAAAGAATTTTGTAATTTTGCATTGTTGTCTGAATTATAGAGGATTGAGCATTCCTCTTCAGACACGTTCAATGAAACACTATAATTAAATATATGCAATAAATGGAAAAAATAATATCATCAATCCCTGTCTACAATTTGTTGACAAATTTAATTCCGGGCACAGTGTTGGCTGCCTTACTAAAATTTTGCGTGGAAGGTTGCGATATATTCTCTCTTACAAATAATATATGGATACTTGCCGTTATCCTCTATTTTCTTGGTATAATAAACTCTCGGATAAGTTCTTTAGTTTTTGAGCCTCTAATTAAAATGCTTAAAATTGTGAAGTTTGTGCCACATAAAGATTTTACTGATGCCGAGTTGAAAGATACATCTGGAAAACTTACACAGTTAAGTCGAATGAACAATGAATACAGGAGCTATATATCTGTATTCTCTATAGTCCTTATTATCAAGCTAATTTTCCTTTTCTCAAATATTAAGAATTTTATAACAGATAATATCTGTTGGATTATATTGTGTTTAGGTGTACTGCTATTCCTTTGTGCCTATAGGAAGCAAGTATCTTATATTACATCACGTATATCTCGATTAAACAACCAATAATATATATATGCCGAATTACGAAGTTCATTATCTTAGCGTTTCAGACGCTGATGCAATCATAATACGATATGAAAACAGCGGAGACCAATATGTTGTATTAATTGACGCTGGAAATGTCAGCGATTCAGACAAAATCAAAAACTATATTTGGAATCACTGGAAAACTTATACTATTGATTTAGCAATATGTACTCACCCTGACTCTGACCATAAAGGAGGTTTTTTGGATTATTGAATGATAGAGATGTAATCATTAATGAATTTTGGCTTAATACGCCAGAGGATGTAATTAAAGAAGATGAATATAATAGATTATATCCTAAACGAAATAGGTTGTCTCATTGTCGTGAATGCTATGATCATCCAACAGATACGGATTCACTTAACCTCATAGATTTAGCTGTATCTAACAAATGCAATGTATATGGTGCATATTGTGGCAAAATACATTCACACATTCCGATCTCAGTTGTTGGTCCAAGTTTGGATTTCTATCATCCTCTTGCGATAGAAATACTCAAGAACAATAAAAGGAGAAAAGATGAGGATAATACAATATACAATGATATAGGTTATTTTTCATCCGTTCAAGCTAAATCGTCTATTGATGACGAGCCTGATGATTGTTCGCCAACTAATGCTGGTAGCATAATTCTTTTATTTGAACCGATCACGAGTTGTAAATTTTTATTGCTCGGTGATGCAAATCGAGCTGCTATCACTGATGCAATTTCTAATAATACGAACTTGTCAGGCTCTAGAATAAAAGTTCCACATCATGGAAGTAAACATAATCTGACCTCGGTATTGATTGATAAATTGGCTCCATGCTGTGCGATTATTTCCGCAAAAGGCTCTCGTAAACATCCCAGCAGAGGAATTGTTCATTGCCTCAGCAATCATTGCAATGTCTATTCGACTCATAAGAGTGGAACTCTAATTCATACATCTTATCCTATTACTACCCCCGCAATTCCATTAAAGGAAAAACAATAAGGTTCGATGTAGAATCTCAATTATCAGATATGTATAATAAAAAGGTGTTGTTATTGAAGTTCGTTTGATTGAACCTGTTTTAGTGATTATAAGACACACAACCTTATTTGTCTGCTACGAGAGACGACTTATGATCTAGGTAGTCGCGCACGGCTTTCCACTTCCGGCTCAAAGGGACAGCGAAAAATGATAAATCATCTGAAAAGCCGTAAAAGCCCCCTTTCTACACTTATGCGATAGTCGGCACACGTTCGTTCAAAATCCTTTTGTACGATGGTGTGCCGACGAATAAAGCCGCTTTTACGGAAAAGCCTGTATGAGAAAGAAAAAAACAGGGAGATTCATTTCAAAATCTCCAGTTTTATTGTTGCTTTTGCATACGAAGAATTCTTTGAAGGTTGCAATGTGCAGAAGAATAATGCAGCAGATAACCAACTCGTAACCTATTACTATCATGAGCAATTAACATACGCTCATTTCCATAAAATGCACTATTTTCGTAACTTCTATCTGCAAATAGATGAATTTCTATTCATATTAAAGCATTCAATAAAGAGTTCTTCTCTATATATTATTTGGCATATTCAGTTTAATTGTCTTGGTTGCCCCTTCCTTTTTAGAATCTACCACCTTTGCATACACTTGGGTTGTCCTTACGTTTGTATGTCCCAACATTTTGCTAACTGTATAAATATCAGTACCTCCAGCCAGTTGCAGGGTCGCATAGGAATGACGGAAGCAATGAAATGTAATGTGTTTGGATATTCCGGCTGCTTCAACCCATTTCTTGACTGGGCGATTTATCCACGACGGATCAGGCAATCCTGCAAATACAAGAAGCTCTCCTTCCTGCTGTTCTCCACAAAGATTGAATGCTTGTTCTGAAATAGGCATGTATTCAACACCCTTTGTCTTTTGCTGGGTAAAATTCAACCGATAGCCTCCATTGAACATTTCCACTTCCGACCATTTCAATTTTTGAATATCGCAATGACGGATTCCTGTTAAAGCAGAGAACAGAGCTGCACGTTTCAGTAATGGATCACATGGCGTTTGAACCAGTCGGTTCAATTCCTCTACCGTGAGATATTCTCTCCGGCTTTCCCTTTCCTGAATACCTTTGACTTTCGCAGAAATATCAATAGTCAGATAGCCGTCTATAAAAGCTTGCTTCAATCCGGCTTTGAAGATGAGAAGTATGTAGAAGCTGTGTTTTGAGAAATCGTACCTCGCTTAGTACCACCTTGCGGTGCGTTCATTATGAATTGGCGGAACGATTCTACCAGTCTTTAAGTCTATTTGTGAAAAGAGAATGGTATCGCCTTTTGCAAATATCTTCAACAACTCATGAACTCTCCTCCAGTTGACAATGATAGAATCGGAACTATGGGCATGCCTTGTTCGCTGCACATGGTCGAAGTACTCAATGAAATTGCTTTTGGAGTGTTCTAACTGCTCTGCCTGTTCTGCATCAGTATCGGCATAAAGAGCCGCATTGTCATATTCCTTTTGCCGTAGGCTTCTGACCTTGTCTGCATAGATACATGATTCTTGGTCTAATTGAGATTTACATTGAATGATACCGTTCAAATCTCGCTTTGGCTTATAAGTGGTTTTGCCTTCGGCATTAGTCCTTGCATTACGTGACTTATCCCAAATAGGTGTTGTAATAGTACGATTGAGATATTCACGAACTCTTTGCGGAGTATCTTTCCCGGATTGGAATACAGGATAAGATTCCACATAAAGATACCACTCATCACGATATTCAGACTTGCGGAGCTTTACCGACACTCGTGTATTAACTAATGCTTTCTTCATCGCTTCATACCTTTATATAAGTTATCAATTTCTTTCTTGGGTACATACACAAAATTCCCTATCTGCCGGGTAGGGATAGAGTATTTGCGTATATGGAGATAAACCGTACTTTCATTTACAAGAAACTTCTCTGTGATTTCACCAATGGTATAACAGTCTTTTGGCTCCAAACTATACAGCTTGGCAATAGGCTTTGGCTTTGTAAGAGTTTTCTTTCGGAGAGGATAGAGTTTCATCAATTCTTCTTTTGATAATAATGTCTGCCTTTCCCCGGCATTCACACTTGGAATTGTACCCTTACGAATCAAGCGATAAAGAGTTTCCTTGCTTATGCCAAACAAAGCGTATGCTTCAGAAACCGTGATGTACTCTTTGGACTTGGGTATCTTCTTAACCACTTCGTCCAACCTTTGCAATCGCTGTTCTTCATCCTTACGCCTTTTCCACGCAATTTTAGAACATTTAGGAGAACAATACCACGATTCAATGGTTTTAGCGACAAAAGTCTCTCCACAAACCTTGCATTGACGTGTTATTTCAAATTTTGCTGCTGGCATAACTCACTTTTTACTTATATTCTTCATTCTCAGTACCGCCATTTTTACAAGTGTCATATTATCTACTTTTAAGTGTCGGTACAATTATGGTACAAATATACAATAAAAATCCGGATAACAAGCAAAGCCAAGGAAAAGTGATATAAAAAGAAATAGGGCATAACTTACTGAGTTACACCCTATATTCTTATTTATAGTTATCGTTATTTACCGATACTTACTTCACTTCCTCAAAGTCAGCATCCTGAACATTATCTCCATGCTTAGTTCCATTATCTTGCTGACCGGCACCGCCATTCATATCAGGCCCCGCCTGTGCGCCACCTTGTTGTGCACCACCTTGAGCATACATTTCAGCACTTGCAGCTTGGAAAGCAGTATTGATTTCTGCCATAGCAGTATCAATAGCAGCCAAATCCTGAGCTTTATGAGCATCTTTCAGTTTCTGCAAAGCAGCTTCAATCGGAGCCTTCTTGTCAGCAGGCAACTTGTCACCTAATTCCTTCAACTGATTTTCAGTCTGGAATATTACGCTGTCAGCCTGATTCAATTTATCAATCTTTTCACGTTCCTTCTTATCTGCTTCGGCGTTAGCTTCAGCTTCAGCTTTCATCTTTTCGATTTCTTCCTTGCTCAAACCACTGGAAGCCTCGATACGGATAGCTTGTTCCTTACCGGTTGCCTTATCCTTAGCAGATACCTTCAAGATACCGTTTGCATCGATATCGAATGTAACCTCAATCTGAGGAACACCACGACGAGCCGGAGCAATACCTGACAAGTTGAACTGACCAATTGACTTATTCTGAGCAGCCATCGGACGCTCTCCTTGCAATACGTGAATAGTTACTTCACTCTGGTTATCAGCAGCAGTAGAGAATGTTTCACTCTTACGAGCCGGAATGGTAGTATTAGCATCAATCAACTTAGTCATTACACCACCCAATGTTTCGATACCCATTGACAATGGAGTTACATCCAACAATACTACACCCTTGATTTCGTCTGTCAAAACAGCACCCTGTACAGCAGCACCGATAGCAACCACTTCATCTGGATTTACACCCTTAGAAGGAGCTTTTCCAAAGAAATCTTCCACCAATTTCTGTACAGCCGGAATACGTGAAGAACCACCTACAAGGATTACTTCGTCAATATCAGCATTGTTCAAGCCTGCATCACTCATCGCTTTCTTACATGGTTCAAGACAAGCCTGAATCAATCCGTGAGCCAAAGATTCGAATTTAGCACGAGTCAAAGTCTTAACCAAGTGCTTGGGCACACCGTTTACCGGCATGATATACGGCAAGTTGATTTCTGTACTTGTAGAAGAAGACAACTCGATCTTAGCTTTTTCAGCAGCTTCTTTCAAACGTTGCAAAGCCATTGGGTCCTGAGTCAAGTCAGCGCCTTCATCGTTCTTAAATTCCTCTACCAGCCAGTTGATGATTACCTGATCGAAGTCGTCACCACCAAGGTGAGTATCACCGTTTGTAGAAAGCACTTCGAATACACCACCACCAAATTCAAGGATAGATATATCGAATGTACCACCACCAAGGTCGAACACAGCAATCTTCATGTCTTTGTGAGCCTTGTCCAGACCATAAGCAAGAGCAGCGGCTGTCGGTTCGTTCACAATACGTTTTACTTCCAGACCGGCAATCTGTCCGGCTTCTTTCGTAGCCTGACGTTGAGAGTCAGAGAAATATGCAGGAACGGTGATTACGGCTTCCGTTACTTCTTGTCCCAGATAATCTTCAGCAGTTTTCTTCATTTTCTGAAGAATCATAGCAGAAATTTCCTGCGGAGTGTACAGACGACCGTCAATATCTACACGCGGAGTGTTATTGTCACCTTTCACTACTTTATAAGGAACACGAGTAACTTCTCTTTCTGAACCTGGTCCCAATTTTCACCCATGAAACGTTTGATAGAGAAAATGGTACGTGTCGGGTTAGTAATAGCCTGACGTTTTGCAGGGTCGCCCACCTTACGTTCGCCACCATCTACGAAAGCGACAACAGAAGGAGTAGTACGTTTACCTTCACTGTTTGCAATTACTACCGGTTCGTTACCTTCAAATACAGCAACACAAGAGTTTGTAGTTCCTAAGTCAATACCAATAATTTTTCCCATGATCGTTATTTTTTTATTTATTATTATTCAATGATTTCTTTTTGTCCGGTTGTTTCTCCACTCCTGTTATGGAGCTTCGTCTCGAACGGACGCTTATTAAAAAGCAAACCGTGTGCCAAAAAGAAATTATACGAATGCATGACATAATATCTGCCAAAACGACAGTTTTTAATAAACTTCCTTGCCATGATAGCCATAAAGAAAGTTATTCAGTGACTGACACTAAAACAAATATTATCTATTCTGGTTCGATAAAGAGAATTAATTCTTAACTTTGCAATATTACACTATAAAACAACGAACTATTTATTAATATCGGAATTATACATAAAATCAATTAATGACATCTACATGAAAAATTTATTATGTTTACTTGCATTACTACTATGCACTACCGTATTTGCACAACCTCAACAAGTTGTCGTAGGAGTTTCCGGCAATGGCTATGTAACCCGGCAACAAGATGGTGCGCGAATAACACAAAGAGGAGTTACACATTGGACAAATCCTAAAAGTATCGTTAGTATTTACTTCTATTTGCATCAACCGACAACAGCCGATCTGTCACTGTATGCCAAAGGACATTCCGAAATCAAAGTCAGTTATGGAAAGAAGGGCTTCAAAGTCAATCTACAATCGAATGATTTCACTAAAGTTCCTGTTGGAAGTATCGATATACGACAGGCAGGATATGTCCGTATCGACTTACAAGGAGTCTCTAAAAGTGGTGAGAGTTTCGGAGAAATTAAGCAGTTGATAGCAGACAATGTTACAGGTAAAAGTAATTATGTGAAAGACTTCTCTGACTATTGGGGACGCCGCGGTCCTTCCGTTCATTTGGGATATGCGCTACCTGAAGGTGATACTGAATGGTTCTACAATGAAATCACAGTGCCCAAAGAAGGCGAAACAATGCATAGCTACTACATGGCGGCCGGCTTCGGGGAAGGTTATTTCGGAATGCAATACAACTCCCCGACAGAACGCCGTATTCTTTTCTCGGTATGGAGTCCTTTTGATACACAAAACCCCAAAGAGAATCCGGATGACCAAAAATTAAACTGTTACGCCAAGGCAAAGATGTACACATCGGAGAGTTTGGCAACGAAGGCTCAGGCGGACAAAGTTATTTGAAGTATCCCTGGAAAGCCGGTAATACATATAAATTTCTGATGCAAATCAGACCGGACGGGAATGGAAATACGACCTACACTGCCTATTTCTATGCAACAGATGAGAAAGAATGGAAATTAATAGCCAGTTTCTTACGCCCCAAAACCAACACATGGTATAAACGTCCTCACAGCTTCCTTGAGAATTTCAGTCCGGAACAAGGATATTTATCACGTGAAGTTTTCTTCGGCAACCAATGGGCACGTAGCAAAGAAGGTAAATGGTCCCGACTCACTGACGCTACCTTTACACACGATGCAACAGCGAGTGCCCAAGTCCGTCTCGACTATCAAGGTGGCAATACTAAAGACAATCGGTTTTATCTGAAAATGGGAGGCTTCTTTAACGAATCCGTTCCAATGGGAACTAAGTTTTATTGCAAGCCAACAGGCAAAGAACCGGAAATTGATTGGGGAGCATTGAAGCAATTGTAACAATCAGCTTCCACTATTAATTAGTTCATGAAACAAAAACCGGCCTCACTGCAACAGATAGCAATGAGGCCGGTTTCATAAATATCAGGCTTTATTGATACAGCCTTTCCTATTTCTTATAATAATTACTTTTTCTCTAATACAATAACCAATGCATTATTGGCATCATACAGCCCAATGCCACCGCCTGCCAATACATCGAATGACTTTACTTCATTCAACGCTTTCAGGATCTTACCTTCTGTCTCCATATCAGGACAAGCCATCATTGTACTTGCCACTCCCGGGAAGGAAATCGATTTGGCATTGCTCGTACTAGTTTCAAAACCTCCGTTAATCAGGTTGCATCCGGCATTACCATGAATAGACTTTTTCTTCACATCAAAAGCGATAAACGGTTGTTTCTCCATTCCTGAAGGAATCGCCTCACCATTTGCTTCTTTAATTTTCCATTCTCCATTCAACACTGAAAGTTTCACATCAGCCTCCTTCTTTTCAAGAACTACAACCGGACGATTGGATGCATTGCAAAGATACATTTTATCCTTACCGGCTTTCTTATACCCTTTTACTTGTGCCAGAGCACCCAATACATTTCTCTCAGTAGTCATATCCGGACACATCATCCGAGTACTGGCCATAGCACCTAACTCAAGGCTTCCCGGTTTCGCATTTACATCGAATGTACCCATCATACGGTTACATCCGCTATTACCGGACACACGACCGGTAGCCGTATCAAATGCAATAAACGGAAGGGTTCTGCTTTCGCCCGGAGTTACTTTCGAGCCATTGACTTCTATAATATTCCACTCACCATTGATTGAAGCCAATGGGACTGCCTTCTCAACCGAACGGCATGAAAACATTGCAAGTGCTGCACCTGCAACGCAAATTGAAACGAATACTTTCTTCATATTGTTATAACGTTTAAGTTAAAATCGGGGACAAAGATATCAAAAAGATTGGGAAATACCATCTAATGCGATATAAAATACATACATTTGCCATTATCTATAAAACAAACAATAAGATTACATAGTTCATCTAAAGTAAATAAATATGAGAACAATCGTCCTATCCGTGATTTTATTCTGTTGTGGTATGTCTCATGTTACCGCCCAAAGTGATTTCATTGTCACTACCCCCTCCACCCAGGAAATTCCTGCAAGTGAAGAAGAACAGTTTATCATAAAACACTTTCCTCTAAAACCTTTATGTAAATGGACTCCCGGAATGAAATTCATGTTTGCTCCTTCCGCACGGGAAATGTTTCTTCCTACCCTTTTAATATACAACACCGAAAAAGGAGTGGATAATAGCCTGATGAGACACAAAATACTCACTTTCACCGGAACCGAAGAGAAGGTTCAAAAAATAGCAGATGAAACAAACTACACCACTCGCTTCGTTTTCGAAGATGAAGGGGAAAAATATTATTATGACATAAAGAATATGCGGCTGGACGAGATATGCGAAAGAATGCCCCGTGCCTGCATCAACGGATTAGTTTACCTGCAAGATGTAGATACGGCAAAAGATCTGCTGATAGGAAAGACAATATACATACAATCCGAAACTGTCCGTGTGGATGATGCCAACAGCTATTCCGGCTATCGGGATATACCTATTTCCGTCAATACGGAAGCAACTGTCACGGCCGTCGGAGTGGGCAGCCAGGCATATCCCGTGAAAATCATATTCAAAGACACACAGGGACATTCCTATTATCTGAAGTCGCCCTCTCACGGACAAACTCCGGTATGGACACGAGTGATTTTCAAGGTGAAAAGAGAATGAAATACTTTTCAAATTCGATCAGTTTTACGAATAAGAAGCTGGATAATATCGAAAGCCTGAAAAACAGGTACTTGGGGGCAACCGTTTATCCTAAAAAAACATTGTCTGCCAAAAGAGCTGTCTCTCTTGAAAACAAACAAATGGAGTCCCGCGTTCATCTTCCCCGGTACACTATCCTGACAATAAAAGAAGTTCGGATGCCCTCTCCCGGCAGTCTGGCTATTTTGACTTTAAAAGACAAGAATGGAATTAGTTACGAAATGAAGGTTGACTTGAAGTATGACGTAATCACCAGAAACAACAATTATATTGAAGACCTTTTCGGGTTTGAAGATATACATAAAAAATATCCGGGCATTACCGAGAAACGTTGGCAAATCATTTCGCGGGGCGACCTCGAAGTAGGCATGAGTACGGATGAATGCCGGCTGTCTATCGGCGACCCGATAGAAATAGTACTGAAAAAGGATAACCGTTTTGAGAACTGGTTCTACAACGGAAAAACGCTGGAATTTGAGAGCGGCATCTTGCAACGTTTCAAATAAAAAGGAGTATCGACGCGATGATTATCTGAAAATAATCACGTATATTTGCCAAGCTAACAATTCTAAAATCTTAATTTTTGATTTATAATTTATTAATTAAAAGAAATGGGTAGAGTTCTTATTATCGGTGCAGGCGGTGTTGGTACTGTCGTTGCACACAAAGTGGCACAAAATGCCGATGTATTTACAGATATCATGATTGCCAGCCGTACGAAAGAGAAATGCGACAAAATCGTCGAGGCAATAGGTAACCCTAATATAAAAACAGCAAAAGTAGACGCAGATAATGTGGACGAGTTGGTAGCCTTATTCAACAATTTCAAACCTGAAATGGTGATTAACGTTGCCCTCCCTTATCAGGACTTGACCATTATGGAAGCATGTCTGAAAGCCGGAGTGAACTATCTGGATACCGCCAATTATGAGCCGAAAGACGTAGCCCACTTTGAATACAGCTGGCAGTGGGCTTATCATGAACGTTTCAAAGAAGCTGGTCTGACAGCTATCCTCGGCTGTGGTTTCGACCCGGGTGTAAGCGGCATATATACCGCCTATGCAGCCAAGCATCATTTTGACGAAATCCAATACCTGGACATTGTGGACTGCAATGCAGGAAATCATCACAAAGCATTTGCAACCAACTTCAACCCGGAAATCAACATCCGCGAAATTACCCAAAACGGACGTTATTACGAAAACGGCGAATGGGTAACCACCAAACCGTTGGAAATCCATAAGGACCTGACTTATCCGAATATCGGTCCCCGCGATTCATATCTCCTTTATCACGAAGAATTGGAATCTTTGGTGAAAAACTTCCCTACCATCAAGCGTGCACGTTTCTGGATGACATTCGGTCAAGAGTACCTGACTCACCTGCGAGTAATCCAAAACATCGGCATGGCCCGCATTGATGAGGTAGAATACAACGGCATGAAAATCGTTCCGCTGCAATTCCTGAAAGCCGTACTCCCCAACCCGCAGGATTTGGGCGAGAACTACGAAGGAGAAACCTCTATCGGTTGTCGCATCCGTGGTCTGAAAGATGGAAAAGAACGTACGTATTATGTTTACAATAATTGCAGCCATCAGGAAGCCTACAAGGAAACAGGTATGCAGGGAGTCAGCTACACCACCGGTGTTCCGGCTATGATCGGTGCCATGATGTTCTTCAAAGGCGAATGGCAACGTCCGGGTGTAAACAATGTAGAAGAATTTAATCCGGATCCGTTCATGGAACAACTGAACAAGCAAGGTTTGCCTTGGCACGAAGTGTTCGATAAAGATCTGGAGTTGTAGGAGATCAGTCGTATATTAAAAAGAAAGTTATGATTAACGTAGGAGATAAAGCACCGGAAGTATTAGGCATCAATGAAAAAGGTGAAGAGATCCGACTGAGTGCTTATAAAGGAAAAAAGATAGTACTATATTTCTATCCGAAAGACAGCACATCCGGTTGTACGGCACAAGCATGTAATCTGCGCGACAACTATTCAGAATTACGTAAAGCCGGTTACGAAGTAATCGGTGTCAGCGTAGACAACGAGAAGTCGCACCAGAAATTCATCGAAAAGAACAATCTTCCTTTTACGCTGATAGCCGACACTGACAAAAAGTTAGTGGAAGAATTCGGCGTATGGGGAGAAAAGAAACTGTACGGACGTGCTTATATGGGTACTTTCCGCACCACTTTCCTTATTAACGAAGAAGGAATTGTGGAACGGATTATCACTCCGAAAGAAGTAAAGACTAAAGAGCATGCCTCACAGATTTTAAATCAATAATTCCATTAATTATAAGGTATGGCAAAGAAAGACGAACTTAATTTTGAAACAGATAATAAAATGGCATCAAGCGAAAAACTAAAAGCCTTACAGGCTGCCATGGAAAAGATAGAAAAGAGCTTCGGTAAAGGTTCTATCATGAAAATGGGTGACGACAGTGTTGAACAAGTGGAAGTGATCCCGACAGGCTCTATCGCCTTGAACGTGGCACTAGGTGTAGGAGGTTACCCCAGAGGTAGAATCATCGAAATCTATGGCCCGGAATCTTCCGGTAAAACAACATTGGCTATCCATGCCATCGCCGAAGCACAAAAAGCCGGTGGTATCGCTGCTTTTATTGATGCCGAACACGCTTTCGACCGTTTCTATGCAGCCAAACTGGGAGTTAACATTGACGATTTGTATATTTCCCAACCGGATAACGGAGAGCAGGCATTGGAAATCGCCGAACAACTGATCCGCTCCTCCGCTATCGATATCATTGTTATCGACTCCGTAGCCGCTCTGACACCGAAAGCCGAAATCGAAGGCGATATGGGCGACAACAAGGTCGGTTTGCAGGCACGTCTTATGTCACAGGCTCTGCGTAAGCTGACATCTGCCGTTAGCAAAACCCGTACAACTTGTATCTTTATCAACCAGCTCCGCGAAAAAATCGGTGTAATGTTCGGTAATCCAGAAACAACCACCGGCGGTAACGCACTGAAGTTCTATGCTTCCGTTCGTTTGGATATTCGCGGTAGCCAAGCGATTAAAGACGGCGAAGAGGTACTCGGAAAGCTGACTAAAGTGAAAGTGGTGAAGAACAAGGTGGCACCTCCTTTCCGTAGAGCAGAATTTGATATCATGTTCGGTGAAGGTATCTCCCATTCCGGAGAAATCATTGACTTGGGCGCCGATCTGGGAATTATCAAGAAAAGCGGTTCATGGTATAGCTACAATGATACAAAGCTAGGTCAGGGACGCGATGCCGCAAAACAATGTATTGCTGACAATCCGGAGCTTGCAGAAGAACTGGAGGGCTTGATTTTTGAAGCATTGAAGAAAAAAGAATAAGCGGATCTCCTCCGTCTTTTTAAGACGGAACTGCATCAAAATAAAGTGGGAAAATATCGTATGGTACGAATATTCTCCCACTTTTCTATATATCATTTGTGTGTTTTTCTTATACAAAATAGATATATGCCAACGTGCTCACACTAATCACTACCCAAAGCAAAACTCCCTGTAACAATGGCTTAATTCCGACTGCTTTTAGCACATCAAGAGAAAGAGAAGCGCCGATAAAGAACATGGTAATTGTCAATGTTTTACGGGCAATTCCGTTGATCGCAGCTCCCAACTGCGGCACTCCGTCAAGTAAATAAGTATTTACCACCATTGCCAACACAAAGAAGAAGATAAACCAGGGAATACTGATCTTCTGTCCTTTACTTTTAAAGATAAATGAAGTGGCAAAAGCCATAGGAATTATCCAGAGAGCGCGAGTCAGTTTGATAGTAGTAGCTACTTTCAAGGCTTCCTCTCCATAAGCAGCGCCTGCACCAACAACCGAACTTGTATCGTGAATAGCAATTGCCGCCCAAGTTCCGAACTGTTGCTGATCCATACTCAAAGCATGACCAATCATCGGGAAGATAAAAAGTGCAATCGCATTCAAAATAAAAATAGTACCCAGTGCAACAGACATTTCACTATCTTTCGCCCTCAACACCGGTCCTACGGCTGCAATGGCACTCCCACCGCAAATAGCAGTTCCTGAACTAATAAGATAGGCAGTGTTCCGGTCTATCTTAAACAACTTACGTCCGATGAACCAACCGATCACTAAAGTACCGATTACGGAAATAACTGTAAACTCCATACCTTCTTTACCGGAGGCTAAAGCCGACTGAAGATTCATACCGAATCCTAACCCTACTACGGAGTACTGCAATAGATATTTAGAAGTCTTTTTATTGAATTTCGGATGTGCCTGCCCGCAAGTCAATGCAAAAATAAGTCCGAGGAACAGAGCTACTGGAGGAGTCACCCATGCCGACCATGCCTCCAACCCCGGAATATAGTCTAAAAAAACAGAAAGAAAGTCAAAGTAGAAAGTAGGGCGACATAAATAGTCTTATTTTTTGCCTGCAATGTTTTTGTAGCTGTTGAAATCATATATTTTATCTTTAATTGTTTTCGGGGTGCAAAGGTACAGGAAACAATCAAGACACGCTAATCGTTTCTAATTATACGTTATAACTTTTAGTTATAGATAATCTGTTCAGAACTATCCTTACACAGTTATAATATCTTTTCCGAAAGGTGATAAAGCTAATGCCGCCAACTTAAAGTGCTGTAAACCAAAAGGAATACCAATAATAGTTATGCACAACACCGCCCCAAAAAGCAAATGTGACAAACAAATCCAAATACCCCTACAAATATCCATATTACATTCATCAGTATATAAAGACAACCGCCGGAACGACTTCCGCTTCTAACTTCCTTGCCAAAAGGCCATAAAGCAAGTCCTGCCAATTTTAATGTTTGCATCCCAAAAGGAATACCGATGATAGTAATCATCATTAATAAACTTGAGATAAGATATTCTACCGCCGTAAAAATTCCACCAAGCAACAGCCACAAAAGATTCATAAAACAGCCCATAATAGTAATATTTAATTATATATATAAATTCCTTTTAGTCATCTCGTCCGTCTCATTCTAATAAGTAAAAGCACGTTTATAATTGCCTTGCCGGACATCAAGAAATCATTGTAATTTATAATTTTCTATATCCATTATCCATTGATTTTTAATTCTTTAATTTTCTATGAGTATCAGTCAAATAATCCAGAATAGAAATATTTCACCCATGCTACATAAATATCTTGCGCCAAAAGGCAAGTATCAAGCAAATATCCGGGAGTAGACGCAAACTCTCTAAGTCCCCTATAATAAAACTGCTTATGCCGCTCGTCTATAATAAACGGAACTACGTCATGGCAAAGACACTCACGGAACATGATCAATCGTCCTACTCTACCATTTCCAGATATAAGCCCCCCTTTCGTTTAGCTTGCTTTTCTTCCAGAAGATATATGGTGATCTTATCCATTAAGTTCTTGTATTTGATGATATAAGAACAAAGATAAAAAAGAAATATGAGATTTTATACAGAGTATGAGCAAACTTACCCAGAATCTCTGGAATAAACGAATAAAATGGGAGAAATGGCATTGAATGGCTTATGAATAAAGCGTTTATGATGCCAAACGAAGCCAACGGAGAAAAAGGGAAAATGCAAAGCACCCCTGCTTGATGGAAATAAAGGGACTAATATGTAGGAGGCAATATAACCGTAGTTTATATGTTAAATCGGTAGATGACATATCTTTCGCAACCGGCATCATTGTATTTTCTTTCCTTCATCCGCATTGTTGCACTCTAGTAAACAGATCGGTGCACTCGGGTAGATAGCCCTATTCACTCTAGTGCACAAGCCTGTTTACTGGAGTGCAACGATAGGAATTTCTTATTGAAAATCTATTGATTTCAGTAGGATATTCTTTGATTGTCAGCTAGTTATAACGAAGATGAACAATAGTTTTGCTACAGCTTATTAAGTGTTGATGATTGGATGATGAGAATAACGTTTGCAATAGTATGAGAAATACCAATGATAGTATGAGAAATGCGGTATTTTAAGCGTGTTTTCTTGAATAAATTATGAGAAATACATGTAAACATTTTAATTCTCATAATTTATATGATTAGTAATCAGAAGGATAACTTTTTATATGAGAATATGAGAAATGAAATTGAAAAATCTTTTCTGGTGCCACACATTACTAAAAAACAAGACCAACTTCCCGCCATTTTGTTGCATCGTAACGCATTGAAATGCTGGGAAGTTACTCTGTATGTAAAAGTAACGGAAAAGCCGATTACAGACTTTTACTATGATGTCCCGCAAACCGCATAAAGACTTGGGATAATCCCCCCTCCTGCCCTTGCAGTTGCACAAAGTTAAATTCACGCTGCATAGGCATTCCCTTTATCTCAATTACACGCAGATTACCTGCAACGAGTTCTTTATGTACGGAACGGATAGAGACAATCCCCATACAATCAGTATGTTCGAGGAAAAGTTTAATGCTTTCCGTACTGCCGAGATACATCATTACATTTAAAGAAGACAGTTTCAGATTATGCTGCGACAAAGCACGTTCGAAGACATCCAGCGTCCCGGAACCTCTTTCACGCAGAACTAATGGAATATTCGGCAAGTCTTCCGGAGTAATCTCATCCTGAATATCCAGCTTGGTATGCGCGTGCACCACTGCTACAAGTTCGTCCTGCAAGAATGAAGTATACTTTAAGTTAGGCAGACGAAAGATTCCTTCCACCAAACCTAAATCTATCCGATGTTCCTGTAAGGCTGTTTCCACTCCCCGGGAATTTCCATTGATTAGAGAAAGATTGACCTGCGGAAACTTAGCTATGAAATTTCCCAATAAAGGGGGCAGGACATATTGAGCAATCGTCGTGCTAGCACCCAGTCTCAATTCACCAATATACTCGTTATGCAGCAAATGCATTTCATATTCCAGCCGCTTGTAATCATCTAGAATCTTCTCACTATGCTTCAACAGCAATTCCCCCGCATCGGTCAGCGAAATTTTACTTCCCTGACGCTCGAACAAACGAGCCTGATAATAAGTCTCTAACTCCTGGATATGCTTAGTGATAGCAGGCTGGCTTACAAACAGTTCTTGCGAAGCTTTCGTAAAACTCAGGTTCTTCGCTACACTTTGGAATACTTTTAAACGAAAATCAGACACAGGGCTAAATTTTAAGTATTAAATATATAGGTATAGTCAGCAAATATAGGAACTGATATTATTGTAGTTCGTCAGCTTTGATCCCCAATGCCTGCATCACAGGAAAAGCCAACATTTCCCATTTATACTTCACCGGAGCATCCGGTTCGTTCATGCGGAACTGAATCACTTCCTTATCTTTTATTTCATTCAGCGCATCAGCCACTTTCTTCCCGTATTCTTCATTAAAGGAAATCACAATCATTCTTTTCACATCAGCCGAATCGGCAACAATAGACAGCAAATCCAAGAATAAATCTTCCCTTGTCACCATTCCCTCCGAAGGGACACTGGCAAATGAATATTCTCCATAAGGGCTTTGAAAAGCAACCCCGTTCAGTTCTTTCTCCAGATCGGAAGGCCGGCAATGTACAAGCCGCCCAGACTCCTTATCGTAAACAAAAAGAAATTGTACTTCATTTTTCCCTTCCGTAATCCCTGCATCCAAGGTTATATAGGTGGTCAACATCGAAAGGTCTATATCCTGTAAAGAACGACGCAAAGTCTCTTCAAAGTAACCTTTTATATCTGTAATTACAAAATTCAAGAAAGCAGCATCAATCAATACTACTGTTTCAGACAGTTTTATTTGAGGTTTATCATTCATACCTTATTTATAATATGATTACAGCGGATAAAGATACTACAATACTTTTATTTATTCACTTCATTTCGCGGCAAATTCGTCAGTCATACACTGGAAAAAAGAAGCCATTTTGTCCTTTAACTCCTTAATACTCATGCTATTTTGTCATATTTTTATACTTGGCAAATCTTTTGCGCCCTTTTAAGTGTTATTAGAAACATGAAATAAGAAAGGAGAACAACAATATGAATTTTAACAATTTTACCATCAAATCTCAAGAAGCGGTGCAGGAGGCTGTAAATCTGGTGAAAAGCCGGGGGCAACAAGCCATAGAACCCGTTCACATCATGCAGGGGGTGATGAAGGTAGGTGAAAACGTTACGAACTTCATCTTCCAAAAGTTAGGTATGAATGGACAGCAAGTAGCGGTTGTCGTTGACAAACAGATTGATTCGCTGCCTAAAGTTTCCGGTGGTGAGCCGTATCTGAGCCGTGAAGCAAATGATGTATTGCAGAAAGCAACCCAGTATTCAAAGGAAATGGGCGACGAGTTTGTTTCTTTGGAACATATACTGTTAGCGTTGCTCACTGTAAAAAGCACTGTATCCACCATTCTGAAAGATGCCGGAATGACGGAAAAGGAGTTGCGTAACGCTATCAGCGAATTAAGGAAAGGAGAAAAAGTAACGTCACAATCCAGTGAGGACACTTATCAATCATTGGAAAAATATGCCATTAACCTGAATGAAGCTGCTCGTAGCGGTAAACTCGATCCTGTAATCGGACGTGACGAAGAAATTCGACGGGTACTTCAGATATTGAGCCGTCGCACTAAAAACAATCCGATTCTGATTGGAGAACCGGGTACCGGTAAGACAGCCATTGTAGAAGGATTGGCGCATCGTATTCTTCGTGGAGACGTGCCCGAAAATCTGAAAAACAAACAGGTGTATTCATTGGATATGGGAGCATTGGTTGCCGGTGCAAAATACAAAGGTGAGTTTGAGGAACGGTTGAAGTCCGTAGTCAATGAGGTGAAGAAATCCGAAGGTGATATCATCTTATTTATTGATGAAATCCATACATTGGTAGGTGCTGGGAAAGGTGAAGGTGCCATGGATGCCGCAAATATTCTAAAACCGGCTCTGGCCCGTGGCGAACTACGTTCCATCGGAGCAACAACCCTCGACGAGTATCAAAAATACTTCGAAAAGGACAAAGCTTTGGAGCGTCGTTTCCAAATCGTGCAAGTGGATGAACCGGACAACTTGAGTACCATTTCTATCCTTCGCGGACTGAAAGAACGTTACGAAAATCACCATCATGTGCGTATCAAAGACGACGCAATCATTGCAGCCGTGGAGCTAAGTAGCCGCTATATCACCGACCGTTTCTTGCCGGATAAGGCTATTGATCTTATGGACGAAGCTGCCGCCAAATTACGAATGGAAGTAGATTCCGTACCGGAAGAACTGGATGAGATCTCCCGTAAAATCAAGCAGCTGGAAATTGAACGCGAGGCTATCAAACGTGAAAACGACAAACCGAAACTGGAGATTATCGGTAAAGAACTCGCTGAATTGAAAGAATTGGAAAAATCTTTCAAAGCTAAATGGCAAAGCGAAAAGACGCTGATGGATAAAATCCAGCAGAACAAAGTGGAGATAGAGAATCTGAAATTCGAAGCAGAGAAAGCAGAACGTGAAGGAGACTATGGAAAAGTAGCCGAAATCCGTTACGGTAAACTTCAGGCTTTGGACAAAGAAATAGAAGATACTCAAAAGAAACTGCGCGATATGCAGGGAGATAAAGCCATGATTAAGGAGGAGGTAGACGCTGAAGATATTGCTGATGTTGTTTCCCGTTGGACTGGTATTCCTGTCAGCAAGATGCTGCAAAGTGAGAAAGATAAACTATTGCATTTGGAAGAGGAACTTCACCAACGTGTAATCGGTCAAGATGAAGCAATTGAGGCAGTTGCCGATGCAGTACGTCGTAGCCGGGCAGGACTACAAGATCCGAAACGTCCGATTGGCTCGTTCATTTTCCTCGGAACAACCGGTGTGGGTAAGACCGAATTGGCGAAGGCATTGGCAGAATTCCTGTTCGATGACGAAACGATGATGACTCGTATCGACATGAGCGAGTATCAGGAAAAGCATAGTGTTTCCCGTTTGGTCGGAGCGCCTCCGGGATATGTAGGATATGATGAAGGCGGTCAGTTGACAGAAGCTATACGACGAAAACCTTACTCTGTCGTCCTGTTCGATGAAATAGAAAAAGCTCATCCGGATGTATTCAACATCCTGTTGCAAGTATTGGATGACGGACGACTGACTGACAACAAAGGAAGAGTGGTCAACTTCAAAAACACCATCATCATCATGACTTCAAATATGGGAAGTTCTTATATACAAAGCCAGATGGAGAAACTGAACGGTTCCAACAAGGAAGAAGTTGTAGAAGAAACCAAGAAGGAAGTTATGAATATGCTAAAAAAAACAATCCGCCCGGAATTCCTGAATCGTATCGATGAGACAATCATGTTCTTGCCGCTGACTGAAAAAGAAATCAGACAAATTGTACTCTTACAAATCAAAGGTGTACAAAAGATGCTTGCTGAAAACGGAGTTGAATTGGAAATGACAGATGCTGCATTAAACTTCTTGTCACAAGTAGGTTATGATCCTGAATTCGGAGCGCGTCCGGTGAAAAAGAGCTATTCAACGCTATTTGCTGAACGACCTGTCTAAGAAACTGCTAGCTCAGGAAGTAGATCGAAGTAAAGCGATCATTGTCGATGCTGGCGGAGACGGATTAGTATTCAGAAATTAAACACAATACAAAAAATAAGAAGTCGGTAGGTTTGCCAAGAAACTTACCGACTTCTTTTTATATCCCTGTATAGATAATCCTCCGAACTTCAGGCTGACAGTTCGGATGACTCATCACTAAAACATAAGTACCCTGTTTAGAAATTGTTATGGTAAGCAAAGGTAAAGTAAATTGGTGTTTTTCCCTTAATTCTCCTTGAGAATCATATAAAAATACCATTGTACCTGATAACAAATTAGTCAAGCATAACTCCCCTGATTCATTATCCAAACAGATATTCACTCCTTTATTCGTTATTGTCTCCATTCCCTATATAAAGCCTCCTGTTCCCTGGAAGGTGATTAATTATAAAAAAGCGTGAGAACTACACAATTTATCATACTTGAGGTCACTGGATAACTCAAGCATCGAATAATATCTTTAAACGCTTTTGTTGTCCATTTTCATTTTAACTGCCATAGACATCGTGAAAAATAGAGAACAGCGACAAAGATACATAAAAAGAAGTATTATTTACAATATAAACAGAAGATATTTATTTTAATAAAAGATTACCCAATTAATACTAATTTTTTTCTGAATTTACAAACATCTCTATAAAAAAAACATGATAACCACATTAAATGCGATTATCATGTTCTTTAGTCTCATTTAGACAAATGACATTAATTATTATTCTGCCACTACCTCTTCTTCCCCAACTTCCGCTTCTGGTTTAAATTCAGTAAGTCCATTAGATATCAACGTATTATACCAGGAAATCAATTTCTTGATATCTCCTACATGCACACGATCACGATCGAAATTAGGCAACACTTCAGCCAAGTATTCACGGAGTTGTTCCGGACTAGCCTTCTTCGGATCAAGAGAAGCAATTGCCGAATTTTCTTTCTTTTTCATCGCTTCCAACACATCATACAAAGGAACTTCCGCATCATCTGTGTACATTGCGATATCTGCCAAAGAGATAATTTTTTCATTACCATAAGCGGGGAAACGTTTCTTATCAGCATTGATTGATTCAACAATCAACATATTTTTTCCTTGCGAAATAAGTTTGTACAATCCCGGTTTACCTGAGATAGACAAGATAGTCTTCAACATAGTATATATCCTTTTATTTATTAATTATTTTTTTGCGGAGCAAAGGTAATGATTATTTTTAGATAGCAAAGAAATAAGCTCCAAAACCTGCGGAATTAACGGTGTTTCATCGTCATTTACTATCACAAAATCGGCTTGTTCCCGCTTGGCCTCATCACTCATCTGTGCCTCAATACGCTTCAAGACCAACTCCCTTGATGAACAGTCACGTTTCATAGCCCGCTCTACTCTCACTTCCAACGGTGCATAAACCATTACAAGGAAATCAACTTCTTCTCTAAAACCGGATTCAATAAGGATAGCGGATTCCATACCAACCAGTCCGTTATTCCCGAAACGGACTGTCCATTGCCGGAAATCATCTTTTACCCGTGGATGAATAATAGCATTCACTTCTTTCACGTGCTCCGGATACCCGAACATATACTCCGCCAATAAAGTCCGGTTCAGTTCTCCCCCCTGAAATACTTCCTGACCGACCAAAGCACAAAGTTCCCGGCGAATCACTGTATCGGTACAAGTAATACGTTTCGCTTCTGTATCCGATATATAAACAGGAATACCCATTATCTCCAGCAACCGGGAAACAACGCTTTTCCCGCTACCGATACCACCAGTTATACCAACCTTAATCAACATCGGAAAAAGAAGATACTTGTTCTATCAAAAAGTCTACTTGTTCGGGTACAATACGGATTTGATTTATCCCATTCGGAAATGATTTCAATTTAACCGTATATTTATCAGAACCAAGCTTCAACAGTTCTTCATAAGAGACATTTATCACAAAATCATCGGCTTTAATACTACGAAAACGCTTCAACCCCACCTGAAAAGTAATCTGAACTTTAGAAGGAAATGCACGTAGGGCCTTATCCGCCGGAAAATTAATTCCATGTAACGGTACTTCGACTGTTTTCTCCGTATAAATATCTACCGGAAATGTCGCCTCAACCGAACTTGGAACGAACTTTACTCCTCTTAACGGAGCCAGAGATATTCGTTGCCGCGTAGTATCCGAAATATTCTCCAGATTTATCTTTTGCGTATAAGCAGTCGTTATCGTATCCAAAATTCCTTCCGGAGCATATACCAATACAGAATCCGGATTACAAATTGTATCCGAAACATAATATTGAAGCCCGGCAGTTACCTTCCCCTGAAGACGGACGGGTACTAACTTGGATTTTCCCTCGGAATAGATGTATTCTAATGTATCCGGCTTTATCGAGAGTATTTTAGAAGAGACATTCAACTGACTTAGTATCTTTTTCTCAAAATCGGATGCATAAATCTTCACATGATTATTTTTCCCTTTATAATCGAGAAAACTTAAATTGACTGGAAAAAAACTTTTTCCCAACATATAATTAAGCAGTACAGTCCCCTTTATCCTTCACCCGAACCCGAAGTTCGGAAGGAGGTTCCGAAGTCAACACTACATTGTTAGGAAGATCTTTCATTCGCACCGGGATAGAAAACTCCGCTTCATAATCATTATTGAGCGTCTGAAGCAACCAGAATCCACCGGCTATCAGGAAGAAATAAAAAAATTAAGAACTCTCTGCTCTTATCACTGAGCAGAAAGTCCTTAATTTTCTTGGATAGTTTTAAATATGTATATCTTATTTTCCTACGATCAAGCATAGGCATTGTTTACCATTTACTTAGATTGATTACTAGCAGCCGAAGCGTCAGCGAAAATAGAGTTTTTATCTATCTTTATCTTTACGTTAGAAGCAATCTCAAGTACTATATAATCGTCAGTAATTTCCTTGATTGTACCATGGATACCACCTGCAGTAATTACCGACTGGTTTACCTGAAGAGATTTACGGAAATTAGCTATTTCTTTCTGCTTCTTATTTTGAGGACGGATCATAAAGAAATACATGATAACAAACATCGCTATCAGCATGATCCACATCATACTTCCACCTCCGGCAGCACCAGCAGGAGCTTGCAATAATACAGTCAATACGTTCATAAATAATCTGTTTTAGTTTCTACTATATGGACAAAGGTATCAGTTTTTAGTCAACTTACCTTCTTTTTTAATTGATTAACTATTCCATCCAGCGTTCCGTTGATAAAGCTACCGCTCTTGGCAGTGCTATACAACTTCGCAATTTCTACATATTCATTTAACGAAACACTTACCGGAATGTTCGGGAAACTTAAAATTTCGGCTAAAGCAGTCTGCATAATGATAACATCCATAAATGCAATACGATCCAAATCCCAGTTCTTCGTATTCTCGCTAACAAGATGACGATAATAGTCGGAATTCAAAATAGTACGGCGGAACAGACGACGTGCAAACTCTTGATCTTCGTCATCCTTAAATTCCGGAAGCAGTTCCTGGTTGGCACCCTTCTTTTCATCAAAACGTTTGATCGTTTTCAAGACGAATGTATCTACAATTTCTTTATCATCATTCCAATACAGACTCTGGTCTTCCAATACCTGATCAAGAGAATCATTATTAAAGATGTATGTTTTATAGAGTTTTCTCCACAGTTCACGATCAGCTTCGTATGAGTTGTCATCAGAAGCCATATAATCTTATAGATATCGGTTTCTACAATTTTCTCATAAAGTTCCTTGATGAAGTCCTGGTCGTTTGCCCAAGTTCTTTTTTGATTGGCTATAAACTCTACCAATTGCTTATTGACTTCCAATTGAGCAATAAACTTGTTATCTACGAACTTCCTGTTGGGATACAACTCCTCTTTCGTAGGTGCCAATTTAGCTTTTGCCGTATCAATACGCTTTTGTGCGTACTCTGTCAATGCTATCATCAGCATTAGCAAATAATTATAAAGGTCATACGCCTTTGAAAGACTAAAGAATAACTCTTTCTCCGCTGAGTCTAGATTTTTGCTGCCATTTTGATAATAGGCATATACTATCTGTATAATCTTAAGACGAATAAGAACTCTGTTGATCATAATTCAAATTAATACTGTTGTTATCGAACTGCAAAAGTAGATATTTTTAATGAGTTTCCACTAATAAATCACATTTTTTAATGCAGTATTTCATTCTCTGCGCTTTTTCTTTTGACAGTTTAAAAAAAATATCCAATTTTGAGGCCGATTATAAACGGACCTTACGATATGGAAGATTTTAAAAAAGAAAATGAGCGCAGACATGAATGACAAGGAGATTGTATTCTCCAAGTCCATTAAAGCAGGTAAACGCATCTATTACCTTGACGTAAAGAAGAATCGTAAAGATGAAATGTTCCTGGCTATTACAGAGAGTAAGAAAGTGATAACGGGAGAAGGTGATGATTCTCAAGTTAGTTTCGAAAAACACAAAATCTTCCTATATAGGGAGGACTTTCAGAAGTTTATGGCAGGATTGACAGAAGCTATCTATTTCATTGATCGCAATGACATGAACGACTATATCAGCCGTTTAACCCAGGAAGCAGATATGGAAAAAGAGCAAGCTGCTATTGAAGAAGAAGCAAAAGAGGAAAAATTGGGGAGTGAAATCAAGATTGATATTGATTTTTAAGAAAGTAAGCTCTTTGATATTTCAAAAAAAGATGTACTTTTGCACCGCTTTTTTGCAACATCGTGTGATAATCCACATCGTGTGATGGTGAATTAAGCAAACTAACTTAATTTAGAGTAACACAAATTTTTAAAGAAATGAAATCAATTGAAGTAAAAGGAACTGCAAGAACAATTGCAGAACGCTCTTCTGAACAAGCAAGAGCTTTGAAAGAAATGCGTAAGAACGGTGGTGTACCTTGTGTACTTTACGGTGGTGAAGAAGTAGTTCACTTCACAGTGACCAACGAAGGACTTCGCAACTTGGTTTATACTCCGCACATTTACGTTGTTGATCTGGTTATCGATGGCAAGAAAGTAAATGCTATCTTGAAAGATATTCAGTTCCACCCGGTAAAAGATACTATCCTGCACGTTGACTTCTATCAGATTGACGAAACTAAACCTATCGTAATGGAAGTTCCCGTACAAATGGAAGGTCTGGCAGAAGGTGTGAAAGCCGGTGGTAAGCTTACACTGCAGATGCGTAAACTCAAAGTTAAAGCTTTGTACAATGCAATTCCTGAAAAACTGATCGTTAACGTTTCTCACCTGGGATTGGGTAAGACTATCAAAGTTGGTGAATTGAGCTTTGAAGGTCTTGAACTGATCAGTGCTAAAGAAGCCGTTGTATGTGCTGTTAAGTTGACTCGTGCAGCAAGAGGTGCAGCAGCAGCCGCTGGAAAGTAATTGAGATTATCCCTGTAAAGAGATATACTTCAAACGCAGATTAATGCAGATGAAAGCAGATGTTCAGTCTGCATTAATTTGTATTAATCTGCGTTTCTCTTTCTATATTAATGAACTGTTTTACGGATAAGTAATGATAAAATATTTAGTTGTCGGACTGGGAAACATTGGTCCCGAATATCATGAAACGCGACATAATATCGGATTCATGACAGTAGAAGCATTGGCTAGAATCAATAACGCTCCTCCTTTTATGGATGGACGATATGGATTCACTACCAGCTTTTCAGTCAAAGGGCGCCAGTTAATCCTGCTGAAACCTTCCACCTTCATGAACCTAAGCGGTTTCGCTGTCCGCTACTGGATGCAAAAAGAAAACATCCCATTAGAAAATGTGCTGATAGTGGTAGATGACTTGGCACTTCCTTTCGGTACTTTACGTTTAAAAGGAAAAGGGAGTGACGCTGGACATAATGGATTGAAGCATATTGCCTCAACCTTAGGAACACAAAACTATGCCCGCCTGCGTTTTGGTATCGGTAATGATTTCCCACGTGGCGGGCAGATTGATTATGTACTGGGACATTTCACAGATGAAGACTGGAAGACAATGGAGGAAAGGCTGGCAACGGCAGGTGAGATTATTAAAAGTTTCTGTCTTGCCGGAATTGATATCACTATGAACCAGTTCAATAAAAAATAAAGATAATAACTAAAATGGCTGAAGCAAGAATAGACAAATGGATGTGGGCTGTACGTATCTTCAAAACACGTACGATAGCAGCAGAAGCTTGTAAAAAAGGCCGTGTCACCATAAATGGAGCACTCGTCAAGGCCGCACGTATGGTAAAGCCGGGAGATGTAATTCAGGTTAAAAAGCCGCCTATCACATATTCATTCAAAGTGCTGCAAGCAATTGAAAAACGTATAGGAGCCAAACTCGTCCCCGAAATGATGGAGAACGTCACAACTCCTGACCAATATGAACTATTGGAAATGAGTAAGATCAGCGGCTTCATTGACCGAGCACGAGGAACCGGACGTCCTACCAAAAAAGATCGACGAAATCTGGAAGAGTTTACAACACCAGAATTTATGGACGACTTTGATTTTGAATTTGATTTCGATAGCGAAGACTAACCGAATTAACGCCTAAGCAAGGTTTCCTTTGTTACATATTGTCATTTTAGGCACGAATTACAGAATGCTCGTTTTATAAAAAAACGGTCACACAAAACAACAGGATAATCCGTGCCTGAAATTACTACTTACAGATTTGCCCTTACTGCATCAATCAATTCCTGATATTCGACATCCGTCAGATACACCTTTCCCGGATTCATCTGGAAAGTACCACCATAATCGGGACCATCTACATATTTCGGCGCCAAATGAAAATGAAGATGAGATAATTTGTCTGAATACGCACCATAATTAATCTTTTCCGGTTGAAATGCTTTCTGCATGGCGCGGGTAACTCGTGTCACATCTGCCATAAAAGCATTACGATCTTCATCGCTCAATTCATTCAAATCGTTTACGTGATCCTTGTAAGCAACAAGGCAACGCCCCCGATAAGTTTGTCCTTAAACAAAAAGACACGTGACACACTAAGCTGCGCAATCTCAATCATCAGATTATGCAACGTTTCATTATTCTGGCAATACAGACATTCTTTCGGATCACTCTTCATGATACAATTATTTTATATTTTAACGAAACAAAAATAGGTGTTCTATTTTTATCCGACCTGTACTTTTTCGTTTTTTTGATCGACTAATTGGTACACATCCTCTTTTTCACCTACCACCCAAACCACATCACCTTCTACAAGCGGCACATTTACATCCGGTACCATCAACGCACCGTCCTCATTTTCAATGCCCGCTATCATACAATGATATTTGTCGCGGATACCCGATTCACGAATTGTTTTACCCAGAAAAACAGAATCACTGTCAATGATAAACTGCTTCAAAGCCATCTCGCTCTTTTCATAGACCTCCCAGTCTATCTTCGCTCCGTTTTGCATCGCCTCATTAAACACACTTAATTGTTCATCCGTCCCTATCACCTGTATCTTATCCATTGGAAACAGACGAACAGAACCACCGGGGATATTAATCCTCCTCTTTCCACGAAGAATAGAAGCAACATGAACTCCGAACTTCTTTCCTAAATTCAGCTCCATCAATGTCTTTCCCGCCCAAGCAGACTCACCAGGAATCTCCATATCGGCAAGATGGAGATCATGCGATAACAAGCGTCCGGCATACTCCGGCTTTCTCTCCCCTAGATATTCCGCGCGCACATCACGGGAACGGAGATTCTGGAAAAAACGACGTTCAATCGAGATAGACTGCTTTTTCAAGCGGCGCGACCATACCATAAGCAACACGACAAGCACAGCAACCCCTATTATTAAGCCGATAGATGCTTTGAACAATCCCGATATTACAAAAATAACGAACAGTGCCGCTATCATAATCCGGATAACGATAGTAGAAACTAAGGGAGCACGATTCGTACGGCTATCATGCCACAAAGTCACAAACTCGACCGAATGATTTTTCTTCACCATAATAGCACGCAAAAAAGGAGCAATACATAGAATCACAAAGACCGCTCCCAACAGTGACGCCCAGAAATGGGGTAAGTTCTCCTTAAAGAACGGTACCACAAAGCGGAAAGAAAGAGCAATGATAGATATGCTGACTATCGAATAAACAACTGTAATACGCACCATTGCTATCAATAACTTTTTCCACAGATTTTCGTGATTTAGTGCGGTTTGCGATCCGGAAGAATAACGCATCAAGAACTTTCTCCAGGATTCCGGCAAGTGAGCATCTACGAAAGTAGAAGCCGGTTCGGCAAGACGAATCATATAAGGAGTCAGAAAAGTAGTGATGACGGAAACAGCCACCACTATCGGATACAGAAAATCACTCGTCACATGCAAAGAGACTCCCAAAGAGGCGATAATAAATGCAAATTCACCAATCTGTGTCAGACTAAAGCCGCATTGCATAGCTGTTTTCAAGGGCTTTCCAGAAAGAATTACTCCAAATGTTCCGAAAATTGCCTGTCCCAAAATTACTGCCAGAGTAATTACTATGATAGGTATGGCATACTCCACAATCATTGCCGGATCTACCATCATACCCACCGATACGAAAAAGATAGCCCCGAAAAGATCTTTGACCGGTTTCACTAATCGATCTATGGATTCCGCTTCGATGGTCTCGGCTAAGATAGACCCCATAATGAACGCACCGAAAGCAGCGGAGAAACCCGTATTAGCCGCCATAACCACCATACCGAAACATAGTGCCAGCGACACAATAAGCAAAGTCTCCTCTCCCATCAGTTTCCTGCAACGTTTCAGAAATTCAGGAATTAAATAAATGCCCACTACAAACCATAAAATAAGGAAGAACAATAACTTTCCGATACTTTCCAACATCTCCGTGCCTTCAAAATTATGACTTACTGCCATAGTGGAAAGCATCACCATCAATACAATAGCCAAAATATCTTCCAAAATCAAGATACTCAACACAAGTCCGGTGAACTGCTTCTTCCTTAATCCTAAATCATCAAAAGCCTTATAAATAATCGTAGTAGACGACATCGCAATCATACCACCCAAAAACAGGCTGTCCATCCTATGCCAGCCGAATCCCATGCCGACTCCTATTCCCAACAATATCATACAAAAGATGATGGTGCAGGCAGCAATGATGGCAGAACCTCCGACCTTTACGATCTTCTTAAAACTAAATTCCAGTCCAAGAGCAAACAACAAGAAGATAACACCAATATCCGCCCATGTCTTAATATTGGCAGTATCCATCACTGAAGGAGTATAAGGCATATGCGGACTTGCCAGAAAGCCGGCAACTACATATCCTAAGACCAAAGGTTGTTTCAACTTCTTAAACAATAAAGTCATGACGCCGGCACAGATCAGTATAAGCGCAAGGTCGGCAATGAGAGTAGGTAATTGAGACATTGTTTTATCGTATTTGGTGACAAAATTAAATTAAATCTATGGGATAAACAACATATTTACGAATATGTTTCATAGTAACCGTCATAAAATCAATTAGCCCCGGAAAACGTTGACATATTTCCGAGGCTAACCTATAAAATAGAGTTTAATCTTTATTTTCTAAAAGGTGGTTTCACCACTACTGCTTTCAGCTTACGTCCCCGCATGTCAATGCAGATTTCCGTACCGACCTTGCTGTATTCGGGTTTCACATACCCCATTCCGATACCAATCTTACGGGTAGGCGACATAGTTCCGGAGGTAACCACTCCAATCTTCTCTCCTTCCTGGTTCACTAGTTCATAACCGTGACGAGGAATCCCCCGGTCAATCATTTCAAAGCCGACTAATTTACGAGTTGTTCCTTCCGCTTTCTGCTTCTCTAACATAGGACGGTTGATAAAGTTTTTGCCTTCTACAAATTTCGTGATCCAGCCCAAACCGGCTTCTATAGGTGAAGTCGTATCATCCAAATCATTGCCATACAAACAGAATCCCATTTCCAGTCGGAGTGTATCACGCGCTCCCAACCCCACCGGTTTAATACCAAATTCTTCACCAGCTTCGAAAATAGCTGTCCAAATTGTATCGGCAGCACTCGGATAGAAATAGAGTTCAAAACCTCCTGCACCCGTATAACCTGTATTAGAGATTATCACATTGTCCTCGCCTGCAAACTTTCCAACTTTAAAAGCATAATATGGAATAGATGATAAATCAACATCCGTCAGTTTTTGCAAAGCAAGAATTGCTTTCGGACCTTGCACAGCAAGCTGACCTATATTATCAGAGGAATTTTCCAACTCCGCCCCTTCTGTATTATGAGACACACACCAATCCCAATCTTTATCCATATTGGCAGCATTAACCACCAACAAATATTTTTCCGGTTCATAATGATAAACCAGCAAATCGTCTACAATACCACCATCTTCATTAGGGAAGCAGGTATATTGTATCTTACCGGGAGTCAGTGCCGCCACATTATTGGAAGTCACCTTCTGAAGAAAAGCCAATGCCTTCGGACCTTTCACCCAGAATTCTCCCATGTGGGATACATCAAATACACCGACTGAATTGCAAACAGTCAGATGTTCATCAATGATACCGGAGTATTCAATAGGCATATTATAACCTGCAAACTCGTGCATTTTAGCACCAAGTGCTATATGTTTCTCTGTAAACGGAGTGGTTTTCATGAATCTCAGTTTTTAAGTATTAAGTATTAAGTTTATATATCAGGTATATCCGTAATTGAAAATCATCTGGAAGCTACCAGCTCGGCAATCTTCACAATTACGTTCATCGCTTTCTCCATATTCTGGATAGGCATAAATTCGTAACGTCCGTGGAAATTCAGCCCACCGGCAAAGATGTTGGGGCACGGCAAGCCTTTAAACGAAAGTTGTGCACCATCCGTACCGCCACGAATCGGCTTCACATTCGGTTTCACACCAACAGCTTCCATTGCAGCAAAAGCGGTGTCAATAATATGCATCACCGGCTCTATCTTCTCACGCATATTATAATATTGGTCGCGCAATTCGAGAGTTACAGTGCCTTCACCATATTCAGTATTCATCCGGGCAACCAGGCGTTCTATCTCTTTCTTACGTTCTTCGAATTTAGCCCGGTCATGGTCACGAATGATATAAGAAACAGTGCATTGCTCCACTTCGCCCTGAATACCGATCAAATGATAGAATCCCTCGTAGCCTGTCGTATGTTCCGGTCTTTCTATAGAAGGCAACAGAGTGATAAACTGATTGGCAAGATAGATCGAGTTAATCATCTTATTTTTGGCGTACCCCGGATGTACATTGCGTCCCTTAAAAAGAATCTTGGCAGCAGCAGCATTAAAGTTTTCAAACTCTAACTCTCCCACTTCACCGCCATCCATTGTATATCCCCACTCACAGCCGAACCTTTCTACATCGAATTTATGAGCGCCTTCACCGATTTCTTCATCCGGATTGAAACCGATACGGATTTTTCCGTGTTTGATTTCAGGGTGTTCTTTCAGGTAAACCATAGCCGATACAATTTCGGCGATCCCAGCTTTATCATCTGCACCCAACGTTTTTCCGTTGGTTACAATCAAGTCTTCTCCTTTATGATCCAGCAATTCCGGAAATTGAACGGGAGAAAGAATCACATTCTCTTCAGCACAAAGTACAATATCCGAACCGTCGTACTTTTCCACAATCCGCGGAGTGACATCTTTTCCTGTCATATCGGGACTTGTATCCATGTGAGCGATAAACCCGATAGTGGGTACTTTTTTATCTATATTGGCAGGGAGTGTAGCAAAAAGATAACCATGCTCATCCAAAGTTATATCTTCCAACCCCAAAGATTCCAACTCTTTTTTCAAGTATTCTGCAAAAATCATCTGTTTCGAAGTACTGGGAGTAAGCCCTGTCGATTCATCAGATTGTGTATCGAAGCTTACATACTTTAAAAATCTGTCTACTAAAGTCATATCGTTTTAATTACAAGTTACTAATTACAATTTACAAATTGATAGTTTATAGTGCCGTAAAGGTAAAAAAAGAGCCGTGAATTACAAAGCAATTCACGGCTCCTTTTTTATCGTATAATATCTTTTAAAAATGGCTACTACCATCAAAGCAATGTGTACAAACCTTGCATTTAGGTAGTCCGATAGCCTCAATCAGCGTTTCCAGTGTATTGAACTTCAATGAACTGAGCCCGAAGCGCTCTGCTATAATACCAACCATCTTATCGTATTCGGGAGACCCGGTAGTGGCATATTTATCCAAATTCTTATTCTCATCCCCTTCCAGTTCCTTAATAATACGACGGGTAATCAGTTCCAATGCATTTTTAGAAGCCGAAAATCCAACAAACGGACAAGCATAAATCAATGGCGGACAAGCGATACGCATGTGCACCTCCTTTGCTCCGTAATCATACAGAATCTTCACATTGTCACGCAATTGAGTTCCCCGCACGATTGAATCGTCACAGAACAACAAACGTTTATTTTGCAGCATGGCACGGTTGGGAATCAACTTCATCTTAGCAACAAGCGAACGCATCTCCTGATTGCTCGGAGTGAAGCTACGAGGCCATGTCGGTGTATATTTTGAAATAGCACGATGGTAAGGAACCCCCTTTCCTTCGGCATACCCCAAAGCCATACCCACTCCCGAATCAGGAATACCGCAAGCACAATCCACTTCCGATTCATCTGTCTGTCCCATTTTCAATCCGCTGGTGAAACGCACTTCCTCTACATTTTTTCCTTCATAACAAGAAGTCGGGAAACCATAGTACACCCACAAAAAAGAACAAATCTGCATTCCTTCACCCGGCTTACGTAGTTGTACAACATGATCGCTGTACAGACGTACAATTTCGCCCGGACCCAGATATCGGTCAATCTCATAATCCAGATTCGGCAAACTGCTTGATTCGCTTGTCGCAGCATACGCACCCTCTTTCCTTCCAATCACCACCGGAGTACGTCCCCATCGGTCACGGGCAGCAATAATACTTCCGTCTTCCGTCAACAGAAGCATGGAACAAGAACCTTTGATATGCTTGAATACATTTTCGATACCCTCGACAAAAGTTTTGCCTTGTATGATAAGTAATGCAATAAGTTCCGTCTGATTGGTGTTGCTTGAACTAAGTTCGGCGAAATGCATATTCTGCGAGAGAAGCTCATCTTCCAATTCTTTAATATTGGTGATTTTTGCGACAGTAACAATGGCAAAGCGTCCGAGGTGAGAATTAATAATAATAGGCTGCGCGTCTGTATCACTAATAATACCGATTCCGGCATTTCCTTTGAACTTATCCAGTTCATCTTCAAATTTAGTACGGAAATAAGTACTTTCCAGATTGTGGATTGATCGGATGAAACCTCGCTCTTCACTATAGGTAGCAAGTCCACCCCGTTTCGTCCCCAAATGTGAATTATAATCTGTACCGTAGAATAAATCAGTCACGCAGCTCACTTGTGAGACTGTTCCGAAAAAACCTCCCATGTCGTTCTCTTTATTGATGATGTTTTTAAAAAAGATGTGCAAAAGTACAAAAAAGAATCCGTCTGATAAAAAAAAGAGCCCCGCAAAGTGTTAGTTTTCTTTGCGGAGTAACAACTAATATTTATTAAAATATGGAGATTAAAAAAACAATCTTTTCACCTGAATGTTTTAAATCACTATTTTGTTACTTTCTTATCAACCGATGTACTGCAATAATGTTCTCCATAATATATATCCAATCACATAAAACACTAATTACAAAACGAATAATGAAAGTAAAGAGAAAAAAGCACAGTAGCTATGCCGAATAAAACAGATTGACTACACACGTATATTACACATTCTTCCTATATTTGCACACAATTATTTTATTTTTCCAAAGAGTTACACCAACTCTGATACAAATATCTAAAATCAAATGAGTAAAGAAATTATCTATATTTTTCTTGGTGGCGGCACCGGTAGCGCATTGCGTTATTGCATACAGCTACTTATGCACGAACGGATTGTTCCCTACAATTTTCCGTGGGCTACTTTCACGGTCAATATCTTCGGTAGTTTTCTCATCGGACTATTTTACGCTCTTTCCGAACGGTTCCACCTTCCTTTCGAAGTTCGCCTTTTTCTGACAACAGGATTATGCGGAGGATTTACCACCTTCTCTACTTTCTCCAGTGACGGCATAGGGCTGTTAAAAGGAGAATTTTACGGTACATTCATTACCTACACCCTATTAAGTATAGCAATAGGACTGACAGCTGTAGTGGCAGGCGGTTATTTAGGAAAACAATTATAAAAAAGGAACCTTTGCAACATGACAAAAAGAAATACAACTAAACCCGTCCGTGTAGTTTCTCCAATAATGGAAGAACAAGAAACCAGTGCAAGCACTTTACAAGAATGGCTTGACAAGGAAGAAACAGTCTCCGATCTTTTATTTAGCAAAGGAAAAGAAGAAGGAATCAACAAGTCCTATAAAAGTTTCAAGAACTGTACTTTCCAAAATCAGATATTCAGCGAATGCAAATTCCATTCATCCCAACTGACAGATGTCCGGTTCGAGAACTGCGACCTATCCAATATCTCTTTTGCAGAAAGCTCTTTGTACCGAGTAGAATTTATTTCCTGTAAGTTGCTGGGAACTAATTTTTCGGAAACCACTTTGAATCATATTCTGCTACACGAGTGCAATGCCGGATACATCAATCTGGCAATGAGTAAAATGAACCAGGTACGTTTTGCGCACTGCCTGTTCAGAAACGGGAGTTTCAATGACTGCCGCTTTTCTTCCGTCGCTTTTGATAGTTGCGATTTGGTGGAAGCCGACTTCTCACACGCCCCACTCCGGGGAATAGACCTACGCACCTCCCGTATCAGCGGTATAACACTTAATACCAGTGACCTAAAAGGAGCTATTATCACGTCCTTACAAGCTATGGATTTACTTCCTTTGCTGGGTGTTATTATCGAAGACTAAAATCCTTCAAATTTCATTCGCCTGCATTCAAACAAAAAACATCGTCCCGTTGTTATATTATAAGATCGGACTAACGACATATAGGGAATAGGGCCAAAAAAGAATACCTATTTATAGTGATTTCTCACTCTCTGTCAAGTCCGTACTTTTGCAGAAATCTTATTCAAAAACAATAGAAACGATGAAAATTGAAAAAATTGTAGCTCGAGAAATTCTCGATTCAAGAGGTAACCCCACAGTAGAAGTTGACGTAGTATTGGAATCAGGCATTATGGGACGCGCATCCGTGCCGTCGGGTGCTTCCACAGGTGAACACGAAGCATTGGAACTTCGTGACGGTGACAAACAACGTTACGGTGGAAAAGGAGTACAAAAAGCGGTTGACAATGTAAACAAGATCATCGCTCCGAAACTGATCGGTATGTCTTCTCTCAACCAAAGAGGAATCGACTACGCAATGTTGGCACTCGACGGTACCAAGACTAAATCCAATCTAGGTGCTAACGCTATCCTCGGTGTGTCTCTTGCCGTAGCCAAAGCTGCCGCTAGTTATCTCGACCTTCCTCTATACCGTTATATCGGCGGAACAAATACTTACGTAATGCCTGTACCGATGATGAATATCATCAATGGCGGTTCACACAGTGACGCTCCTATCGCATTCCAGGAATTCATGATTCGTCCGGTAGGTGCACCCTCATTCAGAGAAGGTTTGAGAATGGGCGCCGAAGTATTCCATGCTTTGAAGAAAGTATTAAAAGACCGCGGTCTTAGCACTGCCGTAGGCGACGAAGGTGGTTTCGCCCCCAACTTGGAAGGTACGGAAGATGCTCTGAATTCAATTCTAGCCGCTATAAAAGCTGCAGGATACGAACCGGGCAAAGACGTTATGATTGGTATGGACTGTGCTTCTTCCGAATTTTATCATGACGGCATCTATGACTATACCAAGTTTGAAGGTGCAAAAGGCAAAAAGCGTACCGCTGAAGAACAGATCGACTACTTGGAAGAACTGATCAATAAATATCCTATCGACTCTATTGAAGACGGTATGAGTGAGAACGACTGGAACGGCTGGAAGAAACTTACCGAACGTATCGGCAACCGTTGCCAACTGGTAGGTGACGACTTGTTTGTAACGAATGTCGACTTCCTAGCAATGGGTATTGAAAAAGGCTGCGCCAACTCTATCCTGATTAAAGTAAACCAAATCGGTTCGCTAACGGAAACATTGAACGCTATCGAAATGGCTCACCGCCACGGATATACAACTGTTACTTCTCACCGTTCCGGCGAAACGGAAGACGCAACGATTGCAGACATCGCAGTAGCTACGAATAGCGGACAGATCAAAACCGGTTCACTAAGTCGTTCGGACCGTATGGCAAAATACAATCAGCTGCTTCGTATTGAAGAAGAATTGGGTGACTTGGCCGTATATGGATATAAGAGAATCAAGTAAGCATACTTTTTACTTTATAAATAAAAGAGGATAGGCTTTTTAAAACCTATCCTCTTTTTTTATATATTTGATGATTCGCAAACGACCAGAAACATTTTCATGCGTATCATATAATAAACAAGAATGAATAAACAATGATAAATCAGGAAAAGACACTGGAACTGGTAGACCGGAGCCAACGGAAAGACACAGCAGCATTTGCCCAGTTGGTCACCGAATTTCAGCCAATGGTATTCAGGCTTGCCTTCCGGTTGCTTTGTGACGAAGACGAAGCCAGGGACATAACACAGGAGACATTTGTAAAAGTCTGGTTATCCTTGAAAACATATAATCGGAAGAATCGCTTTTCTACCTGGCTTTATAAAATCACCTGCAACGCGTGTTATGACCGTTTACGTTCACTTCGCCATTCGTCTTTGAACAACGAGTTCGCCTTTTCTGATTCTATCAACCTCGCATCGGACGACAATATTGAGATATCTCTTTCCAACAAGCAGTTGAAAGAACTGATATTGCGATATACCAACGAACTGCCTCCCCAGCAGAAACTCGTTTTCATGCTGCGTGATGTAGAAGAACTGGAAGTCATAGAAGTGCAAACTATCACAGGCCTATCACCTGAGAAGATAAAAAGCACTCTATATCTTGCCCGAAAGAATATACGTAATAAAATGAATCAAATAGATCCCGACTTATGAAACAAGAAGATAAACAGTATGAAAAATGGCTGACCGAAGTCAAAAACAAACAACCCATATTAGAAAATCCAGAAGAACTAACAGCGGCTATTCTGAATAAGATAACCGATAACGCTCCTAAAAAAAAAAGATAAGATATCTCGTTGGTGCTTGGATATCAGGAACCGCAGCAACGTTATTACTCTTTTTATTTATAAACGATGCTTGTTTTCCTCCCTCCCCTTCCGAAGCAGAAACGCAAAATGGATATGTCTATCAGCCAAACGGCACTTCATTTCCCTTACCGGAGAACTGGGAAGAAATGCAACTCTTGGAGAAAAGTACCTACCTATCCTCTCAATACACGCAGCACCGGAAGCTCCGGCAGACGCGAATACTTCAAATTATAAAAGAAAACCAATTAAGATAAACAGAGTATGAAAACTAATCATTCAATCGCAACATTACTACTGTTACTGTCACTGGGTATGACTTCGTGCAGTACTTATTATAGAATGACTTCACGGATAGACACCAATGGAAGTATGCATAGAGAGGTCTATGCACGAGGTGATTCCGCTTTCATTGCAGGAAATAAGACACATAACCCATTTCTGTTTCAATTGGATACCGACTGGCAGATAGTAAATCTGGACTCCACCCTCAAATTTAATTTCTGGGGAGAAGAAGAAAAACTGAATGTAAAAGCCTGCCGGAATATTCCCCTGATAAATGGAGAATATTTCTCTATCTCCAATGGAAAAGAACAGATGAGCTCTTTGGCAATACCTACGGAGCAGTTAAAGAAACGTTTTAAATGGTTTTACACCTATTATATATATACGGCCACTTACAAAGAACTTCAGGATAAAGGCCCTGTACCTCTTGACAATTATCTGAATAAAGAAGAACAAATAATCTGGTTTCGTGGAGACAACGCTGCCTTTAGCGGTATGAACGGCATCGAACAAAACGACAAACTAGATAAACTCGAAGCTAAATTCGGAGAATGGTACAATCGCAGCCAATACGAAGTTATTTGGGAAGTCATTCGCCAATTTACCTCACAAAAAGGTGACACGGTCTACGTAAATCGCCTGAACGAACTCAAAGAAACAGTCTATACCAATCACCTGTCAGGGAAAGACGGTTGTGGAGACGCAGGAATAGATGATGTCTGTGCGCTTTTTGATAAAGTCGGTCAAACAAACTATTACTTGAACTTTATAAAGCCCATGCAAAGGCAATGGACAATATGTGCGAACAGAAAATCAAGATTGCTGAAGTATTCTATCATGCTATACAATTTGAGTTGACAATGCCCGGCACACTTCTTTCTTCCAACGCCAGTCTTTCAACCAATAATATAATGGTATGGAAAATAGACGGTCTCCGCCTTCTGACTGGAAATTATGTACTTACCGCAGAATCACGAGTTATCAACTATTGGGCATTCGGGCTTACCTTACTAATCATTCTGGCAACTTTGGGAATCTTCTCTTGTCGGATTCGAACCAACGACCCCGAGATTACAAATCACGTGCTCTGGCCAACTGAGCTAAAGAGGCGGGGTGGGTAAGCTATCTATATCGCGCCGCTACAACCAACTACCTTTGCTGCGATCAAGCCCTGGAGGATTCGAAGGGAGCTGGCCGTATAGGACTTACCCGTTTTCGTTTTGCGAGTGCAAAGGTAGACATTTTTATTGATTCTGCAATAGGTGCAAGAAACTTTTTTCACCAGCCAACAACTAACCGACTACATTTCAATCAATTAAAATCATAAAAAAATTATTCAGACAGTAACTTTTGTAGCTTTATTAACTTTAACAACCATATTTCCCCTACCAACCGAGATTATTTGTACCTTTGTGCGCAATTTATAAATGATGATGACAGAAAACAGAAGTTATTTACAAAAATATGCCATGCACTTTGGCACGTATATGGGAATCTATTGGATATTGAAGTTCATTTTATTTCCGTTGGGATTTCACATCCCTTTCCTTTCACTATTATTTGTAATCCTGACGTTGGCAGTGCCGTTCATTGGTTATCACTACGTGAAGATGTATCGTGACAAAATCTGTGGAGGAAGTATCCAATTCTCTCATGCGGTACTCTTTACCATATTCATGTATATGTTCGCTTCTTTGTTGGTAGCTGTGGTGCACTACATTTATTTCCAATTCATAGACCATGGCTTCATCGTCAATTCTTACATCCAACTTTGGGACGAGTTAATGATCAACACTCCTGCCCTGGCAGAAAACAAAGATATTATAAAAGAAACGATAGATACCGCCCGTTCACTCACCTCAATCAACATTACTATGCAATTACTGTCATGGGATGTGTTTTGGGGCAGTCTTCTGGCTATCCCTACCGGACTAATGGTCATGAAAAAAGCCAAACCGGAAAACAACGGACTGTCTCAATCGTAATTTGTAATTCGTAACTAGTAATTAAAGAAATGGATATATCAGTTGTAGTCCCATTATTCAATGAAGAAGAGTCACTACCCGAACTCTACGCTTGGATAGAACGGGTAATGCAAGCCAACGGATTCTCATTTGAGGTGATTTTCGTTAATGACGGAAGTACGGACCGCTCATGGGAAGTGATAGAAAAACTCAAAGCCCAATCGGACTGTGTGAAAGGTATCAAGTTCCGCCGTAACTATGGCAAATCACCTGCACTCTACTGCGGATTTGCAGAGGCACAGGGTGATGTGGTTATCACTATGGACGCCGATTTGCAAGATAGTCCGGACGAGATACCGGAACTATACCGGATGATTACGGAAGACGGATACGATCTGGTGTCCGGCTGGAAGCAAAAAAGATACGATCCGCTATCAAAGACACTGCCGACCAAGCTATTCAACGCCACAGCACGTGCCGTCTCAGGCATCAAGAATCTGCACGACTTTAACTGCGGGCTGAAGGCCTATCGCAAAGAGGTCATTAAACATATTGAAGTCTATGGTGAGATGCACCGTTATATCCCCTATCTGGCAAAGAATGCCGGTTTCAAGAAAATCGGTGAAAAAGTGGTGCATCACCAAGCCCGCAAATACGGTACAACCAAATTCGGACTGAACCGCTTTGTTAACGGATACTTGGACTTGCTTTTCTCTTTGGTTCCTTTCCAAATTCGGAATCAAGCCGATGCATTTTTTCGGCTTGTTAGGATCGCTGATGTTTCTCATCGGAATGATTTCCGTTATCATTGTAGGTAGTAGTAAGCTATACGCAATGTACAACAATCTACCATATAGACTAGTGACCGACTCTCCCTATTTTTATTTGTCACTTACGGCAATGATTATAGGTACACAATTATTCCTTGCCGGATTCTTAGGCGAACTGATCTCGCGTAACGCACCGGAACGGAATAATTATCAGATAGAAAAGAAAATTTGATTCACATTCAACCATTGATTATGAAGAATTTAATTCGTATCTTTCTCATATTACTAATTGTCGGTGGTGCTATCAGTATCCACAGTTCGTGCTCGGACGAAAACGACTGTTCGTTGGCAGGACGACCGATGATGTATTGCACATTCAAGTCCATTGACAAAACTCTCGTTCCAAACGTTATAGCAAATGACACACTCGATTCATTAACTATTACAGCATTAGGAACTGATTCTATTATTCTAAATAATGAGAAGAAAGTTCACAAAGTGATGTTACCATTACGATATACCAGCGATTCTACTATATTTATTCTCCGGTATGACCCTGTACGTAATTGGGATAACGCAGACACTTTATACATTGTGCAACAAAACACTCCCTATTTCCAGTCTATGGAATGCGGATATATGATGAAACAGAACATCATCAGCGCCAAGTTTGGAAATAAAAGAAACAGTGCGGAAACAATAGATTCTATCTATTTACGAAATAAAGAAGCCAATTCAAATGAAATTGAGAATTTACAGATATTCTTTATATACCGAGAGCGGACACCTGACGAAGAGACTAATTAGTCTGCTTCTGCTCTTTTTGTATTGGGCTTCCGTTGATAGCACAGCAGCAACGCCCGGTCCATACACCCAAAAGAGATCAGAAGAAAAAGGAAGTTACCGAGATAGATACAATTCCGTTCTATAACGGGACGTATGTAGGTGTAGACTTATACGGCATCGGAAGTAAACTTCTGGGTGGTGACTTTATGAGTTCTGAAGTAAGTATAGCAGTCAACCTCAAAAACAAATTCATCCCGACAGTTGAGTTTGGTATGGGAGGCACAGACACATGGAGCGAAACGGGTATACACTACAAAAGCAAAGCTGCCCCTTTTTTCCGTATCGGCGTAGACTACAACACGATGGCAAAGAAAAAGGAGAAAAACAGTTATCTATATGTAGGTCTCCGTTATGCGTTCAGTTCATTCAAGTATGATGTATCGACCCTGCCGGTTGACGATCCGATTTGGGGAGGAAGTATCGGAAATCCGAGTCTGGAAGACGACTACTGGGGAGGAAGTATCCCGTTCAATCATCCGGGAATGAAAGCCTCCGTACAATGGTTGGAAATCGTCTTAGGCGTTAAAGTACGTATTTACAAGAACTTTAATATGGGGTGGTCGGTACGCATGAAATATAAAACCAGCGCTTCTACGGGAGAATACGGAGATCCTTGGTATGTGCCCGGCTACGGAAAATTTAAATCAAATAACATGGGAATTACCTATTCCCTCATTTACAAATTACCTCTTTAGAGAATAATGACAGGACTAGAGATTTGGCTGCTTGCAATAGGCTTAGCGATGGATTGTTTCGCTGTTTCAATTGCAAGCGGTATTATTTTGAAACGTATTCAATGGAGACCGATGCTGGTCATGGCTTTGGCGTTCGGACTTTTTCAGGCTCTGATGCCATTCATTGGATGGATGTTTGCAAAGACTTTCAGCCACCTGATAGAAAGTGTAGACCACTGGATCGCTTTTGCTATTCTTGCCTTTCTAGGCGGCAGAATGATTTTCGAATCTTTCAAGGAAGAAGAATGTTGCCAGCTATTTAATCCCACCAAGCTGAAAGTAGTATTCACAATGGCGATAGCGACAAGTATCGATGCACTGGCAATAGGCATCTCCTTCGCCTTTCTGGGAGTTCAAGATTATACTCAAATCCTCTCTCCTATTTGTATCATCGGACTTGTTTCGTTTGTCATGTCGCTCATCGGGCTGATCTTTGGTATCCAATGCGGCTGCGGGATTGCCCGAAAGTTAAAAGCAGAACTATGGGGAGGTATCATTTTAGTCATCATCGGACTAAAAATATTGGTTGAACATTTATTCTTTCAATAAAAAGAAAAAGTTTCTCATCAAAATATAGAAAAGCGTATGAAAACAAAGAAAAGTTTCCTTTGGCTGGCGTTCCTGATTCTGGCAACCATTTGGATATTAGCCAGACACAATCAGCAAGCAAACTATTACAATATCAAAGGGCTTGTATTCGGAACAGTATACAACATCACCTACCAATATGACAGTGACTTGAAACCGGAGATCGAAGCAGAACTGAAACGTTTCGACTTTTCATTATCTCCGTTCAATGACAGTTCCGTAATCAGTCGTGTAAATCGTAATGAAGAATTAGTGACAGACAGTTTCTTTCAAAAATGCTTCAACCGTTCCATGGAAATCTCCCGTGAAACCAAAGGTGCTTTCGACATAACCATAGCCCCACTGGCCAACGCCTGGGGATTCGGATTCAAGAAAGGAGCTTTCCCGGACTCATTAATGATAGATAGCCTGCTGCAAATCACCGATTATGAAAAGGTGAAACTAGAAAATGGGAGAGTTATCAAACAAGATCCCCGCATCATGTTAAGTTGCAGTGCGGTTGCCAAAGGGTATTCGGTGGATGTCATCGCCCAACTGCTCGACCGGAAAGGAATAAAGAATTATATGGTAGACATAGGCGGAGAAGTGGTAGTAAAAGGGGTTAACCCCAAAAACAACTTATGGCGTATCGGCATCAACAAACCGATTGACGACTCCCTATCCGTGAGACAAGACTTACAAACGGTACTCGACCTCACCGACCTCGGTATGGCTACCTCCGGCAACTATCGTAACTTTTACTATAAAGACGGAAAAAAATACGCTCATACGATTGACCCCAGAACAGGTTATCCGGTGCAACACAATATCTTATCTGCCACAGTAATCGCAGAAGACTGTATGACCGCCGATGCGCTGGCTACCGCCTTTATGGTAATGGGACTGGAAGAAGCCGAAACATTCTGCAAAGCAAACCCCAAGATTGACGCGTACTTTATTTATAGTGGAGACAACGGAGAATTTAAGACTTACTATACGGAAGGGATGAAAAAATACATAACTACTCCCCAATAAAAAGACAACGAAAATATACGAATAAATTAGAGGCTCTATTTTATGCAAATAGAGCCTCTATTTATATAAAACAGACGCTCTGTTTTACCCAAACAGAGCGTCTAATTTTCAAACATTCATATCGGATTTGACAAACAATATCTTTTCACTTCATAAACACAAAATACACTGCCGCTATCAGGCAAACGAATGCAGCCAAATGATTCCAGTGCAGTGCCTCTCCTTTAAAAAAAAACAGTAGTAAACACCGTAAAGATGACAAGAGTTATCACTTCCTGAATCACCTTTAACTGCATCAATGTAAACGGGCCGCCATTCCCGACAAATCCAATACGATTCGCCGGTATTTGACAGGAATATTCAAAAAATGCAATAACCCAACTAAAGGTAATCACACCTATCAACGGAAGAGAAGCAAACCAAGTATATTCCTGTTTCATCTTCAAGTGACCGTACCAAGCAAAAGTCATAAAGACATTGGATACGATAAGCAACAAAATTGTATATATTCCTTTCATAACAACCGATTTTAATTAATCTATTTTATCCGGTAATAATTCTTCCTGTACATTCGTCATGCTTCCCCAAAGACTGTAACGGGCCTCCGGATTCATCTCTTCCAGTTGCCGCAAAATCCCTTTCATATCGCTCCGGCTGGATTGTGATTCGTAAGGGCAATTCTTTACTTGCTTCTGATAACTGTGTAAAGCCGCCAACTCTACCAAGTCAGCTTCGTGGACCAAACACATCGGACGGATAATCGTCATATCAAACTTCTTCATCACCAAACGGGGAGGCATGGTGCTAAATGCTCCCTGATAAGTGATATTCATCAGCAATGTTTCCAGAATATCATCCATGTGATGCCCCAAGGCTATCTTATTACATCCATGCTCTTTGGCAACTGTAAACAAAGCTTTCCGGCGATTCCACGAACAAAGGAAACAGGGAGACTTACGTGTATCGGTAGCCGGATCGAAGGCTGTCTCATATTGTACAAAAGGTACTCCATTCGCTTCACAATGCGCTTTCAAATATGCCGTATCACTCTGATAAGGAATATTTTTCATCACCACATGAACTGCGACAACCGAAAAGCGAGGTTTATAGATACGTACGCGCTTACCCAGCAGCTCTACAAGCGCCAACGAATCTTTCCCGCCCGACAGTCCGATGAGTATTCTATCCCCCTCTTCTATCAGCCCATACTGCACCACTCCTTTATTGAACCGCCGTTCAATGCGGCGAATGGTTTTCTCTTCTTCCGTAAATTGTGTCATATCTTCAAAAATCGGCTGCAAAAGTAAGCGAAAAGAATGATTTAAAGAAGAATTAACATAATAGAATCTCTGAAAAAGGGTTTATTTCTAATAAATTTGTACTTTTGAACAATTGATAAATTGACTGTTGACCGAAAACGATACCGTTTTCTACCAAACCGTCACTCATAAACGCTAAGAACGATGAAAAGAAAATATATTTTATTTCTAATTTGCAGTTTCTTCCTCGGGGAGTATCTGCACAAACATTGGAACAGGCACGCGCTTTGTTTACAAAAGGTGAATATGAGAAAGCCAAACCTGTCTTTAAGAAATATGCTAAATCCCAACCGTCCAATGGTAATTATAATTACTGGTATGGCGTATGTTGCCTGAAAACAGGAGAAGCTGAAGAAGCTGTGAAACCTCTCGAAATGGCTGTAAAGAAACGGGTAGCTAGCGGACAGCTTTATCTGGGACAAGCTTACAATGACACGTACCGTTTTGAAGATGCAGTGAACTGCTTCGAAGAATATATCACCGACTTAAAGAAACGAAAACGCCCTACCGAAGAAGCTGAAAAGCTGTTAGAGAAAAGCAAAGCCGATCTCCGTATGCTGAAAGGCGTAGAAGATGTCTCCATTATCGACAGTTTTGTGGTAGACAAGTCTACTTTCCTGAATGCTTATAAAATTAGTGAGGAATCGGGAAAACTGTTTACTTTCAACGAGTTCTTCAAAACTGAAGGCGATAACCCGGGAACAGTCTACGAAACTGAAATCGGGAATAAAATCTATTATAGCGAAAAGGGCGAAAGAGGAAATCTGGATATTCTTTCAAAAAATAAGCTGTTAGATGAATGGAGTAACGGACGTCCGTTGCCCGGCAGTATCAATGATTCCGGAAACGCCAACTATCCGTTTGTTATGGCAGATGGTGTTACTATTTATTATGCCAGTGACGGTGAAGGATTGGGAGGTTATGATATTTTTGTCACCCGTTACAATACCAATACCGATACTTATTTAGTACCGGAAAACGTGGGTATGCCGTTCAATTCTCCATACAATGATTATATGTATGTGATCGACGAATATAATAATCTGGGTTGGTTTGCTTCCGACCGTTTCCAACCGGAAGGAAAGGTATGTATCTATGTATTCATTCCCAATAATTCAAAACAGACTTACAACTACGAAGCGATGGATCGGAAGCAGATGATTCGGCTGGCACAAATCCATTCTTTGAAAGAAACATGGAAAGATAAGAAGGCAGTTGCCGAAGCACAACAGCGCTTGGAAGCCGCTATGAGCCATAAGCCGCAGGAACGCCGGATTGCAGATTTCGAGTTTGTGATTGATGATAATACGACTTATTATCTTCTGAAAGATTTCAAATCGGCCAAGGCCAAACAACTCTTCCAACGTTACCAGCAAATGGAAAAAGACTATCGTCAGCAAGAAGAAAAACTCAATAGCATGCGGCTACGTTATGCAACCGGCAATAAACAGGAAAAAACAATATTGACTCCGGCCATTCTTGATTTGGAAAAGAGAATATTGCAAATGTCCGGCGAACTGGATGCTCTTGAAATAAATGTACGAAACGCGGAAAAACAAAATAATAATAACTCTGAACTATGGATATACTTATTATCACCGTTCTCATTATCGCCGCAGTAATACTGTTTTTGGTTGAACTGTTTGTCATACCCGGTATTAGTCTGGCAGGAATCTCTGCACTGGTTTGCATCATTTATGCCAATTACTATGCATTTGCCAATCTAGGTATGGCAGCGGGATTCATTACCTTGGGAATATCAGGAGTAGCCTGTATCGGGTCGCTCGTCTGGTTCATGCGGTCGAAAATGCTCGACAAACTGGCTCTGAAAAAAGATATTGATTCTAAGGTAGACCGTAGTGCAGAGGAGAGCGTAAAGGTAGGCGATACCGGTATCAGTACCACCCGCCTGGCACAAATCGGTTATGCGGAAATCAACGGAAACATCGTGGAGGTAAAGTCGATAGATGGCTTCCTCAACGAAAAGACGCCGATTATCGTAAGCCGTATCACCGACGGTACAATTATGGTTGAGAAACACAGAAAATAATATTCACTTAATAAAAACATCAATGGAATCATCTTTCTACTTGCCTATCTTTCTGATAGCCGGAGGTATTATCTTCCTGATAATATTTTTCCATTACGTGCCGTTCTTCCTGTGGTTGTCGGCAAAAGTATCGGGAGTACACATCTCGCTGATACAACTATTTCTAATGCGTATACGTAACGTTCCGCCGTATATCATCGTGCCGGGCATGATCGAAGCTCACAAAGCGGGATTGAAAAACATCACCCGTGATGAACTGGAAGCCCACTATTTGGCCGGAGGACACGTTGAAAAGGTTGTTCATGCGCTGGTATCCGCATCGAAAGCGAATATCGAGCTACCTTTCCAAATGGCTACCGCTATCGACCTTGCAGGTCGTGACGTATTCGAAGCCGTGCAAATGTCTGTAAACCCGAAAGTGATCGACACACCTCCCGTTACCGCCGTAGCAAAAGATGGTATCCAGTTGATAGCCAAAGCCCGTGTTACCGTACGTGCCAATATCCGCCAGTTGGTCGGTGGTGCAGGTGAAGATACGATCCTTGCCCGTGTAGGTGAAGGTATCGTTTCCTCGATCGGTTCTTCGGAAAACCACAAGTCAGTACTCGAAAATCCGGATTCTATCTCTAAACTTGTACTCCGTAAGGGACTGGATGCTGGAACTGCTTTCGAAATTCTGTCTATTGATATCGCGGATATTGACATAGGTAAGAACATCGGCGCCGCTTTGCAGATTGATCAGGCTAATGCGGACAAGAATATTGCGCAGGCAAAAGCAGAGGAACGCCGTGCAATGGCTGTCGCTACCGAACAGGAAATGAAAGCCAAAGCGCAGGAAGCTCGTGCGAAAGTAATAGAAGCAGAAGCAGAAGTACCGAAAGCTATGGCAGAAGCCTTCCGTAGCGGTAATCTGGGTATCATGGATTATTACCGGATGAAAAATATCGAAGCTGATACTTCCATGCGTGAAAAGATTGCCAAACCGGTAACAGGAAACACCGGTAATCAGCCGTTGAGCAAATAATTTATTATAAACGCCGGAACCCGGTTTCAATTCTGTTCCAAGATGTATGCTCTTTTTTCTGCGGAAAAAGAAAGATACCTCTTCCGAACTTAAATCCGGTTCCGGCGTTTCTATTTATATATACGACTTATTGTAAAACTAAAACCTTTCAATAACATGAAAAAGTATTTTCCTTCCTCCGAACTAATTATCAACGAAGACGGTTCGGTATTCCATTTGCATGTAAAGCCGGAATGGTTGGCAGACAAAGTAATATTGGTAGGTGATCCCGGACGGGTAGCACTCGTAGCTTCTCACTTTGAAAATAAAGAATGTGAAGTGGAAAGCCGCGAATTCAAAACAATCACGGGTACATATAAAGGCAAACGGATCACAGTGGTTTCTACCGGAATCGGTTGTGACAATATCGATATCGTTGTCAACGAACTGGATGCGCTGGCAAACATCGACTTCGAGACACGGGAAGAAAAAGAAAAGTTCCGCCAACTGGAGTTAGTACGTATCGGTACGTGCGGCGGCTTGCAGCCAAATACTCCGGTAGGCACCTTCGTTTGTTCACAGAAATCTATCGGTTTCGACGGATTATTGAATTTCTATGCCGGACGCAATGCGGTATGCGATCTTCCTTTCGAACGTGCTTTTCTTAATCACATGGGCTGGTCGGGAAATATGTGTGCCCCTGCGCCTTATGTTATTGATGCCAGTGAAGAATTAATTGACCGGGTTGCGAAGGATGATATGGTACGTGGCGTGACAATTGCCGCCGGAGGTTTCTTCGGTCCGCAGGGACGTGAGCTCCGTATTCCGTTGGCAGATCCGAAACAGAATGATAAGATTGAAGCGTTTGAATACAAAGGTTTCAAGATAACCAATTTCGAAATGGAGAGTTCCGCTTTGGCAGGACTTAGCCGGTTAATGGGACACAAGGCCATGACTGTCTGCATGGTAATAGCCAACCGCCTTATCAAAGAGGCGAATACCGGATATAAAAATACGATTGATACGTTGCTTCAAACGGTGCTCGACAGAATATAAAAAACAACAAGATAATAACCACTTAATAAGAAATGGCTTGAATTATACATTGTGATATATATTCAAGCCATTCTTCTTCACTTATTGATTCACTTATATAATTTCCGACTGTTTACCGATTCGCTCCTTTCTTTAATCAATAACCAATCGTAAATCTCTCTTGATGATGTTGCGGATGTTCCAGTTCATCAATCATGGCGGCCGCATAATCCTCTACAGAAATATGACTGTTCCCCACAATGTCCACAATCATGTCATCCTTTCCCAGACGATAACGTCCCGTACGTACTCCCGGTCGCATATCCGCTGCCGGAGAGAAAAACACCCAGTCCACTTCTTTCTCTTTCGTCAGGAAATTCAAATAAAACTCTCCCAAAGCTTTAACTCCGGGCAGGATATTCTCAGGAACTTCACCCGAATCCATCAGTCGCAATCCCGGCGCAATAAACAGTGATCCGGCACCACCTACCATCAGGAAGCGATTTACTCCCGCTTTCTTCACTCCATCAATAATAGTCAGATAGACTTTAATTGTCTCATCATATATATCGGGATTATTCCATCCCGGATTAAACGCACTGATAACGGCATCCGCCCCTTTACAAACTTCGTATACTTCTTCAAGAGAAGACACATCCGCCTTCGTCACTTTCAGACTCTCATTTTCTATCTTTATCTTTTCAGGGTGCCGAACCACGGCTGTCACTTCAAAGCCACGGTTCAAAGTCTCATTCAAAAGAGCTGAGCCAACAAAACCACTCGCTCCGATGAGTACAACCTTCTTTACTTCCTTCATATTCCAACAAAATTAGAGTGTTATTATTATCTTAATAACACTACAATTTCCGGAATGTTGATTCCCTTTCAGAAAATTAATCAACCAATATAGGATTCTATCGTTTCTCTCAGTTTTTCCACGGAATAAGGTTTCGATATGACAGCGTTGCATCCTGCCTGAATAGCCTGCTGCTCTGTATAAAATGCATAAGCCATTACAGCGATAATGGGTACCGCAAAAGACATAGTACAAATCTTTTCCATAGCCTGAATGCCATCCATTACAGGCATACGAATATCCATTAATATCAAGTCGGGCTTTTCACGGATAAAGAATCTCGTGACTCATATTTGCTAGAAAAACAGACTTTAGCTTATCGGCGTCTTCTGCCACCGTTTCGTCTCAATCAATTCCCTCGAGCGACAAATCCGATCACTGATATCATGAATCAGGGCCAGCACTTTATTCCCTTCAAAAGGAGCGATACTCATGGATATTGTGACTAAACAAATCATATACTTCCTTGGAATAGTTACGTTCACAGTATATGCCAGAAGTTTATCCGGATGTGTTTCATCATTTCCTTTATAAGAGAGAAAATGGTCTTCGAGCCAAATAACTTCCTTATGTTCTCCGATACAACGAACCCGTATCTGTGAAGTCTTTGATTCCGAGGTAAGCATTGCTGCAAAAGACTTTTGGCAAGCATCCATATCATCAGGATGAGCAAACCGATAGAAGTCATTAATATCCTTAAAAACAATTCCGGTTTCTTTTAATCCAAGTGTACGAAAATAATCATCCGTAAAACTGCATTTTCCCGTAAGGATATCATATTCCCACAAAATTATTTGATGCGCAGCAAGTACAGAAAGTATCTTTTGCAAATTTTCTCTTACGATCTCACCATTTTCATTTAGTGAATATAAATTTGTACTGACTCCATAGTCATGGTTATTTGTTTTGCATATTTTGTTGTGTACACTGCTGAACGCTGACAAATATGAACAAATAAAGTACAACTTGTCCCTAATCTTCTGTTTTTTACATAGAAACCCTTATCTTTGCCCATTCAAAAAGAAAATATAATGAACCAAGATACTATTTGTGCCATCGCTACTGCCCAGGGAGGAGCTATCGGAAGCATCCGTGTTTCCGGTCCGGAAGCTATTTCCATTACTAGCCGTATCTTCAAACCTGCAAAAGCCGGCAAACTATTTAATGATCAAAAGCCATATACGCTGACATTCGGGCGTATCTATAATGGAGAAGAAGTCATAGATGAAGTCCTTGTGAGTCTTTTCCGGGCTCCTCATTCTTATACGGGAGAGGATAGTACAGAAATCACGTGTCATGGTTCTTCCTATATTCTCCAGCAAGTAATGCAACTACTCATTAAGAACGGTTGCCGTATGGCTCAACCGGGAGAATATACACAACGTGCTTTCCTCAATGGGAAAATGGATTTAAGTCAGGCAGAAGCTGTTGCCGACCTGATTGCTTCTTCATCTGCCGCGACCCACCGTTTGGCAATGAGTCAAATGCGGGGAGGTTTTAGCAAAGAACTGACAGACTTGCGTAGCAAGTTGCTGAACTTCACGTCCATGATTGAACTGGAACTGGATTTCAGTGAGGAAGATGTGGAATTTGCCGACCGTTCGGCATTACGGAAGTTGGCCGATGAAATTGAGCAAGTTATTTCCCGACTAGTCCATTCGTTTAGTGTAGGCAATGCTATCAAAAATGGTGTTCCTGTTGCCATTATCGGTGAGACAAATGCTGGAAAATCGACCCTGTTGAATGTACTATTGAATGAGGAGAGGGCAATTGTCAGTGATATTCACGGAACAACGCGCGATGTCATCGAAGATACGATTAATATAGGAGGCGTCACCTTTCGATTCATCGATACTGCCGGAATCCGTGAAACAAATGATACAATTGAAAGTTTGGGCATTGAACGTACTTTCCAGAAACTGGATCAGGCAGAGATTGTTCTTTGGATGATAGATTCTGTGAATGCTGCTTCTCAAATAGAACAATTATCTGAAAAAATTATTCCTCGTTGCGAAGGAAAACATCTGATTGCAGTATTCAACAAAGCTGATTTGATTGAAGAAAAGCAAAAGGAGGATTTACTAACTTTACTAAAAGACTCCTCAAAAGAATATACAGAGTCCATTTTCATATCAGCCAAACAACGGGGGAACACGGAAGAACTTCAAAAATGCTCATTAATGCAGCTCACTTACCCACAGTAACGCAAAACGACATTATTGTAACAAACGTAAGACATTATGAGGCATTAAGCAAAGCACTTGAAGCAATCCATAGAGTACAAGACGGACTTGATTCTCAAATCTCCGGAGACTTCCTTTCGCAAGATATACGGGAGTGCATTTTCTTCATTTCAGACATAGCCGGTGAGGTCACAAATGACATGGTACTTCAAAATATCTTTCAGCATTTTTGCATCGGCAAATGATGGCTTGTAAACAGCCATAAGCAACCATAACCATTTAGAATAAAGTCGCTGAAATCCAGCGACTTTTATTTTTGTGTCTATTCCTGTCAATTCTGACAGACTGCCGATTTTCAGCATCTTTTTGTACCATAATTCTACCGCCGAACAAATAAGCGGGCTTCTCGCACTCATCATAGCGACATCTTAGGCACGATGTGAGACGCTATGAGAATGAGCGGAACCGCTATAGAAGACACAGCGTGAGACGCTGTGAGAAATTGTGAGACGCGTTGAGACGAAATCGACGAAATTAAAGGCGACTAATATATGGAGGTACAGAGAAAATGCCAGTGGTGCGGCAAACCATTTATAGCACACACGATGGTAACACGGTTTTGTAGCAAATCGTGTACAGAAAAAGCGTATAAGGACAAGAAGCGCAAGCAGAAATTGCAGGAGTACGAGGCGAAGCAAAACGAGCAACCAATGCAGGAAGTCGGCATTGTGGGAGGCAAACCGTTCCTCTCCCCTGCCGAAGCCGCTACCCTTTTAGGCATCAGTCGTGCCACCATCTATCGGCACATGGCTGCCGGTATCATTCGGGCGTTGCAACTTCGTGGGCGCACCATCATACGCAAATCCGACATTGAAAAGATGTTCGACAATGCGCCCGACTACAAGAAACGCAGCTATGGACGGAAACAGACCGTCCTCTATTACACCACGAATGAGATTTTGGAGAAATACCAAATCCAGAAGAAAACCCTGTATCGTCGCTGCAAACTATACAACATTCCAAAGGTTGAAGAAGGTAACCGTGTATTCTACAACCGCACCCTCATAGACAAGTATTTTGCCGACCTTGCCGAAGAAATCAATCCGGACTGTTATTATACCCCGGAGCAGGTCATGGAAAAATACGCCATGAGCCGTAATGCCGTTGTCACCTTTGCCCTGCGGCACAATATCCCCCGAATCAACCGTCACCACGAGGTGTATTATTCCCGTGCTCATATAGACGCTATCAAAGAGAAGCAGGACAAGTTGAATCCTGACTATTATACCTATTCGGAAATCACCGAGAAATACGGGCTTACCAAGATAAACATCAGCTACTATGTCAACAAATACGATATAACGAGGTTCAAACAAGGAAGCCGGACTATGGTGTTGCGCACCGAATTTGACAAGGTATATCGTGAACACCGGAACGGTACATATACACCCAAGAAGCGCGAAAGCAAATCCGGCCAGCAGGAGCAGAAAGAACCTTTTACAATCCCCGACGGATATTATTCGTCAGAACAGATTGCAGTCACATATCAGATGACCAAGAAAACCATTTGTAGGCTGTGCCGTGAAAACGACATTCCTAAAATCAGTCACGGAGGATTCAACTATTACGAACAACTGGCAGTAAACCGTTTCTTCGCCAAATACAAGGCTGCTGACAATATCAAAGAATGGATTGGCGCAGAACAGATGGAAGCAATATACGGTATGAGTAAAGATGCCAGATGCTCGTTTGTACATCGCCACAAAATCCCCTCACGTGTAGTTTACGGTAAAGTCCAATACTCCAAAGACCATATCGACATTATCAAGAACGGCGGTTTCGACCAACGCGAAAAGTATTACAGCGTAGCTGAAGCCATGGAAAAATATGGTTTGCGCAGGGATGATGTCTATAACTATGCACGCTATAACAACATCCGAAAAATGCACCACGGCAAATCCATGTTCCTGCTGAAAGAGGATTTTGACAAGGTGATGGCTGAAAAATCCGTCACCTGAAAATTATTCCATACAGACAGGAAAATTACTCCTGACGATTATAGGTCTGTATAGAACCATTTCGTTGGTTTGCAGCAAATTATTAACAACAATATAATATAGTAGAGTATGCACGAATGTAAAACTGTAACATTGAGGACAAGACCTCTAAAGAACAAAATGTTGTCATTCTATCTGGATTATTATCCGGGATATAGAGACAAGGAAACGATGAAAGTAATCCGTCACGAATCGCTTGGCATTTATATCTATGCCAATCCGAAGAACAAACGGGAGCAGAATTTCAACGATGTAATGACCGAGAAAGCCGAAGCCATCCGTTGTCGCAGATTTGAATCGGTTGTAAATGAACGGTATGACTTCTTCGACAGGTACAAACTCAAGGGTGATTTCTTGGAGTACTATCGCCAGCAGCTCCGCAAGCACGACCAGAAATGGGAGTTCGTTTATCTCCATTTCAAGAACTTCGTACACGGCAAATGCACCTTTGAAGAAATAGACATCGACCTGTGCAACAAGTTTCGGGAATACCTTCTGAGCGCCAAAAAACTAAGACGCAACGGACGTATCACACGAAACTCTGCATCAGGATACTGGTCTACTTTCAGAGGATTCTTGAAAATACTATATCGTAATGGGATGATAAAGACCAATGTCAATGACTTCTTGGAAAAGATTGAAACAGAAGACACTATGAAAGAAGCTTTATCTGTTGAAGAATTGTACCAGTTAGCTGAAACGCCATGTAAAAAGCCTATTGTGAAAATCGCATCGCTGTTTTCCTGTATGACCAGCTTGCGCATCAGCGATATCCTCGTCCTGCGCTGGGAAGACATAGTGGACTACTCTGCCGGAGGGAAATGTGTGCATATCATCACACAGAAAAACAAAGCGGAAGACATCATTCCCATCAGCGAGGAGGCATTAGGGCTGATAGGATACAGTTCTGAGAAGAAAGGTCTGGTATTCAAGGGACTTATGCGTAGTTGGACACAAGTACCAATGAAAGAGTGGATTCGTTCTGCCGGAATAACCAAGAACATAACATTCCATTCATATCGGAGAACATTCGCAACCCTCCAAGGTGCTGCCGGTACAGACATCCGTACCATACAAAGCTTGATGGCGCACAAAAGCATCACCACCACGATGCGTTACATGAAAGTCGTGGACAGCAACAAGCGTGAAGCCAGCAAGAAAATCACTTTGACACGCAAGGGTTGAACTCCCCTATTTTGCCCCATTACATAGGCTTAGAGTATGATTTTCGAGAGATTATCATACTCTAAGACTATATTTTCTTAAAAATTGACCGATTTACTGCACTTATTTATAACTATCTGGAAATGTGCTTATAACTTTGCACTATCATTTCATCTAAACAACAATAGATTATGACAGATAGTATTCAAATTCACAGAAAAAAGGCAAGTTTCATACTTGCGGTAAGCGTTACTTCATACTCGGTAATCGCCACTTATCTTTACAACTGCCATCAAATAAACCTAATGGAATATACCACACCTATTATATTGAGTATTGTGATCTTAACTCTTTCATGTGCGTTCTCTCAAAGATTTTTCTATCGCTACCTTATCAAGAATAACGTATGTATTTCTTTTGGCAAGCAAAAAGAATCCATCCCACCTGAAATCACGCAGCCATCTGATACCATTACCGCGGAAGTAGAAGTTATAGAAGTGCCGACAGCAAGGAATGATTACACAAATGGTTATGACGAACGCATAGCTGAAATAGAACGAGAAAAGGCAGAGCAGCAAGCTGACATTATGCGTGTTATGCATGAATATACCACATATAGTATGGCTGAGTTCCTTTCAAAAGACGACCTTATTACACTTCACGAAAACATAGAGTGCTTTGCCCATGGGCAATGTGATTTATACAAGTCCATACGTTCCAAATTCGACAACCCATTAAACACTCTCGATATACGGCATTTTGTATGGAATATCGGTATAAGGTTGAATATCTCGGTGGAAAAATGCGCAGAATTCATAAAAACCATATTCCCACACGAATTGAAAAATGCTACTCTGTTTTATTTATCAAAAAATCTACGGACTACAGGTATTTGTAAAATCCCACTTGATATTCCCCTAAAAGGAGAGTATTATTTCAATTGCCTCAAAAAAGCAGACGATGAGACAGCTGGTTCTGACCGACTGAAATGATTCCGTCGCTGACGGGAAAATTACCCTCTGCTGACGAAGGTCTGCATAGTATCATTGTGTTGGTTTGCAGCATGTTTAACAAATAAAACATTTGAATCATGTCTAAGAATCAATTCACATTCAATGACCTTCCCGAAGTGCTGGGAGAGTTATGCGACCGAATCGCAAGTATGGAAAGTCTGCTGACAGAGAAACTTTCCAAGCAGAACGAGGTCAAGGAGAACACGCACGTCCCCATGACCGTGCAGGAGGCTTGCGCCTATCTCAAAATGCCGCTATCGACCTTTTATTACAAAGTTAAAAAGGACGATATTCCGGTTATAAAACAAGGCAAGCACCTCTACATCTATCGTGATGAGCTGGATAAATGGTTGGAGTCGTCCCGTAAGACCGCTATTCCGCAAAGTTTCGAGGAAGAGAATGATGCGCTGCTCGCTTCCCATCGTCGTAAACCAAACAATAAAAATTGGTAAGCTATGGAGAAGACGAACAATAACATTCCGACAGCCGAGGAACTGGCTATTTACATAAAGGAGGCTACCGTGAGCGTAACCAACACATATGAACAGTCGCCTGTGGTGTTGATGGTGGATGACTCCATTATCGGAACATTGGGCAACTTCAGTGCATCCATCGGTAAAGCCAAAAGCAAGAAGACTTTCAATGTTTCAGCCATTGCCGCTTCCGCATTGGCCAATGGCACAGTACTCCATTACCGTTCATCGTTCCCGGAAAATAAACGGACGATATTGTATATCGACACCGAACAAGGAGAGCCTCATTGCCAAAAGGTGCTACAACGCATTCTATGTTTGGCCGGATTACCAAAGGATGCCGATTCTGACAATCTGATTATGTTAGGTCTGCGCAAATATTCTCCCGAAATGAGGCTTGCAATAGTCGAACAGGCCATTGGCACAATTCCGAATTTGGGTCTGGTCATTATAGATGGCATCAGGGATTTTATGTATGACATCAATTCTCCGAATGAAGCCACCAATATAATCTCCAAATTCATGCAGTGGACGGATGACAGGCAAATCCATATTCATACCGTCTTGCATCAGAACAAGAATGATGAACATGCCCGTGGTCACATCGGCACGGAACTCAACAATAAAGCGGAAACCATCATGCAGATCGAAGTGGATAAAGAGGACAAGACTGTAAGCGTGGTCGAAGCCGTCCATATCCGTGACCGTGAGTTTGAGCCTTTCGCTTTCCGCATAAACGAGGAAGCCATACCCGAACTGGTAGAGTCCTATCTGCCCAAAGAGAAAAAGATCGGACGACCAACCAAAGAGCCGTTTGAACCGTACAAGGAAATCCCTGAGAATGTACATCAGGCAGCGTTGGATGCCGCCTTTGCAAACGGCAACATCAGCAACTACAATGACTATCTGGAACGACTGAAAATAGGGTATGGATTGCAAGACGTAAATCTCGGTCACAACAAAGCGGTCAAGGTCGCTACTTTTCTCAGAAACAAACGCATGGTAATAAAAGTGGGGAAAGAGTATCAAATCAACCCCGAATACCATTACTAAGTTTGACTTTACTTTATTATCGGGGCATACATATAAGGATAAAGCAAAGTTGTGAAGATAGTAGTTGAAAACATTCATTCTCTCCCCTCTTTTAGAGATGTATCTTATACCATCCGGATGCCAGTTCGCTATGTACATCCGATATGGTTTGCCGGAAAGCATCAACAGGTAACTGTTGCGAGATATGCCAAGGTATAACCTCACTACGTTACGGTTGTACATTGGCACTCTCGCCGGCTCATAGACTCCGCCGGTGCGGTACTCGCAAGCTCGCACCTATTCACCATTATAGAACTATTTATATGAAAGAAAATATTGAAAATTCATCCAGTTCCTCTGACGAGACAAGAAGCGTCTTTATCGGAGCTAAAGTCACTCCCAGCCAGAAAGAACATATAAAATCACTGGCCGAACAATGCGGCATGACCGTAAGTGACTACATATTATCACGCGCGTATAACTTCAAACCCAAAGCAAGACTCACGAGAAAAGAAGCTGCTCTGTTGCAGAATCTGGACGATTGTCGGTCAGACCTCGTAAAATATACATCTGCACTTCATGGAATGTCCACAAAGCAACGCATGATAATGTTCAATCAGATTCCGTTCATGGTCGGTTGGCTTAAGGAGCTTGGCAATGTAGCCGAAAATGTCTGCCAGTTCTTGAATGCTGCAAAAGAGAAGAACAACATTCCGTCTAACCCTAAATCCAAAGAAGAATGATTGCAAAAGCCAAAGCCATATCGCACGGCATAAACGACCTCCGTTATATTACCGGAGAATCACAGCACAAGAAACATCCGGAGAAAATCTATCGAGTAGTGGACAATCTGTTACCCTCTCAACCAGACGCTATGGGGATATGGAACTCCATGCAGTTGACCTTATCCCAATATCGGCCTATAAAGAATTCTGTAATCAGAATCGAGTTGAGCCCATCGCCCGAACATACCCAATTCTATGACATTGAAGATTGGCAAACACTTTGGCAGGAATTCGCCGAGGAGTTCGACAGACAAGTGATTACTGGCAAGAACGGAAAAGTCCGTTCCTGTCCGACCAATTTGGCGGGCAGCAAATACTCAGTTTGGTTGCATACGGAATCCAAAGGCGAAGTCCCTCACCTCCATGCTGCGATTTGCCGTTTGGATGAAGATGGCAATATCAACAATGACCACAACATTCATCTTCGGGCGCAACGTGCTGCCGAACGAGTGGCAAAGAAACGAGGCTGGACGACTGCAGCACAAATCCGAAATTGGAACATTCCACAAGTGAACCGGGACTGTATGGAGGTGTTGAAAGCAATGCCATCATGGTCATGGGATGAATACAAGAGTGCTCTTATACGGAAAGGTTATACCGTCCATGAAAGAGAGGACAAGAAGGGTATTCTTCGTGGATATGCACTCGTGCATGGGAATACCAAATACAAGGCTTCCGAATTGGGAGTCGGCAGGAACCTAATGGTCTCGAAACTTCCTGCGACATGGGAGAAACTGTACCATCAGCCAGCAATTGCCATTAGAAACAATACACCCTTAGAGGTTCAACAAATAGCAGAACATAAGGCTGCACCTATTGACTACACCCAATATCGCCCAGACCATTCGGATATGATTCCCTACACCCTTACCCATAAAGATAAGGAACACAAGTTCTATATTCCGGAAAAAGTGCTTGACTGTTTCAACGACGAATTTAATTACAGGTTCGTTTCCAACTCGCATGAACTGGCTGATATGGCCGTGGCTATTTTTGTCGGACTGCTTGATACGCCGAATGTAGCAACCGGCGGAGGTGGCGGAGGTTCGCAAAGCGAGCTTCCATGGAGAGATAAAGACGAAGACGATTTGCAATGGGCTCGCAGATGCGCTCGTGCTGCCAGTCGTTCGTTAGGGAAGAAACCGAAAATAGGATTAAAACGATAAGCGCATGAAAAAGAAATTCGATTTTTCCGCAGAAATGAGTGAAGTGGAATCCATAAAGTCCAATCCTAAGAATGAATATCAGGAGGAAGAAAATCGCCTACTCGATATCAATGCACAAGAACTTGTCAAGCTGAATGACAACGTGTTCAAGTTGAGAACGGATGTTAAAAATCTGTCCGGCTCTATACGAGAGTGCAAACCTATCATTTCTGAAGAAATGCAGAAGTTGGCAGTTGAATTTGGAGCAACACTTCTCTGCAATTTTCTTGGTCAGATTGAAAGCAAATGCAAGGAAGCCGAGCGGAGAATAAAGAAAGCCGACAATGCCATCCATATTCCGGCTACCACATTTTATATCACCATTATAATACTGGTAGCCCTATCTTCTTTTTTCGTCAGCATGATAGTGGCCAATGCAGAAATATTGCATTCAGCGTTGATATGGAAAGCAGTCGTTATCTATATTCTTATTGCAATTTTGGGGATTGCCATGGCTATAATCGTACCGAAGATTTTGGATAAATGGACGTAATTGAAAGTTTACGAATCTTTAGAAAGCAACTATCATTGGCATTTGTTTGGTCGTATCATAGGCTATAACAATCCTGTAACCGCCGTAACTGTTACGGTGGTTACGGAATTGTTGTATAGTTCTGCGATTTGACATTTGAACTAAAAGTGCATACAAGCTATACTTCAATCAACATAGCTATTTTCTTTGAACTTGTCGGGTACATGTCGGGCATCTTCTACGTTTTATTTAACAATGACTGAGCTTAGTGCATTTTCACTTGGACTTGCTAACTTAGACCGTTTTTCTCCAAATGATCGCACAGAAGTTACATACCAGTAAAATGCTATTTGCCAAGCGACTTGAACATCTTGGCGATACAACGTTTCTTTTGTTCCATATTTGGATGGACATAAAGATTGAGCGTGGTACTGATATTTGAGTGTCCCAGCAATACACTGACTGTTTTATAGTCACAATTGCTTTCTATACAGCGAGTCGCAAAGCTATGCCTAAGCCCATGAAATTTCAATTTGGGGATACCAAGGTGCTCCATCAACCGTTTGTAATAATTGCGATATGTTCGTGGTTCTGTGGGCAATGGTTCATTGGTGAGTATGTAGTAATCCGCATTTACCACTTTTTTCAGTGGTTTCACCAATGCAAGCAACTCCTTGCTCATAGGAATTTCACGGCAGGAGTTCTTTGTTTTAGGCGTATTGATAACCAGCTCAGTATGTTTCATTTCACCTTCGATAATATAAATACGCTCTATGGTACGCTGAACGCTGATAGTTCCGCTATCGACATCAATGTCACTCCAGCGTAAAGCACAAACTTCACCAATACGAAGTCCGGTGCTTAGGCTTATATAGATGCCTAAATTACGGAATGTGAAATTTTGACGAATGTAGTCCAATATTTTCTTGTGATGGGCTACAGTCAACACCTCCAGCTCCTTGTTCTTTTCTGTTGTAGGATATTTTATGTCCCATTCTGAATAATTCATCCATTCGTGTTTTACTCCGAACTTCATCACCATTTTGAGCACAATAAGAATGTCCTTTACCGATTTTACACTCATACCACCATTGAGTTTTTGTAGTACAAAATCTTGTACCGCTTTCTCGCTTAACGCATCACTTTCACCAAAATATGGTAAAAGATGGTTTTCCAGAATCAACATATAAGCTGCAAATGTTGATTGCTTCACATACGGACGCTTGTCTTCTCGCCAAGCCATCGCAATTTCTCTAATTGATTTCTTTGTCATAATTGCTTTTTTAGGGGTTTCCTATAATTAGAGAAATATAATGGGCAATGTTCCCCATTTGAGATTTCCGGAGTTCACGGAGGAGTGGAAGGAAACCAAACTTGGAAAAATCGCAGAGATAACAAAAGGCAGTGGAATATCGAAAGATCGATTATCTGAGTATGGTTCTCCTTGCATATTGTATGGTGAACTTTATACAAAATACAAATCAGAAATAATAAACGAGGTATATAGTAGAACAGAGTTGGATTCATCATTGCTGGTTAAAAGTAAGGCAAATGATGTCATAATTCCATGTTCTGGAGAAACTGCTATAGACATATCAACAGCTCGATGTGTTCCGTTTAATAACATCCTGCTGGGTGGCGATTTGAACATCATAAGACTCAAAAATAATGATGGAGGATTCTTCGCTTATCAACTTAATGGTACTCGTAAAAAAGACATTGCTCGTGTTGCCCAAGGTGTTTCTGTCGTACACCTGTATGGTGAAAACTTAAAGCATATTAGAGTTTATCATCCTGCCATCGAGGAACAAAAAGAAGATAACACGTCTATTGTCTCTCATAGACAAGCGCATTGCCACCCAAAACAAAATCATTTATAAATTGAAATCCTTAATCAGAGGAATTATGGTTGAACTGCAAAAGCGAGGACTGTCAAATGGGACTTGGAAGAAGGTTCTCCTTTCCAATGTTCTTACCGAAAGAAATGAATTGAATAAGAGCCTTTACCCAGTTTATTCCGTGTCTGTTATTCAAGGGATTGTAAATCAAATGGAATATCTTGGTCGCTCGTTCGCTGCCAGTGATACATCAAAATATCATGTGGTACATTATGGTGATTTGGTATATACGAAAAGTCCAACAGGTTCATTTCCTTACGGAATTATAAAGCAAAGTTACAATCAAAACGAAGTCGCTGTGTCACCTCTATATGGAGTTTATGAGCCTAAAACATTTTCAACGGGTGTGTTCTTGCATGAGTATTTCAAGAGTGAATTGAATACTCTGAACTATCTTCACCCTCTCGTTCAGAAAGGAGCAAAGAACACAATAAATATTGCCAACCAACGCTTCTTAGAGAGCTATGTCGCTATTCCCAGTAATGCTAACGAACTGTTAGCAATATCAAAATTGTTATGCTCGTTAAATACAAAACTGGAATTTCTGCAAAACATACTAAAACAATCTCAAGGACAAAAGCAGTATCTACTTCGTCAGATGTTCATATAAACATCTGACGAAGCAAGTATTGCTTCTGCAAATTATAGTTTACCAGAGCATTCTGTTCTGCTAATAGTTTACTATCTATTGTAGATAACAACTTGGTATATTTAAATTGCTCTGAATGTGACGGACAAAAGACTTTTGCTTTTCCATAGTCCTTGAAATATATGTGAGGTATCGCCATACCAGTTTTATAAGGTTCAAAGTTGAAGACCGTCAGCAAATAATAAAGGTATTGGAGAGAATAACCTTCTTTGGCTTGTAAGGTGTTCAATGTGCCTGCCGCAGAGCACGTTTTGCTCTGCCACGTAAAAACAGTTCCAACTCCTGAACCATCTTTGATAATATAAATGGCTTCATTGAGGGTTGCGTAACAATCAAGGTATCCAACTATGCCATTAGCACCATATACAGGATATGTACCACTTTCTAAGACCTCACTTTCTTGTAAAGTTGAGGAATTGCAAATCATGCAATCCGACAAACGTACATTTGGCTTCCCCCTATGCACCATATTCTGTGCAATTCCTCTGATTAAGGATTATGAAGTCTATAGGTCTGCGATTTCAGAAAGACTTTTCAATGCCATAAAAGGTGATGTTGTTGTATTGGAAGATATAGGTGATGTAGTTAAAGGCAAACAAATCAATGGTGAATTTCTTTCAGAAAGTGGCAAGTATTATGTTATGAATGGAGGAATAGAGCCATCTGGATTTTATAACGATTATAATGTAGAAGCTAACACCATCTCAATAAGTGAGGGTGGCAACTCTTGCGGTTATGTACAATTCAACGCCTGTCCTTTTTGGAGTGGCGGACATTGCTACACAATTCAAAATACTACGGATAATGTAAAAACGGAATACCTGTACCAATTTCTAAAATCAAAGGAGAGTGAAATAATGAAACTTCGTATAGGTTCTGGATTGCCAAACATTCAGAAAAAGGATTTGGCAAAATTTAAAATAACTATACCGAACATCTCTGAACAAAAAGTAATTTCGGCTTTTCTCTCTTCATTTGAAAGAAAAGCCGATGTCGAGATGAATTTTGTAAACTTGTTGCTTGAAGAAAAGCAATATTTACTCCGTCAGATGTTTATATGAACATTTGGTGAAGCAAATAAGTCTTCTGTTGCTGGACGAATTGCAAGATTTTCATTTCCAAATCAATCTTTTGCGCCAATTTTGACAGATGGAGATCAACTTGTTTTTGTTTCTCGATTGATGGTATCACAATTGGAATGTTGCAAAGCTCCTCATAAGAAAGGCAAAGCCTTACACTTCCTTCCAATCTCTTTTGTATGTGATAGAAGAAATTTCTGGATTCAAAGAAAAGTTCAAGATATTCTGGCAGTAAGCAGTCCTTTGTACGAAAACAAATGTACATTGGACTGACAATGCCAGTCTCAAATTTTGTAAGGCGAGCAATTGATCCCACGTTTATTCTTGCAGGGTTATAAGCAAAGTCATTCTTTTCTACAATTTTGTAATTTGATGTGTCGTCACTTGCAACATTCCTATCTTCAAATTGTTCGCTTTGCTTTATAAATCCTTGCGATTACTAACTGATAATACATTGCATAGATGATTATCCTTGTTTCGTTTTGATATTTGTACAATAGCACCCCCTATATGGGAATGGTAGCTATCTTTGGGGCTATATTCTATTTCAATAATCGCAGACTTTAGCTTTTTCAAATCCTCAATGATTTTGTTTTGGGTGGCAATGCGCTCATCAAGAAGTGACAGTAAATGACTTATCTTTTGCTGTTCTTCTTTTCGTGGATAACTCATTTTCAAGTTGCGCAAATCATCATTGTAAATTCTGATTATTGTTGTAGAATTTAATTTTCGCCAATCTACTTTACTCAAAAGATGAAATAAGAATCCATTCTTATATATTGTGTAGGATTATCAATCCACACAATATTTGAATCTTGGAAATACGCATCTTCCCCATCATAGACGACACATTTTCCTACTGTTCCTGCACAAGTTATCATAACCTCTCCCTTACGAGGATAGTTATACTTCACCTTATAGTCGTCAAATAATTCTTTCGATATATAGGCATCTGGAGTACTACCAATTGTTCCAATCTTATAAAAAGGAACACCATCCTCTGTGTTTGTTTGAGAAACTAAAATACGTTTACACATTAATACATTACACAAATCTCCCAACTTGCATTTCTTCCACTCTCCACTAAACTCCGGAAATCTCAAATGGGGAACATTGAGGATTTTATTTTCGTTATTATTTGCCATAATCATTATTCTTTATCAGGGTTAATATCAAACGGCAACAATTTGTCGCCATTATTAAACCGGTCGAAATCAGAGATAAAAGAACGGTCTTGAATCACTTTATATTTCTCGTACTCGCCATACGCCTTCTCTCGTGCTGCTTCTTGTGAAACTTTACCGGCAGTATCTTGTGCCTTATAATCCATAGTGCCAAGAAACTGTTCAAGACGTTGCTTCCAATCTTCCATCGTTGTTATAATGTGACGTTGGGCACGAAGCTCTGCAAATTCAAGGAATGCGTTAGTTACGCCGTTAAGTTCGGAAATCTCTTTGTCTGACAAATAGTTCTTTGCCACAATCGTATCGGACTTCTGGACTCTACCATCGGGAGCTTTCTTCCAAGTGGTCAATCCCATATGGGGCATTTCAGAGTCGGCACGTTCATACACTATTTCAGCAGCGGTACGATTAGTCACAGCCAAATGCATCATATTTTGCACCATTTTGAAGAACAATTTAGTACAATCCGATTTCGGGTCGTAATCAGCACTGCATTCCGCATAGATGTCTGTTATCTTCTGGTAGTATCTGCGTTCCGATGTGCGTATCTCACGAATACGCTCCAGCAAATCATCAAAATAATCTTTGCCAAAATGCTTTCCCTGTTTTAGTCTTTCATCATCAAGAGCATACCCTTTAATGACAAATTCCTTCAAAACAGACGTAGCCCAAATACGAAACTGAGTGGCTTGATAGCTATTGACACGATAACCTACCGCTATGATAGCATCCAAATTATAGAACAACGGTGTACGCTCCACGTCTCGTTCTCCCTCGGATTGAACTATCCCAATTTTTCGGATAGTTGCCTCTTTGGTAAGTTCACTGGATTCATAAATCTGTCCAAGATGATAGTTGATGGTTCGTACATCCACCCCAAACAAGTCCGCCATGCGCTTTTGCGACATCCAGAATGTTTCACTATTGAATATTACCTCTACTCGAACTTCTCCTTGTGCGGTTTTATACAGTAACAGATTGGAACTATATGAGTTAAGCACCAATTCGTTAGTAGATATGGTTTGAGAAAAGTAATCTCTTGCCTGTTGTACCAATACTTTTTTTGCATCAGCATTTTCAGCAATAATCATACACGCCATACGTGACAAGCGGAAGATACTGACTTTACGGAACGAGCCACTGCCTATCTTCACCATATCAACCGCTTGGTTGAAATGCTCATCAATATTCATTCCTTTTATGCCTGCGACTTTGATTGCTTTGTCTATGACTTTTTGGAATTTCCAATAAGCCGAATAACCCATAGCAGCGCATAGGTCACGTGAACTCCAATATTCATTTTCGCTCTCATCGTGACGGCGGATATTGTCGAATGAAGGACGCATTTCCGGGATGTTATCTATCTCTGCCATAACACTATTATTCAACCAGTCCCAATTCTTTAAGATATACTTCAATCTCCTTATCTAGTTCGGCACGTTTGGCTTCCAACTCCTTGATTTCTGCCATTACAGCTTTAATGTCAATAGGTTCTTCCTCTTCAAAAGTATCGACATAACGAGGTATATTCAGATTATAGTCGTTATCGGCAACCTCCTGTAAAGTGGCAAGATGGCTGTACTTTTCTATTTCTTTTCGCTCGCGATAGGTATCAACAATCTTGTCAATATGCTCTTTACGCAGTTTGTTTTGTGTCTTGACTTTCTCAAACTCCTTGCTCGCATCTATGAACAGAATATTATCATCTTCCTTACGGCATTTCTTCATCACAAGAATACAGGTCGGAATACTTGTACCATAGAATATATTAGCCGGCAAACCGATAATGGCATCGATATAGTTTTTCTTCTCTATCAGGAAACGGCGTATTACCCCTTCTGCATTACCACGGAACAAAACACCGTGTGGAGCGACACAAGCCATCGTACCACCTTCGTTCAAGTGATAAATCATGTGTAGGATAAAAGCATAATCTGCTGTCTTCTTTGGCGCAAGTCGCCCTGCTTTGCTGAAACGGTCATCGGTATTAAATTTGTCGGCAGCACTCCATTCGGCAGAGAATGGAGGATTTGCGACTACCGCATCAAACTGAGTGTCGCCAAAGACATCCCATTCAAGCGTATCGCCGTTTTCAATCTTGAAATTGCTGAATCTGATACCGTGAAGCAACATATTCATTCTGGCGAGGTTGTAGGTCGTCGGATTCTTTTCCTGTCCGTAAATATCAACCGCATTTCCAATACTTGCAGCACGAAGAAGCAATGAGCCACTACCACAAGTAGGGTCATATACATTGCGCAAACGCTGGTGTCCAATGGAAACAATCTCTGCCAAAATACGGCTAACTTCCTGCGGAGTATAGAATTCCCCGGCTTTTTTCCCGGCTCCTGCCGCAAACTGCGAAATCATATATTCGTAAGCATCACCCAAGATGTCAATTTCCTGTGATGCCTCTACGCTAAAGTCTATATCGTCCAATGCAAGAAGCACATTGCTGACGAGTGTATTTTTATCATTGGCTGTTTTACCCAATTTAGGTGAAGCCAAGTCTATATCTGAAAACAATCCTCCGAAATCCTCTTCGCTGTCCTGTCCAAGAGTGCTGTCTTCGATACGCTTCAATTAACGTTCAAGTATAGGTAAAATGTTCTCTTTCCGCTTGATGGCCTCTATTACGGACGAAAACAAGAATTTCGGTTCAATGAAGTAACCTATATTTTCCAAGCATTGATTCTTTACTTCCTCTTGTAACTCGACTACATCGGTATCATCCATTTCCCACAATTCCTTAAAGGTTATTTCATCATCCACCAAGGCATTGTTGGCATACTTTTCTATTTTCTCAGATAAGTATTTATAGAAAATAAAACCCAATGTGAAATACATAAAGTCGCTTGCCGACATATTGCCACGCAAACGATTTGCGACCTCCCAAAGCTGGTCACGGAGTTTCTGTTGCAGTTCTTCGCTCATATTTATTATAATTCTTTAATTACAAAACCAAATTTATTCGCAAACTCTAAAATACGACCTATATTATTCTTACCATGCTGTGATGATACAACAAACCTGACACCATCATTAGACATAAGAATATCTTTTTCAAACCATCTTTTATGCGTATCTGACGTTTTAAGTTTCCAATTTCCTACTTCCTCAACGGTTTTAACTAAGTGTTTAGGCAACAAATTAATTAGCTCTTTATAATCAACAGAGGTAGACTCGATAAAAAGTCGAACTACTTCTAATGCTAATCTACCTTTCCCATAAGAACCAACTCCATTAAGTGAATATTTTGTATAGTCTTTTCTGCTATTAGTACATTTTCTTGGCAATTCATTTTGAACAGATTGAGATATAAAGTTATCGCTACGCAAAGGTTGATTATTCTCATATTCTGTTATTACGGCATCATCTATAGTTTGTGCTATTTCTTTAAAAATTTCCAATGCTTTTTTGCGGAGCGACATTAAAAAATTCTCTATTCTGACGAATACGAAAATCAGTCAAACTGTCGATTATCTTATGCACGAGTTTTTCCACCTCATTATATTTAACCGTTTTAATGGTTGCATGTATCTCAAAAGGCAACGGAACTGCCGTATTGTCAAGTTCCTTGGAACGTATATCAACAGGGCGTGCGCTTTTGCCAATCTTAACCCAATCCTCACGAAAACTTGGATTAGTCAAGATATACACATATCCGGGTTCATTTGTTTTTACCATATACGTATTTACTCCCAATTAAATGTTCTTATTATATTACGCAATCTCTCCATGATTCTCGTCAACGCCTTTCTTGTTTTTATAAGACCAAGATGTTTTTCTTTCAATGCCTTTTGTATGATTTCCGGCTGTTCCTTTTGCAAATAGTCATACTCCTTTATGTATAGATTCAGCACCTCGGTAGGAATTTGTTCATCATCCGACAAATCTTTTACAGCCTTATTGCGTTCAGATACAATATATTGATTCAAACGCTCTTCCAATTCACTTGTACCATCAGCCTTACTACGTCCGCTCATGAAGTTTTCCTTATCTTCATCAACATTTTTCCGAATAAAGCCATCAATGAGTTTGGCTTTGCCTCGCATCCCGGCATCCTTAATCATTGTGTCAATGATATGTTGCCTTTTCTCTGAATAATCATTGCTATATGGGTCAAGTTCTGCAATGAGTTCAAGAATGTAAGCCACATTGATAATGTCGCTATGTAGAAGTTCAAGACAGAAATCTATATCCTCTAATCCCTGACTGTTCCCATACGGAACAGGGTCTTCTGCAACTACAGATGGAATTACAGGCGGTTCTATAAACCCGACTGTAATGTCAAGATACTTACTCTTATAGTCGTTGAATTGCTGCTCAGTCATACCAAGATCTTCCGCATCCTCGCTATAATCTTCGTATATCTGGATTTCCGCATGTTTACGGATAATATCACGAAATGCCAGAACAAAATTTTTCTTGTCATTTTCGCTTTGCAGAAAATCTATACTGCTGGGTGTAGGATATTTTTTCAGGAACTCTGTTGCCAAGCATTTATATTCCTTTTTTACATCCTCAAACGGTGGACGTACTATATCTTCAGAATTATCAGAGTTGCTGAACAATTTAATAGACGTATCAACATTATTTTTCAAGTCACGGAAGCAAACGATTTTACCGAAACGTTTCTTCTCGTTCAATACTCGGTTGGTACGACTGAATGCTTGCAGCAAACCGTGATATTCCATATTCTTATCTACATAGAGCGTATTCAGTTTTTTACTGTCGAAACCGGTAAGGAACATACCCACGACAAGACAAAGGTCAAGCGGTTTCATATCCGCTTTCTTCTTTTCATGCGCAGATTGATGTCATCATAGTAGGCACGGAAGTTTTCTGTAGTAAAGGCAGTGCCGAACATATTGTTATAATCGTCCATAATTGTTTGCAGTTCATCAGCCTCACCCACACCCTCTTTTGCATACTGCCCTGTACCCATGCCGGTCTGTTCATCATCCAGACTATTGTTGGCAGCGTAAGTAAACACAGCACCTATACGGATTTTCGGATTCAACGATTTGAATATCTTGTAATATCGTATGAGCATCGACACGGATTGCACAGCAAACAAGGCATCAAACTCTCCGTCGAATGTGGATTTGTTGAAATTGTTAAGGATAAACTTGGCGATTTCCTCCATACGAGCTTGATTGTCGTTGTCAACAACTTCGTTGCCGTGATAATACTCCACAAGGAATCCAAGCACGTTTTCATCGGCTATGGCATCCTTAATAAGATATTTATGAAGACAATTTCCGAATATCTCCTTAGTAGTATGCCCATCTACCGCATTTTCAGTAAAAATAGGTGTTCCCGTGAAGCCAAAGATTTGAGCATTGTCAAAGAACTTCATAATCTTCTTATGACTATCCCCAAAGTGGCTACGATGACACTCATCAAATATCATCACGATACGTGAGTGGCGAATAGTTTCAATCTTGTTGCTATACCACGTCTTGCTGACTGCGGCATTGAGTTTCTGAATGGTAGTGATGATAATCTTAGAATTGCTTTGAAGTCGCTTCACAAGTTCATCCGTATTATCAGTACTATCCACAGCTCCCGGCTCAAACGCTTCATATTCCGATTGAGTCTGAGTATCAAGGTCATGTCGGTCAACAACAAACATAACCTTATCCACATCATCCAACTCTGACACAAGTTGGGCAGCCTTGAACGAAGTCAATGTCTTTCCGGCTCCTGTTGTATGCCATATATAGCCGTTATCGTTGGAGTTCTGCACACGATCTAGAATTTTCTCTACGGCATAGAACTGATAAGGACGAAGCACCATCAAACATTTGTCGCCCTCGTGCAGCACGATATATTTCCCTATTATTTTGCCAAGCGTACATTTTTCCAAGAAGAATACGGCAAACTTATCCAATTCATTAAACGGATGATTGGCAGCATCCGTCCAATTGAATGTAAACTTATAACCGCTATTAGGATTGTTGGCAAAATAGCGGGTATTGACACCATTTGATATAACAAACAATTGGATATAGTCGAACAATCCGTGGAACGAAGTCTTATGATAGCGTTGTATCTGATTATATGCCTGTTTGAGTTCTACTCCCCTGCGCTTTAACTCTATCTGAACCAATGGTAAACCATTGATAAGTATAGTCACATCATAGCGGCATTTTTTCCGTCCTTCAACAGTAATCTGATTCGAGACCTGAAACTCATTCTGACACCATTGGGTACGATTGAGAAATTCCACCCAAATCCGTTGTCCATTTACCGTATCAAGCGGATAGAGGTCACGAAGTTTCTTGGCCTTTTCAAAGCGAGTTCCACCTTCAAGATAAATTAATATCTTCTCAAACTCTTCATCCGTAAATGAAGTACGACCAACTTCCGCCAGTTGTTTCTTGTTATGAATCTCCAACTGACGTTTGAAATTAACATAAAGATTATCTTCCTCGACAATCTGGACATACTCATAGTCCATTTGTCGGAGTGTGGCTATCAGTCCGGCTTCCAACGCCGCTTCGCTTTGTGTTGACATATTCTTGTCCTGCTATGGTGTTACTACTTATTTATTCTAGCTTGCAATATCTTGATGTCTAATGCATTTTCTATTTTGCATAAGGTTTCCAACGACAAATTTTCACGACCTTTCAACACTTTAGAAACATACTGCTGGGTACAATTCATTTTCTCAGCCAAAGCTCGTTGTGTCATACCAAGTTCCTCCATTCGGTTTGACATGATTGCTGCTATAGCCTGTGAATGGCAAATCCAATCCTCGCTCTTATTTTCCATTATATTCATTCCTTCTCCTAAAGCGTTGTCTATCTTGTCTTCAGCCATTGTATGCATCAAAAATACCTTTGCCTTATTTTGTAGGCAAAGGTACTATAAATAATCGAGATTACACAACTTTCAGGTTGTTGTTTGACAGCCAAAACTCAAGAATCACCTATTGTACAATAGAACTATAATATTTTATTGCTTTACGTATAACATCTTTTTATTAGGGCATCGCCTATCTAGCTCAAATCCGTAATTTCCTTTTGATACGGATTGAAATTTTTCATCTCCATCTTTAATAGTTAATATTTTTAACTTCTTCCACCTACCATCTTCCTCGTAAAAGAAAAAATCCCCAACACTAATTTTTACGTTGTCAATTTTCAGGCATACTATGGTATGTTGTCCATAATACTTATGTGGCACGGCCACTTCATTTACTTTTGGCCTAAAATCTATTAAGCCATTATTAAATAGTATACTTTGGGCTTCTTGTTTAGTTATGATCCCATCTTCTATCTCGAAATACAGATTAAACAATTGCCACGTATAGCACAATCCTCTTTTTTCATTTACCGAATCCTTGATCTGCTGCTGATTAAATGGAGGAATTGTTCTGGAAAGAGGTTCTACACCTCTTTCATTATTAACAATATACAATCCAAAGACATCAAATCTTTGTTGTTCTTCCCTTCTGCGAAAAACATTCTTAAAGATTTGACTACATTGTGCATCTGTTGAGGTTCCATTAATACCTTTTATTTCCACAAGGAGCAATCCTTTATCTTCTGTATTAATTTGAATATCCTCCTCATTGAATTCCTTATCGAGTTCCTTGTCTTTATCAATTACATCTTTAAATCCTAACCATTTAAAATATTCAAGACAAGCTTCAACTAACTCATCCCCTGTTGCAGTAAGAAGTTTATGCAAAAATGAATATTCGTTACTATTCATTTCTATTTTTTCTTCCAAAGCAATCAGACGTTCATTATATTCCGCAATTAACTCCTCTTTTTCTCTAAGCAATTCTTCTTGCCCTGGTAAATAATAAATTGACTGATTTAACCATAACGACTCTTCTACTTCTGGAAAATATCCAGAAAAATATTTAAACAGAAACTCTTGCATTACCTTTTGTAACAATTCTCGCTTCCTTTTTGTTTGAGGCAATACCAAAATTATATCGTTCTTACTCATAAAGAAGTAAGAAACAACACCTCCAGTTCTATTCATTAACAAAGGTAAGAATTGGTCATCTTTTACTCTTTTTTCGCCGTTATTATCCCATACTGTTGGATGTTCATATATCTGACAATAAGAAACATCATTAAGAAAAGGTTCAAACAATACTCTTGATAATATACAATCACATAATTTCACCTCTTTACCAACCATATTAGAAGAGCAACAATCCACCAAATGCTCATAGTTATTATGCTCTATACTCTGACTGGAATAATAATCATTTATATCCCTAATGACATATTTTACTAACTGATATGGGGCTTGAAATGCTATTCTTATGGCTGGTCTATTTCTGTCTTTATGAAGACTATAATTCAGAATTGAACTACCATATGGGCATGGATCAAATATTGTTTGCGGAGCATTACTGATAAAATAATATGCTTTTGAACCTAAAATCTCTGTCCTCGTATTTTCTTCTGTATTATACGGAATCCTATCAGGCCTTATCATATCCTCGATAAATATATCATATTCATGTATATTTTGAGGTAATTCATAATTGAGTAATAAGTTCAAACCACCATGATTTTTCCCAGACACATCAATAGGTTTTCCCAAACTTCCGTCATAAACATCAAATCTGTCTTTTAACAAGTTCAAACAATCCTCATCTAAATCTAGACAACAAACTCTTGTCTTTTCACGCTTAGTTTCTGAAGCCATATTTACAAAACAATAACATTACTAAAAATTCATTTTACACCTCTCATCCAACACCCCTCTAAACATATCCATTTCTCGCTTAGATATACCTAACCGTACCGCCAACCCTCGCCACCCTTTCACAACATTAATAACCTCTGAAACAATATGTTCAACTGTTTTTCTGTTGAGCATATAGTGCACACAAGCATCAAGCAAAATGCCGAGGTCTGCCTTGTTGGAAGTTGCCGAAATAAGCAGACTTTGATATTCGTTCAGAGTGGGATTCATATCGTATGCAGGTGATAGCGACCAGCCTTTTGCAGTCAAAAGAAAACCATGATTGCGGAAATGGTCATCGCTGTTGCCAATGCAGATATTGAAAGCCACACGACGATAGAGTTTCTGCAAATTGTACTCAACATCCGTACAGTTTTGAATAATGAAATCCACTATATCCAAATAACCATGCCCTGTAGTTGCATTATCTCCGTCATTCAGTCCCAACAGAGTCATTGCGGAAGCAAAATGAATCCGTTTTCCATCTTTGGTTCTGTCAAAACGCTCTGAAAGCAAGGTGTGATATTTTTCGCCTGTGGCAATAACTTTTGTTTTCGCTGCATTTATACCAGCTTTTGCTGCAAGCAAATGGCTGAAATGCTCCCAAAGTCCGGCATCGTAATCATCCTTACGAGAAGGGAACTTGGCGACATAAAGCGTTTTATCCGTATCTATCACACTGGCTTTCGGTCTTGCTCCACCCAATGAAGAACCCGGTTGCACAAGTTGTACAATCCACTTTCGATCAGGCAGCACGTTATCTTCTTCGCTTCTCTCAATCTCCGCACTGGCTGCAATCAATTCCCTAATATCCGTCAAAGGTGGGATTTTCAACGATTCACTCACATTTATAAAATCGCCATCCGGGTTTTCCTTGAAGCGGAAAGCACCCATTCGGGAGAAGTCATCAATGCCGGTCAGGAAATCGAATGAAGACAATCTTCGTACTGGCCGCTTTTCTTCCATTGCTGCAAGCTGCTCACGCCGCAACAATAGAGTTCGCCCCCAACGATCAGGCAAAGCATCAGAAAAACATCCGAATATATCCTTCCCCGGCTGCGTATATTGTTGTCCCGGATAATTGTTCAAGTCATCACTCAAAAACAAATCTCCATGCTTTTTCAACCAATCATCGCTGAATGTAAAGCAATAACTGTCAGAGCCACGAAGTGATTCGTAGCCCAACTCGCCAATGAGTTCTATCTCATTCAGCCAGTCAAAATCGGCATATACATACAGTTTCTTCATCCCTATTCTTTTTTAGATGCACGTTCCCTTGTCTTCAAACTCAAATCCTGCAAGGCTTTCCCCAATTTATCTTCTTTCGCCAGCCACAGAATATCATCATCAAGCTGCAAAGCATACAGCACACGCAAGTAAATTCCTATTGCCACAGTCGGCACACCTTTCTCTATTCGGGATACGGTCAGCGGAGAACAGGTAGCACGTTCGGCCACCTGAGCCACACTCAAATTCCGACGCAAGCGAGCCAACTTAATCTGCTCCCCTACTATCTGCATTTTCTGCTCCAATTTTCTGGGCAACTTAGTACCCATTGTATTCTTTGTCATAATCAACCTATCATATAACATGCAAAGTTAATACTTTTTATTTATTTAATGATGCATTACACATAGAAAAATACACATCATTGCATAATTAACCATGCACATAATCCATTTTGAGCAGAAACTCCCAGAGCTAAGTGCTATTATATTGTTTATTATCGCTATATATACCTAATTAACGAAATATTGTTTGTTATATAGATGCAATCTGTTCCTCATTCACGCATCATGTCAAAGAACTATTTTGCCAACCCCAAAAGGAGTAACCACATTTCCAACTTGACTTTAATGACTGCTATATACCAAGTAGAGTATTTCCCATGGGTTGGGTTCAAACCACCCCATGGGAATAAGGCTATTTTAACAAAAGATATGGCTTACATACTTATTCGCAGCGTGAGCATCGGAGAACGAATATACATCTTCCATAACAGTTACATTTTAAACTGTTATAAGTGAAGGACACCTATAACGGTTTTATTTTCAACCATTGTTTCATAGGATTTGATAAAACTATTTTGCCAACCAAAAAGAAAAAACGACTTTACTTTATCCCCGTATTCATATATACATCCATTAAAGTAAAGTCAAAAAGAGGGAGAAAGAAAAACATTCGGCAAGCAAACTATTTTTTCTTTTGGTTAGCACCGTTATAATACGCTACATCATCTTCAACCTTGGAGAAATTGTCAACAAAATAACCACGAACATCACCACCAACAAAATGCGATGCAACACATTCCATATATCCCCAAATACACCTCAAATCAGTCCTTCAAAAATGATTTTGCACAAAGTTTTTCACTTGCTTTCATAATCCGCAAAAAATGCACTAATTTTGTACTCGTTCAGCGAAGAAAAAGAAGTGCAAAACGGACTTTTCTACCATTTTATTTATAAAATATTGGTAATCAACCGGTCTAATATGCTGCGTCGGCAAATAGAATCATATTTAGCACTAATTGTACTTTGATTAATTAATATGTGGAAACAAGTAGAATTTGATTTACAGTCACGCAGACGTGGCTTTCATCTTATAACCGGAGAAATATTACGTAATCTGCCGCCATTACCCGAAGTTGGATTACTGCATTTATTTATCAAACACACTTCCGCCGGGCTAAGTATTAACGAAAATGCAGATCCTGATGTTCGTATGGATATGGAAAGCATTTTCAACCACTTAGTGAAAGAACGTGAACCGTACTATCAACACACTTTAGAAGGAAATGACGATATGCCGGCTCATGCAAAAAGCTCAATCATAGGAACGTCGGTCACAATACCTATAACAAATGGAAAGCTAAACCTCGGAACTTGGCAAGGTATCTATCTCTGTGAATTTCGGAATTATGGTGGTAATCGACGAATGGTGGCTACCATTAGTGGAGAATAGCAAATGAACTTGCTATTCTATTGTAATTAGTGGCAAATTGTGTTACCCGCAAATACTTAGGAGACAGTATTGTAGCATACTAGTCTCAGGATTGCGGAACACGAAGTTGCCAGAAGGCAACAGCCGCCGCAGCGGCTACATTAAGCGAATCCACTCCATGCGCCATAGGGATACGGACTACGTAATCAGCCTCAGTGATCGTTTCATGTGAAAGTCCCTCCCCTTCGTTACCCATGACGATAGCCAATTTGGATTCATTCACTAAGGCAGGATTATCAATAGGAATAGAATCATCTGTGAGCGCCATAGCAGCCGTACGAAAGCCTAATTTACCCAAGTCACTGAGGGAACCGTTCATCCAAGCCCATGGCACAAAGAAAACTGCTCCCATTGATACCCTGACCGCACGACGGTTCAACGGATCGCAAGAGTTGCGAGTCAGTAATACGGCATCAATTCCAAGAGCGGCGGCCGAACGGAAAATAGCACCAATATTAGTTGCATCAACCACACTGTCAATGACTACAATGCGCCGGGCTTCCCGACATACTTCTTCCATGCTGCGCGGCTCGGGGCGACGCATGGCGCAGAGAACTCCACGTGTCAGGACATAACCTGTCAACGTAGCAAGTAATTCTCTACTGCCAGTATAAACAGGCACATTTTCGCAACGTTCAATGATTTCAGCAGCATCACCGACAATATGTTTGTACTCGCATAAAATAGCTAAAGGTTCATAACCGGAGTCCAAAGCTCTCGTGATAACCTTCGGACTTTCTACTATAAAAATCCCTTTGCCGGGTTCGGTACGGTTACGTAACTGAGTTTCAGTAAGAGTACTGAACACCTCAACTCCGGGATGAGATAAAGATGATATTTCAATAACAGGCATACTACTGCTTATAACTTTCAATTAAACATACAATCGCTTCTTTCACATAACTGATCATTGATAAATGGCTACCTTAATGACTCCGTCCAATTTATTTTCAAATATACGATAAGCTTCCTCAATCTCGTTCAACGGAAATCTATGTGTAATAAGAGGAGTAGTATCTATTTTGCCTTCTTCAATCAGATTAAGAATCTCGGCACAATCACATCCGTCCACTCCACCTGTTTTAAAAATCAAGTTCTTGCCATACATATCAGGCAAAGGAAGAATTTGAGGCTCGTCATAAAGAGCTACGATAGTGACAACAGCATTAGGACGGGCACATTCCCATGCCAGACGAAAAGTATCCTTACTGCCGGCTACTTCTAAAACAACGTCAGCACCACCATGTTCACTGTTTTGAATCACAAATTCCTTGCAGTTTTCAGGTTCCACCACCAGCACGTCAGGATAATGTTCACGCACAAAACGGATTCTTTCAGGAGACTTTTCGCAGACAATGATACGCCTCGGTTTCTTCAACATCACACACAACAAAGTACAGATTCCGGTAGGACCGGCGCCAATAATAAGCACAGTATCATCCTCGGAAATCTCTGAAATACGAGTTGCCCAAAAACCTGTCGCAAGCACATCACCCACAAACAAAGCCTGTTCGTCGCTGACTGTATCAGGAATACGGTTCAGTCCCTGGTCAGCATAAGGAACTCTGACATATTCTGCCTGACCGCCGTCAATGCGGCAACCTAAAGCCCATCCCCCGTTCGGGTCAGTACAGTTGTTAACATACCCCCGTCTGCAGAAAAAACACTCTCCGCAAAATGTTTCAACATTCACTGTTACTCTATCCCCCGGCTTGACCGAGGTGACATCAGCCCCCACCTTTTCCACAACACCTACCATCTCGTGCCCGACGGTTATTCCGGGTACGGCACGCGGCACACTACCGTGCTTGATATGAAGGTCACTGGTACAAATACTGCCAAGAGTCACCCGTACAATTGCCTCCCGTGAATTTACTATTTCCGGTTCCGGCTTCTCCCGTAACTCAAATTTTCCGTGTTCAATATATGTATATGTAAGCATAATATCCTCTTCATTAATTAACAGCCCCATTCCGGTGCAAAGATAATGATTTCATCAGATCCATATTTATCAAATGAAAGTCAATCCGGACACTCTCATAAAACTTTCATATAAAAGAGTCTTCTTCTTATCATTAGTTTTTGACTTGTTGATCTTCTATTATAACACGCTTTATCTCTCGTGTATCTTTAGATTTACTAAAAGGTACGACTCTATAAGATGCTTTCTGTATAACCCCCAAACCAAAGTCAGGCAAAAGAGTTTTATTTTTAGAATAATCATTATCAATCATCATATCCCATGTTGCTCCACCAGTCAAATAAACCTTGAAACTATCTGCACTTATCATAGAAATAATATCTGTCGGATTATACAAATGAAACAAAGTTCTAACATAGTAATCTTTCTGTATTTCTCCAGGTTTGTAATTGTTACTATATGGACCAATCACATCGAATTCATAAGACGGATGACATATCGCAAATTCTATTCCATTTCTCGGAAATGAGTATCTTACTTCTATTTTCTTATTGTTAGATATTACTTTAAGATCTATTTGCCTTGACGCATCATCAAATTCGGTTTCTGATACGACATTCTCTTCGGAATTCAAATAAAGTTTCCAAAAATATTCCGATACAACTCCTGCTATACAATCAGCCAAAATACGTTCAGGAGATCTTTCATGCATAGAATTGTTTGCAGCACCAGGATTTACTTGCCGTGCAAGCTCTTCCGCCTTTGTTCTAAGCAAATCCATAAGTTCCTTGTCTTCCGAAGAATAGTTTAGTTCGTATACTACCACTTCAAAAGGTGTTCTCCTACAAGTCCGAGGATATCTTGCAGTACAATTAACAACCAAATTCTCTATTCTCATAAGTCTATTATTGTTCAACCTTGCCCTATAAATCCATCCAACTGTTTCTTGATATTCTCAAAATTCTGATTCAAGTCAAGTGTCCTGTAATATATGACGTTTCCGTCCCTAAATGTCGTCTGTCCATCAGGCGTTATATCTTCTTCTGTCTTGGCATACAATAACATCCCATCCACCTTCCCCGTATGATTAGTATCGTAATTCATTACATAAGAATGAATCTGATATAGGTTATTAGAATGGATAGTCCTTTTGTCAAATTGGGACTGCATTGACCTACTATAATACTTGGTATCAATAATCAGTGTTCGTTCTTTAAATGTCAGCATAATATCCGTCCGCATGATAGGAAGAATACTGGAAGTCGACTGTTCTTTGTCAATATTCCAGTCTATTTGAGTTGCCTTTGCTTTTAATTCCGGATAATGTTTCCGATAATACTCCAGAACAAACTTCTCGTAAAGTCTGCACATATGTTCATCGGAAAATTCCTTCATTTTATAAGCACCTCTTTCCGTAGTCATCAACATCCCGTCGAGAATAAAATAGCAAACATACAGAAGCATCCGGTAAGTCTTGCAATTTCTATCAAAGCGCATAGTAGTCCAGTTTATCGTCAGGATATCAACGGCCTCCACGTCACTAAAGAAGAGCATAAGGCGCTTCAACGCAGCCTTCCTGTCCGATTTGACTTTCGGATGTTTCAGCAAGAATTGAACAGTTGTTTTTAATATCTGATTAAACTTGTTGTTCTCCGATAATTCATCGTACTCACAATCAATTTTCTGTTGTTTCCGCATTAGATTATTGACCGTACCACATATATCAAGCTTCCCTTTCAATGTGGACAACGAACCATGACAGGAAATATATTCTTTATGCAACCCCTGTTTTAATTGAAACGAAATGCCACGAAGCAGAATTTCAGCAAACAAATCATGAATCTCTTCAAATTCTTCACCGGCTATTTCTTCATAGTTGTTCTGCTTAAGCTCCTGAAAAGCATAAGTCAGCATATAGTAGATATTGCGAATGAATATACCTTTGTCTATTGTCATTTTATCAGGCTCAATAACTTGTCCGTTTCTTCTTTGAATTTCTTATCATTGTCAAACCAATATTCTCGTAACATAGGGGCAATATCATATTCAATCACATTCTCAAGCCACATATTATCAATAGATTCCCGGTTACAGAAATAACTATGACCGATACAAAAGCCTTTTCCGAGCGAATCATCCTTAGCAATCTCAATATTCAGGGCTTTGACGGCATCAATCACTTTATTAAAGACTTCACAATCAAGATCCTCCTGATACTTTTTGAAACCAACCGAATCAAATCCCGGCGTCATATCAAAGAAACTGAACCGACGGCGTAAAGCGTAATCAATCATAGCCAGGCTACGGTCGGCCGTATTCATCATACCTATAATATAAAGATTCTCCGGGACAGAAAAATACTCATCGTTATATGCAAGACGGATTTTATGCTTTTCTCCCCGATAATCATTTTCGATGAGCATCAGCAACTCGCCAAAAATCTTGCTCATATTTCCTCTATTAATTTCATCAATAATAAAGAAATACTTCTTATCCGGATCACTTTGGGCTTTCCGGCAGAAATTATAGAATACACCTCGTCTTAATTCAAAACCGCCATCTTCTTTCGGCTTATATCCCATCACAAAATCTTCGTAAGAATAATTCTGATGAAACTGGATAAACTCTACTTTAGTTCTATCTTCTTCTCCTATAATAGAATAAGCCAGGCGTTTTGCCGAATACGTTTTACCGACACCCGGAGCACCCTGTAATATGATATTTTTCTTTGCCAGCAACAGACTTCTCAACTTGGTATATTCCTCTGATTTTATAAAAACATCATCCAGGAAATTATTCCCGGAATATGGAGGATTACGTTTGTTGACTGTTATAGGGTTTTCATCACGGATCAAATCCGCCAATACGTTATACTCATCTTTTGTTAATTTGAAGAACGACCCATTCTTATTCTTCAGGAATTCCATACCGCTCAATTCCGGTATATCCTTTATAACCGAATAATCAATCGGGTTCAGCAAGCTTTCGGTCTTCTTGAAATATATTTTTGTCCATCAGCAGCTTTGACTATCTCCGCTATAGCTACCACCTGCTTCACAGGAGTAGCTTCATAGCCTATAACAATATCGCCTTCTCTTGCATCAATAAAATTTTGAAATATCCTTCGCTGATTTCCACTATCATTATAAAGAGTATAGTCTTGTATTTTACCAACCGGAGCTTTCGAAAAGCTCCATATCTTAGGACTAGCCACAAGCCACCAATATTGCTTTTGAGATTTATCCTCAAATAGTTTCTCCAAAGATTCCACATAATCCGGATACTTGGTTATATCGGTCAAGGTCTTTTGGACATTCTTACCTATATTCTCCCATTCTCCGGCATTCGTCCATTGCATTTTACGGACATTCTTAAAATCAGAAAAAAGACTCATCAAAGGCATAATCACCTTCCACAATCCCACGCCCTATTATTTGATTCTGCCCTTTCTTGACTATAACAATATCACCGGCCTGCATCTCATGAGCGAACTCCCATAATGCCAGGCTGTCATTTTTAAACGAGGCCTCCGGCTTATCATATATTTCCTGCAACCTAGCTGCCATTTCTTTCTTTGAAGCATATTCCAAAAGATTGCCCATTTCATCCCAACCAATACACATTATGTTTTGAGATAGACACACATCCCATTTAGACGCATTCTCTCCCGGAGCATATAACCAAACCTTATGCATTTTATTTAAATTTTAGTTTCATCATTTCAGTCTGTTTTTAAGACTTTTACCTTTACTGCTTACTTTACAATGTCCTGTTTTTCATCAATTCCCATTCTTTCAATCAACTTCAAGTCCTTCAATTGCGTCAATATTCTTCTCCTTATAGCCAAACTAACGTTGAGGCATTCACCCAATCCAATGTGTGAGAGTTCAATAATGCAATTAAAATCTCCTAGCTACAAAGATACAAAATAGTTGTTCCGCAATGTAGTAAACACCTATGTTTTTTATAATTTAAATTGACTAACCACATTACAGTGAATACTTATGGTCACCACCAATAATATTTATATCTTAAAATGACATTATGTACAAATAAAACAATCCAAACACTTTCCATTATCAAAATAAAGTCCTACTTTTGTAGAGAATATAGATGTACATATTCAAAATAATCCCGCAAATAAAATAAACCCTACAAAATGAAAGAAGAACCCGACAGTCTGTCTGTCCCCTACAATTTCTCCCGTTGTTTCAACGACCAATGTCCACAAGCCTTGAAATGCCTGCGCTACATAGCTGCCAAAAATGAAATAACTGATTACCTTTATATCTCTATCGTCAATCCGGCACGTTATCCTGCAGACGGAAACCAATGCGAATGTTTCAAGACCGCTGTCAAAGTTCATGTGGCATGGGGACTAAAACGATTGCTTGACAGAATTCCTTATGAGGATGCGGTCAGTATCAGAATGCAACTGGTGGGGCACTATGGGAAAACAGGATACTACCGGTTCTACCGTGGAGAACGGGGACTTATGCCTAAAGACCAAGCTTATATAAAACAAATATTCCGTAATAAAGGGATAAAGAAGAACCAACTTACCAACGCTACACAGAAGAATATATTTGGTAAGTTGCTGTCATCTGTCACAGATTAGGGGTAATAGTTTTCTCTGCGTGAAACTAAAGTTCCAGCTAAGAGAAACTATAGTTTCATCGGTAAGAAACCAATGGTTTCAAGCAATTGGAACTAGAGTTTCAAGCGTATGAAACTAAAGTTTCAAACCGCAGAACCAACAGTTCCGCACCTTGAAACCGTTGGTTTCAAGGCAGGACACAACTCATAAGTACGGAGATAACAAATTGAACGACTTATCTTTCTATGGTTAAATGCGATACCTCTCTATTTCACAAGGGACAGCTCTTCTATATAGCGGAATAAGCAAATAAAATCTAATTTCTTTGTTTACAACTTTGTCATAATAGAATTTAAGATGTTATCCCTACTTTTTCAAATTACTATTCATACCTTTGTGACTTCGATAAAGAATTAGTAACCTATTAAAAAGAAAAAATTGATTATGCGCTCATTCATCGTGTTTCTTTGCTTCATTCCCGTTCTACTATTTTCCTGCCGGAGTGTTTCTCTTGAAGCACAACTGAAAGAAGCTATCAAAGACAGGAAAGCTGAAATAGGGATTGCCGTTATCATAGATGAAAAAGATACGGTAACAGTCAATAATGATATTCATTATCCTTTGATGAGTGTTTTCAAGTTTCATCAGGCGTTGGCGTTAGCCGATTATATGGCGAAACGGAATCAGTCATTGGATACTCTGCTAAGGATAGAGAAATCGGATTTGAAACCGAATACGTATAGTCCCTTACGGGATAAATATCCGCAAGGGGGAATTGAGATGAGCATTGCCGACCTGCTAAGATACACACTTCAGCAGAGTGACAACAATGCCTGCGATATACTTTTTGATTATCAGGGCGGACCGGATGCCGTGAACCGATATATCCATTCGTTAGGCATTCGGGATTGTGCTATTGTCGGTACGGAAACTGCCATGCACGAAGATTTGGATTTGTGTTATCAAAACTGAGTACACCATTGGCTGCTGCCGAATTAATGGAGATTTTCCGACGGGAACCGTTGTTTGCACAAGAATATAAGGATTTCATCTATCAGACAATGGTAGAATGCAAGACCGGGCAAGACCGGCTGGTTGCTCCTTTAGCGGACAAAGGAGTGGTAATAGGACATAAAACGGGGACAGGCGACCTTAATGCCAAAGGACAACAGATAGGCTGTAACGACATCGGCTTTGTTCTTTTGCCGGACGGACGCACTTACAGCATAGCTGTCTTTGTGAAAGATTCCGAAGAAAGCTTTGCGGAAAACAGTAAGATTATCGCTGATATTTCACGTATTGTTTATGAATACGCGATGCAGTCTGCCAAATAAAGAGAGTAATAGTTAATGATAAAAAAGAAAAATCAGATTAAAAATGAAACTACACCACATCGCCATTTGGACTTTCCGTTTGGAAGAGTTGAAAGAGTTCTATGTCCGCTTCCTGGGTGGAAAAAGCAATGAGAAATATGTGAATCCCAAGAAGGGATTCGAGTCTTACTTCATATCTTTCGGTGAAGGTCCTTCTTTGGAATTGATGAGCCGTCCCGATGTACAGAATACGGTGGTGGAAGAAAACAGAGTCGGATTGACACATCTCGCTTTCACGTTTCCCGGCCAGGAGGAAGTTCTTCGTTTCACTGAGGAAATGCGTTCCGAAGGTTACACCATTGCCGGTGAGCCGCGCACTTCGGGAGACGGATATTTTGAAAGTGTCGTCCTCGACCCGGACGGTAACCGTATAGAATGTGTATACAAGAAAGAATATGGAGAAGAAGACTGAGACAGAGGAAACTGTGACGCCCCGTAGCCTAGAGACGGTACGGCTGCTGATCCGCCCTTTTCAAGAAGAGGATGCGGATGCATTTTTTGCCTGTTGCCAGAACCCGAACTTGGGTAATAATGCCGGTTGGGCGCCCCACAAGACGATAGAAGAATCGCGGGAGATTCTTCAGAATGTGTTTATCGGCCAAGAGAATATCTGGGCGATGATACTGAAAGATGCGCAGCAACTTATCGGTTCTATCGGAATCGTCCCCGACCCGAAACGGGAGAATCCACAGGTACGTATGCTGGGGTACTGGCTTGACGAAGCGCATTGGGGCAAAGGATATATGACGGAAGCGGTACAGGCTATACTCAACTACGGTTTCAACGAACTGCAACTCAGCCTCATCACCGCCAATTGTTACCCACACAACAAACGGTCACAACAAGTGCTTGAACGGAACGGATTTATCTATGAAGGTGTGCTGCATCAGGCGGAACTGACTTACAACGGGAATATATTCGACCATTTGTGTTACTATCTTCCGAATATATGCCAGCCTGCCCCGCAAGACTATGACGAGATTCTGGAAGTTTGGGAAGCATCGGTACGCCACACGCATCATTTTCTCACGGAAGAACATATCCAGTTTTACAAGCCATTGGTGCGCAATCATTATTTACCGGCGGTAGAACTATACATTATCCGGGATGCCGGCAGAAAGATTGTAGCTTTCATGGGACTGAGCGATGAACTAATCGAGATGTTATTCGTAAATCCCGGCGAACAGGGAAAAGGATACGGCAAGCGATTACTGGAATACGCTACTCGGAAAAAGCAGTTGGATAAGGTGGACGTAAACGAACAGAATGAAAAAAGCACTCAGCTTCTATCTTCACATGGGATTCCAAATCATCGGAAGGGACGAAACGGACGGTATGGGAAAACCTTATCCGATCCTGCATTTGCAGCTGAAAGAAGCAACTGTCGAAAAAAGTAAGAGTAAAGGTTAACCCTCAAAAAGAAAGTTACATGAACCTACGTGCGAGATTATCCGAACGTGTGCATATTGAAGATATTAGAGAAATACTTCACTTTATACAAGATGACGAACAACTCAGAGAAGAAGTCTATCAATTTATCTTTGACGAGGACGATATTGTCTCTTATCAGGCATTGTGGGTTTGTACGCATTTCTCAAAGGAGGATGTAGAATGGTTGAGCCGGCGACAAAACGAACTGATTGACGCGGCAATGACCTGTCCGCACTCAGGAAAACGAAGGATGCTCCTGAACCTGCTCAGCCAGCAACCGGCAGCCAATCCGCCACGAATGGATTTCCTCGATTTCTGCCTGGAGCGTGTCATAAGCCGACATGAACCGGGCGGTGTACAATCTCTTTGCATAAAACTTGCCTATCAACTGACCTGTTCCATTCCCGAGCTGCAACAGGAACTACGCACAATGCTGGAAATCATGGAACCCGAATTATTGAATCCCGCCATTCGTGCTGTACGCAGAAATACCCTAAAGGCGATGAAAGCAAAAAAATAACGAACAAAAAAACAAGAAGCTGTCTCCCGCTACGGAAAACAGCTTCTCTCTTATGTCGTTATGAATTAAATCAATTGAAATAGTACAAGAATACGGCAATTCCTTCAAGAGCCTTTTTGGGCTGGTCTTTGATTTCAATAGCAAATTTGATTTCAGCCTTTGCCACACCACGCAAATTGGTCAATGAATGAAGGGTAGTCACCAGACGGATGCTTTGTCCTGACAACACAGCCTGACCGAATTTCATTTTGTCCATGCCGTAGTTAATCATCATTTTCAGGTTATTCACCTGGATAATCTGATTCCACAGGTAAGGAAGCATGGATAATGTCAGATAGCCGTGAGCAATCGTGCTGTGATAAGGGCTGTCTACTTTGGCACGTTCCGTATCCACATGAATCCATTGATGATCCAGTGTTGCATCTGCAAAAAGGTTGATGCGTTCCTGTGAGAGTTCCACATAATCTGAAACACCTATTTGTTGTCCTACTAGCTTTTCGAATTCTTCGTACGAATTGATAATTACTTTTTCCATAGTCTTATCGCTTTATGGGGGTTATTATAAATGTTAATCGGGGACAAAAATAGAAAAAATAAACTGATATGCCATTAATTTACGCAATAAAAGCAGGAACAAAAGAAGTCGGGGATAGTTTACAAATCAGGGGCTTGTTTCAAAGGTTGTTCCAAGGTTCGCCTCAAGGCTTCCGACAAGATACTGTACCCTTTTCCGTTCAGATGCAGATCGTCAATAGTGAGTTCGGGATTCAGCCTTCCGTCCTGCAATAAACGGTCGAACACATCCAGATAGATAATGTCCGTTCCCTCCAGTTTCCTGTGTATTTTCTGATTAAGCATACAGATGAATTTATTCACCGACGTACTGTAATCATCGTAATCATTGCGTGGGAAGATACAGAATAAGTAAGTCTGCCGGGAAGGAACAGCCAACACTGCTTTTACATACCGTTCTACATAGCCGTCCACATTTTCATCGTTCAACTGATAGATGTCATTACTTCCGAACTGAATAACTACCCGGCAATCCGATGTGTCCACATCAAACGCTTCGACATAAGCCAATCCCTCGCCGGGCACACCATAGTTCAGGCATTCCCATTGCGGAAAATAGATATTCAATGCCCAGAACGCTATATGACTGTTGCCTACAAAAGCTAGTTTCGGTTTTTCCTCTATCTTATCCATTTCATTCAAACATTCATTTTATTTCATTTAAACTCCAGAACAAATATAGAACAAAATTCGCGGATTTACTTTACTTTTGCACCGATAATCACATTCATATATAAACCGATGATACATTTTTTCAAGAAGAGCGTTTCTCATATTGCGCTACCGGAGAAATTCACTTATCCTTTCCACTATACGCCGCATCCGTTGTGCGTATTAGCGGCGGAAGAAGTGAAAGAGTATATTTCAAGCCGGAAGGAATGGCAGGAAGAATTGACGCTTGGAAAGATGTTCGGGGTATTGATTGTACAAGAGACAGGAAAAGGACAAGAAACGGGAGGGAAAAAGAAACGGGAGAAAGTACCGATAAAGACGAAGAAGGCGGAATCGGTTACCTGGCAGCCTTTTCCGGCAATCTGGCAGGGAAGAATCTGCATACTTATTTTGTTCCTCCTGTTTATGACTTGCTCCAACCACAAGGATTCTTCAAAATAGAGGAAGAACAGATCTCCGCTATCAATATCCGCATCAATGAATTAGAAAACAGCCGTCCCTATCTGGACGCAAAAGAAAGGTGGAAGAAAGAAACGGAACAGGCTAAAGCGGAGTTGAGTCAAGCCAAAGCAGAGTTAAAAGCCGCAAAGGAGGCCAGAGAAATCCGCCGTCAGTCCTCGCCCGGACTTTCCGAAGAAGAACAAGCCGTCTTGATTCGGGAAAGTCAATATCAAAAAGCTGAATACAAACGGAAAGAGAAGGAATGGAAAAAACGGTTGGAAGAACTTGAAACCGAAGTTAACCGTTTCAAAACGGACATAGAAAGCTTGAAAACAGAACGGAAAGAACGTTCGGCGGCTTTGCAACAAAAGTTATTCGGACAGTTCCGGATGTTGAACGCGAAAGGAGAAGTGAAAGACTTATGTACTATTTTTGAGCAGACTGTTCAGAAAGTACCTCCCGGCGGTGCGGGTGAATGTGCATTACCCAAGCTACTGCAATATGCTTATCTTCATCAACTAAAGCCATTGGCAATGGCTGAATTTTGGTGGGGGGACTCTCCCAAAAACGAAATCCGGCGTCATGGATATTACTATCCTTCCTGTAAAGGGAAGTGCGAGCCGATTCTACAACATATGTTACAGGGACTGGAGGTAGACGAAAATCCGCTATTAAGCAATACGCATAAAGACACGGAACTGGAAATCGTGTTTGAGGATGAATGGCTGGTGGTAGTCAACAAACCGTCCGGAATGTTATCCGTGCCGGGAAAGGAGGAGGATATGGATTCCGTTTATCACCGCCTGAAAGAAAAGTATCCGGACGCAACCGGACCGATGATCGTACACCGACTCGATATGGCGACTTCGGGGTTACTGCTTGTTGCCAAGACAAAAGAAGTACATCAACATTTACAGGCGCAATTTGAGAACAGAAGTATAAAAAAACGATATATCGCCTTACTGGACGGGTGCATAACAGAAACCGAAGAAACAACAAATCAAACAACAGGAAACACAAGAAAAACAGAAAAGGTAAGAGCAACAGAAGTAATAAGTACAACCGGAAAGGCAGGAAGAATCGAGCTTCCTCTCTGTCCGAACCCTCTCGACCGACCGTGCCAGAGCGTTGACGAAGAACATGGGAAGGAAGCTATCACAGAGTATCAGATCATCACAAACTCAGAGAAACATACCCGTATCGCTTTCTGCCCGTTGACCGGACGCACTCATCAACTACGTGTGCACGCCGCCCACCCGAAAGGTCTGAATTGCCCCATTCTAGGCGACGAGCTCTACGGAAAGAAAGCAGACAGGCTATATCTTCATGCCGAATACATAGAATTCCGTCACCCCATTTACGGAGACATCATCTGCATACAGAAAGAGCCTGATTTTTAAGAAAAAGACTCTTATGCCATGAACCAAAACCTTTTTGAAATGTATATAGGTGTAACTATTAACTTTCAAAAAGAACCTGACTATGAGTATTAAGTTTCGAATTACAAAGTACCTGGCTGTATCTGCATTAGCCATGCTGCTATTAGGAGCCTGCTCCAAAAACAACATTTATATCGACCTCGCCGATCCTAACGAAGAAAACGGTAATGGCCACCCGTCCGGCAATGACAGTGGCAACAACAACGGCAATCCTTCCAAAGAGGGTACTTTAGTTACTTTCAGCGCATCCGTAGAAGGAAGAAACATCACCCGCGCCATGTCGCCTATGGGCAAGGGATTACAAAGTTGGTTGTGTGCTTACCTGTCCAATACCTCGAACATAATCACCGGAAATCCTATTGCCGAAGGTACATACATCACCTCCTCTCCCGGCGTACTGGCAGGCAACAACGGATATAAAATGTATCTTAGCAACAACATCTATAATTTCTATGCCGTTTCCTGCAATTCCAAGAATCCCGCCCCGACCTTTACCAACGGGATATCCGCCCCTTTATCCAATGGAGTAGACTATCTCTGGTGGCACGCTACGCACCAAGACGTGACAAACTCCCAGATCAACATTCCGATCACCTACCAGCACGCAGCTACGCAAATAGTAGTCGCCTTGTCGGGAGGTGCCAATATAACTCTCAACAAGATTATCTCCGCCTCTATCACTCCGCCGAAACCGGGCGCAGTCATGGATTTGTCTACCGGAATCATCACTTCGGAAACAACTTATGACAAGGCCGCTATCATGGGAATCAATGACTTTACCGTACAATATACCATGTTGCCTGTGAAAAGTTCCTTACCCATGACTTTAACACTGGAATTACTGGTCAACGGAGAAAGTTTCTCACGCACCTACACCACTCCGCTTACTCCCCCCAACAGTCTGCTAGCGGCAGGAAACTCATATCTTTTCCGGGCGATCATTGACGAAAACTCCTTAACATTCGCCAATGTAAGCGTAAAAGAATGGACTGAAGTAGACGAAAGCGGCAACCCGCTATATCCGATACAAGACTAACCTCTCTCCGGTTGCGCAAGCCGGCAACCCCTATGCCACCGCTTGCGTAACCGAAGCGTTTGTAAGCACCTGCTTCTTCAACCTCTTGTAGACATAGATAAAAGCAGGAACAAGGAACAAGTCCGCGGCTATCCAAGCCAACGGGTCGCCGTAGCAGACAGCCAGAAAACCGAAAGCAGGAACCGCATAAAGGCTGACGAGAATACGGGCAATCATCTCCGCCACTCCGGAAAACATAGCAAGATTCGTAAAACCCACTCCTTGAATGGTATAACGCAAGACGCACAACAATCCAAGCACAGGGAAGAACATACAGGAAATATGAAGGAAAAGTTCCGTATCCAGTAAAATCTCCGTTTCCGAGGGGTCTACAAAAATCAAGGCAAAGTATTTAGCTCCCGACATCAGGAGCACGAAAGTAAACGCCGCATAGATAATCATCATCAGGGCGCTTGCCTTGACTCCCATCCAGATACGCTTCGGCTTTCCCGCACCGTAGTTTTGCCCACTATAGGTGGCCATTGCCATGCCCAGACTCTCGAAAGGACACATGAAAAACATCTTGATACGCATGGCTGCCGTGAATGCAGCCACACAAGCCGTACCCAAAGCATTATTGGCGCTTTGCAGCATAATGCTGCCAATGGCAGTAATGGAAAACTGCAGTCCCATAGGCACACCGATATAAAGCAACGTCTTAGCCAGCTTCGACTGGAACCGCCGTTCCTTCGGAGTACTCTGCAAAATATCAAACTTACGATACATATAAATATAACAGAGCACAGCCGAAAGCCCCTGTGAGATAACCGTAGCAATGGCAGCTCCCGCCACTCCCCAGCCGAGCACCAAAATACAAAACAAATCGAGCAGGATATTCAGTACCGTAGAGAGAAGTAGAAACCAAAACGGCGTCTTGCTGTCACCCAATGCACGGATAATACTGGACAGCAGATTATAGAAAGAAAGTAAAGGGAACCCCGATAAACGTGACAAGCAGATAAGCATACGCCCCTTCGAATATATTCTCCGGAGTCTGCATCATCTGAAGAATATCCGCACACAAGATACTGGTAACAATAGCGATAGTGACAGACATCACCACAGAGAGCTTCAGACTGACGGATATGTAACTGCGCATCGTGCTATAATCCCTCGCTCCGAACTTCTGTGCCACCGGAATGCCGAATCCTCCGCAACATCCGTTGCAGAACCCCAAGATAAGGAATACCACCGATGTGCTGGCCCCTACCGAAGCCAACGCATTAATACCCAGAAACTTTCCAACGATTGCCGCATCGACAAGCGAGTACGTTTGTTGCAGCAGATTGCCAAGCAAAAGCGGCAGTGTAAACTTTAAAATCAACGGTAATGCCGGCCCTGCCGTCATCTCTTTAGAAGTTGCCATACGTCTATGTTCTAAAATTGCGCGCAAAGATACGGAAAATCCCATGAATAAAATCCGGATTCACCTTCCTCTTTTATTGACGTAAATCAAAAAACGAGGAAGCGCTTATCATAACGGAAAACCTACCGTTTCACCAGCCGCTTGGGCGACCCGTGCCACGAACATCCCAGACAGAACACCTCCGTCAGGTCGAAGCCTTCCATAGAATCCTCCGGGTATTTAGGCACGACTTCACCATTTTCGAGTACATATACCAACAGTCTTTCCCCTTGTTCATTCTTCACATACATAGCAGCAATTTTACATTGCGGGCACAATAACTTTTTTCATGCCGCAAAGATACACTATCTTTGTGAACCCGATCTACAAAACCGGATAAAATGAAGAAAAACCGTATTGCACGCGAAAAGGAAACAGTAGAGCTGATGATACGCCTCTACTGTCGGAAAAAAGAAAAGAATACCGTTCTTTGCCCCGACTGCGAAGAACTGCTGCGCTATGCACACGCCCGTCTCGACCGTTGCCCGTTCGGTGAAAAAAAAGAGTTCGTGCAAGAAATGTACCGTACACTGCTACAAACCTGTCATGCGTGAACGGATGCGGCAAACCATGCGCTTCGCCGGACCGAGAATGATATTCTACTCCCCTTGGGCCGCCATACGTCATTTACTAAACCTATAAATACATCACCCATTCAGCCATATACCATTATGAAAAGAGCCATAATCATAGGAGCCACCTCCGGCATCGGACAAGAAGTAGCCAAAAATCTTTTGAGAGAAGGCTGGCAAATCGGAATAGCCGGCAGGCGTCAACCGGCACTCGAAGACTTCCAACGCATTGCACCGGAACAAATAAAGATCCAGTCACTGGACGTCACCCAGGCAGACGCTGCGGAAAAACTGAACACCCTTATCCGCAAACTAGGCGGCATGGACCTCTTCCTCCTCAGCTCCGGCATCGGTTTCCAGAACCCGGAACTGGATATCGACATAGAACTGAACACCACACGTACCAACGTCGAAGGATTTACCCGCATGGTGGACACTGCCTTCGATTACTTCAAGCAGCATGGCGGCGGACACCTTGCCGTTATCAGTTCTATCGCAGGAACCAAAGGTTTGGGTATAGCTCCCGCCTACTCCGCCACGAAACGTTTCCAGAATACCTATATCGATGCTCTCGAACAACTCTCCCACCTGCAAAAACTAAATATCCGCTTCACCGATATCCGTCCCGGATTTGTTGCCACCGCCCTACTAGGTGACGGTAAACACTACCCGATGCTAATGAAAGCAGACAAAGTGGGGCAAGCCATTACCCGTGCCCTGAACCGCAAACGCCGGACGGTAATCATCGACGGACGTTACCGCGTGCTCGTTTTCTTCTGGCGACTGATCCCCCGCCGGTTATGGAAACGCCTGCCCGTAAAAACAAAAGCTAAAAAGAGCAAGATAGGATAACACTATTTTCGGGAAAAAACTCTATATTTGTCCACAGAGACAAGAGATCTGTCTATCATTCCCTTAACCAACTAAAGAACTAAAAAATGGAACAGAAAATTTGCCAGTGTTGTGCCATGCCGATCGACGAATCTACATTCGGAACAGAAGCGGACGGTAGCAAAAACCAAGATTACTGCCTGTATTGCTACAAGAACGGGCATTTCACCAAAGACTGTACAATGGACGAAATGATCGAGTTTAACCTAAAGTATCTCGACGAGTTCAACAAAGATTCGAAAGTAAAGTACACGATCGATGAAGCACGCGCCACCATGAAAGAATTCTTTCCGCAATTGAAAAGGTGGAAGAAATAAGTAAAAACGAAAGCACACCGTTTCCAACAATCCGTTATCCACAATTAAACAACAAGAATTATTCAGATTTTCTTTTTTATCATACATTATTTCTTCTTATCGTTTTTTTATTATACATTTGTAAATGTATATTCTGTCATTAGGATTGTAAAACAATACAGCAAATCATAAAAATAACAGTTCAGTCCTGATTACGGATAAAAATAGGAAACAAATGAAACAAAGCAATTCACTTTCTTCTAAGGATGAGAATATGTCTTCAGAAAATGGAGCGGCCGGATTGACACAAGACCAACTGCTGTTTACAGAAAACATCTACGCCAGTCTGCCAATAAGTATCGAAGTTTATGATGCTAATGGTATCCTACGTAAAATCAACGATAAGGCATTGAAAATGTATGGAGTCAGTGACCGTACAACAGTCATAGGTAAAGTCAATCTTTTTAACAGTCCTTATATGGACAAGGAATTAAAATCCAAGATACAGAGAGGTGAGGATGTCACTTTAGAATTTGAGTATGACTTCGACCGTATCAACAGCGATGCCTATTTCTGCAGCCAAAATAAAAACTCTATAATTTATGAAGCCCAAGTAGTTCCGGTATTAGACGATCAAGGTACTATCATCGGCCATATATTGCTTTCTAATGACGTGACCAGTGCCAAGGAAATAGAATTTCGCACGGAAGAAAGCAAGAAGAATCTGGAAATGGCTATGGAAGCTGCCAACATGGCTTCATGGGTATATAATGTGCATAAAAAGACATTCAGCACATTGCACGGAAACGCGCTAGCAAAAGAAGAAATGTCTTTGGAGCAGATGCAAAGTATCCTGCATCCGCAAGACCGTATACAGTTAATGCAACTGTTCGCTCAACTGATAAACAAGGAAACGCAACAGGTGCACACCACCCTGCGTTTTTATAACAAGGAAGAAAGGCAATACCGCCATTACGAAAGCCGGATGCGCTTATCCTCCGAACACCGGGGAAAGCTCCTGATTGTCGGCACACAACTGGATGTAACGGATAAAGTGCAAATGTTGAAAAAGACACAAGACCTGACAACAAAGCGCGAGCTGGCCATGCAGGTGAGCAATATCGTACATTGGGACTTCGACGTATCCACACAGAAGTTCGAGTCCTACAATGATCCGATCAACGACTATGCCCCCAACAGGCTTGTTACTCTCAAAGAATTTGAAAGTGTCGTACACCCTGACGACCGCTCTACCTATTTCGATGCCATCCAATCTATGTTGTCGGGCGAAAACGAAACCGTCAACTTCACTTGCCGCATGCAAACAAAATACGATGAAACCTGGCAATATTGCAATGTCATCGGCGTTCCTTTCGAACAGGACGAGAATGGAAACACCATACGCTTCACCGGCTTCCGACAGAATATCTCCAAGCTCCACCGCCTGAACGAGGAGCTTAAAGAGAGAAATTATAAAATGGAGCTTACGTTCAAGACCGTCGGTATGTCTTACTGGGATTTCGATGTGACAGGCCGGAAGTTCACCGCATTCAATGATCCCGTCAACGACTATCACCCTGAAACTCCGATTGATGTCGACCAATATTTGAGCGCTGCCCACCCGGACGACCGGGAACTTGTACGCAAATATTTCGAGGGAATGATAGAAGGAAAGGAGCAAGAATTCAATTTCCAGTACCGTTCCAAAACGAAATGGAATAAGGAATGGCAGACCTTAATCATCACCGGCATTCAAGTGGAAAGAGACAAAAGAGGAAAAATAATCCGTTACACAGGCATCGGCTTCAACAATACGAAGTGGGAGAAAATGGCACAAGAGCTAAAGATATTGAAAGACAAAGCCGAACTTTCCGACCGCCTCAAATCAGCCTTCCTGGCCAATATGAGCCATGAGATACGTACCCCGTTGAATGCCATTGTCGGTTTTTCCGGCCTCATGGTAAATTGTGACGACCCCGAAGAAAAGGCGGAATACATGGAGATTATCGAATCGAACAACGACCTGCTGTTACGGTTGATTAATGATATTCTCGACCTTTCCAAAATCGAGTCGGGCATCCTCGAACGCAAGAGGGAAAAGTTCAATCTGGCAAAAGTATCCGGTGAACTTTATACAATGATCCAACCGAAGATCACTAATCCGGAGGTAGAGTTCATCCTCGGCAATTCCGGTCCGGATTGCTGGATATTCCTGGACAGAAACCGCCTCAAACAGGTCTGGATGAATTTCCTTACCAATGCTGTGAAATGTACGCATAGCGGACATATCAAAATGGGATACAGTCTCGAAAACGGAGGAATCAAGGTCTATGTCGAAGATTCGGGTGTCGGCATTCCGTATGAGGTGCAGAACAGGGTGTTCGGACGATTCCAGAAACTCAATGAATTCGCACAGGGAACAGGACTCGGATTAGCCATTTCGCGGGCAATTATCGAAGGCGCAGGAGGAGAAATAGGATTTACTTCCACGCCCGGTGTCGGTTCCACTTTCTGGGCATGGATTCCATGTGATGTAAGTATGCAGGAAAACATCGATCCGAAAGCAACGCCACAACCAACACAGACACAAGAGACAGTTTCTTTGAACCACTCCATACCTTTAAAAGGTATAAACGGAAAAGACCTGCAAATACTGATTGCCGAAGATAACGACAGCAATTACTCGTTAGTGAAACATATCCTCAAGGAATACCAGATCACCCGTGTGGTGAACGGAGTGGAAGCGGTGGAAAAAGTACGCGATGAAGAGTTCGACATCGTCCTTATGGATATGAAAATGCCGATTATGGGAGGTTTGGAAGCGACACGGAAAATCAGGGAGCTGAATCCTATCATCCCCATTATCGCACTTACCGCCAATGCCTTCGACGCTGACAGGGTAAGCGCCATGGAAGCAGGTTGCAATGCATTTCTGACAAAGCCTTTGAAAAAAGAAGAACTACTTGAACTGTTCTCATTCAAGTTGTAACAACATCACAACCAGTTCTCTATATAGTTGCCACTCGGAACGCACATCATATTCATATCCTTTTATCCTTTATCCAGTTCCGGGTGGCGCTCCAACCACCTTACCGCATACGAGCAGGTAGCTTTCGGCTTCATACCGTTGGCCAGTGCATAGTCATAGGCAGCTTTCACCAATGTGGCGGCTATTCCGCGCCCCTCTATGGGACGGGGTACAATCGTGTGGATAATATCGAGCGAATCACCTAAAAGGCGATATTGTACAAAGGCGGTGCGGCCGTCCACTTCTGTCTTGAACAAATTCTGTTCGGGCTGATGAATAATTTCGTACTCCATAATCTTGTTTTTGTAATCCATAATCCTGTTTTCCGGTTGCACGGCGTGTCGCAGTCAGGCTGGTAGCCTTTAGAATTGCTCAATCCATTGCAACCGGTTGGTATCGTATCCGCGGCGTTCGGCGGCGGTGACGAGTTTTTTCTTTATATCCTCCGGCAGTTGCGGAGTCCGGCTCAGTATCCAGAGATATTTGTCGGTGCTACTGCCTACGAGGGCGTAGTTGTAATTCTCCTCATCCAGTTCGAGCACGTAATAGTCCGAGTAGAAGTTGAGGAAGAAAGAGACTTTCAGTTTGCCCGGCTGCGCGGGGTCGGGAATCTTGGCGTGCCCGTTGGCGGTCTTGCAAAATATCATAAGGGGAATTACGTTTGCATCCCCGGTTCTCTACGCGAATCAGGCCGTCGGGACGGAGCGTGTAAGTGGCGGTCACATCGACAAGTCCATGCTCGAAACGGTTTTCGTAACGGGCAATCTCGTACCAAAGTCCCATGTATCGCTTCAGGTCAAGTGTCTTGACGGTGGTATGGTCGATTCCTTTGAAAAGACGTTCCACGTTGGGGACGGAAAAGCGGAAACCGGCTTCCAGCAGACGTGTGGGACGGACTTTCTGACCGGCTGTGAGAAACGAAGCCGCCTCGCCATAAAAGATACGGAAAGCACGTTGCGGAGCAACAATCGTCGTCCATGCCTGATAGGCTTTACCCATTTCGTGAGTAAAATCGTATTGCGAGATCTGTTGCGGGGCAACCAGATTGAACACACCTTGCGTCTCCTCCTGCCCGATAAAAAACTCCATGGCACGGCAAAGATCGTGCAGTGCTATCCACGGAAGGACTGGGTGCCGGGACCGATAGCGGTAGCCACCTTTGTAGCCTGCAACGGGCGTAACATCTGCTGCATCGCTCCCCGTCGGGAGAGAGCACGACACCAAAGCGGGTAATGACGAGCCGTGTAGGTTCGGGACAGCGTTTCGCCTCTTTCTCCCACGCATAGCAAAGGTCGGACAGGAAGCCTTCCCCACGGGTACGGGTGTATTCGTCCGCCTCCACTTCGGGAGGGTAATAACCTACGGCGGAAGCCGAAATCATCAGCTTCGGTTTCGTCTTGACGGCATTCAGCGCACGGACGATGCGGTGGGTGACGACGATACGGCTATTGAAAAGCTCCTGTTTATATTCCGGTGTCCAACGCTTGTTGATAGGTGCGCCTGCCAGATTAATGACTACATCGCAATGCGCCAGCGTTTGAATCAACAGTCCGGACATACCTTCGCGAAACATCGACCTTCCCAGAGGAATCACCCGATGTCCGCCCTTTTCAGTCAGATAGCTGGAAAGATGTTTACCTATATATCCGGTAGCTCCGGTCATTGCTATATTCATCTTGATTCTATTGTATGTTTTTAACGCTACTAGAAAAACGTATAAAATGCAGGAAAAGTTCTTTGAAAAAACAAAATGAAGTTATCTTTGCAAGCAAGACGTAAACATTGAAAGGAAAAACGAGATGATAGAAGCCCCCGAAGCCCGCATTCTCTGCCGGCAACTGAACGAAACGGTCAGAGGAAAAAAGATAACGGACGTGTACACGCAGTTCAGTCCTCACAAGTTTGCCTGGTTCACAGGCAGTTCCGAGGAGTATGCTGAACAGCTGTCCGGCAAGACGATTCCCGGACTCGGCAACGGTGTTTTGCAGGATATCCTTTACCATACGCATATCCACCCGAAGAAAAAAATAAGCGGACTGACAGACAAAGAGCGCGAAAATTTGTTCTATCAGATAAAAGAGACGATGAATGACATCTACCACCTAGGCGGGCGAAGCACGGAAAGCGACTTGTTCGGAGCGAACGGCAAATACGTTGCCTGTCTCTCAAAAGATACCGCAGGCATGGCTTGCCCCCGTTGCGGAGAAACCATTGCGAAAGAGAATTATCTGGGCGGCAGCATCTACTATTGCAGAGGCTGCCAACCACTGCCGCCGGCGTAGCGCCGGAATAAGGTTTCCTCCTTGCGGCGTGATCGCGTCAGGCTCAAGGTTTACTTATTAAATTAAATGATGAATTGAAATGAAGAAACAGATTAAAATCAATTATATCCTTACACTTATCTTAGTGTTTTGTATTGGTGCTACCATTCCTACATTGATAGGCAGCAGCCAAGTCAACGAACAACATTCCGCCAAGTCGGAAGTGCCCTATTGCGTCACTTCGCCCACCGTACCCGCCCAGGTCACCTTTGACGGCGAAACGATTGACCTCCGCCGCTACGACCGCCGCGAACGAATGGACCGCGAGATATTGGCTTTCACTTATATGCACTCCACCACCATGCTTCTGATTAAGCGTGCCAACCGATACTTCCTATCATCGAACCGATACTGAAAGCAAACGGTATCCCCGATGATTTCAAATATCTAATGGTGATCGAAAGTAACCTGAACAGTATCGCCCGCTCTCCGGCAGGTGCAGCCGGACTATGGCAGTTTATGCCCACCACGGGACGCGAGTTCGGACTGGAAGTGAACGAGAATGTGGACGAACGCTATCATATCGAGAAAGCTACCGTAGCTGCCTGCAAATATTTCAAACAGGCATATGCCAAATATGGCGACTGGATAGCAGTCTCCGCCGCTTACAACGCAGGACAGGCGCGCATCTCCTCCCAACTCGAAAAACAGTTGGCAAGCCATGCCATGGACTTGTGGCTGGTAGAAGAAACTTCCCGCTACATGTTCCGGTTGCTGGCAGCTAAAGAGATTTTCAGCAATCCCCAACGTTACGGGTTCCTGCTGAAAAGAGAACATCTCTACCCGCCTATTCCTTATAAAGAGGTGACCGTATCTACACCTATCAACGACTTGAGCGAGTATGCCAAAAAACAAGGTATCACCTACGCGCAACTCCGGGATGCGAATCCCTGGCTGCGCGAAATGTCTCTAAAGAACAGAAGCGGAAAGAGCTATGTCCTCCATATCCCCACACAAGAGGGAATGCATTATGATCCCAAAAAGACTGTTGCTTACAATAAGCATTGGGTGATTGATTAATGATATAAATTAATATACGGAATGATAAAGAAACTAATTAAGGATATTATAAAAGGAGAAGGGGACTTCAACAAAGGAGAGGACATCTCCCCAAAAAGCGAAGGCATCCCCCAAAAGGCGAGAGTATCTCCAATTCCCCTCCTTCGGGGAAGGAGGGGTGGCTGAAAGCCGGGGTGGTAGGTGGATACACAATGCTGATAATAACTGACTTGCGCATTCACCTACCACCTCCCCCTACGGGGACTCCTCCTTCCCGAAGGAGGAGAATCAGGATAGCACCGACTTCTAGAAGTGAGTTCCTTAATTTATTATTTACCATTATACATATATGAAACTGAAAGAAAGAATCCGCGATTTCCTGCATGACGAGAAGTTGAAACGAAAACTATACGTCATCATCTTCGAATCGGACACCCCTGCGGGGAAGTTGTTCGACGTGGTTCTTATCGGTTGTATCCTGGTCAGTGTATTGCTCGTTATCATCGAAAGCCTGAAAAGCATCCCCTCCTACCTGACGACTCCGTTTGTCATTATGGAATATCTTTTCACCGCTTTCTTCACTTTCGAATACCTGACACGCATTTACTGTTCGCCCCGCCCACGGAAATACATATTCAGTTTCTTCGGCATTGTAGACCTGCTGGCTACCCTCCCGCTCTATATCGGCCTGCTTTTCCCCGGCGCACGTTACCTGCTCATCATCCGCGCTTTCCGTCTGATACGCGTATTCCGTGTATTCAAGCTGTTCAACTTCCTGAACGAAGGCGAACGGCTACTCACCGCCCTGCGCGAAAGCAGCAAGAAGATAGCCGTCTTTTTTCCTGTTCGTCGTCATTCTGGTGACTTCGATCGGAACGTTGATGTACATGATAGAGGGCACGCAGCCCGATTCCCAGTTCAACAACATCCCGAACAGTATCTACTGGGCAATCGTCACCATGACCACCGTAGGCTATGGTGACATCACCCCCGTCACCGGATTCGGAAAGTTCCTTTCCGCCTGCGTGATGCTTATCGGCTATACGATCATCGCCGTACCGACAGGAATCGTTTCGGCCTCCATGATGAAAGACTATAAACGCAGAAGGGACAAGGAATGCCCCCACTGCCACCGCTCCGGACACGAGGACAATGCCGGGTTTTGCAAATACTGCGGCAGCAGTCTGAATCCGAAAGACGAAATGCAAGTAAAACCCGAAGACGAATCCAAAGACAACACATAGCTCAAAACAGAAATGAAAAACAATCTTTACCCCCTATATTTATGAATAAACATCTTAAAATCGCAGCAGCTTTATTAGTAGCTCTACCGACATTAACCTTCGCGCAAGTGCGTACGGAACAGTCCTTTGAAAAAGGCTGGAAGTTTACACGAGAAGACAGCAAGGACTTCAGTCAGCAGACGTACGACGACACCAAATGGCAATCCGTCACCGTCCCGCACGACTGGGCTATCTACGGTCCTTTCAGTATCGAAAATGACAAACAGAAAGTCGCTATCACCCAGGACGGGCAGAAGGAAGCACTGGAACACGCAGGACGCACGGGCGGACTTCCCTTTGTCGGTGTAGGCTGGTATCGCCTGAACTTTGAAGCCCCGGCATTTTCTTCCGGCAAGAAAGCAACCCTCATCTTCGACGGCGCCATGAGCCACGCCCGTGTCTACATCAACGGACAGGAAGCCGGATTCTGGCCTTACGGCTACAATTCGTTCCACATCGACGCCACTCCTTATTTAAAAGCGGGCGAACAGAACACCTTGGCCGTCCGTCTGGAAAACGAAACCGAATCTTCACGCTGGTATCCGGGCGCAGGCCTGTACCGCAACGTTCATCTGGTGATTAACGAAGACGCCCATATCCCGACATGGGGGACGCAGCTCACCACGCCTGTCGTAAAGAAGGATTTCGCCAAAGTCAACCTGAAAACACGTCTCGACATCCCTTCGGGCAAGGCGTTCACCGACTATCGCATCGTGACCGAACTGAAAGCTCCCGACGGCAAAGTGGTAGCTTCCGACGAACAACAGGGTACGAAATACGACGAAAAAATATTCAACCAACATTTCGTGGTAGACAACCCTGCACTCTGGTCGCCCGATTCTCCGGCACTCTATTCTGCAGTGTCCAAAGTGTATGAAGGCAATACGCTGAAAGACGAATATACCACGCCTTTCGGTATCCGTTCTATCGAAATCATCCCGAACAAGGGATTCTATCTGAACGGTGAACGTACCATATTTAAAGGTGTGTGTAATCATCACGACCTCGGCCCGTTGGGCGGCATTGCCAACGAAGCAGGGATACGCCGCCAGATACGCATCCTGAAAGATATGGGTTGTAACGCTATCCGCACTTCCCACAATATGCCGGCTCCCGAACTGATCCGTGCGTGCGACGAAATGGGTATGATGATTATGTCCGAATCGTTCGACGAATGGAAAGCAGCCAAATTGCAGAACGGTTATCATAAGATATTTGACGAATGGGCGGAAAAAGACTTGGTGAACCTGATTCACCAGTTCCGCAACAATCCCAGTGTCGTGATGTGGTGCATCGGCAACGAGGTTCCCGACCAGTGGAACGGTGACCGCGGACCGAAGTTGTCCCGCTTCCTGCAAGACATCTGTCACCGCGAAGATCCCACCCGCCCCGTCACTCAAGGCATGGATGCTCCGGACGCAGTGGTGAATAATAATATGGCTGCCGTAATGGATGTAGCCGGATTCAATTACCGTCCGCACAAGTACCGGACGAATTACAAGAAGCTCCCGCAACAGATTATCCTGGGGAGTGAGACAGCTTCCACAGTCAGTTCGCGCGGCGTGTACAAGTTGCCTGTTGCCCGACGTTCGATGCAGAAGTATCCCGATCATCAGGCTTCGTCATACGACGTAGAGCATTGCGGTTGGTCTAACCTGCCCGAAGACGACTTTATCCAGCACGAAGACCTCCCCTACTGCATCGGGGAATTTGTATGGACCGGCTTCGATTATCTGGGTGAACCGACACCGTACTACACCGACTGGCCCAGCCACTCGTCCCTGTTCGGTATCATCGACCTTGCCGGACTGCCCAAAGACCGCTATTACCTCTACCGCAGTCACTGGAACAAGGACGTGGAAACTCTCCACATCCTCCCGCACTGGAACTGGGAAGGACACGAAGGCGAAGTAGTCCCGGTATTTGTCTACACGAACTACCCGTCTGCCGAGCTGTTTATCAACGGCAAGAGCCAGGGCAAACGTACCAAGGACCTCTCCGTAACGATTGACAACAGTGCCGACTCTGCTTCAACAGCAAATCTCAAACGTCAGCAACGTTATCGCCTGATGTGGATGGATACGAAATATGAACCGGGGACTGTCAAAGTGGTCGCTTACGACAAAGACGGCAAGCCCGTTGCCGAAAAGGAAATGCATACCGCAGGAAAACCGCATCATATCGAACTGATAGCGGACCGCTCGCAAATCAAAGCCGACGGAAAAGACTTGTCATTCGTCACCGTCAGAGTAGTAGACAAGGACGGTAATCTCTGTCCGCTGGCGGATAACACTATCAGCTTCAAAGTGAAAGGCGCAGGAACTTACCGCGCAGGAGCCAACGGAAACCCGGCTTCACTCGAATCGTTCCAGACCCCGAAGATGAAGGTATTCAGCGGAATGATGACCGCAATCGTTTCTTCTTCGGACAAGCCGGGAAAGATCACACTGGAAGCTACCGGAAAAGGATTGGCGAAGGGTGTGTTGAATATTGAAAGCAAGTAGAAAATAAAACAAATATAAGAGGCTGACTAACCAGTCGACAGTATCTAAAACTCTCCTCCTTCAGGAAGGAGGAGTACCCGTAGGGGGAGGTGGTAGGTGAATGCGTAAGTCCATTATTATCAGCATTGTGTATCCACCTACCACCCCGGCTTTCAGCCACCCCTCCTTCCCCGGAAGGAGGGGAATGGAAGATACTACCGACTTGTTAAACAGCCTCTTATTTCTTTATAAAAGACCTGTTATTATAAACTCTTTTGACAAATACGCTCGAACAAGAAAATCAGAACGCAACCCACCGCATAGCAGGCAATGTCTTTCCAATCGAACGTAGATCCGAGAATAATTTTTGCCGCCCGGTTCGTAATCCCTAAGGTTTCCACCAACTGAAAGTATTGCATCACTTCTATAAAGCAGGCAAAAAGAAATACATAGAACGGCATTCTCGGAATCCCCGTTGGCAGAAATATACGGACAAAACTATACACAAGCACAACCACCAGTACATCTCCAATGTAAGGACGGACAAAATTATCACATACGTACAAAGCTATCAATACCTCTATACAAAATATTACCAGAAAGCTGATAATGTAAAATATCCTTTTCTTCATCCTTCTCTTACTCACAGGGTTAAAAATCCGTTTTGATCTGCAAAGGTACAACTTTTTGTTTCTCCGTCAAATACTTCCAGTACCGGACAGGCATATCCTGCTTGTGCTTTCTCGGATTCATACGTTCCTTGATACAGATTGCCTTGAAATAAGTTTTCCAAAGTTGCTGAAAGAGCTTTTCATCCTTATCCATAAGGCTCTCATCCAGTATTCCCGTTATCAGGTGAGCTTCGCGGCTGTCGTCATCGAAGGAAATCAGCGTCACCTCCTGCAAATCATAATAAAAACCGTAGCGGCGTTTCATATCATAAATAATCCACTTCTGATTGGCAAAGCGGTCTTTGAAATGCTGCACCGTAAGCGGCAGAGCATTATACTGCGGTTCGAAAGCCGCGAAAACGTGCCGTCCGCCGCCTTCTGAAAACGGACAAACTGCATTATATGCACACGCTCACCGTCCACCTTCTTCCAAATCTGTGCAAGCCGGAGGACGTCCGGATCGGCAAAATTCGTTTCGATAGAACGCGGCGCATCAATCGCCTTGCGGATATAACGGAAAATAAGAATACCGACCTCCGGAAGCTCCGACAGCCAACTCTGCGTGAGACAGCCAAGCGCGGAAGACGAAACCTTCTTCTGCAATCCCCGCCACACACGCGCCGCCTTCTCCTCGTCAGTGACTACGGTGTGCAGATCGTCACAGAATAACGGCAAAGCGTCTCCTTCCGACAGCAGCGCATCGGGAAAGGTCTTGCGGAAGTAAGCGTCGAAAACAGCCGTCAGCAGACCGTCGAAGGTTTTATCGTAGAGGTAGACATTCATTCGCAAAGTTCAATTCATTCGCTAAAATCGAGTAACAGTTGCCGTTCATCCACCTTCTTTTTCGGCTTCGGCAGCAACAGACTGCGTACCCGTTGCGGCGAAAGCTCGTTCACGGTCGCCATTTGGAGAGGCAGTTCCTTGCACGTAATAAAGTACTGCGCCTTCTTCATCACCACACCGATCTTCTTCAGTTGATAAAATCCCAATTTGGAGAAACGGCGGGAAGCGACTATCAGCGAGCCGATTTCACACCGATACCCGGTACACGGAGTATCATCTCATAATCCGCCTTGTTGATATCGACCGGGAACTGCTCCGGATGACGCAACGCCCACGAGAGTTTCGGATCTATTTCGAGGTCGAGATCGGGATACGCATCATCCACTATCTCATCTACCTTAAACTGATAGAAACGCAGCAGCCAGTCCGCCTGGTAGAGCCGGTTTTCACGCACGAGAGGCGGCTGCTTCAATGCCGGAAGACGCTTGTCATACGTATTTACGGAGACGTATCCGGAATAGTAGACACGCTTCATCGTCGGGCGCCCGTAGAGTGCCGACGAGAGGAAAAGAATATCCTTATCCGATTCGGAGGTCGCTCCTACGATCATCTGCGTGCTCTGCCCGGCAGGCGCGAAGCGGGGGGCATGGCGGAACTTCTGCCGTTCCTCCTTACTTTCCAATACTCCCTGCTGGATGTATTTCATCGGGGCGAAAACGCTTTTATGATCCTTCTCCGGTGCAAGCAGTTTCAGGTTTTCTTCTTTGGGGATTTCTACGTTTACACTGAGACGGTCGGCGTAAAGTCCGGCTTCGTTTACCAGTTCGCGGCTGGCACCGGGAATGCTCTTCAGATGGATGTACCCGTTGAAACGGTGCACCAGGCGCAAGTCTTTGGCGACACGCACGAGCCGTTCCATGGTATAGTCCGGATTGCGGACAACGCCGGAACTGAGGAACAAGCCTTCGATATAATTGCGACGGTAAAATTCCATAGTCAGCTCTACCAGTTCCGAGACGGAAAACGTGGCACGCGGCAGGTCGTTGCTGCGGCGGTTGATGCAGTAGGCGCAATCGTAGATGCAATAATTGGTAAGCATCACTTTGAGCAGGGAGATGCAACGGCCGTCCTCGGCAAAACTGTGGCATATCCCCAGCCTCCCACCGTGTTGCCCAGCATTCCCGGTTTATTGGAACGCACTGTGCCACTGGAAGAACAGGAAACATCATACTTGGCAGACTCCGCCAGTATCTTCAATTTAGCTAAGACATTTTCGTTCATGACCCCCTTTTTTCGGTTCTTCTGATTACTTCTCCGATTCTTTCGCAAATATACAATTTAATTTGAGAAACCGGCAGAAAAAAAAATTTAGCAAATATATAAGTACAAAATAAGTCAAAAATTAAGAGGCGGGAAGCTATGCTTCAAAAAGAAAAATAATAAATACATTAATTATTACATTATATATTATACAAAGCAAAATATATTTATAATTTTATCACAACAATTATTTTTTAACTACCTTTGCAGGGATTCAAAGAGAATCACACCAACTAATTAAATATTAATTTTTACAAACATGAAAAAAGTCAAAGAGATTGACGATGAGGACGAATGGAGTATTAAAGGTTTCAAATCTTTCTCCATAGCAGCAGTAGAATACTTTCCGGAGTACACCAGCACTGACGCTGCAATCAAAAGAATGCGCCATGACATAGAGAACGACGCGCAATTGCTCGCGGACTTAAAGCCTACGCACTACACCCACAAGACCGCACGCCTCAGCCCCAAACAACAGTGCATACTTTTCACCACCTGGGGACCTCCCGAGATTAAGCTGCGCGGTCATGACGAAACACCGGAAAACCAGAAGTAGGCAAAACACGGAAAAAATGAGTTGAGCGAACTATATAATATAGAATAATATATATTTTTATTTATATATGCACGGTTCGTGGCACGCCCCGTTTTTCAGCACCCGTGCAAAACCCTCATATACAAACGGTTATCATCACAAAGAGGGCGGCACGGTTGGTGGCACGGTCACAGTCCCAAAAACAGAGCCTCTATTTTCCCTAAACAAAGGCTCTATTTCCCCTAAACAGAGCCTCTGTTTCACCGAAATAAAGGCTCTGTTTCACTGAAACGAAGGTTCTGCCTTGACCGGGCAGAATCCTCGTTTTTCTCTCCTTCCCTATCAACACCGACAATTTATTACCGGCTCTTTCCGTCCAAATACTACACCGCCGTCCATATCCGCCAACAGCGTCCAACGCTATTTTGCCGACGGGAAATATCGCCTTATATTTACACCGCATTCAACAACGAGTGTAAAACAATAAACCATTTCAATTCATGAAACAATTAACTACATCATCTCTCAAACAAGGTTACATCACTATCCCCCGGGCATTACTAAACAGACAAGCAACCGACGGCGCTGCCGGAGAGACAGAAGCATTTCTCCAAATCCTGGCACACACCAATTATTCCGACGTGCCATACGACATCAACGGGACAATCATTCTATGCAAACGCGGTGACTCCCTTATCAGCTATCACCACTGGAGCAATATTTTCGGCTGGACACGCCCCAAAACCACCCGTTTCTTTCAACGACTGGCCAAAGGAGGCATTATAGACCTCATCCCTCATCAGGAAAAGATACTCCATATCCGTATCACCAACTTTGATCTTTGGACCGGACGTATCCCTTCGGAAGCCAAAGACGCCCGAAAGGAAGAAATCTCCACAGACTTCGACCTTTTCTGGGACAAATACCACACCGTGATGCGAAAGCCGAAAGTCAACGTCGCCCGCGGCCGCCGCGAATGGAACAAGCTCACCCGCGAGGAACAACAACTGGCAATAGACCGCATCGAGGACGTCTACTACCACACCAACGACACCCGCTTCATCGCCCACGCTTCCACTTACCTGAAAGACAAGGCTTTTCTGAACGAATATATGGACTAAAAAGACAAAGAATATGCAACCACACGCACCCGAACTCGAAGAAGCCGTCATAGGCGCCTGCCTGATAGAGCAGGAAGCGTTGCCGCTCATAGCGGACAAGTTACGCCCGGAAATGTTCTACGACGACCACCACCAACTGATCTTCGCCGCCCTCATGGCGATGTATCATGCCGGCAAGAAGATCGACATACTGACCGTCAAGGAAGAACTCGCCCGTCGCGGAAATCTGGATGCGATAGGCGGACCGTATGCCATTGTGCAACTGAGCAGCAAAGTCGCCTCCTCCGCACATATCGAATATCACGCGCAAATCATTCACCAGAAATACCTGGCACGCGAAATGGTTGTCGGCTTCAACAAGCTGCTCACCTGTGCCATGGACGAGACGATCGACATCGACGACACTCTCATAGACGCCCACAACCTCCTCGACCGTCTCGAAGGTGAATCCGGCCACAACGCCCACATCCGCGACATGGAAACCCTTATGGCGGACACAATGGAAGAAGCCGAAAGGCGCATCGCCAAGAGCGTGAACGGCGTCACCGGCATTCCCACCGGTCTGACGGAACTGGACAAGAAAACAGGTGGCTTACAGGACAATGACCTCATCGTTATCGCCGCCCGTCCCTCGGTAGGCAAAACGGCCTTCGCCCTCCACCTGGCACGCCATGCGGCTCTGGCGGGGAACGCAGTAGCCGTGTACAGTCTCGAAATGCAGGGCGAACGCCTTGGGGACCGTTGGCTAATGGCCGCCTGCAACATCAACCCGTACCGGTGGCGCAACGGGATTCCCAATCCCCAAGAGGTAGCGGAAGCACGCACCACCGCCTCGGGACTGGCACAACTGCCTATCTACGTGGACGACAGTTCTTCCGTCAGCATGGATCACATCCGTTCGAGCGCACGGCTGCTGAAAAGCCGCAAACAGTGTGACATGATTATCATCGACTACCTGCAACTTTGCGACATGAGCACCAAGCAGGTCAACCGGAACCGGGAACAGGAGGTGGCACAAGCCACCCGCAAAGCGAAGTTGCTGGCAAAGGAGTTGCATATCCCCGTCGTACTGCTGAGCCAGTTGAACCGTGAATCGGAGAACCGTCCCGGAGGTCGTCCGGAACTGGCACACCTGCGCGAAAGCGGAGCAATCGAACAGGATGCGGACATCGTTATACTCCTTTACCGACCGGCTATGCTGCATATTCCGACCGACCGCGAAAGCGGTTACCCGACAGAGGGACTGGGTGTGGCTATCGTTGCCAAGCAACGTAACGGGGAGACGGGAAATGTGTATTTCGGACATAATCAGTCTATTACAAAATTTTATGACTATGTTCCTCCAATGGAATATTTGAATAAATACGCCAAATAGTTTTGGTTATTTATATAAATAATATAACAGTAAATAATAGATTATCAACTATTATATCTGCCAAATTATTTTATAAATATAGAGAAAATAAACGGTTGATTACTTGACTCCGCCTCTTGGATTTTGTATATTTGTAGTATCAGAAAGAGATTATAGAATTATTTATCTAAACCTTAACTTTTTAATTTTATGGATGTATTAGTAGAACGCTATCAGCGTAGGAAGTATGTGAATCAGGAGGATGCTCCGATGTTGTATTACATTCGCCAGAAAGCCGGCAATGTAAGAGTCATGGATGTCGATACAATGGCTGCCGCCATTGAAAGCAAGTCGTCGCTTACGGCAGGGGATGTGAAGCATACCATTGAAGCATTTGTGGAGCAGTTGCGGTTGTCGCTTACTCAGGGCGATAAAGTGAAAATCGACGGGTTGGGAACGTTTCATATCACCTTGACCAGTGACGGTACGGAGGTGAAGAAGGATTGCACGGTACGCAGTATCCGCCGTGTCAATGTCCGTTTCGTTGCCGATAAGGCGCTGAAGTTAATCAATTCGAGCCACACGAGTACGCAGAGCGATAATAATGTGGTGTTCGCATTGGGTGGTAAAGGCGACGGCAGCGATCCGGACGAGGGTGGTTCGGGTAGCGGCTCCGGAGGTTCGGGTGAGGAGAAACCGGGAGGAGGCGGAGTGACACCAGACCCGTCAGTATAAAACCCAAAAAACAGTCCCGCATGGCTTCAGGAGCCGACTTCTACGGTTCCACGCCATGCGGTTTCTGTTTTCAATCTTCAACTTTCAATATTCAATTTTTAATTAAATAAGATGTTAGACAAAATCATTGATATTATCATGACCGTCCTTCCTTTTTTCGGAGGTCGCAAGAAGCGTCAACAGATGATGCAGGAAGTCAAAGAATTCAGCGAATTAGTGAAAGAGCAGTACAATTTCCTCATGCAGCAGCTTGAGAAGGTATTGAAGGATTATTTCAACCTGAACGACCGTGTGAAGGAGATGCATTCCGAAATCTTTTCGCTGAAAGGTAAGTTGTCGGAAGCTATTGCCCTGCAATGCGTCAATAAAGAGTGTATCCAACGAAATAACGGCAACGCATGAGAGCTATCAGTCTGATTGTTGTCCACTGTTCCGCCACTCGTGAGGACAAGAGTTTCACCGAGCACGACCTGGACGTTTGCCACCGTCGTCGTGGTTTCAACGGTGTGGGGTATCATTTTTATATTCGCAAGAATGGGGACATCAAATCGACCCGTCCTCTCGAACGCATCGGTGCGCACGCCCGTGGCTTCAACAGTGAAAGTATCGGTATCTGCTATGAGGGCGGTCTGGACAACGAGGGACATCCCAAAGATACCCGGACACCGTGGCAGAAACATTCTTTGCGTGTGCTTATCCTGACGTTATTGAGGGATTATCCCGGATGTCGTGTCTGCGGACATCGTGACCTGAGTCCCGACCTCAACGGCAACGGTGAGATTGAACCGGAGGAATGGATCAAGGCTTGTCCGTGCTTCGACGCCGAAAAGTGTTGGAGCGAAGAGTAAGTATTGAAAAGCCCGGACTTTCGCAAGCCCGGGCTTTCTATATCCTCAAGACATCTCCCTTTTCATAGGGGAAATCATGACCGGCATTACGGCCGGCACAATAAGGAAATGCATTAAGAGTAAATAAAAGGGATGCCAGTGGGAAATTATTAGGAAGACATCCCTTTTCTTAAGAAACACAGCATGGAAGAATTGACTTTCACAAGCGAATGACTTCGTACTGGTGCTTCTCGGCGTTTTCTTCACCACGAGGGTGAAGAAGGGTTTATCTTGTTGATTCAAGTTTCGCAAGCATCCTGCATAGCTTCTCCTCCTTCGGGAAGGAGGAGTCCCCGTAGGGGGAGGTGGTAGGAAAAATAATGAGTTTACCTTTTTAAAAGAAATAAGGAATATACCTTATCTCTACCTACCACCCCGCCCTTTGGGCACCCCTCCTTCCCAAAAGGAGGGGAAGCCTGCGGTATAATTCCCTGCGGTATAATTCTCAGCGGAATATTTCTCAGCGGAATATTTCTCAGCAGTATAATCCATGCAGTACAATCCATGCGGAATGCAGCACTTACGAAACTTGAATTATTAATTCAAAGATATCTCCCGCTCCGATAAGTCCATAATGGGAATAAGCGAATGACGAGAGATATCAATGAAGTTTGTCGATATCCTGGTTTCTAAATATTTAATTATTTAGTTGAACCTTCCGGATATGTAATAATCAATTCTGTTTCAGCATTCTCCGGTGCTCCCCAAGCTGTAGTAGCTATCACTTTAATTTTCACTGTAATAGGATTAACGATTGCACCTTCTTGTTCTCTGATAACATCATTCAACTGAATAGTCTTATTAGCAGCAGCTATTTCACCTGTTTCAGCAGTGTAGCCTTCTGTATTGAAACAATTCAAGAAAGTAGCACGGCTTTCCTCTGCAACGATATATTTCACTGAGCCGCTATAAATAGCCAATGCACCGTCTACAGTTGCAGGATCCGTTGTAGCACCACCGGTTGCAACAGCAAATGTCGGCCATATTGTCACACCTCTAAATTCTTTCCAAGTGAAGTCTGTAGACAAGTCATACGTATCAGTCAATTTAGTTAGCTCAATTGCTGTTTCTTCCGGAGCTGTAATTGTACCAGCAACCTTAACAGAAGGCTTCAGATTTACTGTCAGCAGATTAGCATTGAGTACAACCGGATCTTGGTCCTTAGGAGTATAATACAGACTAAATGTATAAGATACTTCATTAGCTTCTGCAGTAGCATTCACATTAAAGTCGTCGAAGTTAATAGTACTAGGGTACAAATTAGCTTCGCCTTCATCACCACCCTTAGTAATCTTCAACTGTACTGTCTTATCTGTTACCACTGCCTTTTTTGAGAGCTGCGATATCTGTAGCCAAAAGTACTTCAGACAATTTTCTGCTTACTGTCAAAGCAGTCATTTCCTGAGCATTAGCAGACGGCATCAAATCTACAACAGATTTACCATCCCAGTTTATTGTATTAGCACCCAGTTTCAAATCTGTAACAACCGGAGCCAAAACTTTCACATCAACGGTGATATTTACTATTGCAGAATTAGCATAAGTTAATGTCAATGCAGGTTTAAATGTATAATCTTTAGCCTCATCACCTACTGTTTTAGCAGGAATAGTTACTACTACATCATTACCAGATGCATCAATTGTTACTCCTCCGTCAGCAGCTGTTGATTTAGCAGCACCGCTTACAGCAGCACTAAAGCTTTCATAACTTGCTCCAGCAACTTCGTTAATCTTGGCAAGAATTTTATCAACTTCTTCGGATTTAAGGTTGGCTGTCTGAGCAGCATCTTTCCAGTATAGGTCAGCCACAGCATATTCCAAATTAACACCTTCTGCAACAATCTTCGCAGTAACAGCAGTTCCTGTATAATCAACCTTAACAGGCTGGCCTTCATTAGTTGCAGTTGTAGTTACTTTTATCTTCGGTGTAACTGTACAAGTCTTATTATATCTGCTAGAAGCAGGTAATTTGCTTTGATTAACTGTAAGAGCATAAGTAGTAGGATTCAGAACAAAGTAATCCGCATCCGCAGGAGTCTCTGTCTTTTCAAATGTCACCTCAAAGAGATCGGGAGACAAACCAAGAGAAGCTAATGTAACAACCTCGGCAGCAGGAGAACTTCCGTTCTCATTATCAGACAATTTCACCTTGATATATTCTGAATTCTTCTCGGCGTCATAGAAATTGATAGCGCTACCGGCTTTATCTACCAAAAGCTCCGGACTTCCGTATGTTTTTGCAGCATAATCAACAGCATTAATATACTTCTTTGATACAATAACTGCAAAATAATCCGAATTGATTTCAGTAAAGTTGGTAACATCCTTACCCTCCTCATTATTTCCTACTACAGAAAGAGAAAGAGCATAGCTCTTCACTGCCGTTGCAGCATTCAGAGTCACAGTAATCATACCTTCGATAGCTACATCTGCTTCATCTTTAGCTTGTTCTACGCTGGCTACAGTCAGGATACCGTCATTGGTTGCAGCACGGCTAGTAATGACGTGTTTGTCCGTAGTAATTGTATACTTAGGATGTTCGCCAATCAAATCAGCTACGGCAGATGCCGGAGACACACGGAAGTTTACTTTCACATTGGTCGGAGCAGAAATTACTACAGGTCCTTCCGCAGTTTGAGCAGTAGAAGTATAGATCGATGCAAACGATACACTTCTAACCAATTCGCCACTAGCATCATATTTCTGCGGTGCAAAAACAAGACTCTTAAGCATAGAGGTCAATCCGGATTGAAGAGCATTCAATTTTGTTTCCAAAGTTTCAACTTTAGAATCAAGGTCAGAAATGCTGTTACCTATATACTCACCAATCTTCGTATTCAAATCCGCAATCTGCACATAGTTTTTTTCTCTAATTTTGTAGTAGTGGTATACTTACCAAACTCTGTCGCCAGATCTGTAATATCGCCTAATGCTTCAAAACATGTATTAGCTTTGTCAATCGTATTATTCTTCGGATCTGTCAAGGAATTATAAAGTTCCTCCATTGTAGACAAATTATATCCTTCCAAAGTAGCAAGACGTTCTACAATAGCCTTATAATCTTCACCTTGCTCAGCTTTATATGTTGTCCATTCCTGACGGAGAGCCTCCATTTTGGTATCAGCAATTTCACCACACTTAGCCTCAACCTGAGTCATAATATCAGTGGTAAATACACCTTCAAGATATGCCCGAAGGGCGCTTTCCGGTTTGTCCAGATTTTGTTGCAATAAAGCTACAAACTCATCATCGATATACTTCTTCACATCCGCATCTGTCTGTATAAAAGACAATACATCGTCAGTGGTAAGATGCTTTATCTTTTCAAGAGTTTCAACTCTATCACTTAGAGCATTCAAATCAACTTTAGTAGCATACAACTTCGCATATTCTGCGGCATTTGCAGCCATTAAGTCCTGAAGCTCTGTTTTCAAATCAGCGATTTGAGTTGCAATACTGCCTTTTATCGCCTCGTCAGCTTCTTCCAATTTAGTTTCCAGTGCCGCAATTTGACCTTCCAACTGTGTTTTGGCTGCATCAATCTTAGGCTGAATGGATGAATCTACCGTTGCAATAGCTTCATTCAACTCCGCTTTCAACGACTCCAGTGTGCTAGCATCAGCTTTTCCATTTACAGCTTCTTGCAATTTTGTAACAACTGCCTGCAATGCATCTAACGCTGACTTGTCTGCCTTGCTTGCAATCTTATCCAGATCTGCCTGCACTTTAGCTATTGCACTACTAATAGCAGCATTCATTGCTTCTGTTGTCACATCAGCCCCCTTCTGGTTAATGTTGTCAATCTGCTCTTGCAGACCTTTCACATCATCATCGTAGTCTTTACAACCTACATAGGTGACAGTAGAAAGTGCCAACGCCCCGAAGAACATCACTTTTACAAATTTTCTTTTCATAACTACTTAAAAATTACATTAATAATATATTATTAAACACTAAGTTTCAATAATAGACGGCCCGTTACTTCGTAGGTAACGGAGAAACCTTTGTTCCTGCTCTCTGAGAGTAGTCGATACTGAAAAATGATACGATAAGTGATGAAAGTTCTTTACCCCTGCTTCTGACGAGCGGCAGAGGGGAGGGAAACCTTTTGCAATATTTAGAAGTTAACAAAGCCCTAATACAAAGAATCCACGTGTTTTATCTGTCCTAGTTCCGCTTTTGAGTAGTTTATTGGAAAAAATGTTTGATTTCGTTTGGTTGTTTTAAGAAATATGCTCATATTTGCACCGATATTCAAACCCGTTACCTACGAAGTAACAGTCTCTTTTCTAAGCATTTACCCCTACCACAGAGCGCCTTACAAAATCAAGAACCTGTTTATTTGCTTCATCAATTTTCTTGCTTCGGAAAGGCTTGAGGTATGTTTCCGTTACTGTAATGGACGAATGTCCCATAGCTTCGGAGATAATGCCCGGATGAATTTCGCAATAATAAGCCGTTGTAGCCCAAGTATGCCGGGCAGTGTATGAGCTTAATTTATCACCCAATCCTAATAACTCTCCCAACAACATTAGTTGTTGATTAAAGCTACGCAACGCCAACTGATATTCACGATACGCCTCTTTCGTTCCTTCTCGGCTTTCCAAAAATGGAAAGAGATAAGGAGAAGAAGAATCACGGTTCATGTATTTCTTTACCAGAATCATTGCTTCCGGAGTCAACGTCACCGACAGGGGACGGCCCGTTTTACGCCGACGGTAGGTAATTACATTATCACGCAAATCACTTTTCCGCAAATAGACAAGATCGACAAACGGCATACCGCGAAGCGAAAACATCAGCATAAAATATTCCTGTGCACGGCGCATATTCGAAGATGCACCCGAAGACTGCGACAATTTGCAAAACACTTTCTTCATATCGTCGTCACATAGAGCCCGTTTATGGTCGGCACGAGTTCCCGTATACACGGAACGGAACAGATGCGGGACGTATGGTGCCCGACGAAGATCGACGGCACGATTGTAAACGGCACGCAAAGTGCGCAGATACGTAGACACCGTATTCCAGCTACACCCACGACCACGAAGATAGACTTCGAACCCTTTTAACCACTCCGAAGTTACCTCATTGAAGGCAAAATCATCTTTCCCACGATAAGCAATAATGGCATTGAGACTGCTGCGATAGACATGAGCAGTTCCAAAGTTTCCCTCCACTTGCAGCCCACGGGCCACTTGCTTCATAAATCCTAATACTTTTGACATCTCACGATTGTTTTTAATTAATTCGACAATAAAGATACAAGTATTCCCTGAATAAGAATACCTCATACGAACAAACAAAACAAAAAACGAAGATGTTTTGAAACAACAAAAGAACATCTACAGCGACAGACATAAAAAAGACGGCCTGCTCAAACAGACCGTCTTTACTAACAACAAGTTACATTTTGTCTCGCTTTAGTTTTATTCGGATTCTACCAGCCACTTTTCAATATTCCGCGTTTCTGCACTAAAATTTACTCCTATCTTAAACAGCTCACGCCCGTCACGTTCGAACGGCAAAGCATAATGTTTCTCATTAATCTGACGTAAGGCCTCCTCTGCCGTACCGTTCAACTTAAATTCCATTACATAAATGAATCTATCTGTCTGCAAGACAAGGTCCACACGTCCTTCACTCGTGTGGTATTCGGCTTTGACATAAAAGCCCACAAGCTTGAAAACAATAAAAAGAACATTCTGATAATGCAATTCCAAATCACGAATCAACTCATAAGGTGTATCAGCAAAGAAACTTTGCAGGCGACGGAAGAAAGATTCATAGTCACCGGAACGTATTTCACGAACGAATTTCTGTATTTCAAAGGAAGCCTCCACGGTATTAACACTAGCGTAAAAAGGAAGTAGAAATTTAATAAAACCTTCTTCCACTTCACTGTTTGGAAAGCCCAAATGATAGATACCAAACTCTTCATCATATCCTTTTATAGTAAGATATCCACTTTGATAAATAACAGGAATAGGATTGTCGGAAGTTGAGTCTATGCTATTTAAAACCTCGGCAGTGGTTTCTTCATGAGCCATGCGGTGGAGATCATAATGATGCTTCTTCAATAATTCGACCAAATAGGTAGGCGTACCCGTTTCAAACCAGTAACTGCCAAACTCCTGATACTTGAATGCATTAAGCAAACTAAACGGATTGTAAATGCCGATAGAGTTATATGTAAAATGATAACCGTCGTAATAGTCACGCAGTTTCTTGCATATTTCATCATACGTTACTCCCTGGGCATCCGCCAATTCATGCAATTCACTTTCAAGATTATCATGAAGCTCCTGTTCGCTGATACCGCAAAGGTCCACATATATCTGACGCATAGATATATCGTCAAGATTGTTCAAGTCACTGAATACACTAACTTTACCAAATTTCGTAACACCCGTCAACATAGCAAACTTAATATAACCGTCCATTGACTTCAACACACCATAGAAAGCCTTCAACGTATTCCGATACTCTTCCTGCAACTCATCTCTTCCAATAGCCTGCAACATGGGCTTATCATACTCGTCAACGAGAATCACAACACGCTGTCCCGTTTTCTCCGCCGCCAAACGAATAAGGGTGACCAAACGGTCGTCTATCGTCTCATCTTTAGAACATGAGCCATACTGAGACTCATATACCAGCAACTGACGGTCGACAAGACGAATAAGATCATCTACCGTATCGAATTTCTTTGCATTCAGATCCAGATGAATAACGGGATATTTTATCCAATCCTTCTCCAGCTTCTCCATTGCCAGCCCCTCAAAAAGTTCTTTTTTCCCAGAAAAATAAGCCTCAAGCGTGGATATTAACAGACTCTTGCCGAAACGACGCGGGCGGCTCAGGAAGTAATAGCCACCTGTCTTTACCATTTGATAGATTAACGCAGTCTTATCAACATAGAAATAACCGTCTACACGGATTTTTTCAAAGTTCTGTATACCGATAGGATAAATCTTATTACTCATATATTTATAATTTTTGAGGTTGCCACACACAAAGATACACCTTTCTACCTAAATAATAGTAACTATCCATGCAAAAACAATTAAAAGATTGGTTGCCAAAAATAGAAAAAGGGCATACCCGAATGGATATACCCTCTCCTTGCTTTCTAATATCTTAGCAGACTTCTAAATTATTTTTTAGAAGCTTCTAAAGATGCTTTACGGAATTCTTTCATTGCTTTTTCGATGTCCAAAGAAGCCTTACGAGCGCGAGTTCCTGCTGCCTTGTTACCGTTTTCAATCTGAGCGTTAGCATCTTTTGAGAAGTCAGCATAAAGAGCTGCTACCTTTTCTACCAATTCTTTCATAATCCTTTTATTTTTTCGTTAATAATGTGCCGCCAAAATACACTGTTTCCCGAAATAAACGCATAAAAACAATATTTTTTTTGAAATAATCTTTGAAAAATACCTAAAAAAAAGGCTTTTCATCATTTTTACCTACCTTTGTAGCCATGAAACTGCTTACAGATACCGATTATATACATGCATTGATTGCTGAAGGAGAGCATCAGCAACAGGATTTCAAATTTGAAATTTCCGACGCACGCAAAATAGCCAAAACATTATCGGCCTTTGCAAACACCGACGGAGGACGATTGCTTATCGGCGTGAAGGACAACGGAAAAATAGCAGGCGTACGCTCCGAAGAAGAGAAATATATGATTGAAGCTGCCGCACAACTTTACTGTATCCCCGAAGTGGAATATACCATGCAGACATATATAGTGGAAGGCCGGCAAGTATTAGTAGCCACCATTGAGGAAACACCCCACAAACCGGTATACGCCAAAGACGAAAACGGAAAGCCTCTCGCCTACCTCCGCATCAAAGATGAAAATATACTGGCAACTCCTATCCACCTCCGTGTATGGCAACAAAGCGACAGTCCACGGGGAGAACTGATCCGTTATACCGAACGGGAACAACTCTTGCTCGACCAACTGGAACAAGGTAACTTACTCTCACTCAACCGCTACTGCCGCCGAACGGGACTTTCCCGCCGGGCCGCCGAACATCTGTTGGCCAAATTTGTCCGTTATGATATTGTGGAACCTGTATTCGAAAATCATAAGTTTTACTTCCGAATTAAGAACGAATAACCACAAAAAATACCGGATATTTGGACGGTTCCGCCAACAGTGTACAACTCGCCCAACAAAAAAGAGATAATGCCGGACATCGAAAAGGACTTGGAATGTTGGTGAAACCCAACTGTTTTTGTACCTTTGCACACAAATTGCCATGTGGGAGTCAGGGGACACACCTTCCACTCATTCAAATAGTAATTTGTAAATAATATAATCATTAATATAACAATGGGCTTATTTGGTTTATTCAAGAAAAAATCCGATGAAACAAAAGTCGGCAATGTAGAAGATTTCATATCACTGACCCGGGTTTATTTCCAGTCAGTTATCGCCACAAACCTTGGTATCACCAATATCCGCTTTTTGCCGGACGTGGCTAACTTCAAACGTCTGTTTAAAGTGCCTACACAAAACGGTAAACTGGGACTGGGTGAGAAGTCCGCCTCACGCAAAATGCTGATGCAGGACTACGGACTGAACGATAATTTCTTCAAAGAAATCGATGTATCCGTAAAACGTAATTGCCGCACACAGAATGATATCCAATCTTACTTATTTATGTATCAGGGGTTCTCGAATGACCTGATGATGTTAATGGGTAACTTGATGCAGTGGAAATTCCGTATGCCGTCTATCTTCAAAAAGGCACTGTATGGAATGACGCAGAAAACGGTTCATGACGTATGTACCAAAACGGTATGGAAGGCTGACGACGTGCACAAGACGGCTATGGCTGTCCGTCAGTACAAAGAACGTCTCGGATACTCCGAACAATGGATGACGGATTATGTTTACAATATCGTTCTTCTCGCCAAGAAAGAACCGAAACGGAAGAACGACGACACGGAGACGAAAAAATAGTCTGTCCGAAATGTTAGAAAGAAAAAAAGATTCGTAAAGAATTGAACGATAGAAAAAGCGGAGGTTTTGTTCCTCCGCTTTTTTTGTTATCTTTATAGGCTCTATGAAAATTGACGCATCATCCTTATTTATGAACCTACAAAAAGAAATAGATCGCTTATGAAACAAAAGAAATTGCTTACACTTACTTTTTTCACAGTTGAAACAAATCTTTAATCAAGAGCTACCGGAACTAGTGGAGATAGCGGAAAAAAGTACTACTGTTGAGGACTTTAAGGCTGAATTACTGACTTTTTCGGAAACTTGTGATATAAAGAGTGATACTGCGAAGGAGGCGAGGGAGCAAATTCGACTCTTACTCCATTATGATGGACAGCATGTCCATGAACTGTCTACGGGACAGGATATGTCAGTACAGACTATTCGACTGCTCTACAAGTTTCTGACGGAAACGCTGGAAAATATGGAAATGCCGACGGATTTGTTTATTGAATTGTTTCAGCTGTTCAAAAGGCTGAAAGAAGAAACGGTTCCTCTACCTTCACCTCAACGTATCAAGAGCAGAAATGACCGCTGGGAAACCGGACTGGACGAAGAGGTGAGAGAGATTCGCGATGAAAACAAGGAGAGAATGTTACATTTACTGATTCAGAAGATTGAAAACAGGAAGTCGAAACCTTCAGTTCGTTTTCATTTTGAGGAGGGAATGAGTTATGAGGAGAAATACCGGTTGGTGAGCGAATGGTGGAATGATTTTCGTTTTCACTTGGCAATGGCGGTAAAAAGTCCGGGAGAGCTGAACCGTTTTCTGGGAAACTCGCTTTCTTCGGAAACAATGTATCTACTCTACCGTGCCCGTAAAAAGGGATGCCTTTTTTGCCACTCCTTATTATTTATCATTACTTAATGTGACGGGATACGGGTATAATGACGAGGCAATCCGAAGTTATATTCTTTATTCACCACGATTGGTAGAAACGTATGGAAATATTCGTGCATGGGAAAAGGAAGATATTGTAGAGGCGGGAAAACCGAATGCTGCGGGGTGGATTTTACCGGACGGACATAATATTCATCGACGCTATCCGGAGGTGGCAATTCTTATTCCCGATACAATGGGACGGGCTTGCGGCGGGCTTTGTGCTTCTTGCCAACGTATGTATGACTTCCAAAGCGAACGGCTAAATTTCGAATTTGAGACTTTACGCCCGAAGGAATCATGGGACCGCAAATTGCGCCGGTTGATGACTTACTTTGAAGAGGATACACAATTACGGGATATTCTCATAACGGGTGGTGATGCATTGATGAGCCAGAATAAGACACTACGACATATACTGGAAGCAGTGTATCGAATGGCAGTCCGCAAGCAGAGAGCAAATCTTGAAAGGCCCGAAGGAGAGAAGTATGCAGAACTGCAACGGGTACGGTTGGGATCACGGTTATTGGCTTATCTGCCAATGCGTATTAATGATGAACTGGTTGAAATTCTACGCGAATTTAAAGAAAAGGCTTCAGCAATTGGTGTCAAGCAGTTTATTATTCAGACCCATTTTCAAACACCGCTAGAGGTGACCCCCAAAGCGAAAGAGGCAATCCGGAAAATCCTTTCTGCGGGGTGGATCATTACGAACCAGTTAGTGTATACGGTGGCTGCTTCGCGCCGGGGACATACGACACGACTCCGACAGGTACTTAATTCATTGGGAGTTGTATGTTACTATACTTTCTCTGTAAAAGGATTCAATGAGAATTATGCAGTATTCGCACCGAACAGTCGTTCAATGCAAGAACAACAGGAAGAAAAGATATATGGTCAAATGACTCCGGAACAAGCGGAAGAACTGTACAGGATACTGGAAACGAAAGTAGGTGCGGATATTGAAACACAAGAGGATGTTGCCAAGCAACTAAGACGTTTCATGAGAAAACATCGCCTGCCCTTCCTTGCTACCGATCGCAGTGTGCTGAATCTGCCGGCTATCGGTAAAAGTATGACTTTTCAGTTAGTAGGACTTACGGAAGAAGGAAAGCGTATCCTTCGTTTCGAACACGACGGTACACGGCATCATAGTCCGATTATCAATCAAATGGGACAAATTTATATCGTAGAGAATAAGTCATTGGCTGCTTATCTACGCCAATTAGGAAAAATGGGGGAAGACCCGGAAGATTATACTTCAATATGGAGCTATACGAAAGGGGAAACCGAACCTCGCTTCAGTCTTTACGAGTATCCTGATTTCCCCTTCCGGACGACAGAAAAGATGAGTAATTTAAGTATTACGCCAAGTTAGTTCTCTTTTACGCGTATTACGACATTCGCAATAATTGCAGTAAGGCCTCCGGTGGTGATCCCTGAAGAAAATATGCTTCGTATCGCTTCCGGAGCCTGTTTCAAGACATCCGGCATTAATTCTACACCCAGTCCTAAGGAGAGGCTGACTGCCAATACCAATGTCTCTTTACGCCCTATTTCCTGGGACGAAATAATACGGATTCCTGCAGCTGCTACGGTACCGAACATCAGTAAGGTTGCACCACCCAATACGGGATCGGGCATTAAAGAGAATACGGCTCCTACAATGGGGAATAACCCCAACAAGACAAGCATTGCGGCAATGTAATAACCCACATAGCGGCTGGCCACTCCGGTCAGTTGGATAATACCATTATTTTGGGCAAAGATTGAGTTCGGAAAGGAATTGAAGACTCCGGCAAGAAAGGAATTGAACCCGTCTGCCATGACACCGCCGGAAACACGTTTTAGATATGAATCACCCTCGATCGGAAGACCGGAAATCATGGAGTTGGCAGTCACGTCGCCTGTTGCTTCAATGGCAGTTATCAAATAAACTAAACCAATGGCAATAAAAGACGAAACATTGAATTCAACACCATATTTAAAAGGTTGAGGGATATTAAAGCTCATCAGCATTTCAACATTCAGCGAACTCATATCTACTTTTCCCAAAGCAAAAGCCAATCCATAACCCAAACAAAGACCGAGCACGATAGAGCTCATGCGCAGGTATTTGTTTCTGCAACGATTGAAAAACAATACGCTCAATAATACCAATGCTGCGATAGACAGGTTTTCCCACGAACCGAAAGTACCGTTATCCATTGCCGAATATCCGCCGCTACAAGATACGATGCCGACCTTTATCAGGCTCAATCCAATAAGCAGTACGACAATGCCGGACACCAACGGAGTGATGATGTTGCGAAGATATTTGAATGTACGGCTGACAATCATTTCAATCGGAGCGGCAGCCATACAGGAACCGAAAATCAACGGTAATCCACCTACTAATCCCGTGGCTATGATAGGACCGATAAAGGAAAAACTTGTTCCCTGAATACAGAGTAGTCCCGCCCCCACCGGACCGAAACGACGGCATTGTACGAAAGTGGAAACTCCCGAAGCGAACAAGGACATGGAAACAAGAAAGCCCGTCTTTTCTACATCCAGTTTCAAGGCACTTGCTATGATAAGAGGAGGTGTTATTATGGCTACAAAAATGGCCAGTAAATGTTGCAAGGCTGCAAACAAGGCTTCCTTAAAAGGAGGACGGTCTTCTACACCGTAAATTAAATCTGTTTTCATCCAATAATTGATGTATTCAATAAATTAATTCAATGTCCATTTCAGGGCTAGAGTCGGAATTACATAGAATCCGTCACGACCACCGAAGTTATTACTTACTTCCACTTCGGAACCTACACTTAGATTAAAGTGTTTGTTTATTCCTTTGATGCGGTTCAGATTTACCCAAAATTGCGGTTCGGTAAGGAAGATCGTTTTTCCGTAATCGGTTTCCTCACGCCACCAGTCGGCAAATCCGGAGAAAGTAAGCAGATTATTGCAGAAGTTGACATACCATGTTCCGGTCAACTGGAAATTGTTAGGTGATTTATGCTTCTGGATATATTTATACATGGCTGTCAAAGAGAAGCCTTTGGAAAAAGAAGCATTGTTATAGGTATAAGTAGCTCCTGCCAAGTAAGCGTTTTTGTAAGAGAATCCTTTTGCCAGTCCACCATTATATTCAAGATGTGCAGAGAAAGGTCCTTTCCAGAATTTTACTTCACGGGCTATCTCCCAATAGGCGGAGGCAACACCCTCAGAGGTATAGTCCATATCGACAAAGAAATAAGTACTTCCCCACGTGTCGGGATGAAACTTCTCGACAGTAGACGTTAACAAAGGACGTTCTTTCAAATCTTTGTCATACAAAGAACGGCCAAAGTCGTAATGTAACTGTATGTTTTGTGCCCGCAGTTCCGGTATAAAAGAAAGCAATACACACAGAAAAATAGTAGAGATGATTGTTTTCATGACGAATGTGTTTAAATGAAGGTGCAAAACTAGTTAAATCGGCACACATATACACATTCTTACAACAGATTTTTAGTCCAAGCCATTACTTTCTACATCCCACCAAAGTCGTGTACCTCCGTCATCAGGATCTCCCAAGGTTTCTACAAGAGCAAGATACTGGTCGGGATCTTCCGTTTGCAATGTGCCGGGGAAGTTGAGACGGCGTACCATAATTTCCGTATCAATACATCCGTTTTGGCTATGGTTATAACGCACCGGGAACAAACGGGGATAGCCCGTACGACGCTGTTCTGCCCATGCTTCACAACCTTCGGGAAACATGGCAATCCACTTCTGCGTGATAATCCTTTCCAGTTTTATCTCTTTATCAGCTTCGGAATCCCACTTTGGTGATACTTTACAACGGGCTTCGATATTGTTGCCGTTATCATACGTATCTTCAAAATCGAAAGCCATTCGTTCGCTGTTCAGATAATCTTCCACCTGATAAATTCCATTTTGATGAAAGGAAGTTATTACTCCGTTTCGATAGCAGCTTTCTTCATCTTCGTCCGTCCACCCGCGCAAAGCAGCTTCGGCACGCAGGAACCAAATTTCCGATGAAGTCATCAAAGGAGCGTCCGTTGTTTGCGTTACGGTCAGTTTTGACAATCCGGCATAATGAGAATGCGAAAAGCACGTCCCCTGACGGATACCGCGATATGTATTTTTAAACTGTTCGTCGGTACAAGGTGCGAAATAGACAGCAATACGCGGGTCGTCATATCCAGTCAGAATCGATTCCATGGAAGCACTCATATAAGTCTCGTTCCAAACAAGGTTGAGTTCTCCCAACGGGTTAGTATACCCGGACTTGGTGGAGACAGCCACCCGTTCCGTTTCGGCTTCAAAGACACCGTATTCATTGTTAAGCCCTTCCTGAAATTCAACACATGCCTTATCCGGCTCGACAGCAGAAATTCTCATCGCCAGCCGCATACGCAAGGAATTGGCAAACTTAATCCACGAAGAATATCTGCCGTCCAGCAGAATATCGAAACGGGAGAATCCATTAGATTCCGGATTTGCTTCCACATAACTGGTAAGAGCGACAACGGCAGAATCAAGTTCGTTAAAAACTCATAATAAACTTCCTTCTGCGTATCAGGACGGTAATGCTTCCCTGCATCTGCAAAATTCTTGTAGATAATAGGTCCGTAATAATCCGTCACACGGTGCATCGCTTCCACTTTCAGAATTTTCGTAATACCGAATAAAGCAGGATGTGTATCACGGGTTGCATTCTCTGACTGGTAAATCTGAGGGAAAATATACGAATACATGTGTGTCCACATCGCACTGTTCCAACCGTCCTGCATATTATAATCGGAATTATGAGAACCTCCGTTCAATGGTTTGGCATCATGCATATATCCGCTGAACATATCTGCGTTCAAGTTCTGTGTCAATTGGAAAGGCCAGTTCTTGCCTTTGCCATAATCATAGTTAAAGTAAATACCCTGCTGAATAATCCCTAAACGGATTCCGTAACCATTGTCGTCAATTATCAGATCTTCATCTGTAATGCCGGACTGGTCGGTATTAAACTCACGGAATTTTCCGGTACATGCAACCGAAAGTAACAGTATCCCCAATAAGTATATATGAATATAGTTCTTTTTCATCATCTCCTCCCGTATCTTTAGAATTCACATTTCACAGTAAAGCCCAGGCTTCGTGTTGTCGGCATACCAAACACTTCAATTCCCTGATTATCATTTCCGGTAGAAAGTACTAAATCCGGGTCAAAAGGAGCTTTCTTATACAGGAAACAAAGATTACGCGCAACGAAAGCAAGCTGCAAATCTTTCAGCACTTTCGTTTTCTGCATCCATTTTTTCGGAAAAGTATAGTTCAGTGAGACTTCCCGCAAACGAAGATTTGTAGCATCATACATATAATATTCCGTCACTCCGGCACGTCCGCCCACTATATTCTTATAAAAACCTTTCACATTGTCTATCTGCTGTCCTTCAAGAGTTACATATCCTCTGTCACGAGCCAGCGCTGTCACTTGGGACACCCCGTAGAGATCCATTTCCGCCTGTGTCTGCGAAAGTATCTTGCCGCCATAACGCCAATCCAACAAGAAGTAGAGACTGAAGCCTTTGTAAGAGAATGTATGGTTCCACCCCATTATAAAACGTGGATTGGCATTGCCCACCTTTATTGTATTCCCTTCACCTTCAACAGCCGGAAGGCCTTTATGGTCGCCCTCGGTCTGATAGACAATATTCCCTTCGACATCACGCACGAAAGCCTTACCATAAATATCTCCGATAGAACCACCTTTCACCAACTTCATCGCATAACTGGATGAGAAACTGCTCGGTCCATAAACTAACTCTTTCAGTTCTTCATGCAGTTCTTTGATCTTATTTCTATTGGACGAGAAATTCAAAGATGTTTTCCATGTAAAATCCGGAGTAAGTACCGGAGTGGCATCTACGGTCAGTTCCCAACCACGGTTTTGTATATCTCCGGCATTTACATACCTGTATGCATACATATCTCCGGCAAGGGCGGGAAGTTTGAAAAACTGATTATGAGTATTGGTACGGTAATAAGTCAGATTGAAGCCTAAGCGACTTTGGAAGAACCTCCATTCCGTACCCACCTCTACCGAATGGGTCATTTCCGGTTCCATTTCCTTAAAAGGAGCAGCGTCATTCGCCTGGAGCTCTCCCCCGGCAGTAATATGTGAAACGGAGTTTGTGATAAACTGAGGAATATCATTACCTACCTTACTGTATGTTCCCCGTAGTTTGGCAAAAGAAATCCATTCGGGAAGTTGTATCCATTTGTCTATAAGAAAAGAAAGACCGGCAGAAGGATAAAAGAATCCGGATTTCTCATGGCTTGTATATGCCAAAGTCGATGCCCAGTCATTACGGGCTGTTAAATCAAGGAATACCTTATCCTGATAGCCAACTTGTGCCGTACCAAATACGGACTGTAACTGGCGTCGGGAATCTATCTTCTGGTCAATGCTGGCGGAACCGTTCATTACGATATTAGCCAAATTAAACACATTGGCATACTTCAAAGAAGCATTCTTGGAATCGTAACGGGTGGAATTGACATTTTTATCATTGATACTCCCACCAATGGCCACATCCAACGCAAAATCCTCCCATTTCCTCTTCCCCATAGCCATGACATCACCGTAAATCAACGTTTCCTGATAATCCATTTCAATATAACGCCCGTTTGCCCCACATAAAGCGGGAGCGGTAGAAGCATAAAATTTCTGGCGCATCTTATCGGATATATAATCAACACTACCACGAGCCTGGACAGTCAGCCAACTATTTATCCTCAAATTCGCTGAGAGAGAGATGATGCTACGCATACGTGTCTCCTTACTTTGTATACGGTTCTGTATCCAATAAGGATTCTGCTCAAAATCTTCTGTAAAAGTATGCCAATTTTGTATCCCCAGTTTCCGTTCCGGATCGTATATTTCATAATTATCCTTATAATAAGACAAATCTTCCCCACGGGGAAAACGATAAAGGCCGACCAGAGGATTCATGTAAAAACCTCCCGATACAGGTTTGTTCTTTACAATCTGTCGCATCACGTTCACATTACCGTCCAATTTCAGACGTTGATTGAACATTACAGCTGTTTCCCGCAGGTTGATGTTATGCTTTGTCAGTTGGTTCTTGTCTACAATACCACGTCCGGTAGTATTGGCATAAGAAAAATAAGTCTGTATCTTTTCATTTCCATAATTGACGGATACGGAAGTAATGGAAGTTAATCCGGTACGAAAAAAATCATTCAGTTCATTGGAGGTAGGCAGATACGCTTTTTCTCCCCAACTATCTACAACATCACTCACCCCATAGCAGTTCTGCATTTTAGGAAGACTGAATGCTTTGTCAAATGTCAATCCGGTGGAGAAATAAATATTCCTCTGTCCGGCAGTATTACCTTTCTTGGTAGTAATCAGAATAACCCCATTCGCAGCCTGACTTCCATACAAAGCGGCTGCCGCAGGACCTTTCAAGATATTCATACTCTCAACATCATCGGGATTCAAATTGGAGATACCGTCACCTCCGTCCCGGTTTCCGGCATTTGCAGTACCACCGATTGCAGAATAAGCTTGTTCAGTACCGATATTCAACATCGGCACGCCGTCTATGACATAAAGAGGCTGATTATCACCGGATGCGGAACGAATCCCCCGAAGACTCACTTTCGCAGAACCTCCTATACCGGAGGAATTTTTATTTATCTGCACTCCCGCAGCCTTGCCGGCAAGAGCTGTTATCATATTAACCTCTTTCATACGGGTGAGTTCCTCCCCTTTCACTTTCTGAATGGAATATGCTAAAGAAGCCTCTTTTTTTTCAAGACCAAGAGCAGTTATAATCACATTGTCAAGCATCACTGTATTTTCACGAAGCTGTATCTCAAGTGTCTTTCTACCCCCTACACTGACTTCTATGCTCTCGTACCCCACAAAAGAAACTTGCAAGACCGCACTATCCGGCACAGATAAGATGAAATTTCCTTCAATGTCTGTCACAGTTCCACGGGTTCCCCCTTTCTCTCGTATCGTTGCACCAATAAGGGGTTCACCACTGACATCAACAACACGTCCCCTTACTGTTGAGTTATCAGCAGAGGCTTTTCTCACCGTTTCCCTAAACACCGGCCGCTTTGAAGCGTAACAGTTCTCTCCAAGAAAAAAGAATAATCCTATAAGACAATAACTTATAAAAATTCTTTTTTTCAATGATATTCTAATAAATCGTGTATTCATTATGCCACAAAAATAACTAAATATTTTAAATATAGTAATTTTTTATCTTGATTTTGAGGGAAATGAACAATATCATTATTTTTGTAGGAAATTAAAATGATACATAAAAATGGAAATCGAAAAACATCCGTTAGAACCGTTTCTTCCAGCGAAAGCAAAGCTGCTCATGCTCGGCAGTTTTCCACCACAAAAAAAACGTTGGTCAATGGAATTTTATTATCCGAACCTCAATAATGATATGTGGCGCATCTTCGGGATTTTATTCTTCGATGACAAGGATTATTTTCTGAATGAGACACGGAAAGCATTTTGCCGCGAACGAATTATTGATTTTCTGAATGAAAAGGGAATTGCTTTGTTCGATACCGCTTCATCCATTCGCCGATTACAAGATAATGCATCGGATAAATTTCTCGAAGTAGTGGAAGCTACTGACGTGACAGCACTGCTCCGGCAACTTCCCGAATGTAAAGCTATTGTCACTACGGGACAGAAAGCCACAGATACTCTCCGCCAACAATTCAACGTAGAGGAACCCAAAGTCGGCGATTACTCGGAATTTATTTTCGAAGGTCGCGCCATGCGGCTCTACCGAATGCCTTCCTCATCACGGGCATACCCATTGGCATTAGACAAGAAAGCGACTGCTTACCGGATTATGTATCAGGATTTGCAAATTCTTTTTTAAATATATATGTAATAGTAATCATTAAACAATAAATTGCGTATGAAACCTCTGTTTTTACAATACCCGGCATGTAGTACTTGCCAAAAAGCCAAGAAGTGGTTAACAGAAAATAACATTGAATACACCAATCGACTTATCGTAGAAGAAAATCCTACAATAGAAGAATTAAGAGCATGGATTCCGCGTAGCGGTCTGCCTATCAAGAAATTCTTCAACACTAGCGGTTTGGTTTATAAAGAACTGAAACTGAGCGAAAAGCTCCCAAACATGAGCGAGGAGGAACAGATCGCATTGCTTGCTACAAACGGAAAATTAGTAAAACGACCACTAGTAGTAACAGACAGCTTTGTATTGGTCGGTTTCAAGCCCGATGAGTGGGAAAAATTAAAATAGTTCAAAACTTATTTACCCGAACGCTTGCAGATTCGGAAGTTTCTACTACCTTTGCAGCCGCAAACACGGGAGTAGCTCAGTTGGTAGAGCACCGGTCTCCAAAACCGGGTGTCGGGAGTTCGAGCCTCTCCTCCCGTGCAAAGAGATAAAACCGCAAATAGTTGATGAGACTGTTTGCGGTTTTATCTCTTATATTAAAGTACATCATCAGTGTCCCATTAAAATTGGGACGTTTTAAAAATTAAATAAATCTGTTCCAATAGATAGACCTTAATCAATCAGAGCTATCCGAAGTACTTATTATAGCAGACAGTTCTTTCTTATTCTTCTCTGATTTCGTAATTTATCTCAATAAATAATTGTTTTTTGGAATAGATTTGTACTTTTAGGACTTGAATAAGTGCAAGTTATTCCTTTATTTTACTTACGAAATCCAAATAAACACATATATATCTTATGAAATATCTATTCCTAACGATTTTCTTTCTCGCATCATTTGCAGTTAGCGCCTGTGGGCAAATTGTATTTCCTTCCCCCAATCAAGTGGAAATGCAAAAAGGCTACCTGACTTTAAGAAAAAAGATTTCCATATACGCTGAAGATACCACAACTTTTTATTTAAGTCTTTTCCGTACAGAAGTACTTCATAACACTTCTGTCAAATGGACGAAGAAAGCATCTAAAGCCGAAATCCACTGGATGACCGATTCTTCACTTCCTCCCGAAGGTTATCGGATAAATATCAGTCCGCGACAAATGGTGATAGCCGCCTCTGATAAAAGAGGATTCACTCATGCAGTACAAACCTTGCGGCAATGGGTTACTGGTTCAACAGGAATTCTCACCTTCGCCTGTGCTGATATTTCCGATTCTCCCCGTACGCCATGGCGTTGTTTTCTGCTAGATTCCGGACGTCAATACCAGAAAATATCCACTATCAAGAAATATATTGATATGGTTTCATTACTTAAAATGAATTATTTCCATTGGCATTTGACCGAAGGACTAGGTTGGCGAATCGAAATCAAACAATATCCGCGTCTTGCACAGATAGGAGGCTCGGTAGGAAAAGGAGAAGAACAACAAGGATTTTATACACAGAAAGAGATACAGGAAATTATCGAATATGCCAGCGAACGAAACATAACCGTCGTTCCTGAAATTGACATGCCGGGGCATGCCGAAGCAGCACTTTCCGCTTATCCGGAACTCGGTTGTTTCGGTCAACCTGTTGAAGTACCACAGCACGGATTTACTCAAAATATATTTTGTGCAGGAAAAGAAGAAGTCCTGCATTTCCTGAAAAATATATTGGATGAGGTATGCGCTATTTTCCCTTCACCCTATATACATCTGGGCGGAGACGAAGCCCCGAAAGGCAACTGGGATCAATGCCCGGATTGCCAAAAAAGAATTGCAGCAATGAATCTGAAAGATAGCCATGATCTGCAATTATGGTTTTCGGCACAAATGGCGGATTATCTGAAGTCGAAAGGACGGAAAGCCATCTTCTGGGGGCGACGTAGTCTATCATGACGGATATCCGTTACCGGACAACATAGTAATTCAATGGTGGAACTACCGTGGGCACAAAGAGCTAGCACTTCAGAATGCAATTAAACACCATTATCCAGTCATTTGCAGTTCCAATTATTATACGTATCTGAACTTCCCGGTCACTCCTTGGAGAGGATATACCAATACACGTACCTTCGACCTGAAAGACATATATCAGAACAATCCTTCCGACAAGGCGATCAACCAAAAGGACCCTTTAATTCTTGGCATGACTTGTGCTTTGTGGACTGACGACGGAGTTACAGAACGAATGATAGACCGGCGTCTGTTTCCCCGTATCTTGGCATTGGCAGAACAAATGTGGTATCAGGGAGAGAGACTTGACTTTACCCGGTTCCACCAAAACATCCTTCAACGAAAAGAATGGTTCGAACAAATGGGATTCGAATTCGGACCGGCCTTAAAAAGTGAAGTAAAGAAAGGGTATCAATGGGATTAAAAGAAATAGAAACACCCAATGCCATGATTAGTTACTTTGCCGAACAACTCGGTCCACTGATAGAGAAAAGCGAAATAAAACAACCCACCTATTTATATTGGGAATTGATGAGAAAGGCGGGAAGCGGAAATCTATAAAGAAAAGAGTTCGGCAAGATATCGCCAAAGTTATTTCGTTGGTGTATCCTCCCGAACTCTTACTAGCCAATAACAATATCAATGATTACTTAATTATATGTCTGTCACCATTCAAACAGAGAACTTACTTATACTAACAGGATATATTTATTTCTCTTGCTGTATTCCCTTAGCAGCCTCAACCAAACGGACAAATTCTCTCCTGTATCCTTTATCATCATGATCCAATCCCTGTTTAGCCAGACTGATTACTTTGTCATAAGTAGCCTCACCCTTGAAATCAGAATCCCGGAGTAACTGCCCGAACATAGCTACGGCAGACGCAAAACGGAAATCGGAAGATACATTGTTACCTTTATTATCCACAAAAGGAAGTTCTATTTTCCTGCTGACATCTTTATCTGGAGCCTTATAGCGGAGTTTCACTGTCAGAAGTTCGTCAGAACCGGTAGGCTTCACACTCACTTTTTCTTTCTTCTGATATTTCAATTCATCCACCTTTCCTGCATACGTATTCTTTCCTCCTACCGGAATCACTTCATAGAAAGCCGTCACCGTGTGCCCTGCGCCCATATCTCCGGCGTCTTTTGCATCATTATTGAAATCTTCATCTTTCAGCAGACGACTTTCATAACCTACCAGACGATACGCTTGTACTTGTGCCGGATTAAATTCAACCTGTAACTTAACATCTTTCGCCACCGTATGAAGCGTAGCGCCAAACTCACCGACCAGCACACGGTTGGCTTCCTGCAAATTATCTATATAAGCATGGTTACCATTTCCCTTTTCGGCAAGTACCTGAATCTTTTTATCTTTGTAGTTACCCATTCCATACCCCAGTACAGTCAGGAACACTCCACTTTTCCGTTCTCTCTCGATTAGCTGTTCCAGTCCTTCTGCCGAAGAAATACCTACATTGAAGTCACCGTCAGAACAAAGGATAATACGGTTATTACCATTAGAGATAAAATTCTTCTTCGCTATTTTATAAGCCAGCATAATACCTGCGCCACCGGCAGTTGAACCTCCCGCCGTCAGTTCATCTATCGCTTCACGAATCTTCTGCTTGTCACTGCCCGAAGTCGATTCAAGTTTTACACCGGCACTTCCTGAATAGGTAACAATGGCTACTTTATCCTTATCACGCAAGTTATTGACCAACAATTTAAGAGAAGACTTCACCAAATCCAACCGATTGGCTCCCCACATAGAACCGGACACGTCAATCAGAAATACCAGATTGGAGGCAGGCAAGTTATCCGTAGGAATCTCCTTTGCTTTCAGTCCGATACGGACAAGACGGTTAGCAGGATTCCAAGGACAGGCTCCGGCTTCCATTGTAATCTTCACAGGGTCGTTTCCGGTCGGTTTCGGATAGTCATAAGAAAAGTAATTGACCAGTTCTTCCGTACGGACAGCATCTACCGGAGGCAACTCACCTTTATTGACAAACCGACGCATATTACTGTAAGAAGCTGCATCTACATCAATGGAGAAAGTAGAAAGCGCTGCATCCGCCACCTCTTTGAAGCCATTTTCCTGAAAGGAACCATATTCTTCCGTATTCACACACATATCATACGCAGGTGTAGGACATATCGCCATATAAGCGCTTGTTATAGCCTTAGCCTTCCGGGTTCCGTAGCCAACCACCACGCATTCTTCCAACGCAACCTCATCAGCTTTCATCCTGATATCCAGTCTGGCAGATTTGACGACTCTGCTTTCTTGTTTGTATCCGATAAACTGAAACAACAACGTCTCTCCTTTCTTCGCTTGAATAGCATATTGTCCATTTACATTTGTCACCGTACCTTTAGTAGTACCTTTCAGCATCACAGAACAACCGACAATCGGAGTCCCGTCCGCAACATCCGTCACCGTACCCGTCACAGTCAGCGTCTGCGCGTTCACCACACCTAAAGAAACAACTGCCATGAGCAGTACGAGCATCATTGCTCTGAATTGATTTGCTTTCATAACTTTATCGTTTTAAAATGTTACTATTAATTCGCTTTTGATATAGAGATGCAGATTTCACACAGATTCCATAAACCGATTGAAGTTTTTTTTTATTTTTCTTCCGACAGTTGCTATATTTAGTCCCAATCCCTATCTTTGGCAACAAAAACAGTTTTGTTTTTCAAAAGAAACATATCAAAACTATCGGACGAGGAATTACTGACACATTATACAAAGTCCGGTGATACGGAATATTTCGGTGAGCTATACAACCGTTATATCCCGTTACTGTATGGACTTTGCCTGAAATATCTGCAAGATGAAGACCGTGCACAGGAAGCGGTGATGCAATTGTTTGAAGATTTATTGCCGAAAACGGGCAACTACGAGATAAAAGTCTTCAAGCCGTGGCTCTACCGGGTAGCCAAGAATCATTGTCTGCAACTTCTGCGAAAAGAAAACAAAGAAATTCCGTTAGATTATACGATCAACGTTATGGAATCCGACGAATTTCTGCATCTATTAAGTGAAGAGGAAAGTCCGGAGGAACAACTGAAGGCATTGCATCACTGTCTTGAAAAGTTGCCCGAAGAACAACGGACCAGCATTACACGTTTCTTTTTAGAAGAAATGTCGTATGCCGATATCGTCGAACAGACCGGATTTACTCTGAACAATGTGAAAAGCTATATCCAAAACGGAAAGCGAAACTTAAAAAATTGTATCAAGAAACAGGCCCTATGAAACTATTAGACTACATACGAGGACTCCGCAAAGGAAAAGAGGCACATCGACTGGAGAAAGAGTCGATGAAAGACCCTTTTCTGGCCGATGCTATGGACGGATATGGTCAAGTGGAGGGAAATCATGAACAACGAATCGGGCAACTGCGGATGCAGGTCTCGGCTCGTGCCACAAAGAAAAGGAATCTTTCAAAGAAACAGAATTCGTATGCTGTCACTTGGAGCATTGCCGCCTGCCTGGTAATCGGTATCGGTATCAGCTGTTATTTCCTGTTCCTTAAAAAGAGGATGACGGATGATGTATTCATCGCTAAAGAAGAGATTCCTTCAGCGGTATTTGAACCTATTAGTCCGAAAGAAGAAATTTCGTCTTTAGCAGAAACTAAGATAAAGCAGGATTCCACTCACGAAGTCACTGCGACGCCAACGGATAAGAAAGATATAGTAGCCAAGAGCAAATCTATTCCAAAGACTCAAAGTGCACCGGTAGCAATAACGCCGGTTATTGAGAAACCGTCGGGCGGACAGATATACAAGAGGAAAGAATAGTAGCGGATACGGATACTTCACTTTCCGAAGTTCATCAATTGAAGGTAGCCAAAGCAGCCACCCCCAATCTGAACCTGATAAAAGGTAAAGTGACGGATGAAAAAGGAGAACCTATCATCGGAGCCAGTGTAGCATATACCGGTACGAATATTGGTACAGTAACAGACCTCAACGGTGAGTTCATATTGAAAAAAGAAAAAGGCAACAAGCAACTGACAGCACAGTTCATCGGTTACGAACCGGTGGAGATTCCCGTAGATACCAGCCGGACAATGCTGATAGCCATGAATGAAGACCAACAAGCACTTAGTGAAGTAGTGGTAGTGGGGTATGGCAAAAAGAAGAAGTCCAACGTCGCCGGTGCTACGGCAAAAATAAATTTAAAGGCAAAAGAAAAATACAAGACGCCGCAACCGGTGATAGGTAAGCGCAAATACAAGAAATATCTGGAAGAAAATCTGATTCGTCCGAATGACGAGTCATGTAAGGATGTGAAAGGAGAAGTAGTCCTCTCTTTCTTTGTAGATAAAGAAGGAAGGCCACAGAATATCACTGTCGTTCACGGGTTATGCGAATCTGCCGACAAAGAAGCAATCCGTCTTGTCAAAGAAGGCCCGAAGTGGACGTCCGGCGACCTTCCGACAAGAGTTACGGTAGAGTTTTGATTTCTCTTGCATTCATCTGATTTCTCTTATATTAATTCGTAGCTGGCCATTTGTATCGGCATATCCAAATTATGAAGCACTTTCTCCAATAGAATACCCTCGCGGTTATCATATTCATACCCGAAAGTGGCACGGATACCTTGCAGGATAAACTGTGTGGCACGGTCTAGAGCCATTGGAAGGCTGTCGCCCTGCATCAACGAACCGGTAATCACGCTGGTGAAAGTATCTCCCGTGCCGGGATAATGGGCGGGAAGATACGGACAGGTTACTTTCCAGTAACGATTTCCCTGACGGTTGTACGCATAAACCGAGGTTTTGTGAGGTTCATCGTGCACAGGAACACTTGTGATGATAACGACTTGCGGACCTTTGTCGGACAAGAGACGAAGATATTCTTTCAGTTCTTCATCTGTATTGTCCGCTTTATAAGGTTTATCCAGCAAATAGAACAGCTCGGTCATATTGGGTGTAACCACATCCGCCTTCTTTATCAAGTGACGCATTTCCTTCACCATTTCCATATCAAAATTGGTATATAGTCTGCCGTTATCTCCCAGTACAGGGTCGGCTACGATCAGGCTGTCCTCATGGCGGAAGTCATTGATAAAATCGGAAACAATCTGAATCTGTTTCGGAGAACCCAGATAACCGGTGTAAATAGCGTCGAACTGCACATTCAGCTTTTTCCATTGGGCGATAATCTTGGGCATTTCATCCGTCAGGTCCAGAAAGGAGAAGTCGGGATATTGCGTATGATTGGACAATACCGCCGTCGGCAAGGGGCAAACTTGAAAACCCATAGACGACAGAATGGGGATAACGACTGTGAGAGAAACACGCCCCATACCGGAAAGGTCATGAACGGCAGCTATTTTCTTTACTTTATTTGCATACATATTTGTTACAATTAGACAATTATTATTCTTATCGATGCGAAAGAAGAGCGGAATCCTTGTTTTCACTCTCTCCAAACAGAGGCTCTATTTAGGGAAAACGAAGGCTCTGTTTCAGTGAAATGAAGGCTCTGTTTACACTAAATAGAGGCTCTGTTTTTAGAAAGAACAGAACCTCTGTTTTTTTAATGGAAGTTCTGTTTGTCCTTGTCCTAACAAAATTACGCTTCTATGGTTCAATCTGGTTTAAAGTTCTGATTCCTCTCCTTTCGGAAAAGAGGGAGGGCTGAAAGCCGGGGTGGTAGGCAGGCAGTTACACAATGTTGATAATAAGCGGTTCATGTATTCACCTACCACCTCCCCCTACGGGTACTCCTCCTTCGGGAAGGAGGAGAATTGTAGATACTATCGACTTAAGGCGGGCTCATTGTTTTTAAATCAAATAGATTCTGGAACAAATAAACCGGAACTATGTCAAAATCACCAATACTTCCCGTGCCCCGTGTGCTCCCATAACCAACGCCTGTTCGATGTCCGCCGTCTTTGACGGACCGGAGATGAACGTACCGAATTTATAATCCTGCCCGTCCAGTTCACGATAAGCATCATACATTGTATTTACTATTTTATTACGGTCAATCAGAATCACCAACCGTTCGGAGATAAAATAGAGCGCTTTATATTTCACTTCCTGCGGAATCCAGATAGCACCGTTCTCCGCTACACCTATCTCTCCTTTAATCACTGCCACATCTGTTCCGTCCAACTCTTTCGGATCGTCCAGATTATCCGGATTAAACGTTGCACAAGAAATATCCGGCAAGACGGAGGCAATACGCATCGCATCCGGATAGTTCCTGCGGATCACTGCATTTACATCTTCTCCTTCTCCCAACACGACAGCCGTACCGCCCACCGCACGGCTAACGGCACAGAACTGTTCTATCTTATCGGGATAAGCCAACCGTTTCATAGCTGCAATGTCCGGCTTCTCGTAACGAGTTCCGGTATTCTGACGAATACGGGCTAATATTTCTTCCTTACTGCTCATTTTGTTTCCTCCTTTCCCTGTACTTTATTTTTCTTCCACATTTCGTTGAATGACTCTTTTTTGCAAATTCGGGCAGTTCACGTCCCTTTCCCCAATCATCGAGATCATTGTACTTCATAAAGCGGGGCAGACCGTTTATCACCGGAGCCGCCCACAAAGCCGCATTAAACAGTGCGGGACGTTCCATTAAGAACTTCATGCCACCGGACATGATTTTCTTTCCGGTGTTCGCCTTTCCCAGTCCGTCCAAATCCTGACGCCATTTATAAATCTGTTCCGCCAAATCTACTTTCACGGGACAGACATCAGAGCAGGATATGCACAAAGAGCAGGCGGAAAGATTATCGTAATACTTCTCCGGGTCATGTGCCATACCGAGATTGATTCCGATAGGCCCGGGAATAAAGTAGGTGTAAGAGTATCCCCCACTCCGGCGATATACCGGACAGGTATTCATGCATGCACCGCAACGGATGCAGTTCAATGTCTTGATATGGTCGGGCTTGGATAGTAAGGCACTCCGGCCGTTGTCTACGATGATAATATGGTATTCACCGCCTTCGCGGGGACGGCGGTAATGAGAGGTATATGTTGTCACCGGTTGTCCGGTGGCCGAACGGGCGAGTAATCGGGTGAACACACCCAATGCGTCCAAATCCGGGACGATCTTTTCCATACCGAAAGCGGCGATATTCAGTTTCGGGTAGGAAGTACCCATATCGGCATTTCCTTCATTGGTACAGACCACAATGTCACCGGTAGAGGCCACGGCAAAGTTCGCGCCCGTCATGGCTGCTTCCGCATTCAGGAAAAGGTGGCGCAGGTTCTTGCGGGCAGCGTGCGTCAGGTAAGTCGGGTCGAAGTTTCCTTTCTCCGTACCCATTTCCTTTTCAAAAAGTTCGCCCACTTGCTCGCGTTTGATGTGAATGGCGGGCAGGACGATGTGGCTCGGTTCAAGATGCATCAGTTGAAGGATACGTTCGCCCAGATCGGATTCCACGACGTCAATGCCGCGCTCCATTAAAAAGGGGTTCAGTCCGCATTCTTCGGCAAGCATAGACTTGCTCTTGATAAAATGACGCACATTATGTTCGTTCAGAATCTCGTAGACAATGGCACAATATTCATCGGCATCTTTCGCCCAATGAACGATTGCTCCGTTGGCGGTGGCATTCTTCTCAAATTCCAGTAAAAGTTCTTCGAGGTGGCTGTTGGAATATAGTTTCAACTCACAAGCCTTGTTGCGCAGTTCCTCCCATTCGGGAACTTCCTTGCTCATCTTATCCCTTTTGGCACGGACCAGCCAAAGAGTTTCATTATGCCATGCTGCCATTTTGCTGTCCTGCAAGAATTTCTCGGCAGCCTTTGAATGTCTGGTACTCATGATTGCGACGCTAAGATTTCTACTATATGGATAATTCTAATCGGCAGATGTTCCCGTTCGATGACGCCTTGCATGTGCATCAGGCAGGAACTGTCCGCCCCGACAATGTATTCGGCTCCGGTAGCCATATGGTCTTTCACCTTGTCACGTCCCATACAGACGGATACCGCCTGTTCTTCTACCGCAAACATTCCTCCGAAGCCGCAGCACTCGTCAATATGGCTCGGTTCAAAGACTTCGATACCTTCCACAAGATTTAGCAAATCACGCAACTTATTGTAATAAGGGATATTCAACTCGCTCGGAGCGGAATTAAACAATTCGCGCACGCCGTGACAACTGTTGTGTATGCTGACCTTATGCGGAAAGCGTGCAGGCAGTTTCGACGGTTTTATCACATCGTGAATAAAATCACAGAGGTCATAAATCTTTCCCGCACTTTGGCAAACGTGCCCTTCTTTCTTCAAAATACCGGGATGATTCTCTTTCACAAAAGCCACACAACTGGCCGAGGGACCGACGATATAATCGTACTCCCGGAACAGGTCGTCAAAACGGAGCGCCAACTTAGCCGATTCATCTTCAAAACCGGCATTTGCCATCGGTTGTCCGCAACAAGTCTGATCCAACGGATAATCGACGTCTACTCCTAAACTTTTCAATAGTTTATACGATGCTACTCCCACATTGGGGTAGATAGCATTGATATAACAAGGAATAAATAAACCTACTTTCATAATTATATTACGTAAAATTTAGATGCATCCTCTGCTACATCCGCCTATGTGTCTAGCGGATATCAATTAGTTTGTGCGTTTGCAGGCTGAGTCTCCATTTGGGATGTCGCATTACACAGTCCACTGTTGAAGCAGTGTTATTACAAGAACAAGGCTGGAGGAAAAAATGTTCGGCCGGAAGTAGTTCAAAAATACTTATATCTTGTCCTTCATAGACCACTTTCACTTCATCCATCCGGTTGATCTTCAGCTCCACGCCTTGTTTGGGCGAGCAAGTCACCCAGTCGACAGATTCGGGCAAGGGGTTCGTACCGTTGGTTTCTACGGTCACGTATTTACCGGCTTCATGCAAGCGGTCGATCAAGGTGTCGTCTATCCATAAGGAAGGTTCGCCGCCCGTAAGGACAACAGTGACGGCAGGATATTTTTTCACTTCGGCGATAATTTCATCGTCGGTCATCATTTTTCCTTCTTCGTGTTGTGTGTCGCAAAAGTCACATTTCAGGTTGCAGCCGGAAAAACGGACGAAGATAGCCGGAGTTCCGGTATGGTATCCTTCGCCCTGCAAGCTGTAAAAGATTTCATTAATCTTTCTCATCGTTCACTAATTTGTTTTGTCCGCTATGGTTTATTCTTCCTTATCTTCCGAATGGTCTTTTACATCATTCGAGGCATTGTCTTTACAGTGTCCTTCTCGTAAATGACAATATTGCCTTCCGACTCCTGTACCTCTACTTTATAGCATTGCGGGATCTGTTTGCACACCCAGCGGGCAATATTCTCTGCGGTGGGATTGAACGGGAGTACTTCATTCAGGTTCTGGTGGTCGAGTTTTTCCATGACCACTTCTTTAATACGGGTGAAATCTACCACCATACCGTCTGCATTGAGTCGTGCCGAACGGCAGTAGACAGTGATAATCCAGTTGTGACCGTGTAGACTGGCGCATTTGCTGCGATACGGGAGCACCAGCTTATGAGAAGCCGATATCTCCAAACGTTTGATTACTGTAAACATTGTTATACGTCTTTTTTTAGGTTATATGCATCTAATGTCACCTCGATGCAAGGACAAAGGTAATATAAAAAGAGCTTTCATCCAGCAAACCCGATTATTTTTTCCTGTTTTTACACTATCTTTGCTGCATGAAAACTCTCTGTATCATTTTAGGAAGCATCTCCCTGGCACTCGGCATTCTCGGCATCTTTCTGCCGTTACTGCCCACTACCCCTTTTCTGTTACTGACCGCCGCACTTTATTTCAAAGGGTCGCCACGATTATATAACTGGTTGCTGAATCACCGGCACTTCGGTCCATACATCCGCAATTTCCGGGAAAACAAGGCAATTCCGCTCCGAGCCAAAGTTATCTCACTTGTGCTGATGTGGGGAACAATGCTATATTGCATCTTCTTCCTCATTCCTCTGCTATGGGTAAAAATTCTCTTGGGGTTGATTGCCGCAGGGGTCACTTATCATATTCTCTCTTTCAAGACATTAAGATAGTTGGAAAGTCCCTGACGGGCATCTGCCAGTTTATCTTCCCAATGTTTCACGGAGTTCTGCCCGATAATATCGGTTACATATTTTACGGAGATAAACGGAATTTCCTTGGCACGGCAGACAAATGCTTGTGCATAGGCTTCCATATCTACTACGTCTCCGCTGACGTGAGTCAGTTCTGTCAGGAAGCTATCCCCCGTATTACAAGTTCCATTCTCCGTCCAGTGCCTGCAATAACCTTTCGCTTCGAGCAAAGCTGCAGAATCGATTTCGCATTCGATTCCCAGACCTGCCAGCTTCTGCATATCACGGTCTACAAAATGACGGCATACAAAAATGTCCCCCACCTGATGATTGACAGTCCCCGCACTTCCGATATTTAAAACCAAGTCGGGTTGCACCTGACGAATAGCCTCAGCCAGATGAAAGGCTGATTTTACTTTACCAATACCTGTGCGGATGTAATAAGGTTCTACATCAGGCCACTTTATTTCCACAAATTCGCCTTGGACGGCGTAGGTTACTAATATCTTCAACATAATACGTTTCCAAAAATAGATTACTATTACTGTTTCTTATGTCACTATTCTTACGTCACTAGAAACTTTGCAAAGATATAAATATTTTTTTCTTCTGATGTGTTGGTCACTTCAATATCACAATCATTCATCTCAAAACAGATTCCGCCAAAATGACCCATACCTATATTTATTAATAAAGAAGGAAAATGACAATTCAATACAGTACAAAATCTGCTCAAAATACCATTAACAATAGATACCGAATATACTATTTTGAACTAAAAAGAACATTTTATCCCGAAAAGTTTTTGTAATATCAGAGTTAATCGTATTTTTTGTGTACAATTTTGGTGTAGTGATGACAGAAGAAGAAAAAAAAGTTATTGAAAACCTTTGAAACGCAACTACGGCATTTGATATATTTGCACGATGAATTAAAGCGTGAAAATGCCGAATTGAAGAAGCTTCTTTATATGGAAAAGCTAAAAAATGAGAAGGTACAGGCTCAATACGATGAATTGGAAGTCAGCTATACGAACCTAAAGACAGCTACGGCAATCACCCTTAACGGCAGCGACGTAAAAGAGACGAAGTTGCGATTGTCAAAATTAGTGCGTGAAGTCGATAAATGCATCGCTTTGTTGAATGAATAAAGAAGGAGATGTATGAACGATAAGATAAAAATAAACCTGCAAATAGCAGACTCAAACTACCCGTTAACCATCAACCGAGAGGAAGAACAAACGGTACGGGAAGCCGCCAAGCAGGTAAATATCAGGCTTAATAAGTACCGGGAAGTCTATAAAAATCTGGAACCCGAAAAAATTATTGCCATGGTAGCCTATCAGTTCTCGTTAGAGAGACTGCAATTGATGCAACGTAATGATACCAGCCCCTATGTGGAGAAGGTAAAAGAACTGACAGAATTGCTGGAGGATTATTTTAAGGAGGAATAAATCCCGACCGGCTATTCGCTGATAGAGAGATAAAACAACCACGCACTGCACAATATCCAAGCAAAGATACATGCTTTGATATTTGGCGGTGCGTTTTTATTTATATACTTAAATTAAATGTAGAATGATAGCAATAATAGCAACAGCAATTGCTTGCTTCATCGTAGGAGGAATCCTTTCATACGTACTGTTCCGGTACGTATTGAAGTCCAAGTACGACAGTGTCCTGAAAGATGCGGAGACAGAAGCTGAAGTAATTAAGAAAAACAAATTGCTGGAAGTAAAGGAAAAATTCCTGAACAAGAAAGCTGATTTGGAGAAGGAAGTGGCACTGCGTAATCATAAGATTCAGCAGGCGGAAAATAAACTGAAACAACGCGAAATGGTGCTCAGCCAGCGTCAGGAAGAAATCCAACGCAAAAAGCTGGAAGCCGAAGCGGTAAAGGAGAACCTGGAGGCACAACTTGTGATCGTTGACAAGAAAAAAGAAGAACTCGATAAACTGCAACAGCAGGAAATAGAAAAACTGGAAGCAATCTCCGGATTGTCTGCCGAAGAGGCCAAAGAACGCCTGGTAGAATCACTGAAAGAAGAAGCTAAAACGCAGGCACAATCATTCATCAACGACATTATGGATGATGCTAAATTAACTGCCAGCAAAGAAGCCAAACGTATCGTTATCCAGTCTATCCAACGGGTAGCTACGGAAACTGCAATCGAAAACTCCGTAACGGTATTCCATATCGAATCGGATGAAATCAAAGGACGTATCATCGGACGTGAAGGACGTAATATCCGTGCTTTGGAAGCAGCCACCGGTGTTGAAATCGTTGTTGATGATACTCCGGAAGCAATCGTTCTTTCTGCCTTCGACCCGGTTCGCCGTGAAATTGCCCGTTTGGCACTGCATCAGCTTGTGACCGACGGACGTATCCATCCGGCTCGTATCGAGGAAGTGGTGGCTAAAGTTCGCAAACAAGTGGAAGAAGAAATCATCGAAACCGGTAAACGTACTACGATCGACCTGGGTATCCATGGTCTGCATCCTGAACTGATCCGTATTATCGGTAAGATGAAATATCGTTCTTCATATGGACAGAACCTGTTGCAACATGCACGTGAGACAGCCAATCTTTGTGCTGTAATGGCATCGGAACTGGGTCTGAACCCGAAGAAAGCAAAACGTGCAGGTTTGCTGCATGATATCGGTAAAGTGCCCGATGAAGAACCGGAATTGCCGCACGCATTGCTGGGTATGAAACTTGCCGAGAAATACAAAGAAAAACCGGATATCTGCAATGCTATCGGTGCTCACCACGACGAAACGGAAATGACCAGTCTGCTGGCTCCTATCGTACAGGTTTGTGATGCTATCTCCGGTGCACGTCCGGGCGCACGCCGCGAAATCGTAGAGGCTTACATCAAACGTCTGAACGATCTTGAACAACTGGCTATGTCTTATCCGGGTGTAACAAAGACATATGCTATCCAGGCAGGACGCGAACTCCGCGTTATCGTTGGTGCGGATAGGATTGACGACAAGCAGACAGAAAGCCTGTCCGGCGAAATCGCTAAGAAAATCCAGGATGAGATGACTTATCCGGGACAAGTGAAGATTACCGTAATTCGTGAAACACGTGCGGTTAGCTTCGCTAAATAAAAATCAGAATACAAAAAGGATTCAATAGATGAAGAGGGCGAAGCAATTCGCCCTCTTTTAATATACACTGTAATTAATACTTAGCAGATTATTCATTTTTACCCCGTAAACATCAATCTATGAATAAGTTTCAATTCGAAGTTTGTGCCAATTCCGTAGAAAGCTGTCTGGCAGCACAAGCAGGCGGAGCCGACCGGGTAGAGTTATGTGCAGGTATTCCGGAAGGCGGGACAACTCCTTCTTACGGAGAAATTTCCGTAGCACGTGAGGTTCTCGATACAACTCGTTTGCACGTCATTATCCGTCCCCGGGGCGGTGACTTCCTCTACTCTCCTATCGAAGTAAAGGCAATGCTGAAAGATATAGAAATGGCCAAACAGCTGAAAGCTGACGGGGTCGTATTTGGTTGTTTAACTGCCGAAGGAGAAATTGATCTTACTATCATGCAAGAGTTAATGAAGGCAGCACAAGGATTGTCCGTTACTTTCCACAGGGCTTTTGACGTTTGTCGTGATCCGAAGAAAGCACTGGAACAAATCATTGCACTTGGCTGCAATCGTATTCTCACTTCCGGTCAACAACCAACTGCTGAATCAGGCATCCCTTTGCTCAAAGAATTACAAGAGCAAGCGGCAGGAAGGATTATCCTACTTGCAGGATGCGGCGTCAATGAAAAGAATATTCATCGAATCGCCTCGGAAACAGGGATACGGGAATTTCATTTCTCTGCCCGTGAAAACATCAAAAGCGGAATGAATTATAAAAATGAATCAGTATCCATGGGCGGCACTGTACATATCGACGAATACGAACGAAACGTAACTACCGCCCGGAGAGTTATGGATACGATTCAAGCTACAAATAGGGAATGACCGTGATATAAATACCTGTGATAATAGCCGAAGTAATCACTCCGGAAATATTAGCGCCCAAAGCATCGCCCAGAACAAATGAGTCCGGATTATCCTTGCTCACGATCTTCTGGGCAACTTTAGCCGTAGTGGGAACACAGCTAACAGCTGCAATACCAATCACCGGATTATAATTGCCGCGTTTGATGAAATACATGATATAACCACCGATAATCCCTCCGATGCCGGAAAGCAACAGTGCTACAATACCCAGAACTAGTAACTTCAAGATTTTAGGATCAAGCAACAGGTGAGCGTCGCAAAGTACACCCAACAAAAGTCCTAACATAAAGGTAGAACCATAAAGTAACGGACCACTAACAAAATCATATATATGTTTCATGCCCGATTCGCGAACGGCAACCCCCAGAAACAAAGAGAAGAACAAAGGAGAAGCAACCGGAAACAAGAAACAGAGAACAGCACAAAGAACAGCCGAGAAAGCCAGCTTCACTTTAGCGTCATAATTCTTCGGAGCCTTTTTCGTTACCATTTTAATGGCACGGAACCGTTTTGGTACTAACAATTTCACCAGATAAGGATACCCCCCATACGTCAACCCCAAATACAGATAGGCAACTACGGTAATGGGAACAAATAAATGCTTTGCCAATGCCAGCGAAGTAAACAATACCATCGGACCGTCAGCACCTCCTACCATAGCCACAGAAGCACTTTCTTTTAAGGTCAGTCCGAGAGCAGCAGCGATAGGCACCGTCAGGAAGGTACCCAGTTCGGCACACAAAGCAAGGAATATACTAGCAAAGGGTTTCTGAAGCAGGAAGCCTACATCCAGCAGGGTTCCGATCCCCATAAAGACAAAACAGGCTATCAGTCCGTTACTGAATGTAAGAGTGTAAACAGGTTGCAGAAAGTCAATCTGCATCGTATTCATTAATGCATCCGTATCCGAAAGCATCGGATCAAGAAAGAGGTTACCCAATGTGCCGTCGGGCATAATCAGTGTTCCGCAGTTGATAGCTACCATTCCCAACCCCATAGGGATCATAACCATAGGTTCAAGCACTCCTTTCCAGCCTAGATAGATAAGCAGTAAACCGAGAAGTACCAGAAAGATTCTGGCAGAAGCGAGGAACCAACCGCTTGCCATCATTGTGCCAATACCTTGAAATAAGGTAGCAAAATCTATATTTTCCATAAATTAGTTTCCTTTTATTGTTTGTTAGCAGTAGGTTTCTTTGAATTTTTCTTGTTGATATGTGCCCGTTCTTCTTCCTTAAGAAAGAATTCACGGGTATCCCGCGGATAATAATAGTCCAGCAGAGTTTCATCCGAAGCTCCGTGACTTACACCATGATAATAACCGGCGTAACCGGTAAAGTTACGGTTGATACCACGACTGAAGTCTTCACGATAATCCCCCAATAATTCTTCTGCTTCAAACGGTATCTGTCTGACAAGTTTCTCCACTTTCTGACGATGCTGCCGCCAGCGATGAAGGCGGATTAGCTCCAGCTTGTGGGAACTATAAAAGTCAAACGAATCGGCAGCATAAGCAATCAGTTTGATAACTGCCGCGACAAAGAAGCCTATGAGAAAGGTTAACCCCATCATAGCCAATGTGGATAATAATAAATGAATCATAGTAATATAAAAACTAGTTGTACAATCATTTATGCACAAACAAGACACGTCCGGAAAATGAATATAATCCGAACCTGCTAAACATATTTGCACAAATTCTCAGGAATACTTATGGCAAAGAAGGGCTAAATCAAGATATGGGCTAAGGTATAGATATAATACCTATTGGAATACTTTAAATAGTCAGTATCTGAATATATAATTTTCCTTTTATCTTCGGATAGACGGAAAGTTCTAGAACTCAACAACTGTACAATCGTAGGTATATCATTAAATTTCAGTGTACGGATAGGAGATATGTTTCTTGGAAGAGAAAAAGCAGTCAATATGCCGAAATCATAATGTTCCGCAGGTGCCGAAGAAAATCCGGTAGGCGAGACGTCACAAAGAACCGGGACTCCGGTTTCTTCCCGAAATCCCTGCAAGTCTTCTTCATTGGAGAACAAACCTACTCCAACAAGTAAAAATGCAAGTGACAGTATGCACAATAGATACTTCATAATAACTCTCCTACAAACGTAACAATTAATTCGCACAAAAGTGCGCCCGATAGAGAGAATTAACGAATATTGCATTCTGTCACACTACATTACTACCTTCCTATCCTACATTTTTCTACAACCCGTGAATGGTTTTCATCAGTTGTTCTCCCAGTCCGATAGTATATCCTTGAGATACAAAGACCACCCGGTTGAACGTATCGGCAATAATAAACATAGGAAGAATATCCGAATTAGAAAGATTCATCGACTTAGCAATCTGATTTTGGATACGATTGTCTATATCTACCCCATAAGCAATAGTAGAAGGTAGTCCCTGAAACTCCGCAGGATGAAACTTCTTGTATTGTTCCTCGGAGGGGAAAAGAAGAACAATCTTTCTACCCCATTTCTCAAACTCACTGCCCAAAGCGGCAATGTCTCTCAAAGCATGGTTGGTAGGTTCCTGCCCTACTCCCAACACACCGACAACAAAATATCCCCTTCCACAAGTTTGTAGAATACTTTGTGATGTTGATTGTATTTCTTCATCTCCTAACGGACGATAGAGCGATTCCGAATCAAAATTTCCAATCACCTGTACCTGTTCTTTGCTTTCTCTCATCACCAATTCAATATCGGTAGTCGCTTCCGGTTTCACATTAAAGAAAGTGATATTGGAAAGCACTGCACCACTTGCCATACGGCTTCCGGTGACTAACATATAATACCCGGAATCCAGTTTTGCTCCATTCTTTAGAAGATTCGCCCACGTAGCACCTTTTCCCATATCTACATCCCCCTCATCATAATTCAACAGTTGGAATACCCCTGTCTTTGAACTTGGAAAGCGTAAAATGAGAATAATACTTCGGATCGGGCAATGAGGCAATAGGTTTATAAGTAGCACGCAATATGCCGGTAGTGGCCTGTACAGGAGAACTTGTAGAGAAATTCACATCAAAAGTATGTCCCTCCTTATCAGTATACTGCACTTTCCCTGTCACCTTATCTATCCGGGCAGGTATACCTAAAGTACGTGCCATTGCCACAAAGAAGATATCACGCGACTTTTCATCTGCTACACGCGCTTTCCACACTCCTATCGGCGACATAGGTATACGCTGCGAATTCAACTCATTATTGATTTGGATTTCCTTCTTACACCATTCTACCAACCGTATCGGTTCTTTTATAAACTCCCCTGCTTCTTCCTTTGAAATGACTTTCTTGAAAAAAAGAACGGTAAGGTGTCAACATTTCATTCTCTACACGTGGATTGGCAATCTCCGCACATGCCCATAAGTCCGTTTCCTGAGGATCAGGAGCATTCTTCAAATGGTCTTCCAATACTTCCAAAGAGACATCCCTCCAGTCCTTTGCAGAAAGTTGTTGTAATAAGGGCAAAGCAAGTCCTTCTCTATCACATTCGGCTGCCGACTTCCGGAAATCAAGTAACGTCTGATAGTTTCCCCGCGAAGCGACCAACATTTTCACAAACTGTTCCGTATCGGCAATACCTTCTTGTTGAAACGAAGCCAACGCAGTTTTTGCACGTTCTTCCGTCAGCATCGTGGCAACATACGCATTACGAATAGAATCCTCCTTAGCCAGACGAAGATCATTTTCGGCACGCTGTTCCGGAGTTACTTCAGGCAAATTGGCTCCTTCAACCGGAGGAGTGATATCCAAATCCAATGTATATGCTTCTCCTCCTTTCTTATCTAAAACCAAATTCAAAGTATCTTCTTTACCAAAAGACAACTTAGAAAAGCCGAATGCCCCGTCAGCGGAAGCCCATACCAACATATCTCCTTTACCGGCTGTCAACGATGCCCGGCCGTCGGTACCAGTGTATTTGGTAGCTACCGTATAAAACTCGGCATAATTGTACACCTTAAAATCAACTTTGGCTCCGGAAACAGGTTTCCCATTCGCATCTGTCACCGTCACCACGGCTTTTGCCGTCGGAGCATAATTCCCTATTACATTGATTTCAGTATAGTTAGGAGTTTCGAGCATAATCTCCTCCGGACCGTTATAACGTCCGAATACTTTTGTATGCATCAGCATTCCCCGGCTTGCGGGCGCGTTGAACCAACCGAGATTAAGTACCGGTTCGGGTTCGCAAGCTCCCAGAAAATACCATTTTCCGTCTGCCCATGCCTCTACCCACGCATGGTTGTCATCGGTATGTGCCCAACAGGGAGTATATACCTGTCGCGCCGGAATCCCAACGGAACGCAATGCGGCAACAGTAAAAGTGGATTCTTCCCCACAACGCCCGTATGCCGTCTTTACTGAAGCCAAAGGCGAACTAGTGCGGGCGTCACTCGGACGATACACCACCTTCTCATGACACCAGTGGTTCACCTCCAGAATGGCATCTTTCATCGAAAGGCCTTTCACCCTCTCTTTCAATTCTCCATAAAATACTTTTCGCGAATCATCCAGATTCTCATTATTCACCCGGATAGGCAAAACAAAATGCCGGAATAATTCATCGGTGACGTTTTTTCCCCAAGACATTTCGTTACGGGCCTGCTCGGAAAGACGAAGATTCTCCAGATAGTAATTTCCGGAATAATCCGTAATATCCCCTATCGGCATATAGGCATACAAAAACATCAGAGCTTCACGCTCGGAAAGAGTCAAAGTCGAATCGGAAAAGATTGTGAACAAATCTCCATGAGGAAGTGCCCTCTGCTTCTGTTCAAAATCCTGAAACACCTGATTCCGGTAAGCCTCCTCCTTCAGAAAGTGAGATTCACCACAGGAAAACAATACAACCGATAGAATCGGAACAAGTAATAGTCGAATGTGTGTGTTTATATTCATATCTTAATAAAATAAATATGTGAGCTATTTTATGCGTACTTAAAAGATATGTTCACAAAATTACAAGTTTTTTTCAGAAAGACGGTACAAGTCCTTGTAAATGTATGTAATAGGTTTGTAATATATACCGTGTTCGAACCTCTTATAAAAAGAAAAAGCAGAAGAAAAAGAAATATTTTATGTTTTACAGCATATAATTCAAAAACATTTCGTATCTTTGCAGTGTTAATAAAGAAAACAAGATGTAAAACCGCTCTTCAAAACGTGGAGGGCAAAAAAAGAGGAAACAAATTATGAAAAAGAATGCAAATGAAATTTTTATGTTACAGTACCAAATCAAACGCTATCAGGCAATGGGTAATGGAACAATGTGTCAAACACTGAACGGTAAACTACAAAAGCTGCTGTCACAGCAGGTTGCCATGTAAATAAACACACTAATTATATTGAAATAAAGCGAGGAACTTTCGAGTATCCTCGCTTTTTTTATACTTTTGTACTCTAAAGATAATAAAACACATCAATTATGAAGAAACTATTAATATCGGTCGCGGTATTCGCCTTTGCCATAGCCTCATTTGCACAAGCACCCGGCTATGAATTCACAACCGTTGTATCCCACAAAGCCACACCTGTCAAAGATCAGTCGTCCACCGGAACTTGTTGGTGCTTTGCCACTGCATCTTTTATGGAGTCGGAACTGCTCCGCATGGGGAAAGGAGAATACGATTTATCAGAGATGTTCATCGTCCGCCAAAAGTACATGAACCAAATGGAAGATAATTATCTCCGACGCGGAAAAGGAAATATCGGCGAGGGAAGCCTGGCACATACTTTTAAAAACGCTTATAAGCAAGTAGGAATTGTACCGGAAGAGGCATACTCCGGTTTGATAGACGGCAACAAAGAACATAACCATGGAGCGTTATCACGTTATTTCAAGGCTTTGGTAGACGCAAATATCGCTTCTAAAAAGCGTACTCCGCAATATTATGCACTTATCAATAATCTGTTCGATACGTATTTGGGTAAACTGCCGGAGAAATTCACTTATAAAGGAAAGGAATATACACCGCAGTCTTTCACCGAAAGCCTGGGACTGAATATGGATGATTACATAGAACTGACCAGCTTCACCCACAAACCTTATTATGAAATGTTCTCTCCCGAGGTACCGGACAACTGGGAGAACCAGCCGATGTATAATCTTCCGTTGGATGAACTGATTGAAACTATCGACTATGCACTGAACAAAGGATATACCGTATGTTGGGACGGTGATGTCAGCGAACAAGGCTTCTCTTTTAAGAACGGAGTTGCTATCAATCCACAAGTGGAAGACGTAAAAGATTACTCTACTACCGATCGCGCCCGTTTTGAAAGTATGCCGAAATATCAACGCCTGGACGAAGTGTTTAAGTTTGAGCACCCTTATCCGGAAATCGCCGTAACACCTGAAATCCGTCAGGAAGGCTATGAAAAGTTTGTAACTACCGACGACCATTTAATGCATATCACCGGCATTGCAAAAGATCAGAACGGTACTAAATATTATATTACCAAGAACTCCTGGGGAGCAGAAAGTAACAAGTCCGGCGGTTACCTGAATATGTCGGAAAGCTATGTACGTGCCAAGACTATCTGCGTTATGGTACACAAAGACTCCCTACCGAAGGAATTGAAACAGAAACTCGGAATCCGATAAAACGTATCGGGCAAATTCTTATAGACTTAGTTGGAAAAAACAGGGCGGAAAAGTAGTATTACTTCACCGCCCTATTTTCTTATTAACCCACTATTAAACCCTTTTTTCTTTTATTTCTTTTTCAGCGTCACATCACTGATTTCTACCACACCACCTTTACCTAGGGAAAGGATAGCTACATAACAATCTTTCAGGATAGCCGCATCATCATCAGTATCGGATACTTCCAGATTGGCATTTGATTTCTTACTGCTGATAGCATTCACCACCTGTCCCATATCATAGTAAACCACTACTTTAGTCCATTTATCAGCATCCTTAATCTTGAAGTTATATTGTGCACCCGAAGCGTTTGGTTGAGCGTCCGCATCATAATCTCTACGCATGAAGAAAGTAGTGTTGTACTTACCGTTATCATTCTTTTCCTCATTCGTCTGCTTGATATATACACTTACCGGAGTGCCGGCTTCCTTAGCTTTTGCATAGAAAGTGAGAACATAGATACCCTTTTCCAGACCGTCGGTAACACGCTGTCCCAAGAATGCCTTGTACCAGGAAATATTCTTTTCGGCTCCGGAGTTGTCAATCTTCATGGCATTCGGATACTTGGCGTCTCCTGTCTGTTCCCAAGCAATGGTAGTCGCTCCGTCAGCTTCATTATTCATGATAAACCATTCTCCTGCGGTAGCCTTGTTGGCGTTAGTTACTTTAGTTTTCACTTCGGTAGCAAACTTTTCGTTTTTAATCAGATTTTGAGCACTTACGCTTACTCCCGCGATAGCCAAAAGGCCGGCAAATAATACTTTCTTCATCTTATAGCAATTTAATTGTTAATATCTCAATTTCTATTCTTTCTTATTTTACCTGTTGAATGACAAATTTATAATTCCCGGTCATTTTCTTTTCTTCTGCTTTCAGTGTGATCCGATAAATCTCCTTACCCCATACATTAGACAGGCGCGGATCATCTAACTTGACAGTTTCCAGTTCGGCTTTAAATTGAGCCGGATAGTCCAGTTCCACCTTCTGTCCTCTGACTTCGATACGCACTTTGCCCGGCGACGGAAATGTAACATTTCCCCAAGTCAGGAAGTTTACCTGATTAGGCGCCAGCACTTCATTTAATGTATAGTTGTCGGCCACCACCAACTTACGGTCATCCAGTTTATAAGAACGAACCCAGCTTTTTACTTTCGCTTCTGCCGGATAGGCAGCAGCTATATCAGTAGAGAAAAAGCGATTCTTCTCATTACACACCGTATTGGTAGCCTTATAGTCCTGACCGAATTTCTGCGATATCCCGTTAATCATCGGCAAGTTATGATAATCACTCTGCATCGTCCAAATCTTATAGCGGTCCTTTCCGAATGTCTGTTTGGTATATGTGCCCACGCCGGCGTCAATCAATACGGGAATCGTATTCACATACAAAGAGAATGTGCCCGCATCATTATGATTGTGGCTTTCGTTATTGAACCCTCCTTTGGTTGCTACAAACATTCCATGTTTATTCTTCATGTAGCAGAATTCTGTTTCGGGATACCAAGTCACGTCCGGCATATCATGCTTTGGAGTCTCTTTGGCAAGATCATTGCAGCAAAGCAGAGACTGGAGCGAGCGGAATGCATCATTCCCCATGGTCGCATACGGCTTTCTGCCATTCAATAGATAAGCGGCAAAATGCATCATCTCCTCACTGTTCACAGCCTTACCGAAACGATAGATCAATAAAGGATCACCCCCGCCTTGTGCAGATGCATCGGCAAAGTTTACGACCCAGCCATTGCCTACATAAGAGCGTGACATATATTCACCCATTCGGCGAATCATCGGTTCCTGAAACAAGGATATTTTGCCACCCGTACCGTCAGAAAGAATCTGAAGATAATCATAAAGTTTACCGGCTGCGTGTCCCCAGTAGGAAGTTCCTTCTTCACAAGCCCCGTCGGATTTCACAAAGTTTATGAACTTATCCACCGATTTCATCGAACGGTAAACGGCTTTGACCAGTTTATCCTTGTTGTTCTCCATTGATAAGAAACATTGCAGCGCATTGGAGTTACACCATGGATTCCAGTTGTTGATAATCTCTCCCGGTCGCCAGTTGAAAGCCATCCACCACATATCATCATCATTCATATAAGGATCGAGAATGCGTTCTTTAATAGCTTTACGTATTTGAAGAGACACCACGGGGTTAATTTTGTCGAACGGTTTACGGAAAAAATAGTGTACCCACGCCATTAAAGCACCATAACCACCGGAACCAAGATCGATAATCTGTTCGCGGAAATCAGGAAGTGAACGTTTACTGCTCTGGCGAGGCAAATGTGCAGACAAAACCCATGAATTCATCTCGCAGCTCATGTAAGCTCCGTTTAATAACTGGTCGATAAAACGTCCCTTTCCTTCGGCCAGTTCAGCAAGCATCAACGCATTCAATGCCTGGCGGTTGGCGTCATAAGGAGCTTCCATTACTTTACGATTACCACTACGTTCGTATTCCAGATAAGCAGTGGCAGGAATCAGTTTCCATTTATAATCGAGAAGTTTCTCACCGGCTGCGATAAGACGTTGCTTGTTAGGCCCCATTAACGAATCCCAGGCTGCCCGATCGGTATAAGCCGGATAAGGCACCCAAGCTTGTTTCATTACTAATACGTTTTTCAACGTAGCTTCATCAGCCGCTTTTTGCAGCATATTTCGTTCGGTGTAAGCATTGGCTTTGAAAGAAAGACTTCCCAAAGTTGCAACCAGAAGAAAACAAAGTAAATGTTTCATTCGATTCATGGTATTTTGTTCATTTAAGTATGGCAAAGATAGCGCATCTCCCTAAAAACGAGGTGAACAAATCATACGAACCTGATGACAAAATAGTACAGAGTTCAAGAATTGTACTCACAGAGAGCTTAAATTAAGTATTCAAGTCATAAAAGCGATGATTTTATCCTGCAAAAAACAGAGGCTCTATTTGAGTAAAACAGAGGCTCTGTTTGGGGTAAATAGAGGCTCTGTTTGAGTGAAATAGAGGCTCTGTTTTATTCCCAGTCACTGAACTCGAAACTGAGCTGTTCCCAGACCCCGTGTTGCTCATCGGCTTCTTCTTTCGGATTGGAAACGGAAAGTCCGATAAGGCGGATCGGATGTTGCTCGTATTCCACTGTTTTCAATAATTCCTTGGCGAGTGGAAGCACGCGGTCCAGCGTCGTCAACTCCTGCGACTGGGTGATACTGCGGGTGATCTGACTAAAATCATGGAACTTGATTTTCAGCGTCAGAGTGTTTCCCTTGAACTCTTTTCGTTGCAGTCGTTCTATCAGTTCTACCGCCATGTGATATAGTTCGATAATAACAGATGAACGGGAGGAAATATCCCGTTCCAATGTACGCTCGCACCCGATAGATTTACGAATACGAACCGCTTCCACAGGACGTTCGTCGATCCCTCGTGCACATTCGTAATAAAGTGATCCTACTTTACCAAAATGCGCGGTCAATGTCTCCAATGAACATTTCCGCAGTTGAAGCCCGTTACGGATTCCCAACAGATGCATTCTCTTTGCCGTGACAGGTCCTACTCCCCAAAAGGATTCAATAGGCAGACGGGCGATGAACTCGAGTGCCTGTTCCGGATGAATGGTACACAACCCGTCCGGTTTACGATAATCCGAAGCTATTTTGGCAAGAAACTTATTATAAGAAATCCCGGCAGATGCAACGAGATTCAACTGGTCGCGAATCTTCTGCTTTATTTCCTTCGCTATATCCACAGCCAAAGAAATACCCTTCTTGTTCTCCGTCACATCCAGAAAAGCCTCGTCCAGCGAAATGGGCTCGATGACATCCGTATATTCATGAAAGATTTCGTGTATCTGGCGGGAAACGGACTTATAGACATCCATTCTACCCGGTACGAAAATTAACTGAGGACAAAGGCGCTTTGCCTTCTGTGAGGACATCGCAGAACGGACACCGTAACGCCGGGCTTCATAGCTGGCAGCAGCTACTACTCCTCTTTCTTCGGCATGACCGACTGCCAGAGGTTTTCCCCGAAGCTCCGGATGATCACGCTGTTCTACGGATGCGTAGAAGGCGTCCATGTCAATGTGTATGATCTTTCTCTGAACCATTTCTTGCGATTAGCAGAGCAAACTTACTATAAATTCCTGAATAATTTCTGTTTAGCGGTTCAAAAAATATTCAAGATTGCACCAAACCGACTCTTAATAATACTATATTTGCATATTATCTATTGAAACCACAGGCGCACCTGAAAAGTTTATATCACAGTACTATATACTTCAATATTATGAAAAAAAATACTATTTTGCGTATTAATAATGCTTTGCAGCATTTCCGCATTTGCTCAAAAAAGAATTACTTTCAAAATAGAAAAGCTTTCAACTCCCAAAAACTTCCTTTATTTGCAATCTTACGACGATATCTACAAAAGACTTATCATGTCCGAAACCGAAGTTTTTTCAAAAGAAGTTGAAAAGCAGGAAAAGAATCCGCCGTTCAATATCATCGCAAAAAGCGAAGCTCCCGACAGCCTGGTATCTTATCGCTACCATTCTTTCTTTCAAGGTATGTATCAGGCTTATGCGGACCACAGACCGTTTGTGTTATCTCCGGACATGATCTGGTTGTTAATCAGCCAAGGCTTTGCACGACATATCAACGCTAATCAAGAAGCAATGCGAGACTATATCGTCGATTTCTCCGGAAAACAATCGTTGATTGTTAAGACAGATAAACAGTTGGAAGATCCTACTCTTTCATGGAATGAGATCTTCCCTCAATTTACAGAACAAATAAAAAAACAAGTAGGAAATAGCCTGGTTGAAACACTGACTTGCAACTTCTCAACAACAACACCTTTAGAGAAAATTGCCTCTGAAATAACAATCATGGAATCCGTGAAGCCTTATTTTGAGTTTATTGTTATACGCATTGTTTGCGGAATCCCGGAAATAACCCTCGAAGGTACACCTGAAGATTGGGAGAAGGTGCTAAGTAAGGCTAAAAGTTTGAAAGGATATAAGCTCGAATGGTGGATCTCCGAGCTGGAACCTCTTCTGGAGGAATTTGTAAAAGCATCCAAAGGCGAAATTAACAAAGGCTTTTGGCGCAATATGTTTAAATATCATTCGCAAGAGAAGTATGGCGCTCCTAATATGATCGACGGCTGGATAGTGAAATTCTTTCCTTATGACAAAAAAGGACAAAGGAACAATCTAAAACAACTGGAAGGCACAGACAGTCTGCCTGATGAAATAGTAAAAGTAGATTTAAAATATCAGGAAGTATATAACAATACAGTTACAGAAACTCCGTTGGAACTTTGGGCAGGCTTCGTCGGGCTTGAACAGAATAAAAGAAACTTCGCTCTACGACCACAAATCAGTTGGATGATCAGAAAGAAAGACCTCACTAACAACAAAGTGAAAAACAAATTAATGGCAGATGCACAAGGTACAGGTTTCGGTCGTGGCATTTCTATTAGAGTGAAAGAATTTCCTTCTGTTTTGTTAGAACTCACTGAAATAAAGAAATTGGAAATAAGATTCATTAATCAGATTGATATACCGGATGAAATATCAAAGATAAAAATTGAACATTTAGAGTTATTCGGGAAAATAAGCAAAGAAGGAATTGAACGTATCAAAAGACTATTGCCTGATAGTGATATTAAAATAAATGGTTCACGAATATAAGAAATAGTCCCGATGAACGGGACTATTTCTTATATATATCAGGCCTGTTTCTTAGCCAGAAACTTCTTAGTCAGCCACTTTCTTACAGGTTCATCATACAACTTCAGACAGAGGTATGCCAACAGGATATTTCCGAAGAATACTACCAAAGCCACCGGCCATGTATCGGAGAAAGTGAGTTTTTCCCCACTCCACAACCAGGCATAATACAAATACATAAAAGGATAATGAACGATGTACAAGGGATAGGATATATCTCCCAGGAATTTGCAAATTACGGAAGTCCCTTTATCTGTCGTTTTTCCGGAGGCACCCAGGTAAACAAGGATCGGGAAAAGAATAATGGTACATACAGAGTCATAAATACCATTCATCCACGAATCTTCCATACCGCCGATATGTGGTATAGACAGTAGAACAGCAATCGCAATACTACATATCCAGAAAGCTCCTCTAATCTTGACCGGTTAAAAATACGCGACATCAACAACCCTGCGGAAAAAGCAAACAGCAAACGCAGAAATCCTCCGAGCAGATTATAATCCAGCAATGACCAACCTACACCTAAATGCCCATAACCGGAAAGATTGCATACAGCAAATGAAGCCAGTCCGATCGCCGCCAGAATGACAAGCACGGTCAGCTGTTTGGTCGAGAACCGGCGGATAAACAGGGCATACAGAATATTCCCTATATACTCGAAAAACAAAGACCAACTCGGACCGTTCAAAGGATACATTTCTCCATTTCCACGAACTTGGAACCCGAACCGGGTACAGCCGGAATCAAGAAAAGATTGAGAAGCAATGCAAGCATCACCATAGATATGCTGACCTGCGTACCGTCCCACTTCTCACAACCTTGTATACAAAACGTAATAGCACCTAAAACAGCTCCCAGGATAACCATTGGATGTAAACGGATTAACCTGCGTTTGAAAAAGTCTTTTGTGTTCATCGTTGTTTTCCAACGGTCGTCATAAGCGTAACCGATAACGAAACCCGACAGAATAAAGAAGAAATCGACAGCCAGATACCCATGATTGAATTTTTGGTCTATGGGACTTGTGGCAAAGCCTTCGAATACATGATACCATATCACCAAAAGAGCAGCGATTCCTCTCAAGCCGTCAAGGAGTTCATAATGGGGTTTACTATCTGCAAATGCAGCAGAAGAAGAGATGTTTTGCATGATAAATTTATAAATTAGATTATTATTTTGCGTATCACTGATGAGGGCCCAAAGTTACAGAAGTTAGTTATTAAAAAAATTGTCCTACATCAAAATACGCCCCTACCAGAAATTATTTCCGGCTTCTAAGGCGGCTAAGTGTCGGAAGGGTTATTCCAAGATAAGAGGCAATATATCCTAATTGTACCCGCTGGCATATCTGAGGAAACTGCTGCATAAATTCCTCATATCGCTCTTTGGCCGACAAAGTCAGGCGATCTTTGTGCGAACGGTGCAGGCGTCTGTATTCGTTTTGATGAATCACTCTTCCCCAGTTTGCCAGTTCGATATTGGTCTGAAACAGCCGGAGCAGATCGGTCAGTGATATTCTGTATGCGACAACGTCCTCAAGCGTTTCCACAAATTCTTCACTCATTTTATTATAATATAATTCATCCATGCTGAAAACAATCCCTCCTTCACACGAGAAGGAGGTAGTGATTTCCTCTCCGTTGACCAGCCAATAAGAGCGGGTCATTCCTTTTTCGATGAAATAAGCTGATCTGCTATATTGATTAGCCTTTATCAATTGATATTTTTTAGGGAAATGGCAAAGTGTCACATTATCCTTCAATAGTTGTATTGTATCATCAGAAACCGGATACAGAGAGGTCATCATTTCTATTACATTCGTCATAAAGCAAATCCTTAATTGTTTTTCCAGTGGTCACAAAGATAGGAAAAACAATTACTTCAGCAATACAAACGGCAACCATTTTACAAAACGATATTCTCTATCGAGCTTTAAGGCAATGACAGGTATTTGTCGTCCTTTCTCCCAAGCCGGCAAGGATAAGATGACCTCATTATTCTTTCGTTGAATCTTAATCCTTTTACCTGTTGACAAATCAAAAGCTTTGGTTATCTGATAGCCTTCCAAAGAATTTATCCGAAGGGTAGAAACCGGTTTCCGTAAATGCAAGTATATATACTCATCTTTATAGGTACTTCCTATTTCATCAGTTTGCTTGAAAGGGCCTCCATGTGTATCATACACAGCTTCTCTATTCCGGTTGATCCATTTCGTCAATTCATATAACCGTTCCACTTGTTCTTCGGGCATCTCTCCGGTAGGTTTAGGTCCGATATTCACTAATAGATTACCGTTACCGCAAAGTGTTTTACTAAACATTCCGATCAGTTCGTCTGCTGTCAGCATCTTAGCATCAGGTTCGTAAGCATATACCGGATAAGTGACGCTGGTACATGCTTCCCATGGAAACGGGGGAGCATCTGTTGTTTTGGCTTCTATTGAGAAGTAGTCGCCCGATGAGCCGTCTGTCCAGAAAGTTTCATGCCCGTCCTCTCCTCTGGTAATAGCCAGACGAGTAGATAACGTATTACTTTTTAGTTTCTTGATATACTGATATAAATCATTTCCTTCTTTTGCAGTCCAAAGAGGATCCAGCCAAAAGCCGTCAAACCACAAGATATCCGGCTGGTAACGGTCTATCAGTTCTTTTGTCTGGTTATGCACAAACCTGATAAAATCTTCCCGCCCATATTTCGGTTCTTTTATTTCTCTTCCAACTTGTGCCATAGAGTTCCAACCGCAATAATCAATGTCTGCTATTGAATAGTAAATGCCATAAAGCAATCCCTGTTTCCGACATTCTTCACCCAATTCCTTCAAAATATCTCGCTTGAAAGGTATGCGGTCTATATCAAAGATAGAATATTCGCTCGGCCAAATGCAAAACCCGTCATGGTGTTTTGAAATGACTACCATATATTTGCATCCGGCCTGAACAGCTACATTTACAATCTCTTTAGGATTGAAATTCTGAGGATTCCATTTCATGGTAATAGAGTCTGCCACACTTTTAGGAGTACCATTACCAATAGCCCAGGAATCTCCTGTACCGGGTGAATGACAAGCCATCAATGAATGAACAAACCCAGTTTGGCATCTTGAAACTGTTTTAGAAGTTTCTTGTCCGTTTGAGGATTAAGTACCGTTGTCTGACTTTGCACACAAGTTAAATATCCACATATAAACAATAATAGAAAAGAGAGTCTTTTAAGCTGCATATAATAGAGGTTATTTAAGTTATTTTTCTATATTCAAAGAGGTGTTTTACCCCATACATCTGAATTAGCGGTCATGATTTTCAAACATAAACCACTCCAGATTCATAAAATCCTGCCCGGTCATAGACGGATCATTGTTCTTGAACACCAGCACCAATGCATGAACACCGGTCACCGGTTTCACTTTTGTCCGGTGAACGGAATAGGCAACATCCCCATTCATCGGTTGCAGCTCACAAGTACCAATCAGTTCTCCATCCGGTTTATCCAAACGGATTTCAATAGTACCGGCAGCATTCTTTCCCCATGTTTTGCAAATGAAAGAATTCACCTCCATTCCTGTAAAATCGAAATATTTCCAGTAAGCACAATCTCCATTCCGTATAGCCGACAAATATTCTACCGGATTGCTATGTGCCGGACGCCGAACAACTACCGTGGTATGCCCCGACAAAAGACAAGCCCTCGCCGCATCCATACGCAATAAAGGATTAATAGGCCCCCACAACCTTGAGTGGTCATTTCTACTTCATTGCTAGTTCCGTCCGGATTAAATACAATGGGTTCCATACAAACCTTGCGCATAGATGAACTAGCATGGGTAGGCCGATGATAAAAGATATACCACTGCCCATCTATTTCAGCAATAGAACCGTGATTGTTCACTAAATTCCGGTCACTCCCCAATTGTCTATAATTACTCCCCGATATGTATAAGGACCTAATGGAGAAGTAGCCGTAGCATAGTTCAGGGTAGCACAATTAGATTCACCGTGACGCTGGTGCCCGGCATATACATAATAGTAGATGCCATTCCGTTTACGGACCGAACTGCCTTCATTGAATGCATGTTCTTTATAAGTCAGCAGTTTCTCATGTACTTCACCTTCGATAGATAACATATCCTTACTCAGTTTAGCTCCTTTGGCATTGGCTTGTCCCCAGAATAAATAAGCTTGCCCGTCATCATCTATAAAGACCGAAGGATCAATTCCATGAATTCCGGCTATGGCTTTTCCCTCTTTAAAAGGTCCATAAGGAGAAGAAGATACGGCAACACCTTCATCTTCCTTTTCATTCGTCAGGCAATAGTATAAATAGTATTTGCCGTTGTGATAGATACAGTCCGGAGCATAAAGCAACTGGTCGGTATAGTCGACTTGCTTCCCTATACCTTTTGTAGCGAAAGAAAACTGTTCCACATCCCAATTTATCAAATCAGAAGTCGATAACACATCATAGGTATGCGAACACCAGACATTTGTCGGCTCATCACGCGAACCATATACATAGACACGCCCATCAGGCATCTGCCTGGCCTCCGGATCGGCAATATACACGCCCGGAGGAGAAATAGGATTAAGCATTCGATGATTAGTCTTAAGTAATTTGGAAACCTTCTTTCCTGTTTGTTCGGTCACAGCCGTATTTACCATGCGATGCTGTGCCGACAATCCCAAACAAAAGGTTAAGAGTATAAAAAACAGTATCTTATTTCTCATAATTCTATATTTTTTCAGTTTTAACTCTAACGTATCATTTGATTATTTTATAAAAAAGTCTTTTCTGATCCGTATATCCTCCACCGAACGACCTATCATCAGGTTGAACTTCCCGGATTCGACAACATATTTCATATCTTCATTCCAAAGTCCCAAATCGGAATAAGGAATGACTATCCGAATATCCTTAGATTCTCCCGGATTCAGACTCACTTTCTCAAAACCTTTTAGGCAGGCAACAGGCGTTACAACACTAGAAACACAATCACGTATAAATACTAAAGCGGTTTCTTTTCCTGCCATATTTCCCGTATTCTTAACAGTAAATGTAAATTCAATATCCTGAGTTTGAGGAATGACACTGTCGATTTTCAATCCTGAATATTCATAACTCGTATAGCTTAATCCATGACCGAAACAAAATGCAGGTTTTTCATCTTCTCTGGAAGAACCCAAACCATAACCCGTCCAATATCTGGAAGGTCTTTGATAATAATACATTGGGATTTGACCGGCATGTTTGGGAATGGTAATTGGCAATTTGCCCGAAGGATTCACTTCTCCAAATAATATTTCAGCTAAAGCTTGTCCACCATACATTCCCGGTTCCCACACATCTACTATGGTTGGGATGTTTTTGGTTATCCATTCGTTATTTAGAGGTTTGCCATTTACAATGACGATAACTACGGGAGTACCAGTGGCATGTATTGCTTGGACCAGCTCCAACTGTCGTCCGTAGAAATCTATTGAAGGACGGTCCGCCGATTCTCCATAAGTTCTTAATCCCCATTCCGAACGTATTCCATATCCTCCAATTGCAACAATTGCCAAATCGGACTGCCGGGCCTTTCGGACAGCATCATCAATACTGTAATCAGAGATGCCGCCGCCTTCGGTTATCAGCTTCTTCTGAATAGCAGGATCGGTAGTATTTACCGACAGATCAGATTTCTTTGCCTTAATCCGTCCGCTATTGCTGTATAAGATCGACTGCTCGGGAGAGGCTGCCGCCTGAATACCCTCCAGAATAGTAGTTACGTGGTCATCCGGTTGAAAGATAGACCAGTCACCCAAAATACTTTGATTGTCAGCATTCGGTCCGGTAACTAAAATCTTCTTGTATTTAGTCCTGTCAAGAGGCAGGATTTGCCGGTCATTTTAAGCAAGACAATGGCTTCTCTAGCAGCTTCCAAAGCTAATGCTTTGTTCTCTTTGCTACCATAACTATCTTCTTCAGGAGATACATAACGCTTCTCAAACAATCCCAGCTCGAATTTAATCTTCAAGATTCTTCTAACAGCATCATCAATACGCCGGGAAGATACTTTCTTTTCCCTGACTAACTCTACGAGCGGACTTACAAAGCGTGCCGAATCAGCAGAATACATATGCATATCCAAACCGGCATTGACCGACTTGCAAACAGCCTCTTTCTGATTTTCAGCTATCTGATGCAAAGAAGTAGCCAAATTCTCCACATCTCCCATATCACTGATAAAAAAGCCTTTAAAGCCATACTCCTGCTTGATTATATCAGTCAACAACCACTTGGACGCATGCACCGGCACTCCTGCAATATCATTATGTCCGGGCATAATAGTCATACATCCGGCCTCTATGGCTGCCTTGAAGGGAGGCAGAAAATACGAACGGAGTGCCCGTTCAGACAGTTCGGCGCTAGCATGATTACATCCTCCGACAGATGCACCTCCCCCACCAGATGTTTGACTGAAACAGCCACTTTCTTAAAAGGATTTTCATTGCCCTGGTACCCCCGTATAGCCTCTTTAACCAATTCGCTTGTCAGGAAAGGATCTTCGCCATAGGTTTCACCGGTCCTTCCCCAACGGGCATCCTGAACGATATCTATACAAGGAGCAAATGCCCAATGTATACCGGAGGAACGGATTTCTTCACCGGCCTTCGAAGTCGTGCGATAAATTAATTCCCGGTTGAAAGTAGCGGCCATGCTTATGGAAGTCGGGAAAATCGTTCTGCCCGTAAGCATTGCATATCCATGTGCCGCGTCCATGCCTATAAGATAAGGAATCTTCAGACGGGTTTGTTCGGACAGTTTTTGTAGTTGATTGCATTCTTCAGGCTCCAAATCCGCCAGCCATGCACCGAAATCATAATATCCATTCTTAAATATGGCCTCTTTATCCCATACGGTAACCATATCCATTTGCCCAACCTTTTCCTCCAATGTCATCTGCGCAAGCAATGCTTCCATTCTTTTGTCTACAGGTTGTTTGGCATCCATATAAACGGAAGTGTCTACCTCTTGTGTAGACCGACAAGACATAAGAAGCAAAATTAAAGTATATAAAATCAATTTCTTCATGTTTATTCAAATTTTATCGTTTTATAATTTTCGATTGGGTTCAGGCATACATTACCCGGTTCTATTATCGGGATAACTGCTCCGGATAGTTTCACTTTCTTACCTTCATAAATAACTTCACCCATTTCACGACGTTCCAGACTTGTATTTAAAGATATGAAAAAGGGAAATAGATCGTGTCCTGTTGCAAGACTCATGTCCTCTATCATCTCTTCCCAAGTCAGAAGTCGCATCGGATCGTTTTTCCAACGGGTATACTGGATATGTTTCCACCGGGCATACCAAGTATTTCCATATGTGTCGTCAAACGTTGCCAGATATACCAAAGTTTATACCAGCCTGCCCCGTAAGAAAATTGCTTGGCATACTCTCCGTCATTTGTATATCTTTTTAAGTCTAGTTTATCAAATTCGGAAGAACGGAAGAAATCTTCGCACTTTTTATTCGCATGTTGCCGGAGTTCCTCATTGTAAAGTGCCTCTACTTTTCCCTGAAACCAACCGGCATGTGCTTCTCCCTGATTTCCAAAAGGTACATCACCAGCCGCTTGTCCTTTCTCGTTGACCGGGCCTGCCAGTGTATGCGCCAGTTCATGTCCATAAATAGAAATCAGACTGGCTGAATCTTGACTAATAATACCATTCTCCTTAGGAAAGAAACTGTTGACAGCCCAGCCTCCTCCACTTCCGGCAGAGAGAACGAGAAACATCGGTTCCTCAGTTTGCCGAGACGGATACCACTGCAACAATGTATCGTTTATCTTAAAGAATTCTTTTTTTATACATTCAAGAAGAGTATGGTTAACAGTAGGCGCATAATAAGTGACCATACCATTAATAACACTTTCCAATTCCGGATAGATAGCTCCGCCACCACCCATTGTTTGGGGCAAACGAGGCTCTCCTCCCACCGGAACTTGTTTCTCACATAACCAGTCCATTATTTGGTCAACAAAAGCACTTCCCGCTTCTCCATTACTTATAAAATCATCTAAAGCCGTACCGACTGCTATACGTCCCTTACCATATTCACGGTAAGCGCGGATAGGCAAACTGTCACTCCCCATTTCCCAAGGTATCCACTGTTCTGAAAGAGCCAGACCAATATGCCGACGATTCTTATAGTTCTGATAATCTTTGGTATAACTTGCATCAAAACTCTTGAGCAACCGGTTCAGAGACCAATTATCGACCTGTTCTGCTTTTACAGGATCAGCCAGAATAATCAAGCTACCTCCCTCAGATACAAAATCTTTGAGCAAGAGACACTCCTGCTCCGTATAAACCGGAGCAGAAGGGTCATTCTGAAAAGTAATGATTACGTTATATCTAAAATTAGGATACCAGGCAAAAGGATAAATCTTACGTTCCGGATCATATGGAATACGGATACGGGACACCCCCTTCTCATCCAGGACACTACCGAGTGAGGCTTGTGACGATACACTACGAAATCCTTTCTGGTGTAACATATCCGGCAATCCCCACATGAAATTGAACGAACATTGATGCGAAAGATCAATAAGGACATTATATCCTTTATCTATCGTCATGGCAATGGGAGCAGGAGGATATTTCTTCCCGATTTCGACAGGTAGAGTTTCTCCGGAATGCCACGCCTCGGTGATAATTTGTTCTTCATCTTTCAGTGTGCACCCAGTGACGAGCACAGTAATCCAAAGCATTAATAAACATCTGATAATCATTACTTATATACATTTTATTTGGAACGTTCAACAGTTATCAGTTTACCGTCTGCTTGTACGGCTCTGATAGTACATTGGCTGACAGGAAGTTCGTCGGGTAAAGTGAACTTCAGGAAGTTAGAGAAGTATTTTCGTTTTCCGTCTTTCCAGATTTCAAAAGCTACCGCTTCATTACCGTTAATTATGGTTACTTGCTGTCCACTGGCACTATAAGTCGGGGTCTTGGTTATCTTTTGATTCTCTTTAAACTGAGTATAGTGACCTACATCCCCTATTTTACCAGTCAGTCCCAGACTTTCCAAACCTGCATCTCCGTCTTTCCGATCTTCAATATAGTAGAAAGGTTGAGGATTCGGATATTTGGAAGTGTATTCTCTAGTTTCTGCAATCATTGCATTGGTGACAGTATAGCGATTTGACCCATATTGTTCGATAGTTTCATCTACCGGAGTCATAAATCCCCACATATCAAAGAAATCTGCCAAATTCTTTTTGAGCTATGTCACTGGCATATTTCACAAATAGCATTTGGCGCTCTCCTACAGGGATATTATTCAAGTTTCTATTATTACGCAATTTCTTGAATAATTCCGGGTAGAAATCGGATTTGATACCACATCGGTGGAAATAAAGCCATAATTGCCAGTATATACGCATATGAATTTCCGTATCTTCCTTCTTGGGATCGCCAAGGAAATTACAGAAAGGACGGTTATTCAGTTTCCTGTCTGCCAATACGCTCAACGGAGCTCCGTTTGAACATTCTCTCCCTATCTTATAAAGTACATAATTTGAAAAGAGGTTATTGGATGACTCAAAACAACCGGTCCAGGCAATAGCTCCCTGGTGAAGGTGACCGATTTCATGGGCAGGGCCCCAGCAGCGTCGTTCGGTATATAACTTTTCAGTAGGCATAAATTCGTCCAATGCATTAATCCCGAAACCTATTTGTCCGTTACCGGCCCACATATAACTATCATCATTGATCGAAGAACCATTCACATGATTATTGAACAATGCAGGACGAATATCCTCCAAGCCTAATAGTTCGTATTGCCAGTTCACAAAATGATCAAACATAGTGATATACTCAACTATAGAATTCGGCTGCCACTGAAGTAACTTGGTACGATGAAAATTCAGTAACATTTCATTTCCTTTAATAAGAAAATATTCATAGGTCGCCTTTTGAAGAAGTTCTGTGTAAACTGCATCGGTCTTATCCCTTTCCAAATCAAAATAACCGCTAACTGTACCGGAAGTCAATGGTATATGAATCTTTACAGGTTTCGCATTCTCCGAAGTTAGTTCGGTGTTATACATAACAAACAACATACCATCACCCTTCATTTGGAGTTTGTTGATACCTTCATTCAACATGTATTTGTCTCCACTCAAATTGGAGGATCGAATCGCTTGTAAACTAATAGTATTCCCATAAGTTTCTCCTACCATGACTATTAATTCATCACCTGAATTTACATAGATACCAGTAGGATTATCCAAATCAGTGTATGATTTCATATACAGTTTATCAGCCCAATTATTAGGAGTACTATAAGGTTTGTATTCCTGAATTCGGAATTTCTTTTCCCAAGTATCATAAGTGCCGTTTTTCAGTTGCATAGCTATATTGATAAAATAGCCGGGCAATGCTTGAATTTGTTGCATAGTTGCCTCCTGACGCACTTCGCTACAAGTGAGATCTGTAAATACACTTAACAGCTTTTTCTCTTGTTCACTCAAGCCTGATTTCATCTCATAAAATTCGATTTCTTCACAGTTCACATAATCATCTTTTGCGGTATTAATTACAACCTTTAATTTAGTGATCTTTGCTAATGGTTTACCCATAGCAAGTTTAGTTTGCGAAGTTGACTTCTTGAAATCGTATGAACCCAGAAGAATATATTCAGGTGTGTCTTGTGTTGGATAATACAGGTCAAATGTCCCCCAATGACCTCCTCCGGTACTTCGCGGAGTATAAACAAAATAATCCAATGTATGTGTTCCGTCAAAATCAAACTCAAGAATGACAGGGAATTTCGTGGCTCCCGCAGCCCAAGGACTATGATAAAAATTATTTCCACCAAGTCCATCAACATTTTTCTATTTCTTGTCCCGGTTGATACTGACTGGCAGTTCCACCGGTAGGTTTGAACATAACATCTCCGCCCGGTTCAACATCATCGGTATTAGGTTCCAACGGTTTTTGTTGAATAACACATTCAGCCGCTACGCCTTCATATTTCTCATTATCAAAATGAATAGAAGCAGAACGCACCTCTCCGTACATCGCATAATTATCAATATGGAAAGTATGTTCTTTACTACTCAGGGCACGTGTATCAGGAACAGTCGTCTCGTTCAACCAATCACAGACTTCTGGTATATTGACCTTATAATCTATATTAGATGTAATTTTAAGTCTCACATCTCCACCGTCGGCAGACAATGTAGTGGCAGTAAGCGGAGTAACCAAAATTGCCGGACCATATCCTAGTTGCCGAACCTTGATAGTATATTCTTTGACTGTCGAAACAACTTTTACTACTGCTTCTCTGACCTCTGGTTCTTCACTGGCAGGAATATACAGACGCACCATGTTTTCGTCAATAACTTTCGTCGCCATACACCAGTTTGGGGCAGAAGATGTAATACGCCATTCATCCTTGGATAAATTGGTAATTACCGGTATTTCGATATCATGTTTTTTGTTATCGAAATCCTGTATTAGAAATTCTTCCGCTATTTCCAATTGAGGTATAGAATGATTTTCATCTTCATCATTGCATCCACAGAAGACTGGCATGCAGCATATAAGCATAACCAAAATTAAGCTTTTGATTCTTTGTATATCTTGTTTATCCATACATTTTTAATTTATAAGTATATTATTTGATTTATTCCGCAACCCATAAATTTAACTCGGCAATAGCTATAGCATTCAGTATTGACTCTTTAGAATGAGTCGATTCAATACGCAGATATCTGAACGAACCAGACATTGGCACCATAAGTTCCGATTCATAAGTAGCTCCCATTTCTGACAATGGCAGATCATCACTTAAAGTTTTCAATAAAGTAAAGTCTATTCCATTCTCACTTGTATAAATATTGAGCTCTTGCGGATTTGCATTACCATTGTTAGAACCATTAGCGGAGGTTCTAGTGATATAGCTAAATTTAAAACCACTATACACATGAGGCAATTCAACCTGTATATATGGGAATTCCGAGAAATCACTAGGATAACCATGAAATGCCCAATACGAATGGAAGGAGGTATTGATATCTCCATCAATGATATTGACAAGTTGCGTACGTGGATCCAATGATTCAAAATCTTCAGTTCTCGCATTGCTGGAGATCATGCTTTCTGTCAGTTTGATCTCTTCTAATTCTGTTATATCAATATGCTTCTGATATACGATACCAGCCAGATAAGTATTTGTCCCTTCTTTAATGTCAAATGTAGGCATACTACATTCGGACAATTCTATCGGTAACATGTATTTACCAAATTTCAAATCATCCGGAATATTAATTTTAACCGTAGCGATACTTGTACTTTTTCCGGAAACGAACGAAACCTTTTCTGCTAAAGTATAACAATTATCCGGTAGTAATTCGAAATCTGCATGATTAGTCTCATTATAAGCAGTCAACAATTCAGGATTAATCTTTAAAGTGCAATCAAAATCCCAATTATTTTCCATCGGCATACTTATAGGTATAGTAATATCGAAACTTGTTTCCCCACCTTCTTCCGCTTTATAAGGCTGATAACCTGATTTTTCAAAATAGAGATAAGGGGTGACAATATCCGGAACAATAAATATTTGCCTTTTATCAATATTGATATCATCACTAGAATTATTCAAGACAAGTGGCAAAATATAGTTGGCCTTATCCAATTCTTTAATTTTATCAATATAGAAAAACGCCTTTACCTTTTTGTGGTTATCGGTATCTTCAAACGCCAATGTTGGTGTTTCCAGCTTGAAACAGTTATCAGGTAACAATTTATAATCCGTTTCATTTTCTGCATTATAAATTTGTATATTAACAGCATCTAAAACAGAAACATCAACTGTTGAATATTTCTTTGAATTATATCCGGCCCTAATAACGGTGAATTCACAACTGGCTTCATTGCTTGTATCATAAATAGTAACATGCTGCTCTCCATTATTTTTAAAATAGAGAATAGACTCATATTGATCCAAATAATCCTCACATCCATCATCACAAGCGCCTAATGACACTAATGCGAGAAAAAAGATGATGATTTTAAATATATTGTTTTTCATACAGTTTTCTTTTTGTTGATTTACGAAATTACCACCCATAATTTTGTGTCAGTTGTTTGTTCAAGCTGATTTCTGTCTGAGTAAACGGATACAAGTAATGTTGTTTTTTGAATACACGTTTTTCAAACACTGTTCTTTCCCAAAAACTATCAGGAGTTACATCACCGCTTCCGGTAGTTTCCACATTCATACCCCACATCTTACCCCCGTCACATTCTTCAGCGATTTTCCAGTACGAGTATCAAAAAAACGATGATTTTCGAAAGCCAGCTCTACACGACGTTCTTTACGGCATAAATCAAGTAATTCATTATCATCAGCATGAGGATAAGATTCAGTAATAGACGGCAGAGCAACTCTTGCTCTCAGCTCTTGCCACACTTCCATTGCTTTGGTATAATAATTAGCCGGGATATTCACCCCTCTAATTTTACATTCTAACACAGCCTCTATAAAATTCAGGTAAATTTCTCCCAACCGGAAAGTCGGAAAAGTAATTTCTCCCCATTGTCCATTTGCCGAATTAGCCGTATGGTCATAAAAGCGATTCACCAAAAAACCAGACTTAGGACGAGCGTCCGAAGTATAACCGTTGGCCCCATGAGCAAAAGAAGTAAGTGTCATTTCATTACCATGATGCCATTTGCTCCCACTAAAGAAAACTGTTACATAAAAACGCGGATCTCTTTCCGTACACATCTTTACAGTATTCAGTTTGTAAGAAGCAGCTCCTCCCCATGCAGGATAGACGAAATCAGTATAAGCCATCTCGTCCATAGGATAACCAGACTCCTGATCAACTATAGGACTACCGTCTGATTCATAACCTGTAATAGGAAACCTACCTGTCTTTGCCATTGGATAGGCATCCACTTGTTGCTGAGTAACCCCGACAAATCCCCAAGAAGAACTACCTGCAACGGAAGTAGGACATGTATGAGCCGACATTATAAAACGGCCTTTCGAACCGGTAGTCCATATTAACTCACTGTTCCACTTTTCTTGTGTTATGCCATAATAATTATCATACGGATCATCATCATCAGAGTGATATAATTGGTAAAGATTGCCATCAATGATCTTGTATGCTGCATCTGCTGCCGTTTTCCACTTTGCCGCATCATAATTCTGCGGAAACAGATTCGTTCCATCAGGATTTTTAACAGAGGCATACATCGTATTTCCATTAAACAAATCACGTGCAGAATAAAGAGTCAAGCGTGAGATTATGGCTTGGCAAGCACCTTTGGTAGCCAAGCCCTTTTCTGTACTGGAAGTCCAGTTAGACTTCATATACGGGCTCTCAATCAACGAATTCAACTCACCTATTACATAATTCACACATTCATCCCATGTATTACGGGGACGTTCCAGTTCAGCAGCACTTTTTGTAAAATCAAGCAGCTCATCATGCAGAATGAATACCGGTCCGTAGATTCTCATCATCAGAAAATAGTAATAACAACGTGCAAAACGAGTTTGTACCTTCCACTGTTCTTTTTCATCATTGCTCAACAACGGGTCAGTACAACGATCAATATTAGCTAAAAATATGTTACACTCACGTATCCCTCTATAATAAGTACTCATACGTTCGTAAGGTACATTTGACGGATTCCAAGCTCCGGAAGTCATAATATGATATTCACGGTTTCGCATTGAAACTGTTACTTCATCAGCTGCCCCGCTCCACGGAGTATATTGGAAATCATTAGCGTCATCCGGTAAGAAACTCATAGTAGTTAACCAATATTTACGTGAATCCGCACGGGTTTCCCACACTTTATCCAAAGTCAGCGCTTCATCTTCCTGTCTATCCAGAAAAGAGTCACATGATGTTTGTGACAGCAGTAAGACACACACAAACAAAGAAGAACAGTATTTAGTTATTTTTTTCATATATCGTTTCATATTATATTAGAATTTAGCGTTCAAACCTATTGTGAAAACTCTTAATGGAGGATAAATACCTCCGTCTGAACTTCCGGTTTCCGGATCCCATAATTTGAATTTACTAAAGGTCAGCAAATTACTCCCTGAGACATAAATACGGGTAGATTTGATAAACGTTTTTTCAAGAATAGACTTGGGAATAGTGTATCCAATTTCAAAATTTTTCAGTCGCAAGAAGCGCCCGTCCCGCATAGTAAGTGTAGATGTCTGGTTATTGTTAGTAGAACCTTCCCCACCGGCTTCACTCAATCTGGGATAGTAAGCAGCCAGGTTCTGTTCCGGTGTATTGGTTGTCTTCCACACATGATCGTAAATATCAGCATTGATTGCACTTTGATTAATATTACCGGTAGAGAAAGGACGCATTGCAGTGCCGCCAATATAGAAAGTACAATGAGCTATTCCCTGGAAGAAAGCATTGATATCCCAGCTTCTCCATTGGGCAGTCAGTCCGAAACCATAAGTAATCTCCGGAATATTTGTATATCCTAAAGCCACTTTATCATATGTATCAACCACTCCGTCTCCATTAACGTCTCTGTATCTGACATCACCCACACGATAAGTTCCAAAATTCTGTTCGGGAGCATTGTCTATTTCTTCCTGGCTTTGAAACAATCCTTCAGCTATAAGTCCGAAAGTATGGTTTCCTCCAGTTCCGAATGTTTTTCCAATACTGTTTTGATATTTATAAAGGTGTTCTACTTCGTCGTTATTCAGTAATTTATTCCGGTTGAATGTAAAATTAGCCCGCCCGGTCAAAAACACCTCTCCGACTTTTTCCTCATATTCGAGTGTTGCATCCACTCCCCGGTTAACAGACGCCCCGATATTGGTTTTCGGTTTTGTTGTCAGTCCGACGATAGCCGGAAGTCCTTGTCGGTTAATAAATACCCCTTCACGTTTTTCATGAAAATAATCAGCTTGTATCTTAATTCTGTCAAACAGTCTCATTTCAAATCCCAAATTGGTTTTATAAGCTTTTTTCCCAACTGACATTTAAATTTTCAACATTTCCGACTTGGATACCTCCGCCTCCTTCACTTCCGTTCTCGCCATAATTCCACCCATTGTTGGTGCTGATAGTTGATTGATAAATCCACCGGTCTCCACCAATCGCGTCATTTCCCACACTACCATAGGACGCTTTCAATTTCAATTCACTGACAACCGGAAGAATTGGTTCCCAGAATTTCTCATTAGAAATCATCCAACCGACAGCATAAGCCGGGAAAAATCCGAACCGATGTCCCTTGGCAAAGTTTTCCGAACCGTTATATCCCATATTAAATTCAGCAAAATAAGTATCCTTAAAAGCATAAGTCACACGCCCGGCAAGTCCTTGATATTTATAAGGTAATGAAAGGGTTTTGCTATAAGTCAGTTTCTTGTTTGTAACCTTATGATTGTATAAAAGCATGGCACCTACACGATGTTTCTCGGCAAACAACCGATTATAGTTGATACTACCTTCCAAATAGGTAGTAATGGAACCACTACCACTTTCACTAAGTCCTAATTCGTCTGTTCCGGTCACAATAGGACTACCAAAAATCAAATTCCCGTCTTCATCACGACCCTTAGCATAATATTGATTCGGTGTTTTAGAACGAACAATGGTGTTAGTATTAACCGCATCCCAGGAAAATTTAATAGAAGCTGTCAGCCCTTTGGTGACTAAATCTCCTAAATCCTGATTGATTCCGATAAGTGACTGTGCGGAATTCCAAAATTGTTCGCGATATCCGGAATGAACTAAAAGATTCCAAGGATTCTCGCCACCTTGCATACTCGGATAAGAAAGAGTTCCGTCTGAATATTCTTTAGGATAAACACCGGGAGAAGCTTCGAAAGCTCTCGACCAGATTTTATCTTTCTCTACACCGGGACCATAAAACTTCTCATATATATTGGCCAGATTTACATTCAGAACAGTAGACTTTGTTACATTAAAATCCATATTAGCACGGAAGCTATATTTATTGTAACGAAGAGATGTATCATAGTCATATCGTTGCCCTGCATTTCTAAAAATAGAACCTTCATTATACAGCGAACCGGAAACAAAGTATTTACAAATATCACCTCCACCGGATACATTCAAATTTACCCGCTGGTTAGAGGCCATATTCTTATAAAGTTCATGCATCCAGTCAACATCAGGATACAAATCGGGATCTGTCCCATTCTGGAAATATCCTATTTGCTCTGGAGTATAATATTCATAACCTTTCATCTCATTGTATAATTCAGCCCATTGTGCAGAGTTTACAAATTCCGGCATTTTGGTAGGTTGAGTAAAACCAGCTTCTACTCTGGCATTAATAACAGGTTTACCCTCTGCCCCTTTCTTGGTTGTAATCAAGATTACACCATTAGCTCCTCGCACACCATAAACAGCGGAAGCGGAAGCATCTTTTAATATAGAAAAAGAAGCGATATCCTCTACATCTACTAAGTCCAAATCCCGTTCGATTCCGTCTACCAATACCAATGGAGTGTTACCACCGGTAAAAGAAGATACCCCTCGAATATAGAAATCGGCTGCGCTGGCTTTTCCCGGTTCTCCCGTGCGATTCATCGCAACAACTCCTGCTAGTTGTCCCGCCAGTACACTCGAAATAGAAGAACCTGGAACTTTAACACCTGCCATATCAATAGTGGAAATAGAACCGATGACACTGGCTTTTTTCTGATGACCGTAACCTACGACTACCACTTCGTCGATTTTTTCAGTATCAAACTTTAGAGTCACATTGATAACGTTTTGGTTTCCTATCGCAACTTCCTGAGTACTCATTCCTATATATGAGAATACGAGTACTCCACCTACAACCGAGTTGTCGATAGTAATAGAATATTTACCGTCCAAATCGGTAATAGCTCCCGTCGAGCTGTTTTTAAGCCATACATTGGCTCCGATAATGGGCATATTGTCTCCTTCGGAAATTACCGTACCGGTAATAGTACGCTTTTTAGGAGCTGCCTGGCTGTCCTTTGCAGCGTAAGTTTGGATTGATATTCCGGCTAATAAAATAAGAAAAAACAACCGGAAAAATTGGGTGTGAAATAAATTTGGTTTCATGTATGTTTATTAAAGTTAATCACAATACTAATTTAAGATTCATAATACAGTTTCATTTAATCTCTTTACTTATTAATTTCCTCCTTTCTTTTTAAAGTTCGACCTTTTATCTCTTTGCATTTTGAGTATACGCAAAGAAAGGAACTTTAAAAAAGAGTGTGGGGTGGGATATTTATATTTGAGAGGGGAGGAATTAGAAAGGGGGAGAAAAAAGATAGTTTTTATATAATTTATCCCCCTCCCCCTAGAGAAAGCTATTATTTTTTGTAATCGGAAGGTAATACTCCAAACTCCTTTTTGAAGCATTCTCTAAAATAACGTAAATCACTAAAACCTACCGCATAAGTAACTTCAGAAATACTATACTTTTGTGATAATATCATTTGTGAAGCAACCTTCAACCGAATACTCGGATAAAAGCATTTGTTGTCTGGTTAGTCAGTTGTTTTATCTTCTTGTTGAGTGTCAATTGGCTCATTCCTATTGTACGGCAAAGTAACGAAACACTCAATTCTTCATTAGCAATATTATCTTCTACCACCTTTATGATTTTTTGAATAAAATCCCTATCGGTCTTTTCCGGAAAAACAGTAGTAGGATCTTCCTCAGACATTAAGTTATTACTAAACTTTTGGGCCAACATTTGTCGGTTGGTAAGGATAGAATGTACTGTGGAAATTAAAATATCATTATCAAAAGGCTTACTGCAATAAGCATCCGCATAAACAGACAATCCTTCTTGCTGTATCTCTTTAGATGTCTTTGCCGTTAGAAGAATTACAGGAATATGTGAAGTCTCTTTCGTCGATTTAATAGCGGAACAGAGTTCTATTCCATTCATCTCCGGCATATAGATATCTGAGATGACCAATGACGGTATTTGAGACAAACAAAGGTCAAAAGCCTCTTTACCATTGAAAGTAGTCAATATCTTATAATAAGGACAAAACAACTCATCCAATATTTGTACAATACCTTTATTATCATCCACAATAAGCAAAGCCGGTTTATCACTCATATCTCTGTCTCTATCCTCTATTTCCGGATGTATATATTCTGATGCAGTAAAGGGACCAGAATCCTCCTGTGAGAATGTTGTTGTCTCTGATAATGGTTCTATAAGAGTATTCTTATTTTGGAAGGGAATAAAGACTTGGAAAACAGTCCCTTCCCCTCAGTACTCTTGAACAGAATTGTTCCTTTATGAAGTTCGACCAGACTTTTAGTCAAAGAAAGTCCGATGCCGACTCCTGATTCCGAATAGAAACGTTCGAAAATATGTTTTTTCACTTCTTCTGTCATTCCCGTACCCGAGTCGGTTATGTGAATAGAAACACCTTTCTCTTGTTCCATGACATCCAATGTGATAGAACCTCCGTCAGGCGTATGCTTGATAGCATTGGAAAGAAGATTATACAGAATTTCTTCCATTTTATATGCATCAAATAACAAAAGAATGTAAGAGGCATTTGTATTAAATGCAAACTGTATCTGCTTGTCATGAGCTATTTGAAGGAATTGTGAGAAACAATTTCTACAAAATTCCACGATATCCCCCTCCCGTAGTTCGATATCCAGTTTGCCTTTGTCTTGCTTAGACAATTTAAGTATCTGATTTATCAAACGTAATAATATAGAACTATTATGTTGTATGTTCATCAGATGACGATACAATTCATCCTTCGAGATATCCGGCGTAGAAAGTAATTTTTGCAGAGGAGAAATAATCAATGTCAACGGAGTACGAAATTCATGTGACAGATTCATAAAGAAATTCATTTTCATCTCTGACAGTTCCCGTATCTGTTGTTTTTCTTTCTGTGCAAGAAAGAGTTCATTCTTCCTTTTCTCACGAATCTTGAAATTCCGGATAATCATATATACAATGAATATACTTATAAGTATATATAATAGTATAAAATACCACCGGAGTAAAAGCGGCTGCAAAACCTGAATTTCCATTTTCAGTGGTTCCGACCAAGTCTCACCATTGCAAGAGGCTTTCACAGAAAAAAGATAATTGCCGGGAGGTATATTAGTATATTTTGCCGAACGATTACCTTGTTCGCTAGTAATCCATTCTTTATCAAACCCTTCCAACTTATACTTATAAATAATTTTATCTGTGGAGGTAAAATGCAAGGCAACGAAGTCGAATGAAAAATTATTGTTACGACTGGATAATGTCAGTTTATCAGTATTAAGAATGGAGCGTTCCAATAGAATCTGCCTGTTCACTTCTTCTCCGACTTTCAGAGTCTTATTATTTATGGAAAGATTGACAAAAGAAAGTTTGGGAAGAATAGTATCCTCCGTAAACACAGCAGGAATAAACGAGGTAATACCGTTAATGCCGCCAAAATATAAAGTTCCATTCCTTTTTTCTATATAAGCTCTTTCACTAAACTCATTATTTGCAAGCCCGTCATTTAGTTGGTAGATTTTGACGGACAACGTTTGAGGATCAATCCTGTTCAATCCTTTATTAGTCGCTACCCAGATAAAATTATTAGTATCCTCCGATATAGCTTTGATACAATTATTGGAAAGCCCCTTCTGAACATTAATCCATTGATAGTTCCAATCATTAGTAGAGGGATTACGTTTCAGATAATACAATCCATTGTCTAAAGTCCCTACCCATATATCACCATTCTTGGCTTCACGAATATGAACGATGTTATCTTGAAACAACAGATTATTCTGATGAGTGGCAAAGCTAAATTTCCGTAATATGGGAGAAGATGTGAAACGTTCTTTGCCATTTAACACAACAAGTCCTTCTGCCGTACCAACCCATAAATTATTCTCTCTATCTTTCAGAATTGTACGTATAGTATTGGAGGGAAGAGGCAAAACTTCAGAATCAGTTTTATAAGTTACAACACTTTGTTTAGTAGAATAATTATAAAGAGTAACCCCATTGTTATAAGATGCAATCCACAAGAAACAAGAGTCCTGCACAATACTTCGGATAGAAGGGATATTTATTCCCGAAGTTTTTTGATAAACAATTTGTTTGTTACTTTCTATCCATGCTTCATAAAGGCCATACATGGTACCAACCCATACTTTGTTTGAAGACTCTTGACCACAAATTGTATGTATCATGTCATTGGGGAAAATCGTCTTCCCCATTATTTGTTTTTGTGTGGAGTCAAGTACACATACCTCACCATTCAGGCTGCCTTTCCAATAATTGCCGGAATGGTCCGTTGACATACATTCGATGTTTTTGCCAGACATACTTTTTTGAAAAGGAGTCTGGTTCTTGTGGAAGCAAAATGTTCCGTTACGATAAGTGCCAATCCATATATTACCAAAACTATCCTCAGTAAATGAAGTCGTCCAGGGATTACCACTAAAAACAGTTTCCATAGCCCGTTCCGGAGTAAGCCCTTTCAAAGACGTACGATACAGACCGTCGAAACTAGATACCCAAAGTTGGTTATCCGAAGAAATGAACAACTCTCTCCCCGGATGGTTTGTCAGTTGGAAAAGAGTCGATGTTTTCTCATTATAAAGGTATGCTAAGCCTTTTTTGAGAAGATAGAGTTGCTGTTTGTGTACAAAAATTTGATCAACATCTTCGAGAATATCTTCCTGAAAGCGTTCAAATGTATTGCGGACTTTATCAAAAGCATAAACTTTTCCTTCTGCCACAGTTAAATAGTATCCGTTAAAAGAATACATAAGCTAGGAAAATAATAATAGGAACTCAAATATTGTTTCAATTGATATTTATTATTCTTTTTATCAATAACATCAATCCGATAAATTCCCCCTTTACCTGTGTACACCCAAATCTGGTCTTCTCCTACAGCTTTGATTTTGAGAATAGCTCTTTGTATTCCGAAATCTTTCGGGAAATATGAAGAAATACGTGTAAACTGGTCAGTATCTATATCATAACAGTAAAGTCCCATTTCCGTACCAACCCATAGATTGCCGGCTGCATCTTCGGTGACGTACAACATTAATCCGGTATCTAATCCGTTATCATACCGACGATAGGTTTTGAAAGAATATCCATCATACCGGACTATACCGTCAAAAGTAGTAAACCACATAAACCCTCTTGAATCTTGTATAACAGAACGTACATAGTTCTGTGGTAATCCATTAGCAGATGTTATATGTTTAAAAGTATACTCATTTGCCTGTGCCAAAGGGAAAAAATGCATATGGAGGGAGTCGAACCCTCGTCCAAACGAGGAAGCCATACGCTTTCTACATGCTTATCTTCGCCTAATTTTTCGTGCAGGAGCAGAACCAAAGCCATCAATTCCTGCCTTATCCTTTAAAGTTTCATCAGAAGCGCAAGGCCACTTCTGACTATCCCCGATGTAACTGCACCACTGAGCCGGAATGCTTCGGAGCAACAGCTTCCGAGTGATGTCTCGTCCTGGCACCTGGTGCCTGGATTAAGCTAATCTACTATACTTCGATTAAGCAGCGAGAGCATAATTTTCGTTGCCAGATAAAATTTTGATAACTGAGATTTAAGTGGAAATTACCGACGCACTGCATGCTTACATACCATTTCTGCCCGCTGTCAAATCCAGTCAAGCCCAAATTCTTATTCGTACAAAACAGCATTTGTTTATAACGCTTTTCAAGGGTACAAAGATAGGAAATGTTTTCGAAATTACGAGAAGACGTTAGCAAATATTATATCAAAGCAGTATCTTTACAGGGCAAATTTATTCTTAACACAAAAAGATATCATGAAAAAACTTTTAATTACCAGCTTATTTCTAGGAAGTTGTGTACTCCTCCTAGCACAAAAAACGACTAAAATACCTAATGTTTATAAACCCGTCCGTTCGGAAATGTATAAGAAAGGATGGATAGACTTCAATAAAAATGGTGCTAAAGATACCTACGAAGATCCGACAGCACCTATCGATGCACGTATAGAAGACCTGCTCAGTCAGATGACACTGGAAGAAAAAACTTGCCAAATGGTGACTCTTTACGGTTACAAACGGGTTTTGAAAGATGATTTGCCTACTTCTGAATGGAAAAACCAACTATGGAAGGACGGTATCGGAGCCATTGACGAACACTTGAACGGTTTCCAACAATGGGGGCTTCCACCGTCGGACAATGAATATGTATGGCCGGCATCCAAACATGCCTGGGCGCTGAATGAAGTGCAACGTTTCTTTATTGAAGAGACACGACTCGGCATTCCTACCGATTTTACAAACGAAGGGATTCGCGGAGTGGAAAGTTACAAGGCTACCAACTTCCCTACTCAACTGGGACTGGGACATACGTGGAACCGTCAACTAATTCACCAGGTAGGACTGATAACCGGACGGGAAGCGCGTATGTTGGGATACACCAATGTATATGCCCCGATACTCGACGTCGGACGTGACCAACGCTGGGGACGCTATGAAGAAGTGTATGGAGAATCACCATATCTGGTAGCAGAATTAGGTATTGAAATGGTGCGGGGTATGCAACACAATCATCAGGTTGCAGCTACCGGAAAACACTTTATCGCTTATAGCAACAACAAAGGTGCACGCGAAGGAATGGCTCGTGTCGACCCGCAGATGTCACCGCGTGAAGTGGAGATGCTTCATGCCTATCCTTTTAAAGAGTTATCCGCGAAGCGGGATTACTCGGCGTAATGAGTTCTTATAATGACTATGACGGTTTTCCTATTCAAAGCAGCTATTATTGGCTGACTACACGCCTGCGCGGAGAAATGGGATTCCGGGGATATGTCGTTTCGGACAGTGATGCCGTAGAATATCTTTATACCAAACACGGGACCGCCAAAGATATGAAAGAAGCCGTTCGCCAAAGCGTGGAAGCCGGATTGAACGTGCGTTGTACATTCCGTTCACCGGATTCATATGTATTGCCTTTAAGAGAGTTGGTAAAAGAAGGAGGACTAAGCGAAGAAGTAATCAATGACCGTGTACGTGATATTCTGAGAGTGAAGTTCCTTGTCGGCTTATTCGATACTCCTTACCAGACAGATTTGAAAGGAGCGGATGAGGAAGTAGAAAAGAAAGAGAACGAGGAAGTCGCTTTGCAAGCCTCTCGTGAATCCATCGTACTCTTGAAAAATGAAAAGAATGTGTTGCCTCTGGATCCTTCAAAGATCCGAAAAATAGCAGTCTGCGGTCCGAATGCAGATGAGCATTCGTATGCGCTAACTCATTACGGACCTTTGGCAGTAGAGGTTACTTCTGTTCTAAAAGGCATTCAGGAAAAAATGAAAGATAAAGCAGATGTACTTTATACTAAAGGCTGCGACTTGGTAGATGCCAACTGGCCGGAATCAGAATTGATTGACTATCCTCTGACAGATGAAGAACAAAAAGAAATAGACAAAGCTGTCAGTCAGGCCAAACAGGCAGATGTAGCTATTGTCGTGCTAGGTGGCGGACAGCGCACGTGCGGAGAAAACAAATCCCGCAGCAGTCTCGACTTACCCGGTCGTCAACTCGATTTACTAAAAGCAGTAGTGGCTACGGGAAAGCCTGTCGTGTTGGTTCTTATCAACGGACGTCCATTATCTATCAACTGGGCAGACAAGTTTGTCCCTGCTATTCTCGAGGCATGGTATCCGGGATCTAAAGGTGGAATAGCTGTAGCAGATATACTCTTTGGAGATTATAATCCCGGAGGCAAACTGACAGTTACTTTTCCTAAAACAGTAGGACAAATCCCATTTAACTTCCCCTACAAACCGGCTTCACAGATAGACGGCGGTAAAAATCCGGGACCGGACGGCAATATGTCTCGTGCCAACGGCGCATTATATCCTTTCGGATACGGGTTAAGTTATACCACTTTCGAATACTCCGACTTGAAAATCTCTCCGGCTATTATCACTCCCAACCAAAAAGGCTTATGTCACCTGTAAAGTGACCAATACCGGAAAACGATCAGGAGACGAAGTGATACAACTGTATGTACGTGATGTACTGAGCAGCGTCACTACTTATGAGAAGAACCTTGCCGGATTCGAACGGGTACACCTGAAACCGGGTGAAACGAAAGAAATCACTTTCCCTATCGACCGCAAAGCACTGGAACTGCTGAATGCAGATATGCATTGGGTAGTAGAGCCGGGTGACTTCACATTGATGCTGGGAGCTTCTTCTACGGATATTCGTCTGAACGGAACACTGACTGTTGTAGAGCCGGGGCAAGCTCCTGCCACAAATACACACAAGGACAGTACTCCTGTCAGTGCCAGTACCAATGCAGACACAGTAGATAATGTAATTGATAATAATTTAACTACGTTCTGGGAAGGCAATAAAGGGGACTACATTACCTTTACCTTACAGAATGGAGCTAAAATAGACGGAGTATCCATTGCCTTCTCCCGTGAGAACGGACTGGAAACTGACTTCGAGATACAACTATCGAGTGGCGGCGGACAATTCCTCACTGTATATTCCGGTACTGTGAAAGAGTACAATAAACTGTTGGACTTCCGTTTCAAAGGAACTACTGCCAGCGATTTACGCATTGTACTAGGTAGTGACCGAGTAGGAGTAGCAGAGATAAAACTTCCCCAACTGCAAAAATAGGAAAAGGCGTGTTTAAAAAGTCGGTAGTATCTTCAATTCCCCTTCTTTCCGAAAGAAGAAACTTTTCGATACTACCGACTTTTCTATCAGTCTTTTCCTCTAAATTATTTTATATGTTCATCTCCATCAATCTCCCCAGCCCGGATTATTTGGCTTCAACTTAGGATTCAGAGCCATTTCGTTTAACGGCAAAGAAAATAAGTAATGTTTGGGAGATTCAAATATAGCCGGGGTAGTCACACGTTTTCCATATACATCCAAACTTCCATCTGCATAAGTTCCCACTTCTGTTTTCAATACAGCGATTTCCTCAGGTGTGTAAACATCTGTATATAGCATCATTCCCGCTTTGGGGGCTACCAGTCTTTCACCACATCCCCAACGCATCAAATCAGCGTAACGTAATCCTTCTCCGAACAATTCCACGCGGCGCTCACGACGGATCTCACGAATCAAATCCGCATTAGTTCCTTTAATAATCGGATGCTTGGCTACCAGTTTAGAGTCAGTTGCCGGCGAACTGGTTAGCTTTACATTAAATCCGACACGTTTTCTTAAAGCATTTACAGTCAAATCCAATTCAGGATCTTTTCCTAATTCTGCTCCGGCTTCAGCGCGAATCAGTAACACCTCAGCATAACGGAATATGATAGCATCCAGAGTACCTACGCCATGAGTATCGGAAAACTCTTTTTCGTTATAAAACTTAGCAATTGCGTATCCCGTACTGGAATGTGTCCCTCCTTCAAGGAAAGAAGATATTGAACTTCTTTTCCCTTCCAAATAATAAGTATAAGGTCCTGCATACGGGGTCGCGATTGTCTGCAACAGACGTGGGTCACGATTCTCCAATTCATCTTTAACCGACGTTACCCCCGTCTGGTCATACGGTTGCCCTGTTATTGTCAAATAATCATCCGCACAATCTTTGCTCATACCCATCATTTGAGCCATTTCACCCAAACGTAGTTGCCGGGTTACATTATTACCTTTATCAACTTTGGGGTCATATTCTTTTGATAGAATAACCTCTGTGTTAGTATTATAATTATCCTGAATAAATAATTCGTGATATGCCGTAGCGGGAGAAGTTCCTTCATACAATTTATATCCATATTCCGATTTCATTAATTCACCAGCAGCATCATAAGCAGCTTGTAGGAATTTGGTGTCATTTTCTATATTATGGTAACGACGATAAGTACCCTCAAACAAACAGATTCGTGCTTTTAAAGCTAAAGCCGCATCTTTACTCACCCTATATACCTTTGTCTTTTTAGGCAACCATGCAATAGCCTGGTTAATGTCTCTCAATACATTATCCATGACAAGAATCCGGGAATCACGCCCTTTATATAATTCTTCCGTATCAGAAGGTGTCAGTGCTGTGTCATACCAAGGAAGATCACCGTATTTTCTTACTTTATTAAAATAATCCATGCACTTGAAGAACAAGATTTCTCCGGCGTATTGTTGCTTCACAATTTCTGTTTCCGGTGATTTCTCATAATTCATTAGAAACTCGTTGCATGCACGAATATTCTCCCACTTCCAATCAGACCCTTCATCAGAAGCATTTTTTACAGCTATCTGATGTCCGAAGCTTACATCATTCTTTTCCCAAGGAAGAATATTGTCCGAGTTCCAGTCGTCTTCCAACATCGAATTGTACCCTTTAGGGGCACCATGACCGTTAATCAACTTTGGATAAAAGTCATTGCAATATTGTTCTAAAGCATTGGCATTGGCAGATTCAAAGAATTTTCCGGTTTCAATGATATCTTCCGGGGTCCTGTCCAGAAAATCGCATCCCTGCATAAAGAATGCCGCTACCCCTAGTCCTAGTATAATTATTTTTTTCATAATAAACAGATTTTAAAAAGTTAAGTTAATACCAAATGAGAAGGTCCGACTAAACGGATAAGCCTTACCATCGGAAGTAAGATTACCCACCAATTTATTGTCTTTGGAGTTGGACTGACGTGTACTGACAATATCCGGATCCAGATACTTAAATAGCTTAGTCCCTACCCATAAATTCTGACCACTTGCAAATACTTTCAATTGCTCGATTCCAACTGTAGATATCCACGCTTTAGGTATTGTGTAACTGATTGTTAAATCCTTCAAACGAATATATGCACCATTCTGCAAGTATTTTGTTTGGGTTTGCTTACTCCTGCCACTATAACTTGGAAGCGGGTAATAGGCATTGGTATTATTCTCACTCCAAGAATTATCAACATGGTAATCATTAACAGCAGATTGCCATACGTTGCTATTACTCGGAAATCCCCAAAACACCGGGCTGTCAATCCATAAATCTCTTTTAGCTATCCCTTCAAAAAAGACACGCACATCGAATCCCTTCCAGGAAGCACTGGCATTGATATTGAAAGAATAACGGGGAGTGGTGTTACCTATCACTTTCTGGTCACCTGTATTATAGATAGTCTTGGCAGATGTAATACCTTCCACTCCTATCCAAATCTTTATAACGTATGTCACCTACTTTCCAAGTCTTTGATATATCTCCCTGAATAGTAGCCATTCTCTGAGCTTCTGCTTCGTCCTGAATGAATCCATCAGTTACATACCCCATATTTCTCCGATTCGCTTACCTTCATAGTAATTATTCAAAGCTCCTTCCGGATTATCGAATTTTGTAATAGTTGAATAACTGTCTGCAAGTCCTACACCGATAGAATACATTAACGGACTGCCTCCGACATTATTAATCTTATCATTCCAAGAAACAGATAATTCCCAACCATTCGTCCGCATATTCGCCAAATTTTCTTTACCACCGGAACTTCCCAATACGGCCGGATAGGTTTTAGAAATCACCATATCGTTTGTATTACGGATATAGTAATCGAATGAAGCATTTAAACGGTTATTCAACATAGCGATATCCAGACCGAAATTGGTAGTTGTTACCTTTTCCCAAGTAATATTGGTACTTGCCAATGTCGGTGCTTTCAATCCGGATATAACTTTTCCACCCATTACATAAGATAAAGTTTCATTATCCAGATAACCTAAATAGTCAAAATTTCCGTTTGTTACCTGATTGCCTAGTGTTCCGATAGAAGCGCGAAGCTTTACATTATCAAAAAGGTTGCGTGCAGGTTCAAAAAACTTTTCTTCCGACAGTCTCCAACCAACAGACACAGAAGGGAAAAATCCCCATTGTGAACCGCTTTTATATTTGGAAGAACCATCATAACGTCCATTCACTTCCAACAGATATCGGCCTAAATAGTCATAATTCAAGCGGAAGAACATGCCTTGTACAGCCCAGACCGTTGCATCTTCTCCTATAGACTGCAAAGTAGTAGCAAGGTCACTGACCGGAGTATTGTTGTCGTACAGTCCTGAAACTTTTGTCTTCAAAGCTGTTATTTTTTTACTTTCCTGATTATATCCGGCCATGACACCGAAAGAGTGCTGCTTGATAGTTTTCTTATATTCAGCCCAGAGGTTTAAAGCTTGATAAGTGTCATTGTACTTATCATTATTTACCCCATTTGAACTTCCTTGCGGAATACTTGTACCATCCGGTTGTGATTGATACAAAATATTTTGATGCTTTTTCTGTTGCTTAAAAAACTTATTTCCTGTATAATCCCCTTTAATGGACAAACCTTTTATCGGAGTAATATTGAATGCTCCCGTATACCAAAAGTCATCGGAAGAAGTAATATCACGTCCTGCTTGAGCCATGATTCCTGCAATATTATAGTTGAAGTTAGAACCGGCCACAGCTGCAAAATTTCCATCCGGCAGATAAACCGGAATAAAAGGAAAAGCACGATAAACTTCATGATAAGGACTACTTCCCATATAATCGTATGTATTCGGAATGTCCGACTCGTTACGGTTATACTTAGTCCGGAAGGTGATTTCCAACCAGTTTGTCAATTGAGAAGTAAAATTGAAAGACATATTGATACGTTTATAAGTATCATCTCCAAATGCAAATAATCCATCTTGTCCTTTGTATCCGATAGAAGCATAATATGAATTTTTCTCAGTTCCTCCGCTGATACTGGCATTATGTTGCTGCATGAAAGCAGATTTCTTATAGAACTCCTCGAACCAGTTTGTATTAGCAGCATACGCCCACTGACCTATACCTGTATACTTGCCTGTTTGGTCTATAAATACAGAAGGGTTATTGACCGGGTCACTATTATACCTGTCAATGGCTTCTACTAATTCAGTGGAAAAGTCTCCGTTACCACCGGAATTAACACTAGCCTGATTAATTGCATGAATCCATTTGCTGGAATTTATGCCTTCGGGCAATCTGGAAGGAGACGACCAGGAGAAATTGTTGTTGTAATTCACACGCACTTTCTCACCTTTAGTACCCTTCTTTGTAGTGATCAAGACCACTCCAAATGCAGCTCTAGCTCCATAAACAGCAGCTGAAGAAGCATCTTTTAACACCGAAATGCTTGCAATATCCTGTGGATTGAGCAAAGAAATATCATTAGTTTCCACTCCATCCACCAATATAAGAGCCGAGCCACCGTTCAATGATGTTGTTCCACGGACATTGATTTGCGCAGTTGCGTTAGGACTACCTCCATCAAATGTTATATTCAAGTTGGGAATAGCTCCTTGTAATCCTTGGGTTACGTTAGCTATCGGCCGATCCTCCAACACATCGCCATCAGCCATAGTAACGGCTCCCGTCAAATTTACCTTCTTTTGGGTTCCATATCCCACTACTACTACTTCATCCAGCACTTCAGAGTCCTCTTTCAAAACTATTTTAAAAGAAGTCTTACCATTAACGCTCAATGTCTGACTTTTCATTCCAATATAAGAAATTGTAATTTGAGCATTGGATGCTACATTGTTGAGAGTAAAAAATACCGTCAAAGTTGGTAATACTACCATTGGTAGTTCCTATTACCAATACACTGGCACCAATAATCGGTTCGCCTTTTTCGTCCGTAACGGTACCGCTAACTGTCAGTGATTGCCCCAAAGTATTCACGGACAAACAAGAAAGAAATAACACAAACATGCTTCGAAGAAACATGAATGGCAGTGTTTTACATTGTTTCATAGAATAAATTGTTAGTTAGTAATTAGATTTATATCAAGGTCACATTAATAATAAGGAAGTAAACAAAATCCCTATGCGTGAAATCGGACAAGGAACTGTTTACAATAATTAATGGTTAACTTGCTCTTTTATTTATTAAAGTAAGAGGATGTGCCTCACGGCACTATTTATTTTTGCTTATGTGTATTATTTCATTGTGGTATTGCAAATATACCATAAAATTCCTAATAATCAAAAAAATAGTCTTTTTTGAAAAGATTAGTTAGCGCTTTTTCGAATATCGAAAAAATACATAATTCCACTCCTCTATCCCAAATATTCTCTTAAAATAAAAACAATCCTAAAGAAGAATTCCAGCAAATTATTGACTTTATTCCAAGTCAATCACTTACCTTTGTCATACTGATACAATTTATGCAATATTCCGTACAACATAAAATATCAATATCATGAAACAATTATTGATTACAACTCATTTGTATACATTCGCTGTTATCTGTGTAATTGCAACTACCATTAGTAGTTGTACCTTAAAAAAAAGACTGATATGGAAACACCAACCGGAACAAAGGAAAATGAACTAACCATGCTAGTAGGAACTTACACGTCAGGAGACAGTAAGGGAATTTACAGTTTCCGTTTCAACGAAGAAACCGGAACAGCAACCGCACTTAGTGAAACGGAAGTAGAAAATCCTCTTATCTCGCAGTTTCTGCTGACGGGAAATTTATTTATACAGTCAGTGAATTCAATAATGAACAGGCGGCCGCCAATGCATTTGCCTTCAATCAGGAAAAAGGTACTTTGAAATTATTGAATTCACAGAAAACCGGTGGTGAAGATCCTTGTTATATCATCGCCAGTGGAAATAATGTGATAACCGCCAACTACAGCGGCGGCAGCATCTCTGTTTTTCCTATCGCAAAAGACGGTTCACTCCTGCCTGCTTCCGATATTATAAAGTTCGAAGGTTCGGGAACCGATAAGGAACGACAGGAGAAATCCCATTTACATTGTGTCCGTATCACTCCGGACGGTAAATATATGTTTGCCGATAATTTGGGAACAGACCAAATACATAAGTTTATCATTAACCCGGACGCGAATGCAGAGAATAAGGAAAGTTTTCTTAAAGAAGGTTCTCCTTCCGCCTTTAAAGTGAAAGCCGGTTCAGGTCCCCGGCATCTGACATTCTCACCCAACGGTAATTATGCCTATCTGATTAATGAACTGTCGGGTACAGTAATAGCCTTCGAGTATAAAGACGGAGATTTAAAAGAAATCCAAACCATAGTTGCCGATACAGTCTGTGCAAAAGGCAGTGGTGATATTCATATCAGTCCGGACGGCAAATTCCTGTATGCCAGTAATCGCCTGAAAGCAGACGGCATCGCCATTTTCAGTATCCAACCGGATAACGGAATACTGACAAAAGTAGGTTATCAACTTACAGGGATTCATCCGCGTAATTTCATTATTACGCCTAATGGCAAATACATGCTGGTTGCTTGCAGAGACAGCAATGTCATTCAGATATACGAAAGAGATGCAGACACAGGCCTGTTAACAGACATACACGGAGACATAAAAAAGTAGATAAACCTGTTTGCGTGAAATTTATACCCAATCCCAAACAGAGCTAATATTCACAAGACCTAAAATTATATATAGCCTGATAATTATATTCTCTTTCAAGTGTGAAACAATTTAAATGTGAAAGAGCTAAGCTGATTAACAAATCAGCCTAGCTCTTCATTCAGGAAAAAAAAGCATCCACTATCTCATTTGATCAAACTACGAAAGGCCTGAATCCCCTGATGATTGATATCCAATTTTTCTACCTCTTTCAATAACCTGGCAGATTTCTCTTTCTGATTCAATCCCCAATATCCCAATGCCATCATATATTTGCAGTGAATTATATTCCTTACAGTCAAGTTATCCTCCCAAATCAAAAGATCAGGCAATGACACAGCGAAATAATCCATTTTAATCTTGTCAAACAAATGCTTCTCTCCGTAAGAAATCAACTTATGAAAACGTCCATTCGCCTCATCTATGCGTCCTAGTTTTAGTAATGCCAACCCCTGATAAAATATTTTATCGGGTTTCGCATCATTATAATACATGGCGGCGGCAGGTTCTGTCGGCCCAACAGTGGCCTGTTCCCAATATCTGACAGCTTCATCTTTACGGTTCAGATTTTCATAAGCGCAACCCAAGAAATAATAGAAATCATTCTCTTGTGCACCGTACAATTTGCCTTCACCTAAATGATGCGGATATTCCAAGCATTCTTCCAGTAATGCAATTGCTTCTTGATTATTGCCAGCAGTCAATGCTTGCTTAGCCAGTTCCACACGGGCTAGTTGATATTGGGCAGGTACTTTTCCCTCACCACCTTCCCAAGGGTGGAAGCTATGTGCATCAAGCAATGCTTTGGCATTTTTCATATTCACCAGTCTGGTTCAACAGAGTTATTTCTTCCAATACAAGATCGTCACGTTGCTCAATCAAATCAGGATATTGCCGTAAGAAAGCCAGACGTTCCTTATGCGGACGACGAACACGTTTATAAAGCTGGTCCAATTCCATTAGAATACGTGCATCTGTTGTATCAAGCCGAAAAGCACGTTCCATGTATTCGATAGCCTTTGTTTCTTCATTCTTTTTATTGAAATAAGCCAGAGCCAGATTACGCCATACAGTCGGGAAGTTATCATCTAGCCGGGCAGAAGTTTCCCATGCTTCGAGTGCCAAGTCGTACTGACGTTTGTCGTAGTACAAATTACCCAAATAATAAGGTGCTTTCGCATCATTCGGGTTTTGTTCCATAGCACATTGCAAAGCAAGAATTGCTTCCAGACGATTAGGAAAACAATAATCAGGACACATCTCAGCCGCTTGGGCAAACACCTGTCCTGTTCCCGGCAATTCCCCTTGAACCAGACACCAGCCTAAATAATAATAAGTCATAGGAGTAACGGCACTTTCAGTTATAGCTATATTCCATAAAGAAGCAGCCTCTTGCCAACAACCTGCCGCACAATAATCAAGCGCTATTTCATCATAGTTATGAGGTTCGCCACGCATCATTTCCTTCAAAGTAGCCAACTCGTCAGAAACATTGGTTATCAAATATTTTTCATAACGACAGCCAAAGTTGAATTTATCAATGGCCAATGAATCCTCAATCAGTTGCAGAGCTTCTTCTGATTGTCCCATTCGGCGGAGGATAGCAACTTTTAAAGCACGGGCTTTATGATTGTGCCAGTTGCGGATTAGCGAGTGATTAATTTCATCCAATGCATCTGCCAAGCGGTTTTGCATAGTAGAAATCTGTGCACAAGCAAAATATCCGGCATCCTGCCAAGCAGCATTCCAGCAAGCTTTATAGAAACGGTCGTAAGCCTCATTGTAATGTCCCTGATATTTCAAGGCAAGGCCAAGATTATAAATCGGTTCTCCGTCATAAGGATTCGGATTACGTTTTTGTAGGGTCTTCACGGCAGTAAGCAGATATTGTTCTGCTTTATGGAAACGCCCTTTACGTATATACCACAGACCAAGCGCGTTATTATTACGTACATCAATCGGATCACGCCGCAATGCTTCTTCGTAGTATTCTACGGGATTATAAGTAGCATGCCTGTATTGCTCCAAATGCATACCTGTTAAATAAAGCTGTTCAGTTGTCTTTATTTCTTGTGGAAATAGCGCAGCTTCGGCAGCATCAGGAATAGGTTTCACTTCTTCCGGTTCCGCATGCCAATAAAGCAATTCCCTTCCGTTTGCCGTGATTTCAAGAATCAGTTTATTAAGTTTCTCACCATTCACATTTACCACTTCATTCAGCAATTCTTCCGGGGTGATAGTCACTTCCTTGCTATAATACACTTTACCGTCTTCTCCTTTCAAAATAACGTTTACCGTCTGACGAGAAGTAGCAAATATCTTACAACGTACACAGTCTTCTCCTTCCTGTTCAATGTTCATCAGCAAATCCCTGCTGGCATTCTTCACCACTCCCAATTCCCGGTAAGGCAGGAAATATTGAACGAAGCTCTTTTCTTCGTAAGGTTGCAGCCAAGTAAAGTCCGGTTGATTTTCGGTATAGACACCTGCCATTAATTCAATATACGGTCCATCCTCATCGGTCAGATTACGGTCCCATGCACGGCCGAAATCACCGTTCCCCATGTCCATTGCTTTTTGCCCGGAGAAATATGATGATTTGCCACATGAAGCATACCGGCACGGGTATCATTCTCATATCCACCCTCGAAGTCAAAGCGGGAATTTACAGCCATATACGAAGTAGGAACTTTGATATTCTTATAGTTCGAAATGTCTACTCCGGCAGAATAGTCCATCTTATAATAAGTACCCGTTGCTATAGGGAAGCTGGATACGGCACGCTTCCCATGATCGAACACCGCATTGATGTCGGGCGGAAATACACTCTGATAGTAGTCGTTCACCGCTACGGCAGGATTCGCCCACCACAGGAAGGTTTGCGGCACTTCGGTACGGTTGTAAAGTACTCCTTTGATTTCAAGAAAAGCATGTCCGGGACGAAGTGTAAAACCTGCCATTCCCTTCTGATGAAACATACGTTCCATTTCATTTACCCATACCGTGACGCTTCCGTCGGCATTTTCCTCAATAGTCGTATCCACGGGCATATAAGTACTGGGGCGATGATGTTGAGGCCAGTTAAATTCGATACCACCAGAAATCCACGGTCCTGCAAGTCCCACCAGAGCCGGCTTTATCACATGATTATAATAAATAAAATGACGCTCTCTGATTTTATCATAGGCCATCTGCACACGTCCACCCAGTTCAGGCAGAATCATCACTTTGATATATTCGTTTTCGATAAAGATAGCTTCGTATTCCTTATCTACTTTTTCATCGGACATCGATTCGATGACAGGATAAGGATAAACTACCCCACTACTGCCCTGGTAGACACGTTTCTCCAGGAAAATAGGATTCTTTTCCGGTTTACCTACTTCATAAGTAGGAATTACAACCTTTTCTTTCCATGCTTTTACCATCGTATTATTAATTATAAATTTATTTTTTATTCGTTGACAAAAAAACAAAAGACAAAGAAGATCGGAGACAGGGAGGTTTTATATCCTCCCAGCCTGATTAATGATGTTATGCCTATTTACTTGCTAATTTGACAATCCGTTATCGTTTATTTAATTAAGTCCTTTTCTAATGCTTCCAGCGATTTGCCTTTCGTTTCGGGCAATGCACGGAAGAAGAACAGGTAGCCGACAGCACAAATGGCTGCATAAATCCAAAATGTACCACTGCTTCCCAAGAAATTATTCAGTAGCGGGAAAGTGTATGTCAGTGTGAAACTACCGACCCATAAAGCAAATGTACAGGTAGCCATCGCAACGGCACGTACTCGGTTCGGGAAAATCTCGGCGAGCAGTACCCAGGTGATTGGCCCCAACGACATCGCATAGCAAGCAATAGCCAAAACGACCAGCACCACCATAAAGAATCCACTGACTTCGAAGAAATAACAAGTACCCAGAATAAGATAAATGCCTGCCAGTCCCCCGGCTCCCAACAGCATAAGAATACGGCGTCCTAAACGTTCGACTGTATAGATTGCCACAAAAGTAAAAATTACATTTGCCACACCTGTCACCACAATATTAAAGAGAACATCTCCCAATGAATATCCTGCGGACTGAAATATCTCCTGTGCATAATTGAAGATAACATTCGTACCGCACCATTGCTGGAACACAGCTACGATAATACCTAAAACAAGCACTTTACGGAACGGACGGCTAAACAACAACCGCAATCCTCCTTCCGACTTCGAAGAACCGGTTTCTTCCACCAGGCGAAGTTCCTGACCGGCATAGTCGTCACCGCCTATTTTGCTGAGTACATTCCATGCCTTCCCTTCTTTTCCTTTCATCGCCAGCCAACGGGGACTTTCGGGAATGAAACATGCCAGCAACAAGAATATCGCAGCAGGGAAGGCAGCCGCCCAAAACATCCATCGCCATCCCATTTGGCCATTCCACGAAGCGCAGATATCCGCGAGAGAGAAGTCTGCAGGAATAGGCTCCGCAATCAGCCAGTTTGTGATTTGAGCGCCAAGAATACCGAGCACAATTGTCAATTGGTTTAGCGAGACGAGCTTTCCCCTGATTGAGGCAGGAGCTACTTCGGCAATATACATAGGAGAAAGTCCCGAAGCGATTCCGATGCCGATACCTCCCAGAAAGCGGGCGGCCAGGAACCAGCTAAATACTGAAAATGCCCCGGTAGCATAGGCAGAAGACAAGAATATGAAAGCAGAAATTATCAGGAGAGGTTTACGCCCATAACGGTCTGCCATCATCCCTGCCACCATAGCGCCAATCAGACAGCCGAGTAAAGCCACGCTCATGGCAAGTCCCTGCATGGCAGGCACATCGGCTATATCGAAATAGAGTTCGTAGAAAGGTTTCGCTCCCCCTATCACTACCCAATCATAGCCGAATAGAAGTCCGCCCATTGCGGATACTAAACAGATAAAATAGACAAACTTTTTATTATAACTTCTCATACCATTAGAAGATTGATTGATTAATTGATTTTGCAAACTTATTTTTTAGACTTTCAACCGAACACCCGGTACTCCTTTTTTTCTAGTCCAAGCCCCTATAAATAGATGTCGCTTTTGTTTCTATCACTTTACCTTCATTCTTTAGTATCAGGCTTCTGATATCCTCTTCGCCAAGCATCGTCCGGGGAGCAAAACTTTCAGAATTCATATACGTAACCAGGCTGTAAAGCATCTGTTGTATTTCAGGCTTGTCGCTTCCCTCGGAAAGAATATCCATAGCACTCATTATCAGTTTTCCCTTTCCACATTTTGTTTCAAAGACAGATACCAACTTTCTGTTATTTGTAAAATTGTCAATAGATTCCACAATCGGTTCAACCGGCGGTAACGAATCGACAACCAGTACTTTCGACCTCTTCACCAGATTCCACCATTGCCAGTTGCTATGCATTTCTGTAGGGAAGTGCCGCAAAGCCGCATGTTGAGTATTGCACAGAAGTCCCATTGTTCCTGCCTGTCTGGGGAAATGGACAGGACTCCAGAAGACCGGAAGAAACTTCCCTTCCAATCCTTTCAGATAACTCATTTTCGGAGAAAACAAAACTTTTCTTCCTTGCTTCAACGCAGCCAAAGCTTCTTCTACATCTTGAGTCAGCAGGACATCTCCGACATTCAATGATTCGATACGAGGATATACCCAAACAGGCCACGTATTTTTCCATTCAGTTCCTTCTACAGATACCGTGAGATACAACTTTGAAGCCTTCCGTACACTTTTAAGTTCTGCACGGATATCTCCACATTGTGTCACTGTTCCTTTGGATATACTTTCCACATTCAGTCTGCCGTTCGAGATTTGCGTTCCCGCCTCATCAGCCAGCTGCCACATTATCTGTTTATTATCAATAGCCGCATTCGAATAGTTGACAACTTCAATTGATGCAGAGAACATCTCATCACCGGAATAAACCGCTTTAGCAAAACGAGCCAACGGAACAACAGGCGCACAAAACTGCCTGAAAGCAGAAGCCTCAATCAATCCTTTCGAATCCCAAAAAGCATCCAAAAGTCCGACCAGTGCAGTTCCCTGTCCCGGGAAATCATGCAAATCCAACAACTGAAAACCGCTGAACTGCTTTGTTTTCATCGCTCTTTCTATCTCCTCCTTATATAACAAGACCGCCAATTTTCCCGATGCTTCCAGAAAATCCTCCGCTTTCGAATATAATCCTTTCTTCTGTAAATCCTGTTTAACAGCCTTAAAATTCAGAGGTTCCAGTACTCCTGTGTATTTCTCTATTTCTTTTAGATTCGGAAATACGGCATACTGCCCAATCTCATGAGAGATAAGAGGGACATTCATGTCCTGCATGGCGGCACTGTAATCTTTATAGAAACAAGGTGGTTCCTGATCGAAAATACCTTGTCCCCTCACCCAACCTTTATCTGTCCATTGCGTGACAAAAAAGTCATCTTCCGGCTCCGGTTTCGCTCCATGTCCTTTTTCGAAAGTAAAAGTCGAAGTTGTATATAAACGCCTGCTATCTTTCCCTTTCATATATCTGACCATGTCATTCAACAGTTTAAAATCATACTGGAGTTCATTACCAACACTCATCATGCAGAATGACGGGTGATTTCCATACGCTTCGACAATCCGGTCAAATTCGTTATAAAGAAATTGGGTCATTGCCTCATCCTTGCCGATAGTATAAGACCAGTTCGGCAGTTCCACCTGTAAATAGAAACCTAACTTATCCGCAACGCAAAATGCCGCTTCCGGCGGGCACCAGGAATGAAACCTCAAATGGTTCAGCCCCGACTCCTTGGCTGTGGCAAAGACTTTCATCCAACCTTCTTCCGTCATCGGCGGAGTACCTGTCAGAGGAAAAATACAACACTCTAATGTTCCGCGCAGGAAAATTCTATTACCGTTGACCGTCAGAATGCCTTGACCATTATCTATCTCGCGCATCCCGAAAGAAACATCTTTCCGTTCAGTTTTCTTCCTGTCAAACCGGCAAACTACAGACAAATTATATAATTCAGGAGTAAATTCATCCCATTTCTTCATATCTGTACCCAGCGAATAATCATATTCGAGCTTCTGCCTGCCTTCTTGCAAAGTAATCTGAAATTCTTTTTCTACAAACTTCTGTCCACCTTCAGGCTGTCCGACCTGCAAGGCTAGTTTCACTTTCTCCGGTTTATGCCCGCTATTCTCCAAAGTAACCGCCACCCGTATCTTCCCATTTCTGACATCAGGATAAACATTCACATGCTGAATACTGACTTTCTGCCGGGCAGTCAGTTTCATCTTACCCAACACTCCATTCCACATAATCTGAGTGTCATTGGTATAAGCATGTGCCAGGTCGTTTGCAGAAATATCATATCGCTTTCTATTGTCAATACGTAAAGCTATTATATGTTTACCTGCCGACAGACCTTTCCGCATGACAAACCGATGAGGAGCGATCAAGCTTTCCTGTGCACCCGCCACTTCTTCTCCGTCAATCCATAAACGGCTCTGCCACAGGACTCTTTCAAAAGAGAACTCCAACGGCTGTCCTGCCATACTTTTGGGAATATTAATCTCACGCTTGTACCATGCGACCCCTACATAAGCGTTCTTACGGGTCAGACGAAGTAACTGCGTTTTTTCCAGTTTGGGAACGAGTCTGTTGGAAGTCCCTTTCCGGGCCAAATCTGTGGTTCCAGGCAAACTTATATTATCGGAGAAAGATTTCAGATACCATCCTCTTTCTCCCCTACATCTGTACTATCTAAAGCCAATTCCCAATTTCCACTCAAATCCAACAGATTTTGGGCGGCAGAAATACTGGAGATTCCCAATAATACTATTAATAAGAAAGATTTCATATTATAACTTTTCATACCACTAGAAGACTGATTAATTGATGTTGCAAAGATAGAACCGGTTGCGTATCCAAAAATAGAATTTCATTTTATAAAGATGGACAATCTTATTTTTTTGCCCTATATTTGATGAATAGTATACATTACTATATATTTGCATAAAACAGTTGAATCACATACTATGATATTATGGTAAAGTTAAAAAATGGATTTACCGGAGAAAGGGCTTTAGTGCTTCCCCGAATGATTGTTGACAAACTGGAGGAAGATCCTCTGACCTCCATGCTCCATATCACGGATATAGGATATTATCCGAAGGCCAAACATCACTTCCGGGAACGAAAAGAACCGATCAATCAATATGTATTCATTTATTGTATCGACGGGGCCGGTTGGTATCGGATAGGTGAACAGGAATATACCGTCTCCGCCAATCAGTATTTTATTCTTCCAGCAGGAGTCCCGCATTCTTATGCTTCCAACAAATCGACGCCATGGACTATTTACTGGATTCACTTCAAAGGTATTCTTGCTCCTTTTTACGCTCAGGAAGCAAGCCGTCCAATGGATATCCAGCCCGAATCACATTCACGTATCAGTACACGAATCAACTTGTTCGAGGAGATATTCAATACTCTGAAGAATGGTTACAGCAATGAAAACCTGCGTTATGCGTTCTCCATGTTCCATTTTTATTTAGGAACACTACGCTATATACAGCAATTCCGCAACGCTGCCACACATAATGACTCAACAGAAGATGAAAATATAAGCGAACTGGCAATTCATTATATGAAAGAAAATATGGAAAAACACCTCAGCCTGCAAGCTATAGCCGACCAGATCGGGTATTCTCCTTCTCACTTCTCCATGCTGTTCAAGAAGAAAACAGGACATGGCCCGGTAACCTACTTCAATTTATTAAAAATACAGCATGCCTGTTTTTTACTCGACACCACGGATATGAAAATTAATCAGATATGCTATAAAATAGGTATTGAAGATACTTATTATTTTTCCCGCCTATTCAGTAAGATCATGGGAATGTCACCACGGGAATATCGTAAATCGAAAAAAGGATAACTGCCTCGAAACTTTTAGTTTCAAGCCTTTGGAACAATAGTTTCAAGGCGCGAAACAAATAGTTTCCCTATATGGAAACTTTAGTTTCAAAGCCTTGAAACTAACTAAAGTAAAGCTTGATTCTGACGAGGACCTACAAGGGAAGTATGAGAAATGCAATACGAACAGTATGAGAAATGCTTTTCTCATTTCCGATTCTTCGCCAAATTTGGTGGTAATTTAACCAGTCGGTGGTATCTCCATTCCCCTCCTTCGGGGAAGGAGGGGTGGCTGAAAGCCGGGGTGGTAGGTGGATACACAATGCTGATAATAACAGACTTACGCATTCACCTACCACCTCCCCCTACGGGGACTCCTCCTTCCTGAAGGAGGAGAATGTTGAATACTATTGACTATCAAATTATTGTTGAATACTATCGACTATCAAATTATTATTTTCCTAATTAAGTTTACCACCAAATTTAAAGAAGAACCTCATTTCCCTTCTGGTAGGCGAGGGCTACTTTTTCTCTATCGACAGCACAAATTGGCGTAAATATACTTGTTGTTCATCACTACCCGCATTTGTAAATCGAACGAATTTCACCGGGGCTTTTTGCAGTCCGGCCGTCAGTCGGGCATCTTTCTGCTTCAAGTCGATCGTTTTCCATTCTTTACCGTCCGCGGAGATTTCAAAACGTCCCCATGTACAAGGTTCCTTCTTTCCGAAATTAATATCTATACTTTCTGCCGGATAGATATTATCCAATTCTATTTCTATGAAGTTTCCTGCCGGCCATTTCACGACTTCGTTCATCGGAGAGATAAGTATGCGGTTCGCCTTTATTTGTAATGGCAAATTCTTTATTTGCTCCACATTACTGATAAGCTTATGTGGCATATAATCTGTTGTGGCATCCAAATCGGCTCCATACTTCTGATTATATCGTTTTACGGCAGTCGCAAATATCTGGTCAATCAAAGGCTTTATAACTTTGGAGGCTGTCTTCACTCCCGGTTGATAAGGATTCTGATTATAATTCTGGTCGGTATAAAACATTCGTTGCTGCAAAGCTTTCACATGATTATATCTCCGTAAGAAAAAAGACTTCGAATCATTTTTGACCATTTTCAGTACTTCTTCTCCGGTTTCGGCCAGCAGATTGAATTGATGAAGCCACGGAGTTATTTCTACAATCAACGGCTCGTTTTCTGTATTCACCAATAGGATATCGCCAGCTTCCTTCATCTGTTCAAATGTATCCCACAAGAGGTCAAAATCAACTTTTTCATATTTTCCACTCTCAACATAACTGCTAAGGAAACGTTTGGCAACGGGTTGAATATTCATAGACTCTTCGCGGCGATAACCGTGTCCGTTGGGACCTAAGTCGGAATTGTGCATGGCAAAACATTCCAATTCGTCCGCAGCCCCCGGAAGAATGGTACGGATAGCGTCTTTCCACGTTTTCCAAGTATCATATTTAGTAGGATTCCATGCATAGCTTGCAACACTGTAAATAGCAATCTTAGAGGCTTCGGCGTGCTCCATAGGATTGGTCACAAAACCGGACATTTCCTTCGCTATTGTGGTGTCGTTGCCATAAACAGGTCCGAGCAGTAAATGGTCGCGTACATAATCGGATACCGGAAAATTCCACCAAATGTAGGCGGGACGTTTAATGCGTTCGTTAATCCAGGAAATGCCGTCGCGGGTAATATCGGAAATCACACGATCACCTGTCCACATAATCTGGACAGAAGGATTCAGTTTCTCACCTAATGTAGTCAGATAATTGCCTTTGGGGTTCGACCAGCTTTTATTATACTCCGTAGGACACATGATAAGCGGAGTTACATCCGGCTTTGCCTTTACAAACGCCTCATCAATATAGTTCAATAATTCAGCTTGCTTCTGAGGATTGGTACCTTCGCCCGAGATGTCATCAAAGAACACCGCAAAGGAACGGACACCGAGCTGATACATCTTCTCAAATTTTGAGAGCAATAAATCACGGTCTTCCTGGTTCCATTTGATATCCTGTCCCGGGTGAATAGCCCATACAAAATCAACTTCATTTTCATTGGCTACTTTCACAAGCTCCTGCAATTGGGCTGCTTCCTTTTCCGGATAAGGCAAACGCCAGTTGGGAGCGCTGTGATACGGATCGTCTTTAGGACCGTAGATATAGGTATTCATCTTATTCTCACCATAAAACTTCAGTTGGCGAAGACGTGCCTGATGGCTCCAGGGAGTTCCGTAGAAGCCCTCCACTACACCGCGATAACGGACAGAAGGATAATCTTTGATTTCCACTTCCGGCAATTTTCCTTCTTTCAGCAATTGGGCGAATGTCTGAATAGCATAATAAGTGCCCCGTTCATCATTGCCGGCCAATATGATTTCTTTATCATTGACAGCCAGATAATAACCTTCTTCATGTTTGGGAATCAGCTTGTTATACTTACGTACACTTTTGTCTCCCTTCTCACCAATATAAATACGGATTCCTTCCTTGGTACTTTGCTTGCCGGTAAGGATACCTTGCAACGCTTTCACCGCATGCGGGTTTGCTTCTTTTTCACCTTCTATCCGGTAGATAGCAGGAAGACTGAGTGTTTTACCTTGTTCATTGAGTTGCTGTGGGGGCGGCTGTAAACTTACATTTTGTGCAATTGAAGTGAGTCCACACAACAAACAGGCTCCCATTAAATAAATCTTTCTATTTTTCATAAGTAATTAAAAGGGGGGTTAGTATATTATTATACAAAGAAATACAAATCAATCTAGTTATACAAATTTCCGGGAGACAGATAACATAGATTTTAGAATAAAAAAGAACAATTACATATTGAAAAGTTCTTAAAAAGGAACTATTAACAACTCATCGGCCAATAAAATGAGAACCGGATTGCATACTACATTTAACTTTGAACTTAAAGATTCATAATTGGTAGTGGTATATTCCATTATTTGTCTTACATTTATGACGTTTTATACTTTACTAACTTTATATATAATACAGCATGGAATATATCAATCGTTTCTACTGGCTAATAGCTTTATGTCTTATTATTTCCACCGGAGCCAATGCTTCCGTAAATCCCAAACCTTTTGTTATCCCCGAACTGAAAGAATGGAAAGGCAGTGACGGAGCTTTTGTTCCCACCGAGGCTACAAAAATCGTGTATGCCGCCAACAATCCGGAGCTTGAACGCATCGCACGAATCTTTGCCCAAGACTATCAAACAATGTTCGGACGTTCGCTCGAAGTAGTGCAAGGGAAAGGAGCTGCCGGCGACTTTATCTTTTCCCTCCGCACCGACAAGAAATTAGGAAAAGAAGGATATACGATCCGCGTCACAGACCGGGTTGCTTTATCCGCCCCCGAAAATATCGGTGTATATTGGGGTACACGTACCTTACTTCAGATTGCCGAACAGTCAGAAAATCATCAGCTCCCGAAAGGAACCCTGAGAGATTACCCAGACTATCCGCTTCGCGGCTTTATGATAGACTGCGGCCGTAAGTTCATCCCGCTTTCATACTTACAGGATTATGTAAAGACTATGTCTTACTACAAGATGAACACTTTGCAAATCCACCTGAACGATAACGGCTTCAAACAATACTTCGAACATGACTGGTCAAAAACGTATGCCGCCTTCCGCCTGGAATGTGATACTTATCCGGGACTGACGGCACGGGACGGACACTATACGAAAAAAGAATTCGTCGACCTGCAAAAATTGGCTGAACAAAGCTATGTAGAGATCATTCCGGAGATTGATATCCCCGCCCACTCCTTGGCTTTCAGTCATTATAAACCGGAATTGGGAAGTAAAGAATATGGCATGGATCATTTGGATTTATTTAATCCCGAGGTTTATACTTTCTTCGACGCTCTTTTCAAAGAATATCTGGAAGGAGAAGAACCTGTATTCCGGGGCAACAAAGTCCATGTGGGCACCGACGAATATTCAAACGCCAAAAAGGAAGTTGTGGAGAAATTCCGCGCCTTCACCGATCACTATATCCGTTATATAGAAAGCTTCGGCAAGCAAGCCTGCGTATGGGGTGCACTGACACACGCCAAAGGAGATACTCCCGTCAAATCGGAAAATGTCATCATGAATGCATGGTATAACGGTTATGCCGACCCGAAAGAAATGATAAAGCAAGGATACCATTTAATCAGTATCCCGGACGGACTGGTCTACATAGTCCCCCAGGCAGGATATTATTATGATTATCTGAATACCAAATCACTATACGAGAAATGGACTCCTGCACAGATAGGCAAAGCCGTGTTTGAAGAAAAGGACCCGAATATTTTAGGAGGAATGTTTGCTGTATGGAACGACCATGTGGGTAACGGCATTTCCAATAAGGATATTCATCACCGGGTTTACCCGGCCTTGCAGACACTAGCCGTTAAAATGTGGACAGGCAAACAAGTCACAACTCCCTATGACAGTTTCAATGAACAACGCAATTTACTAAGCGAAGCTCCGGGTGTGAATCAACTCGGAAGAATCGGAAAAGCTCCCGGCCTGGTTTACGAACAGGCAGCTGTTACCCCCAACCGTACTCTTCCCTATCGGGAAATCGGGTATAATTATCTGGTATCTTTTGATATAAAAGGAGCTGATGAAGCAAAAGGTACAGAACTGTTCCGTTCTCCTGACGCCGTATTCTATTTATCTGATCCGATAAGTGGAATGTTGGGCTTTGCACGCGACGGCTATCTCAACACTTTCAACTACCGTATCATGCCCGGCGAACATGCAACAGTAGGTATTAGCGGAGACAACCGCGTCACCCGCCTGCATATAAATGGAAAAATCGTAGAAGAACTAAATATACAGAAACGCTTTTATAATGGTGGAAAAGATTCCATGAATTACGTTCGTACATTAGTTTTCCCATTACAGGAAACAGGTAACTTCAAAAGTCAGATTACCAATCTGAAAGTCTACCGCCAATAGGACGGATATTGATACAGAAAAGGCTGTCCCGTGTTTCATTCCGGGACAGCCTTTTTATAATCCAGTTATGACAAATGTAACTGCTTTCTTACCAGTATTATTTTATGGATACTCAATAAAGAATAATCGTATCCTTCTCCTGCCTTGTATTTAATCCAAAACTGATAGAGATTTTCCGCAATACCTTCGCTAATTCTTCATCTTTACGAATAGTTCCCGTAAACAGATTATCCCTATTCTTTTTATTCTCGAAACACACTTTCGTATGATACTTCTTATTGATTAAGTTTATCAGTTCACCAAGCGGCTTATCCGTAAAGTTATACTCTTCTTTTCTCCAGTCATATCCTTCAATATCCAACGTCTCGGTTTCAATCGTCTTTGAATCAATATAGTAAGTGATGCGTTGAGCAGGCTTCACCTCTATGGCCTCTTGCCCCGTCACCTGAAAATCTATTTTTCCGGTAAAGAGAGTCACCTCCGCTACTTCATCATCAGACTTTATATTAAATTCCGTCCCTTTGACTTCCACAAGCGCATCTTTGAAATAAACCCTGAAAGGACTGCCTCCTGTCATCTTTTTCACCTCAAAAGACGTTTCTCCCTCTAAGACCACTTTGCGCTCTTTCAAAAAATCGTCCTGATATGAAAGCGTACTTCCCGCAGCGAGCCATACCACCGAACTATCCGGAAGGACATACGTCATACGCGTATCGGCCGGTCCCAAGACTATTGTCTCTAAAGAAGCTCTTGAAGTAATCAGATACCACGTACCTACGACCAGCAAAAGACAAGCGGCGGCAGCCAGAATCCTAAAACCCCGATTATAGCCTGACAATTTTTTTCTTTGCAGGTTTGTGATTCCAACATACATCCGTAATGTTGGTCCATATCTCCTCCTCAATTTTTTTGTTTTCAATAGAAGTGCCAAAGAATTTATCCCACTGTCTCAGTAATAAACGGCACACCGGTCCTTCATCCGCTAATTTTATTTTTTCCTCCGGAGTCAGTCCTTTAGAAAACATCTTCTTTACTATTTGTACAAATTCCTTGGCATTCATAATACTTTATTTTTTTAATTGAGATTCAATAGGATCGTCATACTGAGTCTGAAGCTTTACCAATTCCCCTTTCAGTTTTTCAGTTATCTTTTCATAACCGGGCTTCCCAAACAAATTATGCATTTCACGCGGATCTTTTTTCAGGTCATACAGCTCCCACGCATCAATATCATTATAAAAATGTATCAGCTTATAGCGTTCGGTACGCACACCATAATGACGTTTCACCGCATGTTCCGCCGGATATTCATAGAAATGATAGTAAAGGGACTTACGCCAGTCCTTAGGACGTTCTCCTTTCAGCAAAGGCAACAAAGATACCCCCTGAATATCTTCCGGAATATCTACTCCCGCCATTTCTAAGAAGGTAGGTGCATAGTCTATATTCTGAACCATTTGCGACACTTTTCCTTTCTTGCCATGAGGAAAACGGGCTAACAACGGAGTACGGAATGACTCCTCGTACATGAAACGCTTGTCAAACCAACCATGTTCTCCCATATAGAATCCCTGGTCGGAAGTATAAACCACCAATGTATTTTCCAGAAGCCCTTTTCTTCGAGATACTTCAACACCCGTCCGATATTGCGGTCGACCGAACGAATCACACTCAAATAATCATGCATATAACGTTGATACTTCCACTCCGCCAGTTCCTTGCCTTCCAGTTTCCGGGCTTTAAAATCTTTGATAATAGGGTCATAATAAGAATCCCAGGCAGCTTTTTGTTGCGGATTCATACGCTTATACATAGCGCGTCCATAACCTTCCAATCCAGTTTTTGTATGAATCTCATTTTCTTTATCCGCCATTTTCAGGTCATAGACAAGGTCCATATCCTTGAATATGTTCATCTCCTGTTCGGAAGCAGCTATACGGCCTTCATATTTATCATAGAAATTTTCCGGCAATGGAAACTTCACCTTATCAAACGCTCCCAAGTCACAAGTGTCGGGCATCCATGTACGGTGCGGGGCTTTATGATGCAACAACAGACAGAACGGTTTTTCTTTCTCCCGTTTGTTCTCCAGCCATTCCAGCGCCAAGTCCGTAGTGATATTGGTGGCATACCCTTCTATCTGCACTTTCTTACCATTATCTATAAAATAAGGATTGTAATAATCACCCTGACCAATCAGAATATTCCAATAATCGAATCCCGTGGGATTAGAGGTGAGATGCCATTTACCAACAATAGCAGTCTGATAACCTGCCTTCTGCAACAGCTTAGGGAAGGTCTGCTGGCTTCCGTCAAACCGATGCGCATTATCTATAAAACCATTCTTATGGCTATGTTTTCCCGTCAACATACACGCACGGCTGGGCCCGCTTATAGAGTTTGCCACAAAACTATTGGTAAAGACAACTCCTTCATTGCCGATACGGTCGATATTGGGTGTCTCTATAAAACGGTGATCGTAGGCACTGATAGTCTGAAATGAGTGGTCGTCACTCATTATATACAAAAATTCATAGGCTTCTCAGACGCCCCTTTACTCTGAGCAAAGGAGGGCAATGTTACCAAGGCGGCTACCCCTGACAAAAAAAATGCAGTGTTTGTTGTTCATCACTATAAAATTAAGTTCGTTATGTAATAAATACATTCATTAATTAAGTTCCCCTTACTGAAAAGGAACAGTTTTAATTTTCTGTATCATAATTTATGGAAAAACGTGCAGCAAAGATAAAAATAAATATCCATAAAATAAGACACTTAGCAAATAATAGAAACAGAATCTGTTTCAAAAAACTTCAAAACAGATTCTGCCTTCATCTTACCGTTAATAGCCCGGATTCTGCACCATTTGCGGGTTATTACTTACCTGATCTACCGGAATAGGCATCAAATAATTCGCCGGAGTACGGAATTCACGAATGTGACTTGTCATTTGTGTATCCTTGAAGAAGTCCTCATCTTTGGTAGCTTCCACATTTAATCCTCTCGGATATACACCAAAGTATTTTTCCCCAACTTCCAGCGACGAAGATCCCAGAAATTATGAGTCTCCATATAAAGTTCAATCATACGTTCCTGACGTACAATCTGCATCAAACGACCATCGGGGCCTACGGAAGAATAATCTGTCAACGGCTCCTTTGCCTTCGCCCAGGCAGTCAGTACAGGGTCAATGCCGGCACGCTCACGGATTACGTTCAATTTCTTCATGCCTTCAGCCACATAACTAGCATCACCATATCCGACACAAGCCTCTGCATAATCCAGATACAACTCACCCAAACGAATGATAGGCAACGGATATCTCAAGGAAGGCACGTTGTCCGACTTACGGGCAGCCGATCCCGGATGAACCCCTTTCTTATTCAGATAACCGGTTGGAGAGTAGTTATTTCCTCTGTTCATTTTGCCACTGTTGTCTTCCTTCTTGTACTGTGTCAACCATCTTTTGCGTTGTTTACGGTCGGAACGGTCCATTTTATCCTGATAAGTAATACCTTTGGTACCGTCGGCTACTACATTCTCCGTCTGACATTCGTAAAAGCCATTATGGAAAGATATCCAGGCATAGAAACGCGGCTCACGATGATCGTTCAATTTCAAAGTTATTCCCTCTCCGCGTGTATCATCATCCAGAATAGTAGTCTGAAAACGATTTTCATAGTCATACGTCGGGTCTTGGTCAATCGGAAGACCATTTTCGGTATAGAATCGTTCTACCATTGTCAGAGACGGACCATATCCTCCTCCAAAAGAAAGATAAGGAATGGATTTATTCTGTATGCTATACATTTCTTCCAAGCGGGTATTTGCCCAAAGTACCTCCTTAGTTCCGTTCTTGTCCAGGTATGTAAGACGCAGCTGTCTTTGGATAGGATCTTTCGGATACGGATAGGTGGCTGTACCAATGGCATCATCGCCAACGTAATATAATCTGTATCCGTGATCTTCTGCAAAGTTTATTGCTTCCAAAGCTGCATCGGCAGCTACTTTATATTTCTCTTTACTATATGTTTGAGACATCAATAAGGTGCCGTCATTGTTGGCAAAGTCACTGTAATATTCCGAGTTTCCATTGAATAGAGGAGAAGCAGCATAAAGCAACAATCGGGCCCTCAGCGCTTTGGCAGCTACACTAGTTGCCAGTCCGTAAGAAGATCCCATACGTTCCGTAGGCAATTTCTCCGATACGATTCTAAATTGTTCTGATACCCAGTCCACACATTCGTCATAAGGAGAACGGGCTGCCATCTTGTCATAAGGTGTATTCATATCCGGTAATTCTTTTACCAAGATGATAGGACCATAATGCTGCATCAATACCGAATGATAATAAGCAATCAGAAAATCCGCCTGATTGGCGAAATCATTAATCTTATCATCACTCAATCCCGGAACGGACGCAATATTCTTCTTCAACAGATAACATTGCCGTATACCTTTATACATATTACTGTATGTCGCATCCACATTGCCGATATTTCCTGAAGTATATCCTCCCTGAAAATATAGTTTAATAGGTTCTCCGTTGAAACAGCTTACTATTTCATCTCCTGCATATCCGATAAAAGTATGCGAATTCTGATAAGCAGGCATAAAGGAATAACAGGAATACAGATAGTTCAATGCAGCTTGTTCCGAAGCAAATGCATCTTCTTCATTGGCTGTTTCATTCGGCACAATATCCAGATAATCACATGAGCCCAAGAGACAGCCGGCAAATACGAACGATAACAAAATATTATATATCTTTTTCATTTTATTCAAATTAGCGGTTATTATTAATAGTCATCTGAAAACCAAAGTTGAAAACACGTTGCGTAGGATATTTCAAACCATTACCTCCTCCTTGTTCCGGGTCCCAGTGCTTGAATGGCGAGAAAGTCGCCAGGTTCATGCCACTGACATAGAAACGCATATTCTTGTATGTATAACCTATTTCTGCGTTCTTCAACTTGATAAATGCAGCGTTGCGCAGCCAATAGTCAGAGCGTTGAGTGTTGTTTACACTCGTGTCCCTGGTCAGACGAGGATAAGTGGCGTTGATATTCTGATTGTCGGGAGACCAGCGATCGTCAGCAATCCAAGTCAGGACATTACGCAAACTGTTGTCTCCGAACGGATGAAAATCACTCATAACCAATGAAACCTTTGCAACTCCCTGGAAGAAGAAAGAGAAATCAAGATTCTTCCAGCGTATAGAAGGGCCGAAACCATATACAATCTCCGGAACGGTAGGATTCTTCGCCCATACCCAGTCAGAAATATCCACGATATCATCATCATAACCATAAAGTTTGGAGATATTCACATACTTGATATCACCGGCACTAAGATTTCCTCCGATCTGCTGGTTAGAGTTTTTCACATCATCCGGATCTTTGAAAAGACCGTCGGAAATCATAATACTAGGAATATTTGCACTCTGCCCTACTTTTGACTGGAAAGCATATTTCGGAGATTCATCGTATTTTGTAATCTCATTATGAGCATACGTAAATGTCCCTTTGAAACTGATAAACCAGTCCTTACCTATTTTCTTATTGAAATCTGCCGCAAAGTCGAAGCCTTGATTCTTCATGGCTGCCAAGTTTCCGAACACCTTTGTTCCTGCTGTTCCCAGATATTGAGGAATCGTACCTCTCTCCTGAAATATATCAGTACGGGTTTCGTGGAAATAGTCCATTGTCAGGTTCAATGAGTTAAACAACTGCAAATCCAAACCTACATTGACTTTCTTACCCACTTCCCAAGTAACCTCCGGATTACCATAACGGGAATATACAGGACCTTTATAAGTTATATCACCATCCAGCCCGGTAGTATATCCGGTACCTGTCAGATTGATTGTCGGCATATACACAAAACGTGCCCCACCAATATTGTCATTACCAACAAGCCCCCACGAAGCACGAATCTTCATGTTAGAGAAAACATTCTTCAAAGGTTCAAAGAACGCTTCCTCACTGATGTTATATCCCACTGCAATAGAAGGGAAGAATCCCCAACGGTGTCCTTTGGCAAAATTCTCGGAACCATTGTAACCCATATTCACTTCCGCCAGATATTTCCCGTCGTAAGCATACGAAAGACGGGCAGCAACACCTTGTTTACGTTTGGGAAGTGCAGCAATCGAGTCGCCACTGAATAATTGAGTCACCAGTTCATCCTGATTATAGATAAACATGGCATTCACATCATGCTTTCCAAATGTACGGTTGTAGTCCATGATAGCCTGGAAATAGAATCGGCGGTCGCCCGAGTTGGCAACACCCGGTTTCAAGTCCGTAGATACTTCTCCACCGCTTTCATTCTGAAGTCTGGTGACAAAAGAATACACTCCATTATCATCTACCGAGAAATCCTGTAAATGGTATTTGTTCCAACCTGCGGAAGCACTGTTAGTAGTACTTGACCAGTTCTTGAAAGAGGCCAATGCCTTAAATCTAAGTCCCTCGGTAATAAAATTCAGTTTCTGCTCAAACTCCAATGCCGCCACTACCGTGCTCCGGAAATTATCCTGATAGCCGGATGCAAGCTGTGCCACCGGATTCTGTTGCTGTCCCGGTTTCAAGCGGTCATTCACACCCCACTTGATATGTGTAGTAACACCATCGTCAGGGAAATAGACTGGAGCTTCCACCGGACTTGTATTGATAGCTCCCGCAAACAGATCGTTCATACTGATGTTGGGTTGCTTCGTTTTTCTCAGCTGCACATTCAAGCGCAAAGAAAGACGTGAATCCTTACCCAAATATGCATTAATGTTATTCTGAAATGAATAACGCATCACATTAATGTTATTATTATAGGAGAAAAAGTCTTTGGAACGATTCTTAATCATACCTGTCTCGTGATTGACCGTGACACTTGAGAAATAATCCACTCGTTTGCCGCCTCCCCGGATATTAACATTGAAATTCTGGTTAAATGCCTGATCCTTAAAAAGCTCGTCATACCAGTTGACATTCGGATAAGCATACGGATTTAATCCAGCACGCGTTCCGGCAATTTCTTCTGCCGAATAGGGAGATTCGGTAGAGCCGCCGTTCAACAAAGATTCATTGAACAAATCCATGTAAGTGGCTCCGTCGACAAACTTCGGCTTACTTGTCGGACTTGTGATCTGTCCTTCCACACGGAAATTGATAATCGGCTTATCAATATTACGACCGGATTTAGTGGTAATAATCATAACGCCATTAGCCCCACGGGTACCGTACATTGCCGTAGCAGTAGCGTCTTTCAAAATAGAGAAGCCATCAATGATTTCCGGGTCAAGATTATCCAAATCACCGGAGGATATTTCCACTCCGTCCAATATAATCAGCGGATTGGTTGCTCCGTTCATTGTAGAAATACCGCGAATATAAAAATCCGATCCATCCGCTCCCGGTTGTCCGGTACGCTGAACAGCAATAACACCAGCCAATCGTCCGGCAAAAGAATTGGAAAGAGAAGCCGAAGGAACCTGTAGTTCCGCCGGGCGGATTGCCTGTACGGAACCTACCATACTAGCCTTTTTTTGTCCGCTGCCATAAGCAGTGACCACCACTTCTTCCAACTGCTTTGCATCTTCCACAAGTTCTACAAGAAGTACCTTGCCGTTGACCACTTTCACTTCCTTGGTTTCATATCCGATATATGAAATGACAAGCACATCTCCGGGAGTGGCCTTAATCGTAAACTTTCCGTCCATATCGGTAATCACTCCGCTGTTCACGTCTTTTACCCGTACAGTTGCTCCTACCACCGATTCTCCGGACCTCGCATCTACTACACCTCCTACAATCTCTACTTTTTTCTGCTGTGTGCTTGCTGCCTTCTTTTCCAATTTCAAGATGATATCATCTCCCATAATTACATAACTGATACCACTTCCGGCAAATACTTCTTTCAACACATCCGAGATTTCTCCTTCACAATCCAGATTTTTACTCGGTAATGCATCAAGGTCACTCGGATTGAAGAAAAACTTAAAATTAGAACTGGATTCGATAATCTTAATGGCTTGTCTCAAAGTTATCGACTGTCCTTTTACTGTCACTCTCCCTTGCGCAGCACTCAACGTCAAAGGGAAAAATAAGATTAATAACACGATAAGCCTCAAATGCCATCGACTACACATACTTTCTTTCATGATTACAATTTAAAATTAAACAAAGTTTTTCATACACATAGATTTTGCAAAATCAATAAATTCTCTAGTTTATAATACAATATACTCAAACTGGCTCTTTCATTTTCCTTAACTTTACGCCAATTCGGGATTCATGCATTATATATTAAATACATCTAACCCATTTCTACCCCTTACTCAAATCTGCATTTTATTATTTTTTTTTCGAAAAGATGTGTTTTTGAATTATTCTTCATATCTTCGCTCTTTGAAATCCTCATTAAATCATAAGATGAATGACCAAGAAGCAATAGTATTACTAAAATCAGACAGCCACGAAGCTTTTGAGTACTTGTATAAAGTATATGGCGGACAAGTATATAATTTTAGTAAACTATATATCAATTCATCTGAAGATATTAAAGAAGTAGTACAGGAAGTGTTTGTCAAGCTATGGGAAGCGCGTTCTTTTCTAAGAGAAGATGAGAACTTCAGAGGATTTTTATTTATCGTCACCCGGAATCTTATCTTTAACCGCCAGAAAAAAACATTTAATGAAAACTTCTATAAACTGTCTGTTTTAAGTGCTTACGAGCAGTCGAACATTGATTCCTACAATATAGAAGAAGAATTGCAGGCTAAAGAATTAAACAATTATATTGACAAGATTATTGAAGAACTTCCACCGAAGCAACAGGAGATATTTATTTTGAGCAGAAAAGAAAACCTAAGTCATAAAGAGATTGCCGAATTGCTGAATATCAGCGAGCGAACAGTAGAGGTTCATATAGCCAGAGCTATCCGGCACATTAAATCCCGGCTGGAATACCTGATCGCCCTCCTGGGAGTAATGGACTTACTTAATTGAAATAGGTCGGCTACCATTCTTTTATTTCTTATTTTGAGCAATACGGTTATTGCCGACCTGCGACTTCACAATTATTCCACTTCCGTTCTTGCTACATTTAATACATTCCTTCCGCAATTTCCTTTCTTTCAGGTCAAAGATCAGATTCGGATTAAAGTGTTGTCCGTTAATCCGGGTTTCAAAATGCACGTGTTCGGTGGTAGCACGACCGGTACGTCCGGTCAGACCGATAGGTTGCCCGGCTTTTACGACATCACCGCTCCGAACCAGATTCTTACAGTTATGGCTATAAATCGTTTCCAGCCCGTTCGCATGACGGACTACAACCAAATTTCCGTAAGCATAATAAGGCTTAGACATACGTACCACCCCGTCAAAAGCTGCACGAATCGTATCATTAGCACAAGTCTTGATATCTGCCCCGAATGTCCCCCACGAGTACCATAAGCAGAAATGACCTTACCACCCGGCAGAGGGAAAGCATATTCATGCTCCTTCAACGAGTCCAAATGCAGGTATATATGATTACCTTTAGCAAACAATCCGGGAGTAGCCACACGGATATGGTTTACCTCCCTGAAAGAAAAAGAGGGTTTGTCTTGTGCGTTCGCAATCATCGGAAAGAATAAGACGAATAATAGTATGAGAATGTCTTTCATGTATTTTTTCGTTTTCAATCAGAATACTCCCCTGATTATTCAAAAAAGATAAGTTCGCTGCTATCTGATTCTGCATATTCGTTCAGCAATGACTGAATCATCTCAGCAGCTTCTTTCAGGCCTTTTTTCCATTATAACCATTGACGATTGCTAAAATATGGGTAGTACCGAGATTCATTTTAGTCCGTTCGTTATCACTGGTAGGCGTACCGATACCACCCGACGCATCACGATAAACGGGCAATCCTTCGATATTCAACACACCCTTTCCGATACCTTCAAACGGTTCCCCTGCTTTGCCGATACCCAATTCAAGATATGCGCCTTGTATTTTATCCGCGTCAAAACCACCGATAGAATGTCCCGTCCGAAGAGAAACTAAGTTGATGAGATCTACCAGAGTATCAATCTGGTACAGAGGAATTCCGCGCATCAGGCGACGACGCAAAGCTTCCGCCGACGGACGGTAACGTCCGGGATCTTTACCACAACGTTTGTAGGCTTCGCGGGTGGCAGCTATGACAGGCTGATGTTTGATGTCTTCTATCTGTGTAGTAGTAGTCAGTTCTTCGGTGAAAGCATTGATTTCCTTCCAAAGTCCTTCGCAGTAAGCTGTATTCTTCACTGCGGCATATACGGCTGCTCCGGCAAAGACCGGACAAGCATCTTTGATCTCCTGTGATACTTTTATTTCAAACATAACTTATTATAAACCAATCATCGGCATCCCAACAATTACAAATGCCGATTATTACTTTCTAATCATTATTCCCGACAAAATACGGCCGGAGTCAATCCCCAGTCTACGCGCAGAGAAAAAATCATCTTGATGAATATAGGTACAGATACCGGCTACTTCAATTTGCCCGGCAGGAATTCCGGCATAAAGCAATTCACTCCGGTTGGCTTCCCACAGATCAATATGGTGTTTTGTCTTCCTTTTTTTGTAGAGATAATGGACATATCAAAACCCCGCCTCACAAAAAGCTTGATAAACTTCATCCCCTACTTCAAAAGCCTCCAATGAAATACTGGGACCGATGCAAGCTATGAGATCTTTCCCTTGCGAGCCGTATTGGTTATCCATGACTGAAACTGTCTTCTCCACAATCCGGGCCACCGTACCACGCCATCCGGCATGAATGGCAGCCACTACCTTCTTTCGGGTATCATATAATAAAACAGGAACACAATCGGCCGTAGATACACAAACACAATATCCCGGCAATGTAATCACCAATGCATCCAATGCCTTCAAAATTCAGTATTTAATGAATAGTATAAAGAACGATTTTCAACATGGTCACTATGGGTCTGATGCGGAATTACGAGTTCTTTAATTTTGATGTAACAAGTTACGCAAATTCCTTATTCTGATTCACATCTTCTGCCTCGTCCCCGCAATATCCGTTACAATTGAACGAGGTGTAGTTCCCCTTACTACAACCTCCGTGACGGGTGGTAGAAAAACAAGAAATGTTGGGATATGCCTTCATCAGCTCATATCCCAACATTTTATTATCTGATGTCAGCCATTTCATTTCTTTTCCTCTTCTTCGTCCCAATCCTCATCTTCATATTCATAATCGAAGTCATCATCGGCATCTTCTTCATATTTATATTCAAAGTCCTCATCCTCACCCATGTCTTTCAACTCTTCCTGCAGTTTGGCAACATCTTTGGCGCGATGAACAATTGTTTCCGTACGGACACCTTCCAACTTATTGCTGTCTTTATTCAATTCTGTCCATAAAATATCCTTCAGCTGCTGTATCCCCGACCAGTCACCGACGAGATAAAGATATGCGGAACATTATCCGGCAATGTCGGCTCCAACATGGCAATCAGTTCTTCATCCAACATGTCACTTTTGGTAATGGCAAGCACACGTTGTTTATCCAACATTTCCGGGTTGAAGGTAGCCAACTCATTCAGCAGGATTTCATATTCCTTACGGATATCATCTGTATCACCCGGTACCATAAAGAGTAACAAAGAGTTGCGTTCTATATGGCGCAGGAAACGAAGTCCCAGTCCTTTTCCCTCACTGGCCCCTTCAATAATTCCGGGAATATCCGCCATGACAAAAGATTTTCCTTCGCGATAGGACACGATACCCAAATTCGGCTCCAGCGTAGTAAACGGATAATTGGCTATTTTAGGACGTGCCGCCGATACAGTAGACAATAAAGTGGATTTCCCTGCATTAGGAAAACCTACCAAACCTACATCAGCCAACAGTTTTAATTCTAAAATAACCATCAGTTCCTGCATGGGTTCTCCCGGTTGTGCAAAACGTGGCGCCTGGCGGGTTGCTGTACGGAAGTGCCAGTTTCCCAATCCCCCACGTCCTCCTTTCAACAGAATTATTTCTTGTCCGTGTTCGGTGATATCACAGATATATTCACCTGTTTCAGCATTATAAACAACTGTACCACAAGGCACTTCAATAACTTTGTCTTCACCATCTTTACCAAAGCTTTTGTTCTTCGATCCATTGCCGCCGTGTGTGGCAAACACGTGGCGGTCATACTTCAGATGAAGCAATGTCCAATAATTACGGTTTCCCCGCAAAATAACATGACCTCCTCTACCGCCATCACCACCGTCAGGGCCACCATTGGGTACATACTTCTCACGACGCATATGCGCAGAGCCTCGCCCGCCCTTACCCGAGCGGCAATATATCTTCACATAATCAACAAAATTCGATTCAGCCATAATTAATAATTTACTAATTTTCCAACTTACTAATGTGCCAATGAAACTGTACTCCATGTATCATTATGCAGACTGACACTTTGGTGGACTGCTACATCAGCACATTAGCACATTATTATAATTTTTCGACAGTAGCAACAATGTCGGCAAAAATAGCATCCATCGTACCCAAGCCGTGAATATGCTGATATTTACCTTCGTTCTTGTACCAGTCAATCAGCGGAGCCGTCTGCGAGTGATAAACAACCAAACGCTTCTTTATTGTTTCCTCGTTATCATCAGCACGTCCCGATTCCTGTCCACGCTTAATCAGGCGGGTCATCAGTTCTTCTTCGGGTACATCCAAGTCCAACATAACAGATACTTCCTGTCCACGTTCGGCCAGCATTTTCTTCAACGCTTCTGCCTGGGCGATGGTTCTGGGGAACCCATCAAAAATAACCCCTTTGCTTTCCTTGAAACTATCCAGCGTACTTGCCAGAATATCAATAATCAATTCATCAGGCAGCAACTGGCCCTGATCAATATATCCTTTGGCTGTCTTTCCCAATTCTGTACCCTTCTTAATCTCAGCACGAAGCACATCCCCTGTTGAAATGTGATTAATACCATTCCGGCAATGTCCTCGTTCAGTCCGATTACTTCTTTGATAACTCCGGTGGAAGTCACTCCCTGATAAGAAGCCAGCTTGACAAAAGATATTTCGCAAGGGATTGTGATGTGTTTCAGCAAGTCGGCCGTAAACATAAACGAACCATTCAACACGCTGAGGAATAGTGGGTTCTTATCTGCCAAATCGCGATTGATTTCGTTCGCCACGCGAATCACTTCTTTCTGAATATCTTGTTCTTTAATGGAAACAGTGAACTGCTTGTCTTTTATCTGCATGCTATCCATAACCGGTTATTTTAAAAAAGTTGTCGCAAAAATACAATTTTTATTCCACTCTGTACATCTTCTTCTGCAATTTCTTTGAAAGAAGAAGCAGAATCGGTGAGATAGTTAGCGATGTTCCTCCATTAAGCAGTCCACAGAATATCCCTTTATGAAATAAATAAAAAAGCTATTTAACAGCCTATCGGATAAGAATAAATAGACAATAAAAAGAATAGCCGGAAAGAAATAAGAGTAATCATATTTTAGACGCAAACACCCCCACTGATCCACTTCATTAAATTTTTAGTCGGGTAGATAATAAAGCGGATCCCACCTTAAATGTACATTGGTTTCCACCTTAGCCAAAAGTAAATTCGACATTTTCGATACTGGCAAAAAGCATTCCTTCTCTTTTCCTCAAAAAGATCTTGTCTTCTCGGGCCAGCCAACCAATAGCGAGAGCTACGTCTTCAAACGTCAAACTTAATTCACGGCACAAATCGAACATTGAAAGTTCACCTTTTTCATTTAAGATGCGCCATACTTTCCCGGCATTCAAGCCAATTTTTGTCTTTTCCATCATGCAAACTTTAGAAGATTAAACAATCCGTTATTTATGATTTAATCATTGTGAGCACAGGAAAATAATGTTATGCACATTACCTACCTACAAAGATAACATTTTTCTCGAAAAAAGCAAATAATCAGCACCATAATACTCAATTCTCCTACTATCTCCGACACTGACTGAAGCGCTTCTTCGTCATCCTTGTGCGAACAGGCTATATCTTATGTCCGGTACATTCATAGAGAAGTTACTCCCCATTAAATGTAAACTTGCTGAAAAGTTTCACTTCATGCATTACAATCTATAATCAAAGTTTGCGTTTATAGTTCTTCGCCTGTCAACAGGAACTTTGCTACCTATACAAAACAACTTTACTTTCCATAAAGAAGAATTTTCCGACCTATCTCCTGTAACTCATCTATCTATGATTAACACGTTTTTCTTCCCATAACAAACGGGAAAAGTCAGAATAATCATGTACATTTGTAGGGCGAAAACTAAAAAAAACATCACAATGAAAATATTTCCAAGCAGCAGTATAAAGAAACTGGACGCATATACCATTGAGCACGAGCCGATTGCCTCAATAGACCTCATGGAACGTGCCGCAACCGCACTGACAAAAGCCATAATGAACAGGTGGAGCCGGGAAACTCCCGTCACCGTATTTGCCGGACCGGGCAACAACGGTGGAGACGCCCTCGCCGTGGCTCGTATGCTATCCGAAAAAGGATATAAAACAGAGGTATATCTCTTTAACCCGAAAGGTGAACTCTCCCCGGACTGCCAGACCAACAAGGAACTGGTGGAAATGGCAGAGGAAGTGACATTCCACGAAATCAGCACCCAATTCGTCCCTCCCACCCTGACACCGGACCATTTGGTTATCGACGGGCTTTTCGGTTCGGGACTGAACAAACCGTTGAGCGGAGGATTCGCAGCCGTTGTGAAATATATCAATTCTTCTCCGGCTATGGTAGTAGCTATTGACATCCCTTCCGGACTTATGGGAGAAGAAAATACATTCAACGTGAAAAACAACATTATCCGCGCCGACGTAACGTTCAGCCTGCAGCTTCCGAAACTCGCTTTCCTTTTTTGCTGAAAACACCGAATATGTAGGCGAATGGGATTTATTGAATATCGGATTGAGCGAAGAGGGTATTGAAGAGACGGAAACAAACTACGAGATGCTGGAACTGGAAGATATACGTTCACTCATCAAACCACGCCAACAGTTTGCCCACAAGGGGAATTTCGGTCATGCCCTCCTGATTGCCGGCTCGAAAGGTATGGCGGGTGCATCGGTATTGGCAGCTCGTGCCTGTCTCCGTTCGGGAGTAGGACTGCTGACTGTACACGCACCGATATGCAACAACGACATTCTGCAAACGTCCGCCCCCGAAGCCATGGTAGAAACAGATGTCAGCGAAACATGCTTTGCCGTACCTACCGATACGGACGATTATCAAGCTGTCGGCATCGGCCCCGGACTGGGAAGAAGCGAGGAAACGGAAGCTGCCCTGCTCGAACAGCTCGAACATTGCCAGACTCCCGTAGTAGTGGACGCTGACGCACTCAACATCCTTGCCAACCACCGCCACACACTGACACACCTGCCGAAAGGTTCTATCCTCACCCCACACCCGAAGGAACTGGAACGGCTGACCGGTAAGTGTCAGGATTCATACGAACGACTGACCAAAGCCTGCGAACTGGCTCATGCCGCCAACGTACATATCATCCTGAAAGGCGCCTATTCCGCCATTATCACCCCGGCAGGAAAATGTTATTTCAACCCGACCGGAAATCCGGGAATGGCAACCGGAGGCAGTGGCGATGTATTGACCGGAGTGATCCTAGCTCTGCTAGCCCAAGGCTATCCCGCCGAGGATGCAGCTAAGATCGGTACTTACATTCACGGATTGGCCGGAGACATCGCCCAGAAAAAACAGGGCATGATCGGATTGATCGCAAGCGATATCATCACCTGTCTGCCGACGGCATGGCGACTTGTAAGCGAATAAAAGTTAAGAAGTTACCCTTTTTTCAATAACTTCATTAACTTTGTTTTCAAAACCAGTTAAAAAGAACCGAATATGAAAAAGTTGATTATAGCAGCGGGACTACTTATGACAACTTCCGCCTATGCACAAACCGAAGTACTGACAGGAGTTACCCGAGGAAAAGACTACGGAGTGGTTTACAGTCTTCCCAAAACCCAAATAGAACTTGAAATAAAAGCCAACAAAGTCAACTATACTCCCGGAGAATTCAGCAAATATGCTGATCGTTACCTGCGACTGACCAACGTATCTGCCGAGCCCGACGAATATTGGGAACTGAACAGCGTAAAAGTTAAATCAGTAGGAGTCCCTAACAGCGAAACGACTTACTTTGTCAAACTAAAGGATAAAACAGTAGCCCCTCTCATGGAACTGACTGAGGACGGAATTGTGAAATCAATCAACGTCCCTTACAGCAAGAGTAACGAGATTAAAAAAGCTGCTCCCGTCACTCCCGCCACCGTAAAAGCGAATCCTCGTGATTTCCTTACCGAAGAAATCCTGATGGCTAGCTCTACCGCCAAGATGGCCGAACTGGTAGCTAAAGAAATCTATAATATCCGCGAAAGCAAAAATGCCCTTTTACGCGGCCAAGCGGACAACACTCCTTCGGACGGCGCCCAACTCAAAATCATGCTCGACAATCTGAACGCACAGGAAGACGCCATGACCAAGATGTTCTCGGGCACACGTGACAAAGAGGAAAAGACATTTACGATCCGACTTACACCGGATAAGGAACTGAATAACGAAGTTGCTTTCCGTTTCTCTAAAAAGCTGGGGGTAGTTGCCAACAACGACCTGGCCGGCACTCCTTTCTATATCACTCTGAAAGACTTGAAAACAGTCAAAATGCCACAAGACGACGGGAAGAAGAAAAAAGAACCGGAAGGAATTGCCTACAACGTCCCCGGACAAGCGCAAATCACGCTGACCGACGGCAAAAAGAAACTGTATGAAGGAGAAGTACCTGTAACGCAATTCGGCATTATCGAATACTTGGCTCCGGTATTGTTCAACAAGAACTCAACTATCAAGGTGTATTTCGACCCGAATACCGGCGGACTTCTTAAAGTAGACCGGGAAGAAGGGAAATAATGAAACTCTAAAAAGAAAAGAATATGGGCGGTGAAGGACACATGCTCGACATGATACGTCGGCTTAGCGAAGGAAGAGAAGCCTCCCGCCTGCGTCGCGAGCGAAACAACGAGAAGCTAAAACATTTAAACCGTAGCAACGAACATTACCCGTTGCCCAATACCACGTCGGAAGAAATGGAACGTATCATCCGTGATTCCGAGAAGAAAAAGGAACGGGACAACAGCTACTTCGTATGGGGGACACTGATTATCATGGGCGTCCTGATTGCAAGTGCCGTTATACTATGGGCTATCTTTATTAAATAATTTATTCCCCGCAGAGTAACACAGAGCCTTTTAATCTTACCGTAAAGAGAGGATTCAGTGAGACACTGTGTTACTCTGTGGGGAAATGAAATTTTATAAAACCGTCTTTCTGTAACTGATAAAGATAAGTAGATACACGTGACTCGTAGCCTGCTTCATTCTGAAAGTGGTCTGCGAGTTTTTCTATGATTTCACGCACCGTCTGTTTCCCGTCAATCAGTTCCCATACAACCGTTCCGTGTTCTTCCAAATGCACATGAAGCTCCTTCGACATCCCCTTCGGAACAAGAAAGCGTTGCATCCACGTATATTTAAAACGAGGGAAGGAGAGCACAATTGTCTCCCCTTCCCTTTCAGCTGTAATATGTTCACTGCGACAGGGAATTACATCCAACAGGTTGATTTTCTCTTTGGCTGCCATACTTTGATCTCCTTATTTCAAGAATATTATATTGAGTCTTTAATATTATACCGATTCTTTTTTAATATTAGCTTCTTCCAGGCCATAACCTTTTTTCCTGTTCTCTGCCTTCAACATCAAAGATACAATCAACGCAAGCACACCGAAGATAGCAAAAATAGCCATAGGTAACGTGTAATCATACGTCTGCGCACCGTCTACCACCGGACCTTTGCAATAAGAGTTCAACACCCATCCGATCAGCAAAGGCACGCCCATCAATCCCCAGTTCTGTACCCAAAAGATCAACGCATAAGCCGTTCCCAACTGTTTCTCCGGAATAATCTTCGGAACCGAAGGCCACATAGCTGAAGGAACCAACGAGAAAGCGAAGCCTAACACAATCATAATGATCGTGGCAAACCACCACACATTCAGGATAGGAAGTGCAAACATAGTATGCACGAATATCAGCATCACTGCACCAATAGTCATCAACGTGGCACCTTTGCCGATACGGTCATACAGCGAACCGAACAACGGAGTCAGGATGATCGCACCGATCGGTAACAATCCCGGGATCGTCCCCGCCAATTTCGGGTCTACATTATATTTCTGTACCATTAAGTCCGCCGCATACTTGATAAAGGGGAATACAGCCGAGTAGAACAATACACATAGTAATGCAATCAGCCAGAACCCCTTATTGGTAATGATATACACAATATCTTTCATACGGAAAGGTTCTTCGGGTTCAAGCCCTTGTGCGTCAAGTGAAGCATCCAACTTCTTATCATAGAATGTGTAAATAAAGAAAGCAATCGTACCTACACAAAGCATAACCAGGCAGAAAAGAATCGGCGCGGGAATATTGGTATGAAAAGCACCTGCCTCGTCAGTAGATCCGAAAAAGTCGGCCAAAGGAACCGTGAGCACCATTGCCAGAGTTGTTCCGATACGTGCCGTAGCCATTTCAAGTCCCATAGCCAATGCCATTTCCTTACCCTTGAACCATTTCACGATAATCTTGGAAACTGTGATACCGGCAATTTCCACACCTACACCGAAGATAGCATACCCCAATGCTGCCAATGTTACCTGCATCTTGAATCCGAAGAGCATGGCACCTTCCGGAAAAGTAGTAGAAATCGCATAGTATTTCAATCCACAGCCGAATACCATCAACAGACACGCCCCCATTCCGGTAAAACGGACCCCCATCTTATCCAGAATGATACCGCCGAAGATCAACATCAACAAGAATACATTAAACCATCCGTAAGCGCTTGTGAAGAAACCATAATCCAGACTGTCCCATAGTAGTTCTTTCTCAAGCATGGGTTTTAGAGGAGACATTACGTCGGTGAGGAAATAGCCGCATAGCATAGTAAATGCGACTAATGCAAGAACACTCCAGCGTAACACTGCGGAGTCATTCAATTTCTTTTTTAAATGTTCTGTCATTGTTATATTTAAATAGTAGTTAATAATCTTTATACGACCAACAAAGATAGTTAAATCTCCATTGTATACCTCACAAAGAGATTTGTTTTTAGAAAAAAAGTTAGGCGCGGATTACATGAATTGCACGGATTCATTAACAAATCCGTGTAATCCGTGTAATCTGCGCCCAAATATAGAGAAATACAGAAAACCTTCTGTCCCCTCTTAAATGGTTTCACCCAATCCCTCTCTGCAATCCGAATGGATTATTCAGCAGCAGGAGCCGGAGTTTCAGTAGCCGGTGCCGGAGTTTCTGTAGCAGGTGCATTGGTAGCAGGAGCTTCAGTTTGCGGCGCAGCCGTACCTGCGGGTAAGTTATACGGGTTAGTCTGTTGTTCTTTCTGTGCCTGTTCCAACACTGCGTCTTTAGCAACAGCAGAGCGAGGAACTACATAAGCAGTAGCAATGCTCATTACCACCATGAAGATAGCTAAGCCCCATGTTGCTTTTTCCAGAAAATCTGTAGTCTTGCGCACGCCCATGATAGCGTTAGATGAAGAAAAACCAGAAGCAAGTCCGCCTCCTTTTGAATTCTGAATCAGCACGATGAAGCACATCAGCAAGGCTGCAATCACCATTAAGATAACGAATAATAAGTACATTTTTAGTTATTTTGAATTAGCGTTAATAATCAATTTCTCCAAAAATCTGATTTGGTCTGCAAAGTAAGCATTTTTTTTTGGATATTTCAAGCTTAATTTTTTAATTATTTCAAGAGCTTTCGAATATCGTTGCTGTTTAACATAGATTTTGGCCAAAGTTTCGGTAAAACAGCTATCATCTTCTTCCTCTGCCGCACTCACTTCTTCCGAAGGAGTAACAGAGATTTCCGCTTCCTCTTTTAAAGGTTTCAGACAGAGAGGAGCCTCACTTTCGCTCTTTTCAATAAAATCGTCTATCAGTTCGTATCCTTTCAACTTCGGAGCGACTTCTTCCGATTCGGCAGCAGTCGTATTGTCTTCCAACAGATAAGTTGTATAGTCCATTGAATAGTCGAAAGTTGTCTGACCGGCCACCTCCTCCGGCACCGTAGACAGAAAAGCGTCAATCAACGCCAGGGTGCGGTCTACCGAAGGCTCGTTTTTCAGCACTTCCGTAAGGGGCACTCCTTTCTTACGGGACTGGACGGCAAACCGGTCACCTTCGATCAACTGAAACAGTTTCCGGCGATCGGCAATGTACAGAACCGCTTTCCGCAGTTCCGCGCCAAAATTAATATCATGGAGAATATACAGGTTCTTCAGATACAGCAGACGAAGTGACTGAAAATACGGATACCTCGCAAGCAGATTGCGCAGTTCGTACAAAGTATCCCTATTCAGCGTCTCGGGATGCTGAATCCATTGTTGAAAGTTAACAGAAGTCATTAAAATTACCAGTTTGCTACAGTTGCATTAAATATTTGGTCGGTGATCTCTTTAGACATTTCAGCAATCAATCCGTCCTGTACGGCAGTCAGCAACTGGCTAGAGTCGTAGGTACGGAACGCAGAAAACTGTTGTTCAAAGTCTTCGGCATGATTGGTGTTGTTGACAAAGCGTACATTGACCGTGATGGTCAGTTTCGTCTCCGAAGAATAACCGTCAGCGGATACAGCCTGGTTGTATTGGTTGTAGCCTGTAATTTCTCCGTCGATCTGCAAGTCCGCGTTCTGATTCGGCTTCAGCAGTTGCAGACGGGTCTGGCGGATAAAGATATCTTTCAGGTCTTCATTGAACTTCGTCGCCAACGGGGCATACACATACTCCGACTTTATCGGGAAATCGGCAATGGAAATCGTCTTCACCTTATCATAGTTGATAGACGAGCCGTTAAACTTATAGGAAACAGTGCACGCAATGACTACCAACGGTAATGCAAGCAGTAGCGCAACGCGTGGCGTTATCTTTTTAATCCAGTTCATATTCTTTTATTTTTCTATAAAGTGTACGCTCGGAAATGTTCAAATCCTTAGCCGCACTCTTCCGTTTTCCATGATGTTTCTCCAGTGCTTTACGTATCATTTCCTTTTCAACTTCATCCAGTGCCAAGTTTTCTTCTACATATTCTTCCGTATCCTGAATATCATCATCGTCGTCTTTCGGACAGACAGTTGCCTGCTGCATCGGATGAATAATGGCAGGCACCGAAGGCTGGTTTGCCGTTGTCACTACCGGAGTAGCGACGACTTGCCCTACTTGCCCCATTTGTGCCACCTGTCCGGCACGTTCCGCCATCAGGTTGTGCACCATCTTTTTCAGCTCCGCCACTTCCTGCCGCATATCGAACAGAACGGAATAAAGAATCTCCCGCTCGCTTTCAAAACCCTTGCTCTCACGTGTACCCAGCAATGCGGGAAGACGTTGTGTATTCTGCGCGGGAAGATAAGTCTGCAAGATGGCAGCGTTAATCTCCCTGTTAGTTTCAATAATCGAAATTTGCTCGGTGATGTTCTTCAACTGACGCACATTTCCCGGCCACGGGTAAGCCAACAACTCTTTCTTCGCGTCTTCCGTCAACTGAATAGCAGGCATCCGGTATTTCTCTGCAAAGTCTGCGGCAAACTTACGGAACAACAAAAGTACATCGTCTCCGCGTTCACGAAGAGGCGGTATCTGGATAGGCACGGTATTCAACCGATAGTACAGGTCTTCACGGAAACGCCCCTCGGCAATGGCTTGCGTCAGATTGACATTGGTAGCGGCCACAATACGCACATCTGTCTTTTGTACACGGGACGAACCTACTTTGATAAACTCACCGCTTTCCAGCACACGGAGCAGCCGCGCCTGAGTAGGCAACGGCAACTCCCCCACTTCATCAAGGAAGATAGTTCCACCGTCAGCTTCTCCAAAATATCCTTTCCGTTCACCAATCGCACCGGTAAATGCTCCTTTCTCATGTCCGAACAGTTCGGAATCGATCGTACCTTCGGGGATGGCTCCACAGTTGACAGCGATATACTGTCCGTGCTTCCTCCGGCTGTATTGATGAATGATTTGCGGAAAACTTTCCTTTCCAACTCCGCTTTCTCCGGTAATCAGCACAGACAAATCGGTAGGCGCTACCTGAATGGCAACATCTATGGCACGTGATAAGGCCTCGGTATTGCCAATAATACCGAAACGCTGTTTCACTTGTTGTATCTCCGTTTTTGTCATTACTTCCTATTAATCTTCGTCTACTGTATCCAGCTTTAGTTTATCACTATCATCCCGTTTCTCGTAATACTGTTTCCGCAACGGATTCGCACGGGCCGCTTTTTCCCGTTGACGATTGCGGAATACATCAATGGCAACATAAACTGCCTGACGGAACGAGTCCTCGCTCGCCAGTCCCTTCCCTGCAATGTCGTATGCCGTACCATGTGCCGGAGAAGTGCGAACCACCGGCAATCCAGCCGTATAGTTCACTCCGTCGTCCATAGCCAATGCCTTGAACGGAGCCAATCCCTGATCGTGGTACATCGCCAATACTCCGTCAAAATGGGTATAATTGCCCGATCCCATAAAGCCGTCGGCAGCATAAGGTCCGTAACAAAGAATCCCCTTTTCCTCCATTTCCTTCATGGCAGGGATAATCACTTCCTGTTCTTCCGTACCCAGCAAACCGCCGTCTCCGGCATGAGGATTGAGAGACAACACCGCAATACGCGGAGCACCGATGCCGAAATCCTGCTTCAGGCAATGATGAAAGATCATCAGCTTTTCCTGAATCAGTTCCTTCGTAATCGTAGTCGCAATCTCTCTGACAGGGATATGCGTCGTCACTAGAGCCACACGAAAATCATTCTTCATCAGAATCATCAACGATTTGTTTCCGTTGCCCAAACGCTCTTCGATATACTCCGTATGTCCGGGAAAAGAAAATTCTTCCGACTGGATTGTATGTTTGTTAATCGGAGCTGTCACAATTACGTCAATCAGCCCCTCACGATAGTCTTCGATAGCCCGTTCCAAAGCGCCCAATGCGGCCTTACCGGCTTCGGGGTCAGGTTTGGAAAACTCAACTTTCACTTCATCATCCGTACAGTTCACTACGCTCAAGCGGTTGCATCCCGCTTCGGAAGCCGTATTGATAATACTGAAGTTAGTCTGCACATCCAAAGCCTTGCGGTGATAAGCAGCGACTTTCGGTGAACCGTAGATAATAGGAGTGCACAACTCCAGCATAGTAGGATCCGAGAAAGTCTTTAAGATCACTTCATAACCTACCCCGTTTATGTCTCCTTGGGTAATGCCGATTCTTATTTTATTATCTTCCATGTTTTTATTTATTAGTTTGTTCCGCTTCCTTGGCTGCTCCTCCCAATGGGATCTGGTTTTGCTGAACCTCATTCGGAAGTTTCAGTGTATAAAGAGATGCCTCCATTTGGCGCACCAGGTTACGTTTCATTTTATCAGGTGAATAAACAAATATTTCTGCTGTGATAATTCGTTGGTTTTTCTCATCCAGACGCGTGTGCGAAACAAACGGGCCACCCATGAAATCGCCCTTCATGCGCCACAGTCCGCGTGCTTCCATTGTGTAACTGTTCTGTACATTGATCGGACGTACATCGGTCAGTAAAGAATCCGTTGACATATAAACCCCTTCCTTGAATCCCGGAATGTTCGCCTTCATCACAGAGTCACGCTTATGCACAAAATATTCTTTGGTGAACGTATCTTTATCGGTATAAGGATAAGAATACATCACGAAGTTACGGTCGGCAGTACCTGTATTGGTGGAAGCCCAGAAGAAATCTTTTCCGGTCTTGGAATTAGCCAGTTCGGCAGGCAACCAGATATCGCAACCAAATAAGCTATCCACTTTCTGTGAGATGAAATTGCTGTGCTTTTCTTCCAACATGGAAATCTGACGATTCATTTCCGCATGGGTAAAGAAGTCAACAATAGTCTGCTTATTCTCTTCCACAAACTTTTGGAATTCTTGTTCATTCGGAGCCTGAATGGTCAATATCATCTGTGGAGAAGCATAAACGTCTTTCGCATACTTGAAAGAAGCTTTCGTATAAATATCCTTTATATCTACGATAATGATATTGCGGATCAACTTCAACGTTGAATCATAATCTTTCGGTGAAGTATACATAATACGGAAAGAAGGTTCCGACTGCGGCAACCCCGGCATATCCGAATCGAGCACATCATGCAAGGCCCTTCCTGCCGCACGATCCCAAACGCCGTGATCTACTACTACCAAAAGTTCGTATGCACGCCCACTAGAAGTGTGATTCCCTTTCAGACCACAAGAAGCAAAAACGAAGGCTACCAGAGCCATGCTTAAATAAAAAAAGTACTTTTTCATGATGTTCGATTTTTATATTAGCTCTTATTATTTTCCTCCTGTTTCGCAGTCGACAACATGCCGCAAGCTGCAAAAATATCTTCTCCGCGCGAAGAACGGATTGTAGTAAAAAGCCCGTGCGTGGTCAAGTAGTCACGGAAACGGGTCATCGTATCCATATCGGCTCCTTCAAGGGCAACTCCCGGAATAGAATGGAAACGGATCAGGTTAATCCGGCAATCCAGTCCGCGAAGCAGTTTGAGTAACTCCTTGGCATAAACTTGCGAATCATTAAGCCCCTTAAAAACAATGTATTCAAACGAAAGTCTGCGCTGTTTACTAAAATCATAGTTTTTTAACAGTTCCACCATTTCGGTAATCGAATAGCCTTTTTCCGCCGGCATCAGTTCGGAACGCTGCACCGCCAACGGCGAATGGAGGCTGATTGCCAAATGACAATCACTTTCTTCAATAAAACGTTTCAGCCCTTTCCGCAATCCGACAGTGGAGAGGGTGATACGCTTCGGGCTCCACGCATGACCGTAATCAGCCGTCATTATCTCCAATGCCTGCAATACTTCATCCAGATTATCGAGCGGTTCGCCCATGCCCATCATCACGACATTTGTCAACTTGTCCCGTTCCGGCAAGGAGTGAATCTGATTGATAATCTGATGGGCGGTCAGGTTGGCCTTATAACCTTGTTTTCCGGTCATGCAGAACTTGCAGTTCATCTTGCAGGCTACTTGTGAAGATACACACAAAGTCGCCCGGTCATCATCCGGGATATATACGGATTCTACAAAGTGGTTCTCACCTACTTTATACAAATACTTCACCGTACCGTCCACAGAGCGCATTTCATCTACCGGCGCCTCTGCTCCCACCTCATAGTTCTGCTTGAGCAACTCCCGATACTTCAACGACAAATTTGTCATTTCATCAATCGAGGCCACCTTCTTATCATAAAGCCAGGATGCAATCTGCTTGGCTGCAAAGCCCGGCATTCCCAGACGTTTCACCAGTGATTGAAGCTCCACAAGAGTCATTCCTAAGAGGGGATATTTAGACATCATTCTTTCTGTTCATGGTTTATATTTGCAAATGTAAGGAAATAAAGTCGATTTCCGTACAGCGAGGATGTAAAAGTTAACAAAAAAGGTCGTTCCCGAAAGAGGAACGACCTTTTGCAGTTATCGTTTTTACGACTAATCTTAGAAGAACAGGTAACGTGTATCCTTCACTTTTCCTTTCAGATACAGGTCGTTCATCAGACGGCTTGCGAAGCGTGCGTGCATGTTAGCCAATGTAGCTTCTTCATCTTTTGCGTTGAATGTATCGTTCAGTTTGTCCTTGCCATATACTTGCAGAACAAATACGCCGGCATTACCTTTGATCGGAGCGCTCAATTTGTTTATTTCAGCCACAGAAGCATAAGCACCTACCAACGGTTCGCTGCTGCGCAATGCAGAAACATAAGCGGGAGCGGCAAATGTAACCAGCTTCAAAGAATCGCTGACAGCGTTCGGCATAGCCTTGTACTGGTCGAGTGAGGTTGCGTTGGCAGCCTTCATGTCAGCCATAATCTTTTCGGCTTTCTTATCTTTCACGATCTCAGCTCTCAACTGTTCCTGTACGGCTTTCAATGGACGGTATCCTTCCGGCTTGATGTTTACCAGACCAACGACCATCATGTGATCGCTTTCGCCACATTCATACAGGCCTGAAACCTCACCTGCTTTTGCTGCAAATGCCCATCTCAAAGCTTCTTTCGTACCTTTCACACCTCCGATACCATGTTCGGAGCTATACAAATCAGCTCTGTCAAGCAATTTGTATCCGGCTTCTTCGGCGTTAGCCACCATTTTCTCAACAGAAGGATTGGCAGCGATAAACTGGCTGAAGTCATTGTAAGCACGGTTGTATGTTTCCTTGCTGAATTCAACTTCACGCTTCACCACAGCTACTTTATATTTATCCTTCACTGCTTTCTTGTTAGTCACCTGAAGAATAACGTTAGCTTGACCCAACGGCAAGTTTACCAGTTCGTTCACACCTGTGCTGTTAATAGCAGAAATAAATTTCAAGTTGTCACCGTCAATTTGTGCACCTTCGTACTGTGCAGCAGTCATCCAGTTGGAATCACCGGTCTGACCGTATTTCTTAGCAAGATCTACGAAGTTAGCACCACCTTTGATAGCATTGTAGATACTGTCGGCCAGAGTTTTCGTCTTAGCTGCATCTGCCGCATATACCTGAATCTGACGGAACTCAACAGAATCGGCAGCCGCAGTCTTGGCTACAATTTTGAATGAGTTGATCGTATTATCGCCACCATTATAGTAAGGACCATAAACAGAACCAACAGAAGCAGAGTCCAAACGTGCAACTACATCCGACGGGAAAGCAGTCTTGTTGTAGAACAAGTCTACATAAGGAGCTTCGAACCAACCGAACGAATGAAAGAAGTATAATCATCCGTTGTAGTAGCCAACTGTTCAGTAGCTTCGTCCACTTCCTTCTGGATAGCGGCGCGGTCGGCAGCACTGGCAGTTACCTGTACGTCGATGTATTTGATATCACGAGTTTCCTGGTATTGCTTGAACTGTTCTTTTTTCTTGTTATACAAGTCTTTCAGTTCCGATTCTTTCACTACGATTGTAGAATCTACCATAGAAGAATAAGGAACGGCAGCCAGCAACATATTGTATTGGTTTACTCTTGCGTCGAAAGCATCCTGTGCTTCCACCGGGTTAGAGATAAGCGCTTTGGATACCAATGCCTGATACTTTTCAGCCAGACGGCTCTGAATCAGAGTTTTCTGAATGAACGACCAATATTTATACATATTGTTGTACTGTTCAGCATACTGTGCCGGCATCTGCGATTCGTTCATTTTAGCATATTCTACCAGGAACTTGTTCAACATATCCTTATCGAAGTTTCCGGTTTGCGGATTCTGGAAAGGAGTCTGTCTCAACAAAGGATGAACGCCAGCTTTCAGGATGTCCTGAATTTCAGCAGTAGAAACAGTCAGTCCCAGTGCTTCAGCTTCTTTTTCAATCAGTTTATTGTTAACGTAGGAACGCCATACTTCATCGCGTACCTGACTGGTTTGTTCGTCATTCAAGGCGGTCACTCCACGCATGAGTTTCACCACTTCGGTATATTCTTCTACCAAGTTCTGATACTCCTGAGCGGAAAGAGCGTCTCCGTTCACCTCACCAACGTCATGTGCCTGGTGCGGTTGCATCACCTTCCATGCGTCACCCGCAATGAAAGCAAACAGCGCCAAGCCGATAACAATCACCAATAGAGGTCCTTTCGACCTAATGTTTTGTAATGTTGCCATTTTGATTAATACGATTTATGTTTATTATTATTTCTTCTAATTGTCGTTTTAGCGCACGAAGATACAAAAAATGCTAATATGCTTCTATTTATTGGCTAAAAATTTCTCGGTATTCGTCATTATTCCATGACTTTTAGGCGAACCAGTTCTATTTTCGTCGCCGTCACCTTGATTATCTTGAACTGATAACGTCCTACCCGAATCACTTCATGCAGTTTCGGGAAACTCTGATATTGATTCAGAATCAGTCCTCCCACTGTCAGATATTCGTCGGATTCAGGCAGGTCAAGACCGAACGTTTCGTTGACTTTCTCAATCTCCAGACGGCCGGACAATACATATTCATGCTCGTCTATCTGCTTGCTGATATAGGAAGTGTTATCATGTTCGTCTTCTATATCACCGAAGATTTCTTCTACCAGATCTTCCAATGACACAATACCGGACGTTCCGCCAAACTCGTCCACCACTACCGCAATTGTCTTTTTCTGTTGCATGAACAGTTTCATCAGCTTATTGGCGGACATTGTTTCGGGGACAATCGGCACTTGCTTCACATTCTCGTGCCAGTTGGTCGGTGCGCGAAACATCTCCGAAGAGTGGATGTAACCGACCACATTGTCAATATTACCGTCATATACGATAATCTTGGAGATACCCGACTCTATAAAACGGCTTTTCAGTTCATCCAGCGAAGTTGTAAGATCAACCGCCACCACTTCCGTACGGGGAACAATACAATCGCGTATTTTTATATTAGAGAAATCAAGCGCATTCTGAAAGATTTTCACTTCCGCATCCAGTTCCTCCTCATTCTCGGCATTATCAATGCTGCTCTGCACAAAATAATCAAGATCCACCTTTCCGAAAGCTTTGTCGGACGCATCCTTGTTTACCTTCATGCCGAAAATGCGCAGGAAGATGCAAGACAAACCGGAAGACAACTTGGATATAGGATATAAAACAACGTAACAAATAAAAAGTGGAACAGCGAAAACGTTCAATACCATATTGGGATTGATCTTGAACAATGTTTTCGGGAGGAACTCTCCGGTCACCAAAATAATCAAGGTAGAAATGACAGTCTGTGCCAACACCATTAGGAAGTGATTGTCAATAAAGCCGGCCAGCAGATTTTCACCAATGATCTGAGCCATCAGAATACCGTAGATAACCAAGGCTATATTGTTGCCCACCAGCATAGTGGAGATAAACTCATTCGGATTCTTGAAAAAGACAGACAGGATGCGGGAAGTGACTCCCCCCTTTGCGTTCCATTTCAAAACGCAGTTTGTCTACCGAGACAAAAGCTATCTCCATTCCCGAAAAGAAAGCGGAAAAAGCATGGTGATAATTAGAGAGATATAAATATTCATAGCTTATTTCACAGAATCTTTTTTCACGGAATCCGGCAGGGCTTTTGTTTCCGGTTGTGGCGGAGCAGTCGCCTCGTCGTCGACGTAGAATATACCTTCAATATTATGAATCGTATAAACGGTCATTTGCTGATTGGAGTCAAAACCATGTCCGGTAATAATACGGTCCGGCTGCTGGATACGTATAAACTTGTCGGAATACACTTTCTGCGTAGCTTCATTCCAGTAAAGCAGTTCCGTATTGAAACGCTCTCCTTTCCGGTTTTGTATATCCACGTTTCCTATCAGTTTCCAGAGTCTTTCCTTGTCATAGTAGTAGGCAGTATCCGCTTTGATACTGGCTTCTATATGAAAGATCGAATCGAACTGTTCAAGATACACTCCTTTTTCAAATGCCCAATAAGACGGCTTCTTGCGGTCGAAAACCAGCCACTCCTCCGTATTCACCCGATAGCGGGTCACTCCCGAATCGGATATAAGGGTTGTCACCCGGATGTCTGCATCACTGCCATGGAGTCACGTTCTGTAATAGCATTCCCCGTTATTTTCTTTTTGCCACCACAGGAGGGAAATAAAAGAAGCATAACAATTGTCCCTAAGACAATTGTTATGCTCATGCTTTTATGCAACAAACGGTTCTTTCGTTTTCGCAACATACGTTTATCTAATCGTTGTAGACTCTCCGATCCAGCCACCGATAGTAATACGGTCGCCAGCCTTATAACCTAACATAAACAGGTCTTTTGCTTGCGGAGTGTGTGCAGAATATCTGCCGATCAATTTGTTTGCTTCTTCAGCTACACTCGGGTCTACTTGTTTTGCGCGTTGCAATTTGTCAATTATAACAAAGTAAGTACACTTGTTCAGTGCAGACTCGTCACTCCAGTTAGGACTCATTGCATAAAGGTTGGCAATCAAGATATACGGAGCGCCATAATTTTCATTGAGACCGATAGCTTTCTGACAGTAAGTTCTTGCCTGTGACAATTTCTTAGCAGAAGCCAACACAGCAGCAGCTGCGTATGCTTTTTCCGCTTTCTTTATATTGTCAGTTTCCAGGTTGATAGCTTCATCAAAGAATTTCACTGCACTGTCGATATCACCTTTCTTGAATGCCTGATATGCACACCCGGTAGCAGCCTCTGCTGTCGGTTCCATTTTATAAGCATAGAAAGATGCCTGCAAATAAGCTTCACTTTCCGTACATTTCATCATTTTCATGATGTCGATTACTTTCTTCAAATAAGCGAGGTCAGTCTGATTAGCTTCTACTTTCGGGCCATAAATTCCTTGCAGTGATTCACAATCAGCAGTACCACTGTTTACAAACAAGGCAACCAAGTTATCTTTGATACCCAGCAGAGCTTTCTTCTTTGCTTCATTAGTTTCAGCAGCAATGGCAGCATCAGCATATTCGGAAGCAGCCAGATAATCCTGGATAAATTGTTCCTTATGAGCAGGATCAGCTTTCAGTTTATCCAAAGACATCTGCAGGAAATAGAAAATAGTAGCTCCGGCAGACTCGCCTTTTACAGCATTAACCGATTGGCTCAGCCATTGATAAGCCTGATTCACATCCAGTTTCGGAGCCAAGGCGATATAGTCTACAGCCTTGATACCCAAAGCTTCATCAGCAGAAGATACCTTCGTACCTTTAGCCAGGAATTCATCAGTGTATTTGATACGCAAGTCATGCGTATTCATCAGTTCATTAAAATATTTCTGATATTCCGGATTATTTCTGTCCTTAATCTGTGCCATTAAACCTTTCAGGATTTTATATCCGTCAGTAAAAGTGTAAAAACGGAGTGTGGGACAATTTTCCAACACAGCTTTCCAGGGAGTATACGCATCTTTAAAATTTCCTGCACGCACAGCTTCATGCGAGATACTACTGTTTGAATTACAGTTAGTCGCATCCTGTGCTACCACAGTAGTCGCCCCTGCCGAAAGGAACAACATAGCTACAAGCGTTTTAATTTTCATTGTATCTAAATTTTAGTTGTTAGTATAATATTATAGTCGTCTATTCTCTTCTCTTTTTAATTCTTGCATTACTCTACCCTACGCTTGAAGAACCAACGTTCGTTGAACGTAAGCCCGATACTTACGCGGAAGATATTTTCGTTCACAAAAGTCGCTTCTTGTCCACTGATACGAACAAACTGTCCACTGATACTAAGTATGGAACGCGAACGGGGAACAGGCAGACCGAAACCGGCAGTTACACCATATTCGCGGGTAGCCTTCTTGCCGTTGATCTTATAATACGGGGTCGTATAATAAGCTCCCAAACGATATTTTATGTGAGCAAGATAAGAACGTCCCAGCAAGTTAGGGATATATTCCGCACCCACAGATATTTTAGAACGGTCGCAATAAGCATAAGTTTCATCAAAATCACCACGTATGGATTCATCTGTTGTCCTTACACCAAAGTCTGCTTTCGACCATTGTTGCAAACTGTAATCCACTCCAATTGTCAGGCGTTTGTCATAGTTATAGGTAAATCCGACACCATACGTATTAGGGAGTGCCAATGTAGCATCCGGCGCCACGCTAGTTGAAGTTTCAACCGTACCTGTACTATTAGAGACCAACTGTGTGGTCACATCATAATCATTCCCCAGTTTTATTTTTGGAGAATATACAACACCAAGCGTCACTGAATGTTTCTTATCTATATCCTTTGTATACTGTGCTCCAAAGTCCAGCTTATAAGATGATACAGATGCAGTCGCCTGTTGCACAAAATTATAAGCCCCCGACACATTCGGATAATAAATAGTCCGCGAACGGGTTATATCCCCCCAGAAATAAGAAGCATTTACACCCACTGAAAGATCTTTGAATACCTTCACACCCAATCCGACATATAGTTGGTGTAAACCTCCGTCGCCTGTATAATTTCTGGCATAAGCTGTCGTATTACCAGTTGCGGGATCTGTCGCAGTCTGAGTATCCGACACCGTATATCCCACATTGGAGAACGGCAGCAAACCGATACTCATTGCTAGTCTCCTATGTAACCGGAATTGCATTGCCAGATAGTCGAAACTAGAGTTTTTGGCGTTCAGCTTCACGCCACCGCCACTAATATTCATATTTTGAAGACTGACGCCCCCTTCAAAGAGGAAAGTCAACGAGTCAATGGCTGTATACGAAGCAGGATTCAACGGATTGATCTGCGCTCCGTCCCGGAGTCCGAAAGCAATTCCTCCCATTGCCTTACTGTTTCCGAAGTTCTGGTCAGACAAGTCGCCATAGCCATATCGTGTATAAGGAGAGTTTGTATTATTTTGAGCGATTGCCATTCCGGTAACCATTGTGAGCAATAGCGCCCAAAGCGTGTGTTTAAATCCTACCATTATTATAGTTTAAAATTCTATTTAATCCTTTCAACACTAAAAATCTATCTGCAAAGATGATACTTTTTACGCTGCTATCAAAAGAAAAATCATCTCCGCCCGTTAAAAAAACCAAAAGTTCAGGATATTTATGCTTCATAGACTCAATATAACCTGAAATTTCGTATTCCATACCTTTCAACACCCCGGCGCGTATAGCCGTTTCGGTATCCCGCCCCATGGGGAGTTTGCGCCCGTTGGAGTCAATAAGAGGCAAGCGTCCGGTAAACTGGTTGAGTGCCTTGAAACGCATCTGCATACCGGGAGAAATATTACCACCATGATACTGTCCTTTCGAGTCTATAAACTCGTAAGTAATGCAAGTTCCCGCATCAATTACCAATATATCTCTACGAGGATATTGCTCATTCGCTCCCACCACAGCAGCCATTCGGTCGTATCCCAGCGTTTCGGGAGTTTCGTACAGGTTGGTGACCGGAAGCGGAGTCTTCGAATCGAGCCACAGCAAAGGGAAAGGCAAGGCGACCAAAGCCGCAAGCACCCGTTCGCTTAAATCAATCACGGTAGCTACAATTCCCTGCTCAACCGGGTATTTGGCACAAAGAGCTTCCAGACAATCCAATGACTGATTGGACTCGGTCAGCACTTCCACCATTTCCCCACCGTCAAAGAGGGCAACCTTCGCAGCGGTATTTCCTATGTCGATAATTAAATTCAATGCATTCTTATCTTTTAGCGGGCGCAAAGGTAAAGTAAAAAAGAGAAATCGAAACATCTGAGAGAAATTATCTTCTTTTTTGGTTCTTCTTCTGTTCTCTCTCTCAAAAAAAGTGTGTCGGGCGAACTATATAATATAGAATAATATATATTTTTATTTATATATGCACGGTTGGTGGCACGCCTCCATTTCTCAGCAGGAGATAAATCACTAATTCACAATCAATTATACATGCAAAAGGGGTAGCACGGTTAGTGGCACGCTTTTACGTGTATAATTCGGTAAAACAGAGGCTCTATTTCACCCAAATGAAGGCTCTATTTACCCCCAAACAGAGGCTCTATTTTGATAAAACAGAGCCTCTGTTTCACGAATCCAACAATTCTTTGTATATTCGCTGCCAAAATAAAACGAACCTACTGATGAAACGGTCTTTTTTATATGTAATCTTCTCTCTTTTCCTGTTGCTCCTGCCCATTGGACAAACAACTGCCAACAGCAATGACTCTATCCGTCTTAGCCTGCTGACTTGCGCTCCCGGAGAAGTGATATACACCCTGTTCGGACACACTGCCATTCGTTACGAAAATCCCTCACAAGGGATTGACGTCGTATTCAATTACGGCTTATTCAGCTTTGACATCCCTAACTTCGCTCTCCGCTTCTCACTCGGAGAAACGGACTACCGACTGGGAGTGATCGACTACCCTCATTTTGCAGGAGAATATGCCTATTTCGGACGCAGCGTATGGCAACAAACACTTAACCTGAACAACGAAGAAAAGGCCGAACTAATCCGCTTGTTACAAGAAAATTACCGCCCCGAAAACCGGGTGTACCGTTATAATTTCTTTTACGATAATTGTGCCACCCGTCCCCGCGACAAGATAGAAGAAAGTATTGCAGGCAAAGTGATTTATCCCGTAGAACCGCAAGACGGTTCACGTACCTTCCGCGAGATCGTCCACCAATATTGCAAAGGACATCCGTGGGCACGTTTCGGCATTGATCTATGTATCGGAAGCGAAGCCGATCGGCCTATCACGCAGCGACAGATGATGTTTGCCCCGTTCTATCTAATGGATGCATTTGCCGGCGCACAAATTACCGGTGATTCCATTCAACGCCCGCTTGTAACGGACAGCGAACAGATTGTGGATGCCACTCCCGAAGAAGATGAAAGCTTCTGGATACCCACTCCGCTGCAATCCGCTCTTCTCCTCTTTATACTTACCGCCGCCGCTACCATTTACGGCATCCGCCGACGGACAGGACTCTGGGGAGTCGACCTCATATTGTTCGGTACGGCAGGTATCGCAGGATGTATCCTTGCGTTCCTGGCCCTATTCTCCGAACATCCGGCTGTCAGCTCCAATTTCCTGTTATTGGTATTTCATCCGGGCCAGCTTCTTTTCCTTCCTTACATCATATATTGTGTCCGAAAAGGGAAGAAATGTTGGTATTTGACCTTAAATCTTATTATTTTAACACTTTTTATAGTGCTTTTTCCTGTAATTCCGCAAAGATTTGACTTTGCTGTTGTACCTTTGGCACTCGTTTTGCTGATACGTTCAGCAAGCAATCTGATTGTGACATCTAAAAAGAAATAATGAAAGGACTACTAACTTCCCTCATCACCGTACTGACTTTCACCGGGCTACAAGCCCAGTCACTGCCTTCCGCCCCTAAATTAGTGGTAGGGCTGACTATCGACCAATTGCGTACGGACTATCTGGAAGCATTTTCGTCACTCTACGGCGAGAAAGGCTTCAAACGTCTTTGGAAAGAGGGAAGAGTGTTCCATAACGCCGAATATACCTTCTGCGGTATAGACCGCGCTTCTGCCATAGCGGCTATTTATAGCGGTACGACGCCTTCCATGAACGGAATTATTTCTCAACGCTGGATGGACGCCTCTACCCTTCGCCCCGTCAACAGCACAGACGACACGGCATTTATGGGATATTACACCGACCAAACGGTCGCCCCCACCAAATTACTGACTTCCACCATTGCCGACGAGCTTAAAATAGCGACCCAAGGCAAAGGACTCGTATATGCCATCGCCCCCGATTGCGATGCCGCGCTTTTCGCAGCCGGACATGCCGGAAACGGTGCTTTCTGGCTCAATCCCAACACCGGAAAATGGAGCGGAACGACCTATTATGGAGAATTTCCGTGGTGGGCAAGCCAATATAATGACCGTCAGGCGATCGATTTCCGTATTGCGGGTACGACATGGGAACCGGTATTCCCCCGTGGCATGTACACTTTCCTGCCAGATTGGCGGGATATACTCTTCAAATATAAATTTGATGACGACCGCAACAATAAGTACCGACGCTTCATCGCCAGTCCCTTTGTGAACGATGAAGTCAATGCACTCGCCGAAGAAGCGCTCAACAAAAGTTCTATCGGTATGGACGATATTACTGACTTATTGGCACTGACTTATTATGCAGGCAACTACGCACATAAATCCGTACAGGAATGTGCCATGGAAATACAAGACACCTATGTGCGTCTCGACCGCAGCATCGAAAACCTGCTCGAAGCGCTCGACAAGAAAGTAGGACTACAAAACGTGCTTCTTTTCGTCACTTCCACCGGATATACGGACAGCGAATCGGCTGATTCGGGATTGTACAAGATTCCCGGCGGAGAGTTTTATCTCAACCGTTGTGCCGCCCTATTGAATATGTACCTGATGGCTACGTACGGCGAAGGAAAGTATGTGGAAGCTCACCACAACCAGCAAATCTATCTGAACCATAAATTACTGGAAAAGAAAGAACTGAACCTGGCAGAGATCCAACAGAAGTCTGCCGACTTCCTGATGCAGTTCAGCGGAGTGAACGAAGCATATTCAGCCAACCGACTGTTGCTGGGTTCATGGACACCGGAAATTCACAAAATACGCAACGGCTACCACCGCAAACGTTCGGGCGACCTCGTAATCGACGTCCTCCCCGGATGGACTATCGTCAACGAGAACGGCGGCGACAACAAGGTGGTACGTCATTCCTATATTCCCTCACCGCTGATTTTCATGGGACATTCCGTGAAACCGGCCATTATCCAGACACCTGTAACCATTGAACATATTGCGCCCACACTGGCACATTTCATGCGCATCCGGGCTCCCAATGCCTGTACTTCTGCTCCTATTACCGACCTACGGTAAAAATTTACTCACAAAAACAGGGAGCAAAACATAAATAAATCAGCATTTTAATGTAACTTTGCGCAAACTATTTTAATTCGATAAATAATAAACATACTTATACAAATGGGATTCAATGAATTTTTAAGCTCGATTTTCGGAAACAAATCCACGCGAGACATGAAAGAAATCAAGCCCTGGGTGGAGAAAATCAAAGCTGCTTACCCGGAGATTGAGAAACTTGACAACGACGCACTCCGTGCCAAAACGGAAGAACTCAAAAAATATATCCATGAGTCGGCTACCGACGAACGCGCGAAAGTGGAAGAACTCAAAGCGAGCATCGAAAGCACCGAACTGGAAGACCGCGAAGAAGTCTTTGCACAAATCGATAAGATAGAAAAAGAAATTCTGGATAAATACGAAAAGCACTGGACGAAGTACTGCCCGTAGCTTTCTCAATCGTCAAGGCTACCGCAAAACGTTTCACGGAAAATGAAGAAATCGTAGTTACCGCCACTGATTTCGACCGCCAACTGGCTGCTACAAAAGACTTTGTACGCATCGAGGGTGATAAGGCCATCTATCAGAATCACTGGGTAGCCGGTGGCAATGATACGGTATGGAACATGGTACACTACGACGTACAGTTGTTCGGCGGTGTGGTACTGCACAAAGGCAAGATTGCGGAAATGGCAACCGGTGAAGGTAAGACTTTGGTGGCTACCCTGCCCGTATTTCTCAATGCACTGACCGGAAACGGTGTACATGTGGTAACCGTGAACGACTATCTGGCAAAGCGTGACTCCGAATGGATGGGTCCTCTTTATATGTTCCACGGTTTGAGCGTGGATTGCATCGACAAGCATCAGCCGAACTCCGACGCACGCCGTCAGGCGTATCTGGCAGACATCACGTTCGGTACCAACAACGAATTCGGTTTCGACTACCTGCGTGACAACATGGCTATCAGCCCGAAAGACCTTGTTCAGCGCCAGCACAACTACGCTATCGTCGATGAGGTCGACTCCGTATTGATCGATGACGCCCGTACTCCGCTGATTATCTCCGGTCCCGTGCCGAAAGGTGACGACCAACTGTTCGAGCAGCTCCGTCCGCTAGTAGAGCGTCTGGTAGAAGCACAGAAAGTATTGGCAACCAAGTACTTGTCTGAAGCAAAAAAACTGATCGCATCCAACGACAAGAAAGAACAGGAAGAAGGATTCCTTGCCCTGTACCGCAGCCACAAGTGCTTGCCGAAGAACAAGGCATTGATTAAGTTCCTCAGCGAGCAGGGTATCAAAGCCGGTATGCTCAAAACCGAGGAAATCTACATGGAGCAGAACAACAAGCGTATGCACGAAGCTACCGACCCGTTGTACTTCGTCATCGAAGAAAAGCTGAACAGTGTAGACCTGACCGATAAAGGTATCGACCTGATCACCGGTAACTCCGAAGACCCGACATTGTTCGTTCTTCCGGACATTGCCGCAGAACTCTCGGAATTGGAGAATATGAACCTGACCAACGAACAGTTGTTGGAGAAAAAGGACGAACTGCTTACAAACTACGCTATTAAATCGGAACGTGTACATACCATCAACCAACTGTTGAAAGCTTACACCATGTTCGAGAAAGACGACGAATACGTGGTTATCGACGGTCAGGTGAAGATTGTGGACGAACAGACCGGACGTATCATGGAAGGCCGCCGCTACTCCGACGGCTTGCATCAGGCCATCGAAGCCAAAGAAGGCGTGAAAGTGGAAGCCGCCACACAGACCTTTGCAACGATTACACTGCAAAATTACTTCCGTATGTATCACAAGCTGTCCGGTATGACCGGTACTGCCGAAACGGAAGCCGGCGAACTCTGGGACATCTACAAACTGGATGTGGTAGTGATCCCGACCAACCGCCCGATTGCCCGTAAAGATATGAACGACCGCGTCTACAAGACGAAACGTGAAAAATATAAAGCCGTAATCGAAGAAATCGAACAACTGGTGAACGCCGGACGCCCGGTATTGGTAGGTACTACTTCCGTTGAAATCTCCGAAATGCTGAGCAAGATGCTGACTATGCGACAAGATCGAACACAAGGTGCTGAATGCGAAGTTACACCAGAAAGAAGCTGATATTGTTGCTACTGCCGGTTTGAGCGGAACAGTTACCATTGCCACCAACATGGCCGGTCGTGGCACGGACATCAAGCTAAGCCCGGAAGTGAAAGCCGCAGGCGGTTTGGCAATCATCGGTACGGAACGCCACGAATCCCGCCGTGTAGACCGCCAGTTGCGTGGTCGTGCAGGACGTCAGGGCGACCCGGGTTCTTCTGTATTCTTCGTGTCACTGGAAGACGACTTGATGCGTCTGTTCTCCTCCGACCGTATCGCCAGCGTAATGGACAGACTCGGTTTCCAGGAAGGCGAAATGATTGAGCACAAAATGATTTCCAACTCTATCGAACGCGCCCAGAAGAAGGTAGAAGAAAACAACTTCGGTATCCGTAAACGCCTGTTGGAATATGACGACGTGATGAACAAGCAACGTACGGTTGTCTATACGAAACGCCGCCATGCTTTAATGGGCGAACGTATCGGTATGGATATTGTGAACATGATTTGGGACCGTTGCGCCAACGCTATCGAGAACAACGACTACGAAGGTTGCCAAATGGAACTGCTTCAGACGTTGGCTATGGAAACCCGTTCACCGAAGAAGAATTCCGCAACGAGAAGAAAGAGAAACTGGCTGAAAAGACATTCGGCATTGCCATGGAGAACTTCAAACGTAAGACTGAACGCCTGGCACAGATTGCCAATCCGGTAATCAAGCAGGTATACGAAACCCAGGGACACATGTACGAGAATATCCTGATCCCCATCACGGACGGTAAGCGCATGTACAACATCTCTTGTAACCTGAAAGCCGCTTACGAATCCGAATCCAAAGAGGTAGTAAAAGCGTTTGAGAAGTCTATCCTGCTGCATGTCATCGATGAAGCATGGAAAGAGAACCTGCGCGAATTGGATGACTTGAAACACTCCGTACAGAATGCCAGCTACGAACAGAAAGACCCGCTGTTGATTTACAAGCTGGAGTCTGTAACGTTGTTTGACTCAATGGTGAATAAGATTAACAATCAGACAGTTTCTATCCTGATGCGCGGACAAATCCCGGTACAGGAAGCTCCGGATGAACAGGCTGCCCGTCGCGTAGAAGTACGCCAGGCTGCACCGGAACAGCGTCAGGACATGAGCAAGTATCGTGAGAACAAGCAGGACCTGAGTGATCCGAATCAGCAGGCTGCTGCCAGTCAGGATACGCGCGAGCAACAGAGACGTGAACCGATTCGTGCCGAAAAGACTGTAGGACGTAATGATCCCTGTCCATGCGGAAGCGGCAAGAAGTATAAAAACTGTCACGGAAAGAACGTTTGATAAAGAAGAGTTCAAGTAGTTAATTAGTCCTAACTACTTTACTAAATAATAAAGGCTGCCTGACAAGTCAGTAGTATCTGCAATTCCCCTCCTTCGGGAAGAAGGGTTGGCTGAAAGCCGGGGTGGTAGGTGGATACACAATGCTGATAATAATAGGCTTATATATTCACCTACCACCTCCCCCTACGGGGACTCCTCCTTCCCGAAGGAGGAGAGTTTTAGATACTATCGACTTGTCAGGCGGCCTCTTTCTTTTATTCGTGTAAAATAGTACTTTTGTTCAAACTACTAAATGAATCAAACTATGGCAAAATCTTATTCACTGGCATTCATCTCTCTGTTCCTGTTGCTATTCAACAGTTGCCAGAGCATCGAACAGATTTCCATTGATTATCTGCAACCCGCCGACTTGAGTTTTCCACCCCAGCTCCGAAAGGTAGCTGTTGTGAATAACACCAGCGATGCACCGGATAACAAATTGATTACAGAAGTACAGAAAACGAAGGAAAACGTTCCGGAAGTAAGTCGCGCCACAGCCTATGCCAACGGTGATCCCAAGATTGCTGCCGAATCATTGGCAGAAGAAATAGCCCACCAGAATTACTTTGATGAAGTTGTCATTTGTGACTCCGCCTTACGTGCCAATGACAAGTTAGCGCGTGAAAATATGCTAAGTCAAGAGGAAGTCAGCCAGTTAGCTTCCGATTTAGGAGTTGATTTTATTATTGCATTAGAGAATCTGCAATTCAAAGCAACCAAGACCATTCGTTATCTACCCGATTTCAATTGTTATCAGGGAGCTATGGATGTAAAAGTATATCCCACAGTACGGGTTTATGTGCCGGGACGAAGCAAGCCCATGACCACCCTTCACCCTAATGACAGTATCTTTTGGGAAGATTTCGGAGGTTCGGTCACAGAAGCGGCTGCCCGTATCATCCCCGAAAGGGAAATGTTGAAAGAAGCTGCGGAATTTGCAGGAACAGTTCCGGTAAAGCATCTGGTTCCGATATGGAAAACGGGAAAACGGTATTTATACACCGGCGGTTCGGTTCAGATGCGCGATGCAGCTATCTACGTCCGCGAAAATTCATGGGATAATGCATTCGAACTTTGGCATCAGGCTTTCGAAGGAACCAAGAACACAAAGAAGCAGATGAGGGCCGCCTTCAATATTGCCGTGTATTATGAGACGAAAGATAGTCTGTCTCAAGCAGTGAAATGGGCGGAAAAGGCACAGCAACTAGCCAAGAAGATAGAGAAAAAGAATGTTGTCAACAATGTCAAAGCGAGTATTGACGATGTGCCGAATTATTACCTCACCAGCCTCTATTTGGCCGAATTGAAGGAGAGAAATGCTCAAATATCCAAATTAAAGATGCAAATGAGCCGATTTAATGATGATTTTTAAGGAAATCATGTATCAAATCTTATTTTTTTTATACCTTTGAACTGACAAAAAGAACGAACCTATGAAACTGAGCCAACAATCTCTGTCTACCATCGAATCGGCTATCCAAAAGGCAGCCGGCAAATATGTATGCAATTGTGAACAGACAGTCGTAACCGATATTCATCTGCAACCGGACCAGACGTCAGGGCAACTGAATATTTACAACGATGATGATGAAGAACTAGCAAACGTCATGGTGGAAGAATGGGCAACATACGACGGCGATGATTTCCTCGAAAATATCGAGCCCGGCTTACGTAGTATCCTTTGCAGAATGAAAGATGCAGGTGACTTCGACAAAGTGACTATCCTGAAACCTTATTCGTTTGTACTGGTAGATGAGGACAAAGAAACGGTAACTGAACTATTGTTGGTAGACGACGATACGATGCTGGTGAATGACGAGCTACTGAAAGGATTGGATAAAGAGTTGGATGATTTTCTGAAAGAGTTGCTGGAAAAGTAAAATCTAATATATGGCAATAAAAAAGATTCTGTCAGTAGCTTCTTTTTTACTTCTGCTTATACAGACCTATGCGAACACGGCTTATTTTAAACACTTAAGTGTACAGGATGGCTTGTCGCAGGTCAATATAATATCCATTTATCAAGATGAGACGGGAGCATTATGGTTTGGTTCTTTTGAAGGAATCAACCGATATAATGGACAGTCCGTCACTGTATTTCACCCTTCCCAAGACAACATAGGTCTGACCGAGAATGAAATAATGGCCATTTGCGGCAACAAAAAAGGGAATGTATACATACAGGCACTGCATGACTTGGTGTGCTACAATACCCGCACACAACAGTTTCATAAATTACGCGCAAATAATGTCTCCAACATATACTACAAGAACGATACGCTTTGGATTGCCGGGCGTAACAAACTGGAATTCAGGGTAGAAGGAGACTCTACTATCCGCCTGCTCACCACTTTCAAAGAAAACATAAGAGTTTCTTCACCTATCTGCTGCACTGATGACGGATATATATACATAGGTATGAACAAGGGACTTCTACGAATCGACCGTGCACAACCCGAACGCCAACACTCTCTCCTGCCCGACATCAAAGTGCAAAGTCTTTATCAGGATTCTCAAAAGAACTTATGGATATGTACCTCCCGCCAGGGAGTGTATCGGCTGGCTCCCGACGGTTCTATCCTCAACTTCCGCAACCTTCCCGATAATACCAACTCATTATCGAACAACGATGTGCGCTGTGCTATCGAAGATGACTTAGGAAATCTGTGGTTCGGCACATTTTATGGACTGAATAAATACAACCCGTCAACACAAGTATGGGAGAATCATGTTCATCAGAATAACATATCCCACAGTTTGAGCCACTCATCCGTTTTCGCTCTCTACAAAGATACGCAAGGAGGAATCTGGATAGGGACTTATTTCGGAGGTGTCAACTACTACAACCCCACCGATGATCATACCAGCTACTACGAAGCCAATCCTGATATGCCTCATGCACTCAGCTTCCCCGTTGTAGGTAAAATGCAGGAAGATGCCGAACATAATTTATGGATATGTACCGAAGGAGGAGGACTGAATTTCTTAGACCGGCAAACCCGGCAATTCACCCGATACGTCCACAACAAGGGAGGCTTGTCCGGAATCGGGCACAATAATCTGAAATGTATCTGGCTGCGCAAAGAAACCGGGCAATTGTATATCGGTACGCATACAGGGGGACTCACAATCTTTGACACTCGAAAGAAAACGGCACATACACTCAAAAATAGCCCCGACAAAGCCAACTCTTTACCCAGCAATGTGATAAATGACTTACAACCCTATAAAGGAAAACTCGTCCTGTCTACCCAAGCAGGAATCGTTGCCATGAATCCGGAAACGGAGACTTTCGAGCCGTTATCCCCCCTGCCCGACGTCCGGAGTCTTATAGAGAACTATATTTATGTAACATTTCATATCGACCGGAATGACAATATCTGGTTAGCCAACGGCAACGGCGGAATAACCCGGGTGAACCTGTTGACAGGAAAAAGACAGAATTACCGGCATGACCTCAAAAAAGAACACAACATCGGACGCTTCAAAGTGCTACATATCTTCGAGAACCATTTAGGCGAATTATTCTTCAGTACGGCAGGTTCCGGGTTATTCAAATATGAACCGGAAACAGATTCTTTCTTCCGCTTCGCCATGGAGGACAATCTTCTAATGAGTAATTATTGCTATTATGTCGCCGAATCGCCTTCACATGAATTGTTCGTACTCCACAACCGGGGAATCTCCTGCCTGAATTCTGAAAAAAAGGAACTCACATATACATACGTTATTCCATATATGAGTTTCGGACAAGGCTCATGTATCTATTTTACTCAAAGCGGAGAATTATTCCTCGGAGGAACCAACGGCTTGGTTTCTCTGCCGGGAATACAGAATCTCCCCACATCGAATGATCATCAATTCTACTTCGACCAACTGATTATCAACAATAAAGTGATACAACCCGGAGATGAGTCACACATCTTGTCACAAACGATGCCTTATACGGAATCTATCAAGTTGGCACACAATCAGAACAGTCTTATCCTGGAAATAGCCACCTCAATTATACACAAAACAAGTACAAATATGAATACCAATTGGAAGGTTTCGACCGGACATGGCTTCCGCTACACTCCCCGAAAATAGTATATACCAACCTCGATCCGGGACATTATAAACTGACTGTACGCGAGAAAAACGATTCGCAAACGATCTGTGGTGAACGTTCGCTTCACATCTATATCCGTCCCCCTTTCTATGCTAATCTTTATGCCTATTTATTATATATACTGATTCTCTGTCTTGTACTGTATGCTATCGTCCGTTTTAACACCCGGCAAGCTAAACTAAAAGCATCATTGGAATTTGAGAAGAAAGAAAAAGAAAGAATCAAAGAAATGAACCAGGTCAAGCTGCGTTTCTACACAAATATCTCACATGAATTCCGTACTCCACTAACGCTTATCATCGGACAAATAGAGAACTTATTGCAATTAAACAAGCTCTCTCCCTCCATGTACAACCGTCTGCTGCGTATTTACAAGAACGCCAGCCACATGCGCACGCTCATCTCCGAGCTGTTGGATTTCCGTAAACAAGAACAGGGTTATCTGAAACTGAAGGTGGAATGCCGTGATATTGTCGCCTTCACCAAGGAAGTTTACATGTCATTCTATGAATACGCACTCAAGCATCACATCGCATATCGTTTCGAGACGTCCGAAGCGAGCATTAATCTGTGGTTCGACCCGGTGCAGATGCAGAAAGTTATCATCAACCTGCTATCCAACGCTTTCAAATATACTCCCGCAGAAGGAAATATCACAGTCAGTATCCGCATGCACTCCCAACAGGTATTGCTCCAAATCAAGGATAGCGGAACCGGTATCCCACAGGAGTCAATCCACAAAATATTCGACCAATTCTATCAGATAGACGGACAAAGATCCAATTTATCTTTGGGAACGGGTATCGGACTGACCTTGAGCAAAAATATCGTGGAATTGCATAAAGGAAATATCCGTGTAGAAAGTAAAGTGGATGAAGGAAGCTGTTTTACCGTAATCCTGAAAACAGGCAACAGCCATTTTAAAGCGGACGAGCTACAAACGGAAAATACATCGGCATGCATGATTAGTACGGAACTGATTCCACTGGAGGAGCTGCCATTGGAAGAAGAGACGGCAGAACATGCACTCACAGAAAAGCCGGTCATACTAATCGTAGAGGACAACGACGATATCCTCGAAATGCTGAAGGAAATATTTTATCCCATTTATGAAGTACACACCGCCGGAAACGGAAAAGAGGGATTTGAACAGGCGTTGACAATACAGCCGGATATTGTACTAAGCGATGTCATGATGCCCGAAATGTCCGGAAAGGAAATGTGTTATAAGATAAAGAACACGGTTAACCTGTCACATATACCTGTCGTACTATTGACTGCGCAGACATCTGTGGAATATACGATAGAAGGATATATGTATGAAGCGGACGACTATATCACGAAGCCGTTTAACGTAAAACTGCTCGTCTCACGCTGCAACAATCTGGTGAAAAGCCGAAGAAAGCTGATTGAGAAGTTCAGAAATCAACAGCCGGCCACTGTGACGGATATTGCCGTCAACCAAGCCGACCGGGAACTTATCAAGAAAGCGACAGAAATCATTTCCAACAACTTTGAAAACCCGGAGTTCAATATGAATGTGCTTGCCGCCGAACTGGGATTGGGACGCAACAAGCTATATACACGTATGAAAGAGATCACCGGCCTGACTCCTAACGAATTTACGCTTAAAATGAAACTCGACGAGAGTATGCGCCTGCTCAAAAACAACCCGGAACTGAATATCTCCGAAATATCCGACCGATTAGGGTTCTCAACGACCCAATATTTCAGCAAATGTTTCAAATCCGTCTTCGGAATGGCACCGCTTACATTCCGAAAGTCCAATCCCGCCGCACCGGATACGTCTGTCTAATCCGATAAAACATGATTTATCTTTCCCGAGGACAATAACACAGGATATTCGGGACAATTTTGTATGTCCTCTAAGCAATAAATACGTAATCTTTGCACCATTAACTAACAAAAACCTAAAAATATATGAAGCTAGTATCCATTCTATCTTTTTACTTATTGTCAACCTTTTCTACTCTGTACGGCAAAGGTGATAATAAAATAATAACCCATTCTTTCGACCGGGCAGAGCAGCAATATACTGCCATGCTGAAGGCCTTACCCGAACCAACCGCTTATCCGCGTACTACCGATAACAACGGAAAGTTGCGTACCACTCCACTCAATGACTGGACGGAAGGCTTTTATCCCGGCAGCCTTTGGTATATCTACGAGAACAATAAGCAAAATACATGGAAACAGGAAGCAATCCGCTGGACAGAAGCCTTGGAACCGCTAAAGAAACAGAAAGGACACCATGACATCGGCTTCCTTATTTATTGCAGCTTCGGCAATGCATACCGCCTTACAAAAAAGGAAGAATACAAACAGATCATCATAGAAGCAGCAAACTCACTCTGCACGCGTTTCAGCCCGAAGACAGGGTGTATCAAATCATGGAATTACCGGAAATCATGGAATGGTAAAGACGAATGGTTCTACCCCGTTATCATCGACAATATGATGAATCTGGAATTACTTTATTTCGCCAGCAAAGTGACCGGTGACCCGCATTATGCAGAAATAGCCAATTCGCACGCTATCACCACCGCGCGGGAACAATTCCGTGAAGATTACAGTAATTATCATGTAGTCAACTACGACCCGGAAACCGGAAAAGTACTCCACAAACAAACCTGTCAGGGATTCTCCGACAATTCCGCCTGGGCACGCGGACAAGCATGGGCCATTTACGGATACACAATGGCTTATAGAGAAACAAAGAAACCCGAGTTTCTGGAAATGGCACAGCGCACCGCCGAATTCTGGCTCAACCACTCCAATCTGCCCGAAGACATGGTACCCTACTGGGATTTCAATGCCGGACAGGAAGGCTATGTCCCCGAATGGGAGTATGACGCAAACGACTTCAAAGAGATACCAAGAGACGCCTCAGCCGCAGCTATCACAGCTTCCGCCCTACTTGAACTTTATCAATATGTAGATAAGAAAACTGGAAAAAGATATTACCAGGCAGCAGTGAAAACGTTAAAATCATTGGCTTCGCCAAGTTATCTGGCTGCCCAAGGAACCAACGGCAACTTTCTCTTAAAACATTGTGTAGGAAGTATCCCGCACAAAAACGAAATTGACGTACCGTTGGTATATGCCGATTACTACTTCTTGGAAGCACTGCACAGATATAAGAATTCAAAAGGTATAAAGTAAGCTTTTTGACAGAATATTAGAATAATAACTTAACACAGAAAGAAGGTTGGTCCCCCTATCCACCCTTCTTCCACAAAAGAGGCCGGAAATGTCATCACTTCCGGCCTCTTTTACGTTTATCCCCACAAAATTAAGCATATACAATTGTACCCCATGACAATTTTACCCTACTTTCGGTACAATCTTCCTAGGTAACCTACCTTCAAATACACAATCTTTGCACTATCATAATCCTCCGAAAAGAATCATAATTATAAAACATACTTATAACTAATTTTTAAATTATAAACTTATGAAGAACAGCACTCAACGAACGTCATGCGTTCACAACTCAAAAAAGAGTGGTTCATTATCCGGAATAATGCAACTCTCAATGGCGATACTATTTGCTTTTAGTATCACGACACAGGCGGAAGCCATAGAATATCCGTCTGCAAAAGTACAGACTGCAATCAACCAGCAAAGTAAAATCAAGATTACAGGTACAGTTGTTGATCAGGCAGGAATTCCTATTATCGGTGCTAACATAACCGTTAAAAACCAAACCGGTACCGGAACGATCACCGATATCGACGGCCGGTTCACATTCGAAGTCCCCGCCAATTCTACCCTTTCGATATCCTATATCGGATACAAGAATCAGGAAATAAGAATCACAAGCAGCAAACCACTTACCATTAAACTCCAAGACGATGCCGAAGTCTTAGATGAAGTTGTAGTAACAGCTTTGGGTATCAAAAGAGAGGAAAAGGCGTTGGGGTATGCCGTACAGAAAGTTAGCGGCGACCAACTGACCACCATAAAAAGCGTAGATGTGACTTCCGGACTGAACGGTAAAATTGCCGGATTGAAGGTAGAAAACAGTACGGAATTCAATGAAGCCCCCAATCTAAAGCTGCGCGGTGAAAACCCGCTAATTGTTATTGACGGGGTGCCTTACAAAAATATGTCGCTACGGGATATCGCTTCGGATGATATAGAATCCATTGATGTACTGAAAGGGGCTACGGCTTCCGCCTTGTATGGTGCGCGGGGTGGTTCGGGTGCCGTCATGATTACCACCAAAAGAGGAAAAGAAGAAGGGTTGCAGGTAACCGTAAACAGCAGTACGATGTTCAATGCCGGATATCTAAAATTGCCGGAAGTACAAACATCTTACAGTTCGGGAAAAAATGGTATATACAATGATAACTCCAGCTATGTATGGGGAGCCAAGCTGGACGTCGGCAATGAAGCCATGCAATACAACCCGTATACTCAAGAACGGGAAATGACAGAACTGACTTCCAGAGGGAAAAATAACCTGAAAAACTTCCAGGAACTGAGTTTCATCACCAACAACAACGTAAGCGTCACTCAGAAAGGTAAATATGGAAGTATCCGTACCTCATTGACACACGTCTACAACAAAGGCCAATGGCCCAACGAGAAATTAAACAAAATAACCTATACCGTATCAGGAGATATGAAATATAAAAAATTCAGTTCCGAGGCCGGAATCACTTACAACAAGAGATTCTATCCCAATATGGGCGGATCGGCCTATCACGGTACAGGCTATATTTACAATCTTCTGGTATGGTCGGGCAGTGAATACGATATACGGGATTATAAGAATTACTGGCGAATAAAAGACGAACAATCCAATTGGTGGGACCGGGGCGGTTGGTATGACAACCCTTATTATATAGCCAACGAGTTAACGAGTTCGGACAATTATGATGTAGTCAATGCCTTTGTCAATGCTTCTTATGATATTACTTCCTGGTTGAAGCTATCCCTGCGTTCGGGTGCTGATATGTATACGGAAAAAAGCGAAACAAAAGCTCCGGTAGGTTCCGTGACCGGCAAAGGAGAGAAGAAAGGATATTATTCTGTCTATCAAAAAAGAGGATTCAGTACCAATAATGATATTATGCTGACTGCCGAACATAAATTCGGTGATATCAGTGTGGACGGATTCGTCGGAGGAAATATTTACTATTACCAGAATGACTATTTAGGATCAAACACTGCCGGCGGATTAATCATTCCGGGGTATTATTCACTAAAAGCATCAGTAGACCCCGCCGAAACCAGCAAAACTTATAACAGCAAACAAACGAATTCCATTTACGGAAAAATAGGATTAGCTTATAAAAGTGCGGTCTTTGTAGAAGCAACGGGACGTAACGACTGGTCGTCAACCTTACCGGAAGAGACTCGTTCTTATTTCTATCCGGCTGTTTCCGGTAGCGTAGTGCTCTCCGAATTCATCAAAATGCCCAAAGTTATCGACTTCTGGAAAATAAGAGGTTCGTGGACAACCACCAAACATGATATGGGTGTGTATGCTATCAATGATGTTTATTCTATCAGTACCGATGTATGGGACAACATGAGTGCCGCCTACTCTCCTACAACAATTCGAAACAGCCTACTTTCTCCTTCCCAAACACGTTCATACGAATTGGGTACAGCCGTTCATTTATTTGGGAACCGCCTGCGTCTGGATTATACATATTATAATACACTCAAGTTTAACAATACCCGAAATGCCGGACTCAGTTCTGTAAGCGGATACAGCAATACGCAAGTCAACATGGACGAAGAACAAGTAAGAAAAGGAATGGAACTCTCCATTTCCGGTGATATCATCAAGAACCGGGAATTGACGTGGTCTGCCATGTTCAACTGGTCACGCGACCGCTACTATTACCATAAAATAGACCCGATATACTCTACTCAAAAACCTTGGGTAGCCGAAGGGGAGCGTTGGGACTGGGTAGCAATTTACGACTACCAAAGGGATCCGGAAGGAAATATTGTACACGGAAGTAACGGATTCCCTCTCGTCAATAAGTTTACGACACTCAAAGGATATAGCGAACCTGATTGGATATGGGGACTCAGCACATCGGTCAACTGGAAGGGAATCACCCTGAGTATCACCATTGACGGACGTGTAGGAGGTGTCGGTTATTCTATGACAGACCAGGCCATGTGGAACTCCGGCGCACATATAGATAGTGACAATCAATATCGATACGAAGAAGTAGTCAACAACAATAAGACATTCATAGGCCAAGGGGTCAAAGTCGTATCAGGCAAAGCCGAATGGGATGCAAACGGGAATGTAATCATGGACAACCGTGTATTTGCCCCCAATGACAAAGTCGTTTCGTATCAAGACTATATGATGACTACCAATCCATACGCATCGGGTGATAATAAAAGAGCGCAAAACTGGTTCGACAAGACATTTATCAAGCTTCGCGACTTATCTATCAGTTACGAAATACCACAATCCGTTTGCCAGAAAATAGGAATGAAAGGTGCTTCAGTCGGCTTTGTCGGACAGAACCTGCTGATGTGGGCAAAAGAGTTTCGCTTCAGTGACCCCGATAAAGTGCAGGATGCACTAAGCTCACCTTCTATCCGTTACATGGGATTTAATGTTAAGTTTGACTTCTAAAAGAATGAATAATATGAAAACAATAAAATATATCGCGAGCCTGCTCGCCGGAATTACCCTATTTTCATGCGATAACTTTGAGGATATCAATACGAATCCGGACGCTGTGACCAAAGTATCACCCAAGCTTCTGGCAACGGGTGCCATTGTAGGGCTTATGAAACCTTCCAAAGGCAAAGATTTCATTTATAATCAAATGACCTGCAAATATATCGGCTGGTCGGAAGCATTGGAAGGAACGCAGTATAACAACTTCGGACGCGAAAGTTTCAGCGGCTACACCTCGCTGACCAACTATAAGCTCATGGCGGAACTGACAGACAAAGACGAAACAATGAATGAAGACAAAAGGAATGCATACAAGGGTCTGGCACTTTTCCTGAAGGCTTACCGGCTATTCGAATACACTCTCAATGTAGGTGATATTCCCTACGAAGGAATCCTCGAGGGCAAGGAAGGGAATCTGACTGTAGCCTACAACACACAAGAGGATGTTTTCAAATTCCTGCTCAATGATCTGGATAAGGCACACGAATACTTCCAGAATGCCAACCAGACAACATTTGACGGAGATCCTATCTTCGGTGGAAAGGTAGAACAGTGGCACAGAGTATCGAATGCTTTAGAATTAAGAGTTCTAATCAACTTATCCAAGAAGATTAATTCCACTGACATCAATATTAAATCCAAATTTAATGAGATACTTGACCGTAACTTACTGTTACGTTCCAACGCTGATAATTTACAAATCACTTTCTCCACGAAAGAAGGGCAGTTGTATCCATTCAATGAATCATTACATTCCTATAAACAATACGTAATGATATCCGGTCTGGTTATTGATGCGCTGAAAGCCAATGAGGACTATCGCCTCTTTTATTACGCAAATCCTTCCGAAGGAAAATTAAATTCCGGTAGCCAGGAAAATGACTGGGATGCTTACATAGGAATCGACCCGTCGAATCCGATAGACGAATTAAAACTAATAGCCGATCAAACGAAAGAATTCTGCCAGTTCAACAACAGATATACTTCTTACGAGTCCGGAGAACCTTATATCCGTATAGGCTATGCCGAACAGAATTTTATTCTTGCCGAAGCGGCATTACGCACATGGATCACCGGAGATGCAGCCGAATATTATAAAAAAGGAATTGAAGCAAGCATGAAATTCGTTGCTGACAATACGCCGGATGCACAGAAGTATCATCACGGACGCAAAATGACTAGTGACATCATTGCCCAAACATTAGCAAAACCCGGTATCCAGCTAAATGGAAATTTCGAGGAGGATCTCAAAAGATCATAACTCAGAAATATCTGGCCAATTTCATGCAGTCACCCTATCAAGCCTATTATGACTACAGAAGAACCGGTTATCCGGAATTCCCGATCAATCCGCTGACTAACCAGAATCCTAACGAACCTACCAAAATGCCGGTACGCTGGTTATATCCAAGTGCGGAATATGATTATAACAAGGCAAATGTAGAAGCGGCTGTACAAAGGCAATTCAACGGTTCGGACGAAGTAAACAAGTTGATGTGGATTCTACAAGAATAAAAAAGAACGGTATGAAACTAAATTTTTATATACTACTCTTATGCCTTAGCAGCATAGGAATAACAAGTTGGGGTCGCAATGCGACCCCAACCCTCATCTCACCGTCCTGCAACTCAACATCTGGCATGAAGGAAGCATCGTAGAAGGAGGATTTGAAGCCATAGCCGATGAAGTGGCACAGGTTGATGCCGATATCGTTTTTTTCAGCGAAGTCCGCAACTACAATGGCACCTTCTTTATATCCCGCATCATTGAGGCACTTAAGAAACGTGGAAAAACTTACTATGGAGAACATAACCCTCTGGATGTAGGCATCTTATCCAAATACAATATAAGTCAGCAGGAGATTATCTATCCAAAGGACAGCGGTTGCGGCTCTATCCTGAAAGCAACTATCGGCATAGCCGGACATACTATTGCCGTTTATTCCGCCCACTTAGATTATAAGAATTATGCTTGTTACTTACCTCGTGGTTACAATGGAAGTACTTGGAAGAAAATGACACAACCTGTTCATAATGCGGATTCCATTTTAGCGGCCAACCGGATCGCCTTTCGCGAAGAAGCCATTGAAGTATTCATCGAAAACGCACGGCAAGACATTGCCGAAGGAACCATTGTTCTATTAGGAGGAGATTTCAACGAACCTTCTCACCTCGACTGGCAAGAAGATACAAAAGACCTATGGGACCACAATGGGGTAGTTATCAATTGGGACTGTTCAAGTATACTCTGCAAAGAAGGATTCAAGGACACATATCGAACGCTATATCCGAACCCGATCACCCACCCGGGATTCACTTTCCCTTCCGACAACGACAAGATGCCTGTCAGCAAATTAACCTGGGCACCAGATGCGGACGAAAGAGACCGGATTGATTTTATTTACTTTTATCCTAATCAGGACATTACACCAATATCCTCTATGATTCTCGGTCCGTCCCGTTCCATTGTCAAAAGTCAGCGCATAGAAGAGAATACAGAAGACTACTTCATCACCCCCAAAGGCATATGGCCTTCTGACCATAAAGGAGTAATAGCCACTTTCAGGATATCTCTCCAATAGAACAGACTTTTCCAGCTTAGAGCCGTATTATGGGGGAGATACTGCTGATCTGTCGGACAGCTCCTCTTTTTATTACTTCTATATTACTAGTTTATCGGACATATAGATCCAATGTGTTGGACATATATAGCCAGCGCGTTGGGCATATAGATCCAATACGCTGGACATATAGATTCAGCATCTCATCCATAACAGCCTAATTAACCGCCCGTTAAACCCGGTAGACAAATTACTGTTACTTTATTTATTTTCGTCCATAGTTGAAACAAATTCTTCGACTTTTTTGAAAAGCAGCGCTTTAGGTAGGCTAAAGCTATGCTTTACACACTCTAAAAGCGCCGCTTTAGAGTTCAAAAAAGGACACTACATGGAAGTAAAACGTACAGGGTGAAGAAGTGAAGGACGCTTTCAATAGTTCCTCCTTCTCTCCTTCACCCTGTATCTATTTATTCATCGGCAGTCCAACACGAAGATGAACCTGATGAACCCTCAATAAGAGTATAAAAATAAAATTGCTATTATCTCATACTTTTGAATCAATACTCATGAGCCTTTTCCGCCCAAGCTTTCTCCATACCATAGAAATTAATCACTTCACCGCTAGCTTTGCCTTCCAACTCCCGTTGTTTCTGCTCAAAGAAAGTTTTCCAACGCAGATAATACAAATCTTTCAAAAGACCACTCCATTCACGATGAGAATAATCATGCAAACCTCCCTGATTGGAAGCGATACTATCACCCCAGACTGTGATTAATGCAGATGCATTCCATTCATAGAGTTTCTTTTTCCGCGTCCGTATTGCCCAAAGAACGTGCGGCAGTCAGCCAAGAAGATACGGAGAATTCTTTCCGGGTAGACAATAAACTGTCTTGCGACAAAATGAGTTCAAGGAACTGCTGCGTCTGCTTCCGGAAATTCTCTTTGTCTTTACGGTCATAACTTTGGGATATTTCATCGAGCAATGCATTGCCTTTATCAGCATTACTCTGACGTACGATGTCTACCAAGTCATACTCAAAATTGTTGTTGCCTTTATATTGTTCAGCCACAGAGAGCATTAAGTCCGCTGCTTTCGAAGTAGAATCAGGCGAATAGAACAGTTTGGAATATCCCCAAGTGGAAGTTCTGTCCAAATGGAAACCCGGACGGGCACACAAAAGAGATTCTAACGTTCCCTCTCCCGGAGAGTTCTTGGAAGCATTATAAACCGTATGTTCCAACGCTCTCCATGCTTCCATAACTTCCGGTGACAATTCACCACCATAACGGGCTTTCAGATATCCTTGCAACCATACGTCCGGTGAAAAGCGTTCCGCACGCCACGGCAATTCATACAAGAGTTCAAACATAACCGGATTATTCTCTATCCCCTCAGGCGTAGCCCCTACGCCACGCATTCTTTTCCCATTTACGTGAGCACACGCATCATAATATCCGTTCACCAACTGATTCATTCGTCCATGCAAACCGACATTTCCTCCGAAGTTCAGCAACATACAATAAAGCCAGTCGTGCTTGCCAAAGCCTTTCTCACGATACCACATCGAATCCGAGTCTCCCCATTGCGGACGTTTCTCGCTATACAAATCCAGCACCAACATATCTCCGGCATTCAACACATCGATCATAGCCGGACGCGGATTTGCCTGCCATGCCTGAATGACCCAGACAGCTTCCGGATTGGCTTTCTTCATGGCTTTCATTATAGAAGTTCCGGCCTTCGCCAAGTCTACCCCTTCTGTGTTGCCTCCCTCATGGAATGGGTCCATACTATAATATTTAGCTTTTCCGTAAAGTTTCTCCAATTCCTCATAATACATAGCAGCAAATGAATCGAAATGTTCATCTTCCGTAGAAAGAAAGGCCGGACGAGGGAAACCGCACCATTTACCGGGATCGGCAATCTGATACCCCAGTTTCTCGCCGATATTACGGGGGACCATTCCTGCATATCCGGGGAATACCGGTTCAATGCCCAGCTCCCGCATACGGGCTACGATCTTCTTCTGAAGCGCTTCTTGTTGCTGATACCAGCTATCGGGATTCGGTCCACCCCAACCCTCCAGATTATTCATTTGCCACCAAGCCATAAAGGCCGGGCCGGAAATAAATTCATTGATCTCCTCCGTCGTATATCCGATACGCTTCAGCAGATTATACCAGACAACCTCCATCCCTGTTATACTCAAAGGCATATTGATGCCGTGCATCGCCATCCAGTCTATTTCTTTCTCCCAGCGCTCCCAATCCCAGAAAGCCATTGAGTAGGAATAAGTACAATAATTCAGATAATAACGGTTTTGCATAGCTGTCTCCTGACGGATTTTCCCCGTGGGAAGAGGGAGCACTTCCGGCAACTTCTGTGACGGGTTATTCCAGGAAAGATGAATACCGGCTACATACTTCAGATACCAGTTCAGTCCTGTTGCCAATGACAGATCGGAATTTCCGACTATCAGGACTTTACCGTCTTCGGCAGTTATTTCAAAGTAATCCTTAGACACATCGTCTTTTTCCGGTGTCATCCGAAAAGGATTCGATCTTTCGAGGTTCCTTCCGTTACACGTTCTGCCAAAGAATTTACCGGTAACTGCTTCGGTTGGCAGCTACAAAACAAAGTCACTCCAAATAATAAGGTTATCAAAATACGTATGTTCATAATCGTGTTTTTTAGATTTGCCAAAGATAGTAAATAGAAATCAAATTTCTTACTACCTGTACACTTTAATCAATGAAACAAGAAGAATTGCGGGCGACCGTATACGTTTATCTCTTTTACCTTCCCTGACAAAAAGCACCTTTACGTACTTTGAAGCGAAGGGCTGATATTTTATAGATTTCCTTTATGTCCACAATGATACGGTGCGGCTGTCCGGGTTCCGTTGCCGGATCTGTATGCCAGAATGAAGAAATATCTCCGTCGAACAAGTTCTCCGCTATACCCAGATTCTTATCTGCCTGCTCGCTGCTTACGTAAACAACTTCCCATTTGGTCTTATCAATCGGTTGTCCCTTATCGTCCAACAAATCAACCTCTGAAATACACGCCTGATTGTCTTCCGTATAAGAAGAAAGCGTTTCGATGCAAAAATGACGCAGAGTGCTCACAACCGGTAAATCAACTTGCTGCCAATCGCTTGTCTCCGCCAAAGTGGTGTTCAGAAGAATATCTCCTTCTTCGAGAATCGGACTGCCTGTTTGATTGCGTTGCTGTTTCTCTGGCTTGTTTTTATCAATACCCAAACTGTCGAGAATCGGCTTGTCCAATCCCTGCAAGTTCCTCTTTCCCGTATCCTCCATTTCGAAAACAACAACCTCATTCTCACCTTTTTTCAACCAGGGAGCAGGTATATAAAGAGTTTGTTGCGGACCGATATTCCAGAAACGTCCCAACGATTTACCGTTTACCCAGACAGCTCCTTTACCCCATTGGCTCATATCGACAAAGCAATCGCCTTGCTGTTCGATAATGAACGTCCCTCTATGAAATGCCGGAACACCTTTGATTTCTTGTCCGAAAGACAAGGAAGATACTTCTTCCTTATAAAGAGGAAGCGGTGTGATTGACCACCCTGTCAATTTCTCATTCCCCCAAAGCACCTGACTTGTAATTCCTTTACGGTTGAACAGAATATCGGGACCATAATTAACACGTCCTGTATTTTCAACCAAAATCTCAAGTGTGGCGGGAACTTTATGAATATCCAATGTCGTACTGTTCTGATTATAACGACGGTCAAGGCTGGCTACTTGTTTACCGTCCACCAGAATAACGGCATAATCACGCAAATCCTGAATAATCAATTTCTGTTTTCCCTGGTGTCTTAATGGTAGTCTGATAGTGGATATATCCGAAATCGGTTCCTACATCTTCCATGGATAAAACATCTTCCGATTGTATAGTCTGATGAAATGCCGTAGTTAACGGAGCACTTTCTTTCAGCTCGACCGTCGCAAAGGTAGTGGTCGGATTATCGGCAGGCACTTCCGGCAACTGTGTTCCCTCCGGCAAGTATTTCTGAATGATCTCCCGGAAAGCATGATATTTCGGATAGCAGTTGCCCCACTCTCCAAGCGGAGCGTCATAATCGTAGCTGGTAGGTTGGGGACGGAATCCTCCGCTGGTATTGGCACCGTTCATATACCAGAAATTTGTTCCTCCGTGGAACATATACATACTAACAGATACGCCATGTCCCAACATCCAATCCAGTTGTTCGGCAGGACGCTCGTAGGCAACAGAAGAATGACGTTTCCCCCATACATCGAACCAGGCCGGATAAAATTCCGCCACAAAATACGGACCGCCCGGATGATATTTATCGATGATCTTAAAGATATCTTCGCTGAACACTCCGTTCAATGTCGGCAATGCACCGTCGATGTGTCCGGCCTCAACCTGCCCACCACCGTCGCAAGTAAATAGCGGAACATTGAATCCGGCTTCTTGAAGCATATCACGGATAGCTGCCAGATATTCTTTATCCGCCGCATACGAACCGTATTCGTTTTCCACCTGTACCATGATAATATTACCGCCGTTGTTGATAGTCAGGGGGGCCAGTTGCTTGCCAAGTTCCTTGATATATCGTTCGCAATAAGACATGAAACGCGGGTCCTTACTACGATAAGTCAAGTCCTTTTCTTTCAGGAGCCACGAAGGATAACCTCCGAAATCCCATTCCGCACACACGTATGGCCCGGGACGGAGAATCACATACAGCCCTTCTTCCTGTGCAATACGTACAAACTCGGCAATATCCGCTTGTCCGCTGAAATCAAATACTCCGGGTTGCCGTTCGTGGAAGTTCCAGAATACATAAGCAGACACGGTGTTCAACCCCATTGCATGCGCTCGGTGCAGACGGTCACGCCAATACTCGTGCGGAATACGGGGATAATGCATTTCTCCGCATATCAATTGCACATCTTTCCCGTTAATATTAAAAGTACCATTTTCTATTTTAACCTGTTCCCTGGGGGAGGAACAGGCTGAAATAAAAAATGATACAATTAAGTTAAGCATAATAAATACGTTGCTTCTACTTTTATTCATCTTTATTCAAATTATATCATAAGTATTGAATGTTCCGGGGGCTTCTTCAAATTTGGTGGTTATTTAGCAAGTCGGTGGTATCTCCATTCCCCTCCTTCGGGAAGGAGAATGGAGGATACTATCGACTATAAACTAGCAAATCATTATTTTACAAATTCACCTTACCGACAAATTTAAAGAGTAATCTGCTCCGACTTGCCCACAAGATATCGGTTTGTCCCGGCCGAAGCATTCATCAATCCGTATCAGAATGTAACTTCACCGAAAATATTCACTGCATATTTTCATGCGTCATCATACCAATGAGTGAGTTTCTCCGTCGGAGCAAACTTGATGGCGTAAGCCGGATTGTATTTCAAATCGGCCACTTTCTCCGGCATCCAGATTCCAACTTTGTATGTCCCGCTCAATCCGGCAGCTGCACTTCCTTTTATAACATACTTCGCTACCTGATTCGGTTCTTCATTTGTAGAAGGAATCCATGTTTTAGGATCAACATCCAGCTTTATTTCTTTAGCTACCTGACCGTCTCCGGAAACCAGCACAAGATATACTTCTTTCGGATTAATCACCGTAGCAAAACCGGTATTAGTTATCGTCAGATTATATTCCAAGTTTCCGTTTTGCCTCCACTGTCGATTCGCTTTGCAGATTCAACCGGTATCCCAAATGGTCACGTACAAATTCATAGAATGAACGGACAACCTCATTTCCTTCGGCGTCTTTAAAATAACTCTCATCAAAGAGAATGTTATTATCATTCAGCAAAGAAGGATATACTTTTACTTGTTTCCAACTCATGATATTCAAATCAAAATTCTGCGTTATATCAAAAGCCGAATAACGGTGTTCACGCAAAATACGCAATGACTTCATCGGAGTAATTAGTGCAGCCAAACCCCATTCGGTATCTTCATTATAAGGAATCTCACCACTCATATAGAAATTATTCGCTTTTACCTCCCCGGTTATTTGTTTATAATCATCCGTATTGGGAACAAAGTCATTGCCCGGCGCATGAGAATGTTCACCGGCTGTAAAGTAATCGTTCGCATATCCGATACGTCCGCGGTATTCTTCCTGCTCCAATGTCAATGCTTTCTTATGACTCGGGTAACGCATTTCTACACAATATGGAACAGGCAAAGCTCTTAACAGTGCACTGACAATTGCATTCTTCGCATCCTGATCATTTGCCAACGGCGACGTATGCCACTCTCCCCAAGCACCAATAAAACCAACTTGCACCGTAGCAATCTGACCGATATATTCATTCAACAAAGGTGTCAATTGTTCAATATGCCTAAGAATCCATTGTTTAGATTCACCGCCGGACGTATTAAGCCCCGCATGATTGTATGCAAAACGAAGAATAGCTTTATATCCCTGCGCTTTCATCAACTCAAACACCTTGCGGATATTATTCAAAGCCTCATCATCAAGATCTTTACTCACCCATTTGGTCAGATAGATATATTGCTGCACAAGAGTCAGATTATCGTCTTTCGCATCAAACTGCTCTATTTTCTTTTTATACAAATCCTCACCATATACTTCATAATCATTATATGGACTTTTCATCTCATCAGCCAGCAAATTACATTCAAGATGAAAGCCTCTATCAGGATTTCTCAACGACTCGATATGAACAATTTTACCTACAACTTCCGGAGTTTCCGGTTCATTCGTACCTTCTTCCTCTCCATACTGTCCTGCATACACATCTATCGTATCAGAACAAAAGCTACACATAATACCTAATAATAAGGTAGATAATATGGTCATAGTTTTCTTTATATTGATTAACATGATTGATCTATTTTTAATTTTCACCTGATTAATTTTCATTGAAGATAAAACGTGCAGGAGCCCCTGTTGTCCAAGGAGTCCACAATGTTGCTCCGCCATCATGAAGCATACATCCATGCTCTGTATTATCAGTCACCAACAAATAGCAATACTGTCCGGTGTGATTATTAATATTCGGTTCTACCCATTGACCGGAAGCACACAAATTAAATTTCCAGTCATTCAAATGAGTCTGTCCTTTCACTGACTCATAATAATCAGGGTCTTTCAAAACATTCCATTGACCTTCAGCTGTTCCCGCTTCGGCAAACAGGTTCTTATATTCCTGCATAGTCGGTAAGCGCCAACCCGTAGGAGCTATTTTGTCACGAATGTCATAATGATAATGAACTCCGTATGCTTTCACTCTGCCTTCTCCAAAAGATTCCGGCGTATTCTTATAATTATTTGACTCAATATCAGTTCCGTCAGGATACTTGGTCGTCCTCAAATTATCTGCCAGCCAAACCAGTGAAGTTCCGTCGCTATAAGAAATACGGGCAACCCGATAGGTTATCTTCTCATCACCGCGAACATCAATGAAACGCATCATTTCCGTCATATTTAGTACTCCGGAAGAACGTGACACCAGTTGCCCGTCATCAGTCTTCACATTCCAATATATAGCGTTGGATGTCCAACGTTTAATAGAAAGTTGGTCGAGCAAGGTCTGAAGTTGCTCGTGTGTCAGAGAAGACTTACCTTTTACAATCCCTACACTTTGCTCGGCTACAGTCTGTTTCATTTCAGGATCAAGTGACAGACAGAGTGAATATGAGGTTGATTCAGGCCTTCCTTCCGTATCCCATTCAAACTGTACGGCAGTTTCCGGTTTATCTTCAGCCAAAGCAATCTCAGTCATATCCTCAGGTTGTAATAACTTGGTAGACATACGTTTCACATGAATCGTATGCACATCCGACGCAGCAGCCGTAGTATTGCCAGTCTCTTTAACAGTCCAATACAACAGCGCTTCTTGACCGGCCTTTATTCCCAACTGAGAGAAATACTGATCGGCTGCCAATACGGACAAAGTAAAAGAGGTCGATTTACCAGCGTCAATCTTCACCGGCTTTTTGAAATCTCTGGTAGCACAAAGAATCAGTTTGGCACCTTTCTCCAATGCCTTATCCCATGAGAAACTATATTCATCGATTGACAAATCATTCAAGTCAATTTTCGTTCCATCCTGAGGCGCACTCAGGTAAATATCCGACATAGGAATAATTACATTATACTTGTCCTCTTTACATCCGGCAAGTAATAAAATACCTAATAGAGTATATAATAAATGTTTCATAATACTATCCATTTTTAGTAACCGGGGTTTTGAATTATAAGACCTTGTCCTTCAGTAATCAAATGAGTAGGTAACGGAAACTTCTCATATTTATATTGCCCGTCTACCTTCGTTTCGATTTTACCAGTCGGCTGACCTGCAAATCTTGCTTTAGCAAGTGCCGCTTCTATGAATTTTCCGTGACGAATCAAATCCTGTCGACGTACACCTTCAAAATAGAACTCATGTCCACGTTCTTCCAACAATTTATCAAGGAAATCTTCCACTGAAGCGAAATCACTCAATTGATAAGCTTTCAGTCCGCCATGGGTAACACGTACTTGATTCAATAACCCGACAGCTTCCTGAGTTATGCTATTTCCATTGCGGACAATAGCTTCTGAAAGTAAAGTCAATACGTCTGCATAACGGTAGATTGGCATATCTATTTCACACAGTTCTCCTATCACCCCTTCGATTTTATACTTAACCGGAATTGCACCATAAAAGAGTACACCTGTTGTACCTCCGTCACGGTCAAGAGCACGACTGTGATGCACGCCTTCCGTACCAGTATATTCACCTATAATTCTTTCCCGTCTTTTGTCTTTAGGATCAAAAGATTCATAGGCAGGCCAGGATATTTTATACCCTCCCCATGCAGTCACCGCCATTCCTGCCGGAATAGGATAGTCGGATGTTAATACATGTGCAAACCACTTCTGCTCCATCACACCAGCTTCCGCTACACAAGAGAATATTACTTCCGAATTCTTTTCTCCTGATAAAGAAAACAAAGAATGATAATCGTCTACCAGTTTATAACCGTATTCGGATTTAGTCAATTCACGTCCTATTTTCTCTGCTTCATCCCACTGTTTAGTCATCATATAGAATTTTAACAACAATGTGTTGGCCAATCCTTTTGTAAAACGTCCGTAATCCGTATCTTCATATTTATAAGGCAGTATGTCGGCCGCTTCCTTCAGGTTAGTAACAATGTATTCACGCATCGCTTCTTCAGACAAGCGGGGAATCACAATCTCAGCTTCCGGTTTCTGCAAAGTTTCCAAATCTGCAATAGGTATCGGACCATACATATCATACATCAGAAAAGCCAGAAAACCACGTCCACATTTTAATTCGGCCATATAACGGGCCTTCAACGTTTCATCCATATCCACGTTCTTGATACGTTCCATTGTCAAAGTCATGGAAGCCAGATATTGGGAATAGTCATACACGCGGCGATAATCTCCGTCGATATGCCAGTCATTAGCTTCATACGAATTATATACGGTAGTCCACCCCCATGTGTTTTCCACATAATCGGTCACCATTTCCGAAGTCGTCACATAACCTGCCGCCACCTCAAAAATCCCCCACGGAGAAAAAACGTAATAAGCACTTGAGTTGACCAACGCATTTACATCTTCAGCATTCTGCGGAAACATTCCCGGATTTATTTTATTATAAACTTCCTGTTCCAGCGTGCAAGACGATATGAGGAACAAAAGAGTTGCTATTACAGTATAAATTGTCTTTTTCATATTCATAACTTATTAGAAAGATATTGATACACCAAAATTATAAGAGGTCACATTCGGATATGCATAAGTTCCGTTATCCGTTTCAGGATCCAGCCCTGTCCAATTAGTAATCACAAACGGATTGTTCACATCTACATATACACGAAGATTATTCACGATCTTTTGGCTGATCGGTACTTTATATCCCAATGTTATACTTCCGCAACGAACGTAATAGATAGATTTTACGTAATAGTCTCCCCAACCGTTTCCCCCTCTCACGTAGGTAGGATCAGTAGCTGTCAAGTTATTACTACTGAACGCTTTCAATGCGTAAGTGGAAACGTTGATACCATTATCCATGCGTGTCCAACCTTCATAATAGCTGGCTCCCCGCTTTCTACCCGCTTCTCCGTAAAAATAGATATTCAAATCAAAATTCTTATAGCGGAATGAATTGTTCAAACCGTAGATTATTTTCGGATCACCATTCCCCATATAGACCTTATCTTCATCTCCTAACACACCATTTCCATCCCGATCTTTCAACTTCATCATTCCCGGAACCAAATCTTTCTGGGCATCCGGTGCCTTCTCTCCCGGTTGCAGGATACCGATTGCTTCATATTCCCACCATGCCCGTATCGGGTCATCTTCTTTTCATAGGCTCTTGGCTTCCAGTTCGGATCACGTTTCAACCAACGGTCATTATAATGCGATAAAGTCAATGTGGTATCCCATTCAAAGTCTTTTGTAACAATATTCACTGTATTCAATGTGATTTCCACACCCTGGCTTTGCGTTGATCCTATATTTCCTGCAATTTTATTTACCTCATTATAAAATGGCAAGGGCTTGTTTGTCACTAACAAATCTGTTATTTTACGCTTAAAGTACTCGGCAGCCAACTTAAACCGGTTATTAAATATTCCAAAGTCTACTCCAAGATTAAATTCCGTAGTTGTTTCCCAAGTGATACTCTTGTTTCCCAAATCCGAAGCATATACTCCTGTTGACTCCGCACCTCCAATAATGGCATTTCTTCCTACCTCATAATAATCATAAATACGATAACCGACATTAGAATTACCGGTCTGTCCATAAGAAGCTCTCAATTTCAACATGGATAACCATTTAGAAGCCCCTTTCATGAAATTTTCTTCACTAATCATCCAACCTGCTGATACAGAAGGGAAATATCCCCAACGATTTTCCGGTGCAAAATTAGATGCAGCATCAGCACGTACCGTGGCTTCCAACAAATATTTTCCTTTGTAAGAATAATTAGCACGGGCAAACAAAGAAGCAATACTATTTATAGAAGCCCATGAACTGACAGAAGGCTTTTTATAATTACCCGACCCCAAACTGTTATATCCAAATCCGTCCACCAGAAAATCTGAATTTCCGGCACTGAATCCGTCATTCTTGAACTTTTGGAATGAATAACCACCAATAGCTTTCAGATTATGATCACCAAAACTTTTAGAATATTGAGCGGTCAATTCCATTAGATAAGTAGTGCTTGTCTCTTGTGAAATATCTGCCCTTCCATTCTTATTTGCCCCTTGCAAAGTTGTCTTAGGCAAATAACTGGAACGTTTCTGGAAACTGCGGTCAGCTCCCAACTGTAATTTCACTTCTAATTCTTTCAATGGTTTTACTGAAACAAATGCTGAACCGATCAACCGATCTTTTACCGTATTATCTTTTATTTCCAACAAAGAAACCGGATTCGCAACAAAAGGACGTTTCGGGTCAATAAAATAATTCCCTTCAGAATCATAAATAGGAATAGTAGGATTGGACTCAATAGCACCGGTCAACACACCTGAATATTCATTAACCTTATCTCCTAAAGGAACGTTATCATACTTATTCTGTGAGTAAGTAGCGGTTAATCCGAAAGATACATATTTACTTAATTCTTGATCCAGATTTAAACGGGCAGAAAAACGGCTGACACCATTATTCTTGACAATACCTTCTTGATCCATATAGTTGACGGAAGCCAAATAACGGGTTTTCTCCGTACCACCATTAACAGAAAGATTGTGTTGTTGCGTATATCCGTTACGCATTACCGCATCAAGCCAATCAGTACCACTTGCCAACAATATTTCATCATTATTGAAAGCCGGTTTATATTGAGTGGGCGGAGTATCCGGTTTCTCCACATATCCTTCATAAATCCCCATTCCATTCAACTTCAGCCACTCCTCGTGCTGCTGCTTATTATACATATCCATATACATACGAGTATCAAGCATCTTATAATTCGAACGGGCTACCTGCACAGATCCCATACCGGAATAAGTCACTCTGGGCTTCTGACTCTTACCGCGTTTTGTTGTAATCAGAACAACTCCATGACCGGCACGTGCTCCATAAATAGCCGTAGAAGCGGCATCTTTCAAAACTGAAATTGATTCAATATCATCCGGATTCAAAGACTCCAGCACATTATCAATATTACCGGATTCATAATAGCCGTTCCCCGAACTTAAATTACCGGAAGACGATACCGGAAAACCATCAATAACAAACAAAGGGTCGTTACCTGCTCCTATAGAAGCCTCACCACGAATACGGAATTTAGCCTCACCGCCAGGTTGCGCAGAGATCTGATTTACACGAAATCCGGCAGCCTTACCTGCCAATGCACGAGATACATTCGGAACAGTATTCATTTCTACATCACCCATATTTACCATAGAAACAGCACCTGTTAATGTCTTTTTTACTCTGTGTACCATAACCTACCACTACTACTTCTTCCAATTGTTTGGAATCTTCCTGTAAAATGATTTTTAGATTTTTACCGACTTGCACCGCAACAGTCTGTGACTGATAGCCGATATAGGAAATATCCAATTGTGCTTTCGATGAAGATACGGAAAGTTTGAAGATACCGTCAATGTCTGTAATCGTTCCATTTCCCTGTACGCCTTTCTCCAATACACTAGCTCCGATTACCGGTTCACCATGAGTGTCCAGTACCGTACCCGATACTGTTACTTTCTTTTCCTGCTGTGGTGATTGCGCTTCAACAGACAATATTATTTTCTTATCCAACACCGAATACTTCACATTCGTACCGGCAAAGATTTCCTTCAACACACTGAAAATATTACTTTTATCAGCAGACACAGAAACACGACGATTCAAATCTACATGTTTGTTATTGAAGAAGAAGTCAAAATCCGACTGCGCTTCAATCTCTTTCAAAATATCCTCCACACGCTGGTTGTGAACATCGATACTGATCATAGCTTTCTGAGCGTAACTATCGGCTGCATAACTTAGTCCGATAGAACATACTAAGAACAAAACTAATAGTCTCATAGATAATGGGATTTTTTTTGAGGTTAGCCAAAGCGACTTTATCACCCATAAAAATTGGATGCTAAAATAATTTTGCATAAATTTGTAATGACTTAAAGTTAATAAAAAGTTTATCTAAGCTTGTCGCCAAACAAGCATTAAAAAGATTTACTGGTTTCCATACGGGAAGATACGCTAATATCATCCCGTATGTTTTTCATTTAAGGGGGTCTGTCTTTCATACAATTACTTTTCGTTTTAAGGTAAATCAATTAATATATTTCTATCTTACTCTTTTCATCTTTTATATTCGGAGAATCAAGATACCGCCAACGAATCTGGGAGGAAAGTTGGAAATACTCTAAGATACGTTCCAGACGTTGATTCGTGAATGTTCCTGTAAACGAGTCTCCTTTCAAGCGGTCATTCTTAATTATAAATTCTACATTATATCGTTTCTCCAACATTCGTAAGCCTTCTTCCAAAGGAGTGTTCCTGAATATAATTTTTCCTTCTTTCCATGCTGTTTCCGATTCACCGGAAGTGGCATAAAGCTGCACTTTACAATCTCTCGAATCATAAACAAGTTTTTGTCCCGGATCCATTAATACCTTTTTCGACACATTATCCTGTGTAAAGATGAATCCTATCTTTCCTTCCACCAGTGTTGCCAGCACTTTATCATCTTTCTCATAGGCTTCTATATTAAAATGTGTACCCAGCACTTCTATCTGCGACTGATGAGAAGTGGAAACGATAAATCTCTTTTCGGGATTCTTGGCAACTTCAAAATAGGCTTCTCCCTGCAAGGTTACGTTTCGTGTATCTCCGTTGAAATGTGAAGGATAAGTCAGGCGTGATTCTGAATTAAGGAAGACTACCGTTCCATCCGATAAAGTTAATGAAGTGGTCATTCCCGGATTGGTCTTTACTTCCAACATTTGTGCCAGTTCCTGTTCGTCTCCTCCCCAATAGTGCACCAACTGAACAACGAGAAGTGGAATGAACAGAACTGCGGCCGCACGTTGTGCCCATTCCCACCACATCGTTTTCTTTCTACCTGTTATCCTGCCTTTTACCCTCGACAACGCTTTTTCCGTATCTACTTTCTTCATTACATGAATGGTATCCGTAGCCAGATAAAGCGAATGAATCTGTTTTACTACCCGCCGGTTCTCCTCCGATTCGTTCATCCAAGTCTCAACCAGCAGACGTTCTTCTTCTGTCACTTGTCCCTCACAATAGCGGGGAAGTAATTCGTCTATTTTATTTTTATCAAGTTTGTCCATATCCTCTTTTTCTTGTCTTTTATTATAAGACAGGAGACTCCGGATAGATTCCTAAACTAAAATCCATTTTTTTTCAGAAAATCTTTGTTTTCTTATAAAAAAGCTATATTTGCAGTGAATTTACAAAACTAATACATGAAAGAAACCTACCGCTCAGAAAACGATTTCTTATTATCAGCCGTCCGACACGGAGATCAAAAAGCTTTCGACACGCTGTTTCGAAAGTATTATCCGATGCTTTGTGCATACGGTCATCGGTTTGTTGATCTGGAAGATGCGGAAGAAATTGTAGAAGACTCTCTTTTATGGATTTGGGAAAACCGGGAAACTCTTGTCATTGAATCTTCACTGAGTTCCTACCTTTTCAAAATGGTGTACCGCAGGGCTTTAAACAAACTCGCGCATATCGACGCCACCCAACGGGCTGATACCCGTTTTTATGAAGAAATGCAGGAAATGCTGCAAGATACGGACTACTATCAGATGGAAGAACTGACCAAACGAATTGAGGAGGCTATCGCAGCGCTACCCGAAAGCTATCGGGAGTCTTTTGTGATGCACCGTTTCCGGGACATGAGTTACAAAGAGATCGCCGAAACACTGGGAGTATCACCCAAAACAATAGATTACCGTATCCAGCAAGCTTTGAAGCAACTGCGCACGGACTTGAAAGATTATCTTCCGTTACTACTGCCGATTCTATTTCCTTAATACAAAAATTTACCCTTTTCGGTAAGGCAACGTAAACCAGAAAGTAGAACCTTTTCCTTCTTCTGAGTTAACGCCTATTTCCCCTTTCAAATGCTCGACAATCATGTGACAAATGGAAAGTCCCAGTCCTGTCCCCTGAATAAACGGGTTATATTTCACAAAACGTTCAAATACGTGCCGGCATTGTTCGGGCGACATACCGCACCCCGTATCCGAAACATAAAAATAGATCGTATTAATATCTTTCATACGGTATCCCATACGGATACTGCCGGATTTGGTAAACTTTATAGCATTAACTATAAAATTAGAAAGTAGCTGCATCAGGCGGTTCTTATCTATATAAAGCATACATTCCGGCAGACGTTCGCAAAAAGTGAAAGTTACCGCATCATTCTTCAAGCGCAGCTGCATACTTTGCTCTATTTCCTCCATTGTCTGATTCACATCAATCAGCGCCGGACAGAAATCGAATGTCCCGGCTTCAATCTTCGACATATCCAGAATGTCATTAATCAGTTGAAGCAACAAGTTAGTGTTTGTTTCAATAATATCTGTGTATTCCCGCATTTCCTCACGATCATCAACTTCCGGTAACATATTTGAAAAGCCAACAATAGCATTCAACGGAGTACGTATCTCATGACTCATGTTAGCCAAGAAAGCAGACTTCAATTGGTTGGCTTGCTCCGCCTTTTCCATAGCTTCACTTGAACGGCTGTACGCTTTCCGAAGAATACGGATATAATAGGTAATAGCCGTTACCAAAATCACCAATATAGCTATGCAGACAAGGATTTCGACTTTATGTTGCTGAAAGAAACTTTGGGGCTGATTGATATAAACAGCTGCTTTCGGATAACGATAAGAAGGTATATTATGTTCCTCCAACACCGGATAGCACAGATAGGCATTCTCCTTTCCACCGGTAGTTTCCGGAATATTCCGGGCTTGTTCTCCGTCCAGAATCCGGTAAAGTATCTCCAGCAAAGACTGCCCGAAAGACTCCGCCGAGACATAATATCCGCCTGCGAAAGTATTGTTAGACAAATCTTCGGACGACAGCAGGAATAAAGGAGATGGAGTAAAATTGGATATCACATCTTGAATATGATCAAAAAGATAATTATTATCATCTTTATTGTGTGATTCAAACCAGGAATAATAAATAATTCCGGTATTCGATTTATAGCTGTGCAGAGTATCCAGCAACGCTTCCGTTGACAGTTGAGTGGTAGAAAGCAGTTCCAATGGCAAATCCGGGAAATACTTGGTTACGACTTCTTTCATATCACAACGAGTCTCCTCGCTAATATATCGGTCGTCTGAAATAAATGCCAGACGTTTCATATCAGGAATCAACTGACAAATCAACTCTATCGTTTCTTTTATGTAATAATGCTGCTTTAGAGTGGTAATGTTATATCCCCGCCTCCATTCTTTAGCCGGAACACTGTTTGCTTCTGTCAACGGAGCGTGAGACAGCAATATTTCCACCGAAGCCGGCAAACGGTCACGGGCATTCGTCACTACCACGGGAACATCTTTCCAGACATCATCAAACAACTCACGGCAGACAATCCAACCCGGATCACCAATCAGTACTATTGCGGCAGGCGGAACTGGATATCTTCTCGCGCAGACGGGTAATCACCGCATTTACTTCCATTGTATCCAACAAAGCGGGAACAGACAATGATTCCGCCTTAACAGAAACATCCCCTCTGCTGAAGTTCATCATGTACGCACCAGTAAAAATGTTTCGACCAAGGTAAATTGAAATTGATAGAATTCAAGACCAATACTTCTTTCTCCGCCTTTCCGGTATCTGCCAACATGGGAAAAAGAAGCCCTTCAAAAAGAATGAAGGAGTAGCAAAGTATAATAATCCGTAGTGTTTGCTTCATTTTTGTCGGTGATATTAAAAGAGAGAACAAAGATAGTATTAAAATTCAATCTAAAAGAAAGGCATCCCAAATCTAGCGGGATGCCTTTTGTATTGCATAAAATTAAGTATCAAGTGATTATCTTTTCAACAAAATGGTAAGACTTTCTTTCAAAGATTTGATAATACTTTCCGCATCTGCCTGTTTTTTGCGTTCAAGTTCGATTACGGCTGCCGGAGCATTGTTCACGAATTTCTCGTTGCTCAACTTCTTCACAATTCCCTGCAAGAAACTTTCCTTATGTTTCAGTTCTGCCAGCAAACGATTGATTTCCGCATCTATATCAAGCATATCAATCAACGGCACGGCAAATTCTGTTGTTCCTATCATGAAAGAGGCAGCACCTTCCGCCTTGTTATACACTACCATAATAGATGACAGGTTACACATCTTCATGATAACCGAATTTAGTTTCTCTACCGGATGATTACCTATCACCTGCAATCTGAGTTGTTCCTTCATGGCAATATTCTTCTGCAAACGGATACTGCGAATATTACTGATGATTTCCTTGGCAACTTCAAACTCCTGGAGGAATTTTCATTCACTTCGAATGTCTCACTCAGTCGGGTAACCATTAAGGCTCGCACCCGGTTCACGTTGACGCAGTTGCTGCCACAATTCTTCCGTGATAAACGGCATGAAAGGATGAAGCAGTTCAAGCAGACGTTCGAAGCAATTGATAACCATTGAATAAATAAATCCATTGATAGGTTGACCGTAAGCCGGCTTCACAATCTCGAGCAAGTATGAAGAGAATTCGTCCCAGAACAGTTTATAAATCAGCATCAACGCTTCACTCAAACGATATTTTGAGAATAAGTCGGCCATTTCAACTGAAGCAGCGTCCAGTCGCTGTTCGAACCACTGAACAGCCAGATGAGCATCTTCAGGTACCGGAATCGAACCTTCGGCATTGGTCCAGCCTTTAATCAGACGGAAAGCATTCCATATCTTATTGTTGAAGTTACGTCCCTGTTCGCAAAGCACATCGTCAAAAAGGATGTCATTGCCGGCAGGAGCCGAAAGCATCATACCCATACGCACACCATCGGCACCGTACTTTTCAATCAATTCCAACGGATCGGGCGAGTTACCGAGCGACTTGGACATTTTACGTCCCAGCTTATCGCGAACGATACCCGTGAAATAAACGTTCTTGAACGGCATTTTTCCTTCGTATTCATACCCTGCCATAATCATGCGCGCCACCCAGAAGAAGATAATATCCGGCCCCGTTACCAGGTCACTGGTAGGATAGTAATAGTTAATTTCTTCGTTGCCCGGATTCAGGATACCGTCGAACAGGGAGATAGGCCACAACCAGGAAGAGAACCAGGTGTCCAGACAGTCTTCGTCCTGACGAAGATCTTCCATTGTCAAAGCTGCGTTGCCTGTCTTTTCCTTTGCTTTCGCCAAGGCCTCTTCGGGAGTGGCTGCCACCACATATCCGCCTTCCGACAGGAAGTAAGCAGGAATGCGGTGTCCCCACCACAACTGGCGGCTGATACACCAGTCCTTGATGTTCTCCAGCCAATGACGGTAGGTATTCTTATACTTGGCAGGATAGAATTTCAATTCATCGTTCATTACCGGAGGCAATGCCATATCGGCAAAATGCTGCATTTTGAGGAACCACTGCATAGACAATTTCGGTTCGATCACTACATTGGTACGTTCCGAGTAACCTACTTTATTTGTGTAGGCTTCTGTCTTTTCGAGCAATCCGGCAGCATCGAGGTCTTTCTCAATCTGCTCGCGTACATCGAAGCGGTCCATTCCTACATACAGTCCGGCTGCTTCGCTCAGCGTACCGTTGTCGTTGAAGATGTCAATGCTGGGCAGATTATACTTTTCACCCAACATATAGTCATTTACGTCGTGGGCCGGAGTTACTTTCAGACAACCGGTACCGAACTCAATGTCTACATAATCGTCCTCGATAACAGGAATCACACGGTTTACCAACGGAACGATCACTTTCTTTCCTTTCAACCACGCATTCTTCGGGTCATTCGGATTGATACACATAGCAGTATCGCCCATGATTGTTTCCGGACGGGTAGTTGCCACTACTGCATAACGACCTTCCGCATCACCCTCCACTTTGTAACGAAGGTAATACAGTTTGCCATGCTCTTCCTTGTAGATAACTTCTTCGTCAGAAAGGGCAGTCAATGCTTTCGGGTCCCAGTTTACCATGCGGACACCGCGATAAATCAATCCTTTATTATATAGGTCGACAAATACTTTGATTACACTTTCACTGCGTTTCTCATCCATTGTGAAGGCAGTACGATCCCAGTCGCACGATGCACCAAGCTTGCGAAGCTGTTTCAGGATGATTCCTCCATGTTCGTCGGTCCACTCCCATGCGTGTTTCAGGAACTCGTCACGGGTCAGGTCAGTTTTCTTGATCCCCTGAGCAGCGAGTTTATTTACTACTTTTGCTTCGGTAGCGATAGAAGCATGGTCAGTTCCCGGTACCCAACAGGCATTCTTGCCTTCCATACGGGCACGACGAACCAAAATATCCTGAATGGTATTATTAAGCATGTGTCCCATGTGCAACACACCGGTGACGTTCGGGGGCGGAATGACGATGGTGTAAGGTTCACGACTATCGGGTTTTGAACTGAATAAATGATTGTCCAGCCAATACTGGTACCACTTTCCTTCCACGTCGGCGGGATTGTACTTACTTGCTAATTCCATATTGTTTTATGTATATGATAATGTATATTCAAAAATAACGGGTGCAAAATTAATAATTAAAATTCAAATCTTACCACCCTCGGGCTGATTCTGTGCACGGAATGAGAATTTATATCCCTCATAAACAGCAAATCCATAAAATAAGATAGTCATGGAAGCCAGATTCTCGGTCATCAAAGAGAAGATTTCAGCATAGTCTGCTCCAAACAATACATCCGTATAGGACATATCATAATCCTTGGCAATATATCCGATGATAGAAAAGAAATCACCCAACACACAACTAAGTAAAGCCAGCGTTGCACCGATTATTCCAAAAACAGGACGTATCCCTTTTCCCTGCCGCATGGCGAAACCCACCAGAAAACCGATACCGATAGCCATATATCCTATCTGATAGCCGGTAGAAACAGATATTAATCCCCATGCCGCCGCACCCACTATACAAGCGATAACTGCATATAACACACCCTTCGGCAGATTTTCTTCGGCAAGCATTTCTTCTCTTGTCAACGTTACAGGGAAGTCATCCGGTTTGGGCGGAGCCATTTTCTCCAGTTCTTCGTCTTTCTGAAAACTTTCGCACTCCTCTTTAAATGCAGGAAGGTCTCTGGTGCGAGAACATACAAGACCTTTTCCATTCACAAAATCACGCGACACGCAATTCCGGCAATACTTCTCAATTTCTTCGGTCGTAGCCATTTTTTATCCGGTTTATGTTCAACAATCGCCTCTATCACACGGGGAATAAAGTCACTGTTAACAGATTTTTTGCAAATATAGAGGTATTTTTTCGCGCGACGTTTATTTAATGCATATTTTTGTTGACCAATAGTAGACAAATGATGAAAATGAAGCCAAATGTTAGATATTTAGTTCTGGGAGTATTATTGGGCCTGGTGTGGCTGACTCAATTAATTCCTGCTCTGGCGACGTTTTATTCGCAAACAGTCTACCCCTGCTTTTCCTATATTCTATCCTCTTTTTCGAACCTGTTTCCTTTCGCCATAGGAGATCTATTTATATTTCTCAGCATTGCCGGAATCATTATTTATCCGATCTACGCCCGCCTGCGCAAGAAGACACCTTGGAAAAAGATTTTGCTGCACGACGGCGAATATCTGTTGTGGGTGTATGTATGGTTCTATCTTGCCTGGGGATTGAATTATTCTCAAAAGAACTTTTACCAACGGACCGAAATTCCGTATACCGCCTACACACCCGAGAATTTTCAGAAGTTCATGAACGAATATATTACCCGACTGAACCGTTCGTACACTCCCATAAACAGTATTAACCGGGATTTGATTCGGGAAGAAACCGTACGGCTATACAAACAGTTAAGCGACAGTCTGGGCGTTCACCGTCCGCCACATGATGCCCCGAGAGTAAAAACAATGATGTTTACTCCGTTTATTTCAATGGTGGGAGTCACCGGCAGCATGGGACCTTTCTTTTGTGAGTTTACACTCAACGGAGATTTACTTCCGGTCAATTATCCGGCTACTTACGCCCACGAACTAGCCCACCTGCTTGGTATCACCAGCGAAGCGGAAGCAAATTTCTATGCATATCAAGTTTGTACCCGCTCGCCAGCCATGGGCATTCGCTTCTCCGGATATTTCTCCGTGCTCAATCATGTACTGGGAAATGCGCAAAGATTGCTGCCGAAAGAAGAATACGCGAAACTCCTGAAACGTATCCGCCCGGAGATTATCGAACTAGCGAAGGCCAATCAGACATATTGGGCCGCCAAATACAGCCCGGTCGGCGGTGCTGTGCAGGACTGGATATACGACCTTTATCTGAAAGGGAACAAGATAGAGAGCGGTCGCCGAAACTATTCGGAGGTGATAGGATTACTGATTTCCTATCAAGAGTGGAAGAACCGATAATTAATAAGAAATTTTTCTTTTGTGTAGCAGGATTAAACTAACTTTGCAGCATTCTAAAAAAATAAACTGATTATGTCACATACCAGACAAGAACAAATGGAAGCCTTCGGACGCTTTCTGGACATACTCGACGAACTTCGGGTCAAATGTCCGTGGGACCGCAAGCAAACAAATGAAAGCCTTCGTCCCAATACGATAGAAGAAACTTACGAACTTTGCGATGCCCTGATGCGCGACGATAAGCAGGATATCTGTAAAGAACTGGGAGACGTGCTGCTCCACGTGGCTTTCTATGCCAAGATCGGCTCGGAAACCGGAGATTTCGACATCAAGGATGTTTGCGACAAGCTCTGCGACAAACTGATTTTCCGTCATCCCCACGTATTCGGTGATGTGAAAGCGGAGACTGCCGGACAGGTATCCGAAAACTGGGAACAGTTGAAACTCAAGGAGAAAGACGGAAACAAAAGTGTGTTAAGCGGAGTCCCTGCCGCCCTCCCTTCGTTAATCAAGGCATACCGCATTCAGGATAAAGTACGCAATGTCGGTTTCGACTGGGAAGAACGGGAACAGGTGTGGGATAAAGTAAAAGAAGAAATCGGTGAATTTCAGGAGGAAGTAGCCAACATGGACAAGGACAAGGCGGAAGCTGAATTCGGAGATGTCATGTTCAGTCTCATTAATGCGGCACGCCTCTATAAAATCAATCCCGACAATGCCTTGGAACGTACCAACCAGAAATTCATCCGCCGCTTTAACTATCTGGAGGAACATACCATTAAAGAAGGGAAAAACCTGAAAGATATGTCTCTTGAAGAAATGGACGCGATCTGGAATGAAGCAAAAAAGAAAGGATTATAAACCTCCCTTATAAACAAAAAAACAGAGGCTCTGTTTCAGTGAAACGGAGCCTCTATTTTACCTGAACAGAGCGTCTGTTTGCACGAAACAGAGCCTCTGTTTTTCATCATTATTTCCTTTTCGAATCGTTTCCGCCACCCTTGCGGTTCATGCCTTTTATCATTTCCCGGTGGAAACGCATTTCCGCCCGCTGTACAAGAAATATTTTCTTACTGGAAAGAATCTTCTTGAACTTGCTCAGGTAGGTTTTATCAAGTTGGTCGGCAGCGATACGGTTATTGGCAACTTTCTCGTTTATTTCTTCGTATTGGCTTTCCGTTGTCTTATCATCTTTACCTTTACGCATCAAATCCCATGACTCGTCATTCAGCTTTTTCTTTTTATCCTGAAGTTCGAAATAAACGGGAAAGAACTTGGCAGCTTCTTGTTTACTCAAGCCTGCCTGTTCTATTATAAATGCTTTTTGTTTCGCCCTGAACTCTTCACGGGACAGATGTTGGTCACACCCGTCGGCAGCCCAAAGAACAGGCATAAAGCCACACAACAAAACGACTAATGCGATTACTTTTTTCATCTTCTGTATTCAATCGGTTTTAATAAATCATTCTACACTCGCGTCACTCAAATAAACATATAACGAATAATCATCCAGCATGGCACGGTCCAGTGCCACATCAATCATCTCATCAGATATTACTTCAGTATCCACCACTTCTGTCACTGCCACATCATCTGTCGCAACAGATTTATGGTCTGTCGATGCCACCCGTATAATAAGAGCCGCACCTATAAACATAGCTGCCATATAAAGCAATGGTTTCAGTCTTGTCCATGTGCTGACTGGTTCTTCCTTCAAAGTTACTTTTTTCTTTTTCGGGAAGTTTATTCATCACCTCTGAAGTCAGGTTTTCAAAGTAACCTTCGGGCACTTTGAAGGAATTTTCCTTTCCCAGTTTCTTCAATAGGGTATCTTCTTCTTTCATACGTTCTTCTCCTCTCTTTTGATTAGACATTGTCTGCTTTAAAAGGTTTAATCTACTTCTTCCAAAAACTTCTCTATTTTCTTTACCGCATGATGATAAGAAGCTTTCAGCGCTCCGACTGAAGTTCCGAAGATCTCCGACATCTCTTCGTACTTCATCTCCTGATAGTATTTCAGGTTGAACACCATGCGCTGTTTTTCCGGTAAAGTCAGCAATGCCTTTTGCAAGAGCAACTGCACTTGGTCTCCTGAATAATAGGAGTCACTTTCCAGTTTCTGCACAATCATCGCTTCGGGATCGTCAATAGCTATGGTCGTTGTAGCACGCTGCTTGTTCAGAAAAGTAAGACATTCATTCAGCGCAATACGATAGAGCCAGGTAGACAACTTCGCCTCGGCACGGAAGTAGTCGATATTCGTCCATGCCTTGATGAAAGTATTTTGCAGGAGGTCGTTGGCATCCTCGTGCGAAAGCACCATGCGCCGGATTTGCCAGTATAACTGCTCGCTGTATTGCGCCACAATTATTTCGAAGCCTTTCCGCTGCGTACTCTCCTCCTGGAGAAGTTTCAGAACCTCGGGTTCATTGTAAGGTGTCATAGTCTCTCGTTTTCTGTATGTTTTTATTTATGGTTTCAAATTCAGGCTTTTCATCGCCTCTAATAAAGACGGATCATAATTGTAAATGTCCTCACAATACCGCATATTATTATCGGCCGACAGATAGACGGTTTGATAATCTATAAATAAAGGTATGTATTGTTCGAGGCTGTAATGCTTCAGTTCACGGTAAGCCGCGCTGATAGGCAATTTCTTTCCTTCCTCGCTTACCGGTTTGATATCCATGGCAATGCGGATACGGTCTTCCAACAATTCATCCGGCTCTTTCAGCAGGAAGAATGCAAAGTCGAGCGCTTTTTGCAGACGGACACAACCATGACTCACTGCGCGGTTCTTCCGACTGAAAGCCCACTTGGAAGGCGTATCATGCAGATAAACGGAATAAGGGTTCGGGAAACGGAAAATAATACGCCCCAATGAATTACCGGCTTTATTATCCTGTTTCACCGTATAAGGAACGCCTTTTCCTGCATACTTCGCCCATTTAATGCTATGCGGATCTACCTGCGTGCCATTTTTATCGTATACCTTCATCCGGTTACGGGTAAAGTATGTCGTATCCCTGCGGTAAGTAGGGATAATCTCTTTCCTGATAATACTTTGGGGAACATTCCAATATGGGTTCAATTCCATATAGTAGATTTTACTCGACAACAGCGGAGTCCTATTCTTCACACTTCCCACACAAATACGCATTTCCAAAATGGAATCCGTTTCTTCGTTGACAGCTTGCAGCATAAAGGCGGCCGTATTGGCAACCACGTATTTCTTTCCCTTCTCCAATGCATATTGCCAACGCGCACGTTCCATATTCACCAGCAGGCGGTTTCGGTAATAATCTGTCGTATCCGTTTCACCCCAGGAGTTCACGCGTTCCAGTTCTTCCTGCATCTTTTTATAAAACCGGGAGGAAGGTTGCGCCCGTCGGAAAGCCGCATTTGCATCTGTCCGCAGAGAATCGAGAGCTGCCAATGCAAACTCCTTGTCGCAGCGTTTTAAAGGAATCCGATCGATCGAATCGTTCCACCTCCGTTCGGGAGGCAGAAAGCCGAACTTCAGTCGGCAAACATAGGACAGGTAAGCAGATGTCAACCGATATTCCACGTCGGCCAGCAAGCGATTCATTGTCTTTTTCCCTTGCAGTTGCAAGGTACGTATTTGCTCCAAATCGTTACGAATACTATCTGTAAGGTAAAGCCCCGGATGAATACCATGTTTCGAGATATTTCCTAACCAGTATAACAGAGAGTCTGCTGGCTGTGTAGCCGGTTTATCGGATACCAGAGAATCATTCAGCCAGAAGAATTCATCTTTCTCCTGATAATAAGCTACTAGAGCCGAGTCCCAGGGAGTAACCTGTTTATTCTCGTCCAGATATGAGCGAATCATCCGGTGTATGCTGTCCGTACTGATTTGATAAGCGGGATTGAACAACTTCTGCAAGGAAGCCGGAGAATCGGGTATCGGAGATTGAGGCTGCTCTTTTTTACAGGCTGCCAGACAAGCTATCAATCCTATCACCATACCCCATAGAAGTCTTTTACTTTTCATGCGCAGTTCCTCCGTCAACGTCAATGCATAGATTTTCTTTCGCTAATATCGTTTGCGGGAAGATAGCCGCCGCTTCATTGAGCAATACCGATTCATCTTCATAACGAGCTGAGAAATGTCCGATAACCAATTGTTTCACCTCTGCGTCCAAAGCCAGTTGGGCAGCTTGCGCAGCCGTTGTATGGTAAGTCTCCTTGGCACGTGCCTGTTCCGTCTGTGCAAAGGTTGATTCGTGGAAAAGTAAATCTACTCCTTTTATCTGTCCGGCAATCTTAGGCAGATACATTGTATCGGAACAATAAGCGTATTTTCTCGCCGGAGCCGAAGGACGTGTCAGGCGGGAGTTTGCAATCACTTCTCCCTCGGGAGTGACAAAATCCGCCCCGTTCTTAATCCGGTTCAACTCGTAGACAGGAACTTTGTAAAAGTCCACCATGTCTCTGATTATATGATTCGGGCGTTGCTTCTCTTCAAACAGGAATCCGCAACAAGGGATACGATGTTTCAGGGGGATCGTAGTTACCGTCACCGAACGGTCGTCATAGATAAGTGCCGGTTCTTTCGTTTCAAATTCGTGCATAAGGAAGAGCTACTTGTTGAACGAGCACCCAAGTTTTATCCAACATTTCGATGATAGTACCTTCGTGTACAGAACAACATTTCGATACAGTAAATACAGTTAAATACAGTTTCGAATACATCCCAAGGATTTTCTTCCAACTGTTTGTGACCAAGGCTCAAGCGACGGTTTTCTTTGTCGATTTCCAATACTTGTACGTCGATATCTGCACCGATTTGAGTGAATTCTGAAGGATGTTTAACCTTCTTAGTCCAAGACAGGTCAGAGATGT